>TARA_R110001599_G_scaffold171353_1_pt1 | contig 489909 bp, 449 predicted proteins | sample TARA_R110001599 | Tara Oceans TARA_R110001599 (sample SAMEA4398360) | marine metagenome | biome: Polar Biome; feature: [MES] marine water layer (ENVO:01000295) within the mesopelagic zone...; material: water (ENVO:00002006), including particulate matter (ENVO:01000060) such... | reverse complement strand
CTGACCCGCTTTGTTCATAAATTGCACTTCATCCTAGAATTCGCCTTGTTCCACAAAATCATTAACCCAAATGATTCCCTAGTGAACCCAGTCGTAGACTCCGAAAATTTTCACGCCAAGAACAGAGCATTATCTTAGCCGCATCCGCAGCTATCAAGGCCAAAGAAAATTTTGGATATCAATTTGCGGCAACCGCCATTTAGGATCGTAATCAATTTTTGCCAGATACAGCCCATCTGGCATAAAGGTCGGCGCAGCAAGTTTGCGCTCGCGCTGTTCCAGCACATCGTTTAACCAAGTCGACGGTTGCGTACCATTGCCAACATAAATGAGCGAGCCAACGATATTGCGCACCATATGATGCAAAAACGCATTCGCATGCAAGGTGAGCATAATCATATCGCCACGTCGCACTATGCTGATTTCGTGCATCGTTTTGATCGGCGACTTTGCTTGGCACTGGACGGATCGGAAGGCAGAAAAATCATGCTCGCCCACCAAATATTGCGCCGCTTCCTGCATTTTATCGACGTCGAGCGCACGAAATACCCACCCTGCTTTACCTTCCAGCAATGGTGAACGTACCGGATGGTTATACAAAACGTATTGATAAGTCCGTGAGCGGGCGCTGAAACGCGCATGAAAATCGCGCTGCGGCTGTCGCCATTGCTCTTGCTGGCTCTGTTGTGATCCAGCTCGCTCTTGCGGACGCTCTTGCTGAGATTCTTGCGGACGCTCTTGCGAATTTATTTGCTGCCGTTCTTGCTCATGTTCTTGCGCTAATCCAGCAGCGTGATTTACGTGGCTGATTTCAGTTGCCCAGCGCACCGCGATTGATGAGGGCAAAAAAGCATTGACGCCTCGCACCCAGGCCGATAAATCGCGCTCCAAGGCGGTATCAAAATGCACCACCTGCTCCAACGCATGTACGCCAGCATCGGTGCGTCCGGCACAAGTCGTTGACACCGTTTGCTGCGTAAATTGCCGTAACGCTGCCTCTAATTTATCTTGTACCGTTAAACCATTTAGTTGCGTCTGCCATCCCTGCCAAGGCGCGCCGTCATACTGCACACCAAGCACAATGCGCTTAAGCGCGCGCGGCATGGCTGTGGCATGCTCGACACCATCATGATTTGATTCGCCATTCATATTGAGCGTTATATCGATACCTGCTAAAGCAAACGAAAAATAAAAACGGGCGCAAGCTATGCATTGCGCCCGTTACGATAGTACACAAAAAAATCAAGCTAACTTGGAGAGCGAATTTTTCGCCTTTTCTGCTTGCTCTGGTGTGCCGCCCTTGAGTACTTCTTCCAGCAACTCACGCGCGCCTTCTTTATCGCCTATTTCCTGGTATGCCATCGCCAAATCCAGTTTGGTCGCCATCTCCGCATTAACGGAATAGCTCGCATCGTCCGACAAGATTCCTGCAGTGATCGTTTCATCTTCAGCTGTGTCTGTCGCTGTATCTGCTTCGGCTTTGCCGATCACGCTATTACGTTCGATCGCAGCGTCTGACAAATCCAGATCAGGCAGTGCGTCGGCTGATGGGTTAACACCAGGCGCTGCCGCTACGTCCTGCTGCAAGGACAAATTCATCTCGGGTGAAGAAGGTGCTTCGTCCTTGTGATCGATGAAATCAAAATTAATATCCGCGATCTCGGCAGGCATAGGATTCACTTTAGACGTATCCGCAACGGGAACGGTCGGTGCATCGTTATCCAAACCTTCAAGATCAAACGCCAGATCATCAATTTCTGGCTTGTCAGCTGGCACAGGTGCAGCAGCGGTCGGTGCATTCAAGGCTTCATCGGTCAGCAAAGTGGTGCTATTAAAGTATGGAGATGTCTCAATTGCATTCGACTTGGCATCCATTACTTGAGTGCCGGCTAACAAGTCATCATCGAGCTTGTCGTCCAAACGACGTGTTTTACCCGTTAATGCATCAGCCTTTAGTTGAGCCTCGTCCGCATTGGCGCCGGCGGCGTATAAAGGATTCGATGGATCAAGTATCAGACCGAGATTTGCCGCTTGCTGCCACTCGTCGCCTTCACCCTTGGTCATGCCATAAAGCTCGCTGGCAAGAATTTCGAACGAGCGCGCATCATTGCGATTGGCATAGATTTCCAGCAGCTTGACGCGCACCGCATGACGCTCAGGTTGATTACGCAACGCTTCTTTCAAAATTTCCTCAGCTTGTGCGTCGCGTCCGTAAGCGATGTAGACATCCGCCTCGGCGATCGGGTCCACTTCGTTGGTATCCAACTGACTGGCAGATGGCACAAAATTGGAATTGAACACGCTATTATTCGTGTCGACACTTTGGCCGCCAGTAGAACCAAACAAGGAGTTTGTTTTTAGACTGGAATCATTCAAGATGCTGTCGTCAAAGGCTGGCGCTGGCTGTTTGCGACGGCGGGCACTGTAAATGCCTAATCCCGCCAACAATGCGAGTAGCAACGCAGCGCCCGGCAAGAACATGGCGTTATCTGTCAAGTTCTCAAAAAAGCTAGGCGCTGGTGGCGGTGGCGGCGGTGCAACGATTGCTCGCTTTGCTTTGACCGCAGGTGCTGGTTTGTTCACTGGCGCAGGTGTCGCTGCGTCGGTAGCTGCAGTGTCAGTGGAAGCCGCGTTAGTTGCAGCGGAATCGGTCACGGCAGCGGGGGAAGCTCCAGCTGCGGCGGCAATCGCATTAGCAGCATCGCTATCGCTCTTGGCCGCTGTTTCTGCTGCGGTAGTTGCTGGTGCGGTCGTTGCTGGCGTTGCTGCGCTAGCGTTCGCATCTGCGTCTTTGATCACAGGCTCTGGTTTTGATTCTGCTAGCGCCTGCTTACCTGCCAGCGCCTGGTTTTTAACTTCCAATAGTTTCTGTAATTCGCTGACATTTTTTTCAAGCTCGGCAACGCGCGAATTAGCTTCAGCCAAAGCTTTTTCTTTTGCGATCACATCTTCAGGGCTCACGCCACCGACGACTTTATCGGAGCCCGCGCTGACGGTAGTACCGGATTTTGACAATTTCAGCTTGTCACGCGACCCACCGGTATCCGCATCTTCGTGGATTTCAGTCGTAATTTTTCCGCCGGCAGATTGCGTTCCTTCTACCGATTTTTTCGCTGTTGAGGCTGCAGTTCTTTCTGCCAGTTGACTGCGATAACGATTGAAATCCGCTGCCTGCGCAACCACGACTGCTCGCGCATCCTTCTTGGTAACCCCTTGCGCGGCATCTGCCTCCGGCACTTTCAAAATCGTTCCGGCGCGCACCCGATTCATGTTTTTATCTATGAATGCGTCGGGATTGGCGCGATAGAGAGCAACCAGCATCTGATCTAGCGAGATAGTGTCGCCACGATAACGATTGGCAATCTTCGCCAGGGTATCGCCTTTTTTAACCGTGTAATCTTCCTTGGCTGACGCCTCATTGGATGGCGCTGATGGCTCTGGGGCGGTACGTTCTGGAGCGATGGCTTTAGATACCGGCGCTGCGCCAGCAACCTTAGACGGCGATGTATTACGCGGCGTCGTGATTGCGGGTGGCAATGGTTGCGAACTTACTGCGCTACCGATTTGCGCTTGCTGCATCTTGCGCATCTCAGGCGGATCTAGCAAGAAAGTATATTCGCGTACCAAGCGGCCTTTGTTGCCACCCAACTCCAACAACATATCAATGTAAGGCTCATTCATTGCCTGCGTCGAAGTGACGCGAATGATGTCGCGCGAGCCCTGTTTTTCCACCGCAAACTTGAGCGAGAACAAGGCTGGATTCAACTCGATATTTGCTTGTTGAAAAGCTTCAGGCGATGCCAGTTTTGGCATCAGCGATTCTGCCTCACCCGGCTCGACACCCACCAAGGCTATTTCTGCCCGTAGCGGCTGCCCGAGTGCCGACAGCACCGTGAGCTTGCCGAGACCGGCAGCATCAGCGGTTGATAGCGTCATCAACGACACCATGGCCGCTGTCAGCGCTTTCAATTTAAAGGTAGAAAATGTTGGGCAAGAAGAAGACCGCATTTTTGATCGCATGGAGAGTGTTCCGGTGGCGAACGTTGCGACCTGCAAGCAACGTTTATTTATCGTTTTTTTAAGAACTTTTACCATAGCATCATGGACTTACGCGCGCAAGCGCAACCATCTTGGCAAATAATTTAAAACCCACCATACGCTCTATATCCAAGCACAAATGGTGGGTTTATGTTGCGTTTTGACAACGTGACAGGGTAGATCCGTCAGCATTGTGGCGGTGTTACGCCGCCTTACTTCTTCAGCACAATTCTTAACATGCGACGCAAAGGCTCAGCCGCGCCCCACAATAATTGGTCGCCGATCACGAACGCAGAAATATATTCTGGCCCTTGATTTAACTTGCGAACACGGCCGACACCAACCTCCAAACCACCGGTAATCGCTGCCGGCGTCAACTCCTTGACCGTCTGCGCGCGCTCGTTTGGCACCCACTTCACCCATTGATTACCGGAACGGATAATGGCTTCAATTTCGCTCAATGGCAAATCGCGTTTGAGTTTGATCGACAGTGCCAAACTGTGACAACGCATCGCACCAATACGCACACACAAACCATCTACCGGGATTGCTTTTTGATTGCCTAGAATCTTGTTAACTTCGGCCTGCCCTTTCCATTCTTCTTTGGACTGACCGTTGTCTAGTTGCGCATCGATCCATGGAATCAAGCCACCCGCCAGCGGTGCACCGAAATACTCGGTTGGAACGTCGTTGCGTATGGTCTGCGCCACTTTACGATCGATATCGAGAATCGCCGATGCTGGAGTCGCCAACTCATTTGCCACCGCGCCGTGGACCACGCCCATACCGCTCAGCAGTTCACGCATGTGATTGGCACCGCCACCGGACGCTGCTTGATAAGTCATCGAATTAACCCACTCAACCAAACCTTCGTGGAACAAACCACCGATGCCCATTAGTAAAATAGAGTTGGTGCAATTACCGCCTATGTAGTTCTTGACGCCACGCGCCATCGCTTCATCGATTACATTGCGATTAACTGGATCCAACACGATCACGGCATCGTCTTTCATGCGCAGCGTAGAAGCTGCATCAATCCAGTAGCCATCCCATCCAGCCGCACGCAACTTAGGAAAAATCTCAGTCGTGTAGTCACCGCCCTGGCAAGTAATGATGATGTCGCATTTTTTCAATGCATCCAGATCATTCGCATCCTGCAAAGTTGTTTCCTTCTTTGCCATCGCCGGCGCTTTGCCGCCTTTATTGGAGGTCGAGAAAAATACCGGTTCGATATGCTCGAAATCGCCCTCATCCTGCATACGTTGCATCAGAACCGAGCCCACCATTCCACGCCAACCTACTAAGCCAACTACATTCATGTGTATTTCCTTTAATACGCGTATCTCAATCGTGTCGAGAACACTTAGTTAATCAAGCTGCGGTAACAGCATTTTTATCATTCGGTGGCGTTATTCAGGCCAGTGCCTTCACAACCGCATCACCCATTTGTGAGGTCCCCACCTTAGTCGTACCTGCTTCATGGATATCAACCGTACGCAGGCCTTGTTTCAACACAGCTTTCACCGCATTTTCGATACGATCAGCTTGCTCGGTTTTACCCAACGAGTAACGCAACATCATTGCTAGCGACAGAATCTGCGCCAATGGATTGGCGATATCTTTGCCAGCGATATCCGGTGCAGAACCGTGTGATGGCTCGTACAAGCCTTTGTTGTTCGCATCAAGCGAAGCCGACGGCAGCATACCGATCGAGCCGGTCAGCATTGCTGCTGCGTCCGACAGAATGTCGCCGAACATATTACCGGTCACGACGACGTCAAATTCCTTAGGTGCGCGCACCAATTGCATCGCCGCGTTATCGACATACATATGATCCAGCTTCACGTCCTGATATTCCTTGTGCACATCGGTGACGACATCGCGCCAGAACTGGAAGGTTTCCAGAACGTTGGCTTTATCAACACTGGTCAAACGCTTGCTACGCTTTTGCGCGGCTTGGAAGGCAACGTGCGCAATGCGACGAATTTCTGGTTCGCTGTAACGCATGGTGTCGAAACCTTCACGCGAACCTTTGAAAGGACCGTCCGGGGCTTCCCGCATACCGCGCGGTTGACCGAAGTAAATATCGCCTGTCAGTTCACGCACAATCATGATGTCTAAACCAGATACGATTTCTGGCTTCAGCGACGATGCGCCTGCCAGCTCTGGATACAAAATCGCTGGGCGGAAATTAGCAAACAAACTCAAATGTTTACGCAAGCCAAGAATCGCCTGCTCTGGGCGCAACGAGCGCTCCAGCGTATCGTATTTGAAATCGCCGACCGCACCAAACAAAATTGCGTCTGCCTCTTTCGCCACTTTAAGTGTGGACTCCGGCAGTGGATGTCCCTGTTCTGCATATGCAGCGCCACCAACTGGTACCGTTTCTGTTTCAAATTTCTCACCCAAGGCGTTCATCACCTTGACTGCTTGATTCATGATTTCTGGACCGATGCCGTCACCCGGCAGAATTGCAATTTTCATTGGTTCACTTCATTAAAAATTAAAAATAAATTAGAGATCAAGCTACGTGCGTGGTGTTTGCGCGCGTGCGATCAAATGGTGTTGGCCAACCATGGCTGCGCCGCTAAATGACGTTCTTCATAAGCGCGAATACTGCCCGCTTTTTGCAGCGTCAAGCCGATATCGTCAAAGCCATTCAGTAAGCAATACTTACGGAAGGCATCAATCTCAAACGGATAAGCAACACTGCCTTGCGTGGTCGTGACGATTTGTTTTTCCAAATCAATCAACAAACGAAAACCAGGGAAAGCCTTCACTTCATTAAACAAATGATCGATTTGCGTCTCGCTCAACACCACTGGCAACAAGCCATTCTTGTAACAGTTATTGAAGAAAATATCGGCAAAACTCGGTGCGATGATGGCGCGAAAACCGTATTGATCCAATGCCCAAGGCGCATGCTCACGGGATGAACCACAACCGAAATTTTTACGCGTCAGCAGAATGGACGCACCTTGATAGCGCGCTTGATTCAGCACAAAATCAGGATTCAGTGGACGACTCGCATTATCTTTTCCGGGCTCACCCTGATCAAGATAACGCCATTCATCAAACAGATTGGGACCAAAACCGGTGCGCTGGATTGATTTTAAAAACTGTTTTGGAATGATCGCATCGGTATCTACATTGGCGCGATCCAGCGGCGCCACCAAGCCATCGAGAAGAGTAAATTTTTCCATAAATGTCTAACTTTTATCGTTACCGCACTCTAGTTGGTGCTACTTCAAACAATCAACGTGCTGATTTTTGCTGCACTTTATCGCCTAATTTTTCTACATCTTTGCCGAAGCCATTCATGGTGTTACAGCCCGCTAGCAAGCACACCGACGCAATCATTAAAGCCACGATTTTTTTCATATTTTTCTCCGTATTTACAATGAACGCACATCAACAAAATGACCTTCAATACCCGCAGCAGCAGCCATCGCAGGACTAACCAGGTGGGTACGCCCACCTGCACCCTGACGCCCTTCAAAATTACGGTTCGAGGTTGAGGCACAACGCTCACCCGGGTCTAGGCGATCAGCATTCATCGCTAGACACATAGAACAACCTGGTTCACGCCACTCGAAACCAGCGTCTTTAAAAATTTTATCCAAACCTTCCCGCTCGGCCTGCTCCTTTACCAAGCCAGAACCTGGTACAACCATTGCCAGCGTGACATTCGACGCACGGTGTTTGCCACGTACAACCGCAGCGGCAGCACGCAAATCTTCAATCCGAGAATTCGTACAAGAACCAATAAAAACTTTATCAATGCGGATATCAGTAATTGGCGTATTCGGTTTCAAACCCATATAAATCAACGCTTTTTCCATGCCGTCGCGTTTGGTTGGGTCTTTTTCCTTCTCTGGATCGGGAACACGCGCGTCTACCGCCACCACCATCTCTGGTGAGGTACCCCAACTTACCTGGGGTTTGATTTCTGCCGCGTTCAAAGTCACGACCATATCGAACTTAGCGCCGACATCAGAGTGGAGAGTGCGCCAATAATCAACTGCGCGATCCCAATGCGGACCGACTGGAGAAAGTGGACGACCTTTGACGTAATTAATTGTGGTGTCGTCAACTGCGACCATGCCAGCACGCGCACCTGCTTCGATCGCCATATTGCAGATCGTCATCCGCCCTTCCATCGACAACGACCGGATCGTCGAGCCGGCAAATTCAATCGCGTAACCTGTACCCCCTGCAGTCCCAATCTTGCCAATGATTGCCAACACGATATCTTTGGCGGTGACACCAACCGGCAGCGAACCATCAACTTGCACCAACATCGCTTTCGATTTTTGTGCCAACAACGTTTGCGTTGCCAGCACGTGCTCAACTTCTGAGGTGCCGATACCATGCGCCAAACATCCGAAGGCGCCGTGCGTCGAGGTATGCGAGTCGCCACAAACCACGGTCATACCCGGCAAAGTCGCGCCCTGCTCAGGGCCGATCACATGCACAATCCCTTGGCGTTTGTCGCGCATACTGAAATAGGTCAAACCATATTCGTGTGCATTGTTGTCCAAGGTTTCCACTTGCAAACGCGAAGTGGGATCAGCGATGCCGTTAATACGATCTGTCGTCGGCACGTTGTGATCAGCCACCATCAGATTAGCGGCCACGCGCCAAGGGCGGCGGCCTGCCAACTTTAAGCCTTCGAAGGCTTGCGGGCTAGTCACTTCATGTAGTAAATGCCGATCAATATAGAGCACCGTAGTGCCATCATCACCGGTCTCAACCACGTGAGATTGCCAGAGTTTGTCGTAGAGCGTTTGAGCCATATTTCTTGTGTAAAAAGTAAGTTTTAAGACTTACTGGTGACGAATAAGTAAGCCCTAGATTATGCCATATTTGCAGTGATCGCTTGAAGGCGAGCGACTTCGCCGCTCACTAAAACGCCTACTTTAGATGTGGCTTAAGTAAATAAAAGCAACGTCCGGCTTTGCAAAAAGTCAACCGCAAGTGATTTGCCAGAAAATAAGTCGCGGCTTATTTTTTTGCTTGCTGGTAGAGCGGCATCACACGCTGCGCATAGACCGTCAAATCAGAAATACGGTCTTGTCGTGACGGATGCGTAGACAGAAACTTGGGCGGCTCGTTATCGGCAACCTTGCCCATTTTTTGCCATAAGCTGATCGCGGCTCGTGGATCGTAACCAGCGCGTGCGGCTAGCTCTACGCCCATGCGGTCTGCCTCAGTTTCATGTTGACGCGAGTTTGGCAAACCAAGCAGACCCATATATGCATATTGCGCGCCTTGCTGTCCTAAGCTACCCACACCAAGCAGTGCCGAACCGACAGAAATAACACTACCAGCGACCATGCGCTCAGACGCACGTTCCCTTGCATGCTCGCGTAGCGCGTGCGAGATTTCATGCCCCATCACAGCAGCGAGCTCCGCATCGGTCGGTTTAATTTTGTCTAGCATGCCGGTGTAGACCGCGATTTTTCCGCCTGGCATACACCAAGCGTTGACTTCATCCGAGGTCAACACATTGATTTCCCATTTCCAATTACGCGCATCAGGACGGAACACCGGCGTCTGCGCAATCAGTCGATTGGCAATTGTGCGCACCCGACGAACTTCAGCCGGATCACGATTCAACGCGTGCTTTTTTTCCTGTTGTGCCAGTAGCGTGTTGTATTCCTTGGTGGCAGCCTGATCCAACTCCTGCTCAGAGACCGCCATGTATTGTTGTCGCTCGATACCAACCGCACCGCTTTTGGTTGTTTGTACGGTTTCGCAAGCGGCGAGACTCAGCATTACGGTCACACCAACCACTAAAGAATAAAATTTACGCATACAACACCCTCACTGACTTTCACATTATTCGTATTAAATTCAACGATTAAATTCACTGATTAAATTGTGCTTCGATGATAGGCTGCCGATCATGCTTGGCAGCCATCGCTGGCAGAAATACTTTTAGTAATTGCTGCCAGCAATCGGTGGCGGCGCGACCACAACATCGCCACATTGTGCGCGATGACGTAATGCGTGATCCATTAACACCAATGCCAACATCGCTTCGGCGATTGGCGTCGCGCGGATGCCGACACAAGGATCATGTCGACCCAAGGTTTCCACTACTACAGGATTACCTGCTTTATCGATAGAGTGGCGCGGACTACGAATGCTCGAAGTCGGCTTGATCGCCAGTGAAACCGTAATATCCTGACCAGTAGAGATACCACCCAAAATACCACCCGCGTTATTGGCAGCGAAACCTTGCGGCGTTAATTCATCGCCATGCACGGTGCCTTTTTGCGCAACGGACTTAAAGCCGGCACCGATCTCCACGCCTTTGACGGCGTTAATTCCCATCATCACATATGCAATTTCCGCGTCCAGTCTGTCATAGATCGGCTCACCTAAACCTACGGGCACATTTTGCGCCACGACCTCGATGCGCGCGCCGCAAGAATCACCATTCTTGCGTAACTCATCCATGTAGGCTTCCAGCTGCGGCAACATACTATTATTAGGCGCAAAGAACGGGTTTGTATCGACGTCATCCCAACTATGAAATGGAATAGCGATCTCACCGAGCTCGCTCATATAACCTTTAAAGGTGGTGCCGTATTGCTGCAACAGCCATTTTTTGGCAATCGCTCCCGCGCCTACCACCGGTGCTGTCAACCTGGCAGAAGAACGACCGCCACCGCGCGGGTCGCGAATTCCGTACTTATGCCAGTACGCATAATCCGCGTGCCCGGGACGGAAGGTTTCGGTAATATTGCCATAATCCTTGCTGCGCTGATCTTCGTTGCGGATCAACAGTGCAATCGGCGTACCGGTTGTTTTACCCTGATATACGCCGGACAAAATTTCTACTGTATCCGACTCTTTACGCTGTGTGACATGTCTGGAGGTCCCGGGTTTGCGTCTATCCAAATCGGGTTGGATGTCGGCTTCTGACAACAACAGTCCAGGCGGACAACCATCAATAACACAGCCGATCGCGGGGCCATGAGATTCGCCAAAAGTGGTGGTAGTAAAGAGTTTGCCAAGAGTATTGCCGGACATGGTTAGCGTGTAATCGATGAAAGAAAGCACCATTCTACCAGTGCACTAAAAACAATTAACGTAAGAAAATGCATTGCCGAATGGATAGCCGGTAGGCAATATATGCGCAAGCCTAAAATTAACTAGAAAAAGAGGCTGCCAGACTAACTAAATCGCGGAGAACTTAGGAATGAAAGCCTCGCCCAGCCACAACGAGGATGCTGTTGTATTCCTGGATGAGACCCAGAACGGGTCGGATGTGCACGCGCCGAATAAAAGTAGCGAGGTGTGGCGCATCCTGATCGTCGACGACGATGCCGATGTTCATTCCGCCACCACTTTCGCTTTAAGTAATGTCGAAATACAAAATCGACCATTACTATTTTTGCATGCTTACTCAGGTGCGCAAGCGCGTGAGATTCTCGCCACCGAGCACGATATTGCTGTGATTCTGCTTGATGTCGTGATGGAGCAGCAGGATGAAGGTTTGCAACTGGTACGCCATCTTCGCGATGTGATGCATCGTAGCGAAATCCGCATCATCCTACGCACGGGCCAACCCGGTTACGCCCCAGAAATTGATGCGATTCGACAGTTCGATATCAACGATTACAAAACCAAATCCGAACTGACACGCATCAAACTATATACCGTGGTCACTGCGGCGATACGTTCGTATGAACAACTTTGCGCAGTCAATGCTAATAGCCGCGGCTTAGATTTAATACTGCAAGAGAGCAACGCATTGATGGCGCTCAAGACACTGGAAGACTTCGCCACCGGCGTCATCACTAGTGTCGCAAAACTACTCTCCGTGGAAGCGCACGGCATTTTGTGCGTACAAGAATATCTACATAATAAGAGTACAGAATTATTTGTCATTGCAGCAACTGGCACGTATCAAAAGTTGCTCAATTTTCCGGTTTCTTCGATTGAAGATAGCGCTATAGCGGAAGCACTGACCCGTTCATTGCAGTCACATCAAAATATTTATGACAATGGATCCATTACCTTGCATTTCAGCGGTAATGCCTCTCGCAATTTTGCGGCTCATCTACAGATAGATCGTCCTATCAGTACGATAGAGCATCGTCTATTAGAAGTTTTTTGCAAGCACGTTTCGGTTGGGCTCGCCAATATTATGTTGGTTACCAATCTGCACAATTCTGCCTTCTACGATTCCCTCACCAAACTGCCAAACCGCAATCGTCTAAAAGAAATCATTGATGAGAGTCTGCTTTCGACCATCAAGAATCCGGTCACGTTAGCGCTGATCGATATCGATCATTTTGCAGAAACAAACGATACCTTGGGGCATCAATTTGGTGATTTACTACTACTGGCAGTTGCCGCTCGTTTGCAATCATGCATGGGCAGCAAACTAGTAGTCGCACGCGTCGGTGGCGATACTTTCGGCGTGTTAGGTGATGATATGCAAGTCAATCCAACCACGGTATTGACGCAGTTTGAACGTCCATTCAATCTCGACGGGCAGAATGTACAGCTATCGGCAACCATAGGTTTAGTACGTTTATCCGAGCACGAAGGCCGTGGCGTTGAGGCGCTCAAAAATGCCCACATCGCGTTAAAGCGTGCCAAGCTGCAACAACGATCCGGACATTTTTATTTTTCCCGTGACATGGGAATCGATATCCGCGAACGGGTCAATATGATGCATGCGTTACGCACGACGTTTGAAGAAAAACGTCTGTTCGTCGCTTATCAACCGCAGATCAATCTGGCGACTCGTAAACCGTCTGGAGCCGAAGCCCTATTACGCTGGCAACTGGAAGACGGCAGCTACATCTCACCAAGCCGCTTTATTCCGATCGCCGAATATTCCGGACTCATCATTGAACTTGGTGAATGGGTATTACGACAAGCATGCCACGAAGCGTTGCACATACAGACGCTGGGCTATCCCGATTTTATGATCTCGGTGAATGTCTCTCAAGTTCAATTCCGTCATCCGCAGTTTTTAACCATGCTGCGCAAAATTTTGGCTGACACCGAGGTGCCGCCACATTTGATCGAGCTGGAAATTACAGAATCGATGGCGATGGATGAGCCAGAAGCATTAAGCGAATTACTACGCCACATCACAGACACAGGCATTAGCATCGCGATTGATGATTTTGGTACCGGTTTTTCTTCGTTGAACTATCTACAAAGACTCAACGTCGATCGTTTGAAAATTGATCGCGCCTTCGTCACTGAAATTACACATTCCAGCCGCGGTAGCAGCATTGCAGAAATGATTATTCAACTCGGACGCAATCTAAACTTAGACATCATTGCTGAAGGCGTTGAGGACGAGCGCCAAGCGCGTATCTTGACAGAGCTTGGCTGTCCATTAGCGCAAGGTTATCTGTTTGCCAAGCCGATGACCGTAGCCGCTTTTCATGATTGGCTGCTACAACAAAAACACGTCTCCCATTAGTCAACTCTGACTGAAGCGTATTTCTGGCTCGACCAAATCTCCTAAGTACGCTTATGAAAAAAAGCACGCTCTCATTAAAACGTACAGTCCTGTTGGCGGCATGTATAGGATTGCTAGTTCCAGCGCTGATCGCCAACTGTTTAAGTTGGTTCGATATTTATGGCACTAAGATCGAACAACAAACCCAGCAAATTGCCGAACAACATGCAAAAACACTGGCGATTACCATTGCAGAAGCGCTCGCCACCTCTAATCAAGGTGAACTCAAGAACGCGATAGAAGATGTGATGCAACGCGATCCAGACATTATCCAGATCGAAATCAAAAATCAAGCAAATATAACCCTAGCGTTAGGTACTGAAGCCGGACGCCGTCAAAACCCGATTGCATCTTTCTCCAGCAATATTTATTTCCTAGGACAAGTGGTTGGGGCCGTCAACGTACAAGCTAGCGGCGCAAATCTAAAGCAAGCCGCCTTGGTGCAAATACAGTATCAACTGTTGGTGCTGGCTGCACAAATTTTGTTAACGATCTTTTTACTAAATCTTCTGCTCAGTAAACGCTTTTTCCAGCCGCTGTTAGCGATACAAGAACAGATAAAAAAATGGCGTACCGGTGAGTTACAGAATGCCGTTATGACCGAGCATAGTGACGAACTCGGCTTATTTGCGCAACATTCAGATCAGACAAGGCTCGCCATCCAAGCGGTTATGAGCGATCTTGCTCAAGAAAATGAGCGGCTTGCAGAAGTACAAAATTTGTCAGAAAACCGATTTTTCCATGCCTTTCATAGCAACCTGGATGCAATGTCGATTACACGCATGTCGGACGCAACGTTAATCGAAGCGAATAATGCGTTCGAAAAATTAACCGGCTATACGCATGGCGCGTGGAAAGGAAAAAGTACCCTGCAGTTAGGGCTCTGGACCTTTCCCGAACAAAGAGTCGAATTTATTGATGCAGTTAAAAGCGCTGGTAGCATGCGTGACTTTGCATGCAATATTCGTGATCGTGACCACGTCAGCAGACATTGCCTCGTTAACGCTGCACTATTTTCCATCCAAGATGTGCAGTATCTGTTCGTCATCTTGCGTGATGTAACCAGTCAGCATCTTCTAGAAGAACAAAAAGCCGAAGCCGATCATGCATTGCTAAGACTGGCGCAAGGCACGCATGGTGGGATTGGCGTTTCTTTCTTCGCTTCGTTGGTAAGCGATCTTGCCTCTGCATTACGCACAGATTGTGCATTCATTGCCTTATGCGACGCAGACAATCCAAACAACATGCAGACGCTAGCTATAAATCTGCATGGAAAACAAGTCGACAACTTTGATTACAAGATCTCAGGTTCGCCTTGCGAACGCACTATGCAGGACGAAATCACAATTTTCGCTCGTGACATCAAGGAAATATTTGCGGATCACACTACTTTTCCGCATGATGACTGGGATAGTTATGCTGGCGCTCCCCTCCATAGCGCGCATGGCGATGTGATTGGTGTGCTGGTTGTTATGCATGCTAAACCCTTACGCAATCCAGATCTGGTGCGCTCTCTTTTGCAAGTGTTCAGCGAGCGCGCCTCAGCTGAGCTGGAGCGCAAACGCGCCGAAGAAGAACTACGTCTTAGCGAACAACGCTTCGCCACGATTTTTCATTCGACGCCAGTACCGATGTTTGTTACGCAACTGAGTGACAATAATATGATCAAGGATATTAATAGTGCGTTTGAAAATTTATTTCTTCATCCGCGCAAAGATGTCATTGGAAAAAGCACTTTGGATCTTGCGATTTACGATAATCCGCAAGACAGACACACGTTATTAAATGAGTTAAAAGCAACCGGAAAAATAGAAACACACGAGGAAGTATGGATGTTGCGGGGCGACGGTGCAAAAATATTGATTCAGTTTTCATGCAATATTTTTTCATTTGATGGCGATCAATTCGCGATTTTTAGCTGCCAAGACGTTACCGAGAAAAGGTTGATCGAGCAAGAAATTCGCGCCTTGAACTCGACTTTGGAAGATCGTGTCATCGAGCGCACAGAAGAATTACAGCAAGCTAATCAAGAGTTGGAGACGACACTGGATGCGCTCAATATGGCGCAAGCTGAATTGGTGAATAGTGAAAAATTGGCTGCGCTAGGCGCGTTGGTAGCTGGCATTTCACATGAGCTCAACACGCCTATCGGCAATAGTTTAATGGTCGCCAGCACATTACATGACCAAACTACGTCGCTCATCCATTGTTATCAAGAAGATCAAGGTATTAAACGCTCGGCGCTGGAAAGCTATCTCAACGATACCGGCAAAGCTGGTGACATTTTGACGCGAAATTTGCAACGTGCGGCAGACCTCGTCAACAGTTTTAAGCAAGTTGCGATTGATCAAATCAGTTCACAGCGGCGTGAATTTACATTAGGCGAAGTTGTGAATGAAATTCTATTGACCTTATGGCCGATCATTCGAAAAAGCCCCTACACGGTTGAGCAAACAATTCCGGATGAGATCTGCTTTGACAGCTATCCAGGCCCGTTAGGCCAGGTGCTAACCAACCTGATCAATAACGCGTTGCTGCACGGTTTTGAAGGAAAAAAACAAGGCAATGTGCAAATTATTGCGCGCCTTGCCGAGCATGACTCGGTTGAATTAACCGTCAGCGACGACGGTGTAGGCATTCCGGCGGACCGATTGCGCAAAATTTTCGATCCTTTTTTTACCACCAAATTAGGCGCTGGTGGCTCAGGACTTGGCCTCAATATCACGCACAACATCGTGACCGGTGTATTGGGTGGACGTATCCGCGTGAGTAGCGCGGTCGATGTGGGGACATCCTTTATTATGCTGCTACCGCTAATCGCACCGGAAAAAAAAGAAAGCGACGAAATTTTACATCCCTAGCGCGGACACCAGACAAACCCTCCCTATACTGTCGCCGCCCTAGCAATTTCCTCGTATGCCATATTACTTATTTGAACGTCCATCACAGCAAAAAATATAAGCTCGTTGTACTAAATCTATGGCGTTTCAATATCAATCCATTCGCCTGCGCGTACTGGTTGATCAATCACAAATTGAAGAGATCTAATCCATTTCCGTTTTCCAGAATTTTTGTTAGTGCCAGCATTATCCTTGCCAACAATATTGTTTAGCGAGCTTGTTTTTGCGGCACGCAATGCCACTGGAATCACAGGCACCATTACGCGCTTTAGTATATTTCTCATCTGGTCTTTGGATAACAAAAGTTCATGTGTTTGCGTCAAATTGAAAGTTGGCACAACACACACCAGCTCATCGGCCATCAATGCCTGCACGATGTCATTACACATTGCATCAGCATTTTTCGCATTCTTCTCGATCACGGCGATCGGTAACGCGTTCGCGGCATGAAACAACCACGAGTAAAAAGGTTGATCAAATACGCGTGAATCAACCACCAAACGCAAAGGACGTGGACTGGCGGCGATCACAACAATCGCATCCAAGCGTGAAATTGGATTACAAATAAGCAGCGCGCCACCTTGCTGCGGAATACGTTCGGCGTGTACGCAACGTATACGACGCGCAGTATGCAACAAAATCCACGCAAGAAAACGCATTAGAAATTCTGGTACTAGCATGAAAATGCTCAGTGTAATGACTGCGTTTAAGATTGCGGTCACCAAAAACAATTGTGGAATACTCAATCCGGCCTGTAACAAGAGCATCGCTACTAGCGCCGCGACCACCATGAAAAGCGCATTTAATATATTCATGCCGGCAATCGTGCGGGACATATGGTGCGGATCACAACGCGTTTGGATCAACGCAAATAGCGGCACAATAAAAATTCCACCGACGATGCCGATCATCAAGCAGTCCACAACGATATGCACGCTACCAACCTGTTGTAGAAAGCCAAAGACATCTACCGCATCCATGTTGCTATAGGCAGTGCTGGCACGATATAGATCATAACCAAACAACGTCAAGCCGATTGCGCCTAGCGGCACCAAGCCAATCTCAACGCGTCGCCCAGATAATCGTTCGCATAAAAGAGAACCAATCCCTACCCCTAACGAAAATGTACTAAGCAGCAATACAAAAATGCCGTAATCGCCATGCAAGAAGTCAGATGAATAAACTGGAAATTGCGCCAGTATGATGGCGCCATAAAACCAGAACCATGAATTGGCCAGCATCGCAAAAAACACCACACGGTTACTGCGAGAGAAACGTAAATTGCGCAAGGTTTCGGCGAAAAAATTCCAATCGATAACTAGACTTGGTACCGGCGGCGGAGAATCAGGTATTTTGCGGCTCGACAACCAACCTAACAAAGCAATAACAATCGTGCCAACAGCAATCAGCAGCAGCCCTTTTTGCTGATGCGATACCAACATCGCACCTAAAATCTGCCCTAGCAGGATGCCGACAAAAGTACCCATTTCTACCACCCCATTGCCGCCCACAAGCTCCGTCGGCGCCAATTTCTGTGGCAGATAGGCATATTTTGCCGGGCCAAACAGCGCAGAATGCAGACCCATACCAGCCACCGCAGCAATTAATAGCCACAAATTGTGCGTCATCCAACCGAACGCGGCGAGTAACATAATGCTGATTTCTAGTAGCTTGATGTTTTGGATAAAGCGGGATTTTTCAAACTTATCGGCAAGCTGCCCTGCAAACGCAGAAAACAAAACAAAAGGCAAAATAAATAAGCCAGGAATCAGGTTATTCAGAAACCCCCTATCCATCGTGGTCCAGTTCATCGCATCAAATGTCAATGCCGTCATTACACCGGTTTTGAAAACGTTATCGTTCAATGCACCCAAAAACTGGGTCCAAAAGAATGGTGCAAAACGTCGCTGTCTAAAAAGGGAAAATTGACTGCTGGTAGGCATGGCGAAAATAATGAGAGAGATGAAGAGACGGATTCATGTACCAGCCTAGAATCAATTAGCGTCGTATAAATCACGCTAGTTGGTCACCCCAAAAAAATAATTTGATCGCCAAAACGGCAATCACTAACTACAACCTTGCAGTTATCCCTGACAAAAAAAAGCCGCCCACCTACGCTTAGCGCACGCGAACGGCATTTCTTGGTAAAACGAAATCAACTATCTGCTTGTGCCGGCCAATCCTGAATATACGACTTCAGCATTTTATTCTCAAAGCTCTGCTCTTCAAGAACCGCTTTCGCAATGTCATAAAATGACATCACGCCAACCAGATTTTTACCCTCCAATACGGGCATATAGCGAACATGCGAATCCAACATCAATCGGCGCACATCATTGATTTCGGCATTGGAATTGATGGTGGTTGGGGAAATGTCCATGTGCTTACGCACCGTGTCCGAACCTACCGAACCTCCGTTTGCATGTATCGTCGCCATCACTTCGCGGAAGGTCAGCATGCCGACCAAATTACCGCTTTCTATGACGACCAAAGAACCGATATCTTTCTCCGCCATCGCATTTACCGCATCGATCATCGGGCTATCTGGCAGAACCGTAAAGAGAATATTGCCTTTTACCTTGAGTATTTCGGATACTTTCATGGGACCGTCCTTTAGGTTATGGTTATACTTCGGACACTTCCAATGTAGCCCAAGCACCGCGAAAAATCCACCACTTGTGTTGTCAAAATAGGTGATCACTTTGCGTTCGAGCCACACGACCTTTGATGCGAGTCAGACAACGAATAGTAAAAAAATATCCGTGCACGACAACATTACATCGGTTTCTCGCATTTTCCTATAGCACGAGCTACGCGCGCCATTCCGTTCTATTTCCAATTTGCATTTTATTTCGTGACTGATTTTTTAAAATGGTCGCTAAGGGTTTGATATAAACCCTGCTCTACCGCCACTTCCACCGTCTGCGACAAGGCGTCATTTTTTTGCGCATCAAATACAAATACGCGATAGATAGACGCTAAGGTCAATTGATGCGGATTGGCCAGCAGAGACCACGCATCCAAACCATCGCTACTGCGTTTGCGCCACCCTAGCCGCTTGGGACGCTGGTACTTGATACGACCGACCCAACCCGCGTCCACCATTTTTTCTAGCAAGGCTTCTGCTTCATCAAAACCTAGGTGTGTCTTGTGACGTATCTTGCGCGTATCGACCGCCGCGCTTACCTCAAACTCACGTGCTTCAAACAAGACCCGCAGTAAACTCATCGCATCGACAAACTCGCTGCCGGGCTGTGGTACATGCCACCAACGTTCATATTTGACGACTGGCAATGCGGCGGCAATGACCGCACCACCCAAGGTAATCAGCCAGCCCAGATAAATCCACACTAAAAAAATCGGAAGCGCAGCCACCGCGCCATAAACCACGGTATAAGTCGGGGCCTTAACGATAAATATCGCAAACCAGCGTTTGACTATCTCAAAAGCAATCGCCGCCAGCAAGCCACCGCTCAACGCATCGCGCCATTCGACGCGGCGATTTGGCACCACGACATAGAGCGCGGTAAAAGCAAAGGTGGTCAATAAGATCGATACCAACGAGAAAAAGACACCACCTAAAAGTGGAATATCTTTGACGACACCATTGGTTGCAGTGAACAAATAAGAAGTCGACGAGATAGACACGCCGATGATCAATGGTCCCAAGGTCACAATCGCCCAGTAAACCAGTATGCGTTGCGCCAGTGGTCGTTTGGTTTTGATGCGCCAGATTTGGTTGAAGACCCTATCGATCATCATCATCATCATTCCCGCGGTAACCACCAGCGCGATCGCGCCGAAAACGGATAAACGTGTCGCCTTGCTGGAGAATTGCGTCAAATAGCCAAGTACGGTGTCGGCAATGCCTCTTGGCATCAGATTGTGCACAAAATAAGCTTCCAGCGAGGTTCGAAAGGTCTGGAAAATCGGAAAAATTGTAAACACCGCGAGCGCGATGGTGAGTAGCGGTACTAACGCAAGTATCGTGGTAAAAGTAAGGCTACCTGCCACCTGCGGCAGCTGCTCTTCATCCAGACGGCGTGCGGCAAAGCGAAACAAATCACGCATTTGCTGCCAAGATAATTCTCTGAATAGTTTTAATCGGCGAAATCGCATGGTTGCTTATCAGTGTTCTGGATTAAGGATAAAAATCAACAGCGCGCAAAGATACCAGCTAACGCAGAAGCTATCTATACTGCAATCTACCATTACCCGCATGATTGAGTAGATACGTAACTTAAGCTTAAAGCATCCTATAATATCAAGCATGAATTCTTCCACCCTACCCGTACTCGTCCTCTATTACTCACGCCACGGCGCAACACGCAAACTGGCAGAGTTGATTGCCCAAGGAATCGACAGTGTCGCCGGATGCGAGGCGCGTCTGCGAACGGTTCCTGCGGTATCCACCGTGATTGAAGCGACTGCGCCCGAGGTGCCGAGTGAAGGTGCGCCGTACGTCGAATTGCGCGATCTGGAAGAATGTGCCGGCTTGGCACTTGGCTCGCCCACCCGTTTTGGCAATATGGCGGCAGCAATGAAATATTTTTGGGATGGCACCAGCGCGCAATGGCTGTCTGGTGCCTTGGTCGATAAGCCAGCTTGCGTATTCACCTCTACTGGCAGCTTGCATGGCGGCCAAGAATCGACGTTGTTATCGATGATGCTGCCACTGATGCATCACGGCATGCTGATTCTCGGCGTGCCCTATACGCAAGCGGCGCTGATGACTACCAGTAGTGGCGGCACGCCATACGGTGCATCGCATTGGTCTGGCATCAACGGCGACCACGCGATGACCGACGACTCAGGCACGCTGGCAATCGCGCTGGGCCAGCGACTGGCGCAAACGGTCATCAAACTACGCGCATGACGCCACAACAACGCCTATCGATTTTTCATAGCGGTGCGGCCGCCAGCTTGATCGCATTGATCGTGCTGTGCGTTGCGTGGGAAGCGGTACTGGCGCCAGTGCGCCCCGGCAGCGCTTGGCTAGCGCTGAAAGCACTGCCCTTGTTGTTGCCGTTACGCGGCGTTCTCAAACGTGACCTCTACACGATGCAATGGTCATCGATGCTGATCTTGCTATATCTGGCGGAAGGTACGGTGCGTGGCATGAGTGACAGCGGCATTTCGGCAATGTTAGGCTGGATAGAAACCGTCCTCGTACTGATATTTTTCATTTGCACGGTTAGTTACCTACGTCCTTATAAAAAAGCTGCCAAGGCGCGTAATAAAAAAACAGCGGCGGAACGTGATGCGAAATTAGTTGAAGAATTAGCGCAGCAGCCAGCTCCGAAAGCTGAAGATCAAGCATGATCTTGCGCGACTTCCTTGATGCTTGCCGAGAAGCGATTGGCGGGCAATTTGTATTAAGCGGTGAAGATACCGCGCATTTTTTGACCGACCAACGGCAGCGCTACACCGGCAAAGCACTCGCCGTCATCAAACCGGCCGACACCCATGAAGTCGCGGCGATAATCAAACTCTGCAACGATTATAAAATCGCGGTCGTACCGCAAGGCGGCAATACCGGATTGGTACTTGGCAGCGTGCCTGATCAAAGCGGCAACGCTATCTTGCTATCACTCACCCGCATAAACAAAATCCGCGTCATCGATCCGATCAACAACACGATGACGGTCGAGTCTGGCTGCATCTTGCATCAGGTACAACAGGCGGCAGCGGAGGTTGGTCGACTATTCCCACTTTCGCTTGCTTCCGAAGGTAGTTGCACAATAGGTGGCAATCTATCTTCCAATGCAGGCGGTACTGCCGTACTGCGTTATGGCAATGCACGCGACCTGTGTTTAGGTCTGGAAGTGGTCACGGCGCAAGGTGAGATATGGAATGGCTTGCGTGGTTTACGCAAAGACAACACGGGTTACGATCTGCGTGATTTGTATATAGGCGCAGAAGGCACACTCGGCATCATCACGGCGGCGACCCTCAAATTGTATCCACAACCGCAAGCACAATTGACCGCTCTGGTTGGATTGCCATCAGTAGAAAATGCGCTCAGACTGTTGACGTTGGCACGGACGCATTGCGGCGCTGCATTGACGGGGCTGGAGCTGATGTCGGCATTTTGTTTACAGCTGGTCGCCAAACATTTTCCACAGTTGCCACGAGCACTTACGCAACCACATGCACAATATGTGTTGCTGGAACTATCCGATCATGAGTCGGCGGAACACGCGGCTAAAGTGTTAGAACATCTGCTGCATCTCGCGTTAGAGCAACAACTGATTGGCGATGCGGTAATTGCAACGTCAGTCTCGCAGTCGCACGCACTGTGGCAGTTGCGTACATCGATCTCGGCAGCGCAAGCTGCTGAAGGACAGAATATTAAACATGATATTTCCCTGCCGATCTCAAATATTGCAGAGTTTATTCAGCAGACCGATCTGGCACTGCAAGCCAGTTTTCCTGATGTGCGCATGGTGGTGTTCGGTCATCTCGGCGATGGTAATCTACATTACAACGTCGCGCATCCTGTCACAAGCGATCCACAGACCCTCCTAACACAACAGCAGGCGATCAACCGCATTGTGCATGATCAAGTACATGGCTTTGGCGGCTCGATTTCTGCCGAGCATGGCTTGGGGGCATTGAAGCGGGACGAAATTTTGCGCTACAAATCCGAGATAGAAATGCAATTAATGCGCACTATCAAACGCGCACTCGATCCGTATAATCTGATGAATCCCGGCAAAGTTTTATAAACCCTTAACACTGTTGGCGAGCTCTCATGCGATCACTTTTCCTGTTATTGCTCATATCGTTTTCGGCACCAGCGTTAGCGGTCTACAAATGCGAATTTGCCGGAAAGTTAACGTATAGCGACTTGCCGTGTAAAGACGGGAAAATGAAAGAACTACCAATCACTGCTACCCCGCCCGATCAAGACGATGCGCAACAAAGAATGGCGCACGATAAAGAAAAACTTGCCGATCTGGAAGAACAGCGCCATCGACAACAAGCAATTGACGATAAGAGGCAACAAAGGGAATTGAAAGCGCGACAGGCACGAGATAAAAAATGTACCGAGCTGGCCCAACGTCTCAAATGGGCAAACGAGGATTTTGCCAGCGCCAGTTGGAAATCGCGCGATAAAGCGCAATTAAAGGCGCAACGTGCGCGCGAAAAATATCAACTGATGTGTAAAGATTGATGTCGTTATCCCACCCGTGCCAATTGATCAAAATCATGACGACAGTACGTTTCATTAGGATAAATCTTCATGCTTAACGGACTGTGGTTAAGTTTTTTCTTAATCGCCACACTCAGTGCTGCTGGCCGCTGGTTGATAGGAGATGATCCCGCCGTGTTTGCGGCAATCGTCGAAAGCCTGTTTTCGATGGCCAAACTCTCGGTCGAAGTAATGGTGCTGCTATTTGGCACCTTGACACTTTGGTTGGGATTTTTACGTATCGCTGAAAAAGCTGGCATTGTCGATGTGCTGGCAAGGGTGTTATCACCGCTATTCCGCCGTTTGATGCCGGAAATTCCTGCCGGTCATCCAGCACTGGGCTTAATCACACTCAACTTCACTGCCAACGCACTTGGACTCGATAATGCCGCCACGCCGATAGGACTGAAAGCGATGCGTGCTTTGCAAGAGCTCAACCCGCTACCAAATATCGCCAGCAATGCACAGATTCTTTTTCTGGTTCTTAATGCCTCATCGTTAACGCTATTACCAGTAACGATCTTCATGTATCGCGCGCAACAAGGTGCAGCTGATCCAACGCTAGTTTTTCTACCCATACTATTGGCGACTTGCGCTTCCACATTGGCTGGCTTGCTATCGGTCGCGCTAGTACAAAAATTAAAACTGTGGGATCCAGTGGTACTGGCGTGGTTAGGTGGTGGCGCTTTGATACTCGGCAGTTTCATTGCGTTGTTGGCGGGACTGTCGCATGTTGCACTCGCTGCGCTGTCGTCACTGCTCGGCAATCTGGTACTGTTTTTACTGATCCTATTGTTCTTGATAGTAGGCTGGATCAAAAAAGTGCCAGTTTATGAGAGCTTTATTGAAGGTGCAAAGGAAGGTTTCAACGTTGCCAAAGATCTGCTTCCCTATCTGGTCGCAATGCTGTGCGCAGTGGGTGTATTGCGCGCATCGGGTGCGCTCGATACCGCACTCAATGCGATACGCTATTTGGTCGACTGGGGTGGCTTCGATACCCGCTTTGTCGATGCGTTGCCGACTGCGATGATGAAGCCTTTTTCAGGTAGTGCGGCGCGCGCGATGTTGATCGAAACCATGCAAGCGAATGGCGTGGACAGTTTTCCGTCCCTAGTTGCTGCGACCATGCAAGGCAGTACAGAAACCACGTTTTACGTACTCGCGGTTTATTTCGGTGCAGTCGGTATTCAAAGAGCGCGCCACGCTGTCGCTTGTGCGCTTACTGCCGACCTTGCAGGCGTGATCGCTTCAATCGCCGTTTGTTATTGGTTTTTTGGTTAAGCTCGACTCAGTTCGAATCAAATAATTGCCAATTCAAAGCGCATGTCGCCCTGTTTTATTACCGCTATAGCGGCTTGCCTAATCACGATATGCAAAGTCATGCCTTATCACAAGCGCCGCTAACCACACCCCTTACCTAATATCCTATCGTTGCCAGCGCAAAGAGTGTTCAAGACGCTCGCTCGGCAAACGAGGTGCGGTGCGATAAGGGCGTTTCCGGCTCTTCAATATGTAACGACGACATAAATAGCCTTAAAACTTAACCTCGAAATATAACCGGCAACAACGGTATCGGAAAACAGCTACAAAGCGGACGGGCAGAGAACAACAAAAGATACGTGATAGCGCTAGAAAGCGTATCCGATAAATATGATTGTAAATAAAGTGGTCTGCCCAGCAGGAATCGAACCTGCGACCCTCAGCTTAGAAGGCTGATTAAACAATCTAGTGTTGATGCGGCTTGCGGCTTAGTTCGTAGTCCGCAAAAAGCATAAAACAGCACCGCTAGAAGCCAATGCTGGCGTGAAGTCTTTTAGTTTTGCGGACTGAAATTCACGCTCAATTTTCGTTCACAATCTCCCGCGTTTTCTTCCACCGATCCCGCAACTCTGTTAAATGCTGCGCGTTCGGTATGCAGACTTCTGCGTAATTCCGTTTGGCGATTTCGAGTTCGGCTGCGCATGTGGAATCAACTGTCTCGCTGGCTGATCGAGAACTGGATCCAGTGCCGGCATCTTCGGGCATGCGCTGGGCATCGTTGAGCAACCCGCCAACAGCAGCAGGCACAGGGCAATCGTGATCGAGTGTGACTTTAGGGAGCGCATGGGCGGCTTTCAGCTGGTTTTGAAGGCGGTTGATGTAATCAGATGTCCACTGATTGGCTTTGTCCTGCAGGTCTGATTCCGTGGCTCTTGCTTGATTGACGGCATCGGCTTGTTTCTTCAGCCACTTTGATTCGTTGAAGCGCATACCAGCGTAGAAGATGCCGAGTATTGCGGCGATTATGATGGCGGCTTTGATGATGCCAAGGTAGGGATCGAGAAGGTCTTTCATTCTGTGCGTTCCATTTTCTTCTGGACAGTATTGCCCGTAATGTATGCAGCTACAGTGGCCACGACTACTGTGGCGAACACACCATCTGAAATCTTGCCGAACCAAACCAGCACTGTGCAGACTATTCCGCAGCCAAGCGTCAGCAGGAAGCGACGGCCACCGATGGAGGAAAAAGCATTCACACGATACCCCGCATATATCCTGTGCCAGCGCGGATCGTCAGCAGCTCAAGGCGCGGCGCACCTTCGCGCAGTCCGATATGAACCCATCGATCAAACTCTAGAATCAACTGGTCGAACTTGATGTCACTGGTTTTGATGATTGCGGCCAGTGCCGCTGGTGTCATGCCTAGCGCTTTGATGTCAGCAGCAAGGCCGTGAGTGTGGGCGCTGTTCTTTGATTTACTGCCTACGGCTTTATTAACAGCCGGTGAGCGGTACCCGCTAGTGACGATGATCGGTTTTCCGACAAGGCTGCGCACCTGTTCCAGCAAGTTTGCGATTCTGTGCAAGTTGGCAAGTTCTTCCGGCCCGGGCGTATTGTCTAACTCATGACGCGATGCGGTTTCGGAAAACGTCATTTCTTGCAGTGTGAAGTGTTCAGATAGTTTCATCGCCGTAACCAATCCTTTGCCGCAATCCCTAAAGCGATCAGCACCAAGCCAATCACAGCCCAAATTCCACGCTCAACCAATTTGCCGCGCATGTCGTTCCAGAATTTTTCTTTGGCTTCAGCCTTGCGGATCATCGCTTCGTGAAATCGACGGTGACCGTCAGGATCGCCATCGGGGAAGCCTTTTAAAACGCGATCGACCTTTTTTTCAAGAGCGCTCAAGGTAGAAGTGTTTTCTTCATGGCGATGATCGAAGCTGCCCTGCAAATTTCTAATTGCATCCATCAAGGCGTCTTCTCCGCGTCTGCCAATCGGCGCGTCGTCACTCATGCAAAGGTTTCCTTTAATTTTCGCGCCGCCAAACGGCGAACGTTTAAACAAACTTGGTTGATGTGTTTCAATATGCATGGGTCTATGCGGAATGCGTCTTTAATCCCTATCGCTTCTGCGACAGATTCAGAACACATAAACCGGCCGTCTTTGTTTGGTATCAGCCAAGCCACGAAGCCAACCATCAACTGCCAGTCATATAGCCGGCCTTGATGCGCCTTAAACCAATGCGCGGCTTTGTTGGCGTCACCCGGGCACTCGTCAATTTCCCACTTGGCCGGATCTAGCTTGATACGCTTAAACCGTACCCCACCCATCTTGCCAGCGCGACGCGGCGACCATTCCGGCATGGTGTCCGTGCCGGTCGATGATGCGCACCAATAAGCACCATCTATCGACTCACACGTACCGTCTGGCATCAAGTGGTCTACGCCATCATCGGGCATAAATACCAACTCGCTGTGGCTATACGCACCCTTCAGACGCCAGCGGATAAGGATGTTGCCTAGCCCTTTCCAGCCGCTATGGGTGCCGGTATAAGAGGCGAGTTTCATAGCGTTGCAGCCGTTATGAATAATTGATCTAGGTCGGCATCAGATAGGCCGAGCGCGGGTGCAAGTGCTAGGACAAGCGCTTTATCACGTTGCACTGCTTGCGAATATTCCCACTCGATTCGTGCAGCTTCTTTTTGTGGGCTAGGCAGAAAATCAATTGCTGTGCTAATCGAATCAAGTAGGCCAACGCCAAGCAAGGCTAACCGCGCTTGCCGCATCGTTACTTCTTGCGGCACTGGCTGCGCATATACCCACTCGCCGCCTATCCATTGATGATCTTTCGTTGGCTGCTTTGACCTCGGGATACCGCCATCATTCAGCCATGCGAGATAGCCCTGATAATCGATATTTCTGTCGTCAGAAGGAATTACAGCAGAATCCGCGAGACGGATAATTTCTGTTGCGCTGGTCAATTGGTACATAGTTATAACCTCGCGCTAGCTTTTACTGTGCCGATAGCATTTGCATAACCCGCAGCCGTCGCACCATTTCCGTAAATAAATCCTCTGGATGTCAGTGACGTAGCCCCCCAAGCAGTGCCATTGCCAAGGTAGGATATTGATGGGGTGAGTGTTGGCGTGGTATACATTGCAACTGGAAAGGTCGCCGCAGATGTCTCAAGCGTAATATATGTTGCTGGAAAGTATCCACCAGACCCAACAGGAATTTCACAATAATATCGCTGGCATTTCATCAGGATTTGGCCAACGCTTATACGCTCAAATGGTGTGGCTTGCGTGCCTTCCTCTAACTGGATTCGATTGATCGTTCCAGTAGAAAACTCGACAGAAATTGTCTGGTTAGCTGTAGCAGATGCGGATTGCAACGGTGTGGCAGCATACGACCCTGATGCTGCTGCCCCATTAACTCCGATTCTTGCCTGTGCCGATCCCGCATTGGAAAGTGTGTACACGCCGCCTGCAATATTTGCCGCCTCAACAACCTGAATCAACGTACCTGCGCTAATTGTCAGGACTACATCAATACCTGATGCTGCAAACGTATATGTACATCCTGCTGCACCAGCCTTAAATCCATCATGTCCGTATTCACCCGCTGCCAATACAACCGAACCCGCTTTAGCTAATTGATTGATTACGCAATTCGCATTGATAAGAATGTTGCGTCCTACTTTTTTAGAGTCCACATAGCTTTTGTTTGCTGCATCGTCAGCGATCAATGGAGTGGGAACCTCTGCCCCCCCCGCAAAAATCTTTTTTTCTGTCGCTGTTTCCACGCCGTCAAGATGCATCAGGTTTGCGGGGTTGATACTCGCTGCACTTGCTGCAGCTTCGTCGGCACTATCAGACGCCTCGCCTGCTTTGATAATTGTTGCATCGAGAGAGTTAGATGCGCTACTTGCTGAGTTAGCGGCGGCTAGTGCGGAGGCGGCGGCAGATGCGCCACCAGATGTAATTTCAGATGCATCAGGGCCACGTACAAAGCCATCGCCAGCAGCGTTGACCATGACTGTTGCGCCAGGCGATCCAACTATCGCAGAAGGCAGTTCTGTATTGAAATCATCGGGGAATACATCAGCAGGGAAAACGAGCGATCGCGCTAATGTTTCTTGCTGCTGTTGATCGACCATGCAGAGTTTATCGAATACATCTTCATGCACTTCAGCAAAGTACGCACCTTGATTGCGTAGATCGGCTTCTTGAAGCGCCGGACGGACGCGGATAATTGTTGTTTTTATTCCTACCGGAGCGGCTACCGTTTCGATTACCTTGCCGCCGTTATAGCCACCAGCACCTTCAACCGTATAGTCGGTATTCAGTACCAAAGTGGTGACTTCACCTGTGCTTACATTTGTCTGTAAGACGACAAAATCAGTATCCGCAAAAATGCGAAATGAATATGGAATGTCTGTCGTTACGCCATCACCGACTTTGAACGTCTTATTACTTGCAGTAACAACAGTCATTCCGCACCCCTCGATTTATCTACGCGGATTTTTTGCGAAAAGTTCCGAAGAATGCAACCTCAAATGACCGTTATTCTTTTGGCGCCCCAAACGCCAATACAGCAGGATTTTTAGACTTGCCGTCCTTGATCGCCATAAACCCATCAGCCGCGTTCTGTAATGCGCCAGAAGGCAAATGAAACAGGATGCCAGCCGTATTATTTGCCGCTTTGAGAAGCGGCTTATCAAGTTCGCCCTGTTTTGCTTGCGTGATCAGTTTTGACGATTCAGAGAAGAATCGTGTACCGGCCGGACCGCTATAGCCGTACATGCCTTGCACGGCACCAGACAATTCACGCATACCGATGAGTGTGCCAGCCATATAGCCAAGCTGTTCGCGTGCGAACCATGCATACCAAGGGTCGTCGCTGTCGTCGCCCTTGCCAATCGCAGACTGCAATGCGTGGCTTAATACAACCGGGATCGTGTACAGCAGCAGCATATCGACGGCAAACTTGCCGACATCATCAATCTTTTTGAAGTCGGTATTTTTTGCCGATTCGACGGTAAGGTTCCACGTCGAACTAAAATAGGAATAAAACGTTGTGAATAGCTTTTTCAGTGGTCCACCGCGTTGAATACTTGCTAAATCTTTTGTCTGGCCACCGCCCTGTGCATCAATAACGGCCTGATCCGCCAGCGATATAGCGCGTGTTTCGTCATTGTTGGTTTCTGTCATGTACCGTTCATACGCGCCGAGCCATGTAGGGATGTCGACAACAGCCTGCATCTTTACGATCATGTAGAAATAGGTCGACTCAATATCTGCCTGCAATCCGCCCTTTGCGATCTTGTTGCGTATCTCAGCAATCTCGCGGGTTTGCGTCTTGCTGCGCAGGCGCATCATGTTTGATCGCTCATAGACAAAATTCGATGCGTTTTGCATGTGCAAAGCATCACCGATGAATTGGTGCACGCCGCGCGCCAGCCACTTTGGACCAATACGCACGGCGGACTGAGTAAAGCCAAGCGGTTGCATCAGTGCTGTCGATACCTTCCAGCCCATTGCCGCAACAGACACGCCGCTACGTAGCCATGCCATGCTGCGCTCGACTGCATCACGCGCACCAACTTCACCAGCAGCAACGTCAGTGATCGCGTCAGAGATAGCCTTGTATGTCTCGATACCGTAGTAGTCGAGAATTGCGCCGTTCACTTTTGACGACCCTAGCACCTTGTTTAAATCGATCAATACCTCGCGATGCGTCAACGTTTGCAGGACGGTATCAATATGAGAAAGCCCGACACTTAAATCCAGCTTTATCTTGCGATTGATAATTTTGCCGGCGCGGTTTTCTGTAAAGCCGGTGTCGACCCCTGGACGCGCAACGGCACCGCGCAAGATGCGGTCGGCTTCTTCTTTTGCGCGGTCTGTATAGGATCGAACAGAATGACGCTCATCATATTTGATAGGGTAATAACCGCCTTCAATGCGTCGACCACTTGGCAATACAAAGCCAGATGCAACCACCTTTTCAGGGGCAAACCCATTGATCCGTTTATCCTGCGCGGATATATCAGCCCAGTAAGAATCGATCAGGTTCCACATGCCTTCAACAAACTGCCACTCATTCGGCTGCAGCTTATCCAGCGCGGCAAGAATCTGTTGATCCGTCCAGTTGTAACCATCACGAATACGCTGACGATTGCCGTCATTGCCATAGTTGAGCGCCAGAGAAAGAATGTCGGACTTAGATAGGCTCACACCAAGCGACGGATAAAAATCTTTCGATAGCAAACCCAAGCCAGTGACCTTATTTTTAATGCCAGGCTTACTCAATAATTCGTACAGCTCCGACAGTTTTTCCGTGGCGTCCTCGGTCATCACGGCTTTTGTATTGGCGGCTTCGTTGATCGGATTCATAAAATTACGCCACATGAAGCCGTCATCCTTAAAGCCGTCCATTTCCTTAAATATGGATGCCAACTTTCTATGCGCGATGAAATAGCCGTCTTTCATTTCGCGCGCAGAATCAAGCCATGTACGGGTGCCGATAGGGATACGCTTCGGCCCCTTCGCGTTATCCTCGATCGATGCGACACCATCAGCGACAACTTCATCCAGCTCACGCTTTGCCTTATTGGTAAGCAGTTTTGATTTCAGGCTGACCATGTGTTCGATATTCGCAATCGCGTCACGGACAGCTTTTAGCTGGTCATATGGCAGGGTTTTATAATTCCGGCGCTGCGCATCTAACAACACGGAATCGGGAATTTGTACCGGCTCATCATCTGCCAGCTTTTGCGTGATAAAACTCAGCAGGTTTTCACGTTTGACAATCGCACCTTTTGGCACATCGGCGAACTCGTATTGATCCAGCAGACTATCAATCTGTTCCAGATAGGTTTCGCCAGCCTTGCCAAACTTGGCACGGACACGGCCTTTGGTGAACTTGCGCGCATAGGTGTATATGTCGTCTGCGTTATCACGCGCTTCTGTTGCCTCGCGATACAAATAATGATTCAGCAATTCGCGTTGCTTCTGCGTAGCGGCTTCCATCGTATCGCCTTTGGCCAACGCCTTGAAAGCAGCCTTTGATGCCTTGCGTTCTGCCAGTAAATAACCGTATGGATTGATGTCGCGCACTTGCGTCTGTCCGATAATGCCGCGTGCTGCATCACGGAATGCCGAAACCGGTGGCGTTTGTGTCGCGGCGATCGCATCGCGACGTGCAGATTCCGCCTTGTCTTTTTCGACCTGCACAAATGGCGCTACCTCGCGTTGCTTTTTACGCAGTGCACGCAGTTCCAGCCGCAAGATATTGGCCTTCTCATCGTTGTGTAATGACTGCTTAGCCTCATCGGACAAGGTGCCATCAACCATCATGTCACCGTATTTGTCGATCATGCGCTTGTCAGCTTCGGCCTCAACCAATGCTTTACGTGGGCGCATATTGATAAGCGCCTCGACCATTTCGGCGCCGGATGAATAGCCCATCAGTTCCGCTGCTGCATCGGGATATAAACCCTCTGCTGCAAACACGGCGCCACGGCCTTCACCATAGCCGCGTGGCAGCTTCTTGATGTATGCCTTGCCAAACTGTTCGACCAGTACCGACTTGTCCATCTTGAACGGTGTACCGTCCGGCAGTTCGCCCTTTGTCAGCGCATCAAATGCACGATAGACCGGCAATGCATCCAGTTCTGCATTGATGTCCTTCTTCATTTTGTCGCGTTCTTCACCCCACCAGGCTTTGCGCTCACGGTCAAATTGGCGCATCAGCTTGGCTTGTAGGTCATCCTTTGCTTTCGCCGTGGATGAATCAACGCTCGATCGATAAGCGTTAAATTCTTCCTGTGACATGCCGGCATCTTGTGCTGTGACAAAGATCGGCGATAGATCAAGCTCGTTTTGCGCAGCGTCAATTTCCGCATCGGACGCATAAATCCGGTCAAACACGCCACGCACTTCGTCGGACAGCTCGACATTCAGATCCTTCAATGATTTGTAGATCATCGTCAGCCATGCCTTGAACCGCTGAAACATGGCGCGCATTTCCACCGATGGCGCCTTGCCTTCACGCAGATACGCCTCGTTTGCCCGGGCAAATAATTCGTGCTGCTCAACACCAATCTGATCGCGCGAATCGACCTTCAGAAACTTGAGAATGCTTGCATAGTCGGATTGCATTTGCGGCGTTGCGTTTTCAGCAGTCGCAAGATCGCCCATCACTTCAAGCCAGAAGTGGCCGGTTTCGTGCAAAAATGAGCTAAGATCGGCATTCTCTAACAATGCTATGTTAAACTTTCGATCAAGTCCAAACTGTATGTACGCGCGTCTTTCACTTTTAGGAGTCTTGCTTTGGCTAAAACTATTCCATTGACCTGCGAAACTTGCGCTGCCGTTTTTTTTCGATTCCAGTCCCGAGCCAAGCGATATACGCGCAACTTTTGCAGCAACGCCTGCTACCTCGCGGATAAGAAATCCAACCGTGCTGGATGTATCGCCACTACCGGTTATCGTCAAATCAGCATCGAATGCCGGACTGTCTTGGAGCATCGCCTCGTCATGGAGAAGCACCTTGACCGCCGACTCCGAAAGGGAGAGGTCGTTCATCACGTCAACGGGGATAGAACCGACAATCGCATCGAGAACTTGCGTGTCATTGAGAATAGCGCCACGCATTTGCGTGAGCACGGAGAGGAACGATGGAGTTCCGACGAAGCCGTCTTTTTGCATCGCAATGGCGTTAGCTTCAAGCAAATCGCCGAGACGCTCGACACTTTGTCCAGTACCGTCTACAAGCGTTTGAAAGACAACGGTAAGATCATCCCGACGGTTCGTAAGGGAGCCGCGCGCAATAAACGGAAGTCCGGCAAAGAAATTACTGCTCTGCGCGCCGAGTTCCGAGGCGCTTGACTGCTCATACACATCACCAACCGCCGCAACCATCGCTTCACGAATCTGTGTATTGGTCGCGCTCTGAATATCCACGCCAATGCTTTGTAAATAACCGCCAAGGTCATTAAGGTCACGCTGAAGGGCTTGCAGCTCATCATTGGCATTGTTTGCCGAGTAAATTGACTGGCCACTTAATTCCTGTTGTATCGCATCAAGGATGTCATCAACTGGATAACCAGCCTCGCGCGCTGCATCAGCCGCCAGATCGACAGATTTACCCGTTGCTTGCAGCAGGTTTTTCATAAATGGCGCATTGGCATCATCGGCGCCCATGCGCTTGATGTCGCCACCGGTATCGTTGACGCCACCGATTGACCGCAAGAAATCGATCAGGCTTGGTCCATTGACGGCGGCATCTGTCGGCACATCACCAGAACGCAGACGTTCTATCAGTGGGTCGATATTGACATCGGAATCGCCGAGTTTTGTCAGGATGTCCGCCATCGGGCGATTGACTTGCAAGCCGTATTGCTCATGCAATGCCAGCGGGTCGGCACCGCTACGGTCGGCAAGGTTTCCCATCGTGCGCGCATACAGATTGGCGTATGTGTCGGCAGTACTGCGCTCCATGCCACCGGCTACCAATTGCCCTGTGATGTCTTTTTGTATTTGATCGATGGACGTGGTACCGGTTTGGGTACCGGCAAGTGATTCGATGAATTGGCGCATTTCCTCCGGCTGATTCTTGTCGTACAGATCAGCCTCGCGCGCGGTCATATCGCCTTGTGAAAAACGAATATCCTGCATTAGCCCATCAAAATGTGGCGTCTTGGCGGTTGCTGTCACATAGTCGGCTAATGGGATAACAACGTCGCCACCAGCTGCAACGGCTTCGCGATAGTTCTTGGCGCCCATTTCAGACGCTGCAACTTCTGGATCAATTTGCACAGACTGGAAATACTGATTCAATTGCTCTGCTGGAATGAAGATGTTTTCCAGTGGACCATTAGCCGTGTGCTTTGCGATAAAGTCTTTTATGCGTTGCGGTGCACGCTCAAATGTTTTTGACTCCGTGACACCATCGCGCAATGCCGTCATTACTTCCATAGACCGCTTCTCGCGTGGTCCATTGGCTAGCCGATCAGTCGCATTGGCGATGCCAGCTTGACCGCCAGATGCCACAATTGTCGCGATGAGGGTTTGCGCAGCGGCAGAAGGACGCTCTTGCAGATAGCTAGAAAATGGCTTGTCTGGATGCAGTACCGCCCATTCGTTCAGGTCTTGCAATGCGGTAGCGTACTGCTCTCCCCGAACTTCTTTCGCCAACTGGTTGTAGGCAGTCTTAAATATATTTGACCGAAGCCCGACATCTTTCAGCAACGCCAACGCTGGCAATCTTTCTGTTGCAAACTCGATTGTCCCTTGTGACGCAGCAAACGTCAGTGACTTACCAAGGCCGATACCTTTATCGCGCGCTTGTCCGTATGATTGACCAAAAGTTTGTGCCGCCATCGGGTACAGCATCAGGCTAGGATTGCCGCTTAATATTGCAGCCGGCGCCGTGACAAGACTACTACCGAGCGACTTAAACCCCGATAGCGCCGCTTTTTGCGTAAAGCCCATGCCGCGCTGCTCACCTTCCCACAGCTTTTCTTCGCTTTTAGAAACCAGCCGCTGCTTTGATGCTTGGCTAGATAAGTAAGCGAACAAGTTTGTGTCAGGACTATCGCCAACCAGAGGCGCAACGCTAGTGGCAGCGACATCAGCGCCAGCTTGCAACTGACCATAAAGTCCTTCATTGAATGCAGGGACACCGGACGCAAGAGATCGGAATGAATTGATGCCGAAGTTAAGCGTGTCTTCAAGCACCGATATATTCTCGACATCGTCTTTTGCTAATGCCGCGTTGTTTGGATCAGATAGCAGTTCTGACGTAGACGGATACATTGTCGACAGTGTTTTGTAGTCAATGCTTTGCAACGACACTTGACGCTCGATGTTTGGCATATCCAGACGTGCGGCATCTAGTGGCACCCCCGCGCGCTCTGCCAGCTTTTGCAGCTTTGCCTCAGCATCTGGATTTTTGTCTGCAGCAGATTGAAAAGCACCCTGCAATGATTGCTCTGTATCGCTTTTAACTAGCGACAAGTAAGGATTATCAGTAGCCATTATTGCCCTAGTAAATTATTTTTGCGGCGGTACATATCTTCGATCATGGCCTCGGTCACAGGCCGATTTGTCGCTTTAAGTGCAGAAATAATCAATGTACGATCAGTCGGCGGCACGATCACAGTGTCAGAAGCTGAAACGTCAAACTTTGGTTTATCACCTGCAGGGAACCAATCAGTCCAAGTGCTTTTAATCGCCACATTGGTAAAGATGCTTGCCGTTACTTTCTCGACTTCGGCCGGTGTCAGCTTTCCACCTTTGGCTGTTTCCGCCTCGCTGATCGCCGCTTGTTGTGCGCGCATGGCACGACCGACGCGCGCTGCATCAGAATCTTTTGATGTGTTTGGTTTTGGTGTCGGATCAATACCGGCCTGCGTCAAATAAGAACTAAGCACCTGATTTGCGCTGCGTGTTGCTGTTGTGCTGGACGCATTGCCAGTACGGAGGCTTTGCTGTTCAGCCACCAATTGCTTGAACTCTGAGTCGGCAAGATGCCCCTTGAATGCTTCCAGATTGGTTTCTTTCAGCAAGCTATCATCACGACGCAGCTGGTAATAGATGCCCCAGTCTGTGCCAACCTCTTGACCTTTTGCGCGCTTGTTGGCGTAGGTTTGCAAGGCGCCAATTTTTTCGCCTGGCAAAGCAGAGCGTATCGATGCTGGCAGCGCGTTATAGTCGCCGCCGTTTGCATCGATTTGTTTGTACGCTTCAGCAACAAGATCGTCTTCAGATTCTTTTTGCGATTTGCGCGTTGCCTCATACCGTGCCGTGACGGCATCGACCGCCAGTTTGATGTAAGCAGGGTCTTTCCCAGCCATTACCTCGCGGGTCTGATTCTGCAATTCTGCCAACGTTACTTTAGGTGCGCCAGTACCAGTCGCGTATTGTCGACCAATTTTGTCGACGTAGTTCTGCGTTTCTTTCGGCAAGAAATCAAGATATGAGTACACTTTCACACTTGGATCGGCCTTATTCAACTGCACCGATTTTTCAGCTTTCTTAATGGCAGCATCCAGCGCACCAGGTCCTGCGTTGTAAGCGGCCAGCGCCTTACTGACGTCGCCGCCATATTCTTTCAGCATCGCCTTTAGGTAGTCTTGTCCGACGCGCGTGCGTTCTGCGTCACTATCGTCTTTTGCTGGTGTCACGCCATAGCCGGGATCTCGATTCGTGTCAGGCATAACTTGCATCTTGCCCTGCGCACCCTTTGGCGATGTAATCAGATTGCCTTTGCTGTCGCGCTCCCGACCGCCTGATTCTTGCGTGGCAACTAGATTAGTCAACCTGTCGTAATCAGTAGGCGCCATCTTCTGCACGTTTTCACCTATGACCTTTTCGGCCTTAAGCAACGCATCACGGGTTTTCACCTCTTTTGTAATGACACCCTTGTATTTCAGGATGTCGTTTGCTTCCATCGATCCGGCATTCTTCTTTAAGTAATCTTCTGCATAACCGAGATTTCCTTCTTGGATCGAGACGGCAAGTACGCCGCCGTGGACTTTGGACACCTTGTCGGCAACTGCAGCGGTAATCGCATCGGCTGGCAATCCCTCACGCAAGCCCTGTGCGCGCAATGAATCGGTGATGTTGGCGATCGATTTGTCTACCAGCGCCGGATTGTTCCAGTTCTTGAATGCGGACTCCGCCTCAAGGCCGACAGTGGCATTGGTGACGGTTTTGCCGTATTCGCTGATTTGTTGATTTTCATGGCGCTGTAGTCCGGCCTGAAATTCCAATCGCGAATCGATCATCTTTTGTTGAAACTTGGCTTTTTGTCGGCCATTGCTCAAGCCAGTTTCTAATTCGCTACCGATCGTATTAAATTTATTGACGTAATCATCGGTCATCGACAAGCCACCGTCACGGGGCTGGATGACATCGCGACCTTTGACATTGGTATAGCCAGAATCAGGCGCCAGCGTTAGGTTCAGCTGTTGCTCTCGCAGCTGATTGTAAGCATCCTGCACGCGCAGATTGTCTGCATCGTCCTGAATCTTGAACATGACATCGGCTGTCTGACCTAATGCAGCGCCAATCTGACCACCGAAAGCGCCAGCAGGCGCATCACGTTGTTGAACAACCGGCGCCGCGATCGCACTGACCGGGTTTTGATATGTTGGTACGCGCATTTATTCACCCCAACTTGTAGAAAAGCTGTCGCCGAATCCATTCATGCCGCCTGATCCAAAACTTGCTTTTGTCACGGGGCTTCGACCGCCATACATGCCGTACGCTTTTGATCCAGACGAAAGAATGGTCGAGTAAGCATTGTTTCTGGATGCGGCGGCTGATGCTCGCCCATCGGCTAACGCGTTATCGCCCTGCAAGTTGTAGCCGTAAGCTTGTTTCATCGCATTGCTACGTATCGTCTGCGCGTCAAACTCACCCAATCCAGCGGTATCAGACAAGATATTCAGGCCGGTACCGGTAGATGAATCAATACCATTTGCGGCAAGCGCTGCATTTTGCCGTGCCAGTAATGTGCGGGTTTCGTTACGCTTTTGATCCTCTGCTACAGCGCCGCGATCCATCGCATCCTTTGCTGCATATTTGGCAGATAGCGCGTTGTTTTCGCCTACTTTTTCCTGATATTTTGCGTTGTCCATTGACGACTTTGCAGACATAGCACCAGCGGCAAGCGTCATAATCATGATGGTGGTCGGCTCACAAATTTTGGGTTCCTCCTTTCTGTTTAGCCCACGCTACACAAGGGCCATCTGACCAATATTCACCACGTACTACTCTGCTTACATGGCTCTGAGACAATTTGTATTTCAAAGCCACTTTGTATTGCGTCATTCCTTCTGCAACCAACATCCGTATCTCGCCTACTTGCTCCAATGTGATCTTGGTTTGATTGCCTCTACGTATATTCTCGGCGTTATCAACAATTTCTAAATGCTCTGGATTGCAGCAGGCACGGTTCCGACATAAATGATCTAGCACGTCCGTTGGTAGCAATGCCTGACCAGTTGCAGCAAATCTTGCTCGATGTGCGCCTGTATAAATCTTCTTGCCTCCGCTTATAACGCGGCCAACGCGGACGTACCCTTCATGGCTAGCCGCCAGCAATTTTCCGTCTTTCTTGACTGGGCGGTGACATGCTGTTTTATAACCAGCGTAAATTTCAATATGTGAAAAACTATTTAACTCACACATAGGCAGCTTTCATTTCAAAAGGGTGAAACATCATTTGATAGGCGCCGAATTTTTCAGGCGTATGGATAGTGAATCCAAGCCATTGCAGCCACTCGATCGCTTTTTTATTTCGGACATCGACATAGTTTTTTAGATGCGGATACCGCGCCAGCATGACGCCGACCATCTTGCGGTTACGGCGCAGGAAAGCCTTTGCATGCCGCTCAATCAAGCTGGTGCCGATCATCCACGGGATACCTGTTTCAGAGATAAACGACATGCCTTGCACACCAAAAATACAGGCGACTTCGTCATCGACTAAGCCAGCCCAAACCATTTCCGCATCATCGACACACTTTGGCAGCAGCAACTCGACATCTTGGCCAGCCGATGCCATAACTTCGTGACGGTCTGCGATACGGATATTTGGCGACATCGCCTTTACATGCTCTTGCGTGGCGGGAACGATGCTGTATTTCATCAGGCACCACCAAACGTAATATCAGGGATGATCGCGAGTATCGTTGCCGGTAAAGGATCGTCTTGACGAATCAGCACAGAGCCTTGCTTGTTCCAGTTGCCGGTCATACGCGCCTCATAAATGCCCGTTGTTTCATTTGCTGGCTCGTCATAATTCTCGGTAGACCGTTGTTTAAATTCATACAGATGATTTGCGTCTTGGCCGTATAGCAAACCACGGGTTTTCTCGACGATCATCCGCAAAGCTGAAATCCTCTTTTGCTTGTCGATGGTGGTTTCTTTCGTTTGCGGCGATACGGTCAGGGTTTCTATTTCTGCCTGTATTGGCAAGCCTGCATGCACGACAACCGCGGCATATTGAAGCTTTACCGAACCGCTCGACACGGTCAATTGTGGATGTACATTTCCATCTGCGAGGACATTGCATGTCTTAGCCTCCAAGTGATTCAATCCACTAAGTACAGTGACGGCAATACCCCACGAATCCGTAGCAACGTCTTGTAATGCAATGGGTATGTCGCGATTTGCTTGCGCCTTTACGTGCGTGGTGTCCGTGTATTCGGTTACACGCAGCTTGATAACTTGCTCACCATTATGAAAATGAACTTCTTTGCCGACAGAGCCAGCCGAGAAAATGGCGGCCGATGCGGATAATGTGAAAATATCGTCCTGATACGCCCATGTAGAGCCATCGGTGATGGTGACGGTCGTTGCCGAGGTATTCCGGCCATCGTAGGAAAGCCCACAATCAACGAAGAAGGCATCTTGAATCGTGGCATATTGGCGCGTCTTGAAACGCTCGTAATAACGTTTGCTTACGCCATTGATCGTGCGCTTTACGACTGCATAAACAGCATCTTCATTGCCCTCAGATATAGAGGCAACCGACTCAAACTTGCCATCTGTATCGTGACGATGCCAGCCGACAACCTGTTGTTCTTTCAGGTACGTGACACCGAGCAATGCGCCATCTGATCGGACAGACCAGACGACTTGAAACGGTACCTGCTGATAGCACCACTCGTTAATCGAATAATCAGAGAAAAGATGTGATGCCAACTGCGTTAAATCGGCGCCGGTATAGCTATCAGAAGCAAACTCATAGGCCATTTCGCGAATGGTTTTGCCCTTCTCTTGCACATAAATCGCCGTGTTGCCGATTATCAGCGGTGGCACGCGAGAACATCCGCGATAGCTTTGCGGCTTGACTGCTACCGTATCGGGCGCAAGGATGCCATCCTGTCCGGCAGATACAACCCACTCAGAACCAGATGTCAGGATTGATAATTTATCTAACGGAAGAAGATGCCGAACCGCATTGACTTGTCGACCAGGTATAGGAAACGTGATCGCGTCATCAGCGACGATAGGCTGGCTATTGCCATAATCCAGATAATTGCCAGTTCTCGACATCCAGTTATGTTGTGGCTGCGTTGGCGTACCGGCAAATATTTGACGATTTTGATAATAGGTAACAGCGGATGGATACCCACTATCAGGGCGCCATGCAGCTACCGCCCACTTGTACGTAGCGCCACCCACATCAACCGCGCCGTCAGGTATGCGAGACACGACCGTTGCGGTAACGTGCGTGGTATCTGTAAAAGCTGTGATCGTCGCGACGCCAAAGCCTGGATGCAGATAGCGCCATACGACACCGCCATCAGACCAATCATCTGCATCATGTGTTGGACGCAGTGAGCCAGTCGTTCCAGCACCGACAGCCAAATAGTATTTTCCGTCTGATCGTCGTATGTCATTTGCCAATACAGACTTGCTGACTTCCCACGGCACACCGTAATTCTTTTGCTCAATATAGAAATCAGAGCCGACCATCGACGCATTGAATATCGGCAATGATGCTGTGATCGTGATGCTCCCGGTAGATGCTGATGCATACACCGTGGACGTCGCGATCGTGTTGACGTCTTGAAATGGACCATTGACGCTTGGAAAATCCGATACTGTCCATGCCGCATGATCAGTACGCGATATTTGTTGTGGCCAGAAATCTTCGTGCACAACCGTCAACACATCGGCTGATTGTGTCCAGTTCAGCAAGGCAAGATCGGACAATTCGCGTAAATCGTTCGATCCATAGGGCGTTGTCACCGTATAAACAACGCCAGGCGAACTCTCAATCAATCCGCCATCCTTCAAAAATTGCAGCGTGTAATGACCGAACGCCAGCACATAGGTTTGCACCGTCGAGAAGGCAAACGGCACCAGTCGCGTGAAATAATCAGAATCTTCAACTTCGTTGATGAATTGCGTGCCAGGTCGATTCGTCACGCCACCGTACTGCTGCACAATAAAATTGCGGCAAGTCTTCAGGCTGATGCCGTATCTCGCAAGATCGACACGGCCATACAAGGATGGCGATAGTTCGCCGCCCGTTAATGATGGCTGAATGATGCTTGTCATTAGTTACGCCCTGATATGAACTCGGATTCAGGCTCAACCCGCTTCTGGCTTTCGTTCATCGATGAAGCGCCGGCGCGCGCGATTACTTGCGCGTACATCTGAAACGCCTTTGTCGCTATCGATTGCGACACAGACAATGGGAAGGCAATTTCGGAGCCGAGATACCACGCGAATGCCATGATGAATGACGGTGAAAATAAATTCGGATCGGTAACGCGGCGGGTATAAAGCAATTCAGCAAGTGGTTGATCGGTGTACAAGACCTTTGCTTCGTTCTCGACAGACACTTCAAACGGAATGCGTTGATCCGATCGAGGCGTCGGCATACCTGCAATGACGATATTGCGCGCCTTGAGACAGTCAGAAGGCAAGGCATAACGGTATTGCCAGTTCGTCGGCGGAGAGCCTAGATTAGATAGCTGCGTGCGCTTGCTGGCAAAGTTCCAGTCATAGTCATCAGACAAAACAAAATCGCGGCATGGCTCATAGAACAAGCTGCAAACGTTGGCTTCCTGCGACCGCTCAGATAATGAGCTGATGAAGGTGGTGACGCCTATGCGTGCCAGTGCCATGTTACTTATCGCGACTTCTGAACTAGCCATTTTCTTTCCCGTATAAACGATCGGCTGCGCTGGAACCGTCACCAGACAATTCCATGTCGGTGATTTGCAGATTGACGTTTGTATCTTTGCCCTTCTGATTCTCGTATTGAGAAGTGCCAGTTACTTCGACCGTTGCCATCAGCATCATCTTTTCACCAACGGCAGGCGCGTTCTTGATGCCTAGTTTTTTAAGCACTTCGTCAGTGAGATTCAGCGATAGACCGTATGGGTAGGCTGGTCCGCCTTCAGAATCGGATACACAACAAGCATTTGCATCCTTCGCCTCATCCGGCGATAACTTCATGTTCGTCATTGCCATTGCGTACGCCTTATAAAGAGTGAATCAGGCGAGGCATTGCGCCCCGCCTTCCAAGCTGCTTACTTCTTGGTGTCGGCCGGTTTCTGCTTGTCGGCTTCTGGCTTCTTGGTGTCGGCCGGTTTCGCATCGACCTCCTTCATCCACGAACCCAGTTCGCCTTTGAATTCAAAAACTTCACCGATTTCACGGGTTTTGATGCCGTCAAATCCGACTTTGGTTGCTTGTACTTTCATGTCATTCTCCAGTCAGTTAAACGCCTGAATTACAAGGAGTCTGGATATGCTTTGGTGTCTGCGACGTGATCCGCCGTAGTCAGCCAAGCTGTGAAGGTGCCGGTAGGCGTAGTGCCACCGACATCGAAGTACAAGCCGATATAGCGCAGCAATGTCTTCGTGACAGGGATGTAATGCAACGATCCGGCCGTAAGATCAGCGGCGGCAATCGTGATGCTTCCCACATCTTTTGGTGATGACAGTGCAGCTGCAGCCGAATTACGCGCAATGAAGGTATAAGTTTCATCGCCCGTAGTGAAGTCAGCTGCGACATCAACCGAGAGGGCGATCATCAAATTACCCATTGCGCCTAAGTTGCGGCCAGCGACACCCAGGTCAATGACGTTTGTGGATACAGCATCAGCGGTCACCGCTTGCGCTGCGCATAACTGCAGTTGTTTATCAATAATCATGTCAGGCTCCAATAATTTAAGGGTTTGCAGTGACCGCGCTAGGCGGTCACTTGGTGCAATATTTTTGGTTAGACGACGCGGGCTTCGGTATTCAGGATCGCGTCAACTTTGCGAACCGGAACATCGTCAAACTGGACAACTTTCTTTCCTGCGACCGTATCTAGCGTCAGATTGACGTTGTCTTTGTTCGTGATTTGTCGACGTAAGAAGCTGCGAATCTTGCGATTGCAATAGAAAACCGGCTTACCCATTCCTGCATTTGGGATAAGTTCTTGTGCCTGAACCATCAGATCAATAAGATCGGCGCCGGATGCCGCATCCTTTTTCAGCGCTGTGACATCGATGTTGGCAATCCGAACCACATAGCGCCAGTCGCGCAAGGTAAGACCTGGGTCCCATTTGTAGTGGGAGCGATAGCCTTGATATTTGCCGCCTGCTGCATCGATCAGTGTTTTTTCGCCAAGATCGCGATGATGCAAACCAGCCTGCGTACCTTTTGGATAAATACCGTGGATAGTATTTTCTCCCCACACGACCAGATAGATAGACGTGTTATCCGAGCCAGTGCCACCGGCATCAAGAATGTTTTCGCCATTCTCTGCAGATAATTGGCTAAAGCGCGGTGCCAATCCATGAAAACGCTCTGGATTGGTGCCGACATTTCCATAGATCAAAGTCGTTGCGAAGTTCTGATTCATCGATTCGATAAATGCACGATCTTCGGACAGACGAAAAGCTGGTGCATTGCCATTCAGATCCGCCAATGACTTATCGACTTCTGCATACGCTTCCAACATGCCGGTCGAATCTTTGATCGGTACCGTAGTCGACTTGGATGGCTGAACACCGTAGTTCAGCAAACGCCATTCACTATTAGGCAAACCAGATCGAACGGTCGTCTTGTGCGTGGTGCCGTCATTGGCCTCAACCCAAGGCATGTCCTGGATGATTTCATTGGTTTCTGCCAGCATTTCGATAATCACATCGATGTTCCCTTCCTTGTCCATGCGCGAGGCAAGATCAATTAGGGTCGGTGCTGTATTACCGATAGTTGAGCCGAGGAAGCCAAGCATGGCCGCTTCAGCTGGATCAATGGCGCCAAAATGCACGGCGACCACTGCGATGAGTACAAACAGAATCATTTGTACATGATGGTTTTTCAAAATGTTTTTCATGTGTGAGACTCCTAAGGATTAAGTTTTCTTGCCGTACATACGATCGGCCGCCGATTTCTTTTCGCCAGCCAACTTATCGGCCGAAAGAAAGGTGTCGTCTGCCATTGCTTTACCAATTTTTACGAATGCCCGAACGAGCTCCGGATGGTTTCCCATCTTTGTGCTGTCCAGTGCTGCCTTGAGTTCCGGCGTACCAAATACGGTCATGGCTTTTTGCGATAAGGTGATGGTTTCCTTAATGTTCTCGCCGCCGATTTCCTTGTCTGCCTTGATTTCCGTCACCCAGTTTTTAACCTGTGTGTCCCATGCTTCGGATTGCTTGCGAACTAGACCGGCCTGAAGATCAACTAGCTTTTGCGCTTGCGCGTTCGTGAGTCCCAATTCACGCGCAATAGGCTCAAATTCAGCCGTGGCTTCAGGGTCAAGTTCAACGCCTTCCGGTGCAGTGAACTCATACTTTTCTGGCACGCCTTCAGACTTGTCTTTGTCTGCATCGTCTTCAGGCTTCTCGCCATCCGGTTTATCAGTCTCCGATTCGCCCTCTTTCTTGCCAGCTTCGTCAGCAGATACTTCATCCGCTGCAGGTTTTTCAGCCCCTTCTTCAGACTCTGTAATTGGAGTCGTCAGAAAGGACGTATCAGCCTGAACGTCACTATCAGCCGTGTTTGAGGTGTTATCCGTCACGTCCGTGTTTGTGTCGACAGTCATTGATTCAGTCCTTTGCTTCTTGTGTCATCAGCAGATACTTATCAGCATCCGCTTCCATTAAATCGGCCAACAATTGCAGGCCGATCGCCCGTTTTCCTTCGTTAAAAAATGTCGTGCTGTTACCAGTAAATGAGGTGCGGAATACACCGCAGTCACACATCAATTTCCAGTAATGTCGGCGCCCCTGCTTTGTCGATAACACTTGCTTGATGTCATCGAGTTCGCGTTCTCGCCCCTTCGTTACCTTCTTGCTTCGCTCATTGACTTTGGCTTCGTCATCGGCATTGAATGTTTCGTCTGTCATGCCGTTGCCCCTTGCATGTTCTGGATGATTTTTGCCAGCGCGTTGTCGCCACTGACATCAGCGCTGGATAAGTTTTGTGCGGTCTTGGAACCCTGCTCTGCCATCTGCATGCTTTGTGCAGCGCGTTGTTGCTGTGCACGTTGTTCACGTACTTTTGCGACGTCTTCATCCGAGTTGATGATCTTCGGCGCCAGTCCGATCATTGCGCCGTACTCATCAATCGTTTCGTCACGGTTCCACTTGTCCAGAACGGAAGGATCAACAGCGGCCATGTTTCCGACAAAGCCAGCAAAGCGCTCGATCGAACCCAAGCCGACCATGCGCAGCGCTTGCGCCATGACAGATGTGTACTCAACTTTAAGCACGACATCTTTCATTGATTCAGGCGGCACAGGGATCAAGCCAGGTTGTCCGGCATCCCAATCAGGGCGCGAACGTTCAATCATCTTGCTGAAGGTGATGTCAATCAAAGGATCAAGCAGTTCGTCATTGAGCCGATCCATGACTGGGCCAAGCTGCAATAGTTTTTCTTCTTTGCGCTCTGCTATTTCAGGAATGTTTCGCGGCTGCACGCCATCCATGTTGGATAGCATCAGGAACAAGTCTTCAAAGAAGGCACGCTTTATGCGACGCTCATCCTCTTTGATGTCCGATGCGACCGCATTTACCCATACCGGATTAGGCTCATATACCGGCTGAAATCCTTGCTGACCTTGATTGACATCGAGATAGGTGACATCACCAGGTAACAGCGACGAATATTGATTTTTTAGCGAATGTGGCGCCGACATTGGTGGCGATGCACCCTTGTCGATCATCATTGCCTTGCGCTTTTCTTTCAGCTGCATGCCTTTGATGTCGCCGAGCGCATCCATGCCTGGACAATTTCCATACGTGTCTTCGCCGGTTACAGACCAGCGCGGACACATCACAGGAAAGTCATTGAATCCAGACTCACTCAAGAACTTGCCGTCTTCTATGCTGGCCGACTTGCCCTCACGACCAGTCTCTAAATAGATCGACTCAAATTTTTTGTATTTCGACAGCAGTTTCTTGGCGTCGTAATCAGGATTGCGGCGCACGATATGCGTTACATCGATCCAGTTCTCAGTAGAACCGCTGTCAAACATGCTTTGCACTTGCAATGAACACTTCTCACGGCCAAACTTTTGCACCAATTGGCGCACCGTCATCTGCCATTCACGGCTGATTGTGTCGACGCGGCCACGCTCATCGTTTGCTATTGCATACGAACCAATCGGGAAGTTTTGGAAGCGGACGATGGTTTCATCATCATCAAGTGCAGCCATTGCCGCAGTGCCATAGACGCCTAGTTCTGCATAGACAATCGGCAACGTGTTGTAGAGATTGGAGCGCGTGAAAACTTCACGCATGCGTTCGCCAACGGTATGCAGCCAATCCTTGACGTCATCCATTTCATCCAGATCAGGATTGCCGGTCGATAGCTTGAACCACGGACGCGCAGGAGACGTCACACCCGCCATCATTCCAGACGCAAGCGTGCGCGCCGAGATTGTGGCGGTGTTGTTGATGATCTTTTGATTGCGCTTTTCGCCGCGCGCCGTATTGGTCGCACAGAATCGTGCCGAGCGCGGCATGATGTGCTCGTTCAAGTCACGCCAGTGCGGAATATAGCTACTCCGCTCCTGATTAAGAGCGCCGACTAAACGATTCAGTTGCGCGGTTTTGGTGTCCACTTACTGCCCTAGTAATGTTTTTTTCGTTACTGGGGCGTCAGTTGTCACACCTTCGCTACCAGTCAGAATAGTGGACGATTGACCAGCTGCACGCTGACGACGCAAACGCTCACGATCGCGAGAGTCAACGACCGCTTGTTCTTCTTGCGTCACGACAGCCGGTGGCGGCTTTGGTGCAGCTGGTGCTTTTGGGGAACCTCCAATACACATGGCCGATCCTTAATAAATAAACGACAAGATCGACACACACCACAAGACATAGGAGAGCGCGCATAAAAGAATGCAAGCGATACCTAGTCGAAAATGGACGTGGCCGGAATAACTACCGAATTGATGTGTGCTTTCGCTGACATACGCAGCGGTCATCGATGTAACCGCGCACAGAATCCCGACAACACTAAGCACACTGTGCTGACTGGTGAAATAGAGAGAGAGGATGTTTAATGCAGCGGCGAGAAGTGACAGCGCCAAACCGATGCGGCAGGCGTTTTCTGCGTGGTTGTACGAATCTGAATACATCTCGCGGCCTCACTTGAGTGGAATTGCCGCGAGTGTTTGCGAAAAGTTTTCGCTACGTCAATAGAATATGAACGCTTTTGTTAGGTATTAAATGGATCGTAGTCGTGCCGCAAACCTGACTTGTTTAGCCCGGGTATGCCACGATACTTTTTCGATACGGGGAAGGCGAACGACAGCGCAAGACAATCACCCTTATTCGGTGATGGCAAGCCGCGATTTTTCATGTCCTGCTTTGATTCAAGCTGTATTTTTCCGTCCATACGTGAGACGGTTTCCGGTCCGATCAAATCCTGATACAGCTCATCATCGTCTTCAAGTGCGCCGCCTTCCTTCAGCCACGTCTTTACACCGCCCCACATTTCGGCACGCTTGTTCAGATAGCCGCGATCCGTTGCCTTCTCTCCAAACCATACCAATTGCCAAGCGCGCCCCATCGTGTCACCAGCCGACTTGATACCAGTGCCATAACCAGCATCAATAAACACGGCATCTGCATCGTGCTCATCTTCAAGCTGCGCGATCAGGTTGGCCATCTGAACATCATTGTCATTTTTAGGTATCGAGCGCAGTACTTTGAAGTGCAAACCCTGACGCTTGGCAATGACAAATGGATCGTCACCAGACCATGATGGATCGACGGTAATAATGACCGGCGCAAAGCTGTACTGATCAGGACGAAGGTGCCGCTTTTGCGCTGCGTCGACATCATCGATCGAGATAAATTGCTTGGCGCTGGCCGCAGGAAACATGCCACGAATACGGACTTTGACGATGTCCGAGTCTTCGCCATAATCTTCGACCTGCTTATTCAGTTGCACCTTGTTGGTCATCTTGACCGTGCGGCTATCGATTTGCTTGCCGCTCCAACGGTGCCGGAACTTGCGGAAACACTCGCGGAAACGCCCAGTGTTTTGCGTAGGATTGCCGAAGCAAGCCCAAATAATCTCGGTGTTGGCATCAGACAGCACGCCTTCTGTCACTTCCCACACCTTATCCGCGATCTTACTGGCCTCATCGAACACGACAAGGATGCGCTTGCCCTGATTATGCAAACCCGCAAATGCTTCAGTATTGTGTTCAGACCACGGGATTGCATCCAGACGCCACGTTTTCTCATGCGCTGGATCAGTTGAGTGCATCGCCGTCGCGGTTACTTTGAACCATCGATCGCCGGTTATCACTAGCCGGTGCCACTTGGCTAATTCAGGCCATGTCTTCGTACGCAGCTGATTCTCAGTGTTGGCGGTAACGACGCCCTTGGTGTCTTCGTGCGTGTGCATCGCCCATTCACAGAGCCATGCCAGCAATGCAGACTTGCCGATACCGTGACCAGATGCACGAGCTATTTGGATGGCTTCGCTGACGCCTGATATTTCACCAGAACGTAGTTTTTCGCCAATCTCGTTTAATACATCGCGCTGCCATTCGTCCGGCCCATCTTCAAATTCGGCTAATTCGCCTTGTCCCCAGTCGAATGCATACAGCACAAAACCAAGCGGATCATGTGTAAATGATGCAATGTCATCGATTAGTTCTTGCTCGATTTGTTCTTCGGGTGTCATTTAAACAGCTCGTGAACCATTTTTTTCAAGTCTGGCTTTGGCTGAACAAGCATTGATTCTAGAGGGATATGCTTCGCGCTTCCATCAGCATCAATTGATACAACACCTGTCCCATAAAGCATCACATCGCTTGTGGCCTTCTTCGCTTCACGTCTTGCGACACGCAACCTTCGGTGCCACACACGCCACCATTCGCGCGGCGTCATATCAATGCCCTCGCACGTTTCATTTCCTCGCTGTCGTCCTTTCCCCATCCAGCCTGATCATAAGCCTCATCGACTTTACTGATCGCATAAGCAAGTGATTTTTTATGCATTTCAACCATACGTACATGGTCATCGTAATTTACAAAATCACCATTCGGTTCAAGATGCCCAGTCAAACTATATCTATCGATTTTCATTTTTCACTTTCGTTTCGCACGATCCCGCGCAGCCTTCATCCTACTAGATATGGCCGTGGTGTCTTTCACTTCCAGCACATCGGTGAATAGTTTTAGGTGTCGTCCAATCATTTCCAACGCCTTCTCTTTGCTATGGAATGACACTTCAATGCCGTGCTTCCCATACTTCACACCACCAAAGACAGATTTTGCTTCAGGTGTCAGGTTGCGCGTATCCGCAATAACAACGCGGCCAACGCCATCACCAAAGCATTCAGGACAATCTTCAACGGGAGGCTTACGCGGATCGAATCCGGTACCGCCTAATGTCTTAAATTCCTCGCCATCCTTATCTGCCAGCTTCACATCACGCGCCCACTCTGCATCGGTACGCTGAAAATCATGGTCGAATCCATAGCAGTGACGACAGCATCCGACGCGATGCTGCACTAACTCATTCCGGTCAACTGTTGCGATATTCCAAAATTCCTGCAGGACTTTCTCAGCTGTAATTCCAACCTTTTCCGCCCGTTTATCCATTGCTTTTTGTATCTCTGCGGCAATCTTAGGGTTCTTTAGAAGTTTGAATGCCTCAACGCCTGCGACGTTGTCGTTCTTCGGGGTGAATCCAGCACGCTTATATGCAGCCGTTGCATTAAGGTCTACCAGGTACTCAATTACAAATAGAAGCTGCAATCGTGTGAGTGGCTTATCTGCGCTGGCTCTCTTTGCTGGCACTCTCTTAGATACTGCCTTCTTCGCTACAGGCTTACGCGCAACTTTCTTCGCCACTGACTTTTTCGCTGCTGGCTTCTTTGGCTTGGCGATACTCATAATGCCCTCGCACATAAAAGCACCACACCGGCGCCACAAACGATGCCGATGCTAATCAAACCCAGTGCGTCCATCAGGCTCATGCGCTCACGCGGGAACTCATCGTCTTTCGATACGAAGACAATGTTGCCGTTTGCGTCAGGTACCGCTCTAACCTTATGTTTCTTGTCCATCACAATCCTCTCGCAGCTAATGCCGCTTCAGCCTTTAATTGTTCCTCTGTTGCAACGTAATACATCGTCGGATTCCCACCACAACGAACGCGCCTTACCTGTTTCAATGCCACCATTTTCGTCAACACCTCAGTCATGCGCGCAGTCGGGATGCCGAAATATGCCGCCAATTGCGCCGACTGGTACCTAAACCCGCCGCGATCCTTTAGCCTGGCAATCACAGCATCTTCCGAGAAGTGCCGCTGTTTCTTGATTCTTACCGGCGTCAAACAACTACCCCTAACATTTTGTAGTGTTCCTTAATATCTTCCAACACATCGCGCTGATCTACATACCAGTCATAAACACCGATCAGATTATTTGCCAGCGTTTTGAGCCGTCTTGAATAGGACTGCGACCGTTTGCGCGTCGATGTAATCTTGCCGCCAACCATAAACAAGGCAATTCCATCGTCGCAGGTGTCAAGCAGCATCATTGCCCGTTTGTGAGCATCTGCGATCGACATCAATGGTTTCTTGAATTGGCCTGCGTTTGCCATGGTTATCCTTTTCCCAATCTAAATATCCGCCATCCAAATAATCGTGCGACCGGACTTTTATAGCCATATCGCTCACTAAATAATTTTGGACACCACGGCGCCTTAATTTGCCAGCCGATATTTCCATTCAAGCGCACCCATATCAATCCATACATTGGACTTATATGTATCCAAAGATTCATAGCTTTTGTTCCTTCAAGCCCTGCAAATGCTCACGCATCTGTTTAAACTTCACGCGCAATTCTTTCTTCTGTTCGTCATCCATGCCGTTTGCATGCTCACGCTGCACATGAGGCGGCGCCATCACCAATTGCCGTAACTCGCAGCACTCGCGCCCCTTGACCACGATGCCGCTGTTCTTCAGGCAATAGCCGCATAAGGTCATGCCACTGCCCGCGGACGAACGAAACTTTTTAAATCTGGAATGCCAGCCGGCTTCTCGGATTTTTCATCCACAGCCTGAACCGATGGCAACTGATTCGACCGGACAACAGGTGCCTTGCCTCCGTTCTCGACGGCCTTGATGATTCTGGTTTTGAAATCTCGCGCGCTTTCGCCTGGCAGTGCACGAATCGGCGGATCAAGCGACAAGCCTTTCTCGGCCACGCCCTCATCGGTTGCATGCCACGGCACCAGCGTCTTGCCACCCTCGTTCTTGCGCGCCATGCATGACGCCTTCAGGAACGACACCGCGTCTGCAGGACGCTCAACCACAGCCGCACGCACCACCTCGATCACGATGTCGGTGCCGTAATCCTTGACCAGCTTGCCAACGAACGAACCGCACTGCGCAGCTGGCATGCCTTGCTGCAGCAGGATTGATTTGCCAACAGACCAAAGCTCATCCTTGTTCATGTCGGCAGGGCTTTTCGGTTCTTCGATTTTTTCGGTCGGCGGAACGCCAGCACCGTTAGGTGCTGAATCTCCCTTCCTTTCCCTTCCTTTCCCTTCCCTTCCGTCACTGATTGCTCCGTGAGTACTCAGTGAGTCATCATTGCTTTGGGTAGAAACATCATCAAAATTAGGCTCTGGAATCTTTGTTGCAGACGGGCGATTGATGACCTGATGCTTGCGGAAACCTTTGATATGTAAGAACTTTTCGTCATTCATTGAGTATTCAATGATTATTCCGTGAGTAAGCAATTCATCTAGTAAAGGCTGCGTGTCAATTGCATCAGCAGGAAATATCTGCATCTTTAATCGCTTGGCCGAATACGCTTGATTTCCGTTATCGTCGGCGAAGTTCAGCATTCCAATGAACAGTAACCGAGCACTCAGTGAGCACTCAGTGAGTCTTTCATCAGTCCAGAATTCAGGTTTGATTGTGCGTATGCGTGCCATTTAGAATATTTCCTTCTGCCATTCAGCTTTCGCCTTTTTGATGGCGATAAACTGAAACGGGTACATGCCTGCTGCGACCTTGATCTTTACGCGTGCATCATCAGTCCAGAACCCTTTAACCTCATGGACCTGCAATTCACCGGTCGACAACATAACGGCAAAGTCAGGCGTGTAAAACGTGTTATCAGCAAGCCGCAGCTTGAAACCTTCAAATTTGAACCAGGCGATTACGCCGGTATGCTTCAGCGCTGTCAGATGATCAGCGTATGCGGCCTCTGTCTTGTTCATGACGCCGGCTTTTAAACGACCAAGGGCTTGCATGGCGCGTTGTGGTGCCGGTTTCGCTGTGCGCTTGTTATGCGCCGATAATTGTTCAGGAGTCCAGCGGACAGCGGAAGTCATTGAATCAATCCCTTCTGTTTCAGAATCAGACGTGTTTTGCGATTGCCTTCAACGAAAGCCGCCTGCACCATTTCCCGGGTCAACCATTCCGGACGTTTGGCATGACCATCCAACACCATGTGGCAGGCGTAACAGCCGTATGCACCACATTCATCGGGTGATTTCATGCCGGCACCAGCGCCGTTTTCATGGCATAGAACCGTTGTTTCAGTATCGAAGTTGCAAACACCTGGCAATCTAAGCGTGCATTCTTCCGTACATGCAGACGCGCGGATCGGTGTCATGCGTGGGCGGCTAGATTTCATGCGCTTGATAGGCTTTTGCGCCGACAGATTTGCCGCGCGCAATATGCCTGACATTGGCTTTACGCGGGGTTTGAATCCTGTGCGGATCATCGGTGTGCGGCGCATCATCGACCGCTCCAAGTAAATTGCAACAATCTTGCAACCACTTCGTCCAGATCCGCGCGGGTGTACTTTGTCAAAATACGCGCCAGAACTACGTCAATTGTTTTGCTGTACAGCTTTTCAAATTCGATTTCATCCATGCTTGCAAAGCTGATGCTTCGCGGCTCAAATCTGACATCACCATTAACTGTAAATGTAGCATCACAAAATCCAGCAAGAATGGCCATATCCTTACGGAATCGAGTCACATTCTTCGCAATCGTGACGCCCTTGTATTTAACTTCAGATGGTTCCCACTGTTCAAAAGCGAAATTTATCAGCGCAAAATACTTCTTATGAAATTCATAATTGCGCATTTTTTTGAAGTCGGCATGTACAAGACTGCCTGTCTTCGCTTTACGTATAAACTCAGCCGCGCCCTCATCGAATGGAATCAATGCTTCTGGACCGGCTTTCATTAGCACTATTTCAGCCATTGGATGCCCTTTCAATATCTAGCGAGATACCTAGTCCAGAATTTTTTAGCACTTCGGAATTTTTTTTTCCATAAGCGACCAGACATATCGGCGCGCCGCTATTGAAAGATGCGCGCTTCCCGTCAACATAATGGAAGTGCGGTCTTCCCTTGATAAAAAGGATTGCGTCAGCTTTCGCCCAAATAGTTTCGTAAAACATAGCCGTTTCAGTGCGCGCCGGTATCAATGCAATGCCATCGCCGTGAGCAGCCATCTTGCGCAACCACTTAATGGCCTCACGTCCAAATGGCGGGTTTAGCCATACACGACCACCCCATTCAGTTGACAAACCATCGTCTTTAATTGACAGATGGTTCTTTGCAGTTGACCAAGGGCGATCCACCGGTGAGCATGGATCTAGATCGAAAACGCCCAAATGGTCAAGAATCTCAGGCGGCGTCAACCACTCATCGTTCTTCATCTTTGCTGACTGATGGCTAGATAGAGTCATTGCAGCAATTCCAGTTGCTCCGCCACTGGCAAACCAACCAGTTCTTGCGGCTTGCGTGTTTTAGGATCGATGCGTTCACCGCGATGTGCCAAACGATTTGCGGCGACCAGCGCATTGACGCGGCCGGTTACGCCGCCCTCACCCGGCGCATCGTCGCCGAGTTTCTTCTGCAATATCTCGAATATCTGCTTGCGGCTGATCGCCATTTCCGTATTCGTGAACAGCGCCATCACTTCGCGCTCACGGCGATTGAGTTCGCGTGCCGGCGTCGAGCGGTATGCATCAAGGCTTGTTTCTGCCATTGCGGTTCTCATTGATTTTTCTCCCAACAAGTTACACAAACCCCGTATTGCTTTAATTGCCGCTCTGTTATCACCTTGCCGCATGCACAGCGCTTGCGGATGTGCGACATCGGCCGGTTATACGACAAGGCGCGATAGCGATGCTCTGCGTTTGGCGATGTCGGTGTCATCGTTTAGCCCTGCACCAACACAAATGCTTGATTTGCCACGTCCGTAACAATCACAGCCGGTTGTGTTGGCTTTCCGTCAGCACCTATCTCGATGCCGCGCTCACTAAACATCTGCATCAATAATTCGTCTTTCGTTTTGTCGCCATAAATACCGCTGGCACTGGCTTCTTTGTATTCTTGAAACGAGACTTCAGCCCGTACAGATTTGCGACTTGCCATCATGCTGATGCCTTTTGTTCTGCGATTTGCGCTTCGAGGATGGTCAGCTGCGCTTGCATGGCTAGCCACTGGCTGACGAATGTATTACCGACCGCCTGCTCAAATGCCGGGATGTACTTTGCTGGCATGTCGCGCATTTCATTGCCACGGTCGTCAATATCCCGATCAGAAAGGTAATCAGCAACGTGGCTGGCACGCATGCCGGTGCGCTCGCACAACCCTGCCCTGGTCATATTCACGACCCGGCGGCGCTCAAATGCCATGCGGCATACATCGCGGTATGACTTCAGCGTGGATATGAGAGAAATCGGCGCAACGCTAGGCGCATCAAGGCGTTCAAGTAGGTTCATGGCTATCGTCATATAAAAATACAATCAACTTCCCAGTGACATTCCCAGTGAGATTAATGGGAAAATTTTTTCAATTAATCGATACATCCAAAAAACAAAAGGGAGATTCCAGCGTGTTAAATTTCAGTTTCCACACATCAATTAACCAAGGAATCCCCGTGAAACCAGATGACGCAACAGACGACCGCTTCGAATTCGTTGCCGGACAAGTGCATGGCTTAATCGCTGGATTTTTAGCGCTCATCGAGACGCACCCAACGCCCGACTTACTTTTGCAGCAACTCCACAAAGTGCACCGCGCAGCCGAAGGCAGAGCAATACCAACGACGATTTCTGATGATTTTTTGATGGGGATCGACGACGTGATGCTGCGTCTTCAAGACATGGCGACTCGCAGCGCACAGAAGAAGCAGAATCTGCTCTGAGTAGGCGTGGATGAATACTCAGAAAGCGCCCGTAATCGGCGTCCACTTCAACCCCTTGAGCAGAAACTTTGCGTTCGGTCATGGCTATCCTCAAAAAATTAAACGGTTTCTTTTTCGGCTTCTGGCTCTTGGCTTTGCTCATCACAACGCATTGCGTGCAGCTTTTGAAGTCGGTCAACAATTACAAACGATGTTTGCTTTCCACGACTCCCACCAACAAAGGCAGCAATGAGAGACTGTGAACAAGGCACAAGCTCTGCTAACTGCGCTTGCGTTAGCCCAGTGGCGAGAAGTTCTTCAACGATCTTTTTGGTATCCATATAAATCTAATTATCACGTATGTGTTTGATTCAGTCAACACCAACGTGATTAAACTTTCTATTACATTCGTGATATGGATACATTCGCAAAACGTTTAACGTGGGCCCGCTCTGAAAAGAGCATGTCTCAGGAGTCTTTAGCAAAGGCCGCTGAAGTTTCTCAATCAACCATTGGAAATCTTGAGGCGGGGATACGCAATTCCGCTCGTAGAATCGCAGCTATAGCGGCGGTTCTTGACGTAAATCCTTTATGGCTATCCGATGGAGTAGGTCCAATCAAGTCAGCGGATACAGGCGGCGCGGTTGCCCGCCCAACCAATGCTATCGACGTAAATCACTCGCGGTTCCGCCAAGTGCCAGTTGTTGGCCGCGCCATGGGGGGTTTGCCTGATCGCTCTTGGGGGGATGGCGATTATCCTGCTGGCGATTCAGATTGTTATGCTGAGATTGCATCCCAAGATCCGAATGCTTTTATTGTGCCGATTGAAGGCGAGTCAATGTCACCACGTTTCAACCCAGGTGAATTTGCTTTAGTAGAGCCAAATACAGCCCCAGAATTAGAAGATGATGTACTGGTGAAGCTAGGTGACGGCAAAATTATGATAAAAAGATTGCTGTCACAGCGCGGAGTAATTCGGTTGGGCAGTTATAACAGCAACGAAATTATCTCTGCGCCGCCTGAAACTCTCGTATGGATGTATTACGTTGCACATCCTGTGCCAGCAAGAAAAATTAAACAGCGGACTTAATAATAAATTCTAAGGACAATGATGAAAAAATTAGTCTCGACGATGATTTTCGTATTATCGATTACCTCAATTAATGCCGTTGCTGAAGACGGGTCGCTAGATGCAGCAACATTAGTCGGGGCTTGCAAACTAATGACGTCCGGTAAATCAACCAATGCGGGTGTCGATTCAATTTGCATCTTTGCAATCAAAGGATTTGTGGATGGTTTCAAATCAGGGGTAAATAAAGGTTTGTCTACAGCCCTAATTAATGACAAGCAAGCCGCTCATACCGTAAAGGGGATAAAAGACCTTACAAATAGAATTGATGCAGTCCGGTCATTAGCATATTGTGCTCCTGCTAGCACTACTTACGGTGACTTTATAAGAAATTATTTGGATTTCATGGGAAGAAACCCTCAAAGAATGTCCGAAGATTACAAGGCGACATTACTTGACTCAATTGAAAATAAATTCCCTTGCTGAAGACAGGCGTGCGCTTAATTCCGCTGGCGATATTAGTCATCGCATGCGTGCCGAGCTACGCCCATCAAGTAATAGGAATAGCAGACGGCGACACAATGACTCTACTGGTGGATAGCAAACCACTTAAGATCAGACTGGCAAACATAGACGCACCTGAGAAAAAGCAGCCTTTCGGACAACGATCTAAGCAATCCCTATCTGATCTTTGCTGGAAGAAAGATGCGCAATACCAGGCCCAGGCAATTGATCGCTATAAACGTACGGTAGCGGTGGTTACGTGTGATGGCATCAACGCTAATACGACACAGGTGCAGCGCGGTCTAGCGTGGGTTTATACCAAGTACAACAAAGATCAGCGTTTGCCAGCATTAGAGCAAGAGGTGAAATCAAGCGGAATTGGTTTGTGGTCTGATGTTTCGCCGATCCCTCCTTGGTTATGGCGCAAAAGTAAAAAGGAAATTAAGAAATGACAAAAGACGAGTTGAATTTCTACCTACAATTGATGCGAACTGTTTCACGACTTGGGCGAGTTGTTGAGCACACTATCGATGCTTTGCCAGAAAATCAACAAGCTCCATTAAAAGTACTAATGAATGAATTCGTCGATGAGGGAATTAAAACGTTAGAGTTTATGGATGCCGCTTGGGTGACGGTAGTGGAAAGAAAAAATGATGAATAACGTTGACTTTACTCTTTCCGATCGCTTGGATCGCCTTGGAAAGAAAATTGACAGAACCGGCGAGCCGCCGCATGATGGCGGCATGGAAGCTCGTGTCGCAAAACTTGAAAGCACTATCGAATACATTCAACGTGATATTAAAGAGTTGAAGGATGACGTGCGAGCTATTCGAACTACCGACTTTAGATTGCTATTTGGTGAGATCATTTTCGTAGCTTTAGGTCTTGGCGGCATTATGGCCAAAGGATTTGGCTGGCTAAACTAAACTAGACCACTTTAAACAACCCGCTTCGGCGGGTATTTTTTTGCCTAAATCCAGAGATAAATATCACAAATTAAATATTTATCACGAATGTGTTTGACTTCTTTAAACACATACGTGATAATTCAAATTGTTGGAACGGATCAGGTTTCAAAACGACGGATTAGGCGTTCATGGCGCCGGGATCGAAAGCCGGTGTCGTCGTCCGGCAATTTAACTAAGGGGTAAGACATGGCAACAAACATTCAACTACTGAAACGCGCTGTCGTTCTTTTCCCGCGCGCCGATTACATCGAAGTATCAGCAGTGCGCCATGCGCGCCGCGCTTGGTTACGCAGCGTTGCGTTGCTGCGCGCATCTAGCCAATCCAAATGGATTCTTGACCACCACATCACACGACAAACATGAAAGCAATTTTCTACTGGACCCGCTACCGCATTAAAAGTGGCGCCAACTTTACAACCGCAATCCGTAGCGCATTGAAGGCTACTCGACAACAAAAGAGGAAATGATGAGCGAATCAACAGCAATTGCTACCCGCCAAGACTTTAACGGATCGGAAAGCAAATTCGCAGTACAGGAAACCGCGTCCACGATGGCGGCGGCACAAGGCAAGGCAATGGTTGAAGCCCGTTATGTCATGGCGATGCGTCAACCGCGTTTGTGGGATCAGGTTCGACTCGACATCCTGACCGAGTGCAAGCGCCCATCGTTCGCCGATAACAAGAGCGTCTATTACGTCAAACCAATCGGCAACGGCGTGGAAGGTCTAGGCATTCGCTTTGTTGAATCCGCACTGCGTCACATGAAAAACGTACTGATTGAGCCGGTCATGATCTTTGAGGATGAATCCAAAGAAATCCAGCGAGTAACAGTCACCGATCTTGAATCGAATATCACCTATTCGATGGATGTGCGCGTATCAAAAACCGTTGAGCGCAGCAAGCCAATGGATGATGGCTCATATATCTCAGTCCGGACGAATAGCTACAAAAAGCCTGTTTATACGGTGCCGGCGAACGATGACGACTTGCTGAACAAGCGCGGCGCACTGATTTCCAAGGCCGTCCGCACGCTCGGCCTGCGCATCGTTCCTGGCGATATTCAGGATGAGGCAATCGAAATAATCAAAAAGATTCGTCTTGATGACGCCGCCGCCGACCCATCGGCAGAACGCAAACGCCTGGTCGATGCATTCGGGGAAATGGGCGTCAAAGCAACCGACCTCACCACTTACCTGGGGCACCCACTGGACGGATGCTCACCGGCAGAACTGGTCAACCTGCGCGGCATCTACAGCGCGATTCGCGATGGCGAAGCGACGTGGACAACGGTAATGGAAAACAAAGCCGAGCACGACAATGACGGCAAAACGTCAACCGACAAGAAGACCTTGCCAACCTGCACCGATGAAAACTTCAAAGCCAAGTCAGCTGGATGGAGAAAAACCATCATCGAAGGCAAGAAGACACCAGCCGCCCTGATCGCCACGATCGAAACCAAAGAGCTTCTGACCGACGATCAGAAAAACACGATCGACGCATGGGCGCACGAAAACGACTAACCAATTAAAGCGAGAAAACATGAAAACCGAAAATCTAATTCAAGGCAGTCCAGAGTGGGATGACTTTCGCCTAAAGCATTACGGCGCAAGTGAAGCCGCTGCGATGCTTGGCATATCCACCAAGGTCAAGCGCACCGAACTTCTGCACATCAAGCACACCGGTAACGCTAAAGAGTTTAGTGACTGGGTACGCGCAAATATTCTGGACTACGGCCATGAAGTCGAAGCGATGGCGCGACCACTGGTCGAAGCAATGATCAGTGAGGACTTGTATCCGGTTACCGGCTCAGAAGGCATTTTGTCGGCATCATGCGATGGCCTGACGATTGGCGAAGACATTGCTTTTGAACACAAGCAATGGAATGAGGCGCTAGCCGCTGCTGTCCGTGCTGGTCAATTGCCAGAAGAATACATGCCGCAATGCCAACAGGTATTGATGGTAACCGGCGCCGAGAAACTTATTTTTGTTTGCTCGAACGGCACGTCTGAAAAATTTGAATCGATGGAAATTTTCCCTGATGAATCATGGTTCAAGCGCATCGTCTCTGGATGGGAGCAATTTACAAAAGACCTGGCCGAATACAAGCCAAAGCTGTTGGCCGAGAAGCCAGAAGCCGATGCTATCAAGAGCCTGCCAGCCCTTGCCATCCAGATTCGCGGTGAAGTTATCAACAGCAACCTGCCAGCATTCAAGGCAGCAGCCGATGCCTTCATTGAACAAATCAATGTTGACCTGAAGACGGATGAGGATTTTTCTAACGCAGAAGCCACGGTTAAGTATTGCGCCGGCGTTGAGGAAAATCTCGCTCTAGCCAAGAAAAACATCATCGCGCAAACGGCAACGATTGAAGATGTGATGCTGACGATTGACCAGGTATCCGAGCAGATACGCTCAAAGCGCTTGATGCTGGACAAGCTGGTTAAATCTAAGAAAGAAGAAATCCGCGAGTCGATTCTGTCAGGTGCAAAACTGGCTTACTCGGAACACGTCGCCGCGCTTGAACTGGAAATTAAACCGATCCGTCTGGTCTATACCGCGCCTGATTTTGCTGGCGCCATGAAGAACAAGCGCACGCTGGCCAGCCTGCACGATGCTGTCGATACCTTGCTGGCAAACGCCAAGATCGCCACGAATGAAATGGCAACCGACCTGCGCGCCAAGCTGACGTGGATTAAAGGCAGCCATCCAGAGTACGGCTTTCTGTTCATGGACTTGCAAACCATCATCCATAAGCAGACCGATGATTTTCAGTTGCTGGTGAATAGCCGTGTGACCGAACACAAAGCCGCCGAAAAAGCGAAAGAAGAAGCTGCGCGAGAAAAGATTCGTCTGGAAGAGGTCAATCGCTTGGCTAGCCTTCAGGAAGAAGAGGACGCATTAATCGCGAGCATCTGGAAGAACGCTCGACGGATAGAGTTTGACAGCGCTCCATATATCCAGAAGGCCATCAATACTTTTGAATCAGGGGCCAAGGACTTCGACGGAGATACCCGCAAAAGAGTAGTTGCTGCTATCGCTGAAGCACGCGCGGAAATGAGCCTAAAACTTGAAGAGGCGAGTAAGGACGAACAACAGCGCCAGGAAGAATCAGTAGCAATTGAAGCGGAAAAGCCAGCCGTTGCGACAGAAGCACCAGCAACAAATCGCGGCGCAGCACCACTGACGGAATCAAAGCATTCGCCGGTACCAGAAAAGAAATCATCAGTCGCACAAACCACCGACAGCCAAATTATCGACGTCGTGATGGATGTTTTCGGCTTATCCGAATCCGATGCAATCGATCGTCTTGAGCGCATCAATTTCGCAGCAGCACGTAAAAACCTAGTCGCGACAGCGGCATAACGAAGGAGAAATTCATGGAAGCCGCTCACCCAATCATCGCAATGGACTCTGTTGAATCTAGCCAAATTTCTAGCATCGGCCACGATCCAGAAACAAACACGCTTGCTATTCAATTCCCGTCTAAATCCGGTGCCGGTTCTGTTTATCACTACGGCAATTTTGATGCGGAGGATTTCGCCAAATTCCAGCAAGCCGAATCCAAGGGCGCGCACTTCGGCAAGTACATCAAGCCGTTCAAAGAAAAGTATCCGTTCACGAAAATTAGTTGATTTTCAGAGGCTTACCCTTGAGCCGTAGCCTTGCGAACAGCGGGGCTAATCAAGGGATGGACAAATTACAGAGGATGAGCATGGACAAATTTGAATACAAAGGCAAAGCGGAAATTCGGCATCTTAATGTTCGCAAAGAAGGGCCTGACGATGAAAAGGCTCTCGCGGTAGACATTAAAGTTGAATGCATTACCAGCGCTGACATGCTCGACTTCTTCCACGAAGGTCTGAAGGCCGCGCTATTCACCGATGCAGGCGCCGTAAAAAACGTCATGCTCGAGCCGCTCAAATTCAGCAATTCAATTCTGAACTGTGAATTAGTTATTCTTGATCAGCGTTATATCGGAGTAGATGCGAACAAATTTTCGCTGAAGCCAAAAGACGGTAATCAAGTAGCGATGACCTTCTCTGTAAGCATTCAGCCGAACGGCGATGACGTTGCAAAACTGGCCGAGTTTGTCATGGATGAAGTTGACATCCATGTACTGCCACAGCCGACGCTTGATTTTTCCGAGCAGGTGCCAGCATGAAATACGGCTCACTCTGCAGCGGTATTGAAGCAGCTACTTGCGCATGGGAGTCTCTTGGTTGGAAGCCAGCTTTCTTCAGCGAGATAGAACCTTTTCCATGCGCTGTTCTAGCCCACCACTACCCGACCGTTCCCAATTTGGGCGACATGACAAAGTTTAAGGAATGGAAAGACTATGACATCGATGTGCTTGTGGGAGGAACCCCCTGCCAATCATTCAGCGTCGCCGGACTTAGAAAAGGACTGGACGACCCGCGTGGCAATCTCATGCTTACCTATCTTGCCATTGCTGACAAATATCGCCCCCGCTGGCTGGTTTGGGAAAACGTCCCTGGCGTCCTGTCATCCAACAAAGGAAAAGATTTTGGCGCCTTCCTCGGAGGGCTGGCAGAACTCGGGTATGGGTTCGCCTACAGAGTTCTTGACGCTCAATACTACGGAGTGGCACAGCGACGCCGCCGTGTGTTCGTTGTCGGATGTCTTGGAGACTGGCGAAGTGCCGCAGCGGTACTTTTTGAGCGCCACAGCCTGTCGGGGAATCCTGCGCCGAGCAGAAAAACGGGGCAAGGATTTACCTACGACACTGCACCATGCCTTACAAGCAGTGGCAGGGGTGTCGAGCGAACCGGAGAAACTCGAGGACAAGACCCTGTAATTGCTGTCGCCGCGACGCTGGAAGCGTCCATTGGCCGTAGTCGTGGTGCTGGTACGCCTGTCAGCATTTTGACTGCCGTTGAAACCATGTGCATGGCAACTGGTCAAGCCGGTGCCGAAATCAGTGCCGAAATCAGTGCCGAAATCTCGCCGACTCTTAACTGCAATCACGAAGCACCGATTGTTTTTGATCGCAAGCCAGTCGCATACAGAACGGCTGGTGATGGTGCTGTGTATGAAGAAGGAAATTGCACAGCACCATTGACAACAGGCACAGATCAAAATGCAAACGTTGTCGCATACGGCATACCAGGCAACTGGATCGGTCGCAAGCCAGAGAACGGCGGCAATGCCGTTGAGCCTATGCATAACGTCGCACCATGTTTAACAAAGACAGACCGGCATGGTGTCGCCACTACCGCATTTAGTGCAAAAGATTATGGCGCCGATGCAACCACGGAATTGTCACCAACTCTACGTGCCGGCAACCACGATACATCGCATGCGAATAGTGGCAATTGGATGGCAGTTCAACGCGGCATGCAAGTGCGTCGCCTAACGCCGCGCGAATGCGAACGTCTACAAGGTTTTGAGGATGACTATTCGCTTGTGCCTTATGGCCGATCCGTTCGCCCAGAAAAATTAAATGCCGACTTCATTAAATATCAAATGCGAGGCAATCCAAAACATTTGACGATCGATGATGTGACGAGGTTAGCTGCAGATGGCCCGCGCTACAAAGCGCTTGGCAACTCAATGGCTGTACCTGTCATGCACTGGATCGGCTCCCGTATTCAGATGGTCGACATTTACGCAGCCGAGTATCAGATCGTGAGAACAGCATGACCGAACCCCGCCTAGTCAGCACAACACCCGAAGACATGAAGCAATTAGCGCGCGATGCGATTGCTGAATACAACGCAGCGTACGCAGCTGGTGGTGAGATTGCCTACCCTCAATGGGCGGCTGATATTTTGAAGCAAGAACAACTATTAGGGTGAGATATGGACATCAATGACATGAGAAAGAAGATCGAGGAAATGAATTTTGACGATCCTATGGTCAGACACGTATTTGATGCAGCTAGACATTTGGGTTTATCTGGCGAGGATAAATACGTTGCTCTTGCGTATCAGGCGATTGAAAAATATAAGCGTTTGGAAAAACATGTTTTGCAATATCACGTGTCCGCCACTTTTATGATAAATCCTGATTCAAATAAATAACAATTTTTATAATGGTGAAACCATGACTAACAAAAATAAATCTAGTGAGCAACCTACCTTTGCAACGTTCCCGCCAGTAGCGGAAGCGCCTGTGCCGTACCCAATGATGCAGGAAAAATTTGAGGTGCGTTACGGGCAATCATTCACCGATAAAGAATGGCGCAATGAGACGTCTGTTTGGGCTGCTGCATGGAAGTGTGCAACAGAATACGCCCTATCCCAAGCACAGACAGCGCAAGCAGTGCCGTTAGCAAAGGTTGTGGATTCGCGTGACGGCACGACGGTGAACTGGATATGCAGTCACAACAACATGCCGAAAATTGGTAGTACGCTCTACGCCGCCCCACCCATAGTAGCCACTGTGCCGAGCGAACCGATTCAGGTTTATCTTATCGACACCAAGAAGGGCTACATGATCGAAGGGTTTGTGCCCTACAACACATCTTTAAAACTTGGATTCAATACACTCTACGCAGTACCCCCCACCCAAGCAATTGCAGGGGAGGCGTGGCAACCGATTGAGACTGCGCCGGCAGATGGCTCTCATATCCAGCTTTACGCGCCTGAATTGCAATTCGTCGGCTACTACGCCGTGGCTGGGTGGTGCTGCATAGCTCCGGGATGTTCGCTTGCGCCAAGAGAGCCAACACATTGGAAACCACTAGACGCCGCACCATCCCAAGGAGCTAAACAATGAGCGCGCTTGAATATTTGCAAGCACTGATCGACGGAATGGAGCTTTCAAGCATCACTATCCAAAAGTCAGAACTTGAGGAACTGAAACGACTACTAGCCGAGCCAGCAGTGCAGAACGTGCAAGCGGGTGATGAGTGGGTGTTGGTGCCGATCAAGCCGACCAGTGCAATGATTGAAGCGGCTGTGAATGCCGATCCTGAGCGCGAATCTGTTTGGGATGCGTATCTTGGTGCCGCACCTAGTCAGCCGGTAGCTACCCAAGAGGATGGAGGTAATGGGGAGGCGGTAGCGCTGATGAGCGGGGATGCAATCGAATGGACTTCGGAGTTAGCAGCGGCTTGTCGTCAAGCGTGGAACGACATGTATCACAAGTGCCGGCCAGAGATCAGCTACAACAGCTATGAGTACATCTGGAAGTCTTGCCTTGAGCGCACCGCATCGCGGCCATCCAATGCCGTACAGGATGCTTACACCATCACGCTTCACAAAATTAACGCGGGTGAGCGATGGGATGCAACGGCGCGAATCTACAACGCAGAAGCCGCGAAGGATCATGGCAGGATTATTATTCGTAAGACTCCACAGGACGCTCTGGCGGCAATGCTAGAAGAATTAGGCGAGTGTGCCGCCACAGTGCCGCCAGTAGGTGCGCCGAGTGAGTCAATTGCAGACTGCTATTCCCATAACGATGGCGATTCATGGTGCGATTGTCCTGACGACATCGTATTTGTGCATGGATTGAAAGTTACCGATGAAATGGTGAAAGCGTATCTCGCAGCCAATGATAAATATTGGCATGAGTCGGATGCAATGCCGCGCACTAGCCCTAGCAAGTTTAGGAACGGCACTCCTATGGAGGCAACGCGAGTAAGCCTTGAAGCTGCACTAGCCGTACTGCAACAACAATCGCAAGAGCCTAGTAAATCGGAGGTGCAGTGATGGGTGCAGAACAAAAAAATAGCTTGGCATGCGGCGCAAGATTATCTGCTGAAACATGGGTTGACTTCGTTGCCCGACTTAAGCATGACTGTGTGGGAGTGGGGGTTGACGATCATTGTACGGCGGATGCCTTTTTTATTGTTCAAGCGCGAGTCATTGTTGCTGGTATCGATAAGGACTATACAGACCAGTATCTGGTTTATTGCGAAGATAGCAAATGGTTCACGCCTCAGGAATATTGGGATGATCTTGGCGAGGCCGAGCGGGAAAGTTTAAACGCGCTAGCAAACGATGATTATTCATGCGATTTTTTGAAGGCGAATATATCAGACCAATGGGACATGCTAGATGACTTGCCAGAACACAGCGTATTGGGCTGGGCTGATCGGTGGGAATACGTTAATGCTCACTTCACCAAAGATGCGGCAGAGGCGTTTATCAATCGCAAGAAACATGACTACCGCGATGGAATGCGCGTGTACGTTGATTCGCAATACTACGCATGGGAATTTAACGCTATCAAAGAAGCGATTATCAGCGGCGAACTGACTTATACGTCACCCACCACAGAACCATTAGAAGGGAGCGCAGAGGGATGACAATCAACTGGATAGAAATACTTAATCACTTTCTAGATGGCGTCATGTTTGGTACTGGCTTCTTTGTAGCGTTCTCATGTTGGGCGATGTGGATTTTTAAAAGCAACAAGAAAAATAATTCAAAGGAACAGCCATGACCTACACATACATAGCAGGACAATGGGTGCGTATGAAGGTTATTGCGGGTGAACGGGTTATTGTGAAGGGGGCATTGTGAGCGATATTAAAGAACGGTTGCGAAACGCAAAAGATGAGATTGGCGAGTCAATCCCACTATTAGAAGAAGCAGCCTACCACATAGCGCAGCTAGAGGCGATGGTTGCGGCTAATCGGGAAGATGCGGAGAGGTACGCATGGGTTAAGAAGAATGCCGATATTTTTTTGCATAGAGAGGCAAAGTTCTCATGCGATCCTGAGCGATATTGTGTATTTGGAACTATGCCATGCCACGCTGAAATTGATTGTGCTATTGACTACGGTATGGCTGATACATCTACGCAGGAGGCAGGATGAACGAGCGCATACTTATGACAGAATCAGAAGTTGATGAGTTGACCGATATTCATCAAGGTAAAGGCGGTCAGGCAAAATATGCTTTGCAGCGTGAATTACTGCGTAGCCGCCTGATACCATTTACAGAGAGCGCGCGCGGTCGCCCTGTTATTGCCATTGCCGCTATTGAAGGCCGTAAAATTGAACCTATCCGTCAACAGTGGCAACCAAAACTAGCAACAGCCTAAATCATGGGAAGAAAGCCAACTAAGAATAAGAACATGCCGCCAAACATGCGGCCACGGTTAAAGCCGTCCGGCAAGGTCTATTACTACTTTGACCAAGGCGGCAAGCCACGCAAAGAGATCCCGCTTGGCAGTGACTACATCGAGGCGCTGCGTAAGTATGCCGACCTTGCAATGGATAGCGCACCGGTTCAGCAAGCGACGTGGGAAGATTTAAGCCTAAAGTATCGCGTGGAAGAAATACCAAAAAAGGCGCGCAATACGATCAGAGTGCAGATGTCGGACATTAAGCACCTAGATAAATTCTTTGAGGGTGCGCCACTGGCTGAGATTAAGCCGATGTTCATTCACCAGTTTTTGCAGAAGATGAAAGACAAGCCAACGACAGCCAACCGGTGCAAACGCCTATTCTCTGCTATGTGGAGCGCGGCTAGGTCATGGGGATATACAGACAAGCCTAATCCAACAGAGGGTATCAAAGGATTTACATTAGGTAAGCGCGAGGTATTCACGACTGACGCTGTATTTAAGGCTGTTTGGGACGCTGGTAGTGAGCCATTGCGCGATGCGATGGACTTGGCTTATCTAACCGGCCAGCGCCCTGCTGACGCGCTCAAATCAACCGAGCATGACATTGTTGATGGACGTTTGAACGTGCAACAAGGAAAGACGAGCCAGAAGCTACGCATTGAAATAGTCGGTGAATTGGCGGCACTTATCGACCGTATCAGAGCACGCAAGAAAGGCCACAAGGTTGTGCACACTGCCCTGCTCGTCAATATGCACGGTATGCAGCTAACGCCAGCCGTATTGCGTAAGCACTTCGACAAGGCAAAAACTAAGGCGATGCAAGACAATCCAGACTTAGCAGATCAGATCAAAGCATTCTGGTTTTATGACTTGCGCTCAAAAGCAGCCGACGATGTAGCAGAGAGAACAGACGAAGAAACAGCGAGTGATTTGCTAGGTCATGGCAACGTTAAAACGACCCGCCGACACTACCTAAGACGCGGCAAAATTGTTATGCCAACAAGGTAGTTTTGCGGACTGAGCCGTTCCGCGCGGACTGAAAAATATAATTAAATCAGGCTGTAACCGTTGCGGTATATGGTCTGCCCAGCAGGAATCGAACCTGCGACCCTCAGCTTAGAAGGCTGATGCTCTATCCAACTGAGCTATGGGCAGTAAAGAGGAGTGAGGTATTACCTCAGTGGGGCAAGAAAAACGCGCACGCAGCAAAGGCCTGACATTATGCCGTTTTTATCGCGCTCTATCAATGCAGGATTGGCAAAACCACTGGTCGAATCAGATAACTTACTAAGCGATCCTAGATTCGTCCTAGAAAAACGACCAACTGTGTGATCCAGAGAGGTGCAATTATTCGAAGCGAACAGTGTGGCGTTTTGATATTTTTATGACGACTTGCGTCCAGCGTTTGAAGCGGATGACAACCGCGGCGCCACCAATGCCAACACAATCACTGCTTGATCTGATTGACCATCGCATACCCTTTGGCAAAGCCTGCTGCCAGCGCTTCATTGGGCGAGCTGTAATCAGCGTCATCACCGGAAGCTGCGATCAACTCACTTTGCGCGGAGGCATCGACACCTTCTTCAGAGATGCGCACGGTGTAGTCCCACTTGTGCGCTGCATCTTCTTTTTGCAGTACGGTGACATGCACGTCCATACCTTTATATAATTCGGTACTCCAGTTTTGCTGCTTTTCCATAGATATCCTCCACCCGTGTTGATATTTTATGCAGATTCTCTGATGCAATACGTAATCGATGCCACGATTTTCACAGGAGCTTCAGGAAACGGCGACGGAACTGGCTCCTGCTGTGGTACTGGATGCTCACCTGGCAATGGGTCGTCATCAGGCTCCGGCGTCGGGGCTCTATGCAACGACAAGCTGTTCAAGCGTGAGTTAGGATAGTGCTGGTTACCTGTACCTTGAAGCACTATTGATGACCACATGTTTTTTCCAATCTCGATGATGTTTCAAAATATTTTCGCCTATTTCTGTTATGCGACGTCACAACAACTTAAAAACTAAACATAGACCGCCGAAATCCGCATCAATTATCCAATTACAACATTCACGCAACGGCATACCTTATTATGCAGCGTAGACGCTAAGGATGATAGAAGCACAAAAACAACCGCCATGCCGCGAAGCGGAGCACGGCGTTTTGCTGGAAGTTAATCTCCTAATCAGACTTGGCCTAACAAGACGATCACAACCTCTGCTAATTCAAGCGCTGTTAATTTCGCTTATAAACGTCCTCAAACCGGACGATATCGTCTTCCCCAAGATAACTACCAGATTGCACCTCAATCAAATGTAAAGGTAACTTGCCCGGATTTTCCAATCTATGGGTATTACCAATCGGGATATAGATAGATTCGTTTTCACTCAACAGTCGCACATCTTCGCCATTCGTCACCTGCGCGGTGCCGGTTACCACCACCCAATGCTCGGCGCGATGATGATGCATTTGTAATGACAACTTTTCGCCCGGGTTAACGGTAATGCGTTTGACCTGAAAACGCTCACCTGCATCTATCCCCTCGTACGAACCCCATGGTCTATATACCTTGGTATGGTTAAGATGTTCACTACGTTTGTTTTGCTTCAAATGTTCGACCACATTCTTGACACGTTGTACTTGATCTTTATTAGTGATCAGCACCGCATCTTTGGTCTCGACTACGACCACGTTTTCCAACCCGATTACGGCCACAAAACGGCTTTCGGCGCGAATCAATGCGTCTTTGACACCATCAATGTAGACGTCGCCGCGCAGCACATTACCATCAGCATCTGCATCTTGCACCTGTGACAGCGCCGACCACGACCCCACATCGTTCCAACCGATATCTGCTGGCACCACGACTGCATGTTGAGTGCGCTCCATCACCGCATAATCAATAGAATCAGATGGGCAAGCGGCATACGATGCTTCATGCAGCCGACAGAAAGTCATGTCCTTGTATGCGGATTGCACCGCCTTTTCAGAGGCATCCGCCATCTCAGGTCGTAAGCGTTTTAACTCGTCCAAATAGCTGTTGGCGCGAAACAGAAACATGCCGCTATTCCACGAGTACTCACCACTCGCAACAAATTTTTGTGCGGTTTCTGCATCCGGCTTTTCAACAAACTGCGCCACCGAAAAAGAACGCTCAGTCAATGCAGCACCACGCTTGATATAACCATAGCCGGTTTCCGCACTAGTCGGCACAATACCGAAAGTGACCAGAGATATATTTTCCGCAGCAACCAACGCAGAACGCACGGCCTGCTCGAATGCATCCACATCGTCAATCACGTGATCCGCCGGTAGCACTAACATCATCGCATCTGGATCACTGGCTTGCAGATAATAGGCCGCTGCTGCAACCGCTGGAGCCGTATTGCGCCCTTCCGGTTCCAACAAAATCGCGGTCGGCGTGATATCGATTTGACGCAATTGCTCTGCGACTAAAAAACGATGATCGTTACCGCAAACGATGAGTGGAGGCATCATCTCCGACCAACTCGAAACTCGCAGAATTGTGTCTTGCAACATGGTCTTATCGCTCACCAACGGCAATAATTGCTTTGGCAATACCGAGCGCGACAATGGCCACAGCCGTGTGCCAGAGCCACCCGAAAGTATTACGGGATAAATTTTCATCGTTCGTTTGTACCTTCTTGCATTTAATCGTTTCGTCGCTTTGCCGTGTCGTTCAGGTATCGCTTATTCACGTTGCTCTTTGCGGCGATCACGCGCATCCTGCCAACTATTTTCCGATGATTCGGAAACATGGGTAATTTTTCCATCACTCGTGACGCAATAGTCATTACAAACCACCACATCAATCATTTTGGATGCTGGCAGAATACGGGTGTATTCAAACAAAACACTGCGCTCTATGCGTGAACCACCACAAATTTTGCTGCCATGACCAATCCATGCAGGCCCTATAACCGTACTGCCAGCCTCAATTTCACAGCCTGAGCCGATATAAACCGGCCCTTGAATCGTGGTGCCTTGCCAATCAATATGCGTATTTAATCCCACCCAGACACCATCCGCTATTTTGGTACCCGGCACGGTGATATGCGCAACCTCGCCCTTCAACACGCTTTGTTGCACCGTCCAAAAATCCTTGACGTTGCCAATGTCGATCCAGTTAAAGAATCGATTTTGTGCATAAAACGGCATACCTTTCTCGACCAGTAACGGAAAGAGATCGGAGCCGATATCAAAAACTTCGTCAACTGGAATCAAATCCAGCACCTGCGGCTCCATAATATAAATCCCGGTACTAGCCAGATTGGAGAGCGCATCCTCAGGCTTCGGTTTTTCCTGGAAAGACAGCACGCGACCATCTTTATCAGTTACCACCATGCCGTATTCTGATGATTTTTCGCGCGGTACCTCTTTGGTAATAATGCTGACCATCGCACCTTTTTTGCGATGTTCAAACAACGCAGATTGAATATCCAAATCAATTAATGCGTCACCACAAATGACCAATGTGGTTTCATCAAAAAAACCGCCAAATTCTTGAATCTTCTTCATGCCACCCGCAGAACCAATTGGCTTTGGCATGACTTCGCCTTTGTCATTGGTATAGCCTTCAAACGAATAGCCTATGCGTGCGCCAAAGCGTTGGCCCTCGCCAAAATACTCTTCAATTTTTTCATGCATATAGCTGACGTTGACCATGATGTCCTTGACGCCATATTTCACCAAATGCTCGACTAGGTATTCCATCACTGGTTTGCCGAGGATCGGAATCATTGGCTTTGGCATCTCATAGGTCAACGGTTGTACACGTGTGCCCTTACCCGCTGCCAGTATCATTGCTTTCATATATTTCCGTAAAATTTGAGTACGTTTAGATGAGTATGCCTTACGTCTAATGCCTGTCTATCACGAACGATTAAAACAACAGAGAAGAAAAACACTTATAGGTAATTCAAAAAAATTCATAACGATTGCGTAGTAGTTGATGATGATTTTGAAACGCGATGGTATTTATAGCAATGTCCAAGAAATACGCCTATGTCGATCGTATATCGGCGAAACAAGCGCCGTGGCTCCAATGCAAGGCGATATAACCATTCCAGCCGCAATTTTTGCACCATGGTTGGGGCGCGCGGTTTATCACCCGCCCAAAAATCAAATAAAGCGCCCACGCCCATGACCAAATGCGCATCCAATAATTGACGGTTCTGCAATATCCAAGCTTCTTGAATTGGATTGCCCATTGCCACCAACACGATGTCTGGCCGCGCCTGATTAATATCAGCTAATAGGCCATCGACATCTTTGACGCCATCATAACCGTCACAACCGCCAACCACTTTTTGCCCCAGTCGCACGTGCACATGCTCGGCAGCTTTCAACAATACATCGGGCCTGCTACCAACCATATACACCCGTAACGGCGCGGCCGCACATTGAAAAAAAAATGGCGTGAAATCGGTACCGTTCAGATTGTCGCGGAAACGACGGCGGTGACATAAAGCTGCGGCGATATCCATTCCCACACCATCATTGACGATCACCACAGAACGATCGCGCATGCGGCTCAACAAAGAGCGACATTTGACAATGAAATTGGTGTTCGCAAAAAACAAGGTGAGTTTGCGCTTCTCACATATTGCACCCAACAACAAGGCCGCCAATTCCTGCTGCGTCATATCGCATACTGGAAAATCAGCAATCGGTAGTTTGTTCGGCAAATCCATGTGCTCTCTTCTTCCTATTTTGCATCGTCCAGACAATTACTAGCCTTTGTCTTATAAGAAGAAAAAACATGTGGAAAGTTCAATGTTTTGTAAGTGGTTTTAGAGTGAGTAGCCTGTTTTTACTAAAAATCTCTTGCCTACTTTATAAAGTAGGCAAGATGAACAGGAAATAGATGGTATGCATCAACGCCTTAGAGGCGACATGCCATTGACTATCAGGTATTCCTAGCGCTGAATACTTCGCCATAGAACCGCTGCTCAGCCAGCATCATAACAATCTCGGAATTACAATACACAGACGCGATTATCGGCTTATTGAGCAATTCAACGCCTACCGATGGCAAAGTACTCGATGCCACTTTCTCGCATCTGTGTCGGGCTATAAAGATTACGTCCGTCAAACACAATAGGCGCTTTTAGCGATGATTTGATCGCATTGAAATGCGGCGTACGGAATTCCTTCCATTCAGTCACAATCACCAATGCGTCGGCATCATCCAATGCTTGCATCGCGGTATCGACATACGTCAAACGCGGGTCATCGCCAAAAATACGTTTCGCCTCCGCCATCGCGACCGGATCATAAGCCACTACCGTCGCACCGCGCTCCCACAAGCCTTGAATCAACACGCGGCTGGATGCAGCACGCATATCATCCGTGTTCGGCTTGAAAGCCAAGCCCCATACCGCAAATTTCATGCCCTTCAAATTAGAGCCGAAACGACTGGTAATTTTATCCAGTAACACGAATTTTTGCGCCTCGTTCGCCGCTTCTACTGCCTGCAAAACTTTTAGCTCAGAGCCGATCTCGCCCGCAGTGCGAATCAGCGCTTGTACATCCTTTGGGAAACATGAGCCGCCATAGCCACAGCCCGCATACAAAAAATGAAAACCAATACGTGGATCGGAACCTATGCCGATACGCACATTCTCAATATCGGCACCGACCTTGTCAGCGAGATTCGCCAACTCATTCATAAACGAAATACGGGTCGCCAACATCGCATTGGCTGCATATTTTGTCAGCTCGGCAGAACGTACATCCATCACCACGATGCGATCGTGATTGCGCGTGAATTGCGCATACAACTCGCGCAACAAGCCGATCGCGCGTTCATCGTCAGCACCAATCACGATACGATCCGGGCGCATAAAGTCGGCTACTGCATCGCCTTCTTTCAAAAACTCTGGATTCGACACCACCGAATAAGGCACATCTAAATTACGCTTGTCTAACTCTTCCGCGACGGCGGCACGTACTTTATCTGCGGTACCAACCGGTACCGTCGATTTATCAACGATCACACGGTAGTCGGTCATATGCTTGCCAATATTCCGTGCGGCGGCAGTGACGTATTGGAGATCCGCCGAGCCATCTTCGTCTGGCGGCGTGCCGACTGCGATAAATTGCACTACGCCATAAGCAACACTTTCTTCAATACTGGTCGTAAAGTGCAAGCGTCCTGCGGCCACATTGCGCTTGACCATTTCGAGTAAGCCCGGCTCATGGATAGGTATGCCACCCTGCTTCAGAATCTCGATCTTCTTGTGATCAAGATCTAGGCACATGACATCGTTGCCCATTTCAGCCAAACAAGTGCCGGTGACCAAACCTACGTAGCCGGTACCGATAACGGTAATCTTCATGTTTCTACTTTCTTCAAATACATCTAATTAACAAAATTATAAAAGAATTGTGGGCGAAAATGCGCTGCGGAAATGTTTATCCAACAAATAATTTAAGCGGCGGCTGGCTGTGGAAGTGACACCTGCTCGATTTCAGCGACGTGGGTATCCACAAAATCCTGCGGCGACAACAAACGATCCACCACCGCTGACCATGGCAAGGGCGTGCGAAACGTCTGCCGCGGTGCTGTCAGTGCAGCATTGATTGCTGCCATGATTGAATCTGCGTCCCCAGGCGTATAACCAAAGCGGGAGCGGTAATCACCAACGATGCCATGCGGGCAAACGGCAGGTAAGGCAAAAAAATCATATTGCATCAGCTTTAACGAGGTATCCGATAAATAACTCGGCAAGCCAGCTGCGCGATAAGGTGCGAGCCCGATATCGGCGTGTTTGATGTAAGGCAGCGTTTGCTGATGCGGCATTTCGTCATAGACCTTGACGTTGCTAGCGTAATCATCGCGACGCGCATGACCTGAACCGATCACATGAAAAGTAATATGCGGAAATAGCTTTGCAGCGACCACGAAGAACGAGGGATCAAACAACATCGACCCCACCGCCACCGCGTGTATGCCGACCGGATACGGTGACGGATCAGCATGCTCGGCCACCGAAAAATCAAAACCATGCGGCACGATGTAGCGGTTATCCGACGCTGGCACACCATCCAGCATGAAGCGTGATTTCAAACACAGCGCATCCATTTTTGGTGCGATGCGTTGAAAGGTGCGTTTGACGTAGGACGCGACGTTGATCGTTTCCAAATCGTCGGAGGCGAGATATATTTTCTTGGCACGCGGATTCAACTCTGCCGCCAACTCAAAAAATATCGGCGCAATGCCACTTTCAAAAACGATGGTGTCGGCATCCTTAATCCACTCTCGCAAGACCGGACTGGCATTGGCCACGTAACGCCGAAACAGGAAAGCCTCGACCGAATTCAACATTGATTTACGCAAATTGAATGGGTGGATCATGGTTTTCCACAAATAGCATTCGACGCCATCGTGCATAGACTTTTCATTGATCAAATCCGCTAGCGACTTACGCGGGTCTGACTTTAGGTCAGACAACAAGCTGTACTGACACGAGAAAAACCGCGTCTTTCCACGCTTTGCCAATTCAGCCGTTACAAAATGCACACCCGCTCTGCGCCGGCTACGGTAATCATGCGCAGAGATAATCAAATAACTCATATACTTTTCCTCAGCTCACGCTGCAAATCTATTATTTATTACGATCAATACGCTGGTCACGTATCGTTTATAGATGCTCAGCGACACTTACTAAACATAACGATGAACAAACGCCATCAGAAGATTGCGATACTGCTGCGCCATCAAAAAATAAAGCACTGCGGCATAGCTCACCGCACCAATAAAGATCAAAATGACAATCCTGAATAGGACAGGCAAGGCAGCGACAAATTCCATAGCAAACAAAATAGTTAATGCCATTATTAGTGAAGAAACTAACGCTGGCAGTATCGCCATCAGATAATCTTTCCAACGCACAGAAATCAAAGTCAACGCACACCAAACTGAGATCGGAAACAACAGAACGGCGCGTGCCGCAAATGCCAGCGCCGTGTACACCAAACCAAAGCGGGTAAATAGAAAGAACGCAATCAGATTGGTCACTGCATACAGCATGGTTAAACGCGCCTGCCATTGCGGCTTATTTTTCACCAACATAATGCTTTGGTTGTAATAACCGATCGACGTCAAAAATCCGATCACCGTGATAATTTGCATCACGGGTACCGACGGCAACCACTTCTCGCCGAGCAACAGCAGCACGACGTCATGGGACAATACCGCTAGTCCAACGAACATAGGCGCCGTGACCATCGCGGTCAAAGCAGCCGAATGTAAAAAAGTCTTTTGCAATTCTGGCTCGTCTTCCTGCAAGCGCGAAAATGCCGGTAAAGAAACGCGCATCAAGGCAGTAGAGATAACGATATTCAAGGTATTCGTGATCCGCTTACCGGTGGCATAAAAACCAGCGGCAGCGGCACCGAGATAATAGGTGACGAAAAAAATATCGCTATTCTGGTTGGCAAAATTGGTGCCCGCGGTTGTGGCGACGTGCTTGCTGAAATGGGTAATTTCCTTGCAAGATGCCATCGAAAACCTAAATGACGGCTTCCATTTAGAAACCGCCCATAGCAAAATAAACTCGCTAATCGATGTCACCACCTGCTGTGCAATCAGACTTTCGATGCCATAGCCGTTCATCGCCATGCCGATACCGACCGCGCCACCCGCCAATACCGAAAAGAACGAACGGATCGCCAACGGACGAAAATTCATTTCATGGGTCAAGCGTGCTTCGTGAATCCGACACAGACCAGTGGTCAGCACGATAAGACTTACACCGCGCATTACTGTGCCTAAGCCTTCAGCGCCGGTCCATCTTTCTACATAACCGGCGATGCTGAACATGATCAAAAAAGATGGAATCGACAGCGCTACACACATCCAAAATCCGGTGTCGTAATCAACGTCCTCAGGTTTCAGTTTACGCACCAAAGCAGTACCGATGCTATCGAAGGCAATCGATTTAAATCCTTGTACGATCAAAATTGAGGTCGCCAGCAAACCAAATAACGCTGGCTCCAACATACGCGCCAGCACGACAAACACCAACAAAGTAATCATTTGCCGCGAGAAATTATCAATCAGCGACCATATCGTGCCGTGAAATATCGCTTTCTTGAAATGCGCAGGCTGCGTCATGCGGGCCCATCCCACAGATCGAGTGGAAACGCCTTCAACAACGGTTTAGGGTCAAATTTAGGGGGCGCCATGCCGCCCATTTCCAATGCTTCCTCAATACTAAAAGCCGGCGTAATTTCAGCGCGACCCGTGCCCGACATATAGTCGTTGTATTTGAAAATACTTTCTTCTTCCGAAAGACGCAGGTAACGCGCAGGCACGCCATACGCTTCTGCAATAATCAAGCCGTGCAGCGAACTGGCAATCACCAACTCGCCTTTGAGTATTTGCTCGACACAGCGATTCCAACTCCACAACGGCGAGACGATATGCTGCATATTCGATTTTTGGGTGAGCAGTAAATCATGCAGATTGGGAACCACCACATACTCGGTTTGTATATTTTTGACGAAGCAACCGGGGAAAAGATGCGGCAGAAGTAAGGCCGGATCGCCATACACGTCTGGTACAGCAATCCCGCGTTGCACCAAAAAATCGCGCGTCAACTTGCCGCGCACTGCGCGTACATCCAAGTTTTTAAACTGGTGCGCTGCTAGATCGACTTTGCCATTGATACCTGAGCCCCACACCACATCGCCATCATCGGCAAAATGCAGGATCGAACCGATTGCAAGTAAGCGCCGATGCGCGGACGTTTCTTCCTCCAGCATATGGCCATGTTCGGCCAATAATTTGCCGACAATGATCTTAGCCAGATGATCGCCAAAATTCAGACGATTACCAGCCGGCTTCCAGTAAAACAGATCGACATGAGGAAAAGGAGCTCCCCCCTGTGTCTCGTCCGCTCGACTGAGATGCTTAGCCAGATTATTGAATAGTCCATTTACCAAACTCATATCACCGCTTTTTAAAATTTGATTCAAGCTGCCAGCAGTTGTCGTTAACGACGCTATGCCAAATTGAGTCGATCAAAGCTAGACGCAACATGCGAACTGACCGCCTGATCGGAAAAGTGTTGCTGCGAGATGCGAACATCACATGACGAGATGCTGGATTGATGCACGCGCATGCGCTTGATCAGGTCTGGGAAATCATCTGCCGCGACAATCATCTTCGCGTTGATGGTGTCCTGAAACCAACGTACAAAAGGCGTTTCGATCGCCAACACTGGGATACCAAGTGAGATAGCAAAAACGATGCTGCCGCTTACTATCATGTCGTCGTCGGCATGGCAGATCACGACGCCGCAAGATCCGCGCATCAATATTTCTGCCAATTCATCCGAGATAAACTCCGCCATGATGGTGACGTTTGGTTTACCGTAGGCGATCAGCTTTTGCTTGTAATCGTCATCACCGCAACTACCGCATACCAACAAATGCATATCAGCCGGGAGTTGCTCTATCAGCTGATCTATCTTTTTATAGGATTGAATGCGGCCAAACACAATGAAATATTCCGACGGAAGTGACAATTCAGCGCGCAAGCGCGTATCTATCTGACTATCCGTGTCCGCCGACGCCGCTTGATATAGAGGATGTGGAACATACAATCTCTTACGCTCTACCATATGGCCAGAATGTACCCAGCAAAGATCGAAGCACTTCTCATAGTATTCAATCAGCTTTTTCGCGCGCGCTCGAGTCACACCTTTGGCTTCGTGCGGATAAACGTTGTGCCGTACAAAAACCAGCTTGCGCGAAATTATTTTGTAGACCGCGATTCGAAAAAATTCTTTTACTACGCCATACGGGCTGATCGCACCGGATTTTTCATCAACAAAATTATTGTCAGACCAATTCAGAATCAGTACATCAAAGCGACGGAATCTAAATCTTTGCAATACATTCTTCAACGGTGGTGCTTCGGCAATATCGCCGAAACCAGATAATATTTTCTTGAAATTATCTGTGTAACGATTGTTCTTATTTTCGAAGGGAAAATAAGCAATCGATAATTTTTTTCTCATTTTTTTATTCACCTCAACTGATACCAGATTTACTGCGATAGCCGCAAACCTATCCATCCATGGTTCACTTTAAATATTTTTTCAAGACCGTAATTTGTGCTGCTTCCGTACCATTTTTGGGTTGTATGCTCATCGGGTAATCGCCCCACCAACGCCCGGCGGTCCAGTAGGTCCAGCCGCGCCACACGGTCTTGTCCTGCATTTCTGTCAGCATCGTATCCAATGCGGTCAAACATTTTTCATTCGGTGCTACGCCAAACTCACCCAAAAACAACCGCTGTCGGTTTTCCTTGGCCCATGTCGTCAAACCACCAAAGATTCTTTTCATCTTGTCCGCGTCGACACATTCATATTTGGTACCGGAGTAATCGCTGTCTGCATATTGATGTGCTTCCAACCAGGTCCGTTGTAGCGGATCCGTTAGCCTTGCAAAGGCAATTGCGCTAGATGTGGCACCTTGCGGCTTCAGCCACTCATGCGCCCCGCTCCAGCGGCCACCAGCAACCAGAATAATATTTTTTGATCCGGATTTTCGGATTGCATTAACAGCTTGCTGTGCAATCGGCGCCCATTGATCGATAGATATCTTGGCAGGCTCGTTCATCAAACCAAAAATGGTTTGCTCCGGCTCGGGGAATTGCTGCGCTAGACGCGTCCATAAATCATAAAAAGCAGTCGCTGGCACCGTTGTCGAACCTAGAGGCTTGCCGCGATAAGCAGCATAGTTGTGTACATCTAAAATGACGCACAGACCGCGACGATATGCGCCGTCGACGATCTTGTGCAGAGCATTCAATACATCTTGATTCAATGGTGCATTCAGTTCTGGCTGTATGCGCTCCCACAAAAATGGCAAACGTATGACATTACCGCCGATACTTTTGACGAAATCGAGATCGGCCGAGTTTGGATAGACGTAGTCCTTATCCTGTTTACCGGGCAACTCCTTGCTCTTAAATTCGGCGCCGCTTATATTCACGCCTTTGAGTTGGTCACTTTGCATACACTGCGCAGAAGCTAGCTGCGCTGAAGTACACAACAGTGCCAAGCTCAGTGCCTGCATGATCCTTCGATTTATAAAAAAATTTTTCATATTTTGTAATGTCCTCGTCGCTCTAAAACGCACATCAAATTATTCTTCGTCTCGAACGATTTTCCGCACCTCTAAAATAGCCTGTGATTTTTACGGCATCACTGTTTTCAGAAACAACCTAACTTTCCACGCTATAAACTTCTGACTTCATTAAGGCATTGCCAAACCTTAGGTCGCTCCACATCAAAACTGTTTGTGCGTTTTTACGCGTTGTTATGCGCTAGTTCCTGATATATCTGCACATAGCGATCTGCAATATGACGCCAGCTGTATTGCTGAACAAAATCTTGCGCGGCTGTACGTCTCGCCTGATAAGCGGCATCGCCTAGCCCGTGCAATGCGATTATCTGCGCCACCTGATCTTCCTCACTCACTGTGCTCAACAGAATTCCCAGCTTGGATTTTTCAATCAAATTTCGAAACGGTGGGATATCACTCAAGATCGGCGTCAATCCGGCGCTCATCGCCTCAATCGGCGCAATACCAAAACCTTCGTGGCGCGACTGGCAGAGGTAATAACTAGACTGGGCAATTAAATCGCATAGCGCGGATTCACTGGGAGATGACGCTAATTGCACGCTATCGCCAAGCTGATTTTGCGTAACTAATGCCGCTAGCTCGCTTTTGGTATGGTCGTATTCTCGGCCTGCAATAATCAAACGCCACTGCGGCTGACGTGTATGCAACGCTTTAAATAAGGAGATCGTTTGCAATAAACCTTTATTTGCCGACCAACGACCGAAATAAATCAATGTCGGTTGTCGCTGGCCTGCGCACCGATTTGCAAATTTTTCGACATTGACGCCATTTTCAATCACTGACAATTTCGGCGAACCAATAATTTCTCTAAAGGTTTCACCATCATTGTCGCTAGTACCAACCACACGGTCATAGGCCGTTGAGCTGCTGCGCGTTACGGTGTTGAAGTAAACTTTTTTTAGCGTCGAAGCGAAATCAGTATGGAAAAACCCGCCATGCGTCGACGCCATCAATGGCCTTTTATGAATAAATTTCGTCAGTGCTAGATAGTCATAAAAAAAGTCCACGCCATGCACATGAACTACGTCGGCGTCGCGCACATAACGCAATACCTCTGGCGCTATCGGATAACGTGACGAGCCGCGATAAGGCAATCGAATCACCGGCACACCATCGATCACCTGCTGTGTCGGCAGCAAGTCCGAGGAATTACGGAACAAGCGATTCAGGGTAATCACGGTAGGAAGATGCTGATGATGCAATTGCTGGTGGCGTGCGATGTTTTGCACTACATCTTCCATGCCACCTATGGAAGGGGCATATTGCCGCACGATATGGGCAACTTTAATAGGCATAATTCACCTCGCCATTCGTTGCATAAGCATTGGAGTTAGGATTCGCGCTCGCATGCCTATCTGGATCGGCATCGCTATCCTTGTTCTCGAATTTCGTTTCAATAGTCTGTTCGCGCCAAGCACAACAGCCAACTAAGAACCATAAAACTCCAGCCGTTTTGAGCGCCATCAGCGAGGTTCCGCTGATGGCAAGAATCAATGAAATATAGACCGCGATATAAGCGCGAAAGCGTGTGCCACGTTGATCCTGCATCTTGATCATCCAGAACGCTGCCCATAAAACAATAAAAAACAGGAGTCCGAAACGTGTAAGGATCACCGCATAACCCATATCGCCAAAATTACTGTTAAACCCTTTAACCCCTAAAATTTCACCCACACCTAATCCAAGCAAGGTGGTACCAGTCAAGTACAAGCGTCCGATAATATTATCTGCGTGCATACCGTTGATCATCAACGCCATACCGAGCAACATGGCAATACACAATGCCGGCAACAGCATTGCCAGGGCGTGCATGCGCCCAATAAATACAACGCGCATTAATATCAATGCCATTACGGTCAACAAGCCATAGCGCGAGTCCGCCAACGTAATCATGATGGCTGAGGCGCCCAGGAAAAACAGCATCTGCCGCCATTCAGACCGCTCTTTAGCCAAACCCCACGCAGCGACAATGACGGCAAAATTACCGAGAGAAACCGGTTCCAAAAAGATAGACGACACGCGATGGTTACCAAGTAGTGCGGGCAAGATCGTGCGCCCTATACCAGCTGGTCGAATACCGTTCAGCGCCAATGAACTACCTTCTGCCCAGTTCTTTACACCGCTCAAACCACCTTGATTGACATAATAAGAAAAGACGTTGAAGACACGCGAATACAAATCCAGAAAAAACAACTCAAAGAAACCAAACGCCAGCACAATCGCAATCGCAACCTTCAGGAATCGATCGGCCATTTTGATATCCCCCTGCGTGCGCCCCAACCAGTAAAATAAAATGACGATGACAATATCGCGAAATCCCTTGATATCTAGCGCACCACGGAACAAGGCCAGCAGGAATAAGTAAGCGGCAACCAAGCTCGCAATCGCCATCAACTCCAGCTTCAAATTACGCAGCAAGGCCGCCAAACAACCGGCGTAGATTAAAAACTCAGCCAATGCAACGGTAGATGTATGGATGGCAAAGACATGGGTATGAACCAAGCACAATACAGATTGATAGCTCAAGGTTGCGACCAAGAGCCAGAACACCAGTCGCTGCGCCAAGCGATCGCTTCGCGCGAGCGATCTCCCATCTGATTGCGGAAAATAGCTACTCATCATCAAGCTTCAGCCACTGTAAAAACGTGAATCCTTATATTCGTCAAACTGACGCCAGCCGTGTGTCTCACCGCACGATACCGTAATTCCTCGCGATGCCCGCGGTGTACATTTGCACTATGCATAAATAGATCTGTCAGCAACTTCATCTACCCCTCACAGATCCAGCATAACCGAGCCAACCACTTCCACTTGGTGGCGACGCAACTGCGCCGACGCACGCGCAATATCAGCTAGTTTGGTGTGATCCTTGCGCGCCAACAGCAATGCGCCGCCTGCTCGTGCCGCCACCGCGAATGCGTCGGCACCGGTAGAAAAAGCGGAGACATCGTATAAAACAATATCGAAATTGTGAGTCACTTCTTGATTAAAGCGCGTAAAGGCAACGCGGCTTAGTAACTCTTGTGGGTTCGGCGGCATGGTGCCAGCCTGCAGTATCGAAAGATCGGGGAATGGTTCGATTTGTGCAATCGCTTCCATGTTTGCACGTTCGGCCAAAATGTCAGACAAGCCTTTGTCGCTGCGTATATTAAATATTCCAGCTTGATGAGGCGTACGTAAATTAGCATCCACCAGCAAAGTCTTTTCACCCAATTGAGAGAATGCGACGGCGAGATTGGCGACTAACATGCTGACCTCGTCATCCGGCAAGACGCTCGCAATCACCAAGGTCTTTCGACCCCGTGCAAACCAATGCAACATCAACTGACTGCGTATAGCACGCAGGGTTTCGACCTGCTCGCTAAACGGTTGATAGGCCGCGACCAAATCTGGCGAGAAGCCACCTTGACCCACCTGTAAATAGGCATAATCAAATTGATAAGCGAGCACCTGTTCTAGATCGAGATCTGAAATCAAACCTAACATCCGCGCCGCTTCGCCAAATCGCAGGCCACGCTCTTTTTGCAATTGAATAATTCGCTCGGCATCTACCTGTGTAATTTTTCCCATTTTTTGCAATACGCTGCCGATACAAGCATCGCGCTTGCGTGGCGGCAGTATCGCCAGTGGGTTAGTGACTTGGTTCATCATTTTCTCCATGCTTTATTGGATTTCATCGCGCCGTTGTAGCGTTCTGCAACGAAGGATGGAAAAATCCAAGACGAGGTTGTGACGTCTTCTCGCGCTTAATGACGCCTAACACTGGCGCATTTAGTATTTCCAACAAATCGCGTTGCGAACGTAAGCGTCTATCCAGTATTTCCATCACAATTGCCAAACCAAGTCCGAGCATGCTGCCAAGGAAAAATGACAACAGCAGGAGTAATTTTGCATTCGGTCCGGTTGGCAACAATGGTGGCACCGCTTGATTTAATACTGCGATATCGGATTGCGTCGAATGTGCCTGCAAACGGGTGTCGGTATATCGATTGGAGGCCGCTTCATAAGCGCGTTGCGCTGCATCGACTTCGTTTTGTAATAGCTTCAGTTCATCGCGCGACAAATTGAGATTCATTACTTTCTCGCGTTGCGCCGCAAGTGCTGCACGAATTTCCGCTTCACGTTGACGCTGAATAGTAGCGTTGCTTCGTATGCTCGCGGATGCCTGCCCTATCTGTTGATTCAAATTGGTGCGCAATTTATCAACCTCAGCTTTAGCCGATTTGTACTGCGGATGATTGGTACTCAAGCGTTGGGAGATGTCCGCAAATCTTGTTTGCGCGGCTAATAATTCACCTTTTAAACTTTGAATGACCGGGCTACTCATCACATCGGGTGAACTGCCCGCGTTTCTTTGCGCTTGTTGCAAGCGCGAAGTCGCATCAATCGCCAAGCCTTGTACTTGCACCAATTGGCTAGACAAATCATTTAAGCGAGCTGTTTCTACATCGAGGCGATTATCCGCACTGTCGATATCGTGGTCCTGCTGATATTTAGAAAGCTTACGTTGTGCCGTTTCGAAGTTGTCGCGCAAAAGCTTGATTTGTCCACCGAAATAGCTGGTCGCCTTTTTTGAAGGCTCGATTTTCAGTTGTACCGCTGTATCTTGATAGGCACTTGCAAATGCATTGGCGAGTGCCGCAGCAAATTGTGGGTCTTTACTTTTGTAGCTGATGCTGATGACACCACTATTGCTGGCTGGCTCGACGATCAAATTTGACGCCAAGACATTGGCTAACCAATCGCGAATATCGCCGTTACCTTCCGTCTCTTCATTAAATTGCTGTTGGTAGCGCGCACTTTCCGCCAGCTTCAAATCATTCACGACTCGCAGCGCGACCGGCTTGCTATTGATGATATCGATCTGCGTTGCCATATAGCCAGGCATCAATTGCGAAGGCAACGCCTGCCCCGTCACGGGGTCTGTACCCTTGTAATTCAAAACCAGGGAGGTGGTCGCGGTGTAGGTCTTGGGAAGTATCAGCACCGCCGCCAGCGTTACGCCGACCACTAGCATCAAGGTCAATGCGATGATCTTGTAACGCGCACGCAGTATCAATAAAAATTGAGTAAGGTTCATTTTTTTCTCGCAAGCAAAAGAGCAGTGGCGCTGAAGCTAAAGTTAGCCATGATTAAAATAGACTTTCCTGCACTTCAACCACATCGTTGGGTTGCAATTTTTCTTCGGCTTTAGCCTTGATGACGCGCACTTCTCCTTTTTCATCACGACGTTTGATACGCACGCCACGCTCGGTGCCTCGTATGCTGAGGCCACCACCTACCGACAGCGCCTGCACTACATCCATGCCACGCTCCAAACGATAAGAGCCTGGTTTTTGCACTTCGCCATAGATATAAAAATGGGGGGCGCGTTCGACATAGACGACATCACCTGGCAACAGCTCTGGATCTTTAGTGGTACCAGGGGCACGCATGATTTCTAGTAGGTCGATGGTTTGCTTATTGGTTTTTCCATCACTCTTTCGAATCAACGTCACCATATCGCCAGCCTCTGGATTGACGCCGCCAGCCATCGCCAACACATCGGTCAAATCATGCTTGGTATCAATCGCAAACCGACCCGGTTTATTAACCTGTCCCAACACCGAAACCTGCTGGCTCTCTCTGAGCGTAACGATCAGATTGACATGTGGATCACGTATGAAATCGCCCTCTTTCAACATATCGGCGATCTTCTTTTCTGCATCGCTAGGCGACATGCCACCAACTTTGATATCACCCACTAACGGATACGAAATCATGCCCGCATCATTGATGCGTGTATCCAATGCCAGATCAGGATTGCCATAGACAGAAATCTTCAATACATCGCCGGGGCCAAGTGGAAAATCGTCTGCAAACGCCACCGCGCCAAAGCCAAACAGCGTAAAAGTTAGTATCGATAAAATCAGTTTTTTCATGGTTTTCATCCTTCCTCATCGCAACATGAGATAAATTATTTTTCTGTAATGGTTGTTCTTCGTTTTCTGTAGCGCACAAAAGCACAATCTAGTAAGCGTTATCGCGCTTTAAAGTCACCTTGATGGTGCGTACGATGATCCAAAGATCGAGCAACAGCGACCAACGCCGCAAGTAATCCAGATCGTAGGCAATCCGCCCTTCCATCTTGTCTAGCGTTTCTGTCTCGCCACGAAAACCATTTACCTGCGCCCAACCAGTAATTCCTGGCCTAACTTTATGGCGCAACATGTAACCTTTGATCTGTTTTCGATACAACTCGTTATGCGCAACGGCATGAGGGCGCGGGCCGACGATGCTCATGCGCCCTTGCAATACGTTGAAAAATTGCGGTAACTCATCCAACGAACTACGACGTAAAAATCCACCAATGCGCGTCAGCCGTACATCATCCTTTGTCGCCTGCGTCACCTTGTCGCCATCTTCTGCGACAGTCATAGAGCGGAATTTGTAGACAATGATTTCTTCGCCATCAAGACCATAACGACGCTGCTTGAAAATAACCGGCCCTGGCGATGTCAATTTGATCGCTATTGCAATACACAACATAATCGGCAACAGCAAAATTTGGATCACCAATGCCAATACAATGTCACTGATTCTTTTGACGGTATTGTTATTGCCAGTGAACGGTGATTCACATATTGCAACTACCGGCACACCGGCAATCTCATCAAAGCGCGCCTGTATCAGATCAAACACATAGATATCGGGAACGAAGTAAATCGATGCGGTTGTGTCTTGCAAATCGTCAAGTAATTTGCGTATGCGTGGTTGTGCCGAAATAGGCTGACTAATAAAAATGGTATGTATATTTTTTTGCCGCGCATAATTTGGCAGCTCTGCCATGGAGCCCATCACAGCGATATTTTGCCCGTCTGGCTGACGCGATAAATCGCGATCATCAAAAAATCCAGCTACCTGCATACCTAAGCCAGGATGTTCTGCAATTCGTTCTGCAAGTTTTACTGCTAACTCATTGACGCCAACGATCAAGACCGAGCGCACTGCACCGGGTTTAGACATGTTGACAGTGGTAAAACGATGCAACGCTAGTTGACCAGCAAGCAAAGTAAAAGGTGTTGCCAGCAACCACAGCAATAAAGTTTGACGCGAAAGCGCATCATTCATCTCAGTAAAGTATCCGAGCACTAACAAAATCGCGACCACACAGGCCCAGCTGATCGCGATGGTGCGTAAAAATTCCTGTAACTTGGCATCGCGCAATAGATGACGCTGCCCAGTTAAACCAAATACCGTCGAGCAAACAAAAAAGCTGATCACTCCCAACAAGACATAAATGCCATTAAAGTCTTCATTCATAAAGAAAACCACGGCATACAAAGTAACCACAGCAATACACGGCTCTAGCAGCCTCGTATACAGCGTGCGACTTGGCATCTCGCCAGTTCTAGCAATATCTAAAAGTTTAGAATTCATAGCGTGTCGTCAGTTGTATGCCGTTGGTACTGTATTTTTTATCGGTCAGATTAGAATCCAGTTGCTGTCTGTACACCGATGCATTGACACGCCATTGCCGTAATGGGAAATAAGTAATGCCAATCGTGTCTTTGCGGTAACGGTCACTGCGCTCACTTGGAGGAATGTCAGGCAGAAAAGCGATGCCGTTGTAATCTCTGTCTTCTACCGACGCCGAAGCATCAACGCCAATCTTGGCAGTGGCCTGCCACGTTGCTGCCACGCTGGCTCCCGTATTGCGCGAGTAGTTCGCGGATAGGTCGCTACTAGAGCCCAGTTCACGCCACGTCGCCAACTTGAAAGAGGTCTTGCCAGTAGCCTCCCAATTAACTGTCAAACGTGCGTCAGGCCCAGTAAAGTCACGCGCCGAAGCGTCGTTGTAACGACGTTGCGCCCAACCACCTAGAAATTCCAACCCAGTTTTCCCTGTCAACTGCCATAAAATATTCGCTTTGATTTCATCTTGCGTGTAATTACTGGCGGTACCAATATTTGAATTGGGGTATTCGCCCACGCTATGTCGTAACAACAATCCAGCACGATTGTGACTGCGTGCAAGATAATCGATACCGACTTCACTGGTGTTCAGCTGCAATTTAGCCGACGGAATTTCTTCATAATCAAGCCCATCTCGACTATAGGCAGCGCGCACACGCCACGAAGGATGGAAACGCCAGCCGCCATCAATGTAGGTACGTCGCTGCGTTCTTACACTACGCGTAAACGTATCTTCAAAAGGAGTCAGATCCTCGATCAAGCGCGAACCAACATTGCCACTAAAATGATTGCCGAGTGCCCACTTCCAATTGGCACCTAATTTGCGGCCATCATGATCGTACTGATCAAAGCGGTCATATCTTGTATCGTTAATGGATAGGTCAGCCGTCAATTGTTGACGGCTAATCGACTTGTCTACACGTACACCGAAAGTCGTACGCCGCCATGAGTCAGAAACACGATTGCCACCATTTGGTGCACGTAATAAATTATCGTCATGGAACATGCCATAACCGACATAAGGTGTGAACACATCACCTTCGTCGGCTTGCGCAGGGAGTGTCGTCAATAACGACAAGCAAACAAATGCGAGGCATCGATATTCTGCGTGCGTCATGCTCACACTTCCCAGCATGCGTTTTCTAACAAAAAGAAAAAGCGTGCGGCCTCAAATACATCGATCGACCCAATGAAATTTTTCTTTTTCAAAACATTATTCCCATACGCAATAAAACATGAGAACGCTCAATACGCGTCCCTGCTATAGAGGAAGTCGCTATAAAATAGTTCAAAAAAGACAATTAACACTTACGATTTATTACGTATTACATCAGGGGAATTTTGCGTGAAAGAAAGAGACGAGCAATACAAATCTATTCTCTTGAAAGCGTTATAAGCACAACTATTCGACAAACGCCATTGGTGACACTGCATTGCGTGTGTACTTACTGCAGCAGAAAAAATAAAAGCCTGCGTTTGCAGGCTTTTATTTTTTATTCAAAATTTCCGAGGTCGCCACGCTAAGCTTATGCATTAACGCCTAGCGACTACGCAACATAAATTACCCCCAAAAACTCACAACCACGAATGCTGTATTTGAATAAGTAAAATATTTACCGCCACCTTAGGTGACGGTTGACAGCAATGCAGTATCGATGTTGATGGATCTTGGGCATCTATATAGCACGCAATCTTTTCTGTCATTCTTATCATCGCGATCCTCGGCGCGAATTGTCAATGAAGAAAATTCGCCCATTGCCGAGGCCGACTTTGTGACTTGATTGTCAGGACAGAAGCTGACTAAGTTAGAAAAAATAGCCACAAAAAAAAAGGCCTTGAAAGCTTACGCTCCCAAGGCCTTTTCAATTTTTCTTATCTGCTGCCGACTTATTACCTATCCGCAGCAAATCTACTACTATGTTCTGGTCGGAGTACAAGGATTCGAACCTTGGACCCCCTGGTCCCAAACCAGGTGCGCTACCGGGCTGCGCTACACTCCGAAGAAGAGAGATAATACGTTAACTAGCCATTCTGGTCAACAGGAAAATGCTGGGAAACCCGATAATTTAATGTTTATATGCCGCTCGCTTAAGTATTTTAAACGTTTAATTTTGCCGCGATCCGCTCTGCCATTTTTTGCGCCAGTTTTTGCTCTTTTGCCTCCACCATCACACGAATTAATGGCTCAGTCCCAGAGGCGCGCAACAGTACCCTCCCGCTGTCTGCCAACTCCTGCTCAACTGCCTTGGCTTCCGCCAATAAGGCCTGATCTTGCTGCCAATCGTAATCGGGTTTGACTTTGATATTGATCAAAACCTGCGGAAACATCGTAATATCTTGCGTCAATTGCGCCAGCGTTTTGCCGCTACGTTTTAACGCCGATAATATCTGTAATGCAGAAATGATGCCGTCACCAGTTGTATGCTGATCTAGGCATAACAAATGGCCCGATCCTTCACCGCCTAGCAACCAACCTCTCTCCTGCAACAACTCCAACACATAACGATCACCGACATTGGCGCGCGCAAATGCAATATGCATTTTCTTGAATTCCAACTCCAGCGCCATATTGGTCATCAAGGTGCCGACTACACCTTCAACTGGTCGCATACCTTGGCGATCCTTGACCATCACATACAGCAACTCATCGCCGTTATAAATACGGCCTGCCGCATCCACCACGATCAAGCGATCGGCATCACCATCCAATGCGATACCAAGATCAGCGTGATTTTCGCGAACCGCCTGTACCAGTGCTGCAGGTTGCGTGGCGCCGAATCCCGCGTTGATATTCATACCGTTAGGCTGATTGCCAATAGCGACGACTTCGGCACCCAATTCATGCAGTACATCAGGCGCAATATGATAGGCCGCGCCATGCGCGCAATCGACCACCAATTTCGTACCTTTCAAATCCAGCTCGTTTGGAAAGGTGCTTTTGCAAAATTCGATATAGCGACCACGTGCATCGTCGAGCCGAGTTGCCTTGCCCAGCTTTTCGGATGAAACACAGGTCATCGGCAAATCCAACGCCGCTTCGATTTGTAGCTCAATCGCGTCAGGTAATTTATTACCCGAGCCAGAAAAAAACTTGATGCCATTATCGTCGTATGGATTATGGGAGGCAGAAATCACTACGCCCGCAGCCAAGCGTAAAGCGCGCGTCAAGTAAGCAATCGCCGGTGTCGGCATCGGTCCGGCCAACATCACATCGACCCCCGCCGCCGCAAAGCCCGCTTCTAACGCCGCCTCTAACATATAGCCAGAAATTCGTGTGTCCTTACCAATCAGTACCGCTGGTCTACCAACGAAAGTTTGCGATTGCGTTAAAACACAACCCGCCGCATAACCAAGTCGCATAACGAAATCAGGCGTAATCGGTGAGACGCCGACCTTACCTCGTATGCCATCAGTACCAAAATATTTTCTGCTCATAATTATTTTATTTTTCGTTTTGATCTATTTTTTGAATGCTTTTACTTCGACTTATTTTTCAGCTCATGTTTATAAAGTTTTTCCTGAATTTTTTCTTTATTTTTTACTTAAGCCATCGCCTGCCATATTTTTAACGCGTCGACTGTTTCAGCAACGTCGTGTACTCGCACGATTTTGGCGCCATGCAAGACGGCCGCCAAAGCGCCGGCGAGGCTTCCTGCCAAACGCTGTTCAATTGGTTTATCGATCACTGCGCCGATCATTGATTTGCGTGAGACGCCGGCTAACAGCGGCAAATTCAGTTCTGCCTGCATGCGATCAATATTCTTCAGCAATGCAATATTATGCGCAAGCGTTTTCCCAAAACCAAAACCCGGATCGACACACAGTCGCGCCTCGTCCACGCCAGCATTTTTCATTTGCATGACTCGCGCCTGCAAAAACGCTGTCACCTCTGCGACCACATCCTGATAATCCGGCTGCAGTTGCATGTTTTGCGGCGTGTTTTGCATATGCATCACGCACAAAGCACAATCGCTGTGTGCCACCGCTTCCAGTGCACCATCGGCTTGAAAACCATTGATATCGTTAATCATATCGGCACCGGCGGCTAGTGTTTCCCTCATCACTACCGGTTTACTGGTATCAATCGATAGTGGTTTGCCACAATCCCGTAAGGCATACACGAGCGGCATGACGCGATCAAGCTCTTCGCGCACCGACAATATCGTGGCACCAGGGCGGGTCGATTCGCCACCGATATCAATGATGTCGACCCCAGCAGCAATCATTTCCTCCGCACCCGAAATAGCCGCATCCAGGGACTGAAATTTACCACCATCGGAAAAAGAATCAGGTGTGACGTTTAATACCCCCATTACCAATGGCCGGCTCGAACTTCCTAAGTCGAGCTGATAACGTCCGCATTGCAGATAAGTGTGCATAGAATAAAAATACTGCGCGAGATAGAACGGCTAAAAATCAAACAGAATAAAAAAGGGTGAGGATTTCTCCCCACCCTTTTTCAGCTAACAGTGTCAGACCTTCGACATTGTGATTAAGCAGGTGCTGTTGCAGTTGGCGTCACACCATCCGAATTATCCGATGGCGGCTGGCGCTTGACCGGAATACCTGCTTTTGGTGGTCGTGGCTCACGACCTTCCATGATGTCGTTGATCTGATCGGAATCGATAGTCTCCCAATCCAGCAAAGTTTTGGTCATCAATTCGACTTTGTCACGATTGTCTTCCAGCAGTTTGCGTGAAATTGCATACTGCGTATCGAGAATGTTACGAATTTCCTGATCCACTTTTTGCTGCGTCGCTTCCGATACGGTCTTGGCTGACGAGCGGCCAAAATAGGCATCTTGTTCGGTATCTTCATAGACCATTGTGCCCAAAGTCTCAGACATACCATAACGCGTCACCATCGCCCGCGCCAGTTTGGTCGCGCGCTCAAAGTCATTTGAGGCGCCAGTCGACATTTGATGCATGAAAATTTCTTCCGCAATACGTCCACCGAACAGAATGGAAATTTCTTCCAGCATCTTGTCCTTGTACATATTGATACGATCATGCTCGGGCAGCTGCCACGTCAAACCTAGCGCGAAGCCACGCGGCATGATGGTGACTTTGTGCACTGGATCGGCTTTCGGCAACAGCTTAGCAACCACTGCATGACCTGATTCGTGATACGCGGTATTACGACGCTCTTCCTCACGCATCACAGCCGACTTGCGCTCCGGCCCCATCATGATTTTGTCTTTTGCATCCTCAAAATCCAGCATCTCGACCACACGCTTATTACGACGTGCAGCAAACAAGGCGGCCTCATTGACCAGATTGGCGAGATCAGCGCCTGAGAATCCTGGGGTGCCGCGCGCCAAAATATCGGCTTTTACATCCGGATCGATTGGCACTTTACGCATGTGCACCATCAAAATCTGTTCACGACCACGAATGTCTGGCAGACCGACCATCACTTGACGGTCAAAACGTCCTGGGCGCAGCAAGGCTTTATCCAATACGTCAGCACGGTTGGTCGCCGCAATCACGATCACGCCGGCATTCGGCTCAAAACCATCCATCTCGACCAGCATCTGGTTAAGCGTTTGCTCACGCTCATCATTGCCACCGCCCATACCAGCACCGCGATGACGACCCACTGCATCAATCTCGTCAATGAAAATAATGCATGGCGAATGCTTCTTGGCATTCTCAAACATGTCACGTACACGCGAGGCGCCAACACCGACAAACATCTCAACGAAATCAGAACCCGAGATCGTAAAAAACGGCACTTTGGCTTCACCGGCAATCGCACGCGCCAACAAAGTTTTACCCGTACCCGGAGGCCCCACCAGCAGTACGCCACGTGGGATACGACCGCCCAGCTTTTGGAAGCGCGACGGATCACGCAGGAAATCAACTAGCTCACTGACTTCTTCTTTTGCTTCGTCGCAACCAGCGACGTCAGCAAAGGTCACCGCATTTTGGGTTTCATCCAGCATGCGTGCCTTGGATTTACCAAATGAGAATGCACCGCCTTTGCCGCCACCCTGCATTTGCCGCATGAAAAATACCCAAACGCCGATCAACAGCAGCATTGGGAACCAAGAAATAAAGATTTGTGACAAGAAAGACGGTTCGTCTGGCTTCTTGACATCAAACTTGACGTCGTTATTGATCAAATCGCCGACCAGACCGCGATCAAGATAGGTAATCGTGGCTTGGATTTTTTTACCATCAGTGGTGGTCGCAAGGATGGTGCGATCGTTAATGGTCGCATCTTTAATGCGTTTGGCATGCACCTCATCCAGAAAATCGGAATAGGCAATGGGCGTTACTGCCCCGCCCATAGAGCGTCCGTCAAACTGCTTGAACACGGTAAACAGAACCATGCCTATAACCACCCAAATGGCAGCCTTGGAAAACATGTTATTCACTAATACTCCTTGGACGCTTGGACGCGCAACGCGTCTTAATACTGTAAGTAGCTTGATTCTACCCGACATCGAACAGCCTTGCAGTATCCGATATCGGGTTTAAAACACTGAAAACAAGAGGAAAAGTCGTAAATTTGAAACGATCTATAACGGATTCTTCAATGTTTTGCCTAATAAGAAGATTTCGGATGACTTATCGCGGCTGGCTTTGGGCTTTTTTTGTGTCACAGTTTTAAACTCATTGCGAAATTTCTCCACTAGATTGCTATAACCAGAGCCATTAAAGCACTTAACCAGCAATGAACCAGACGGTTTCATGTGCTGACGTGCAAAATCGATTGCCAGATCGATAATATCCTCGACACGCGCCGCATCAGCAACCGCGATTCCGGACAGGTTAGGCGCCATATCCGACAGTACCAAATCGACTTTTCGTCCCGCCAACAGGGTCGCTAACTGGTCTAGCACTTCATCCTCTCGAAAATCGCCTTGGATAAAATGGACGTCAGCAATCGGCTCCATGGGCAACATATCAAGCGCAATAATCAAACCATTAATGCCACCACCAACGCTACCAGACAGCTTGTTACGGACATATTGCGACCAACTGCCTGGTGTCGCGCCGAGATCGACAATAATTTGACCCGGTTTGATCAATTTCTCGGTTTCGTCGATTTCCTTGAGCTTGTAGACCGCGCGCGCGCGATAACCTTCCTTCTGTGCCAGTTTGACATAGGGATCATTTATATGGTCGTGTAACCAGTTTTTGTTTAATTTCTTCTTTGCCATTCGCGTAGAATACTTGTTTTATGTAGGAGTAAATAAAATTCCGTCAGCGTGCGCGCAACGGGATCGTCTTTCTCCCGCACTTCCTACCGCACTTCTTCCGCACTTTTTTGTTATAAGAACCATCGCAAACCATTTATGTTGAAACTTACTCCAGCCGAACGCAGCACATTACGCGCCGAAGCACACGCTCTTAGCCCTGTCGTTATTATCAGTGAGGACGGTCTAAAACCCAGCCTGATCAAGGAAATCGACAATAGCCTTAACTCGCATGGCTTGATCAAGATCCGTGTATTTGGTGATGACCGTGAAGCGCGCGTTGCCATATACAACACGATTTGCGAACAACTGGATGCGGCACCGATTCAGCAAATCGGTAAATTGCTGGTGATTTATCGGCCTAAAAAAGATGCCGTCAAGTCATCCAGTGAAACACGCGGCAAAGGCATGCGTGAAGTCACCATCGTCAAACCAAGCGCCAGTGGCACCAAGCGTCCATCGGTGAGCAAAGTAATGGTTAAAGGAAATGAGAGAGTGACACAGGGCGGCACCATCAAACGCGCTAAACCACGTCAAAAAAGCCGCAAAAAATCATCGTTGGGTAGCTAAATCTATTGATCAAAGTACGCTCAGCGTAGTTTGATCATCAGTAGCACCCCCAAAAGACTTTGCGCAAAAAAAATCGCGGCAGAAATAGCGTGCAAGATACCAAACTGTTTTCTTGCCTCTATTAGCTGCGCATTGTCGGCCACGCTATGCAATACCAATCGCAACTCTGCCATATATGGTTGCAACGCAAAATAACCAACCACGGTACAACACGCCATCGCGATAATGATATAAAACAGGCACTTGGTCGGTTTTTCTTGCTCGCTACGGCGCGCTTGCAACAGTAGTGCGAACAATAGCGCGGCACAACAGAGCGATACCCATGCCACCACACGAAACAAACCGCCAGCAATGGTGCCTGCTAACGCACGATCACTCAGCGTTGCAAACAAGGTTGGTGCAACGATAAAACCGGTAGTCCATAACGCGCCCACCCAAGCTGTCGCAATCAGGGTGCGCGCATGAAACAACATCAGTGCCAGCATTTAGATATAACGAACTTGCAAAACTTCGTATTCGCGCACGCCAGCGGGCGCTTCCACCGCGACGACATCGCCGGTGTATTTTCCGATCATTGCGCGTGCGATAGGTGAAGTGATCGAGACTTTATTCTCTTTCAAATCCGCCTCATCCAATCCGACAATTTGATACGAGACTTTATCGCCAGTCTCTAGGTCTTCCAGATCAACCGTCGCGGCGAAGACGATACGACCATCAGCCTCCAGATTTTTCGGATCAATAATCTGCGACGAACCCAATTTTCCTTCCAGATCGGCAATACGTCCTTCGATAAAGCTTTGTTTTTCCTTGGCAGCATCGTACTCAGCATTTTCCGACAAATCACCCTGCGCACGCGCCTCAGAAATTGCGTTAATGACCGCAGGTCTTTCTTTGGTTTTCAGGCGCTGCAGTTCTTCCTTCAAAAGATTTGCACCGTGTGCAGTAATAGGCGTAGTCATAGTAATTATCTCAAAAAGTGGAAAACCACAGGGCTCATACGTGACATCGGAGCCCAGAATTTGGACTCCGATTCCACCCACAAGCTCTGTGGTTAGGTTTTGACTCTGGTCTTAGTGTAAGGTTTTATGCAGACCTTGTAAATCATAGACGTGCAACTCGTCCAGATGGGCCATTCCCTCCACTGCAGCTTCCGCTCCAGCAATCGTGGTGTAGGTGGTTACACGGGCCAACAACGCAGAGGTACGAATCGTGCGCGAGTCGACAATCGCACTACGCTTCTCCTCTACTGTGTTGATCACCAAGGCGATTTCATCATTCTTGATCATGTCAACAATGTGTGGCCGTCCTTCTGCCACCTTGTTGACCGACTGCACCTCGATACCAGCGGCACTGATGGCGGCTGCCGTACCTTTGGTCGCCACTACCGAGAAACCAATGCCGACCAAATCTTTGGCAACTTGCACCGCGCGCGGCTTATCGCTGGCCTTGACACTCAAAAACACTTTACCCGAGCGTGGCAATTTAATGCTGGCACCGAGTTGCGATTTGACAAATGCTTCGCCAAAAGTCTTGCCGACACCCATTACTTCGCCGGTCGACTTCATTTCCGGCCCGAGAATTGTATCGACACCCGGGAATTTGGCAAATGGAAATACGGCCTCCTTAACACTGAAGTATTCAGGCACCACTTCATTGACAATTCCCTGGCTATCCAGCGACTGCCCCACCATGCAGCGCGCCGCAATTTTTGCCAATTGCAAACCGGTTGCCTTCGACACATACGGCACGGTACGCGATGCACGCGGGTTCACTTCCAGTACAAACACCACATCTTGCAACTTGCCGTCAATCTCCTGCTCTTGAATCGCAAACTGCACGTTCATCAAGCCGACCACATTGAGGCCTTTTGCCATCAACGATGTTTGACGCTTCAACTCAGCGATTGTCTCTGCAGATAAGGAGTAAGGCGGCAACGAACAAGCAGAGTCGCCGGAGTGCACGCCAGCCTGTTCGATATGCTCCATCACACCACCGATGAATGTACGCTCACCGTCAGACAGACAATCGACATCAACTTCAATCGCATCGTTGAGGAATCTATCCAGCAATACTGGTGAATCGTGTGAGACCTTAACAGCCTCGCGCATATAGCGTTCGAGGTCACGCTGCTCATGTACGATTTCCATCGCACGACCACCCAACACATACGATGGGCGCACCACCAGCGGATAGCCGATCTCTTGCGCTAAACGCAGTGCATCTTCTTCGGTACGTGCAGTACGATTTGGCGGTTGACGCAATTTGAGATCGTGCAACAACTTCTGGAAACGCTCGCGATCTTCGGCAGCATCGATCATGTCTGGCGAGGTACCAACAATCGGCACGCCATTAGCTTCTAGATCAAGCGCCAGTTTCAACGGTGTCTGACCGCCGTACTGGACGATGACACCGTATGGTTTTTCCAGTGCGACGATTTCCAACACGTCTTCCAGGGTCAACGGTTCAAAGTAAAGACGATCTGACGTGTCGTAGTCAGTCGATACGGTCTCTGGATTGCAGTTGACCATGATGGTCTCGTAACCGTCTTCGCGCATCGCCAGCGCTGCATGCACGCAGCAATAATCGAACTCGATACCTTGGCCGATACGATTAGGACCACCACCGAGCACCATGATTTTTTTCTTGTCGGTCGGATTCGATTCGCACTCTTCTTCATACGTCGAATACATGTATGCGGTGTTGGTCGCAAACTCACCGGCACAGGTATCAACGCGTTTATAGACTGGACGGATATTCAAGGCGTGACGTTTCTCACGCACATCTTTATCGGTAGTCTTGAGCAACTTGGCAAGACGGCGATCAGCAAAACCTTTTTGCTTTAAGCGGAACAATACGTCTTTTTCAATCGCCGATAGCGACTGTGTTTCTAACCACAATTCGATATCGATGATTTCCTTGATCTGGGCGAGGAACCAAGGATCGATATGTGTCAAGTTATGTACTTCTTCCAGCGAGAAACCTTGCGCAAATGCGTCACCCACGTACCAGATACGCTCAGGACCAGGCTCACCGAGCTCTTCTTCAATGGTTTCGCGGTCGGTGGTTTTTTCATTCATCCCATCGACGCCAACTTCCAGCCCGCGCAACGCTTTCTGGAACGACTCTTGGAAGGTGCGGCCAATGGCCATTACTTCGCCGACCGACTTCATCTGTGTAGTCAGATGGCTGTCTGCTTGGGGAAATTTCTCAAACGCAAAACGTGGGATCTTGGTAACCACATAATCGATAGACGGCTCAAACGATGCTGGTGTCGCGCCGCCGGTAATTTCATTTCGCAATTCATCCAACGTAAAACCCACTGCCAGTTTGGCCGCGATTTTTGCAATCGGAAAACCGGTCGCCTTCGACGCCAGCGCAGAAGAACGCGACACGCGCGGATTCATCTCGATGACGATCATGCGACCATCTTCTGGATTGATCGAAAACTGTACGTTGGAACCGCCTGTATCGACGCCGATCTCGCGCAACACCGCGATCGATGCATTACGCATGATCTGGTATTCCTTATCCGTCAAGGTTTGCGCTGGCGCGACGGTGATTGAGTCGCCGGTATGCACACCCATAGGGTCCAGATTTTCGATCGAGCAAACGATGATGCAGTTGTCGGCCTTATCGCGCACGACTTCCATCTCAAATTCTTTCCAACCGATCAGCGACTCCTCAATCAACAGCTCGGAGGTCGGCGATGCTTCTAAGCCGCGCTTACAAATCGTCTCGAATTCTTCTGCGTTGTACGCAATACCGCCGCCGCTGCCGCCCATCGTGAACGACGGACGGATGATGACCGGAAAGCCCAGCTCTTTTTGCACTTCCCACGACTCTTCTAGCGTATGTGAAACACCTGAGCGCGCAGAGCCGAGACCGATCTTGGTCATCGCTTGCTTAAACTTGGATCTATCTTCAGCCTTGTCAATCGCTTCTGGCGAAGCGCCGATCAATTCACACTTATATTTTTCCAGCACGCCGTTGTGATGCAGATCGAGGGCGCAATTCAAGGCAGTCTGTCCACCCATCGTCGGCAAGATCGCGTCTGGCTTTTCTTTATCGATAATGCGTTCTACCACCTGCCACGTAATCGGCTCGATGTAAGTCACATCCGCCATCTCTGGATCGGTCATGATGGTCGCCGGATTGCTGTTGACCAAAATGACGCGATACCCTTCTTCGCGCAGCGCCTTACACGCTTGCGCACCGGAATAGTCAAATTCACACGCCTGCCCGATCACGATCGGACCGGCACCAATTATCAATATGCTTTTAATGTCGCTGCGTTTAGGCATTTTTATGTTTCTCCATCATCGCCACAAAGCGATCGAACAAGGGGGCGATGTCATGCGGGCCGGGCGAAGCTTCGGGATGTCCCTGGAAGCAAAAGGCAGGCTTGTCAGTGCGCTCAAAACCTTGCAGCGAACCGTCAAACAACGAGATGTGGGTCACACGGCAATTCGCCGGCAACGTAGCTTGGTCAACCGCGAAACCATGGTTCTGCGAGGTGATCAGGACTTTCTTGCTATCAAGATCCTGTACGGGATGATTAGCACCATGGTGGCCGAACTTCATCTTCAGCGTCCTAGCACCGGAGGCCAGCGCCATGATCTGATGACCGAGGCAGATGCCAAAGGTCGGAATGCCGCGCTCGATCAAGTCTTTCGATGTCGCAATCGCGTAATCGCATGGTTCTGGATCGCCAGGACCATTGGACAAGAAAATACCATCCGGATTCAGCGCCAATGCTTCCGCTGCGCTCGCTTGTGCCGGCAACACGGTTACCTTGCAACCGCGCTCGGCCAGCATGCGCAGAATATTAAACTTGACGCCGTAATCGAAGGCGACCACATGATATTTTGGCGTGATCTGCTTGCCGTACCCTTTACCCAGTACCCATTCGGTTTCCGACCACTGGTAAGACTCTTTCACCGAGACCACCTTGGCCAGATCCAGGCCCGCCAAACCGCCAAATGATTTTGCCAGCGCCAATGCTTTTTCTGGCGTGGCATCTTCACCCGCCAGAATCGCGCCGCTTTGTGCGCCTTTTTCACGCAGAATGCGCGTCAATTTACGCGTATCAATGCCGGCAATACCAACCACGTTTTCCGATTTCAAATAATCGGACAAGGTCTGGGTAGAACGGAAATTGGAGGTCAGAATCGGCAAATCCTTGATGATCAGGCCCGCCGCATGAATACGGAAAGACTCAACATCTTCCGGATTGATACCGGTATTGCCGATATGCGGATAAGTCAGCGTGACGATTTGACTGTTGTAGCTGGGATCGGTGAGGATTTCCTGATAACCGGTCATCGAGGTGTTGAAAACAACTTCACCGACCGTATGGCCCGGCGCACCAATCGAAATACCTTTGAAAATCGTCCCATCCGCGAGCGCTAGTATGGCCGGAACGGTAAGGCCGGAAAAGAATGGCGGCAAGGGTAACTCCTGTTGTTGTTACCGCCGCTACGCTTGCCAGAACGACCGTCGAACCCTTGCGCAGCTTGCGCGCTTGTAGTCTGAGCGAGTGCTAAGACTAAGGGTAAAAGGTCAAATTTAGACGATGGGAAATGGGTATGCGCTACGGCGGAATAAAATTAGCTAAACCGCCGAATTATAGCGCAAAACACCGCACCTTGGCAATCGAATCTGCCGACTCGCATGGAGACTTTCGCCAAGCAAACCAACCACTATTAATAACCGCTAGTTAACTAACGAACGGGTGCCAACTTCTAGCCGCTGGTGGTTAACACGCAGCGGATAACGCCTAAGCGCCGATGGCCGCAATTCCCGCTTGCGCAATTTGCACGTCTTCGTTCGATTTGACGCCGGAAACACCAACTGCGCCCAAACATTGACCGTTGATCATAATAGGTACGCCACCTTCCAACATTCCTTCCAAGGTCGGTGCAGTCATGAAAGAATAGCGGCCATTATTGATGATGTCTTCATATACTTTGGATTCGCGACGACCGAGCGCAGCAGTTTTAGCTTTGGCTGGCGCGATATGAGAAGAAATTGGGGCCGCGCCATCCATGCGCTGTAGCCATAGCATATGGCCACCATCATCGACAATCGCGATCGTGACGCACCATTTATTTAATGACGCTTCCGTCTCTGCGGCGGCGGCGATTTTTTTGACATCGTCGAGCGTCAATACTTGTTTCGATTGCATGGTGCCTCCTGTGATACAGCCTGTTTAGAAGCGCAAATTGTACGACATCGCCTCAATATCGAAAAGCACGCACGCGTTGCAAAAGCTATCCAGCTAAGCTTGCGCCTGCTTAACAAGTAAGCGCACCAGCGGTTGTAATTGCGTCGACATCTGCGCAAAATATTTTGCTACCTGCTCTTCTTTGCCATCTTTAATCAACTGTAATAATTCCGCCATGCTGGTTGATAACTCGCTATCCGATGCAATCGCGGCGCTGGCGACGTCGAGTTGCTGCAATTTCTCTAGCGCAGCACCGTGCACTAGAAGCGCAGCCTCCTCTTTACCAATTACACCTGTCACACCATGTTGCAAGCCGAGTAGCGCACGCTGATGGGCAATCACGCGCATCTGTGCAAGATCGTCACCGTTGCTGGTTTGTTCGTCACATTCAGCCACCGACATCACGCCGCAACTCGCGATCAAGTTCATTTCACTATCGCGAATCAGATTCGCATGCGCAATAGCGCGGCACACGCGCTCGGCAAAGTTACGTGCAGAATCAAAATGAATACTGCCGGTGGCGACCGAAAATTCTGCGGCGTCAGTTTGCGCTACACAATCGCTCTGCCTGACGGTACGAAATAATAATTGGCCGATGGCAGCGCTAATACTTGCTGGTGGCGCTACCGGATAGCCCTCGAGCTCAGCATGTTTGAGTCCGATACATGCGTGCAGAATGACGAAATTTTTGCCTTGTCTGACGGCATTGGCGTGCATCCCTCGGGCTTGTAATTGCCACTCCTCTGCACTCGGCAGTGTCGCGTGATGCGTGCCCTCACCGCGTTCCACCAATACCTCCAGCCCTCTTTCGAACTCATGCTGGGTGCTCTCCAGCTTGGACAAAATATCCAGCCGTGATAGCAATTGCGCAGTCCCTATACCTTTGGTAATCAAATCGGTGGCGCCAGCCGCCTTGGCCCTGTCTCGCTCAGCTTGTTCATCGCTACCTGAGACCACAACCACGGGCATATTACGGATACGTGAAATTTTTGAAGCACGTATGCGTTGAAGCAGGCCGTAACCGTCGAGTTTTGGCATCGTCAAATCCGAAATCACCACTCTGATGCTGGGATCGATTAACAGCATTTCCCACGCTTGGATACCGTCCAACGCTTCGCGGAAATCGAACAATCCCTCTATGTGTTTAATCAGCACGGCACGGACGATACGAGAATCGTCGGCGATCAAAATACGAGGCTTTAAGGAAATATCAGAAGATTGGGATGACATACAAATCTAACCATTTCAATATTGCCTTGAGCATAACGCTTAGTAATAAATTTTGACAGCACTTCGTGATTGACATACATTGTGTGACTTATTCGACGATCAGACCAGATTTGATGCCATTATTCCAACTCATCAGCCGTGCTAGAAAACGAATGTCTGTTCGCACGTTGATCGCTGCTGCGTTCGGAATTTCCATCTTAATGAGCCCAGCCGCATGGTCCGTCGAAACCGCCGCTCTCAGCATCGAAGCAAGCACCTCTGTCAACACCCCCAGCAAATTACAGCGCCTAAGTAATCGTGCGTCCGAGTTGGCAATGGAAGCGATGGGCTTGTTGGGCATCGAATATAAATATGGTGGGAATACGCCTGAGACTGGACTGGATTGCAGCGGGTTTGTCCATTATATTTTTGCCGAAGCGTGGGGAAAAATCTTGCCGCGCACGTCACGTGAGCTCAGCCAAGAAGGTGAGCATGTTGACAAAAAACATTTGCAAGCTGGTGATTTAGTATTTTTCAACACCCTCAAACGCAAGTTTTCGCACGTTGGAATTTATCTTGGGGATAACAAATTTATCCATGCGCCATCAAGCGGCAACGTCGTGCGTATTGAAAGCATGGATGTGTCGTATTGGAAAAAACGATTTAACGGCGGACGCCGTATCAGCGCAGTAGATCAATAACACTTCAATCAAGCTTTCATCGAAATTTAGTTCACTGCCGATAAACAGCGCAAAAAATCATCTTTCCAGTTTGGTATCGCACCGAAAGACGCCATCAGTTTTTGCGACGACAGCACAGAATTACTCGGACGCTTTGCTGGTAATGGATAGTCTGGGGTCGTAATTGGGATCAGCTTTGGCTTTCGAGCAGTTGTTGCCGATGTAAATTCCATCTCTCCTAATATCGCCTTGGCAAACCCATACCAGCTTGTCTGCCCTTGCGCAGTGAGATGATATAGGCCTGAATATCGTTGCCATACATCTTGGGCAATATCGCTAGACTTGCCGTCAGGCTCTCTCTGGAATTGCGTGATGATCTCGGCGGTTTTCTCTGCAATCCTGCGGCACCAAGTGGGCGCGCCGATCTGATCATCCACGATTCGCAACTCGTCGCGTTCTCGCAGCAATCGCTGCATCGTTATCAGAAAATTATTACCCCGATTGCCATACACCCAACTGGTTCGTAAAATCAGGTGGGGCACGCCACTATCTCGCAGTGCTAACTCACCCGCCAGTTTGCTTTGCCCGTAAACATTTTGCGGATTGGGCATATCGTCTTCGGTGTACGCACCAACCCTGACGCCGTCGAAAACATAATCGGTCGAATAATGGATGATCGCCGCACCTAGTTTTTTCGCCTCCTCGGCCATGATAGCTGGCGCTTCGGCATTGATACGCATCGCGAGATCTGGCTCGCCCTCGGCCTTATCGACGGCGGTATAGGCGGCGGCATTGACAATCAAATTTGGTCTGACTGAGCGTATCACCTCGCGGATTTGATGAACCTCTGCCAAATTCATGCTCGACCGATCGACAGCAACAAGCCCCCCCAGACCTTGCAAAGTTTGCTGCAACTCATGGCCCACTTGGCCATTACTGCCGGTCAGCAATATCTTCAAGAAAACACCTCGGCGTCTGCCAGTAATTTTCCGAGACGATCCTTGTCGGAAAGCAGCGGATTATCGACTGGCCAGTCTATGCCGATGGCTGGATCATTCCAGGCAATGCAACGCTCATGTTCCGGTGCCCAGTAATCGGTAGTTTTGTATAAAAATTCCGCCGACTCGCTGGTGACGACAAAGCCGTGCGCAAAACCGGCGGGGATCCACATCTGACGTTTGTTCTCGGCGGACAAAACAGCACCGACCCAATGGCCAAAACTTGGCGAGCTTTTGCGGAGGTCCACTGCGACATCAAATACTTCACCAGCGACCACACGTACCAACTTAGCTTGCGGCTGTTTGATTTGGTAATGCAAACCACGCAAAACACCATGCGTAGACTTGGAGTGATTGTCTTGAACAAACTCGACTGTCGTGCCAATGGCTTCGGCAAACCGCTGTGCATTGAAACTCTCGAAGAAAAACCCACGGTCGTCGCCAAATACTTTTGGCTCAATCAACAGGACATCAGAAATTTCTGTTTGCACCACATTCATAATCAAAATACTTTGTCGTCAAGAAGGCTTAGCAGGTAGCGACCGTAAGCATTTTTTTTCAAAGGGGCAGCCAATTTTTCCAATTGCGTGGCGTTGATATAGCCTTTGCGAAACGCAATCTCTTCAGGGCAAGCAACCTTCAACCCTTGGCGATTTTCAATCGTGGCAATGAACTGTCCCGCCTCCAGTAATGACTCATGCGTGCCGGTATCCAGCCAAGCCATACCACGCCCCATCAATTCGACATTCAGCTCACCCCGTGCCAAGTAAGTACGATTGACATCGGTAATTTCCAGCTCGCCACGCGCCGATGGTTTAATGGCAGCGGCAATATCGCACACTTGCGCGTCGTAAAAATACAAACCGGTGACGGCGTAATTTGATTTCGGTTGCCGCGGTTTTTCTTCTATGCTGACCGCACGCCGTTCTTTATCAAACTCGACGACACCGTAGCGTTCGGGATCTTGCACATGATAGGCAAACACCGTCGAACCGCTAGTGCGTTCTGATGCCTCGCGCAACTGACGATCAAATGCATGGCCGTAATAAATGTTGTCGCCCAATATCAAGGCAGAGGGACCGCCTCCAATAAATTCACGCCCGATAATAAAAGCTTGCGCCAAACCATCCGGCGATGGCTGTACCGCATAGGAAAGATTAATGCCCCACTGACTACCATCGCCCAACAACTCCTTAAAGCGTGGCGTATCCTGCGGTGTAGAAATCAACAGAATCTCGCGTATCCCCGCCAGCATCAATGTGGTCAGCGGATAGTAAATCATCGGTTTGTCATACACCGGCAGCAATTGCTTGGAGATCGCCATCGTAACTGGATACAAATGCGTACCAGAGCCACCAGCCAATATAATGCCCTTGCGTATAACGCTACTAGTCATTGGAATGTTCACGATGTCTTTTTCGCACCGATGTGTACTATCGAGGAATTCGAACGATGACTATAACTTCTCTCCATACACTTCGTATATTCGCCCGACTGCACATCACGCACCCATGATTGATTATCCAGATACCACTGCACGGTCTTTCTGATGCCACTGTCAAATGTCTCGCTAGGTTTCCAACCAAGTTCACGCTCAATTTTGAGCGCATCAATAGCATAACGGCGGTCGTGTCCAGGGCGGTCGGGAACAAAGTTAATGTATTGGCGATAGCTGTCCTTAGTCTGCCGCGGCACTAAGCTATCAAGTATTTCACACAAGGTATTCACGACATCCAGATTCGTTTTTTCATTCCAACCACCAACGTTGTAGGTGCCTCCACACTTCCCCACTGCCAATATCAGGCGTATCGCTGCGCAATGATCTGTTACATGGAGCCAATCACGAATTTGTTGGCCGTCACCATAAATTGGCAATGATTTTCCGGCTAGCGCATTCGTGATCATCAATGGAATCAGCTTTTCCGGGAATTGATAGGGACCGTAATTGTTAGAACAATTCGTCGTCAACGTCGGTAAGCCATAAGTTTGATTATACGAGCGCACTAAATGATCCGATGCCGCTTTCGTTGCCGCATATGGACTGTTTGGCGCGTAACCTGTACTCTCAGAAAAAGGTGTATCGTTTTCACCCAGCGTGCCGTAAACCTCATCGGTGGAAACATGCAAGAAGCGAAAGGCTTGCTTTTCAGCGCTCTGCAGTTGCGACCAGTAAGCACGCGCCGCTTCCAACAAACTGAATGTGCCGGTGATGTTGGTACGCACGAATTCTATCGGCCCGCGGATAGAGCGGTCGACATGGCTTTCCGCGGCGAAATGAACGATAGCGGTCGGCTGATGTTTTTGCAGCAAAGACAACATGACGTCGGTATCGCAAATATCCGCATGCACAAAAATATGTCGAATGTCGTCACGCAGCGCATCCAGATTATTCAAATTGCCAGCGTAAGTCAGCTTGTCGACATTCAGAACTGCTTTATTACCGCGCGCCAACCAGTCAAGCACAAAATTCGAGCCTATAAAGCCGGCCCCACCAGTTACTAAAATCATAGTCTCTCGTCGCTAAACGGTTTAAATGTTAGGGCAATTTAAATTAAATTTTTCAATCTCCCCTCGTTTTACGCTATCCAAATAACCCGCACTCGTCCTACACTTGGGAGAACCGCCTTTCTATACGAGGTTGCTCCAGCCATGTATATCTCGAGAGATAGAAATAGGCCATTAGTGTTAACGGTGAGATTTGATGCGAATTAGCACTTAAAAGTGCAGAAATGGAAGCCAAGCCTCATTTTAATGCCATTACTCGGCTTAACTTTGTATTCAGCGTTCAATTTAATTTTCGGACAATACACATTTACAGGACATTATGAGTCACCGTTAAAATCGAGCGGATAAAGTCGCGAGTATTACGCCTCATGCAGTATTCATACAAGTTGGTATTTCCCAGTCGCTAAAAAATTTATAATACGGCAATATATTAAAAAGAGGGGTAGGGATAATAATGGACTGGTATCTAATCCATACAAAATCAAGACAGGAAAATCGTGCTTTGCAAAACCTTGAGCAGCAAGGTTATAAATGCTATTTACCAACATTGCGGGCAGAAAGATTGCGACAAGGCATCCTTGAAGTTACTGACGAGGCATTATTTCCCCGTTACCTGTTCATTCACCTGGGTCAAGACGAGTCGGCCAAGAGCTGGACACCAATTCGCTCCACGGCTGGGGTCAGCCGCTTGGTGAGCTTTGGCAAAGAGCCGGCCAAGGTCGCAGAAAGCCTTATTTATTTGCTACAAGCACAAGAAACCACCCTGCTAGTCGAACCCAAACGCCTGTACAAAACAGGCGAACGTGTACGGCTGACGGAAGGTGCTTTCGCCGGCCTAGAGGGCATATATCAGATGACCGACGGAGAACACCGCGCAATGGTGCTCATTGAGTTGTTGAGCAAGTCAGTGACGTTACTCGCCCCTGCCACCAGCTTGCGAAAAGTCAATTAAACCCTTCCTGCTGTTTTACAAAAGTGTTTTCAAAGTTTTTCCACTGTGTCAAAATTAGCTCGGTCTCATAGCTTGCATTTTGAGATTGTCATTGCCCATGCAGTCCGCGCTTGCCGATCGTAAAACGGCACGGCGGTAGCGTGCTTGATCTACTATAAAAATAATTGAAACCATCAAAGCTCTCCCCCCTACCGAAGCAAAATTCTTACAGGACTTTCAGCAGGAGCCTGCGGTATTGAATCCGCGTCTTTTGAATTTGACAGTGTTATCATCTCTGTTTTTCGCAATTTTGTTCACGCTACCGCAGTTTAATGCGTACCAAAAAAAGAATTCGCGATCATTTGAATACCTTGATCCGTATCGTCGTTGAAATGATGGTCAAGTATCTGAACGTCTGCTTTTCAGAATGTCTGAAATTAAATTTTTCCTGCGCAGCTTGCTTACGGCGCTCTCAATCCGTATCAATGAGCAAAGTTAATGTGGTGAAAAAAGTAGTGACATACGGTAGTTTGGACCTAACCAATTATTGACTTTACAACTGGAAATAACTGTGACCTTAAGGGATAAAAAAATAGCCATTATTGGTTTAGGATACGTTGGCTTGCCACTGGCAGTCGAGTTCGGCAAAACTAGGTCTGTTTTGGGGTTCGATATCAATGAGGCTAGGATCGAGGAATTACGTTCCGGCAAAGACAGCACACTCGAGGTTACTCCCAACGAACTCCTCGCGGCCAAGCAACTTGCCTATAGCAATAAATTAGAAGCACTTGGCGACTGTGACATTTTCATCGTTACTGTCCCTACTCCAATTGACAAAGCTAATCGCCCCGACCTGACGCCACTGATCAAAGCCAGCGAAACCGTTGGGAAAGCGATGAAAGCTGGCGCATTGGTTATCTATGAATCGACGGTTTACCCCGGCTGCACAGAAGAAGTATGCGTACCGTTACTCGAAAAGACTTCGGGCCTCAAATTCAACAGTGAGTTCTTCTGCGGCTACAGCCCTGAGCGCATTAACCCGGGCGACAAGGTTAATACCTTAACCAAAATCCGCAAGATCACCAGCGGCTCCAATCCGGACATTGCCAAGGAGGTCGACGCCCTCTATTCAAGTATTATCACTGCAGGCACTTTCCCCGCAACTAGCCTGAAGGTCGCCGAAGCAGCCAAAGTGATCGAAAACACGCAGCGTGACCTCAACATCGCATTAGTTAACGAGCTCTCCGTCATCTTCGAACGCTTGGACATCGACACTATCGAAGTTCTGGAAGCTGCAGGCAGCAAATGGAACTTCCTGCCCTTCCGTCCTGGCATGGTTGGTGGCCACTGTATCGGCGTGGATCCGTATTACCTTACACATAAGGCCGAGGAAGTGGGCTACCACCCGCAAGTTATTCTTGCCGGACGTCGCATCAACGACAACATGGCTCGCTATGCGGCGCGCAATACCATCCGTCTGATGTTAAAGAATGGCATTGACGTAGCACGCAGCACCGTCGGCGTTCAGGGAATTACCTTTAAAGAAAATTGCCCTGACATCCGTAACAGCAAAGTTGCCGATCTCGTCCAGGAACTCGAAAGCTGGGGAGTGAAAGTTGTCGTGAGCGACCCTTGGGCCGATGCCAAAGAAGTGTTCCATGAGTATGGCATCCGACTTGGCATCATAGATGCCGAACATCCTGTTGATTCTTTGATTGTCGCAGTGGGACACAATGAATTCAGGCGTGAGAATGTTAGCGAACTGCGTAGCCTTTGTCGTGGTGACAAGCCAGTGCTTGGCGACCTCAAGGCAATATTTGATCGACATGCCAGCGCAGCGGCCGGCTTCACAGTTTTCAGGTTCTAAGGAAAGCACGATGAGAAATTACCCCACCATCACTGATCGCAAGATCCGCATGGCACTCGTCGGCTGCGGCCGCATTGCGGCCAATCACTTCAATGCGATGAAACAACATGCATCGAACATTGAGATTGTCGATGTGTGTGACGTCAACAGCGATGCACTGAATAACGCTGTTGAGCTTACCGGTGCAAAAGGTCATCTCAGCCTCACCGAAATGCTGAAAACGACAACAGCGGACGTCGTTATCCTGACTACTCCCAGCGGGGTGCATCCGGATCAAGCAGTCGAAATCGCAAAATCGGGACGCCATGTCATGACCGAAAAACCGATGGCAACGCGCTGGGGGGACGGCTTGCGCATGGTTAAGGCCTGTGACGATGCCGGTGTCCGCCTCTTCGTTGTGAAGCAGAATCGTCGAAACTCAACGCTGCAGCTTCTTAAGCGCGCAGTTGAACAAAAGCGTTTTGGCCGTATACACATGGTCAACATTAACGTCTTTTGGACCCGACCACAGGAATACTATGACACCGCAAAATGGCGCGGAACCTGGGAATTTGATGGCGGTGCTTTCATGAATCAGGCCAGCCACTACGTAGATTTACTGGACTGGCTGATAGGACCTGTAGAAAAAATCCAGGCCATGATGAGCACGACGCGGGATATCGAAGTTGAAGATACCGGCATCTTGAATGTCAAATGGCGTAACGGTGCCTTGGGATCAATGAGTGTGACCATGCTTACCTACCCGCAAAATCTGGAAGGCAGCATTACCATCCTCGGCGAAAAAGGTACTGTGCGTGTTGGCGGCGTTGCGGTAAACGATATTCAATTGTGGCAATTCGCGGATGTCCAAGATTACGATGCGCAAATTAAAGATGCCAACTACCAAACCACTTCGGTGTACGGCTTTGGTCACCCGCTCTACTACAACAATGTTGTAGAAGTATTGCGCGGCAAGGCTGAGCCGGAAACCGACGGACGCGAAGGCCTTAAATCGCTGGAACTGCTGATTGGCGCCTACCTTGCTGCGCGTGATGGCAAGACCGTGACCCTCCCACTGGAATATTAATCATGGCGGTGACAATTCATCCAAGTGCCATTGTCGATGACGGAGCGCAAATCGGTGATGGCAGCCGAGTATGGCATTTCGTTCACGTCTGTGGTGGGGCCAAAATTGGTAAAGGGGTATCACTGGGACAGAATGTTTTTGTCGGTAATAAAACATTGATCGGTGACTATTGCAAAATTCAGAACAATGTCAGCGTGTACGACAACGTGACGCTGGAGGAAGGCGTTTTTTGCGGTCCGAGCATGGTTTTTACCAATGTGTACAACCCACGATCTCTGATTGAACGCAAAAGCGAATACCGTGACACGGTAGTGAAACGGGGTGCCACACTAGGCGCTAATAGCACAATAGTCTGCGGCGTCACGATTGGTGAATTCGGTTTTGTAGGCGCAGGTGCCGTCGTCAACAGGGATGTCCCTGCTTACGCTCTTATGGTTGGTGTGCCCGCCAGACAGATAGGCTGGATGAGCGAATATGGCGATCAAATCGCCCTGCCACTAGAAGGCGAAGGTAAATATACCTGCCCGCATGATGGATCTGTTTATACCTTGAACGGCAAAACAATAGAGAAAGTAAAAGGATGACAATTCCGTTCATAGACCTGAAAACGCAATATCGCGCTCTGCAACCTGAAATCCAGCGCCGTATTAATCAAGTGCTCGAGCACGGACAATTCATCATGGGTCCTGAGGTCAAGGAGCTCGAAGAACGTTTGGCTACATATACTGGTGCAAAATACTGCATCACCGTGGCCTCTGGCACGGAAGCCCTGCTCATCTCCTTAATGGCCATCGGTATCAAGGCCGGGGATGAAATCATCACGACGCCATTCACCTTCGTCGCAACCGCCGAAGTCATTGTGTTACTTGGTGCCATACCGGTATTCGTGGATGTCGAACCCGATACCGGCAACATCGACGTCAAGCTGATCGAAGCCGCGATTACCCCACGAACTAAAGCCATCATGCCTGTCAGCCTATACGGCCAACCAGCAGACATGGATGAAATCAATGCCATCGCATCGCGCCACGGCAACATCCCTGTCATTGAAGACGCTGCGCAAAGTTTCGGCGCAGAATACAAAGGCAAAAAAAGCTGCAATCTTTCCACGATCGGCTGCACCAGCTTTTTCCCTAGCAAACCCTTGGGTTGCTACGGTGATGGCGGAGCCATCTTCACCAATGACGACACCTTTGCTTTAGCCTGCAGGGAAATTCGCGTCCACGGACAAAGTCAGCGCTACGTACACACGCGTGTTGGTGTTGGTGGACGTATGGATACGCTGCAATGCGCAGTAGTGCTGGCCAAATTAGATCGCTTTGACCATGAAGTACAACAGCGCCTACTGATAGGGCAACGCTATAACACGATTCTTGGCGAATCAGACGTCATGAGGATCGTTCAACGCTTGGATCGCACTAGCGTTTTCGCTCAATATACCGTGCGTGTTCAAGACCGCACTGCTCTACAAAAATATCTGAACGAATGCGGTGTCCCTACGGCTGTGCATTATCCTGTCCCACTCGACGAACAGCCTGCATATCGAGACTTATGCAAGCCTGGACACACGCCGGCATCCAGAAAGATTGCAAGTGAAGTCATGAGCCTACCGATGAGCCCAGACCTCACTATTGATGACCAAGACAAAATCTGTGCGGCTCTTTTGGCCGGGATTAAGCAATGATCAAAATTGCGACTATCGTCGGTGCGCGCCCACAGTTCATCAAAGCAGCAGCAATATCACGTGTCGCTAGAGAAAATTATTCCGATCAGGTGAGTGAATTCATCATCCATACTGGTCAGCATTACGATGAAAACATGTCACAAGTCTTCTTTGAAGAACTTGGCATTCCATGCCCAGAATACAATCTCGAGATTGCCGGGGGTAACCATGGCGTTATGACAGGACGCATGCTAGCAGGGATAGAAAAAGTTCTTCTCGACGAAATGCCGGATTGGCTGCTGATATACGGCGACACCAATTCGACACTTGCCGGCGCACTTGCCGCTGCCAAGCTGCATATTCCGGTAGCCCATGTAGAGGCTGGTTTGCGCTCGTTCAATATGCGCATGCCGGAAGAGATCAATCGCATTCTTTCTGATCGAGTATCAAGCCTGCTGTTTTGTCCTACGGATGTTGCTGTCCGTAATTTGGCCTCTGAAGGGATTACTCGCGGTGTGCACAACGTGGGCGATGCCATGTATGATGTCGCGCTTTACTATCGCGACAAAGCCCGTCAGCAAAGTACCATACTGCATCGACTCGGGGTGACTACAGGAGAGTTTGCGCTAGCAACCTGCCATCGTGCGGAGAACACGGATGATTCGGCTCGTCTTGAGGCCATCTTGACAGGTTTGGCAACGGTAGCCGAAAGCATGCCGGTAGTGATACCGCTACATCCCCGTACGCGCAAGATAATCGAAGAGCGTGAGCTTTCCTCCTGTTTGAATCGCCTGGTTGTTGTTGATCCCCTCCCATTTCTGGACATGATTGCACTTGAGCAAGCTGCACGTCTTATCCTGACGGATTCAGGCGGGGTTCAAAAGGAAGCCTTTTTTTATCAGGTACCTTGCATCACTATGCGTGAAGAAACGGAATGGCTGGAGACGGTCGAGTCCGGATGGAATTGTCTGGTCGGTGCTAACGCTGAGTTGATCGCATCGGCGGCAAGCAAGGCAATTCAAGGGGAGCATGGTAGAAAGACAGTAACTCCCTACGGAAACGGCAACGCTGCGGAGAATATATTGGCGCAATTGGTTCGACAACATGTCGGCTGATTAAAAATTAACGACTGTTATTAAGGAACAAAACATGAAAGTAGTGGTTACTGGCGGTCTTGGACAAATTGGTTCGCATGTGGCTGAAATGCTGTTAGAGCGCGGCGACTCTGTTCTTGTAATCGACAATCTGGCAACAGGTCGGCGTGAGCACTTGGCGGACCATCCCAATCTCAAAATTGTCATCGACACGATTGCTGACAAAGGACTTGTCGACCGCCTTATGGGCGATTTCAAGCCAGATGCGGTGGTGCATACCGCAGCTTCCTACAAGGATCCTGACGATTGGTACAACGACTCCCTAACCAATTGCGTTGGTGGATCAAACATTGTGGACGCTGCCAAGAAGTTCGGCGTCAAGCGCTTTGTTTATTTTCAAACTGCTCTGTGCTATGGGCTTAAGCCTAGCCAGTCGCCGATTCGCCTGGACCATCCACGCAATCCAGGCAGCAGCAGCTACGCGATTTCCAAAACGACCAATGAGTACTATCTCGAACTGTCCGGCGTCGACTTCGTGACTTTCCGACTGGCAAACGTCGTTGGTCCTCGCAACGTCGCGGGACCTCTGCCCATCTTCTATCAGCGTCTGAAAGACGGCAAGCAATGTTTCGTTACCGAAGCTCGCCGCGATTTTGTGTTCGTCAAGGATCTTGCTCGCGTAGTATTGAAGGCGATCGACGGCGTCGGTCACGGTGCATATCACTTCTCTTCAGGTAAAGATGTGGCTATCCAGGAACTCTACAATGCCGTCGTGAATGCCATGGGTTTCACCGGTGAAAAACCACAGGCAGAAGTTAAAGCGCTTGGTCCCGACGACGTGTTTTCCATTTTGCTGGATCCGAGCCGCACTTTCGCGGACTTCGGTGACATCGAGTTCACCTCGATGCAAGAAACCGTGTCAGCTGCCATCGACTACTATAAACAGCACGGCACACTTGGTGAGTACACCCACCTGCGCCTGCAGGACAAGAAGTAAAGCCATGCGTATTCTCATTACTGGCGGAGCCGGTTGCCTAGGTTCGAACTTGATCGAGCATTGGTTGCCACAAGGGCACGAAATATATGTCATAGACAACTTTGCCACCGGCAAACGGGAAGTTGTACCTGAAGTCCCCGGCCTGACCGTTAAGGAAGGAAGCATCACCGATCCTGCACTTGTCGAGGCTTGCTTTCAACAATTCAAACCGGAGCTGGTCGTGCATTCCGCAGCGGCATACAAGGATCCGGATGATTGGGTTGAAGACGCTTGCACCAACGTCATTGGTAGTGCGTATATTGCCAAGGCTGCCAAGGCACATGGCGTGAAACGCCTGATCAATTTCCAGACGGCGTTGAGCTACGGCCGACCAAACCAACTGCCTATTCCTGCAAGCCATCCAAGCGCGCCATTTACCAGCTATGGGATTTCCAAAACGGCAGGCGAACAATACATGCTCTTGTCTGGAATTCCGACATTGTCGCTGCGGATCGCAAACGTTACCGGCCCTCGCCTCGCTATCGGCCCAATCCCGACGTTTTATAAACGACTGAAGGCAGGGCAAAGCTGCTTCTGCTCGGATACTGCGCGTGACTTCCTGGATATGTCCGACTTTCTGGAGTTTATGGACTTGGCCATCCGCGAAAACGCGCCAACGGGCGTGTTCAACGTTTCCAGTGGCGAAGCTCATACGATCAAGGAAATTTTCGACATTGTGACGGACTACCTCGGCCTTGGCCGCCAGGAAGTACCAATCACCCCACCAGCCGCTGATGACGTCCCCGTCGTCGCGCTCGACTCGAACGAAACGCTCAAAGCCTTTGGCTGGAAGCCGAAGATCGGTTTCGTCGAAACAGTGAAACGCCAGATGGCTTGGTATGATCAATACGGCATCACAGATGTGTATTCTCATCTTAAGGCCCCTACGACATCCAAGTGATGCATGTGGAGATATGTAAATGACTAATAGCAGCTTTAAAGGAAGCAAGGTTCTTGTAGTTGGCGGCGCCGGTTTTATCGGCAGCAATCTGGTCCATCAGATTCTGGAGCAAGATCCGAGCGAAATTATCATTGTCGATAACCTTCTTTCATCGGATGTCGCCAATATCCCTGGCGACTCACGAGTCAAGTTCGTATTCGGCTCAATTACCAGCGATAGAATACTGGCAGGCCTCCCCCAAGATCTTGAATACGTATTTCACCTGGCTTGCTTCCATGGCAATCAGTCGTCAATTGCCGACCCGTTTGCCGACCACGATAACAACACTTACACATCCCTCAAGCTGTTCGACCGCCTGAAGGATATAAAAAGCCTGAAGAAGGTTGTCTATGCCGCTGCTGCCTGTGCCGTTGCGGAAAAAACTTTCGATCAACCTACCGCCACCACCGAAGAGCAGCCAGTTACGCTTTACCACGACAGTCCCTACTCCATCTCCAAGATCATCGGCGAACTGTATGGGAACTATTATTTCCAGCGCTATCAACTACCGTTTGTCAAAGCGCGCTTCTCCAACGCATATGGCCCTAGAGAAATTCTTGGGGCCGGTCAGTGGCGAGGCACCGTTCACACGGTATGGCGCAATGTCACACCAACTTTTATCTGGCGTGCGCTCAATGGTGAAGCTTTGCCTTTGGATAATGGTGGCAATGCAAGCCGGGACTTCCTTTTTGTTGAAGATATGGCCCGTGGGCTGATGGCGTGCGCGCTCAAGGGCGAATCCGGTGAAGTGTATAACCTTGCTACCGGCAAAGAAACTACCATTCTCGATCTTGCAATGCTGATCAATGAATTCACGGGCAACACCACACCGCTTGATCTGAAGCCTGCACGAGATTGGGACAGATCCGGTAAGCGCTTTGCATCTACCGAAAAATCGGAGAAGCAACTTGGCTTTACCGCGCAAGTTGATATCCGTGAAGGGGTTCGTCGTACCGTGGAATGGACCAAGGCGAATGCTGAGTTGATCAAGCGCAGTATTGCCAAGCACGACAAGATGATGTCTCAGTCTTCAAATTGAACGCATAGCTTAATGAAAAACTTATGAAGCTTGATGGGAAAAAAGTACTAGTTATTGGCGGAGCAGGTTTCATTGGCAGTCATATCATCGACTCTTTACTTGAAACTTCAGTCCGAGAAATTTTAGTATTTGATAATTTTTCCCGCGGATCTTTAGGTAATCTAGAAAATGCACTCTCGGACTCTCGCTGTCAAATTTACTCTCATGGCGGTGATATTAGAGATCTTGATGTTCTTGACGATGCTATGAGGGGTGTCGACTGCGTAATTCATCTGGCCGCCATGTGGTTGTTACATTGCCGCGATTTCCCCCGTACTGCTTTTGAAGTGAATATAGCAGGAACTTTTAATGTACTTGAAGCTTGCGTGCGTCATAAAGTCCAGAAGTTAGTCTATTCATCCTCCGCATCAGTCTATGGTAATGCTATCGCAGAACCTATGGAAGAGTCACATCCCTTTAACAATCGGAATTTTTACGGCGCAACCAAAATATCAGGCGAGGCAATGTGTCGCGCATTTTGTGAACGGTTCGGACTATCTTTTGTGGGCTTACGGTACATGAATGTTTATGGCCCGCGTCAAGATCAACTCGGCGCTTATACAGGAGTAATTCCAACTTTTCTTAATCAAATCGATGCTGAAGAGCCTCCGGTAATTCATGGCGACGGTAGCCAATCCTTCGACTTCATTCATGTGCAAGATGTAGCACGTGCCAACATTCTTGCGCTACAAAGCTCTACAAATGATAGCTTTTACAACATTGGTAGCGGTATTAAAACCTCTATTCGAGAGCTAATAGCGAATTTGATTGAAGTGGCTGGAGTCTCAGTCCTCCCACGTTTTGAACCCTACTCTAAAAGTGATAGTCGACAATTAGTAAATTCACGTGTCGGATCAACGATAGCGGCTAAGCAGGATTTAGGGTTTGAATATACAGTGCCCCTAAAAGAGGGCTTGCGCGATTTAATTAGATGGCGTCGAGAGTCGAATAAATGACCGTTCGGAAATTCGGCCTTCTGTCAAGCAGCCTTGTCTATGGTTTGGGCGGAGCGGCACAAAGATGTATTAGCTTATTATTGCTGCCGTTGTTCACGCGCTATCTGACGCCTACGGATTATGGAGTGGTTGGGTTGCTTGCAGTTTTACCAGCCTTATTACTTCCCATCTTTTCTTTAGGGCTGACTGCATCAATCAGCGTCTGCTATTTTTCTCTGAAATACGCAGAGAAACGTCAATCGGTCATACAAACATCGCTTTGGATTACTTATTACAGCGTCGCAATAATGATGATGTTGACGTTTATTGACTTGGACTGGATCACTCAATTAAGCACAAGTAACCTGGAATATAGATCTCATACCCTAGTAGCCATTATCACAGCTGCCATCAGCATCATATGCCTACCTCTTCAGTTGGAACTTCAGTTTTCCGGTCGCCCATTGGAATTTGTAATTAGTTCTTTGGTAAGTGCAATAGTAGCGTCGCTTTGCAGCGTAATATTGGTTGTCTGGTTTAATCTTTCTTCATTGGGAATATTAACGGGAAGCATGCTTGGCCAGATATCACTTTGGATCCTGTTGTTACTCCGTCGGCATACAAAAAGTCCTGATATTAAAGGAAGCGCGAATTTTCAGATAGCAAAGGAATTGCTTAAACACGGCCTACCTTTGTTACCAAGCTTCATGTTTTTATTCCTTCTGCAGAATGGCGTGCGTTGGTCATTAGAATCTAAACATGGCGTTGAGGCTGTTGGGCTTTACGCTATTGGTACTAATTTTGGAAGTGTTTTAACACTAATCACGTCCGGTTTCGTCACAGCATGGATGCCTTGGGCAATGCAATTAAGCGATCAATGGAGTGATGCGCGCCACATGGTTGCAAAACGCCTAACTCAATATGTGATCTGTGTTGGATTTCTTGTTTTATTGTTTTTTTGTTTTGCACAACCAGTTTTATATATTTTAACTCCTCAGGTTTATTTTGATGCTTGGACGGTAGTAGGACTAGCAGCAACCGCTAATTTTATGATTTCCTTGTTTTCCTTAGTTCTTCCACCAATTTATATGGCTGGCAAAGTTAATTTAGTTCTTATTTCGCAGGGCGTTGCTGCAGTAGTCGCGATTGTATCAGCGCACTTCTTGCTCGATTTTGGAATCTTTGGAGCAAGTCTTGCAGTAGCTTTAGGGACATTTACTATGATTGCTGTGCAATTAATTATTAATAAAAAATTAGTAGACGTACCTACGATTCCACTTGAATTTAAAAAAATCTTTTTTATTGGACTCATATTTATATCAAGTTGTGGAATAACATTTTTCTTGAAAATTGAACATATAGGAAAATTTGCAATAGCATCTTTATTACTAATTTTGCTTTCTGGATTTTTAATGTTCACTTTTTTTCCAGACAAAAAATCTTTATATAAAAAATTTCAAAAAAATATATGAAACATCCTATTTACAAATCCCCACCTATTAAAACTCTAGTGAGCAACGGAAATTTTTATCCAGTATTTTCCGAAACTGATGACTACATCAATAATTACGATCAGATATCAGCCGATCATTTAGCTGTCTTTGAAAAAGATGGAATTAATCCTTTCATGGAAGAGAACTTTTGGCATGAAAGTGAGGAAATCACTGCCAATTTGGTCCGAAAAGTTACTTTACACGGGGATCGGCTGCTTGATGTAGGCTGCGGGATGGGAAGGCTTTTAGCAAAGTTACCCGATTATGAACGTTATGGAATGGATATTAGCTCTGCTTATCTCAACTATGCGTCTAAGGTCGGCGCAGAGATTTGTCTTTCGAAAGTCGAAGACATGCCATATCAAGATAACTTTTTTAATGCTGTAGTTTGCACGGATGTACTAGAGCATGTTCTTGACATCAATGCCGCAGTCACACAATTATTTCGAGTAGTAAAGCCAGCAGGACATCTGATAATTAGGGTTCCTTTTAGAGAAAATTTGGAACCTTATTTAAGCCCAGAATACCCCTATCAAATGGCACATCTCAGAAATTTTGACGAACATAGTTTACGTTTATTATTTGAAAAAATATTTAACGGCAAAGTAATAGATGATATTCGCGGCCCTTATTTGGAATATCTTGCCTACTTTAAATGGCCTATTAAAGTGCGTGGACTTAATTTTTTAGTTAAAAATGGTTTGCGCGTATGTGCCTGGATTTCTCCGAATTTTAAACAACGCATAGTTAAAAACATTTTTCAACCAGTCGAAATTACGGTTGTTATTAAAAAATTATAGAAAATATTAAAGGCAAATAAAGATGTGTGGAATATTTGGGTTTGTCGCTAAGAGTGCTATCAATGCCGAAGTCGCGAATAAAGCCCTGTCCGATGGACTAAATATAATCCGGCATCGTGGCCCTGATGGTTTTGGAACTTGGATTAGTCAGGATGGCCTAGCGGGACTAGGCCATGTCCGACTAGCGATTATCGATGTCGATTCGGGTTCTCAGCCAATGACTAGTGCAGATGGTCGTTACACAATCATCTTCAATGGTGAAGTCTATAACTATATCGAGTTACGTAAAGAACTTGGTGCCGTCGATTTTCGAACAAACTCGGATACTGAAGTAGTCCTGCGTGCATACCAGCAGTGGGGTAGCAGATGTCTCGAACGTTTGCGTGGCATGTTTGCGATCGCAATCTGGGACTCGCAGGAGAAGAAGCTGTTCCTTGCCCGTGACCGCTTTGGTATCAAGCCATTGTACTGGGCGAACACGAAGAGAGGCTTGTATTTCGCATCCGAAATGAAAGCATTGCTACCGTTCCTAGATCAGCGAACAGTCAATAGCGCCGCACTATCAGACTATTTCACGTTCCAGTTTTGCTTGGGTGAAAAGAATCTGGTGCAGAACGTTTGGCAACTCCCTGCTGCACATTATTCGATCACCAGCCCTGAAGAAGCCCCTAATCCTAAGCGGTACTGGGAGGTCCACTACAACATTGATTACGACCACACCGAACGTTGGTTCTCGGATCGACTACGCGAGTTGCTTGAGGATTCAGTACGCATGCATCTTCGCGCCGATGTTGAAGTTGGCAGCTACGTCAGCGGCGGCGTAGATTCCAGCCTGCTTGCCGCGCTAGCGCGGGATAGGCGTCCTGATGAACGTTTCCAGGCATTTAATGGGCGTTTTAGCGAAGGAGCGGATTTTGACGAGTCTAGATATGCAACTGCACTGGCTGATGAGCAGAATATGCAGTTGCATGTTGCCGATATCGGCGAACAAGACTTTGTCGATAATATTGCCAAGGTAATCTGGCACCTCGACCAACCCACCGCAGGCCCAGGGGCGTTCCCACAATACATGGTGTCAAAGCTGGTTGGTGAAAACGTGAAGGTTGTGATCGGCGGCCAAGGTGGAGATGAGATATTCGGCGGCTATGCTCGCTACCTTGTGGCTTATTTTGAGCAGTGCATCAAGGGGGCTATCGAAGGCACTCTTCATAGCGGCAATTATCTCGTGACGTACGAATCAATCATTCCCAATCTTGAGACCTTACGGCAATACAAGCCGATGCTAAGGGAATTCTGGGCCAGCGGAATGTTTGGAGAGCGTGATGATCGCTATTGGCGCTTGGTTAATCGGGCGAATACCTTTGGCGGCATATTAAATAGTGAAGCTATGGATCAGCGCGCAACCATGGCTGAGTTTAAGAGCATCTTCTGGGGCGAAAATGTTGGCAAGGAATCGTATTTTGATGCAATGACTCATTTCGATTTCAAGACACTGTTGCCGGCATTGCTTCAGGTAGAAGACCGAATGAGCATGGCACATGGAGTAGAAGCTCGCGTCCCTTTCCTTGACCATCCTCTTGTCGAATTCGCCGCCACCATTCCCGCGGACATCAAGTTCAAAAACGGAGAGTTGAAGCGCCTTCTCAAGACGGTGTTTTCCAATCGACTACCGCAGGCGATCACGAACAGAAAAGACAAAATGGGCTTTCCTGTTCCAATCAACCTATGGCTCAAGCGCGGTGGTAAAGCCCGCGATCTGATTGGTGACATTCTTGGTTCGGATCGAGCCAAATCACGCCCCTATCTGGCACCCGGCATGTCGGTGGATGCCTTACTTGATTCACAGAGTATTTACGGCAGAAATCTCTGGGCCTTGCTGAGCCTCGAGCTTTGGCACCAACAATTCATTGACTAAGTATGGATCGTCTAAGCATTCTTGTTCTACATAGCCTTGGGGACCCTGCCTTTGCGCCAGCCTTCCTAAGCCACCACGTGTTTGCGCTACAGAGAAATTTTCCGGAGCACGACTACCTTTATCACGATGCCACGCTACCGCTGCCGGAGTACGTAGCAGAACAGGATTTTGATGCGATTATTCTAGACGTCACATTTCTCACGGCCCGTTGGGCTTCACTCGAGTTTCTTCAGGCGCGAAAAGATGCATATGCTTTTGTGCGAGAATCAGCCGCCGTCAAGATTGCTTTCCCACAAGATGAGTACGATTGCAATGTTTTGCTGGATGACTGGATGTGCGAGTGGAATGTCGACGTGGTGTTCTCCGTGATCGCATCTGGTTGGGATGTCCTATACCCCCGCTATCACAAATATGGAAACATCCGCCTAGGTTACACGGGATATATTGATGAAAGCTTGATTGACAGACCAACCAAACCTTTTAACGTACGAACAATCGATATCGGCTATCGGGCCAGGAAATTACCACCCTACTTCGGCAGGATCGGGCAAACAAAATGGACCATCGGTAGAGATGTTTCCACGCTAGGGCGCCAAGCCAATTTGAACATTGATATCGAATTGGGAGATCAGGGCACTCTGTACGGTGACGATTGGCTGAAGTTCATCGATAACTCAAAATTCACGCTGGGCGCAAATAGTGGCAGCAGTCTTCTTGACCCCACCGGCGCAATTCAGCGCCATGTGCGAGCCTATCTGCTTGCCCATCCGGAAGCCGCGTTCGAGGAAGTCGAGGCAGCCTGCTTTATGGGACAGGAAGGGTTGTACAGCTTTACAGCAATTTCTCCGCGTGTGCTTGAAGCCGCTCTTCTGAACAGCGCGCAGATCCTGGTGGATGGCGAATACAGCAGCATTATAAAACCAGGAGAACACTACATTGCTATTCGCCAAGATGCTAGCAACTTCGAAGAGGTGCGCGCAGCTATGTCGGATACCGCTGAGGTGTTCAACATGATCAAACGCTGCAGGGAGAGCATCCTCAGTGTCGACGCTCTGCGCTATCGCAACAAGGCCAAGATGATACTTGAGCTGATCGGCGACCTAGCAACGCAAAAAAAGCTTTTACCAAATCACAATCGTACTCGTAGCGTGATCTCCCGCTATATGGCAGAAATGCCTAGCAAATACCAATCCCGTTGGAGAAGTCAGCGATTCCGCGCAAAGGTAATGCGTGCAGTTGCTTCCCATCCCCTATTACATAGTGCTCTCAGGTTTGCAGCCCGAGCTTTACGTTGAACATCGAGTAAAAACATGTGTGGAATACTTGGTGGAGTGTGGCGAGGAATGTCGCCAGTAGCGTCTCAATTCGACAGGGCTATAGATGCCTTGCGATTTCGCGGGCCGAATGACAGCGGACTTGAGCGAATCGAGTGTGATTCGGCCCAGGTCGTATTAGGCCACACGCGGCTGTCCATCATTGATCTCTCCACGGGCGGTCACCAACCCATGCACGGCGCCGAGGGGCGCTATGCAATAGTGTTCAATGGGGAAATATACAACTACAAGGAGTTACGCGAGGAGCTCAAGGCACTGGGTCGCCGATTCACCTCGGACTCTGATACGGAGGTATTGCTGGCTGCTTGGGAAACATGGGGGCGAGCTTGCCTGCCGCGCCTAATAGGCATGTTCGCATTCGTTGTGCTCGATCGGGCATCGGCTACGCTGACTTGTGTACGCGATGTCTTTGGTATCAAGCCTTTCTTTTACGCCCTGGAAAATAAAAATTTCCTGTTCGCATCCGAAGCTCCTGCACTATTGGCATTGAAAGCGACCAAGGCACGGTTGAATTGGCAACGAGCGTACGACTACCTTGTCCATGGTGACTATGACAGTAGTCCAGAAACTTTCTTTGAAGGGGTTCTACATCTACCACCGGGACATATGCTGGTCGTTGATCTCTCCAAACATTTGACCGTGCATGCCGAACGTTGGTGGACTCCAAAGATCACTGAGCGCCATGATCTAAGTTTTGACGAGGCGGCCGAGCGTGTCAGGGAAAACTTTCTGCAGAGTATCCGGCTACACCTTCGTAGTGATGTACCTCTAGGCGCAGCGCTTTCTGGTGGAGTGGATTCATCAGCGGTCGTTTGCGCTATGCGGCATGTGGCTCCCGAACACCCTATCCACACTTTCACCTACGTTGCAGCAGGGAGCGAGGCCAATGAAGAACATTGGGCTGATCTCGTGAACCATCATGTCGGCGCTGTTTCGCACAAGGTTATCGTAACCCCGCAAGAACTAGCCCGTGATCTAGACGATATGATCCGTGCACAAGGCGAACCGTTTGGCAGCACCAGTATCTACGCACAGTATCGGGTTTATCAGCTAGCCAAGGACAACGGAATTACTGTAACTCTAGACGGACAAGGTGCAGATGAAATGCTAGCGGGTTACAACGGTTATCCCGGCTTGCGTTTGCGCAGCCTGCTGGAAACTGGACATTTAGTTCAGGCAGGGCAATTTCTCAACGCGTGGAGCAAATGGCCTGATCGTAATCGAACTTCTGGACTCAAGTTGGCCGTGGCGGAAATGACCGATGGCGCCTTATACCAGACGCTACGGCGCCTAAATGGTCGCAAAGTCACGCCCGCTTGGATACGCAGTGATGCGCTAACTCAGCATGGTGTCAGCTTGCGACATCCAAGGCTAAGGCCGGAGCTGGACGTTCGCGGACGTCGCGTGATGGCCGAACTCGCGCATTCGCTCACTAAACGAGGCCTGTCCAGCCTACTACGGCATGGTGACAGAAATTCCATGCGATTTTCCGTCGAGAGTCGAGTACCCTTTTTAACCGTTGAACAGGTCGAGTTGCTTTTGTCGCTGCCAGAGCACTATCTCATTTCGCAAAGTGGTGAAACCAAGTCTGTCTTCCGTGCGGCGATGCGTGGCATTGTTCCGGATGAAATCCTGGACCGCAAAGATAAAATCGGCTTCCAAACACCGGAACAGCAGTGGCTGACATCTATGGCCGAAACGGTGCGCGAATGGCTGCAGGTTAATATTGGTCTCCCCTTTCTCGATCAACCAGCAATATTGCGGGAGTTCGATGAGATTATCGCAGGCCGAAAAGCATTCTCGTGGCAAGTCTGGCGCTGGATCAACTTTATTCGCTGGCATCAGCATTTTTTGACATGAAGATACGGGCAATATTTTGAAGAAAGTCTTGATCATTTCCTTTTCCGCCATCCATAGCGATCCGCGTGTGATGCGCCAAATTCGGCAATTGGAGCCTATTTGCGATCTAACCGTTGCGGGCTTCGGAGCAAAACCCGACGGCAACATGCGGTTCATCGAGGTCCCTAAACCACCTACCAACTTGCTTCAGAAATTCTGGTGGGCCATTAAATTACTCGCAGGGGCATTTGAGAATTATTACTGGGGCCAGCCCCATATCGGCACCACCCATACCTTACTCCGCGAAGTTGAGTCAGATGTTCTGATCGCAAATGATCTGTCGGCTCTACCGTTGGCTTTAAAGTTGGCCAAAAACATACCCGTCATTTATGACGCGCATGAATATGCTCCAAGCGAATATGAAGACCAGTTTTTATGGCGTCTTTTATTTAGCCGATACAACCACACCTTTTGCAAAAAATATTTACCTCAAGCAACCTCAATGCTTACCGTGTGCCAAGGTATTGCTGATGAATATGCCAAGCACTATGGAGTTCACCCCTTAGTTGTTCACAATGCGCCGACCAATCAGCAGCTAAGACCCTCGCCTGTACAACCTGATGCAATTCGAATGATTCATCATGGTGTAGCGAGTAGCGCCCGCCATTTAGAAATAATGATAGACATGATGGCCCACCTTGATCAACGATTCACACTGGATCTCATGTTGATTGAAGTAGAAACCGCCTACATGACATTCTTGAGGCAAAAGGCACGACACGATACGCGCATCAAATTCATCAAACCCGTCCCTATGCCACAAATTTGTCGGGCAATCAATGAATATGACGTGGGGTTATACCTTCTCCCCCCTGCCAATTTCAATCATCGACATGCCTTACCGAACAAATTCTTCGAATTTGTACAAGCCTGTTTAGCAGTCGCTATTGGCCCCTCGCCCGAAATGGCAGCACTCGCAAAAAAATATGAATGCGGTATCGTTGCTGAATCATTTGATCCTAAAGATTTAGCAGCCTCTTTATCAGGGTTGGATGCAACAAAAATCCGGGCACTTAAGGAGTCATCTCACCTCGCAGCTCAATCTTTGTGCTTCGAGCAAGATGGTCAAATTATTACGAATGAGGTCATGCGGCTGTCTGCCAACTAAAACAATGCGAATAGCTCATTTAACTTCAGCGCATCCTCGAGACGATGTTCGGATATTTCTTAAAGAGTGTCAGAGTTTGGCAAAACAAGGACACTTAGTAAGCCTCGTGGTTGCCGATGGTCTAGGCGATGAAACCCGTTCAGGAGTTACGATCATCGATACGGGGCGGTCAAATGGCAGGCTTGACCGGATGCTCGGCGCTACGAGAAGAGTACTGAGGCATGCACTCGAGTTAGATGCCGAGGTATATCACATTCATGACCCTGAATTACTGACTATTTGCCTCCATCTTAAGCGGCGAGGGAAAAAAGTAATCTTTGACGCGCACGAAGATGTGCCTAAACAAATTCTAGGAAAACATTACCTTCTGCCAGTGTTGCGCAAGACAATCGCGTGGGTGTTTGCACGATACGAGCGGTATGTGTGCAAGCGGCTTGATGGGGTCATTGCCGCGACCCCGACCATATGTAAGAAGTTTCTCGCCATCAATGCGAACTCGCAAGACATCAATAATTATCCGATCATTGGAGAACTGAACTCGGTTTCGGAGGATCTGAGCATCACCTACGAGGTGTGTTATGTGGGAAGCATTGCAGGCATTCGCGGCATACATGAAATGGTGCAAGCGCTTGAGATGACATCATGCACAAATGTCCGACTCAACTTAGTTGGTTCCTTTGCGGAATCTGATACAGAAGAGAGAGTCAAAAGTTTATCTGGATGGAGTCATGTGAACGAATGGGGCGTGCAAAAGCGAGATGGAGTTCGCGATGTAATGGCACGATCACTGGCTGGATTAGTCACTTTGCATCCGACGCCCAATTACATCGAGTCGCTTCCGATCAAAATGTTTGAATACATGTCAGCGGGTATTCCGGTAATTGCATCGGACTTTCCCCTTTGGCGCGACATTGTGGAAGGAAGCAAGTGTGGCGTGTGCGTTGACCCTCTCAATCCAGCGGAAATTGCACGAGCCATTGATGAGTTTGTTCTTGATCCGGGAAAAGCTCGGCAGATTGGAACAAATGGTCGCAAAGCCGTCATGGATAAGTACAATTGGGCGATCGAAGAAAAGAAGCTGTATGCCTACTATGAAGGCCTTGCTTCACACAAATAGATAAGCATACCGTCAAGATGGTTGCTTGAGTATAACGTGGCCTTTGATCACGATACATGGCACCCCCCTTATCCTGAAGGGGGCCAAGGATTAAGAAAGTCCAATGAATTTCCGAAGATTCACAAAACCTTTTATTACCTTGATGAGTGCCGGCGCCATAAGCCAGTCGATTCTACTGATCATATCGCCGCTACTGACCCGCTTATATACGCCGGAAGAGCTGGGGACGTATGGCGTATTTATTGCTGTGTGTGCAACGATGGCAGGAATTGCTGGCGGTCGCTTGGAGCTTGCAATACCAGTAGCCAAGACAATAGATGCAGCGGCAGAACTTTTACTCCTGACGGTATTGGTCGCCTGTCCGATGAGCGCTTTGCTGGCGGCACTTGTCGCCTGGCTCGGCCCTCTCTTTGGGCTTGATTCAGTTTTGGGTGAACACACTGCAATCTGGTTACCCTTGGCCGCATTTTCGATTGTCCTGTTTCAAGCCATTAATTATTGGCTGCTATGGAACAAGGACTATTCGGGTGCAGGCCGGGCACGGTGGGTGCAAGGTGGCTCAGTGGCTTTGGTACAGTTAGGTGCAGGCTATATGACGTCCGGGTCTTGGGGTCTGATCGTCGGCCATACCATCGGTCAATTGCTAGGCGCCGTAGTCGGCGGAGGTATGACCACTGTAAAGCAAGTGGCCGTTTCAGCCTCTCAGTTATCGTTGATGAAGTGCGTAACGACTCTAAGAGAACATCGAAATTACCCCATTGTAATGGCGCCTGCCGCCTTGCTAAATATGTCAGGCCAGCATTTACCAATTCTTTTAATTGGAGGGTTATATGGCGTAAAAGCGGCAGGTTTTTACGCTATCGCCCAAAGAGTTTGTGGCGCCCCCTTGTCATTGGTTGGCCAAGCCATCGGTCAAATATTTGCTGCAGAAGCGCCTCATCTAATGCATCGCTCATCTGGAAATATGTTGCCCCTATTTTCCAGCATCATCAAATACATGTTAACGGGTGGTGTGCTATTTGTAATATTGCTCGGCATATTCGCGCCCGCGGCAGTAAGCATTGTCTTTGGTGAAGAGTGGAGAGATGCTGGGGTCTTGATGCAGATACTTGGCATCGTCTTTGTTTTAGAGTTCGTCGTAACCCCTGTATCATTGACGCTGAGTTTCCTGGGAAACCATGGCAGCCAATTGTGGTGGGATATGATTCGACTGCTGAGTATCCTCGCTGCCTTCGCTCTTGCTGCTGAACTGAGTCTCAATCTTTACGAGGCGATGGTGGTGCTGGCTATTGCATTGGCTTGCAGCCATATGTACCTGTTGAAACTGATGTGGAATGGCTTGAGGAAGCATCAATCGACAAGCTTTAAATCAGATTAATCTTCTGTGCCACCTCCGTAAAAACGATGAAAATTAAAACAAATTGTGTCGACCTACTGAGTTCTCCTATAGTCTGGTTTGGGGGGTGTGTATTTTTTCGACTCTCCCTAGATCTCTCATACGTGGTTTTTGTTAGCACGGATCTGTGGGGTGATGGTTTTCCGTACAGCATGGACTGGTTTCGCCTGGCGGAATCATGGGTTTTATTGGGATGTTTGATCGCGATTAGTCCTCATAAATTTGAAAAAGCATCAGACTTTCTAACCCTCTTGTTATTTGTACTCTGCATTATCCCGATCACAAGTTATTACTGCTGGGCAGGAGGTGCTCGGATATGGTTTTGGGCATTGGGATTTCAATTTTTACTCTTTTGTTCGGCCTTGGCCATGATGCGCAGCTATTGGCATAAGAAAATATGGCGACCACATAGAGGACCTCTGTACGCTTATGTATTGATACTCGTCATTCTGGGATTATGTCTGTTTCGAATACTCCAAGCAGGAGTTCTGGATCAACTGGCATTTTCCTTGGAGCCAGAGCTGATTTATAGTCGACGTGCGTTTGTTTCCTCTCAAGTTGAAGTTGGCGTCTGGGGCTACTTGGTGAGTTGGGCCACAAAGGTTTGTGTGATTTATCTGCTAATAGATGCAGTGGTTCGTCGCAAGTGGCTAAGGATGCTGCTTGCAGGTGCAGGATGTTTGATGCTGTTTGGTTTGTTTGCGCACAAAGCCTTCTTGTTTGGAGTCATCATCGCAGGCTTGCTACTATTGTCGTGGCCGATAATTGCAAAAGGATTTTCAGTAGTACCGATTGGGCTGGGTTTATTAATGCTGGCAATGTTTGCGTCTGTATCCATATTGGATACATATTTGTTCCAAAGCATCTTTACGCGCCGCTTGTTTTTCGTTCCGGCTCATTTGGATTTTGTGTACTACGAGTTCTTTTCCAACCACTCCCCTTTGATGTTCTCCAATGGCTTTCTGAGACACTTCTTTGAATATCCATTCGATAAACCTTATCCCAATGTCATCGGTGATTTCACGGGGATAGGAGGCAAGGATACCGCTGCCAATAACGGCTTTCTTGCGACCGGATACATGCAGTTGGGGTGGCTGGGTGTAATTTTGTATCCCTTTGCAGCAGCAATTCTTGTGGGATTAGTCAACCTGTTTGGACGCAGGTCTCCAGGCTTTGTTGCGGCAGTTTGCTTTTACCCATTCGCGGCATTGTTTACAAGCAGCGATCTTCCTACGGCAATACTGACTCATGGAATTGGACTTCTCCTGCTGCTTTTATGGTTAGATTGCAGCAATTCAGTTCGCGAGCATGGCGGGGAGCCTCATTTCCCTGCCCTTCATAACCAAGGCGTTAAGCAGAAAATATAAGCTATGTGTGGAATTTTTGGTGTTGTGTCATCAGCACTGGTTGGTCAAGATGACCTTGAAGTATTGGCAAAGCATGCTCAACAACGTGGACGTGATTCAAGTGGATTGCTGACATTTGCAGATGAGCGTTATCACGCATATAGGGCTGATTATCCGATTAAGCGGCTACTGACTGAAGTACGTCCATTTTCGAATCATGTCGTGATGGGCCATAGCAGACTTATCACAAATGGTTTAGGAGATAACCAACCTGTGATCCGCGAAGGAATTTGCGTTCTTCATAACGGAATTGTCGTAAACGATGAGGCTATCTGGCCTCAGATCGGTAAAGAACGCGAGCTGCAAATTGATACCGAGGCAATTGCTGCCATTGCATCCGCGCACCTGGATGCAGGCAAATCATTGGAAACCCTGCCGGAAAGTATTCTGGACCTGTGTCGAGGCGTTGTAGCATGCGCTTTAACCGTTCCCAGATTAGGCAAACTATGTCTCTTTTCGAACAACGGCAGTCTTTATACGGGCACCAAGAATAACGCTATTTACTTTGCGTCAGAGCGCTATCCATTAACAGTGATTGGTTGCGAGAATATCGAACAGATTCGTGAGGCCGTATTTGTAGACATCCCTTCCTCGGCAACGGACATCACCATTAGTGATCGCAGAGAACGCACGACCAACTTGATTCCTGGCCTTTCCTTATCCGGAGAAGAAGAAAAGCTGCTCGTCTATCGTCGACACAATTTACGTCGCTGCACAAAATGCATACTCCCAGAAACTATGCCTTACATTAGCTTTGATGCTGATGGTGTCTGCAATTATTGCAAACATTACAAACCGCGGAATAAGCCAAGACCGAAAGAAGAATTGTTCGAGTTGGTGGAGTCATATCGTCGCAAAAATGGCAACGATTGTATCGTGCCGTTTTCCGGTGGACGCGACAGTTGTTATGGTTTGCACCTAATTGTCAAAGAACTGCAAATGAAACCGATTACCTATACCTATGATTGGGGCATGGTGACGGATCTGGGGCGACGCAATATCAGTAGAATGAGCGCCGAACTTGGTGTCGAAAATATTATTGTTGCGGACGATATCGATCAAAAGCGTAGGAATATTAAAAAAAACTTGGCGGCGTGGCTCAAATCACCTCATCTTGGAATGATCAGCATTCTTACTGCCGGAGATAAGCATTTTTTCCGGCATATCGAGACGGTCAAAAAACAAACCGGGGTTAGCCTGAACCTCTGGGGCGTGAATCCGCTTGAAGTCACCCATTTCAAATCGGGATTTTTAGGCGTCCCGCCAGATTTCGAGGAAAAGCGCGTTTATTCACATGGTGCGCTCAAACAACTGCGCTATCAGTATCTGCGCGTCAAGGCTATGCTCGCCAGTCCCGGATATTTCAATGCATCCATATGGGACACGTTATCTGGAGAGTATTACCGCAGCTTTGCAGAAAAAACCGACTACTTCCATATTTTTGATTATTGGCGTTGGGATGAACGTCAGATCGATGACACCTTGGCTGAGTATGATTGGGAAAGAGCCCCCGACACCAACACGACATGGCGCATCGGTGATGGAACTGCTGCCTTCTATAATTACATCTACTACACCGTTGCAGGCTTTACAGAACATGACACCTTCCGCAGCAATCAAATCCGCGAGGGTGATTTATCTCGGGAAGAAGCCTTGGCATTGGTGGAAGATGAAAATCGCACGAGATATCCCAACATTAAATGGTATCTGGATGCAGTCGGCATGGACTTTAAGAAAGTCATTTCCGTAGTTAATAATATTCCACGGATGTACTAATGTCTTTGCAAAGCAATCGTTGTGTTTGGTACATATCGAAATACGTATCGCCACCGTCGAAAGGCAGTTCAGGCGCACGCGGCTACCTGATAATGCGCGAACTTGCTAGCATGGGCTATCGCAGTGTGATCATCACGTCTGACTCCAATCAGCTTGCAGAAGTACCGAAACTCGAGCAAGCCCATCTTTTACAGCACGTCGATGGTATGCAGTTGCTCTGGGTACGGACCATGAAGTATGCCGTCGCCAAATCGCTCAAACGAATCCTGAGTTGGCTGGATTTCGAATGGCGACTTTGGCGCCTGCCGAAAGCGTCACTGCCCCGCCCGGATGTCATCATCGTTTCGAGCTTATCTCTACTCACGATTCTTAACGGCTTCCTTTTACGAGCACGCTACAAATGTCGTTTGATTTTTGAAATCCGAGACATCTGGCCTCTGACAATCACCGAAGAAGGTGGATTTAGTCACTGGAATCCCTTGGTAATCGGTCTGGGTGCTATTGAAAAACTAGGCTATCGATATGCAGATGCCATCGTCGGCACGATGCCCAACCTTGGAGAACACGTTGCCCGCGTTCTAGGCAAAGATAAGAAAACTTACTGTATTCCAATGGGAGTCGACGAAGCGACCTTGACTGCCCGTGATGAACTGCCAGCAGATTACGTCGAAAAACACATCCCCAAAGACAAATTCATTGTCACGCACGCTGGAACTATCGGCATCACCAATGCGCTAGACACCATGCTTGATTGCGCAGAGTCGATGAAAGACGATCCGCGCATCCATTTTCTCGTCGTTGGCGAAGGAGATTTGCGCGCGTATTACCAGGACAAGTATGCTCATTTATCAAATCTGACTTTCGCGCCGCGCGTACCCAAACAACTGGTTCAGTCTGTACTTGCACGCTGCGATTTATTGTATTTTTCGGTGCATGTATCCAAAGTATGGCAATACGGACAATCCTTGAACAAGGTAATTGATTACATGCTGGCAGGCAAACCCATTGTTGCCTCCTACACCGGCTATCCTTCTATGATTAATGAAGCAGAATGCGGCACCTACATTCCTGCCGGTGATCTTGCTGCATTACGCCGGGAAATCCTTAAATATGCGGAGATGGATCAGGCCCAACGCGTCGACATAGGAAGCCGCGGCCGCGAATGGATACTGGAAAATCGTCGTTACGAGAAACTAGCGGCAAACTATCTGGATATATTGTTCGATCAGCCAGCGAAACGACCACCGGAATGAAACGCCTGTTTGACCTCATGGTATCGGCGGGCTTACTGCTCGCGCTAAGTCCCATATTGCTTGTATTGTATGGCCTGATTCACTTCAAACTAGGTGCTCCCGCGCTGTTTCGTCAAATTCGCCCTGGCCTGCAGGGTGAACCTTTCACGATGGTGAAATTTCGCACCATGACTGACACCCGGGACGAAAAAGGCGAGTTACTTTCAGATAGTGAGCGCCTCACGAATTTCGGACGTTTTTTGCGTGCAAGCAGTTTGGACGAACTACCGGAGTTATGGAATGTTCTGAAAGGCGAGATGAGTCTTGTCGGACCTCGTCCGTTACTTATGGAGTATTTACCGCTTTACTCATCAGAGCAAGCGCGACGCCACGAGATGCGTCCAGGCATTACAGGATGGGCACAAGTCAACGGGCGTAACGCGGTCAGTTGGAATGACAAATTTCGATTAGATGTCTGGTATGTAGACCATCAATCGTTCTGGCTCGACATACGTATCTTGATACTTACAGTGAAAAAGGTATTGGTGCGAGATGGCATCAATGCAGCAGGAGAAGCAACCACTTCCAAATTCGATGGAGACAAGAAATGAAGCGACTTGCCTTGCTGGGCGCTAGCGGCCATGGGAAAGTTGTGGCAGAGGCCGCCCTGAACAGCGGATGGGAATCGATCATTTTTTTTGACGATGCGTGGCCATCGGTCAAACAAAATGGCAGATGGCCGGTTGAAGGAAACACCGCTACCCTGCTTGAAAAGCTGAAGAATTTTGATGGGGTAATTGTCTCAATTGGCAACTGCAAAATACGTTGGCAAAAACATCTAGAGCTCGCTTCACTCAATGCTCCCCTTGCAACAATCATTCATCCGTCCGCAACCGTCAGCCAGTATGCATCGATCGGGAGCGGCAGCGTCGTACTCGCAGGCGCATGCATCAACATCGATGCAGTAGTCGGGCAAGCCGGAATCATCAATACGGGCGCGACAGTTGATCATGACTGCGAACTTGCAGATGCAGTACACATATGCCCCGGCACACATCTATCCGGCAACGTCTCTGTCGGCCATCAAAGCTGGATTGGAGTTGGCGCAACAGTAAAGCAAGGGATAACTATAGGCACCGATGTGATGGTCGGCGCCGGTGCTGTGGTGATCGCACATGTCCCTGATTCCTGCACAGTTGTTGGCAATCCAGCCCGGCCAATACAAGACAAATCCAATACATAAAAGAAACTCTGATGCTCAATACTCCTTTTTCGCCCTGGCCATCCTTTACGGAAGAAGAGGCTCAAGCGGTTCGGCATGTACTACTTTCCAATCGCGTCAATTATTGGACCGGAAATGAATGTCGCGAATTTGAGCAGGAGTTCGCAGCTTGGTGCACGACAAAGCATGCCATCGCATTGGCGAACGGCACCGTCGCATTAGATCTTGCCCTTAAGGGGCTTGGCATCGGTACCGGCGACGAAGTGATTGTCACGCCCCGTACATTTATCGCGAGTGCATCTTGCGTCGTCAATGCCGGAGCGATTCCCGTTTTTGCTGACGTTGACGCAGAAAGCGGCAACATCACCGCTGACACAATCAAGAATGTCATCACACCTCGTACCAAAGCGGTTATTTGCGTCCATCTTGCGGGCTGGCCATGCGACATGGATCCAATCATTGCACTGGCAAACCAACATGGCTTCAAGGTGATTGAAGACTGCGCTCAAGCGCACGGCGCTCTTTACAAAGGGCGACGAGTCGGCAGTATCGGACACATAGGTGCCTGGAGTTTTTGCCAAGACAAAATCATGACGACCGGTGGCGAGGGCGGCATGGTGACGACAAATGATGAGACTTTATGGCGTACGATGTGGGCGTTTAAGGACCATGGTAAAAGCTTCCACGCAGTTTATGAAAAAAAACATCCTCCTGGCTTTCGCTGGGTGCATGAAAGTTTCGGCACGAATTGGCGCATGCTGGAGATGCAAGCGGTGATTGGACGTATTCAATTGCGCCGGATGCAGGCATGGACCATGCAGCGCACCAAACATGCAGCCGCCATCCTGCAGGCATGTCGCGGATTCGAAGCATTACATGTCCCCACTTATCCATCATCAGAGACACACGCGCATTACAAATGCTATGTGCAAGTAGTACCCGAAAAACTAGCCCCAGGCTGGAGTCGGGATCGCATTGTTGCCGAAATCAATCAGCGAGGTGTTCCTTGTTATCAGGGTTCATGTTCAGAGGTCTACCTGGAAAAGGCATTTGAAGGAAGTACTTTTATACCTCAGCCACGCCTTCCCACGGCAAAGAAACTAGGTGAGACAAGCCTGATGTTCCTGGTTCACCCGACCTTGACCGCTGAAGAGATAAACAAAACATGTGATGCGATCCATGATGTATTAGTCGATGCCGGCCGTAGACCATGATGCATATGCATAGTCGATCAATCTATAAAACAAAGTTTCGAGGTTAGACAATGAATAAACGTCTATTTGCTCTGACTATTCCGATATTGGCCCTGCCACGTTCAGCCAAACGCGTTGTGGCGGTATGGGTAGACCTTGGCCTTTGTGTGCTGACCGTATGGCTTGCGTACTATCTACGATTAGGAGAACCGGTGCCGTTATCCGGCAATGCTCTTATTGCCGCCATGGCATCGATTGGAATCGCACTTCCTATTTTTATCGTTTCTGGTCTATATCGTGCCATTTTTAGATATAGCGGTTGGCCAGCTTTGCTGGCCGTGGCGCGTGCAGTAACTATCTATGGCTTGCTATACGCGTCTATTTTCACGGCCATTGGTATAACTGACGTGCCTCGCACTCTGGGAATTATTCAACCTATCCTACTCCTTCTATTCGTAGGTGCATCCCGCGCAATGGCGCGATTGTGGCTCGGCGATCAGTACAAAAGTATTCTCAAGCAAGCCTCTCGCCCCAAAGTACTTATTTATGGCGCTGGAGGGGCGGGACGGCAACTAGCCACTGCGATGGCAAATAATCACGAGATGCAAGTCATCGGCTTTATGGATGATGACGATCGCTTGTATGGCCACATACTCAACGGCCTTCCAATCTACAATCCCGCAGATTTATCGGGCCTCACTTCTTCATTGAACATTGTTACAGTGCTACTCGCGATACCGAGCATTGGCCGCCAACGCCGCAATGAAATACTCAGCCAAATCCGAGATGCGCACGTATCCGTTCGAACCTTGCCTAGTCTTACCGAGCTAGCTCAAGGAAAGATCAGTATTTCAGATTTGCGAGAGCTTGGTATTGATGACATTCTTGGGCGCGAACCTGTCACACCGAATTACATTCTCCTCACAAAAAACGTCGCCAACAAAGTCGTTCTTGTGACGGGCGCAGGTGGGTCAATCGGTAGTGAGTTGTGCCGCCAGATCCTTGCCGTTGGACCGGCGAAGCTTCTCCTCATCGAACAAAGTGAATTTGCGCTGTATGCGATCCATCAAGAACTTGAAGGTAAACTGGACGGATGCCAGAAGGTACTCGTCCCGCTACTGGCTTCAGTGCAGGACCACGAACGCATGCGAGAGATCATGTCCACTTGGCACCCCGATACGGTCTACCATGCAGCTGCTTACAAACATGTTCCAATAGTGGAACATAACCCGGCGGAAGGGATAAAAAACAATGTACTGGGCACCTTACGTACAGCGCTTTCTGCTGGAGAAACCGGCGTCACCGACTTTGTACTAATTAGCACTGATAAAGCAGTTCGCCCTACGAACATCATGGGCGCAAGCAAACGCCTTGCAGAGATGATATTGCAAGCATTGGCAGAAATTCATCCCGACACCAGGTTTTCCATGGTGCGTTTCGGGAATGTACTGGGCTCTTCTGGATCAGTCGTTCCGAAGTTCCGGCAGCAGATTCGCGATGGCGGCCCAGTTACCCTTACACATCTTGATGTCACCCGCTTTTTCATGACCATCCCGGAAGCGGCTCAACTCGTCATACAAGCTGGTGCTATGGCCAAGGGTGGCGATGTATTCGTATTAGATATGGGGCAATCTGTAAAAATCATAGACTTAGCGAGAAGAATGATTGAACTCTCTGGACTGAGAGTCAAAGACGAGCAGCACGAGGATGGCGATATCGAGATACAACTCACCGGCTTACGACCCGGTGAAAAACTCTATGAAGAGCTCCTTATAGGAAACAATCCACAAACGACATCGCATCCAAGAATCATGAAAGCCAACGAGGATTTTTTGCCGTGGCCAGAATTAGAGAACAAGCTCCAAGCTTTAACACTTTCCCTGAACATTAATGACGTTAACATCATTCGACGAATGATGGAGCAGCTAGTCTCTGGCTACGTTCCAAACGAAGAAATCGTTGACTGGGTGTATATGGAGCAAGAGACGGAAGCAACTGCTCTCTGATCAACTAGCTAAGCGCGTTAAAAGATACCTCAAAGCATTTTTTCTTAGAATTCAGCTTACTTAAAAAAGCTCATTTCCAAAATCGTTATCACTCAATAGTCGACAACGCTAATAACATCCTAATCAATTAGAATTAACTACATCAATATTCTAAAAACTAAAACAAACCAAAAATTTACTCCCCTCCCCCGGTTGCGATTCAATCACCAAGCTCGCCCCATGCCTCAGCAACACATGTTTAACGATCGCCAATCCTAGGCCCGTACCCTGCGTTTCGCGTGAGCGGCTCTTGTCTACCCGATAGAAGCGCTCGGTGAGTCTGGCGATATGCTCGGCACGGATACCAATGCCGCTGTCCTTGACGGAAAACTGTGGTCCGGTCGGGGTGTTCTTCCATTCGATCGTGATCTTGCCACCGTCAGGGGTATAGCGCACGGCGTTGGAGACCAGATTACCGAAGGCACTGCGTAACTCATCGGTACTGCCACTGATGTCCGGTCCATCAATGACCAAAGAGATCTGATGCCGATTTGCCGATAATGCCTGCGCCTCTTGCAGTAATTGTTCAAGCAAATTTTTAATATTAACGTGCTCTAAACGTAGCGGGTAATCGACAGATTCCAACCGTGTCAGCGACAACATATCCTCAATCAGGCGCTGCATGCGCTGTCCCTGCTCTATCATCAGCGCCAGGTGCGACATGCGGGTCTCGGCATCGAGATCCGGTTGACCTTGCGCGATTTCCAAAAAACCATTGACGACTGTCAGCGGGGTGCGTAATTCATGCGAGGCATTGGCAATAAAATCGCGCCGCATCATCTCAATACGCTCGGCTTCCGTGACGTCGTGCGTCACCAGAATCTGCCGGCGATTTTCAAACGGGATGATGTGGACGATAAACTTGCGCTCGCGCAGGCTGAGTGTCAACGGCTGCTCGTAACGCCCAAGAATGATGTAGTCGATAAAATCGGGGCTGCGGATCAGATTGGTGACGCGCATCCCTTTATCGCGCTCATTACTCAATCCTAGATGGCGCTCGGCTGCCGGATTGCACCATTCCAGGAACAGCACGTCATCCATGATCACGACGCCATCTGGCAACAGCGTCATCGCCTGTCGAAAGCGCGCCAGCCATTCTGTCAGTTCGGTGCGATTGCGCTCATCATCACGACGCAAGCGGTACAAGCGCGAAAAAATATCAGTCCAGGCACCCCAGCCATCTGGCAACTTTTCACTATCGGGATGATCCAGCCAGCCACTCAGTTTGTACAAATAATTGAGTTGGATCACGATCATCGCGATCACACAGACCAGTCCAAAAATCAGGCCTGCAATCAAGTTGAGAAAATACCCGACGACGCCAGCTGCCAGCAGGATCAGGAGTAAACGCAGTGCGGCAGGCACCCAAAACAACAACTGAGGATTCATAGGCGGCGGGTTGGCGTTGGCTAAGACTTATTTTTCAGAGAGCATATAGCCTACACTACGAACGGTCTTTATCAGCGATTCCGACTCTTTCAGTGCCTTGCGCAGACGCAGCACATGTACATCAACGGTGCGCTCTTCGATCACCACATGATCGCCCCACACCTTATCGAGTAACTGACTACGCGAAAAAACGCGGTCTTGATGGGCAAGTAAAAACTTCAGCAGTTTAAATTCTGCATGACCGATCTCGAGCTTGTCACCGCCTTTACTGACGCTGAAATTAACCGGATCCAGACTAATATCGCCAGCCGTCATCAAGGTTTGCGAATGTTCTGGTAGTTTGCGCCTTAGCAGTGCATTGATGCGGGCAGTGAGTTCACGCGGTGAAAACGGCTTGGTCACATAATCATCTGCACCATTATCCAAACCGGCAATCTTGTCCTCTTCCATGCTTTTGGCTGTCAACATGATGATCGGCAAATCATTAAACTGCCTGTCGCCACGTATGCGCGACAGCAGGCGCAGGCCGCTCTGATCAGGTAGCATCCAGTCCAGCAAGACCAATTGCGGCAAACCCTTCTGCAAAGCGCTCCATGCATCGGCGACGTTTTGCACTGCCACTACATTCCAACCCGCCCCCTTCAGCGTAAATGATACTAACTCGATAATCGGCAGTTCATCTTCAACAATCAGGATGGTCGGTTTTTCAGCAGTTGCCATGTTCAATCAGCTTCTTTTCTTCAATGTAAATAGTGTCATGCTTGCGCGTTGAAAACGTGCATGTGCGCGTGTGTGCTTGCGGCGCCGCCATCACTCAAGTGGTCGAGCCGAGACCAATGTTCTTGCCATCCAATTGTTCAGCCGCGTAATCAGTGTGGCGAATATCCTTGCCTTCGACAATATAAATCACGTATTCGGCGATATTCTTGGCATGGTCACCGATGCGTTCTATCGCCTTTGCCACCCACAAGGTATCGAGCGCACCAGAAATCGTACGCGGATCTTCCATCATGAAGGTGATCAACGCGCGCATGACAGAACGGAATTCATGATCGACTTCCTCATCTTGCGCGATCAGTCTGATTGCCTGTTTTTCGTCTAAGCGGGCAAAAGCATCCAGTGCATCGTGCAACATACTGGTGGCACTGGCCGCCATCACACGGATGTTTTCGTAATGATTGATGGTGGTTACGCCGCGTTCTGTGATGCTCTTGGCGGCACGGGCGATCTTGCTCGCTTCGTCACCGACGCGCTCCAGATCGGTAATCACCTTGATGGTTGCCATCACGATACGTAGATCGTTGGCGGCCGGCTGACGCTTGACGATCAAATGGCTGCAAGCTTCGTCGAGCGAGACTTCCAGCGTATTGACGTTTTCATCGCTCTTGATGACTTGCTCAGCCTGCGTGACATTGCCGCTTTTAAAGCAGGCAATCGCATCCCGAAACTGATTTTCCACAAGACCGCCCATTAACAACACCTTGGACCGTATCGTTTCCAGATCCAGATCGTATTGCTTGGAAGAGTGTTCGCCTTGCATCAAGATTCTCCTAAAGGGAATGTAAACTGCGTTTTATTCATTGTTTTATGGCAGAAAAATCGCACATCAGCCAAAACGGCCAGTGATGTAATCCTGCGTATCTTTCTTGTTCGGGTTCATGAAGATCTGATCCGTCTCACCGAACTCGACCAACTCACCCAAATACATATACGCAGTGTAATCAGAGCAACGTGCTGCCTGTTGCATGTTGTGCGTCACAATTGCGATGGTGTAATCGCCTTTCAGTTCGCTGATCAATTCTTCGATCTTGGCGGTCGAAATCGGGTCCAGCGCAGAGGTTGGCTCATCCAGCAGCAATACATCTGGTTTAACTGCAACGCCGCGCGCGATGCACAGGCGCTGCTGTTGACCACCTGACAGACTGAGGCCACTCTTGTTGAGTTTATCCTTGACCTCGCCCCAAAGCGCCGCTTTATTCAGTGCCCATTCGACTCGTTCGTCCATTTCACCCTTGGATAGGTTTTCATACAAACGTACGCCAAATGCAATGTTGTCATAGATCGACATCGGGAAAGGCGTTGGCTTCTGAAACACCATGCCAACCTTCGCGCGCAGCATATTAACGTCCTGCCCCGGCTCAAGGATATTCTTGCCGTGATACATGATGCTGCCTTCGGCGCGCTGACCAGGATACAAATCGTACATACGATTAAAGGTGCGCAGCAGTGTTGATTTTCCACAGCCGGATGGCCCGATAAAGGCAGTGACCTTTTTATCGCGGATATCCAAATTGATATCCTTCAGGCCTTGAAAGCTACCGTAATAAAAATTGAGGTTAGCTATTTCCAGTGTTTTCTTGTCGGTCATATTGGCGGACGTTTCGATAGTCATAGAGTTCACTTCATAATCTAAAGAGATGCGTTTGCAGAACGCTTAATAAACGATAAATTAGCGGTCAATCGCGACATCAGTGATTGATTTTTTGATTAAACAAGGTGCGTGACAAGATGTTCAAAGCCAGCACGCTGAAAGTGATCAGCAACGCACCACCCCATGCCAGCGAGCGCCAGTTATCATAAGGACTCATCGCAAATTGGTAGATTACTACCGGCAAGTTGGCCATCGGCGCGTTCATATCTGCGCTGTAGAACTGGTTGTTCAAGGCGGTGAATAACAACGGTGCTGTTTCACCCGAGATGCGCGCAACCGACAACAACACACCAGTAATCACGCCCGCCTTGACGGCACGCAAGCGCACAAAGGTGGCCACACGCCAGCGCGGCGCTCCGAGTGCGAACGCGGCTTCACGCAGACTGGTCGGTACCAGATTAAGCATATTGTCGGTGGTACGCACCACCACTGGAATTGCGATTAACGAGATCGCAAAGCTACCCGCCCACCCAGAAAAATGCTGCACATTAGCGACGTAGATTGCGTAAATAAATAAGCCGATCACGATAGACGGTGCGGACAACATGATGTCGGTGACAAATCGTGTGGTCTTGGCCAGCCAACTGACTTCACCATATTCCGCCAGATAAACGCCCGCAAACACGCCGATCGGCGTACTGATCAAAACGGCGGCGCCGACGATGAACAGGCTGCCGACTATCGCGTTCATCAAACCGCCACCTTCACTACCTGGTGCCGGCGTGGTCTGCGTAAACATCGCCAGGTCGATGCCGCCCACGCCTTTAACGATCAGCGTAAACAATATCCACATCAAAAAGAACAGACCCAACGACATCGCCAAAAACGATAGCGTGATACCAATGCGATGCATTAACAGGCGTTTGCGATAAACCGCGTTGATGGCCGGCTTCACGTTTGCGTCGTTGTTTGGCATGTTCAGTTTTTCATTCATGTCTTGAATCATTTGGCGCCCTCCTTACGAGCCATCCCCATCAGCATCAGCTTGGCTGCCGCCAATACGATGAAGGTGATCACAAACAGGATCAGGCCCAGTGCGTACAGTGACGACACATGCAACACCGATTCGGCCTCATTAAACTCATTCGCCAGCGTCGACGCGATACTGTTGCCAGCGGCAAACAGCGACCATGACAAGTGATTGGCGTTGCCGATGACGAAGGTAATTGCCATGGTCTCACCCAGTGCGCGTCCTAAGCCCAGCATCACGCCACCCACCACGCCTATGCGGGTGTAAGGCAGCACCACCTTACGCACCACTTCCCAGCGTGTGCAGCCCAATGCATAAGCCGATTCTTTTAAAACGGGCGGCACGATCTCAAACACATCGCGCATGACCGAGGCAATAAATGGAATGATCATGACCGCCAAAATAATGCTGGCAGCCAAAATACCAATCCCCATCTGCGGCCCTTGAAACAAGTTGCCGATCACCGGCAACTTGCCCAATGTACCGGCCAAAAATGGCTGCACGTAGTCAGCAAACAGCGGTGCAAAAACAAATAATCCCCACATGCCGTAAATAATGCTGGGCACGCCGGCCAACAATTCCACTGCTGTGCCGAGTGGGCGTTTGAGCCAGGCGGGACAAATCTCTGTCAAAAACAGCGCAATACCAAAGCTGACCGGAAAGGCGATCAATAATGCAATAAACGAGGTCACCAGGGTGCCGACAATCGCAATTGCAGCACCGTACTCATCGTTAACCGGATCCCACTCAACCGTGGTGATAAAAGGCAAACCAAATTCTTTGATTGCCGGCCATGCGTTGATCACCAACGACACGATAATGCCAAGCAAAACCAACAAAACGCTGAGCGCGAACACCAGCGTAATTTTATGAAATAGAAAATCCTGCAAACGTTGCCGACGCATAGTCGCCATCAGCTTGTCGCTAAATACTGCACTATCGACCGCACTCTCTACCGCGCTCGTTTCTGCACCATTCATTACGCCTTCGGCTATTACTCTAGATGAACTCATAGGGACCTGGGTGGAAGCCAACATCGAATCTAAACCTGTGCTCATGGTTTTAATATGCGCCTCGGACTACAGCAGTCATCACCAATCACAAGTGATGACTGCTGCAATATCTACAACTTATTAAAAATAAGCAATACCGTGATTACCAAACAGCCTTGCCAGAAGCATCTTTCAACTCTGTTTTCCAAACTTGCTGAACCAACTTAACCACTGGTGCAGGCATCGCAACATAGTCCAGCTCTGACGCCATCTTGCCGCCGTTTTCATAAGCCCAGTTATAGAACTTCAGCACTTCTTTAGCGCGCTCAGCCGATGCTTGCTCCTTGTGCATCAAGATGAACGAGGCGCCTGTAATAGGCCAGCTCATTTTTCCTGGTTGATTTGTCAGGATAACGTGCATGCCTGGCGCATGGGCCCAGTCTGCACCAGCAGCAGCTGCCTTGAAGGTTTCGTCGTCAGGTTGCACGAAGTTACCATCTTTGTTTTGCAGTTGGGTGTGTGACATATCGTTCTTTTTGGCATATGCATATTCAACATAGCCAACCGAACCCTTGATACGCTGTACATTGGCAGCAACGCCTTCGTTACCCTTACCGCCTACACCAGCAGGCCATTTCACTGCTGTACCAGCACCGACGACTGATTTGAACTCGGCATTGGCATTAGACAGGAATGTGGTCCACAAGAACGAGGTACCCGATCCGTCCGAACGATGCACCACGGTAATGTCTTGGTTTGGCAGTTTGACGCCAGCATTAGAGGCGACGATAAGCTTGTCGTCCCACTTGGTGATTTTGCCCATGTAGATACCAGCCAAAATGTCCGCGGTCATTTTCAATTGGCCTGGCTTGATGCCTTCCAAGTTCACGATCGGGACCACGCCACCCATGATGGCTGGAAACTGCATCAAACCTGCTGCTTCCAGATCTTCCGCCTTCAACGGCATATCAGAAGCACCGAAATCCACTGTTTTTGCTTTGATCTGTTTGATACCGCCGCCTGAACCGATAGACTGGTAGTTCAAACCGATACCGGTTGCTGCTTTGTAGGACTCAGCCCACTTAGAATAGATAGGGTACGGAAATGTCGCGCCAGCACCTGTAATGTCAGCTGCATGTGCTGCCACAAACGTGGAAGAGAACACCGCTACTGCACCAGCAGCCATTACGGCGGTTTTGACAAATTGATTCAATCGCATCACTGCTCCTTAGGTTGGTCTAATAAGACAAGGCGAACTCTAAAGAACATTTATGACCGCTTTATGACATATAAAAAAACATGTTATTAATTGGGAAAACGCAACAAAATGATGTCATGAAGTCGTCATAATCGCCTCATACACTGCCCAGCATAGTCATGACAAAAAACAGAAAAATGCACAAGAAAGACGTCTCTGGTGCGATCTCACCACCGCCACCACAACCAAGCAAAGCAGATACACCGTATCTGAACCGGGAATTGTCACAGCTGGCGTTTAATCGTCGGGTACTGGCACAAGCAGAAAACCCGGCAGTACCATTACTGGAACGGCTGAAGTATTTATGTATTGTCAGTAATAATCTAGATGAATTTTTTGAGGTTCGCATCGCCAGTTTGCTGGCTAGCCATCAAGCGAATGGACAAGAGATTGAACTACCCGCGCTGACTAAAGCCATGGCACTAGCTAGTACCGAATGCCATCAAATCGTCGAGCGTCAATATCGTCTGTTAAATGAAGCTGTGCTGCCACAGTTGGCACAGCAAGAAATCTATCTCTTGCGCGATCAAGATCGTAATGAAGCACAGCGCGCATGGGTAAAGGAATATTTTGACCGCGAAGTAAGACCGCTGTTGACGCCGATCGGGCTGGATCCTGCGCATCCTTTTCCACAAGTGGTTAACAAGAGTCTCAATTTTATCGTCGAGCTATCCGGCAAGGACGCGTTTGGCCGTGGTGCTGGCATCGCTATTGTTAAGGCACCGCGCGTACTGCCACGAGTGATTGAACTCCCCGCCGAATTATCAAAAGGTGGCATTTCGTTTTGCCTGTTGACCTCTGTCATACACGCGCATATCAATGAATTGTTTACGGGGCGAGAAATTATTTCGTATTCACAGTTCCGCGTGACACGCAACAGCGATCTGTGGGTGGATGAGGAAGAAGTCAAGAATCTACGCCAAGCATTGCAAAGTGAATTACAAAGCCGCAATTTTGGCGTTGGTGTGCGACTGGAAGTATCAAAAAATTGCCCACCCCATCTTTCTGACTTTTTGCTAACTCAGTTTTCTATCGACCAAAATCGTCTCTATGCGGTCGATGGACCAGTCAACATGGTGCGTTTGTCGGAGCTGATTGATCACGTCAACAAGCCAGAGTTACGATTCCCACCGTATGTACCTAACTATCCGCATAAGCTAGACAATGCCGATCTGTTTGCCGTGCTACGCAAACAGGACGTCTTGCTGCATCATCCTTTCCAGTCATTCCAGCCGGTGCTGGAATTTATCCGCGATGCAGCGCTGGATCCGAGTGTGGTCGCCATCAAGCAGACCATTTATCGCACCGGCATGAACTCCGATCTGATGGAGTCGCTGATCATCGCCGCGCAAAAAGGCAAAGAAGTCACCGTCATTGTCGAACTGATGGCGCGCTTTGACGAAGAAGCCAATATCAATTGGGCGGATAGACTGGAGCGCGCTGGCGCGCAAGTTGTCTATGGCGTGGTCGGGCTCAAGACGCATGCCAAACTGGCGCTGGTGATCCGTCGTGAAGAAGGTAAGCTGCACTACTACGCACATCTCGGCACCGGCAATTACCATCCCACTACCACCAAGTTTTACACCGATTTCGGTTTAATGACGGGCAATCCGGCGATTGCAACCGAAGTCAATGAAGTCTTCATACACCTGACCAGCCTCACCAAGCCGAAAAAACTTGATCATTTATGGCTGGCACCTTTCGCCCTGCAAAAGGAATTGATCAAAGCGATCAGCAACGAGGCCAAGATTGCCGCGTCCGGCCGCCCTGCCCGCATCATTGCCAAGATGAATGCACTACTGGATGAATCGGTGATTCGTGCGCTTTATGCTGCATCATCAGAAGGTGTAAAAATCGATTTAATCGTGCGCGGGGCTTGCGCGCTGCGCCCTGGCGTCAAAGGTCTGTCCGAAAACATACGCGTACGGTCGATCGTCGGACGCTTTCTGGAGCATAGCCGCATCTTTTATTTCCGCAACGATCTCAAGCACGACGTCTATTTATCCAGTGCAGATTGGATGAACCGTAATCTGTTCCGTCGCATTGAGGTTGCTTTCCCAGTACTCGACCCAGCACTGAAAAAACGTGTCATTAACGAAGGCCTAACACCTTATTTCAAGGACAACAGCTATGCGTGGGAGCTGGATTCGCACGGTGTGTATCACAAACGCAAACCCCGCACCAAAACGAGCGTATTCAGCGCGCAACAGTATTTGATGCAATTGCTGGGCACGCCATTGGAATAATGAAGGTGGGTAACTACGGTGAGTAATTACACTGAATAAGCAAGGTGAATAAGTAATGGAACTGATCCTGTGGCGACATGCAGAAGCAGAAATGGGCGAGCCGGACGAGGGTCGTGCATTAACCACAAAAGGTCAGAAGCAGGCCAAAAAAATGGCCGAATGGCTAGATCATAATCTACCGCATGGCTGCAAAATTCTAGTCAGCCCTGCCACACGTTCAGTTCAGACGGCCGAGGCATTAGGTCGCAAATTTAAAATTGTAGATGAACTGTCTCCCGAGGCAAGCGCCGCGCAAATCCTGAGTGCGACACACTGGCCAAACAGCCGTGAGTCTGTGCTGGTAGTAGGACACCAGCCGGCATTGGGGCAGTTGGCCGCGCTGCTGATCGACGGCCAGGTACAAAACTGGACGATTCGCAAAGGCAACGTCTGGTGGATCGTACAGCGCAAACGTGACGATATCGATGGCAATTATCTACGCGCCGTCATGACCCCAGAATTACTGACAAAATAGTTTTCACGATGTCTTGCAGTGTTCACAACATCAGCGAAAACGTATATAGCAACAATCCCACCATGCCCCCTACCAGCGTGCCATTGATGCGTATGTATTGCAGATCCTTGCCAACATATAGTTCAAACTTGCGCGATACCGTTTCAGCATCCCATTGCTGAATCACACGTCGTACCAAATCAGCGATTACGTGGCGCTGGGCGACGATGGCATGCGTTGCAAAGTTGGCGATCCAAGTATTCAATTTAGTGCTGATGATACGATCCTGCACGAGCGCCTCGCTCATCGCGCGGATTGCTCTATCCACTAACGACACCGCTTTTGACTCCGGTGCGGCGATGTCATTTAACATGCGTTGTCGTACATCCTGCCAAACTTGCTCCGTATAGTCGACAAACAATGGATGCGCAAACAGATCGTGCAACATCAACGCGAGCTTTTCCTCTACTTCAGGTGAGGTACGCAATTTGACGATCCACTGCTCTAGAAACTCCTGAAAACGCGCGCGCCATTCGCTCTCCGGTGATTTCATTTCTGCCAGTACGATGTGTAACTCATCTAACAGGCGGACGAAGAAACGTTGGTCCAATGCCTTCGGCATCCAGCGCGGACTTTTCTCATGGATCTTCTCGCGGATCAAACCACGGTTCTGTTCCAGCCCTTGCGCCACGATCAACACGGCACGATCAAACAGCGCTTGATGTCGTCCATCGGCCACCAGTACCGCGACTACCTCGGCAAGTAGCGGCGCAAACTTAACTTGCGCCACACCACTGCGAATTCTGGCTTGCAGGAACCGTACGACGTCATCGTCTTCCACCATCTTTAGCAAAACTGGCACCGCACTCACAAGTTGTTGCGCCACCGCTCGACTATTTTGCGGCCGCGTCAACCATCCAGCGGCGACGCCAGAAAAATCGATGCGTTGTAGTTCAACGCTGACGACGTCATGCGTCATGAAATTATGCTCAAGAAAATTGGCCACACTGCCGCCAATTTTGTCCTTGTTACGCGGAATAATTGCCGTGTGTGGAATCGGTAAGCCAAATGGGTGACGGAACAACGCCGTTACCGCAAACCAATCTGCCAACGCCCCAATCATCGCCGCTTCGGCAAAGGCACGTACAAATGCCAACGCGGGAATGTCTTTTTCAAGGATTTTAGTGACGACAAAAATAATTGCCATCAACAGCAGCAAACCGGTGGCGAGACGACGCATGCGTGCTAATTGCGCAAACTGAGCTTGTTCTTGTTGTTCTTGCAGCACTTGCATAAAAGTCTCCATCCTCCACCAGTAAGGTACATGAATAGGAGTCACTCTCATGCTGCTTGGTTCGCGTTTTTGTTTCGCTGGTGGTTTGAACTGTTGCCCAATACCGCCACTTATCACCGCGTCCTACGCGTCTATCCTGCCAACCCTTTACTCCCAAGGCGATGAGGGCCGCTCAGGTATTGTGCACGTCAATGAAGGCTAGCAACTCATCCATCGGCATCGCCTTGGCGAATAACCACCCTTGTGCGTACTGCACACCGCGATCTCGCAGGATACGCGCTTGCTGCTCGGTTTCGACACCCTCGGCAATCATTTGCAGATGCAAGGATTTGGCCATCTCGATGATGTGCAGGGCAACATGGCTGGTGACCGCATCGGTGCCCAAGGTATCAACAAAAGATTTGTCGATTTTCAGATAATCTAGATCAAAGTTGGCGAGATACGACAAGCTTGAGTAGCCCGTACCAAAATCGTCAATCGCGACTTGTAAGCCGTACGCTCTAAACGCAGAAACAATATCGCGCATGGCCTCGGCGTTCATCCACCCATGCTCGGTTGCCTCAACCATGATATTGCTAGACGCAATCCCCGCGTTCGAGACCATCCGCATCAAATGCTCCAGCGTTTCCTTTTCCTGCAAATCAAGCGAAGAGAAATTAATACCGATATGAAAATCAGGCATGCTTTTCAATAGTGAGGAGGTCTCCTCGCCCACCGTATCGATCACGAATGACGTAACACGTCGAATCAAGCTGCTTTTTTCAGCGACGCGTATAAACTCATCCGGTGCTATAAATTTCCCGTCAGGCCGTCGCCAGCGTATCAATGCTTCTGCACCAATACAGCGTCCATTATGCAAATCCATAATCGGCTGATACAGCAGATAAAACTGTTTGCGACGCAAGGCCGACTGAATCTCGCTATGCAACGATAAATGGCGGCGCGTCAATAACAGAATTACGGCCGTAAAGGCAATCCCCAACACTAAACCGGCAGGCAGAAATAGACACATCAGTCTATCGATATGCGCATGAGTGTAGGAGACAGGTATTGCAGACAGACCTGCGAAATTAAATTGAGACGAACGACGGATTGCAACCAGAAAGCCATCATCGTAAAACGATAGACTTGCTTCGTCTTTATAACGGTCCAACCACGCTTGCTTGATTTTCCCGCGTACCACCAATGGTGCGTGGCTAGGTATTTCGAAAATACTGAAAAATATATCGGGACGCTCTACGGTGACATCCGCTGTCAAATCCTGATGCGAAATAACCGCATAACCACGCTTCTCAAGTACAAAGAAATTGCTACCGTTGGTGGCCGCCAATGCCGCACTTGGCCACACGCGGGAACCTGCACTCGTGACAAACTTTGGTTCGCCCAGCGCGAAGCCAGACCATTCTGCTCCCGCTGACGAGCATGCAATGTGATTATCTGAAATGTAGGCCAAGCCTTTGAGGTAGGTCGACGACAGTGCGATGCGTTGCATGCGCGCTATATCGGCATCAGAACAGGGAACAATCTGCGGATCTGAATGAAGCGTTTTAAAGGCGGCAATCATCTGCTGATTAGTCGCGTCTACTCTGCGCATCAAACCTTCGGCTAGCTGCTGCTGCCGCGCAAGTTCGTCTTGATTGCCTTGCCACTGCGCCAATTTGATCGAGACCGCAACCGGCGCTGCCAGAGCAAGAGCACATACAAGAACCAGCAGGGCGCTGGACAACGCCCTATTCATCTCTTCCGTTCATATGGGCGCTATCAACTAAAGCTCAGCATTTTTATTATGTGCAATCGTGGATTACAGAGAAGTCCACATCATATGCCGAGCCTCTGTAAACTTGCAAGCAAGCCATGTTTTAGCGTGGTAAAACAGAACGGATTTATTTATTCTTGAGAATGCATGCTGCTTGCGTCCATTACCGCATCATCCCAGAATGGATGACCTTAGCCCAATATAGGCTGTGTGACTGGCTGATGCTTGTTAGTTCGTACCGGATGCAGATGGAAAAGGAATTGGCGCGTCGATACATCCCAAGAATACGAAAGCGCATGTTGGCGTACTACGCTGCGTTTCAATCGCAATGCCTCAAAACAGGCACGTGATAAATCCTCGTCTAAAATGCCGGAGATCCCATCCGCCACCACATCAATCGGACCTGCTACCGGATACGCCGCAACGGGTACACCGCAGGCCATGGCCTCCGCCATCACCAGGCCGAAGGTATCGGTACGACTAGGGAAGACAAACACGTCTGCGCAATTGTAATAAGCGGGCAAGGCTTCATGTGATTTGACACCAAGAAAACGTACTGCCGGATATTTTTTCTCCAACGTCTCGCGTTGCGGGCCATCGCCGATCACCCATTTTTCGCCTGGTAACTCTATGCGCAAAAAATCCTCAATGTTCTTTTCGATCGCCACCCTCCCGACATAAAGATATAGCGGTCGCGTCAGTGACAATTCTTGGCGCACGCCCGGCTTGAAGTAATCAGTATCCACCCCTCGTCCCCATTGCACTACCTGTTGAAACCCATGATTTTCCAACGCGCGCTGGACGCCGAGCGTCGGCACCATGATGGCCTTGGATGGCCCATGAAACCATTTCAACCAGCGGTAACTAAAAGCTAATGGCAGGCGCATACGCGCATGCAGATATTCAGGGAAGCGCGTGTGGTACGCCGTTGTGAAATCCAGATCGTGCTGCAAACAGTAGCGACGTGCCGCCAAGCCCATCGGCCCTTCGGTTGCAATATGAATGCAATCAGGATCAAACTCTTCTAGCTGAGTAGCAATGTGAGCATACGGCTTGTAGGCGAGCTTGATTTCCGGATAGGTCGGGCAGGAGAAACTGCGCAGGTTTTCCGGTGTCACCATTAACACCGCATGTCCCAAACTACGTAAATGATGACGCGTCGCCTTTAGCGTGTTGACGACGCCATTGATCTGCGGCTCCCAAGCATCGGTTACGATAGCGATACGCATAAATCTTTTACCTTTTTCTGTTCGCTCGTTGATTGCGACATAACGATCTCCTGCCAATCCACCAGCCGCAATGCGCCGGTGTGATCTTCCACCAAGGCTGACAAGCTTTCGACCCAGTCGCCATCATTGCAGTATTGGATACCATCGATGTCGCGTATTTCCGGCTTATGTATATGCCCGCAAATCACGCCATCCAGACCGCGGCGCTTGGCTTCGGCTGCCAGCGCATTTTCAAATGAAGAAATGTAGCTCACTGCATTTTTGACTTTCAGCTTCAGGTACTGCGACAGCGACCAATAAGGCAGACCGGCACGCGCACGCCAGCGGTTGAGCCAGTGATTGCATTTCAAAGTGACGGTATAAAGATTGTCGCCAACATAGGCCAGCCATTTGGCGCAGGCGATTACGCCGTCGAAGCGGTCACCGTGCAGTACCAACATCCGCTTACCTGCTGCGGTGGTATGGACTAGCTCATCACGCACGCGTATGCCGCCAAAATCGAGATCAATGTATTGGCGAATCGCTTCATCGTGATTACCAGGTACGAAGATGACTTCGGTGCCTTTCTTCGCTTTCTTCAGAACGATTTGCACCACGTCGTTATGTGCCTGCTCCCAGTACCAGCGACGCTTGAGCTGCCAGCCGTCGATAATGTCGCCAACCAGATAGAGCGTCTCTGACTCGGTTTTGCGCAAAAACTCCAGCAAACGTTGCGCTTGGCAACCAGGCGTGCCTAGATGAACATCGGAAATCCAGATGGTACGGAAGCGCTGAACATCACGCTTACCCCCCTTTTCCGACCCAACTTCACATCCGATAAAATCAGTTGTCAAAAATTGGTCGCGTGGCTTCATACCGTTTTTGTCTCCTTTAGATAATGACGTGCGTAACGTTTATCCAGCTTTGCTAGCGGTAGCAACATGAACAGATCGGCGCTGTGGAAATCCGGATCCCAAGCTGGTTCGCCGCAAATCCAAGCGCCCCCTCGCAGGTAACCTTTGATCAGCGGTGGGATGGTCGGCACATAACCCTGTTCTCGCTCGACAGGAAATGGCAGGTGCGGTGTTACACGATATTCGGCCGGCGACAGATTGGTATCAGCCAGCGAGTGATACAAGGCGGCGGCATTATGACCGCCATCGGCCAAGCTGATACTGGCGCAGCCAATCAGGTATTCGCATTTTTCGCGTTTCATAAAGGCCGCCAGACCTGCCCACAGCATCATGATGACGCCGCCGCTACGATAGTCTGGGTGAATGCAGGCACGACCTGCTTCGGCGATGCTATTGCGCAGATTGTTTAAGCGGCTGAGATCGAATTCACTCTCAGAATAAAACTGCCCGATCTTGCGTGCCGCTTGCGGACTGAGGACGCGATAGGTGCCTACGACTTTTAGAGTTTTGGTATCACGTACGATCAGATGATCACAATACTGGTCGTATTCATCCTTATCCAGCCCTTCTGCATTGGCCAGAGACGACAAGCCCATCGCCTCGATAAACACCTTGTAGCGCAGGCGTTGCACTTCACGCACTTCTTCCTGAGTGGTGGCAAGACTTAGCGCGATCTTGGAAAAATTTGCGGTCGAATTTCCTTCGGAATCAGCAGGGATGGTCAGTAATCGCATATGTCGTCCTTAGTAGTGTGACGAGCGAAGCGTAACTGCCGATTACTTCAACAAAATGACAGCACCATGTCATTTTGATGACACGACAACAGTCAGCAGGCGTTTTACCGATAGCATTTTTCAAGAGAAATAAAACGAAAAATGCCGTCTTGTTTGATACAAGACGGCATTAGAGTGGCATGCGCAGAATTACTTCTTACTTCTTAATTCTCACTTATCTTTTTTTGGCCGACCAGCCTTGAGTGGCGGCAAACCTGCGATCAGAATGCGAAGCTTATCTTCGCTCGTCGTATTAAGCAAGGCAACGCCTGCACGCAACAGCTCGCTTTTTTTGACAGCGATGCCTGACTTCAAAAACGCTTTTTTTACATCGTTCAGAATTTGGTATTCGCTCTCTGGCATGGTAAAACTATCACGCACCAGTTTCGACTTTTTGATCTTTCCCTTGACCATACCCGCGGTTGGGATGAGCGGTTTAGCTACGGACTTTACAGGCACTTTCACCGTAGCGTTGACATCACGCTTGACCGCTGTTTTTGCCAAAGGCTTCACTGGCGCTTTCTTCACTACAGTCTTCTTCACCGCTGGCTTAGCTGCGACCTTTTTCGCAGCCACTTTTTTCGTCGCCACTTTTTTTACCGGAGCTTTGCTTGCCGGATTTTTGGTTGCCGGAGTTTTTCTCGTTACAGCCTTTTTAGCGACATTTTTTGCAGCTACATTTTGACTGGCAACAGCAGCGGCTGATTCGGTCTTTTTCAACATATTTATCCCCATATTTATTAATGATATAAACAATATATATAATTTATATTAAATCTGCAAGTCCAGCCCTCAGGCAAAGCTCTTCATTCAAACTTTCCAGCGACTTTCGCTTCATCATCCGGTAACAATTGCAACGCAAAATTCGGTGCTTTCCATGCTTGCAAATATCCCATGATGTCTCGCTTATTCCGCCGCCAATTTTGCAACTTACTTTTTCTGATCAACCTATCTCTGGTATGTCCCACCTCGTTCTCTGCAGAAGCAGGAGATGCAATTGTCATCGGACAGGCAATTGACCTATCGAGTCAAAATGGCAGTATTGGGCGTGATTATGTTGCGGGTATCAAGACCTTTTTTGATGCGCTGAATGCAGCTGGCGGGCTCAATGGAAGACATGTGCGTTATATAGTGCGCGATGATCAGGGAAAATCAGATCTCGCCACCAAAGCCACGACAGAATTGATAGAACGTGACCATGTCGACTATCTACTTGGCGGCGTAGGTGACCGCGTTACGCAGGCAGTATTGAATACGCCCGCTTTCCGCCAAAGTAATCTAGTGTTATATGCGCCCCTGGTTGATGCAATCGAAATCAACGACGCTCGGGTACTGTTCTGGCGCCCCGCCTATTTGCAGGAAATTCGTCATATCCTGACGCACTTTGGCCAACTCGGCATGCGTAATATTGGCATCGCTTACCAGGATGCGCCAGCCACACAGACCGCCTTTCGTATGGTATCCGCCGAACTGAAATCGCATGGCTTGGCACTGACAGGAACAGCCCGTATCGGCAACCAAGCTGCACAAAATGAACAGGAAGCTGCCAAGTTGGCAATGCAAAATCCGGAATTCGTGATCGTCATTGCCGACACCATTAGTTCCGCTTTGTTTTTAAAATCTTTCCGCAACCATGCCACGCAAACTTTTGTCGCTGGCACATCGTTGACCAACTTGGAAACACTGCGTCAACTCGCTGGTTCACGGGCGGTTGAATGGACAGTGTTTTCGCAGGTAGTACCCAACCCCAACAATGCTAAAACGCAAATCCAGTTGGAGCATATGAAAATGATGCAAAGGTATCGTGACGAACCTATGTCACCGTTAACGCTGGAAGGTTTTGCTGTCGCCAAGACATTGGTCAAGGCAATTCAGCGCACGAAGAAAGCACCACTGATGGCGCTGCAGGATTTACTGACGCAGCATGCCAACATCGATTTGGGTGGATTAATAGTATCGACCGCGGAACCGGGACAAAAACAAAGCAAACAGCAAAACAATCATCTTTCCCGCTATCTGGACATTGCACTCTTCAAAAAGAATGCGCTGGTGTTCTGAGCTGCTGCTCGGTCGCTACTGCAGACGACATTCAATCTAATGTGGTTTGAATCGAATGAAGCGATAAATATAGACTGCTACCACCAAAATCACCACGCCTTTCGAGACTGGATCGACATAGCCTTCAACCGCGGTGTAATGCGCTTGCAAAATATATCCGCTAGCCGCCAACAAGCTGGTCCAGATTAATGAGCCTAACGTTGAATACAATAAAAACGGCAGCATCGGCATACTCACAATGCCGGCTGGCACCGAAATTAATGTGCGAACAGCGGGAACCAAGCGTCCAAAAAATACTGCTGCGCGCCCATGCCGGGAAAACCAGTCCGCCGCCTGATCAATATCTGTCGGTGAAACCGTCATCAAGCGCCCGAAACGACTTGCCATGCGCTTGAGTCGATCACCGCCAAACAACTTCCCCGCGTAATACCACGGCAAGGCACCAACCACCGATCCTGCTGTACCCGCTAAAATCACCAACACAAGGTTGAGCTCGCCACGCGCAGCAACAAATCCCGCCAGCGGCATGATCAGCTCAGAGGGGATCGGCGGAAAAACATTTTCCGCGAGCATCAACAGGAAGATACCGAGATAGCCACCTTGTGAAACAAAATCGACAATATGATGAAACAAGGCAGATTCCCTTTTGTTGACAATGAAGATGATGATCAGATGCCGCCAACGATAAAAAATTCATTCGCCGCCGACCAGCTCTGACCAACTACAAACCGACATCAAGATAAACGTCTGTTAGCGATTAATCACAAACACTTGCTAAGGCCTTATCTGGGCACTTTCAGGTATTTAGTTTGATGGAAAATTCCACGCCAACCTCGTCCCACACATCCTTTTCTTTTTCTATCCAGTACGAAACTGTCGGATGATGCTTGATCCAATCCTTTCGCATGTCGACGTCAATCCTATTTTTCATTTTCACATGCAGATCGTCTTCACCCAACGTTATGCGCGCATGCATGAACATCGTCGCCAGCCGCAAAGAAAGTACGGCCTTGGAAAAATCCAGGCTGGACAAGGTGTCTTGAACTTTGCGCAAATTACCTTTTTGCGCCAGCACCAATCGACTCATCACGCGTTGCTCACGCGTGGTAAATCCGGGCAGATCGGCGTTTTCAATCATGTAGGCTGCGTGCTTGTGATAACCGCTATGTGAGATCACCATCCCGATCTCATGCAGCAAACCACTCCAGCCCAACAATCCGACATATGACTCATCAGTCGGCTTCAATGACGTAAATAAATTCACCGCAGTCTGCGCCACCTGCTCGGCACGCGCTGAATCTATTGCAAAACGCTGCTGAAAATCTCGCACTGACTGGTCACGCCGATCAACCTTGCTGATGCGCCACTGCATGTCCCACATGACGCCCATCCGTAAACCGGCATCCACAGGATGCACAATCTTGATGTCTATTTCCTGCATCAGTGCAATCAAAATTGCCACTGCACCTGCGATCGCGGTCGCACGATCCGGCTTCATACCCGTTAATGCGATATCGTCGGCATGGCCAAACGAAATTAAACGCCGTTTAAGCGACTGCAAACTTTTGAGCGTTATCTGCCCATCACCTAAATCATTTTTGATGATGGCATCGGCAATCGCGCGCACGGTGCCAGAAGAGCCATATGCAGCAGACCAAAATTGCGGCTTGAAAAGCAAAGCCGCATCCTCAAAGCGTGAACGTGCAGAAAGAATCGCTTCGTCAAACGCTTCCGCCGTGATACGCCCAGCGGGGAAAAATGCCAGATTCTGTGGCACGGTACCGACGGTGAATGACTCCACTCTTTCAATTTGCTGCCCTTTGCCGATAATCAGTTCGGTCGAGCCGCCGCCAATATCGATCACCAGACGCCGCTCGTTTGAATTTAAGGTACTGGCAACGCCCATATAGATCAGGCGCCCCTCTTCCTCTCCCGAAATAATCTCGATCGGGTAACCGATGGCAGCCTCCGCTGCAGGCAGAAAAACTGCAGAATTATTGGCGATACGAATCGTATTGGTAGCCACTACCCGCACCGCACTCAGTGGATAGGTACTCAGAATGGCATTGAAGCGTGCCAGCGATTCAATCGCTGCTTCCATCGCGCTGACCGTCAAATTCCCCTTGGCATCAAGTCCTGCGCCCAGCCGAATCGGATCGCGCGCACTTTTGATAAGACGTATGGCTTCGCCATCGTAGCGACCGATATGCAAACGAAAACTATTTGAACCTAAATCTACTGCAGCAAACATTCCACCCTTTCAGCAAGCTGATTCATTTGATCAGCCTTATCCACGAAACCATATAGCTTACTGTGCCGATATGAAAATTTCATGACAATAATTTTGTGACATCAAGCCCTCATTATTACAGTGTAACGACGATGGTAGATGCTACTGCGCATGAATATTTATATTGTGCATGGTGAGGAATGCCTGATTCAGTTAAAAATGCGGGACAAGGCGTACACAACAATGATGAAATACATTTTCAGAATGTTGTTTTGTTGATATTTTTCTCAAGCCCTACACACGTCATTCCTCCCGGTACGCCAAATGTGCGTGAGGAACATGTACAAATAAGCCATAAAAAATGATTTGCACTATATTAGTTTGAGTACGCATCATTTGACATGGAATGTTCTGCCCCGTATAATGTGAGCCTCGTTCAGGTAGTAAGGAAATGAAAGAACAGAGAAACAGAACGTCACACAAAGTCGCATGCCATGTGCGATAAGACAGATAAGACGAATGTAGCTACACTTGCGGACATGAACGAAACCGCCAAATTTATTGCTGTAAATGATTCCTTGCGGATTCTGCAAAGCGTACGACGTATCGCGCAATGCGTAGAGCACCATTCCAAACATCTGACCATCGCCCATGGCATTACATCACCACAATTAGTGGCATTGTTGGCGATTGCGCAATCTGGTCCCAGTACCCTCAAGTCAATAGGACGAGCGATTCAGCTCAGCCCCAGTACCGTAGTTGGTATTGTTGATCGACTAGAAGAAAAAGGACTGGTACGCAGAGAACGTGATACACGTGATCGTCGCAATGTTTTTGTGACTGTGACAGTAACAGGACAAGTAATGGTGGCCAATGCGCCAAGCGCACTACCTACAGGTTTTAGTAGTGCGCTCGGCACATTGCCAGATGAAGACCGCCAAACTTTGGTTGCGACGTTAGAACGCTTTGCCGTGCTATTAGAGTCAAAATCGCCTGCTACTGTACCGCCAGCGATTGTGTAAACAATCTGACGCTCGTTTCTGTTTTCATGTTTTCTATTTCTGCCCGTTTTTACTGCCTTGACGAGCGAGGCCGATGACCTAGTGTCATCGGAAATTCACCTCTGCAACAGGGAGGAAATATGAATGCACCAATAACGAATGTTGTGCCGCCAGCAGTTTTTCGGCAGCCTACACGTAGCGATGGCGATGCCTTGCACAGCTTGATTGCAAGTTGCCCGCCGCTGGATCTTAATTCCACCTACGCTTATTTACTCCTGTGTGAACATCACGCCGATACCTGTGTCATAGCAGAGTCCGGTGGACAGATCGCAGGTGCCATCACCGGCTATCGTCATCCGCAGCGGCCCGATACTTTATTTGTTTGGCAAGTTGCGGTTTCACCAGATTTTCGTCGGCAGGCGCTCGCAGCGCGGATGTTGGAACAACTATTTGCTAACGGTAGTTATCGCTGCATCGAAACCACGATCAGTCCCGATAACGCACCGTCACACAATCTGTTTCAGAAATTTGCAGAGCGCCATGGCGTCGAACTGGAAATTAGCCCGTTGTTTGCTGCCAGCGATTTCGGTAGCGGCAATCATCAAGCTGAACCACTTTATCGTTTGGGGCCTTGGCCACAAACCAAATAAGCAAGTTTAAATAACGTTTTAATTCACGTTTTAATTTACGTCTTACTTTAATTTTAAATTAACCATCCACAGGAGTAGCTGCATCATGAAAATATTTGATCGCTTAGAGTCCGAAGTGCGGGGTTACATCCGTTCATTCCCAACCATTTTTGCAACCGCACAAAACGCCGTGTTAACCGACGAAGGTGGCAAGCAATATATCGATTTCCTCGCGGGTGCTGGTGTGCTCAACTACGGCCATAACAATCCGATCCTGAAAAAGGCCGTCATCGACTATCTCGAGAAAGACGGCATCATTCATGGTCTTGACATGGCGACCAGCGCGAAAAAACATTTCATGGAAACGTTCGAAAAGAACATCCTGAAGCCGCGCAAGCTTGAGTACAAAATGCAGTTTACGGGCCCAACCGGTACCAACGCAGTGGAAGCCGCAGTCAAGCTGGCACGTAACATCACTGGCCGTACATCCGTGATTTCATTCACCAATGGCTTCCATGGCGTCTCGCTGGGTTCGCTCGCCCTCACTGGCAATCGCAAGTTCCGCGAAGCCGCTGGCGTGCCGCTGACCAATGTGCACCGTGCACCTTACTCCGGTTATTTCGGCGACGACGTTGATACCATCGCGATGCTGGACAAATTGATCGGCGATCCGAGTAGTGGCGTCGACCATCCTGCTGCGGTTGTAGTTGAGTGTGTGCAGGGCGAAGGCGGTTTGAATGTCGCTGGCATGAACTGGCTGAAAAAACTGGAAAAACTGTGCAATCGCTACAAGATTATTTTGATTGCCGATGATATTCAGGCTGGTTGTGGTCGTACCGGTACCTTCTTCAGTTTTGAACCTGCCGGTATCAAACCCGATATCGTCACGCTGTCGAAATCGTTGTCTGGTTTCGGTCTACCTATGGCGTTGCTACTGATGAAGCCTGAGCTGGATCAATGGAAACCAGGCCAACATAATGGCACCTTCCGCGGCAACAATATGGCCTTCGTGACTGCAACCACAGCGATCGAAACATATTGGAGCGATAAAAAGTTTGAACTGGAAATTCAAGAGAAATCTCTGACCATTGAGATGTTCCTCGACAATCTGGTTGCCACCTATCCGGCGGCAGAACTGACGCGTCGTGGTCGCGGCATGATGCAAGGTATCGCTTGCGCAGATCCAGCATTGGCAAGCCGCATCACCGAACGCGCATTCCAGCAAGGTTTGATTATTGAAACCTCGGGTGGTCGCGATGAAGTCATCAAACTTTTGATGCCACTCACCATCGATGTCGCCACGCTGGCAACCGGTCTGGATATGCTGGAATTGGCGATCGCCGATGCGACTGCCGAATACAGCAACCCCGATCAAGTAACTAAAGAGGTAACCATATGATCGTACGCAAATTAGAAGACATCATCGGTACCGAGCGCGACGTCAAAACCGACACTTGGTGTAGTCGTCGCCTGCTATTACGCGATGATGGCATGGGTTTCTCCATGCATGAGACCACCATCTTCGCTGGCACCGAGACACATATTTGGTACAAAAACCATCTCGAAGCAGTCTATTGCGTAGAGGGAAAAGGCGAAGTCGAATTGATTCCGTCTGGTGAAATCTTCCCCATCGTGCCAGGCACACTGTACGCATTGAACGAACATGATCGTCATTGGCTGCGTGCCGCACCTGACAGCGATTTACGCTTGGTTTGTACGTTTAACCCACCGGTAGTCGGTACCGAAGTTCATGACGCTGAAGGTGTCTACGCCGCCGCCGAAAATTAATAAGGAGGAAATCCTGCATGCAATCCCAAAATCGCTACGCAAGTCGAAGTCAGACCAGTGACGCGATCCTTGCGCGACAGGAGCCAGTCCTACACGAAGTAGAATCTAGCCCCGCTAGCAGCGGCCCTGCTAGCGATAGTAATAGTCATCCTGATACGCTCACCCACACACAACGCGAGCGTTATCAAGAGGACGGTTTTCTGTTAATGCCCGATCTTTTTTCGCGCACTGAGATCGACACGCTGTTTAAAGAAATGCAAAACATGCGTGAAAGCTTTGCCAATACTGGCCGTGAAGAAGTCGTCGCCGAACTTAATAGCGGTGAAGTACGCTCAATTTTCGCCGTGCATCGCATCAATCGCTTGTTTGCCAATTTAGTTCGCGACCCTCGTGTTCTCAATGTCGCGCGCGAGATACTCGGCAGCGACGTCTACATCCATCAATCACGCATCAATTACAAACCTGGCTTCAATGGCAAGGAGTTCTTCTGGCACTCTGACTTTGAAACCTGGCACAACGAAGATGGTATGCCGGCGATGCGTGCTGTCAGCTGCTCGATTTTGCTGACAGATAACGACAGCAATAATGGCCCGCTGATGTTGATTCCTGGATCGCACCATCACTATGTAGTGTGTCCATGCGAGACGCCGGATGAGAATTACAAAACCTCGTTGCGCAAGCAGGAAACGGGTGTGCCCGATCCCATGTTATTGCGCTATTTAGCGGATATGGGTGGCATCAAAACTTGTACCGGCAAAGCTGGATCAGTGGTGTTTTTCGACTGCAATACCATGCATGCATCGAATAGCAACGTCACACCTTACCCGCGCAGCAATGTTTTCTTTGTCTACAACAGCATAGAAAATCAATTGCAGACGCCGCCTAACGACTTGACCCCGCGACCAGAATTTGTGGCGACGCGAGAACACGTTGAAGTACTCGAAGCGCAGCCATTGAGAATTGATAGTACTCACTAAAAATTCAGTGGACGTGAATGTAAAAAGTGCGACCGGTTTTGCCGATCGCACTTTTTTATTCTTGGTTTCAGTATTTAGTGTCGGTACTTGATCTCAGTACTTAATCTCAGACTTAGTCTCATTACTTAGTTGCAGCAGCAAGCTCACCTTCAGCTAAACTTTCGCTCTGCATCCAACGCCAATCCGGCGCCAATACTGCCAAATAAATCGCCTTCTACTCGTCGCGCTGATGGCAACAATGCCGCGATGCGTTCACGCAATAGATGTACGCCGCTAGAACCACCGGTAAAAAATACCGTATCGACTTGCTCTGCCATGATGCCGGCATCCAGCAATAGCTTGCTAACGGTAACTTCGATCGACCCCACCATCTTATCGATCGCATCTTCAAATTCATCGCGTTGCAGTTGTACTGTTTGATTGGGTGACAGCCGATCCAGCAAGAGCGCGGTCTGCGTATGTGCGGACAAAGCAATCTTGCCCTCTTCCGACTTCATTGCCAGCCAGTGTCCATTGCGGTTTTCGATTAGATGCAACAAGCTATCAAGCTTGTCTTTTTCTTTCGCATCACGGTAGATATCTTTGATCTGCAACGCGGTCTTTTGCGTGTACGCCAAATTAATCGTGTGCCAAGTCGCCAGATTAAAGTAATAGCTAGAAGGCATCTCACTATTATTGTTAAGCAGGCTACCCAAACCCAGCAACGGCATGATGCTATGCAGACTAAGATATTTATCAAAATCGGTACCGCCGATATGAATACCACCAGTCGCCAGAATATCGCTACGTCTATCCGTCAGTTTTGCCTGTTGCGGCGATAAGCGTACCAACGAAAAATCGGAAGTACCACCGCCGATATCAGCGATCAGCACTAGCTCTTCTTTATCTATTTGCGATTCATAATCAAAAGCAGCAGCAATCGGCTCGTACTGAAAATCAATTTCCTTGAAACCGACCGATTGCGCGATCTCATACAGCGTATCTTCAGCAGCAAAATCCGCATCTTCATCGCCATCGACAAAAAACACGGGACGACCAAACACAGCAGTATTGAATTCCCGTCCTGCCGACACTTCAGCACGACGCTTCAGCTCACCGATAAACTGTGCCAGCAACATCTTGAAAGGCAACACCTTGCCCATGACTTCAGTTTGATCGTCGATCAGCGCGGTCCCAAGCAAGCTTTTCAGCGAGCGCATTAAACGCCCTTCATACCCTTGCAGATAATTATCCAGCGCGGCGCGGCCGTAATAAACCTGCTCTTCATCGGCATTGAAGAAAATCACCGACGGTAAAGTCGTTTTGTCATCTTCCAGTTGCAACAATGCCGAGCTGCCGGGGCGGCTCCATCCTACGGTGGAATTTGATGTGCCGAAATCGACACCGCACGCGTTAGTCATACACCATCCTATCAATCAAACCGGGCACGATGATAAGGCATTACGGGCAAACGGGGGACAACTTGGGAAAATTGAAGGAGCTTGGAGTAAAGCGAAAACGTTAAAGCGACTAACAAACAGACGATAAAAAAGCCACGCACCTCAAGTGTCGCGGCTTTTTCAGAGGGGGAATTAGAAGTCCAAGGAAGCGCTGACGGTAATGGTGCGCGGCATCCCGGCTGCGAGATAGCCCGAGCTACCACCGTTTCCGCCGACGGATGCCCAATAATCGCGATCAGTAACGTTATCAATGTTTGCGCGTAAGGTGAGGATTTTTCCACTCACTTCTGTCATGTAACGTGCGCCTAGATCTAAACGTGTCCAGCCTGCTACTTTCAAGGTATTCGTGTTATTTGCGTAACTGCTACCCGTTGCAACAATCTGAGAGTCCAATGACAAGCCTTGTATGCCTGGCACTCGCCATTCGAGCCCCAAATTTGCTTGAGCTTTTGGAACGCCGATGACTCTATTACCATCATTTTGACCATTAGCGGTTTTACGGATCTCTGCGTCCAACAAGGTAATACCACCCAAAATTTTCAGATCACGCGTTGCTTTTCCATAAACTGACAATTCGATTCCTTGATGACGGTCTTCACCATCAATCTTATAAATGCGATTTTCAGTAACGCCACTCGGCTTGATAGTAGTAAAGTAGGCAACTGCACCACCGATGCTACTGCCATCGTATTTAACACCGACTTCCTTTTGCTTAGAAACATATGGATCGAAAACCTGCCCCGGATTATCGACTTTTGTCGGATCATTAGGCGCAGTTAGCGCTCTACTCAAGCTCTCAATGTAATTGGCATAAAGCGAAAGGTTATCTTTCATTTTCCACACCAAACCTACAACTGGCGAAACATGAGATCGCTTGTAACTGTCATCCGGCTTCAATGCCCCTGTAACGTAATCGAAACTGCTGGTATCAATTGTTTGATGCCGCGCACCAACCGTAACTAAAAACTGGTCCTCAGCAAATCCAATAGTGTCACCAACCGCAAAACTATCGAGTTGATTGCGTGAAACGGTTAGAGGGTCACCCATATCACCAGCACTATACGAAAGACTCGGAATTGAATATTGCTGTGGATTATTCAACTGATCATTGACCGCAAACTCAGCCCCCCTATACGCCCCCTTCTCTTTGATTCTATAGGTCGAAGCAGATGCCACAATAGAATGAGAAATTGAACCCGTTTTTAGTTTACCTCGCAAGCCGACTTCGCCGCTTTTAACGGTATCTTCTCTATTATTATCGAACCGCGTTCCGGTACCGTCTCCCGTTGCTGCACTCGTGATCGTGAGCCCACTCAGCACGTTGGACTCTTTGCTTTGTCGCATGCCGAACGCCGCCCATGCTGTCCAATTGGCATTGAAATCGTACTCGCCACGTAAGGTACCAAACGTATCTCTCTCATTAGAATGCGTCCAGTTTTGTGACCAGTTCTTCGTATTGTCTGGTGCGTCTGGTACGACCGATCCACCGTCGATAGTTACACTTGGACGTGCACGTTTAAGTCTGTTGTTCTGATATCCAATATCGCCCGATAAACGAACATTACTACTATGCCAATCCACACCAATGGCAAACGCATCCAGCGTTGTTTTTTCACGATCAACACCCGTGCCACCCTCACCGTGGACGGCGTTCACACGAATACCCGTGCTAGCGTCTGGTCCGAATCGGCGCGCAACATCCGCAGCAGCACGAGTCTGCCCTCCGGTACCTCCTCCCACGGTAATGCGTGTCAACGGGTTATTCGGCGCCCGCTTCGGCAACAAATTAATAGACCCACCAATACCACCACCGCCCGGTGCAGCACCGGTCAGGAAGGCACTAGCGCCGCGCAGTACTTCTACCCGTTCGACCAATTCAGTTGCAATCGATTGGCGCGGCAGGATGCTATACAGGCCGTTATAGGCCACTTCGTCAGAAGCCAGAATAAAGCCGCGTATAAAATACGACTCTTGAAAATTACCAAAACCGCGTGCCACGCGTACCGACGAATCATTTTTCAATACGTCACCTATCGTGCGCGCCTGCTGATCCTGAATCAGTTCATTGGTGTAGCTGGTGATATTGAATGGCACATCTAAATTATCCTGCGTACCCAAAATGCCAGCACGCCCACCACGAGCCACCTGCCCGCCCGCGTACGGTTTGGATAAGCCGTCAGCAGATGCATCGGCGGATGCATTGACGGTAATCGTACCTAACTTCTGGTCATCGACTTTGGGAGTTTCCTGGGCATGCGCGCCACAGACGGTGAGAAATGCGGCGAAGGCAATCGGAGTGGGAGTAAAACGTTTGAACATTGGCGTTTCAACTTGATTTAATTGAGAATAGCTCTCATTCTAAATCATTAGGATGCTAATGGGAATGATTTGCATTACAATATTTGTCTAAAAGATGTAAAACACACTCTCAAGCTGTTGGTGCTCAGCGCTGACGCTTGGCGCTTAAGTCTTCCTTGCATCACGTTCAATTCAGCCCTAGATTTATATGACTTCACACTCCCTCCGGCGCTGGGCATGGATACACAAATGGAGTAGCCTGGTCTGCACCATCTTCATGCTGTTGTTGTGCCTCACCGGCTTGCCGTTAATTTTCCACCACGAAATCGGCCATCTACTTGCCACTGAGGTTGAGGCGCCAACCATGCCCGCAACTACGCCGCATATCAGCCTGGATAAGGTGATGGACATTGCGCGTTCGCAGTTTCCTGGCAAGAACGGCATGTTTGCTTCCCAGGAAGCAGATGACAACCGCGTCTGGTTTGTCACGATGAGTGATGCGCCGAGATCTAACGGAAATTTAAAGCAAGCCGCCATTGATGCGCGTACTGGCGAGGTCCTCGGTCATCCAAAACTTGATGAAGGAATCATGCATGTGATCCTCCGCTTGCATGTCGATATGTTTGCAGGATTACCCGGCACCTTGTTTCTAGGATTGATGGGATTGCTATTAGTATTGGCAATCTTGTCTGGCGTGATTTTGTATGCACCATTTATGCGCAAGCTAGAGTTTGGTACTGTAAGACGCCACAATTCACCGCGCATCAAATGGCTGGATCTGCATAACGTTTTAGGTATCGTGACATTGGTATGGGCATCGGTCGTCGCATTAACCGGTGTGATCAATACCCTCGCCGATCCAATTATCGATTTTTGGCGTTTCGATCAAATGAGCGAAATGACCGCGCCATACAAAGACATGCCAGTCCCCGCCAAATTCGGATCACTACAGAAATCAGTTGATGCGGCGCTGGCACTAGAACCGAACATGGCGGTGAAATTTATTGCTTTCCCTGGCACTTCTTTTTCCAGCCCACATCATTACGCGATCTTTTTGCGTGGCGATACTCCCGTCACGCTGCGCTTACTAAAACCCGTTCTGGTAGACGCGCAAACGACGCAAGTGACTGATAGCCGAACCATGCCGTGGTACGTGCAAACATTGCAACTTTCTCGGCCTTTGCATTTCGGTGATTACGGTGGCATGGCACTCAAAATTCTCTGGGCACTGCTGGATATCGCGACCATTATTGTGCTGGGAAGCGGCCTGTATCTCTGGTTCAAACGCAAACGACGCCCTGCTGGGGCAAGACATGATCCTGCGCTCGACGCCAGCGCAACAATACAACTCGGAGAAAAATCATGAGCGCTCCCTTTAAACGTCTCTGGGGTGCGCCCATCTTGCTCGGCATATTAACGCTAATCGGTCTACTGTCAGCATTGCTAGGAGACGGGATGTGGGATGTGTTGTCAGCGTTGACGCTCGGCATCCCAGTCGTCGTTACGATTTGGTGTTTCTTCAAGAAATCGAAGACTCAAGGCTAAGCAAAGATGTATTCAGATACATCGCAAGCTGCGGATAATCTCCAGCAATAAGGTCTACAATCAAAATTGGTCGCGCATAATTGCATCGATAGTTATCGCGATATTTGAGGCCCATCAAAAGGAGCTGCTATGAGTACAGTAAATGTTGGGATGCACACGCATCTGCAAGCACTACCAGGCAAGGAAAAACAACTCGAGGAATTTCTTAGGGCGCAAGAGTCTTTTGCGCTAGGCGAGCCAGCCACGACAGCATGGTTTGTTTCTAAGCTAGACGACAATACATTCAGCATCTTTCATGCCTTCTATGATGCGTCTGGTCTACAAGCACATCTTGATGGTGAGATTTGCAAATCCCTATTTGCTGATGTGGCGCATCTGTTGGCCGGCTCACCTAAAGTTGAGAATCTGACCATATTGGCGGCCAAATTACCGGATCGCGCTGAATTTCCAGATTCGCTCGGCTAACGAACAACGGGCCGCCCAGCAAAACTTAGCCAGTGCTTGGCAGCCTTTTAGCGCGCGCTTTATAATGCAATTTGCATTAACACTCGCGGAAAAACGGAGCAATGATGAATACCAGTTGGGGCAATGAAGACGATATGGAAATCGATGACGAGTTTGCGCTCGAGATCGAACATTTGGTGCCGTCCCGTCAACGCAATCACGGCGATATCGGCACACTGGATTTTTACGACCGTCAAGACAGACTGGCGCGTGAAATCACTGATAAGCCGCGCTAAGCAAGATCATTGTATTCAACGCTCTCGTGGTGACTCTGAACAAAGCACTCTCACTTCCATTCCTGCGTTTTTACTGTACGCATTAACGTCAGTAACGCACGACAACACCCCCCCCCTCTATAAAATTGCCCCATTTTGGCGCGGATCTCGCCTCATTGGGTGGCACAACTATTGCTCAATTGAAAGGGACTTTATCGTGACGATCTAGTGTTGACATAGTCACTACACCGTCTTCATTCCTTAATGACAAGTAACATCATGCTTCTTTCAATGCCATCTTCTGCTGCTGATCCCACACTGCAAGCCCGTTTGCTCGGCACCTTACTCGCCAATCTTGAGGGTATGGTGTATCGCTGTCGGCTGGATGCACACTGGACGATGGAATTTGTCAGCGAGGGGTGCTTTTCCCTGACCGGCTACACGGAAGAAGATATTCTTTTCAATAGCCGCATCTCATACGACGATATTACCCACGTTGAGGACAGAGCCCACGTCCGACGCGTGATCACCGAAGCGGTGCAAAATAGCGAGCGCTTCGATCTTGAATACCGAATCGTCCGTGCCGATGGCGAGGTGCGCTGGGTGTGGGAGCGTGGCACCAATATTAGTCACGATAACCACAATTGGGATGTGCTGGAAGGTTTTATTCAGGACATTACCGAGCGCAAGCACGCAGACGAAGCACTGCGCGAAGCCGAGCGGCGCTATCGCAGCATCTTCGAGAACGCTATCGAAGGCATCTATCAATCGACCGAGCATGATGGCTATTTGGCAGTCAATCCAGCACTTGCACGCATGTACGGTTACGACTCACCGCAACATATGATCAAGATGTTGCGAGACATAGAGCGACAACTTTACGTCGCGCCAGAACGTCGCACCGAATTCATGACCTTGATGGCGCAAGATGGCGTCGTCACCAACTTTGAATCACGCATTTACCGCCGTAACGGCGATATCATCTGGATCTCTGAGAATGCACGCGCAGTCTATAACGATGCGGGTGCCCTGCTGTTTTTTGAAGGCACGGTAGAAGCGATCACCGAGCGCAAGCTGCATGAGGCTGAAATACAGTTTCAAGCCACCCACGATGCTCTCACTGGCCTGCCTAACCGCACTTTGCTCTACGACCGCATGCAGCAAGCCATCCTGCATTCTGCACGTCATGGCACATTGACCGCAGTTGCCTTTTTGGATCTGGATCAGTTCAAGTTCATCAATGACAGTCTGGGTCATCAAGTTGGTGATGAACTGCTCAAAATTACCGCACAGCGACTAACCAGTTGCCTACGCGAAAGCGATACCGTTGCCCGTCAAGGCGGCGATGAATTTGTTCTACTGTTAACCAGCCCAGGTAACGCAGAAACAATTACGCACACCATGCAACGCGTGTTGTACGAAGTATCGCAACCGTGGACTGCCAATGGAATGGAATTTCAGATTACTTGCAGCATTGGCGTTACGCTGTGCCCGCATGACAGCCGAGATGCAGAAAATTTGCTGAAAAATGCTGATTCTGCAATGTATAAGGCAAAAGAACTGGGACGCAATAATTTCCAATACTTTGCTGCTGAAATGAACGATACCGTTACCGATAGGCTGGAACTGTTAAACAGTCTGCGCCAAGCAATCAGCAATACAGAATTCGTGCTTCACTATCAACCAAAGGTATCATTGACAACCGGCAAGATCATTGGCGCCGAAGCTTTGGTCCGCTGGCAAGGTCCGCACGGCATGATTTCTCCAGCTAGTTTTATTCCACTAGCAGAAGAAACCGGTTTAATCATCCCAATTGGTGAATGGGTCTTGCGCACTGCCTGCCTCCAGCATTGCGCATGGCAACGCGACGAGCATGCCACGATCCCCATTTCTGTCAATCTGTCGCCGCGCCAACTGGCACGCGGTGATATGGTCGACATTGTGGAGACAGTGCTAGCAGAAACCGGCATGGAAGCGCGTTATCTGGAATTGGAAATTACTGAAAGCGTGATGGCCACCGATGTAGAAAAATCCTTCGCCACACTGACACGTCTGCGCGCACTTGGCATCAAAATTTCACTCGATGATTTCGGCACCGGTTATTCCAGCCTCAGCTACCTGAAGCGCTTTCCGGTTGATACCTTGAAGATAGATCAGTCATTCGTACGTGACATTGCCACCGATCAGGACAGTGCAGCAATCGTCAAGGCCATCATCTCATTGGGGCACAATCTCAATTTGACCGTGTTAGCCGAAGGGATAGAAACGCAAGAACAGTTTCAATTTTTGCTGAGCAACGGCTGTGATGAAGGTCAAGGTTATTTGATGAGTCGCCCTCTCGCTACCCGCGACTTCATCAGATTGCTGCAGAAGTAAGCGGTCAGCTGCCGCATAGTCGATCAAAAAACCAGACGTTGGACACCGTCTGCGGTCCCTAGTAGGCCGATATCTGCGCCACGACGCGCAAACAAGCCAACTGTCACCACGCCAACAATATCGTTGATCTTTGCTTCTAGCTGCGCGGGTTGTTGGATACTCAGTCCATGCACATCGAGAATGAAACAGCCGTTATCGGTCACTAAAGGTTGACCATCCTTGCTTCGCAAACGCGGCTCACCACCCAGCTCAGCTAGTTTGCGTGCCACCACGGCTTGTGCCATCGGAATCACTTCGACCGGTAACGGAAATTTACCCAATTGCGCAACCAGCTTGGAGCCATCGGCTATACAGACAAATTGCTTTGCGACCGAAGCAACGATTTTCTCGCGTGTCAGCGCAGCGCCACCGCCTTTGATCATCGCGCCATCTGAAGTAATTTCATCAGCACCATCGATATAAACCGACAGCGAGGCGACATCATTTAAATCAAATACGGTAATGCCGTGCGAGCGCAAGCGCTCGGCAGTTGCTTCTGACGAAGCTACCGCGCCCTTGATGCGATCCTTGATTTTTCCCAATTCGTCAATAAAAAAATTGGCAGTCGAGCCAGTACCAACACCGATGATTTCACCATCAGTTACATAGTCGATCGCGGCGCGAGCGACTGCCTGTTTCAATTCATCTTGTGTCATGGGGAAGTCAAAAAATACAAAAAAATAAAAGCCAAAAATACAACCCGAAAATACAGACTGAAAATTCAGCTAGGTATTGAGGAAAAGGAAGACGTCATTTTAACGGATTGCGGCATCGATTCACGCAACGCCGCAGCGGCCTTGGCCAACTCGGTAATGCGACTCCAGTTTTGCTGCGCCATCACATCCTTGGGCGTCAACCACGAGCCACCAACACAAGCGACATTTTTACAAGCAAGAAATTGCGGCGCCGTTTCTTGCGAAATCCCGCCAGTAGGGCAAAACAGCATATCCTGCAAAGGCCCGGCAATCGCGTTTAGCATCGCCACACCCCCTGCCTGCGCAGCTGGGAATAATTTCACTTGCCGAAAACCAGCAGCGCGCGCCACCATCACTTCCGACGGTGTCATCACACCTGGCAACAATGGCAAGCCACTCGATTTTGCACCTTGTATCAACTCTGCCGTCAAACCCGGCGACACGCCAAACACCGCACCCGCATCGCGCGCAGCAACAAATTCGTCATGCTGCGTCAACGTGCCCACACCTAGAATTGCCTCTGGTACCTGCTCGGCAATTGCACGGATCGCAGCGAGACCATGCTCAGTACGCAAAGTGACTTCCAGCACTCTGATGCCGCCGGCGACCAGCGCTTGCGCCAATGGCACGGCATGATTCAAATCGTCAATGGCAATCACGGGGATCACTGGCGATGCGTACATAATTTCAGTCAAGGTCATGAGATTTTTCATACGCACTTTCATATCGCTTGTTGAACATTGGTATCTTCATCGCTAAACGGTGTTGCATCGCCACTCGGCAAGCTGACTTCTGGCGAGGTCGCAGAAAAAAGATAAGGCAAATCAAAGGTCGTCGCTCCCTCTTCCGCAATGCTAACGGTAGAACGAAACATCGCAAACAATTTGCGTCCCATACCAATCATGCTGGATGAAAGATCCGCCGTTGCCTGCGGGCGGTCTTGCCATTCGTCATTGCTTACCAATGCTTGCAACGTACCGCTGTCAGCATCGAGTCGAATCAGATCGCCATCGACTACGCGTCCCAATGGACCGTCGGCGAGAATTTCCGGTGATACATGAATCGCAGCAGGAATCTTGCCCGACGCACCCGACATACGGCCATCGGTCACCAGCGCCACCTTGTAGCCCGCATCCTGCAAATTACCAAGTGCCGGTGTCAATGCATGCAGCTCCGGCATGCCATTGGCACGTGGCCCCTGAAAACGCACGACTGCGACAAAATCGCGGTTCAATTCGCCCGCATGATAACGATGCATAAACTCTTCTTGTGAATCAAACACCAATGCTGGTGCTTGCACCACACGATGTTCTGCCTTGACCGCCGAAACTTTGATCACCGCACGGCCCAGATTACCCGTCAATAAACGCAAACCACCATCGGCGGCAAATGGTAGATCAGCAGATCGCAACACGTTTTCATCCGCACTAACTGCAGGCGAGGGTTTCCAGATCGCTTTACTATCTTCAATAAATGCCTCGGCGCAATATGCGCGCAAGCCCTGCCCCAATATCGTGGTGACGTCCTCATGCAACAAGCCAGCATCCAGCAAGGTGCTCATCACAAAACCGGTACCACCAGCAGCATGAAAATGATTGACGTCTGCATCGCCATTTGGATAGATGCGTGTGACGAGTGGCACGACCGACGACAATTGATCAAAATCGTCCCAATCGATGATGATGCCGGCCGCCTTGGCGATCGCTACCAGATGTATGGTGTGGTTGGTCGAGCCACCGGTGGCCAGCAAAGCGACCATGCCATTAACGATCGCTTTTTCATCGACCATACGACCAATCGGCGTAAATGCCGGCCCCTGCTCACTAATTTCCACTGCACGTTGCGCCGCACGCACCGTCAACGCATCGCGTAGCGGCGTATTTGGCGTAACAAACGCAGCGCCCGGCAAATGCAGGCCCATCACTTCCATCAGCATCTGGTTGCTGTTGGCAGTGCCGTAAAAAGTACAGGTACCAGCTCCGTGATAAGACTGGCTTTCCGCTTCCAGCAAGGCATCTCTGTCGATTTTGCCTTGCGCGTATAACTGACGAATACGCGATTTTTCCGAATTGGATACGCCGCTGGTCATCGGCCCCGCCGGGATAAAAACCGCTGGCAAATGACCAAAATGCAATGCGCCAATCAACAGACCTGGCACGATCTTGTCGCACACACCGAGATAGACCGCCGCATCAAACATATTGTGAGACAACGCAATCGCAGTTGACATCGCAATCGTATCCCGCGAGAACAACGACAATTCCATGCCCGGCTGGCCTTGCGTGATGCCGTCGCACATGGCCGGTACGCCACCGGCAAACTGTGCCACCCCACCAGCCGCACGTACCGCGTCCTTGATGATGGCAGGGAAATTCTCAAACGGCTGATGCGCCGATAACATGTCGTTGTACGAAGAAACGATGGCAACCGAAGGCTGACGCTGTAGCTTTAGCACCAGTTTGTCATTTGCAGGGAAAGCGGCAAAACCGTGCGCCAGATTGGTACAGGATAAGGCGCTGCGCTGTACACCTTGTTGTGTTGCCGCTGCCACCTGCTGCAAATAAGCCGTGCGATAAGGATGACTGCGCTCAATAATTCGCTTGGTGACGGCAGACAAGACATGATTGAGCGACATAATGAAATTCCTCTAAAACAGATTTGAAATTTTACACTACCCACCACAAGCTCGTAATTCGCAACGACCTCCTCGCGAGATCTAGTATTCTGGGTGTAAAGACGCGACCTCGTTGCATGCAGTAACTTCGGCATCCAAAAAGACTTTTTATAAATTGAACTTTCCCGCCAGCAAACCATTCGTATTAACTAGAATTAAGCAGGCAGGTGCCTATAGCAAAGCGCCTTATTTACTTAAGTGCTTTACTCATAGCTGCTGCGGCCAATAGCCGCAAGGAATTACGATATATTGATGTATAGTTAATCAACCTGACTACCTTGTTTTTGGTCTTCTTGTTGGTCCCCCGTTTTTATTCTGTGTTTTTTAGTTTCTGCTTACCATGCGCGAAAACCCCACTTTCAATACCTTAGCAACCGATCAAACAGCGACACTGCAACAACACTATCAAGCGAGTAAAAATCGCTTGATGCGTGAGTTGTTTGCGCAAGATGGCGAGCGCTTTGCCAAATTTTCGTTGGAAGGTGCAGGACTGTTTCTTGACTATGCAAAAAATCCGATCGATGAAAAAACGGTTGAGTTACTCATCGCGCTAGCGCAAGCATCCGATGTGGAAGCACGTCGAGATGCAATGTTCGCTGGCGAAAAAATCAATACTACTGAACAGAGAGCGGTACTACATACCGCGCTACGCGCACCAATCGAGGCAAACGTTGAGCTTGATGGACAAAATGTCGTCGCCGATGTACATGCCGTGCTGGCGCAAATGGGGGAATTTAGCGAGCGGGTTCGTTCTGGTGAGTGGCAGGGATACGATGGACAAGCCATTACCGACGTCGTCAATATTGGCATAGGTGGTTCTTTCCTTGGTCCAAAAATGACGTGCCATGCATTACGCGCGCTCGCCCATCCGCGCATCACTACGCATTTTGTCTCGAATGTAGATGGTCACGATCTGGCGGCACTGCTAGATAAAATCAATCCGGCGACCACGCTTTTTATTATTGCCTCAAAAACGTTCACAACCTCGGAGACCATGACCAATGCGCATTCGGCGCGCGCATGGTTTCTGCAAACCGGCAAAGAATCTGATCTAGCCCAGCATTTCGTTGCAGTATCGACCAATCTAGAGTCGGTGCAAAAATTTGGCATTGCGGCGGAAAATATGTTCCCGTTTTGGGATTGGGTTGGTGGTCGCTATTCAATCTGGTCCGCAATCGGTCTACCGCTGGTGTTGTCGATCGGTATCGATGCATTTCGAGAATTTCTGGCCGGCGCGCACGAGATGGATCAGCATTTCCAAAAAACGCCGCTAGCAAAAAATCTACCGGTGATGCTGGCGTTGGTTGGCATTTGGAATCGTAATTTCCATCAGCATCACTCTGTCTCGATCGCACCGTATCATCAGGATTTGCAGTTCTTTCCCGGCTATTTGCAACAGCTGGAAATGGAAAGTAACGGTAAACGCGTCAAGCTGGATGGCACACCAATCACCGAAGCAAGTTGTCCTATCATCTGGGGCGATGTCGGCACCAACGGTCAGCATGCGTATTTTCAGCTACTGCATCAAGGCAGTGAAGTGACTCCGGTTGATTTTATCGCGGCACTTAAACCAAATCACACGCTGCCCGGTCATCAATCGCTACTGCTGGCAAATTGCTTTGCCCAGTCCGAAGCCCTGATGCGTGGAAAAAATGCTGACGAGGTAATCGACGATCTGACGGCACAAGGCTTAGCCACTGATGAAATCGCACATCTATTGCCGCACCGTTTGTTCCCCGGCAACCGACCCAGCAATACTATTTTGATGGAAGCATTAACACCGCACTCACTAGGCGCTTTAATCGCCTTGTACGAACACAAGGTTTTTGTGCAGGGTGTCATCTGGGGCATCAATAGCTTCGACCAGTGGGGCGTGGAATTAGGAAAAGTGCTCGCGAAGAACATCGCGAGCGAACTAACGCAACAAAGTCATCCTGAATTGCACGATAGTTCTACTAACGGTTTAATTGCCCGAGCAAAAGTTAGTCTAGGCGCATAAATATGCATAGACTAAAAACGAAACCTCTATATCTGGCAAAATGCATCATCAACCAAAGATCAGCAGTCTTATTTATGAATTTTATGTCAGCCTCATCAGTTAGCTTAATTGCATAGCCTAATTTATAAGCATCATTTGCCAACACTAATACTTTTTTTAAAAAACAATAACATTTTTTATTTCTATGGCTCTTAACGATTTCGATCTAGTTTTATTCGGCGGCGGTGGCGATTTATCTATGCGCAAACTGATTCCCGCTTTGTATGCGCGCGACCGCGCAAAAGACCTTCCTGAAAACGCACAGTTAATTTGCATCGGCCGCCACAAATGGAGCCAAGAAGAATTTATTGATGCGCTCAATAAGAATGCCAAACCAAATGTCCCAGAAAAAAATCTGACGGAAGAGACATGGCAATCTTTTTGCGCACGCATCAAATATGTAGCGCTCGATGCCACCGATGCAGACACCTATCAGCCATTGAAAGATGTCTTGCGCGATGACCAAAATCTGACCCGCGTGTTTTATCTGGCGGTCTCGCCTTCGCTGTTTTCCGGCATCTGCAATAATCTGGCCGCATGTGGACTGGCGACTGACAACTCACGCGTGGTGCTAGAAAAACCGTTGGGCCGCGATCTGGAAAGCGCCAAACAAATCAACAAGGAAGTCGGCAAGGTATTCAAGGAATCGCAGATTTTCCGTATCGATCACTATCTGGGTAAAGAGGCCGTTCAAAATTTACTGGCGCTGCGATTTGGCAACGTGCTATTCGAGCCACTATGGCGACGCGAATGGATTTCCGACGTGCAGATCACGATCGCCGAAGAAATTGGTGTTGGCAATCGCATGGGTTATTACGAAACCTCTGGTGCTCTGCGTGACATGCTGCAGAACCATTTGCTGCAATTATTGTGCATTGTCGCTATGGAGCCACCGCTCTCGGTGACACCCGATGCGGTACGTGATGAAAAGCTGAAGGTGCTACGTTCGCTCAAACCGTTTACACCAACAACGCTGGCAAAGAACGTGGTGCGTGGTCAATACCGTGCAGGCCACGTTGATGGCAAGGCAGTACCGTCGTATCGCAACGAAGACACTGCCAATCCTGATTCCAATACTGAAACCTTTGTTGCCGTCAAAGCCGAGATCGATACCTGGCGCTGGGCTGGTGTGCCGTTTTATCTACGCACCGGCAAACGGATGGCCGATCAGTTGGCAGAAATTGTGGTGCGATTTAAATCAATACCGCATTCGATTTTTGCGCAATCGACCAATAGCTTTCAACCAAACTGTCTGGTGATTCGTCTGCAACCGGATGACGGCCTGCAATTGAACTTGATGGCAAAAACCCCGGGCGATGGCATGCGCCTGAAACCAGTAGAGCTTGAGCTCGATTTTGCTGAAAGTTTCAAGACGCCACGGATGGATGCGTACGAGCGTCTGTTGCTCGACGTGTTACGCGGCCACTTGACCTTGTTTATGCGCAGCGACGAACTCGAAGCCGCTTGGGAATGGGTAGAACCTATCATGCGCTACTGGGAGCAAGAAGGTAACGAACCTATCTTGTACACCGCCGGCACTTGGGGTCCTGCTGCATCCAGTGCATTGATTGGTCGCGACGGTTTGCAATGGCGTGAAGAAGCGCTGCCGGAAATGTAAGCTCTCTACACGGTGATTTGTAGATACGTACGCGCTTGACCTAACTATTTTGGCGTAACGTTCACTAGTATCGTTTTTAGAATTGTTCTTTAATCCTAGAGTTGTCCTTAATCTTATTATTGCGCCATGACCCAACTTGAACAACTGAAGCAATTCACGACGGTCGTCGCCGACACTGGCGACTTTCAATCGATCAAAGCATTTGCACCACAAGATGCCACCACCAATCCTTCGTTAATTTTAAAAGCCGTACAAAAGGACGAGTACCGTCCGATCATGGAAAAAATTGCGCGTGAACATGCAGGCAAAAGCACCGCGCAAATTATCGATCATCTACTGGTTGCATTTGGCACTGAAATTCTCAAAGTGATACCGGGTCGCGTCTCAACCGAAACCGATGCGCGCCTGTCATTTGATACCGCTGGCTCGATTGAAAAAGGCCGCACCCTGATCAAGTTGTATGAAGCTGCCGGCATTTCCCGCGAGCGGGTGCTGATCAAGATTGCCTCAACTTGGGAAGGCATACGAGCTGCCGAGGTGTTGGAGCAAGAAGGTATCCATTGCAATCTGACGCTGCTATTTTCGTTGCCGCAGGCGGCTGCTTGCGCCGATGCCAAGGTGCAACTGATATCACCATTTGTTGGCCGCATCTACGATTGGTATAAAAAATCAACCGGCACTGATTACGTTGGCGCTTCCGATCCTGGCGTGCAATCAGTCAAACGTATTTATAGTTACTATCGCAAATTTGGCTTCCGCACCGAAGTGATGGGAGCGAGTTTCCGTAATACCTCGCAAATTACCGAACTGGCAGGCTGTGATTTACTCACCATCAGCCCAGATCTACTGCAAAAGCTCGCTGAAAGCGACGCGACACTGACGCGCAAATTAAGCCCTGAGATGGCTAAAGATATGGACATCGAGCAATTAACGCTGGATGAAAAATCATTTCGTTTCATGCTCAACGACGATGCCATGGCGACCGAAAAACTGGCTGAAGGCATACGCGCATTTTGTGCCGATGCAAAAAAGCTGGATCAATTAGTCGAAGCCTTACGCTAATTATCGGCGACGTGTGCAACCTTCCTTTAAACGCCCCCTCGTCACACGAGCAACATTTGGCATCCCTCTGAGAAAGAAAATCTCAGAGGAGCCTATATGTTCACTTATCTCCACGCTCGCTTTGATCTGTAGTTGATTGGTGGCTGCACAAAGCCTTGAGCGTTTCAGCACGCCGAAACTACAGCAGCGCATTTCCATATTTCTTACCGCATCCTCTGCACTGACGTAACCCAAAGTTACAAATTATAGGAAGAACCTCTGCCAACTGTAAGAGTCTTACTTCGATAGCCACTCGTTCTTGCCAACACGCAAAAGCCAGGCAAGCGCATCATACGAAGAAGAACTCGCAATGCCAACATTACACGCAATAATACCCACTGAAAAACGGCAAGAAAATACCGGCGTATGTCGACTTGCGCCTGCAAAATATCGTAATGCAATTACTTTTATACTGCTCGGCGTTAGCGTGCTATCCGCACAAGCCGAACAAGTCTCGACCGATTCCTTGCAGGAACCGTATCACTTTACGCTGCAGACCAGCGTCGCTACACGTCATTTTCGGCCTAATCCAACGCAAAACAATCGTCAGGATTTACTCAATTTAGAGTGGAATTACGATAGCAATTTGTTAGTGGGTGCTGCCACTTTTCGCAATACCTTCGAACAATCAACCCAGTTGGTTTATTGGGGCGCGAAATTTCACCCAATCGCTAGCGCGCCAGGAGCGTATGTCAAGGTTGTTGGCGGATTGCTGCATGGCTATCGAGGCGAATACAAAGACAAAATTCCGTTTAACAAATATGGTAGTGCACCGGTGATTTTGCCAGCCGCCGGTTATTGTTATAAACAGGTTTGTTCGGAATTGATTGTGTTTGGCGCGGGCGCAATGCTGACCGCGGGGGCGCGGTTTTAAAGTACTTCCGAAGGGTAGCGCTGCGCTTTACCAGAAGGAGAAATGAGGTAGCTTGTCAGGCGGCATTTGGTGCAATTGAGGCCAACTAATCAGCAATGGGAGAAGATTTAGTTACTAGTTAAACGTCCAGTAACCTAATAGAAAAACCAGCAAGGCCAGCGCAAATTTTTTCCAGAAATCTTTATTCATCTGAGCATCCGTGATTTTTACGAAATCAAGCCAGCTTAAACCACCCCGTCTTTGCGCAAAGACGTAATCATCGCATCGTCATAGCCCAAGTCTTTTAACACCTGATCGGTATGTTCGCCCAAAGCAGGTCCCAACCATTTTGTCTGGCCAGGAGTCTCGGATAATTTAGGGGTAATAGCCGGCATTTTGACCGGCGTGCCATCAGCAAATGTGTGTTGCTCAAACATCTTACGCGCCAAGAATTGCGGGTCACTCATCATGTCGCGTACTGAGTAAATTTTGCCAGCCGGCACATCTGCCGCCTGCAAGATATACATCGCCCTACCTATCGTCTGCGTCGCACACCAGGCCTGTATCGCATCATCAATTTCTTGCGTACGCGCTACCCGTCCATCGTTACGCGCCAATTGCGCATCATTAGCCAAATCATCACGTCCCATCGCCAACATCAGACGCTTGAATATCGCATCGCCATTACCGGCGATCACGATGTTTTCGCCGTCGCCAGTGGTATAGGTATTCGACGGTACGATGCCAGGCAAAGCGCCGCCAGTGCGCTCGCGTACGACGCCAGCGACATCGTATTCCGGTACTAGCGATTCCATCATATTGAAAACCGATTCGTACAAAGCAACGTCAACCATCTGCCCCTGTCCCGCCACACATGCATCGCCGCTCTTGCCGTTCCAGCGACCGCCAGTAACATCGCGGTGACGCAAGGCCATCATCGCGCCCATGACGCCGTGCATGGCTGCAATCGAGTCACCAATGGAGATGCCGATCCGTAACGGTGGTCGATCTGGAAAACCAGAGACATAACGCATCCCTCCCATAGACTCGCCGATCGCACCGAAACCCGGCTGATCCTTGAGCGGGCCCGTCTGGCCAAAACCAGATAATCTAACCATGATGGTGGCAGGATTCTCTGCCTTCAATTGCTCATAGCCTAGCGACCATTTTTCCAACACGCCAGGTCGATAGTTTTCGATGATGATGTCTGCTTCAAGCGCCAGTTTTTTGGCGATCTCTTGTGCGCGAGCGTCCTTCAGATTCAAGGTCATGCTTTTTTTGTTGCGCGCTTGGACTGACCACCACAAGGAAGTGCCATCTTTTAATACGCGCCACTGGCGGATAGGGTCGCCGCCATTGGGTGATTCAATCTTAATTACGTCAGCGCCAAACTCTGCCAGCATCCGCGAACAAAAAGGACCGGCGATCAAGGTGCCAAGCTCCAGTACTTTGATGCCCGCTAATGGGCCAGATGAAGGTGGTTTTGTCATACGATTTAACGATTAAAAACTTGCACAAATAGTTAAGTAGCGCGTCGATCTAGCATCGCGCGCGCAATTGTGCCGGCGTCTACATATTCCAGCTCACCGCCGACTGGTACGCCACGCGCAAGGCGACTCACCTTCAAACCGCGCGCCTTTAGATTCTCACTGATGTAATGCGCAGTCGCTTCACCTTCATTAGTGAAATTGGTTGCGAGCACGACTTCTTGCACTACGCCGTCGCCAGCCCGCGCAATCAACTTTTCTAAATTGATATCTTTAGGGCCGATGCCGTCTAACGGTGACAAGCGTCCCATCAACACGAAATACAAACCTTTATGCGTCAAAGTTTGCTCGATCATCAACTGATCGCCTGGGGTTTCAACCACGCAAAGCAAAGAAGTATCGCGCCCGCTATCGCTGCAGGTTTCACACAATTCGTGTTCGGTGAAGGTATTGCACATCGCGCAGTGCTGAACTTTTTCAACTGCTTGCGTCAATGCGCGCCCAAGTTGGGCAGCACCCTCGCGGTCATGCTGCATCAGATGATAGGCAATCCGCTGCGCCGATTTTGGTCCTATGCCGGGAAGGCGACGCAAGGACTCACTCAAAAAATCAAGACTGGATGGTGTTTTCAATGACGTTCTGCGATGTACTGAAATGCTGACAGCGACTCTGCTGTCATGGTGGGAACAAACTCTGTGATGTCGTATTCGGCGATCCCTGCTTCATAAAAAGGATCGAGTTGAATTATCGCCTCTATATCGGCACGATCCGTTGCGTCTGCCAAAATAATGCCGCCACTACGCGGCACTTTGCGCCCTGACATCAAAAATACACCAGCAGCATACTGCTCTTTCAGAAATCGATGATGTGCGGTGAGCAATGCATCGATTTCTTCTTCTGACTTGACGTATTTGATCGAAATGATAAACATGATGTCGTAAGCGCTATCTGTATTGTGAACTTGATTAAGACTACCGCATACTTCAAATACTGTCTCAGCGCATGCGTATACAAAGCACGTACTGATTTCCAAGCCTGCTCGAAAGCAGTAATGCTTAAAACGGCATTTTGAAACCTGGTGGCAATGGCATACCAGCAGTTACGCCCGCCATTTTTTCTGCGGCGGTCGCCTCAGCCTTGCGAACTGCATCGTTAAATGCGGCAGCGACCAGATCTTCCAGCATATCTTTGTCATCAGCCAGCAAGGACGGATCAATAGAAACACGCTTAACATCGTTTTTGCACGACATCACAACTTTAACCAAACCGCCGCCTGCTTGTCCTTCTACATCAATTTGCGACAATTGATCTTGCGTTTTCTTCATATTATCTTGCATTGCCTGCGCTTGCTTCATCAGACCTGCCAGTTGATTTTTCATCATGGTGCTTTACTCCTTCAATATCAATAATCGGTAATCTATATTTTATATATGCGTCACGTGCTTGAATTATTCAGCTGGAATTTATTCCTCAAGCGCGCGATTTGTAAGCTAATTTAAACTGGTTTAATCGAGCCTCTGACGATGGTCGCGCCAAATTCCCGCATTAGTTTTTGCACAAAGGGATCGTCTTGCATCGATTGTTCCGCCTGTTGCTGCCGTACCGCCATATCGGCCAGCGCGAAGGTATTGGCAGTATGATGCACGGGACCCAAGCTGGTATTGACGCGCACTACCAAGCCAAAATGCTCGGCTAGCGCAGCGGACAGTTTATCAACGCTACCCGCCGCCAACAATGTCTCCACCCCAACCTGCAAATCAAATTGAATTGCACCACTAGCCTGATCGCGTGCGCAGTTGAGTAGTTCACTCTGCTGCGCCAGTTGTTGCGCCACGCCGCGAACCGGCAGATTAACCGCCAACTGTGGCCAGTTACCATCCCACGCCACACCTTCTACCGGATGCAATTGAAACGCCGGTTGTTCAGGTATCGCCTCACTGCTAGCGACAGTCTTAACAGGTGCAGATTGCTGCAAATCGCTACTAACGTTGGCGGTATCACTCGTGTGCCGTCTGCTTGCTGGTACCGTTGCTGACGGCGCCGCGGAAGAAACATCTTCATCCCAAGGCGGCGCCGGTGGCAAATCCATCTCCAACGAAAAATCAGCATTATCGGCTTCAGCAGCTTTAAAAACTTTCGCTTCAGTCACTGCAGCATGCGAGTCTGCTTTCGCGTCCGCTGCAAATGCCGATGGTGCAGTCGCCAGCGCTTGAATCGACTCATTCGATGACGCTACTGATTTAACCGCATCTAGCGGAGCCGATGCGGCCGGAGCCGCTGGCGCTGAGCGACTAGAAGACAATGCATTCTTCATCCCTGCGCGCGCCGCCTCCAACGCGGCACGCGCCGGACTCAATGCCGAACTTGAACGAACCGGCGCACTGGTGACCGCTTGCGGTGTCGCACTTAATCTTGCCGCTGACGGCGCAGATGCTGATGCGGTTTGTGCAGAGCTTGGTGCAGCAGTTTTGGCAGATGCTGGTGACTGCGAAACGCTAGACTTTGCTTGTTTTGCTGCAGCACCTGACGATGATTTCGATTCGTCACCAGCGACGCTGGGACGAAACGCCAGCATCCGTAACAAGGTCATCGAAAAGCCCGCATACTCATCCGGAGCCAAACCGAGCTCATTCCGACCGTGTACGGCAATTTGATAAAACAGCTGAACTTCTTCACCGTCGAATAAACCAGCCAGACGCACAATATCCTCGCGTTCCGGCAAGTCTTCTGGCAACGCCGCAGGAATAGTTTGTGCCAATGCGATGCGATGCAATAAAGAGGCAAGATCCTGCAGCGCCGCACTGTACGACAGACTACGCGCCGCCATGTCATCGGCAACCGCGAGCAGACCGGCACCGTCTTCTTGCACAAGTGCATCTAACAAACGTATCAAGAAAGATTGATCCAGCGCGCCCAACATACTTTGCACTGCATCTAGCGTCACTTGTCCTGCCGCATAAGCAATCGCTTGATCCGTCAACGACAAGGCATCGCGCATAGAACCGTGCGCACCCTGTGCTAGCAGGCGCAACGCGGGCGTTTCAAAGGTTATTTCTTCTTGCCCTAGAATATTTTCCAAGTGCGAAACGATATGGCCAGGTGGCATCTGCTTTAGATTAAATTGCAGACAACGCGACAAAACCGTGACGGGAATTTTCTGGGGATCAGTCGTAGCGAGGATAAACTTCACATGTTCAGGCGGCTCTTCCAGCGTCTTCAACATGGAATTGAAAGCGTGGTTGGTCAACATGTGAACTTCGTCGATCATATAGACCTTGAAGCGCGCGTTGGATGGCGCGTACACCGCCTGCTCCAGCAATTGCGCCATTTCTTCAACACCCCGATTGGAGGCGGCGTCCATTTCGATGTAATCAACAAAGCGTCCCGCATCAATTGCTACGCACGCATCACATACGCCGCACGGCGTCGACGTCACACCGCCATCACCGTCTGGGCCGATGCAATTGAATGCTTTAGCAAGAATCCGCGACAAAGTCGTTTTACCCACACCACGCGTACCGGTAAACAAATAAGCATGATGCAAGCGTTGATTATCCAGCGCATGCGTCAACGCACGTACAACGTGCTCTTGCCCGACCAAGGTATCGAAGCCTTTGGGGCGATATTTGCGAGCGAGAACTTGATATGACATGGGCCGTGTAATCAGTAAATGCGTGTAACTGCAATTAAATGCCAATAGCGGCAAATAGAAAAAATAGAAGCAAACCGGAATCTGCAAACACCATTTTACCTGAGCCGCGCACAGGATTTACCTAGATGGGTCTACTGCGGAAAAACAAGCTTGCGGACCTGAACATGAGGTGCGCTGATGCATGAGTATAGTGTGATTTTGGCTATGCTCACTTAGCGCTAAAATTCTAATCGAAACGAAAAAATGGAATCAGGACAACACGCGGCGCCAGCGCGCCATTTTACGCAAAGATTAGTTGGCCGCGCTGAGCCGATCTTACGCGTGCATGGCCACATTGAACTGCGCCAACAATTAGACTCAATAAGCTGACTCTATACGCTGACTCAATAAGTTAGGCGATTTAACCAAAGAACTAAATTTGATGACTAGCGAGCGCTTGTTGCGGTGGAATTTGTAGCGGGCCACTGCCGCTGAAGCGATCAAAGAACAGATAAATCACCGGCGTGATAAACAGCGTAATCACCTGCGATACCATCAAGCCACCGACCACCGCTAAACCTAAGGGTTGACGTAACTCGGCACCTGCACCCAACCCCAGCGCAATCGGCAACGCACCCATCGCCGCCGCCAAGGTCGTCATCATAATAGGACGGAACCGCAAGATACACGCTGTGCGTATCGCCTCAAGCGGCGACATGCCTTGCTCACGCTGCGCTGCTAATGCAAAGTCAATCATCATGATCGCGTTTTTCTTGACCAAACCGACCAGCAACAAAATACCAATCGTTGCAATCATCGTCAGTTCAAAACCAAAAATCCACAAAGTCAGCAACGCGCCGACGACGGCAGAAGGCAAACCCGCCAAAATCGTGATTGGATGGATATAACTTTCGTACAACACGCCCAGCAAAATGTAGATGACGACCAGCGCCAACAAAATCAAAGCAACCTGACTACTCTGCGACGATTGGAACACCGCAGCATCTCCAGCGTACGAAGTCACAATGCTGGCCGGCAAGTTGATTTCTTTTTTAATTTGATTGATTTTTTCGGTCGCGTCGCCGAGCGGCACGTTAGGCGGCAAATTGAAAGCAATCGTCACTGCCTGTAGCTGCCCTTGATGATTAACTGAAATTGGTCCTGCTGCACGCTGTACAGAAGCGACGCTCAATAGCGGCACCAAGCCACCGGTCTTGCTACGCAGATAAATTTTGCTCAAGTCGCGCTCATCCTGTGCGCCCACATTACCGTCTTGCATAATCACAGAGTAGCTATTGCTACTGGTATAGATGGTCGATACCTGGCGATCACCAAAAGCGCTATACAAGGCTGTGCGTATATCTGCAATATCAACGCCCGCTTCATTCGCACGATCACGATTGATGTCGACCACTGCCTGCAAGCCATTCAGTTGAGAATCACTAGTGACATCGAGAAAATCATGGTCTGCGTTCATGCGTGCCAGCATCTTGTCAGACCACTCGTACAACTCACCAGCACCCACACTTTGCAATGTGTATTGATATTGACTCTTGCTGGTGCGCCCACCCAAGCGTAAATTTTGCGTCGGGGTTAAATAAACCTTTGCGCCAGGAATACCGTTGAGCTTGCTACGCAAACCGCTCAATACTGCAGTCATCGTTTGGCGATCAGCACGCGGTTTCAAGCCTATAAACACCCTGCCACTATTGTCACTGCCAGTGCGAGTGGTCGCGGTATCGACATTGGGATCATCCAAAATAATCTGCGTCGCTTCGGTCACCAGACGCACCATGGTTGGATAAGACGCATCCTGGGGCCCTTCAATCGTGGCTGCGATCTGACCGATATCCTCGCTCGGAAAAAAACCTTTCGGGATCGTCATGAACAAATAAATAGTCAGGAAAAAGCTCCCGACAGCGATCGCCAAAATCGTGCGGCGATGTAACAATGACCAATCGAGGCCGCGCGTATACACATCCAATCCCCGTTGAAATTGTTTGTCAAACGCGCGCACAATCCACAACTCTTTTTTGGATTGTGATGCATTATGGTCACCCTCATGTTTTAAATAGCGACTACATAACATCGGCACCAAGGTCAATGACATCACCGCCGATACCAACACCGCTAGCGATACCACCGCGGCAAATTCATGAAACAGCAGCCCGATCACACCCGGCATAAAAAAGATCGGAATAAAAACTGCCACCAACGAAATAGAAATCGAAATAATCGTAAAACTCACCTCGCGCGAGCCCTTCAAGGCTGCCGCCAATGGATCCATACCATTCTCGATATGACGCACAATATTTTCCAGCATCACAATCGCATCATCGACCACCAAGCCGACAGCAATCGTAATACCCAGTAGCGAAATATTATCGAGGCTATAGCCAAACCAATACATCAATGCACAACAACCAATCAGCGAAATTGGTAATGACAGCACGGGAATCAGCGTCGCCATAAATCGTTTTAAAAACAGAAAAATAACCATCACTACGAGTGCGATAGTCAATAACAAGGTCAACTTGACGTCATGAATCGCTTCTCGAATCGACACCGATCTATCGTTTAATTCCCGTAGATCGATCGATACCGGCATTTGCGATTTAAATTGCGGTAATTCTTTACGAATCGCATCAACCACCGCTACCGTATTTGCGCCAGGCTGACGCTGCACTCCCAATACGATCGCGGGTTGACCGTTGGTCCAGCTACCGCTCTTGAGTTGATCGACGCTATCCTCAACCTCGGCTACATCTTTCAGTCTCGTGGTTCGACCATCTTGGCTATTGATCACCAGCTCGCCAAAGGCAGCCGCATTTTTCAACTGTTTATTGGCCTCCAGCGTCATCGTCTGCCGCGGGCCATCCAACACACCAACCGGAGTATTGGTATTTGCCGCACGTATCACCGCAGCCAAATCGTCCAAGGTCATGTTGCGCGCCGCTAATTCGTCCGGTTTAACCTTGACCCGCACCGCATAACGACGCTGACCAAACACTTGTACTTGCGCGACACCATTGATAGTCGATAGCGACGGTGCAATCAAATTTTCGGCGTAGTCGTTCAGCTCAGGCAATGAGAGCGACGGCGAGGTGAGCGACAACAGCAGAATGGATTGGTCCGCCGGGTTGACTTTGCGATATGCCGGTAGCGAGGTCATTTCAACCGGCAAGCCGCGCTGGGCTCGCAATAACGCGGCTTGCACATCGACGGCGGCGGCATCGATATTTCTGTCCTGCGCAAACTCCAGCACGATTGAAGTGGAGCCCAAAGTACTGCTGGAGCTGATCACTTCAATACCAGCAATCGTTGAAAACTGTTTTTCGAGCGGCGTCGCCACCGATGACGCCATCACGTCGGGGCTCGCACCCGGCAAAGACGCGGTGACATTGATCACCGGACGATCATAGCTAGGCAAAGCGGCAATCGGTAACGCGAAATAGCAGAACAAGCCGACCACCACCACCGCAATCGATAGCAGAATGGTCATGACGGGTCGGCGTATGCAGAGTTCGGAAATATTCAATTTAGATCATTCCCGAAGAGGGAGCTAACGCTACAGCGGTTGATGGGAGAGACAATGCCATTGCTTACGGAGCGCCGCTCGCTTTGTCGTTAGCAACGCCGGTTTCTTCTACTTGCTTCGCTTTTACTTCCTTCACTTTCCCACCGGGACGCAAATTTTGCGTTCCTTCAACAACGACCTTATCCCCAACTTCAACCCCAGTGATCGCCGCCTGACCATTTTCGACCGCATCAACACTGACTTTTTTCTGCACCACGGCATTATCTTTTTGCACCACATAAACAAATTTATCGAGTGGCCCCGTCACCACCGCCTGCACCGGCACTGAGACCGCATCCAGGGTTCGCGTCACCAAATTGACACTGACAAAGGTGCCTGGCCACAGCTGACTGTTGGCATTATCGAATTGCGCTTTCATTCGAATGGTGCCGGTTTGCGTATCCACCGTATTGTCGATAAAAATCAATTTGCCGGTCACCGCGTCGCGTCCTGGGATTTGCGCCGTTACCGGTACCGCGCCAGCGGCAAAACTGGCAGCGACATTGGCCAACTCACGCTCAGGGAGCGAGAAGCTGACGGTGATTGGATCGATCTGGGTAATCGTCAACATCGGATCACCAGATGACTGCGCCAAGCTACCCGGATGCACACTGATCAAACCGATACGACCAGAAATCGACGCTGCGATCTGGTTATAACCCAAGGCGACCGCGCTAGCTTGTGTCGCCGCTTGGTTCGCCTGCAAGGTACGGCGTAGTGACTCGACTTTATTGCGCGCAGTATCCACCACCGCTTGCGACACAAACTTTTTGGCGAGCAACTCTTGATTACGTCTAAGGATCGCCTCAGCGTCCGCCAAATCAGCTTGGCTAGCGCCTGCTTCGGCGCGCGCCTTGGCGACGCTAGACAAATCGCTACGATCATCCAGCGTGATCAGCAATTGGCCCGCTTTAACAAACTGCCCTTCCTTGACATGGATGGTGCGTACGATATTTTGCGCACGTGGCCGCACATCCACCGTATTGATCGCGGTGACATAACCGTTGGCTTGCACGGTAATAGGAATAGATTTTTTCTCAGCGACGGTGGTACGCACCGTTTGCGCTGATTGTCGGGCGGCGGTTGTTGGCGCGGCTTTACCGAATAGAAAATAAGCCAAAATGCCAGCGAGGATGGCAATGCCGATTCCGGATATTAGAAGTTTTCTGTTTCGCTGCATAGTGACTGCGGATTGTGTTGAAGAAACGTACGGGTGCCAATGATGCAAACTTATTTGGCAGTTGCAGGCGCAGTATAAAAATACCTAACCAAATAAAGCCTGACAAAAAAATAACTACTAAACAACGCGTGGCGAAATAACCAAGTAAACGGTCAGTGCTTTACGACTTATTTCAGCCCTACTGGCCGCCCTTAAATAACCAATCTAAACCGCCCACTGATCGGCGGATAAGCTTAGCATGGCAAGCGCCAAATTTATTGCCGCAACAACGCTGTTTCTATCAAATCGATTTCGCGTACCAAGCGGCGGTGCAAAGTATCGGTAATCTGCCCAGCGATGCGCAATCTATCCAGCTCCTGCCGCTCGGCATCCAATCCCCCTAACCGTATTTTTTGTTCAATCTCGACTGCGACGCGCGCGCGCTCCAACTCACGTTCCTGCGCTTCGGCATCGCCCTCGTCATCACCAATGCGACGTCGATACATGTCGGTCACTCGAACGATCGCCTCTAGCTTGAGCTGTGCTTCGCTCTCACTGCCGGATTTGCTCTGCGCTAACTGCTCTATCCGTGCAATTGCTGCTTTAGCGGCGGCGCCGCGCGCTTTGGATTCTTTACGCACCAGCGGTGTCTCGACTTTCCAATCGGCGCCGCGCGTCAGCAAAGGTAGCAAAATACTACCGCTTATCAGAGACAGCAAAATCACGCCCATCGCCAGCAATATCATGAGGTCACGCGAGGGGAAAGGCGAGCCATCGCCCATCATCATTGGTAAGGTCAAAATACCCGCCAAGGTGATAGCACCGCGTACGCCAGAACAGGTCATCACCAACATGCGGCGTCGGAAGATACGCTTGCCGTCTGCGGTTTGACGTGGCGCACCTATCATCGATACTTTTAGCGAAGCCCACACCCAGATAAAACGTAATGCCGTCAACACTAAACCGATCAACACGATATACAGCAATAAATACCACGGGTTAGCAATATGGTTACGCTCCGCCACGCTTGGAGCCGCCATCAATATGGTCGGCAACTGCTCACCCAGCAACACAAAAATCGCGCCATTCAAAGTCATTTGCACGGTGTCCCATACCGCTACCCTTTGCGTGCGCGTGGCCGCCAGCCGCCCACCGGTAAGGTCGGCATGATGCATGGTGATACCTGCCGCAACCGCTGACAAAATGCCCGAGAAGTGTAAGTGTTCGGCCGCAATATAAGCGATAAACGGCACCAACAAGCTGACCAAAATCTGAATGCCAGGATCTTCACCCGCCATACGCACCAGCCATTTGTTGGCAAAGTTAACCAACCAAGAAATAATGCCGCCCACCACAATACCGCCGCCCGCGACCAATACAAATTGCCAAGAAGCGGTGACCAACGAGAAACTACCGGTTAATGCCGCCAGCACCGCAAAACGAAAACAAACCAAACCAGATGCATCATTCAACAAGGCTTCGCCTTCCAAAATATGCATCAGGCGCGACGGCATCGCTGTGCCAGACGTGATCGCCTTGACCGCCACTGGATCAGTTGGCGACAAAATTGCTGCTAAAGCAAAGGCCACTGCCAGCGGCACCGTTGGGATTAACCACTCAACAAAGTAACCCATCCCGATCACGGTAAACACCACCAAGCCGATCGCCAGCGCAAGTATCGGCCGCAAATCATGAAAAAACGCATCCTTAGGAATGCGCCAGCCATCAATAAACAGCAAGGGAGGAATAAAGAGAAGGAAGAAAATCTCTGGATCTAGCGTGATCTTAAAACCTATGCCCGCCGACAGCACCGCCCCAACGGCGATCTGCATAAGGGGTAACGGCAACTTAAAAGGCAGCAGTCGCGTCAAAAACCCGCTGGCGATGACCGCAACCAGCAATATCAATATCATCGTGATGGTTTGCAATTTTTTTCCGCTTCCATCTTTATTTTGTTTACATCAGCCATGGCTTGAAAATCGCCCGTTCATAAGCATATCAATGAGGCAAGCAGGATAATACGGTACGCGATTTGGCGCTGACCGTCGTTCACATACATTCGCCACTGTCCGTCGCTACTGTCCAATAGCTATTTGTCTATACTAAGATCATGCCGCTACTTAAAGTTCTCACTTATCCCGACAAACGCCTGCATCGGATCGCCAAGCCGGTGACCGTTATCGACGACAACATTAAAAAATTAGTGAAGAACATGTACGACACCATGTATCACGCTGACGGCATTGGGCTGGCGGCAACCCAAGTCAATGTGCATAAGCAAGTAGTGGTGATTGATGTCTCTGAGCAAGGCGATCAGCCGTTGACGCTGATCAACCCCAGCCTTACTTGGCAAAGCGAAGAAAAAATGATCAATCGCGAAGGCTGTCTGTCCGTGCCCGATGTATTTGACAACGTCGAGCGCGCGGCCGAAATCACGATCACTGCGCAAGATTTAAAAGGACAGACTTTCTCGCTTAAAGCAGACGGTTGGCTGGCCGTGTGTATTCAACACGAGTTGGATCATTTGGCTGGCAAGGTGTTTGTCGAATATCTACCCACCCAAAAACGCAATCGCATCAAGAGCAAAATGCTGGCGCCAACGCAGTAAAAGAATCGCACTAAAAAATTCCTCATTTAACTAAAAGTTCAGCCCGCCTTGCGAAACGTAATGTTAAAACGGTATTCACCCGTCATCGCATGCTGTGCCTGCTTCAACGGCAAGATGCCGTGATAGCGTAATCTATCCGGCCCGCCCCACACCACTACATCACCATGAAATAGCGGTACGCGCGCGGTCTTGTCGCTGCGTTGCAAACCACCAAACAAAAACATTGCTGGCACGCCTAACGACACCGACACGATAGGCGCAGCGTAATTTTCCTCATCTTTGTCCTGATGCAAAGATAAGCGCGAGCCGACCTGATAACGATTGATCAAGCACGCCTCTGGCGTAAAGTCCGAAAACCCCACCTCTGCTGCGGCGCGCTTCGCCAAATCCAAAAACACTGCGGGCATCGCTGGCCACGCTTGTCCGCTCTGCGGATCGCTCTCCGCGTAGCGATACCCGCGTCGATCAGAGACCCAACCCAATGTGCCGCAATTAGTCATCGCTACCGACATCTGCAAACCACCCGGCGTGACCAAATGTCGAAAAGACGCTTGCAGCTGCACCACCTCAATCGCAGCGAGCAAGTGCGAGGCTTGCGCCAACGCAAAATTGCGCAAGACAAATGCATGGCTTGCCAATTTCTCTTGCCGCACTTCGCCTTCGTTCTCAAAGGCATCAAATAAAGCTAGCGTCATAGTCGCGGCGATCAGCCGTTTAATTAAATAGGAACCTAAACAATAACGCAGGTCTGCTCATGCTGCCGAACGGGGATTATTTAGCCCAGAAAAAATCGACAATGCTAGAACTTCTGCCAACATTTATCGCATGCTATGATTATTTATCATCAAACAGCCGAGGCAAGCCAATATGAAAAACACCAATAACCCTACCTACCCATCGCATTACGAAACCTACAAAAGCCGCGACATTTCGGTGCAAGTATCAGCGCATCTGTCGAGCATCGATGTCGACAGAAAACTGCCAGATTTTATGCCGCGCATCGTCGTCACCGAGCACAACGGCGCAGACTTCAAAGATCGGGAAGTCATCAACGGCCATTCGTACCCGACGCCCGATGAATGTATTACGCAAGGCCTGAAGACCGCGCATGCATATATTGACCGCCATGCGTAAGTAATCCAATATGAAATAAAAAAACCCGTGTCAGCGGGTTTTTTTATTTCTGCCATCATTTTTTGCAGTTGCAAAAATTATCAATATTTAACAATCATCCATGACACTCAAGTATTTGCATTCACGCCCATATGCATGCAAGATGATTCACATTGACGAAAAACTGATACTCAGCGCGCTTTTGCATCTAGCAATGTGCTCAGCAATCGAATAAAAACGAGTCTCGCAAAAAAATAGGGAGATTGACGCACTAGGCCCACCCAAAATAATAAAAAAGACCTCAGCGACTTAAGCCTCAAAAAGGTATTACTCGGCACGTAGTCTTCAGAACACACATCACAAGCGGCCATATTTAGATCTTGAACAAGTAAAACTAATCGTGAGGTTTGCGCAAGTTTCGATGCATCGACATTCACTCGATGAAAATGGAATGCGCGGAAAATGGCTGAATAAAAAAGGAGCGGGATGACTTCGTCAACATTATTTGCCAAATTGCGAGCGTTATGGTCAGTTGACCGTAACAAACCAGAGCTATTAAAAGCCCAGTTTAAAGCGTTCTCGAGCAAGATTCCGATGATGTACTTTATCTTGCTGGTTAATAGCTGGGCACTGGCTATTACTCACCTAGAGTTTGCGCCCCGATGGTTGGTGATCGATTATCCCATCGCGTTAAGCTTACTTTGCGTTGTACGCGTGATCAGCTGGTATCGAACTCGAAATACAGCACCTACTGCGGAACAAGCTTGGCGCGCGCTTGTTAGAACTAATCGACTTGCCGCTCCGGTTGCCCTAAGTTTCACGATATGGTCACTCATGCTTTTCCCTTACGGAGACGATTATGCGCGTGCTCATGTCGCCTTCTACATGGGAATTTCGGTCGTCAGTTGCATTTTTTGTCTTATGTATCTGCGTTCAGCGGCATTGACGGTTGCCCTCATCGTCAATAGCGCTTTCGCGATATTCTTTTTCTCTACGAATATACCGACCTTCATTGCTGCTGCGGTCAATGTCGCCTTGGTAACGGCTGCGATGCTAATCGTTTTAACAAGCCATTATCGAGACTTTACGAATCTCATCGATGCGCAAGTCCAATCCGCGACGCTTAGTAACGAAAACTTCAAGCTCGCCAATTTAGATTCGCTGACAAAAATTCCTAATCGGAGAAAATTTTTTGCACTGTTAAATACGACCTGCGAAAATGCTCGATCAAATGGGAATTGTTTCGCCTTGGCGATCCTTGATCTCGACGGGTTTAAGTCGATCAATGATTTGTATGGCCATACAGTCGGAGATAATCTACTCATAGAAGTTGGGGAGAGACTTCTAAGCCTATGCGATGAAAACATTCACCTTGCGCGTTTAGGAGGTGACGAGTTTGCTCTGATTACAGGCACCCATCTAAGCGATGTGCAGTTGCGGAAGTTTGGACAACAAGTTTGCGAGACCCTACAACTACCATTTCACATCTCTAATAACACGATTCAGATCGCTGCTTCCATTGGCATTGCAACGTTTCCAAAAATGGCAAGTAGTGCAGGCACGTTGTATGAGTATGCAGACTATGCGCTCTATCAAAGTAAGCAGAGCAATCGCGGAACTGTCAGTCTGTTTTCTACCGATCATCGAGATCAAATTCATAGAGATGCGACCATCGAACAGGCACTACGTCAGGCAAATCTTGAAAAAGAACTCTCCGTCCACTTTCAGCCTATCGTGGATGTCCAAAGGAATTGCACTATCGCTTTTGAGGCCTTAGCTCGCTGGACTAGTCCAATTCTTGGAACGGTATCCCCCGAATATTTTATTCCCGTGGCTGAACGCATGGGCATCATCAGTCAACTAACACGCGTATTGCTGATGAAAGCGTTATCTACAGCGATACGATGGCCGCAAGAAGTGAGGCTATCTTTCAATTTGTCAGCTTATGATCTTAATTCGTCTAATGGAATACACAGTCTCATCGATCTGATTCAAAAGAGTAATTTCGATCCACGTCGGCTTGACATGGAAATCACTGAGACTGCAATAATGTATGACCTCATTCAAACCAAAAAAACGACAGACTTACTCCGTCAATTTGGCTGTGGCGTAACTCTCGATGATTTCGGCACCGGATACTCGAGCCTCAGTCAACTTCATACGCTTTCCCTAACTCGAATCAAGATCGACAGAAGCTTCGTAACAGAAATTCAAAATAATCCTGTCAGCTACAAAATCGTCAAATCACTGTTGGGATTGAGTAAAGACATGAACTTAGGCTGCGTCGTTGAAGGCGTTGAAACCAAGGATGAGATGCGCGTCTTGATAGAACTAGGTGGTTTCATTGCTCAAGGCTATCTATTCTCGCCACCAATACCAGAATCAGAAGCAGATGCTTGGACTCACCTTACTGAATTGCGTTGGGAGCACTAGGTTTAGGGATCAAATCTTGGCGGCACCTCGATAACACTACGTTCTCGTTCTTTAATATCTGAGTGAGCCCCTAATTTATAGTTTCAGATGCGTCTAGTAAAGCGGGGGAGATTCTTTCATTAGAAACCAATTGTATAGTTCACATAAGCAGTGACAGAACCTGTGCTTTGGAAGGGCAGCTGTTGGTAGTATATTTCGGCCGCAATTCTCTGATTCTTAACAGGGCTGAAATACGCACCTAGGGTCGCCACAGGACGAGTGCGGTTGATGCTATCGTTGAAATTTTCACTGCTTAGCCCTGACACTCCACTTGCGTTTAAATTATCTACATGGTGAGAGAGGTCTTGCTCCACGCCTATACTACCTGTGAGATTCACTTTTTCTGTCAACTTGTGGTTAAGCTTTACACCAAGAAGGCCAGTCGTAGAACGATCTTCAAGGGTCGCATAAGTGAGCGGCGTTGTGACTGCGGCGTCCTCTGTATAACCATTTTGCTTAATTTTCGTATAGCGTAATGCCAAATACGGGCGTACTAATGTTTTGTCTTGATTAGCAAGGACGGCGTAACTCACTTCACCCACATAGCTTTGTGTATTGAGGGTAGTGCTACCAGTTCCTGCCTCTGCAGTACCTATAATTTGGCGCGTGGTTGTCACATTTTGATCTTGATAGGCATTAGCGATCTTCACTTGATAGCCCAGGTGGTTTTCGTTTTGGTTCCATACCGCAAATAAACCCATTAAAGGATTAGCGTTTGAAATGCGCACACTGGATGGTGTGTTGTTGTTAATTCCTTTGTTTAAAAAACCACCAACCCGCAAGGTAGGTGAAACTCTGTAACCACCAACCAAAACAGCAGAAGTAAAGTTGGCGCTTGGATTTTCCACGTAGGTTTGCTGACCACCGACAGATACACAAACGCCTTTGGCATCAAACAAATTGCAGTCGTAGGTATTCATGTTGGCAAAGTTGGTGGCAACCGCCTGCGCTTTAAAAGCGCCACGCACGCTGGGTGCTAAAGAGCGAATGGAAGCCTGCGTATCGAAAACCGATGGGCCAGCCAGCACAAATAATAAATCCCACGCATTCAAGGTACTTCCATTCGCCACCAGGCTGTAGTTCAAATTTCCATAAGAGCCTGTAGTATTTGAGATGCGCGACAAGTCTGTAAAACCTTGCAAAACATTGACATATCTTCCTGCAGCGACTACTGAGGCCGGCACCCCCGATACCAGCGTTGTTCCGGTATTCCCGTAAATATTTAATGCCATGTTGCCTGCAGTGCCTGCGCCGGATAACTGACCATATTGAGATGGGTTATTGATAATGACGTTGTAATTGATAGGCAAGTTACCAACGACTTTTACCGGGCTTGAGGTTTGCGAACCCTGCAAATTATTGAAGACATTTATTGACGCGCTTCCCGCATTTCCTATACTCCCGAATCCTCCTGTAATTCTGCCGACATTGGTTAACGTCTTAATTGTTCCCTGATTGCTAATCCCGTATCTGACAACACCAGTTATATCGCCAAAGTTGACGGCATCAACATTACCGCCCGGCTTGACCCACAGTCCCCATTGGTTATAAGTATAGATTGAGCCTTTATTGACTAATTTGGATGAGGTCGCCGTCTCCAAAACCACCACTGCCCTGCCGGTTACACCAAAACCTGCATCATTTGAAACAGTAACGCCTGAATTAATGGTGACATCAGCTCCGGTATCAAGCGACAGACCTTTTACATTACCCCCATTACAATTCGCAGAAACTTCAAGTGCAGATGTGACCGTTACCCCGCCATTACACAAAGCGAAGGCTTGTCCGGTAAATAAGACCAAAAGCAGGGAAAAAACGATCCGCAATCCCTTACTCCACTGAGTAAGCATCAATATCAAAGATTTTTCCACTTGTACGTCCCTAAAATTTCACTTCGCTGCACGGTACGAACACCCCTGTCTCAGCGAGGGGAAATTGATTCATTTACGGTGGAAAGGAAATGATTGAATATTGTCTGTCGTTACCTTGAAAGCATATCCGTTATTTAAAATATTAATAAGAAATATTTTTTACAGATATAAAAAATCAAGCTTGATTATTTTCGATGAGAGCTAGATCTTTTTACAAATCGACGAAAATATTTGCTAGCGTACCGCTTGATGTTTCTACGATCACGGATGACAGCAAACATGACCCCATCAAATACAAAAATCCGTAAGTGCACTTGAATTTTCTACTGTCGAAAATGCTTCTCCTGCATTCTGCAGGCCACGGTTGCGCTTGCAAGCGCAGCCCTTCGAATCCCCAGCAAGCCAAACTGTTAGTTCGCTTCTCTCCGTTCATAGAAAAAGCCCGCATAAGCGGGCTTTATATTCTTGGCGGAGAGACGGGGATTCGAACCCCGGGTAGGCTATGAACCTACACACGCTTTCCAGGCGTGCGACTTAAACCACTCATCCATCTCTCCTGATTTTGTTTTCGCTGACTACTTTTAGCGAAGCCGCCGATTATAGCAAAACTTTGTCGAGCAGAGGCTGTTTCCGGCATTCTTGCGACGTCTATATGCAAAAAAGCCGCCGCAAGTTTAGTTGCGACGGCTTTTTTATTGTCAAACCACTTATTACCGCGGCTGATGCGCTCTACTTATGCACACGCTTGAGCTGCTCCAGAATGGCGGGATTTTCAAGTGTGGAAATATCCTGCGTGATGTCTTCATCTTTTGCCAGTACGCGTAACAGGCGGCGCATGATCTTGCCGGAGCGTGTTTTAGGCAAGTTGTCGCCAAAACGAATTTCCTTAGGTTTGGCAATCGGGCCAATTTCCTTCGCGACCCAATCACGCAACTCCTTGGCCAATTGTTTGGCTTCTTCACCTTCTGGGCAGCTGCGCTTGAGCACGACGAAGGCGCAAATGGTTTCGCCGGTGGTCTCGTCCGGCTTACCGACCACTGCAGCCTCGGCCACGATAGGATTGGCAACCAAGGCCGACTCGATCTCTGCCGTACCCATACGATGGCCGGAGATATTCAACACGTCATCAATGCGGCCGGTGATAGTGAAATAACCGGTTGCATGATTGCGGATCGCGCCGTCGCCGGCAAGATAGGTGGTGCCGCCAAGCTCCGGTGGAAAGTAGTTTTGCTTGAAGCGCTCTGGGTCGTTCCAGATATTGCGGATCATGGATGGCCATGGACGCTTGATCACCAACAAACCACCGTGACCATCTGGCAGATCCTTACCGGCGTCATCGACAATTGCGGCGGTAATGCCAGGCAAAGGCAATGTGCAAGAGCCTGGCACCATCGGCGTTGCACCCGGCAGTGGCGAAATCACATGGCCGCCGGTTTCCGTCTGCCAGAAAGTATCGACAATCGGACAGCGCTCGCCGCCAATATTTTTGTAGTACCACATCCATGCTTCTGGATTGATCGGTTCGCCAACTGACCCTAGCAAACGCAAGCTGGATAAATCGTATTGGCGCGGATGGACCTCGGTATTGGCTTCTGCCGCCTTGATCAATGAACGAATTGCGGTTGGTGCGGTGTAAAAAATCGAGACCTTGTGCTTTTGCACCATCTCCCAAAAACGGCCAGCGTTAGGGAAAGTTGGGACACCTTCAAATACGATCTGCGTAGCACCCACCGCCATTGGGCCATAGGCGACATAGGTATGACCGGTGATCCAGCCGATGTCGGCGGTACACCAATAGACATCTTCTGGCTTGATGTCGAATACCCATTTCATCGTCAACATGCACCACAGCAAATAACCGGCGGAGGAATGCTGCACGCCTTTTGGTTTGCCGGTGGAGCCCGAAGTATAGAGAATAAACAGCGGATGCTCAGCGCCGACAAACTCCGGCGCGCAATCGGTGGCTTGATCGTTTACTAGCTCGTGCAGCCATACATCGCGCTGCGCATCAAACTTAACTTCGCCGCCGGTTCGTTGATAGACCACGACCTTGCGCAAGGTGTCGCAACCGCCCATCGCGAGTGCTTCATCAACGATGGATTTGAGCGGCAACTGTCGTCCGCCGCGCACTTGATAGTCTGCGGTTAATACGGCGACCGCACCTGCATCAATAATGCGCTCTTGCAGTGATTTGGCAGAGAAGCCACCAAACACGACTGAATGGGTGGCGCCGATACGGGCGCACGCTTGCATCGCCGCAATGCCTTCTATCGACATCGGCATATAGATGATGACGCGATCGCCTTTTTTGATATCGAGCGACTTCAAGCCATTGGCAAACTTGCAGACGCGCTCGTACATCTCTCTAAATGTGGCACGCGTTACCTTGCCGTCGTCCGATTCAAAAATAATCGCAACCTTGTCGGCATTGCCGTTGTGCAGATTACGGTCCAGACAATTGACGGACACATTGAGCTCGCCGTCTTCAAACCATTTGTAAAAAGGGGCGTTCGATTCGTCCAGTTTTTTGGTAAATGGTTTATGCCAGTGCAAATTTTGTTGTGCCAACTGCGCCCAAAAGCCTTCGTAATCTTCTGCGGCTTCCTCACACATTGCGAGATAGGCGTCCATTCCGCTGATGGCGGCGTTGTTGACTAAGTCAGCAGGTGGATTAAAAACCCGCTCTTCTTGTTTAAAGCTTTCTATGTCGGACATTGTCCCTCCGGTGCAGATTTTTATTTATAAGCAACAAATTACCAGAATATTTGCCGGAACCTGCGTACCCATTATATTAAAGCGATACAAAAGACCTGTCTCGATAATCGTAGGATGAAAAAAATTTCCCAACCTAATCAAGTGCCATCAAGACAAGATCGAGCGCGTGTAAAATGCGATGTGTCGATCTGATAGCCAAGCACGGGCCTCATTGTAGCGGCAATCACTAATCGACTATTGTGACCGCACCATCCATCAAACCGAGCGATGCCATGACCATTATCAAACAAGACGACCTCATCGAATCCGTGGCAGCAGCGCTGCAATACATCAGCTATTACCACCCGCAGGATTATATCCAGCATCTGGCACGCGCTTATGAGGCAGAGCAAAGCCCCGCTGCCAAGGATGCGATTGCGCAAATCCTGACCAACTCGCGTATGTGCGCGGAGGGCAAGCGCCCTATCTGTCAGGACACCGGCATCGTCAATGTGTTTTTAAAGATCGGTATGGAAGTCCGCTTTGAAGGATTTAGCGGCTCGATTACCGATGCTGTTAATCAGGGCGTGCGTCAAGCTTATAACCATCCCGACAACACCTTGCGCGCCTCAATCGTGGCTGATCCGCATTTTGAGCGTAAAAATACCAAAGACAATACGCCAGCAGTGGTCCACATGGAGCTGGTGCCGGGCAATACGGTTGATGTGCAAGTTGCGGCCAAAGGTGGTGGCTCGGAAAACAAATCCAAGTTTGTAATGCTCAACCCCTCAGATTCATTAATTGATTGGGTAATGCAAACCGTCCCGCAAATGGGTGCTGGTTGGTGTCCACCGGGGATGCTCGGCATCGGCATCGGTGGTACGGCGGAGCGCGCAATGTTAATGGCCAAACAATCGTTGATGGAAGACATCGACATGGCTGATCTTAAAAAACGTGGTCCGCAAAACAAGACGGAAGAGTTACGTATCGAGTTGTGCGACAAGATCAATGCGCTCGGCATCGGTGCGCAAGGCTTGGGTGGCCTGACCACGGTGTTGGACGTGAAGATCATGATGCACCCTACCCACGCTGCTTCAAAGCCGGTCGCGATGATCCCCAATTGCGCGGCAACGCGTCACGCACATTTTGTGCTGGATGGTTCTGGCCCGGTCTATCTTGATCCGCCTTCGTTGTCGGATTGGCCGGATGTGAACTGGATGCCGGATACAGAAAAATCCAAGCGCGTTGATTTAAATACGCTCACCAAAGAAGAAGTCGCGTCCTGGAAGCCAGGGCAAACCCTGCTGTTAAACGGCAAGATGTTGACCGGCCGCGACGCTGCTCATAAGCGCATTCAAGACATGCTGGCCAAAGGCGAGACTTTGCCGGTGGATTTTACCAATCGCGTCATCTATTACGTTGGTCCGGTCGATCCGGTACGTGATGAAGTGGTTGGCCCGGCCGGCCCTACCACGGCGACACGTATGGATAAATTTACCGAGATGATGCTGGCGCAGACTGGCTTGATCTCTATGGTTGGTAAAGCCGAGCGTGGCCCGACTGCGATCGAAGCGATCAAGAAACATCAGTCGGCGTATTTGATGGCGGTTGGCGGCGCGGCGTATTTGGTTTCCAAGGCGATCAAACACGCCAAAGTTCTCGGCTTTGCAGATCTCGGCATGGAGGCGATTTATGAATTTGATGTGGTGGATATGCCGGTGACGGTCGCGGTGGATTCCACTGGTACCTCAGTGCACACGACCGGACCAAAAGAATGGAAAGATAAAATCGAGCAAACGCGGCTCAGCGATATTGCGGTCAATGCAGGTTGACATATTGTTTCGTAATTACTTGGCAAAGAACTTTCAACCACCTTTTATCTTTTAGTTATCGACTTTCTATTTTGAGCTTGCCACCTCTCCCCGACCCCACCGCTGCGGAAGCGCCGATCGGCATCTTTGATTCAGGCGTCGGAGCCTTGTCGGTGCTGCGCCATGTACAGGGGCGCCTGCCGTCCGAACATCTGCTGTGTTTTTGCGATTCTGGTTATGCCCCTTATGGCGGCAAACCCGATAGCGAGATCATCGCGCGCACATTGGAAATTGCCGCGTTTTTAGTACAGCAGAACGTCAAGGCAATCGTGGTCGCCTGCAACACGGCGACCGCTGCGGCAATTGATGCGCTGCGCCAGCACTACCCAACCTTGATCATCGTCGGTGTCGAACCGGGCTTAAAACCTGCGGCGGTACTGAGCCATACCGGCAAAGCCGGCGTATTGGCGACTGAAAGCACTTTGCACAGCACGCGCTTTTGCAGCTTGCGCGATCAGATTAGTGCGACTACCGGCGTGCAGTTTTTATCGCAGGCTTGCGTTGGGCTGGTCGATCAGATTGAAAAAGGCGAGCTGGCAACGCCGAAAACAATAGAAATGCTGGAACGCTATGTGCTGCCAATTCTGCATGGCGGCGCCGATACGCTGGCGCTTGGTTGCACCCACTATCCTTTCGTACAACCTGCGATTGAAACCATCATTGCGCGTGAAAGTGAAAAAATAAGTGAGAAGAGTCAGGCAAGCATACCTCCCGTCACCATCATCGATACCGGCGAAGCCGTCTCGCGCCAATTAGAGCGTCTGTTGCAGCAACATGGCTTGCAGCGGGAAGAAAGCCTTGCTGGCAGCTTGGCGGCTTACACCACTGGCAGCGGAGCCGCACTAATCCAGTCATTTGAGCAACTCTTGCATTTATCACCGCCGGTCGCCGAAATTGCGTCTGAAACGGCGGCGCCAAACGTCTGTTGAAATTGTCCGACCGATTTAATTAATTTGATTTGCCAGCACGTGGCGAATTTTGTATAATCTCCAGCTGTCTTGCAAAACATCGCAATGCAGTCTTGTTGTAACCAGTGGTGGCTGTAGCTCAGTTGGTAGAGTCCAGGATTGTGATTCCTGTTGTCGTGGGTTCGAGCCCCATCAGCCACCCCAAGAATTTTAGCCGTGCCCCATGTGAAAACATGCGGCACGGCTTTTTGTTTGGTACTTCTGTTTACGCATTTGCTTGGGGTTATCAATGCCGTTATCAACACGGGTCTTCAATGCAGCGCCTCATACAGAAATGATCTTGGCAATCAAAAAAGCCCGCATTTCTGCGGGCTTTTTGCGATCCATCCAACAACATCAGCTGTTGTTGGTCGCTTTGTTGGGTTGCTTAATCGGCAGGTTGTGCTGATTAACGTTAGCCGTCTGGCTGGCTTTGGCGTCTTCCGCCGCAGCAAATTCATTTTGTCTCGCCTTATCTAGATCAGCCTCATCCTGCTTCAACATAGGGTTACCGGGTGGATTGGCATTATGGTTGTTATCTTTATCTTCAACGTCTTTAGGTGTATTTGACATGTGATTCTCCTTTAGGCTTACTTCACAGTAGCACTGACTGGCAACCGTGACCATAGGACCTTCTGACAGAGTTGCGTAGGACTAAAGGAAGCTGGACATAGATGCCTGCGTTATCATGCCATCTGTTTCCTCGTACGGTTGGTCGCTATGACACATAAATTGCTCGATTCCGGCGCGCTTGAAGTTGTGCTGCAACAATTTGCCGATGATCGTGATTGGCAGAAATTTCATTCGCCCAAGAATCTGGCGATGGCCTTAACCGGCGAAGTTGGTGAGCTGGTGGAAATTTTTCAATGGCGCACCGAAGAAGAATCAAAACTGGTCGCCCAGATGCCGGAGACCGCAGCGCATGTGCGACAAGAATTGGCCGACGTGGCACTTTATTTGTTTAGATTAGCCTCGGTTTTAGAGGTCGATTTGGATGCTGCGATCCGCGACAAACTGGTATTGAACGCACAAAAATACCCAGCCCTGTAGAATAAAGCTTCTTGATTTTTAGCGACAGACAAAGTGCGTGCAACTGGCGCGTTTGCTCATCGTTCGCTATATTCCCTTGTTTTAAATTGCTGGCTCGGCGAAAAGCTGAGCAATATTTTTACGAAAGAGAGACATGTCATTTACCGCTGAAATTTGGCAAAAGAACGCTGCCCTGTATGAAACCATCCGTACCATGCCGTTCAATCAAGAACTTGCCAATGGCACTTTGGACGAAAAGCGTTTTCGTCATTACATGATTCAAGATGCCCACTATTTGATCGCATTTGGTCGCGCATTGGCAATTGCCGCTGCCAAGGCAGACACCACCGATGAGATCGTGCAATTTGCCGATGGCGCCAAAGGTGCAGTGATCGTAGAGCGCAGCTTGCATGCCGACTTCATGGAGCAATATGGTGTCAGCGAAAAAACCTTTGCGGCGACACCGCTGTCACCAGCAACCCATCATTACACCAGCTTTATCATGGCAAATGCTTGGGGCTCATCGTATCCCGTCGTGCTGGCAGGTATGCTGCCCTGCTTCTGGATCTATGCGGAAATCGGCACCGAGTTGCTCGGTACAACCGTACCCAATAATCCTTATGCCTCTTGGATCAACGCCTACGGCGGTGAAGAGTTTAATGAGGCGGTGCGCGCGGTTATCGCAACCATTGATCGCGTGGCAGCCGTCGCCAGCGATGAAACGCGCGCAGCGATGCACCAAGCGTACACGCATGCAGCAAAACTAGAATGGATGTTCTGGGATTCTGCTTATCGTTTGGAAGCTTGGCCGGTTTAAATATTTTTTCATTATTTTGCTGTCCGCTGTGCTGTCAAAAACAGCTGACGACCAGGTGCCACGAATAATTTCTGCTGAGAGCTGGTCTTGCGCAGTAATTTTCATGGCTTGTTTTTGTGATTGATCATTTACGACGACAACAAGGAGTTCGAGATGGATGAAGAAACCTTTAACATGAGCATGCGCAAATTTTTGAAGATGGTCGGCGTCAGTACGCAAAATGAAATCGAGAAAGCGGTAGAAAAAGCGGTTGCCGATGGCACGATCAAAGGCAACGAAACTTTGCCCGCCAAAGCGACGATCGAAATTGCTGGTATCAAAATGAAAGTCACTTTCGACGGCGAACTGCGTCTCGAATAACAATGATGATGCTTATTTGAAGTTAGCTTGATTAAAAAAGCACGCATATCTAAACGATGTGCGTGCTTTTTTTATGCCAATAAATTCTGGCGCGCTATGATCCAACATTGTGTATTAACTACACTCCATCCCAGTCTTACTTTAGACCTTAAGATGTGCCACTCGCGCCGCGTATCTTTATTCTTTTTCCCACTTATACGGGGCTACGGCCAGTGATACTAGGGCGCTGATTTCCGGTTGCGCCGAGACGTAATCACTTTTATTTTCTGCCGACACCAACGTGGGATTGAAAATAACAAACATCGTGGACAGTGCAGTCCATGCACACACAAAAAAAGCATATCGTAGTTTCATGATAATTCTCGCCCTGATTTGATTGTTCTACTACAGCGCGGCTCTATAAAGCCGCGCCACTAATAATCTGCTATTTAATTTTGTGCAACGATCTGAGGCCCAAATGGCAAGACATTGGCGTGTTCGGCAGCAGCCTGATCATTTTCCAGCGAGTCACTTGCCATCGATTGCAGCCAAGGATTACGGTGCGTGCGACGCGCAGCATTGGAATTACCCAAATCACTAACAAACTGCGGCGTAAAGACACAAGATTCATCCTTGCGATAAGACTTGACGTCTCTTCTGACGCGCAGGAACTTATGTGCCATTGCACGCTTTTTATTTAAAATTCTTTCGCCGATATCTTCTTGATGCTCATTAACGTGATCACGCGCGTGCGCATAATTTGGCCATTCGATATCAGCTGGTTTGGCCTTAAGCATCGAATGCAATAGCGAAGACACGTTTTGGTTCGGACTAATTTGAAGGATGGACATAATCAACTCCCTATTTTTTAACCTTGCTTGCAAATTCTTGTAATGCAATGCGATTACGGTAGAAACATCAGGAAGCGTGGAACTTTTCCGCTACCGTCACGTACGACTGCAACTTGAGATGGATCGTAAGCTGTATTTGTTGTCAGATGTATAGGAAAGCGGCTCGACTTATTGTAGGAAAAAGCGAAGATTTTCCAGAAAACGATGTTTCCGCCACGAAACTTGGCACGCTTGAGCAACCGCGCCATATTTACGGTAGTCTTGGCTGCTGTTTTAGTCCCGAACGACCTCTTATCAGCCGATCAGCCAGCACGATGCCCTCTTCCAAGACCTCTGCAATTCCATTTTTCGCTATTCCCATGCTTTCACTCGCCGCCTTTGGCAGCGCAATTTCATTACGGGTAACAGATCCTTTGCTGCCCGCCTTGGCGCATGAGTTTGGTATCTCATTAGGTCAAGTCGCGTACATCATTACCGCCTTCTCTTTGGCTTATGGCATTGCACAATTATTTTTTGGGCCAGTTGGCGATCGCTTCGGTAAATATTGGGTAATTGCTTGTGCTTGCGTCGCCTGTGCCGTCACTGCGTTGCTGTGCGGCTTGGCTCCTAATTACCCAATATTAGTGCTGACGCGCTTAATGGCCGGCGCTACCGCCGCAGCCATCATCCCGCTATCAATGGCATGGATCGGCGACGTCGTCCCGTACGAAGAACGTCAGCCCGTGCTTGCACAATTTTTAATTGGGCAAATTCTTGGCGTATCTGCCGGCGTTTTACTTGGCGGACTGGCGGCCGACTATCTTGGTTGGCGCGTTCCGTTCTTCGCTATTTCCCTCGGTTTTGTATTAATTAGCATCACGCTCTTTTCAATAAATCGCCGCTTGCCGATACACGCCAAAATAGCGCATCAACATCCCGCCAATTCAGCCTTGCATCGTATTTTTTCGGAACTGGGACAAGTCTTAGCGAAGCCATGGGCACGCGTGGTACTGCTTTCGGTTTTCTTTGAAGGGACTTTTTTGTTTGGTGCATTTGCATTTATCGCGACCCATTTGCATCGCGTACATCATCTATCCCTGACGACGGCAGCGACGATTGTGATGTTATTTGGCGGTGGCGGGTTTTTATACGCCTGCATTTCGCGTCGATTAGTCAAAGGTTTTGGTGAACACGGTTTAACCCGCTGGGGCAGCGTGCTGATAACCATTTCGTTTATTTTAATTGCGCTAGCACCGTCATGGTGGTGGAGCGTACCGGCCTGCTTTACCTCAGGACTAGGCTTTTACATGCTGCACAACACGTTACAAATCAATGCGACGCAAATGGCACCAGAAAGACGCGGCGCCGCTGTCTCTACCTTTGCCTCCTTTTACTATCTCGGACAGTCGGTTGGAGTTGGCATCGCCGGCTTGTTGGTCGCGCGACTTGGTACCGCCACATTGATTGTGTGCGGCGCTATGGGCGTCTTAGCTGTGGGGCAGGTGTTTAGCCTATGTTTGTCTAGCCGCAATCCGTGATGATACAAGTGTGCCTGAGGTAGGTTCTATCTTCGTCGTTTGGGAAATCTCGAAGAAATTCAGCGTTATACTGACCTCAACGACGAACGCAAGGAGGCGCTATGTACAAGAAAATTCTGGTCGCATACAACGGCTCACCAGAAAGCCGCTCCGCTTTGCAGGAATGCGCGCGATTGGCGCCACCTGCCAGCACCGAAGTCCATCTGTTGGCAGTCATTAGCTCGCCACAGTCTGTCGTCATCGGCGAATACGCGATGGTATCCATGCTTGGTATCGAGGAAGAGCTGGCGGCAGAGAAAAAGAAAATGGAATCCGAACTACAAGATGGCTTGATATTTTTACAAAACGCCGGTCTGTCCGTATCTACGCATATCGAGGTGGGTGAAGCCGTACCGGTGATTGCAAATTTGGTCGAAAGCCTAGATATCGAGCTGGTTATTGTCGGCCATTCACGCCATAAATCACTGGCTGCACGCTGGTGGCGTGGCGCAACCGACACCTTGTTAGTGGAAAAAATACGCTGCAGTTTATTAGTAGCAAGAGATCCGACCTAATTTCTTGCTTGCACGGTAGCTGATTTACGCCATTGCTTTATCAAGATGCCATCTCTCTGATCGTCATCTATTTAATGCGCCAACCACTCTGCTGGCACGGTTACAGTTTTTTACCAAATGCAGCTGGAAAATTTAGATAGCATGGCGTCTAATATGTTTATTGATCCGAGATTCGACCATGACCCCTATCCGTACACCCCTGTTAGTTGGCCTGCTCAGCGCAGCGGCATTATTAGCCACTGCGCCAGCGCAAGCGCGCACCCATTGGTCAGTTAATCTTGGCGTAGGATTTGGCGGCTATTACCCTGCGCCACGCGCCTACTACCCTGCACCGCGTCCATATTACTATCCTGCGCCGGCTGTTATATATCAACCTGTGCCGCCCGTCGTGTATCAAGCTGCGCCTGTGTATTCCCAACCAGAAGTAATCTATCAACAACCGGTTGTCGTTTATGACAGACCGGTTCGTCAGGGGTATCCACGCCATCACCATGAATCAGCACCCGTCACACCTGATGGATACGGCTACAGTCGCGGCTATCGCGAATACCGAGATTATCGACGCTGATCGTTCCACTATTTTTTGCATTGATTTTGCTGTGACTGGCAGCAAATAAAAAGCTGATCATCATGATCAGCTTTTTTATTAGATGACAACTTCATCAGCGCAATCTACCTCCAGCCTATTTTGTTTTTCTCAATGCCTACGGTGATGCCCGCGCCCATGGCCATGTCCACGACCGTAACCTCGACCATCGCCGTAACGATGACGATGGCCATAATAACCGCCGCCACTACTGCCGTAAAAGCCAAAGTTGACCGCAGGTGCAACATAGACCGGCGATGTTACATAGCCTTGTTGGTAATAGCCGGAATCATATGGCACTACCGCACAACCACCTAAAGCAGCCACGGCCGCGAGAGCGAGCAATATGCGCTTGGCTTTGGAGTGAGTTTGCTTATTCATTTATAACCTTTCGAAAAATATCCTAGCTAATCGCCTTAAGAAAGCGGTTCAAATTTTCAAAATGCATAGTGATCATTTGAACCTGCTTGCACCGCCATGGATATTTCAATTAACGACGATAAGGATCGTGTCCGTAGGCGACGTATTCAACCCGTCGTGTGTCGCGATAATCGCGTCTTTGCCCAGCGTGGCCGCGCGCGTAGCGATCTTGATAGCGCGGTTGCGAACGCACTGGCGCTTGTCTGTAGTAAGTTGGTTCGCGATAGCCGTGTGAGCGACCACCGTGTCCACCATATGCCTGCGATTGGCGACGATAGTCACGATCATCATGCGACGAAAAACTGGCGCCCGCGACCGCTCCAATTACACCACCAATCACGGTACCGTTTTGGCCGCCGACACTATTGCCTATCACGGCACCAAGCACAGCGCCTAATGCGGTATTGACGCCGCGATCACTCGCCATTGCGCTGGTAGAGAATGCTGCACTCGCCAACACTACGATGCCGACCCATTTTTTATTTAACATGATGTTTCCTCTACACCGCGTAAGCCAGAATTGGCCAGTCAGTCACGGCGCCATGGAATCACTATAGAGAGGTGCTTGGTAAATGCCACGAAGGGAAATAGTCTTTTACAACTGTAAAGATATATATAGTTGTAACTATGCAATGACTCTGTTGCACGGCGATTTATTCACAAGGCCTGAGCGACCGAAAGGCGGGAAGACGAGGAAGAGTTGAAATGAAGATAACTTCAAGGATAAAAAAAGCGGCGATCTAGATAAGTAATAAGAATCAGAGCGCAGGCTGTAAAAAAAACGTTACGCCAGATTCTTAGAGATTATTACGTCACAGTATCGCTTCTGCGACGATCTTCCATTGTGTGCCTTCTTTGGACCAGTATTGGTGTTTGCGTACTGAGTGTATCCCTTTACCTACTGTCATCGCTTGCGTGAAAGCAGCGACAATTAAATTTTTCTGCCCTGGATAGCGGAAAAATGTAATCTCATCCAAGCTCACATCTATCTTGCGTGCGCCCAGCATGGATTGATGGGTTTTTTTCAGCCAAGCATCGAGACTCTGCCCGCGCACAGGTTTGAAGTTTTTTGAATAATGCTGGCGTAAGCGTCGCTCGTCTGTGGTTTCAAGATCGGCACGCCATGCCTCCAACATTTTATTGGCAGCAAGGCGATCTGCATCTGCCTGTTTATTACTGACAAATTTTATGTCATCACTAATGATCACCGGTGTATTGCCGATTTGCACTTCTTGCGACACATACTTCATATCAGCATTGGTCAACACCACGCAACCGTCGGACGATAAAGGCGGACGACTATAACTACTCGACGGCGTGCCGTGCAACCAAATGCCAGAACCACCGCGGCCATTCACCTTATCCCACTCGTTCGGATAATTGAGCGGCAAGGCACCAGTCCCATAAAAATCGGGTAACTTGGCGCCCGCTACACGACTCGTGATGTAGTAAACACCTAGCGGCGTTTTTTGATCGCCTTCTTTAAATTTATTCACGCCTAAACGTCCCTGACTGACGTAATAATCATTGAGCAGCGTCAATTTACCGTTGTCATTGCCATAGATATACAAACGTGACAAGCGTGCGTCGACCACCAGAATATTTTTCTGATCACTGCGCATTTGTATAATTTCGCTCGGAATCCAGTGTGGATCGGGACGCTCGCGCAAGGACTTTAATCTGACGATCGCCTCTTGGCGCAGGTTATCGAGTTTGTCAGCAGGGCCGCGTGAAGCAGTACCAAACGATTTGATTGGCTGCGTATGCAGTAACAATAAATCGCCGCGCACCAACTGGCCGAGATGAAAATTAGGGAAAGCAGCGACCAAAGCATCCGCTTTGGATTGTGCATCGCGTAGACGATTAGCTTCCAGCGATCTGTAAACGTCGGTCAACATGATCTCTGGATCAAGCTGACTTGGTGTACCGGATTTATTACCGTTGGCAAAACCGGCGACAGGCAAAACCAAGCCGCCCAGCAATAGCAAGACCAAACTTATTCTGGCTACAGACGCCAGCGCTGCAACATCAGCTTGGCGCAACAGGAATATCATTTTAGAAACAGCCATTAGCTACCCGACTGCTCCTGCGTAATAACCCATTTTGAACCTTGTCTTTTCATATCTAATACTTTCATGCCGCTCGCTTGAAAAGTATTCGAATCATAAATCTGATGGAATTTTGCTTCAGCTGTATCGCCGTTGATACTTACCTGGATCGACTTGATAGTCACATTGATGCGTTTTTTGTCTTCAATACGCGCACGACGTTCTTTTTCCCAATCTTTACGCGACACCCCTTTAGGTAGGTCAAAGTCACGTGCGTAAAACTCGAGATAACCTTTTACATCTCGATCGCTCCACTGCTTGGCCCACGCATAGACAGTCTTCACCACCAAATCACGCTCGGCTTTGGCAGCGGCTTCTGCTTTTTGCTTAGCCTCGAGTTTAGCTTGCGCTTCCTGTGCCTTTTCTTCTTTCAATTTTTCTTGCTTTAGCTTTTCCTGTTGCGCGATTTTTGTCTCTGGCGTTTCTTCCTTCTTCACTTCTTTTGTAGCGTCTTGCTTAGGCTCAGACTTGGCGACTTCCAGCGGCTTAGATTTAACTGGTGCTTCTGCTGGTGGCACCACTTTTTCGGCTTGTGGCGCTACTTTAGCTGGTGCAGGGTTTACCGCCAATGCGGCCATTTGCGGATTGGTGCCACCGGTTTTATTACCAACCAAGGTGTGCACCATCGTTAATTTTGATTTTGCGTTGGAATTGCTGCCATCTAACTGTAATGCCTTGTCATATGCCTGACTCGCCAACTTGGCATGCACATCACCCAGATTTTCATAGGCAGTAGCGTAAGTTGGATTCGTCCGAATTGCCTTGTCGAGCGCACTACGCGCTTTTTCATACTGTCCGCTAGAAGCGTACAACACGGCTAAATTGTTATAAGGCTCAGGCAAGCTCGGATAATCTTCTGTCAGCTTGGCGAACACCTCAATGGCGTCTGCCGATTTGTTTTGCTCAGTCAGAATCACGCCCTTTAGAAAGCGCATCTGCGCATCCTTGGGATTTTTTTTCAAGAAAGCGTCAGCCTTGGACAAGGCCGCCGACTGCTGGCCAGAACGCAGCAACTGTGAGACATCGCTCAACTCATCGGCAAAGACAGGAGCCGCAGACAATCCCGCCACCAGTGCTAACGCAACGCTCACTGCAATGAGATTACGACCTGAGGTTCGGTTTGATATACGACCAAAATCAGAATGAGCACTGCGACATGGCGCAAAAAACATGGTTTTCCTTGTGAGGATCGTTAGTTAAATTCAGACACCCAATATAGTACGCCAATCGGCGTCTTTGCCTGTGGAAATATAAGTTCACCTTGCTGGACAGGGAATCAACGTACCCCTAGCACTAGCGCCTTCCACCCTAAAAAAGCGGCATTATCTAATTGTTTACAAGTAGGATTTATCGCTTTTGGCGCGCCCGATTTTCCCGTATTTGCGGCATTACTGCAAGACGGCAACGCAAGGCGGTAGAGACTGAGGAGAACAACAATCACTTGGATTGTCTGCCAAGCAAGCCAAGAAAAGCATCATGTTAAGGATGCTTTTCTCGGCTGTAGGTGTTCTTTATTGAACTGTGGGAGCAGTATTTACAACAGTTTGTACGCTAGCAGGAACACTCGATAACGCATACGACATCTGCAATGTGGCTGGCGCGCTCAACAAGACCTCATCGTTTGCCGTCGGCGCTGTTGCCACCGTAACCGCCGTGGATGGTGCCGATGCAGTCATGGCCGAAGGTGCATCAGTCAGCCAATTACCTTGGAAATTCCATGCCGCGACCGCGATCACCAAAGTAAGTGCTGTCGCCAGCACACTGGACATGCGCCAAATTGATGCTTTCGGCAACGTAACAGTGGATTCTGCCAATACCGCATCAGCACGCAAACGCCAAGCTTGATGCTGCTCGCCTTGCTGGTTCAGACGAGATAGCAATTCACGCGCGATACCCTCTGCTTCAGCTTGTTCACGTGCTTTACGTTCTTCTAATTCTTGCAGCGACCGTTGTTCGTCCTGCATACGCAACGCTTCGAACGCGCTACGTTCATTGGCTTCACGCAGCCGACGTTCACTCGCCTCTGTCAGCAGTCGCTGCGCCTCGATTTGTTGCATTTCACTTTCCAGCAATTGCTTTTCTGCTGCAGCCGACGCTGCGGTGGCGCGTTGCAATGCTTGCTGCGCTTGTTTTCTGCTGGTTAAAACGGCCGCCTGCTCTTGCTCGGCCTGAATCCTTGCTTCGGTCGCAACCAACAACTGTTGCTCTTCGGCGATTTTTCTTTCGGTCGCCTGCAGGATAATCGTCGCGGCTTCAACACGCTGTTGTTCCAGCTTCAATTTTTTCTCAATGGCGTCGACCGATTTTTGTTCAAGTTCAGCACGATGACGCTCCGTTTTAGCTAGATCCAGTGCCTGCTGTGCCTTATGTTCTGCCACTTCCGCTGCTTTGCGACGTAATTCTGCCTGCTCTGTGGCGGCTTCCAATACCTGCTTCTCGGATATCAAGGTTGCTTCGCGCGCGGTGCGCAAAATTTGTTCTGCCTCAGCCTGTGCCTGCAAAATACCTAGTTGTTGCTGCTCCATCGCTGCGCGTGCTTCGGCTTGCAAACGCACACTTTGCTCCATCGCCAGTTTTCTTTGCACTGTTTGCAATGCCTGCTCTTCGGCGATGCTACGAGCCCGCTCCATCTGCGCCAACGCTAATGCCTGTTTGGCACGCTGTTCAGAAGCAGCAGCCGTAGCTTGCTGTAAATCGGCCTTGATTTTGGTTTGTTCTAATTCCTGACGTGTCGCTTCGCATTCTGCCTGCGTGCTCGTGCGCACCTTTTGCTCGGTCAATTGCTGCTCGCGCAACAATTCCATTTTTTGCAATTCAGCTTGTGTTCTTGCTTCCGCTTCAGCCTTGGCCGCTGCTTCGATTTGCTTTTTTTCCTCTACTGCGGCCAGTGCCAGTTGTTCTGCTTCTGCGCGTTCGCGCTCAACCTTGGTTAATGCCATCATCTGACGCACTTTTTCCAGTGCTAGGCCAGCAGCCTTGCGCTGCAATGCCGTCTTGCTTTTGGTCTGAGTCAATATATGTTTGCTGGCGGTGCTTTCTGCTTCACGTGCAGCACGCAGTTGCTGATCTTCCGCTTGTTGCGCTGCCAATAATGCGACTTGCTCTTGATCAGCACGGATACGAGCTTCTGCTGCTGCTTGCGCGGCTTTCTCACGCGCGATTTTCTGCACGCTTGCTTGCAATTGCCGTTGCACTACAGCAGCCCGCGCACGCGCTGCGGCTAATTCTTTTTGCGCCAATTCAAGCGCTTGTTGTTCATCCTCGACCCGTTTTGATTGCACACGTGCCAGTTCGACTGCTTGACGTGCTTTGGCGAGCGCAGCATCGGCAGCCTTGCTTTTTAATTTAGCCTGTTCAATGGTCTGTGCCAGCGTTAATTGGATCGCTTCGCTTTCGGCTTCCTCTGCACTTTTTACTTTTTGTTCGGCTTGCTGCTGCATACGCAGCAACTCAATTTTTTTCTGTTCCGAAGAGGTGCGTGCTGTCACGCTGGCGGTAGTTTTTTCTTCTTCGCTCGCCTTCTCCTGCATCACCTCGACGGCCCGTTGTTCTGCCGCAGCACGCTCGCGCTCTGCGTTAGCCAACGCCATCGCTTGTTGTGCTTTCTTGCTAGCAATCTCGGCTGCTTGCTGTTGCAAGGCGATATATTCGGCCGCCTTGTCGAGTGCATCCTGCTCTGCTGCAGCGCGTGCAAGCGCCATATCGGCAGCCTCACGCTCTGCGACCAAACGTTGTTCTGCTAGCGTGCGTACGCGCTGCTCTTCTTCCGATCGCACGCGTGCGGCGGCTTCTGCCTGCTGCTCAGCGAGCTGGCGTTGACGTGCTTCTTCGGTAGCACGTGCTTCGACTGCTACCCTTGCGCGCGCTTGCGCATCAGCTTGATGCTCGGTTTCTACTCTGGCAATTGCCGCATCTTGTAGTTGTTTCTCAACTTGTATCCGCGCCTCGGTCGCGAGCCGCACGCGTTCGTCGGCCTCACGACGCGATTGCGCCGCAATCGTTGCCATATTTTCCATTTGCTCGCGGCGTTCTGCTGCCGCGCGCATGGTTTCTTCTGCATTCAAACGCAACTGCACAGATTCCAATGCACGCTGCTCGGACTCGACTCTGGCCTGTGCTGCGGCTTGTTGCTCTTGCTCCATGGTGGCGCGGGCCGTAGCCTCTTCGCGTGCGCGCACTTCAACCGGTGCGCGGTTGAGCAGAGAGGCGAGTGCCAGCGTTTCTGCTTGTTCACGCTGCTGCACTAAAGCGATGGCTTCGCGTTTAGCTTGTGTCAGGGATTCACTGGTTTCACGTGCACTTTTATCGCGACGTGCATGTTCACGCGCCACCTCAGTCATGCGCGCTTCCGCACGAGCACGCTCTTCGGCTTCTGCACGTGCGGCGGCAGCGGCCGCTTCTGACGCGGCGAGATTTTCTTCTACTGCGCGACGCGTGTACGAGACTTCTTGCGCCAGTTTTTCGGCGGATTCTGTCACGCGCGCGTTTAATTCGGTTTCTTCCGCGATTTTTTCGATTGCGTTTTTACGCGCGGCTTGCTCGGCCTTGGCACGGCTAATAGAAATAATGCCAAGCTGTGTATCGGCCTCGGTACGTGCGCGTAACTCTGCGATTTCCTTATTGACGGCGACGGTGCGAGCTTCGCTGGCGACACGTGCTTGACGCTCACTTTCCAAACGGGCGCGGCTGGCGGCGATCGCTTCTTCAGCGGCACGAGCATTGCGGTTAGCTTCTGCAATTGCGTCAGCATCGGTTTGGGCACGATCTTCTGCTAATGAGCGGGCACGCGCCTCGGCGTAAGCGCGATTTTCGGCGGTAACGGTGGCTTTTGCTTCTGCTTCGACACGCGCAATTGCTTCGCGAATCGCCTTTAAATCCATGCCAGCAACACGTTTTTCCTTGATCGGCGCATTGATTTGATGAGGCATCTCGTTGTCGATGAACGCGTCGTTATCGGCCTCTGTGTCCTGCAAAGAGAGAGTTTGTCGCACCGCTTGATTTGTTTCCATCATGGATCCTCGTTTGAAAATCAAAGCCAGCCAAGCTTTGTTGATGCCTGCCGGAGTTTCTTAATAGGCATTATCGAGGGACGGGGTATAAATCAGGCGCGGAATAAAGGGGAAAAGGCGGGCTATTTCAGCAATATGCAATGCGGCTGAGGACAGACGCCGCGGTAACCGATACTGAAAATTAATATACAGTCAACAGAATCAAAAAGACGCAGGGGAAACCAAGAGTCAGGCACTCTAAACTTAATTTACTGACAAGTTGTTTAATAACTTACTGAGATGTTCAATCCTAAACGGCTTGACCAAGAAATGATTCATGCCGGCGTCTTTGCAGGTTTGAATATCGCTGGCGGTACCTGCCGCTGTCAAAGCGATAATCGGTAATGTTGAGGTTGGTGCAGGCAAACAGCGTATCGCGCGGGTGGCCGCTAGGCCATCCATTTCTGGCATATGCATATCCATCAGAATGACATCGAACTGTGCGGTTTGCACCGCCAATACAGCTTCGTGCCCGTTCTGTGCAAGTTGCACAGTATGGCCAGCTTTTTCCAATAAGGCGATGGCGACCTTTTGATTGATCAGATTATCTTCTGCCAACAATATATGTAAACGCGCAGTACGCGATGTGTGTTCTCGTTTAGTAGCAGACACATCGCGTGCTGCGCCTGCCTTCGCTAATGCAAACGATAATTCGAACCAGAAACGACTGCCGATACCTGGAGTACTTTCAAAACCAATCCTGCCGCCCTGCATATCAACAATTTTTTTGCAGATCGACAAGCCTAGCCCAGTGCCACCAAAACGCCGTGAGATCGAACTATCTGCTTGCGAAAACGATTGAAACAAATGCGCTTGTGCTTCCGGCTCTATGCCGATTCCAGTATCGATGACATTGAAGCGCACACGTAACTGATCAGATTCGCTGACAAGTGGCTCTATCTTTAATACCACTTGCCCCTGCTCGGTAAATTTCAAGGCATTGCCAATCAAATTTAACAGAACTTGACGCAAACGTGCCGCATCCCCGCTAAGCATGGCGTGAAAATCGGCGGGATAATCTGCCTTCAAGAGCACGGAGTTGTCGCCACTTCCGCACGCCATCAACTTGATCGTACTCTCGGCTATTTTTATCAAATCAAAATCGACGCTCTCGAACTGGAGATTACCGGACTCCAGCTTAGAAAAATCGAGGATGTCATTCAGTATGCGCAGCAAAGCTTCGCCGGAGTAGTGCGCGGTCTCGAGATGTTCACGTTGCGCATCGCTACTGGCCTCATTGCGTGCCAATTGCATCATGCCGAGGATGCCATTCATTGGCGTGCGGATTTCGTGACTCATGATCGCGAGAAATTCTGATTTGGCACGGTTGGCGGATTCGGCAATATCCTTGGCGACCGATAATTCACGTGTGCGCTCCACAACTTGACTCTCCAAATCGCGGGTCAGATTAAGCAATGACTCATACAACTGAACATTGGCTAGGCCCGCTGCAATATTGGTGCACAGCACTTCGATCAGTTTTTGATCCAGTTCGCTCAATGTGCGCTGTAAAGTCAGCGATATCAAGTATTCGCCAGTCCCGTTCAAAGGCTTGATATAAAGGTAGGCATGTTTGTCCGCATAACGACTTACTTGCGCCGTCATCGCCAGCTCCACACTACTTTTCTCTTCGAACGACAGCCTCTGATCTGCCGCATCAAGTGTCGCCACCACTGTCAATTCCGCGCAGCCAGAGAGACGGCGCAGCACTGTGCCATTTGTCGCTTGTCCAATTAATTGATTAATCTGTAGCAGTACCTGCGCCGCAAAACTCTGCTCTGATACGGACTGTAATAATGCATCAGCGGCCTGGACAACTTGTATCAATCCATTACGATTTTTTTCCAAAGCAACGATATCGTCATAAGCACGCAGCCCTGCTATTACACAAGTCAATAATTTTTGCCGCGTCAGTTCCGTCTTTGATTTGTAGTCGTTGATATCGTAGTTGATCACGACATCGCGTTCAGGCGCTTGGCCTGGCTGTCCGGTACGCAGCACAATGCGTATACGTCGATTTTGTAATTGATCCCTGATAGCGTGCACCAGTTGCAGTCCGGCATCGTCATTTTCCATCACGACGTCTAGCAATACGATTGCAATGTCTTGATGTGCTGCCAGTATTTCTTTTGCTTGCACAGCAGAGTAAGCATGTAAAAAAGTAAGTGAGCGCCCTTTGAAAATCAAATCCATTAACGCAATTTCGGTGACTTCATGGATTTCTTCTTCGTCATCAACAATCAGAATCTGCCATGGTGGCAACATATTATTGCCAGTCTCTTCCTCCGGTGCGAATGCAAAATCTTCAAACATGGCGAATCCTATTGATCGAATAAGGGTGCTTGAATCGGCGGCAGGGGGCGGACTTCGTCTTGCAATGCATCCAATAGTTGATGCGTAGACGCATTGGATTCAGCCGTAACTTTGCGAGGAAATCGCACAATGAATGTGGTGCCAACATTCAGCTCGCTCTCAACCACAATCTGTCCGCCCAATTTACCGGTCACCAAGTTGTAAATGATATTCAGCCCCAAGCCACTACCACCCCGCCCACGCATGGTGGTAAAGAATGGGTCAAAGATTTTTGCCAAACTCTGCTGCGGAATACCCATGCCGTTATCGGAAAAGCGTAATTCAACCAATTCTGTCTTTTCACCCTTCACGTAAATATTGCGCACCACGATCAATATTTCGCCTTGGGCGTCATCTGAAAAAGCGTGCAACATCGCATTGGTAATCAGATTGGTAATAATCTGCGCCAACGCGCCGGGATAGGTGTCGACTTCTATGCTTTCATCGCAATCAATATGCATACGATGCGGCGACTTGCGCAGCATCGGTCTTAAATTAGAAAGTACGTCTTCGATATAAGGTTTAAGAGTAAATGTGCGACGCTCTTCGCTACTTTGATCGACCGCTACACCTTTGAAACTTTGAATCAATATGGCTGCACGTTCCATATTGGATAGCAGTAATTTACTCACCGTTGACGCCGTGCTGACATAACTCTCTAGATCCGAACGTTTCATTTCACCGCTCTGAAACAGCGTTTTCAAATGCGCCGTTTCTTCGGCCAATGTAGAGGCACCAGTAACACTTACGCCAACGGGCGTATTAATTTCGTGCGCGACACCAGCAACGAGTTGTCCCAGCGATGCCATTTTTGCCGACTCCACCAACTGCTTTTGCGTATTCCGCAACGAATTAAGTGTGTCACTTAACTCAATGTTTTTCTGGCTCAGCGCTTGCGTGCGCAACTCAATTTTTTGTTCCAGTTCGTTATACAACATCGCGTTTTCCAACGAAATCGCAATCTGTGATGACAGTATTTGCAATAGCTGCGCATGCCTTGCTGTAAATGCATCGACCGCAAGATTATTTTCCAGATACAGCACACCGACCAGCTGTGTCTGCTTCTGCAAAGGTAAACACAAGATCGATTTTGGATGGCAGCTTGAAATATAAGGATCAGAATTAAAATGACTGTCATTGCCCGCATCACCCAACACTACTTTTTCATGCGTACGTTTGACGTAATTGATAACAGCGAGGCTCAGATTATTGCTTTGTTCTACTGCCAAGTTCTGCTGAAGCACAATCCCCTCTGCATTGATTTCCGCCTGAATCAAGAGCCGGTCCTGTTCTACCAAAAGCAATGCGCCTTTTTGCGCGCCGGCATTTTCGATCAATAGCAACATCAATTTGGACAGTAATTTATCCAAATGAATTTCGCTTGATAAGGTTTGTGCAACTTGAATAACGGTATCAATATCAATTTGCTGCCGATCAGCCTTTTCCATCCCGTGCGCGATAACCCGTCGTTGCTTGGACAAACGTGACAATGGTTCGATATAGGTGTCTTCCAGCTGGCGCATTTTGGCCAATGCACCCCATTCTTCATATTTGGCGTGTGCTTGCTCTAGATGCATGCGTGCATTGATATCATGACCACGTTGCAGATAAAATTTCCCTGCCAATTCATGCGACAAGGCTTCATCGTTGACGAAATCGTAATTGCGCGCATTCTTGATAGCTTGATCGTATAACTGCTCTGCATGCTTGAATTTTCCCGAAACACGGCAATATTCCGCCTCGATCAATTGCCATTTATGCAGATAATTCATGGGTGCATGATCGGCCCATGGTTTGAAACGACGTTGCATCGCTTTAACCGTTTTTAAAATCTCCGCCTGGTTGCTTGGTCTGTTATTGCATAGCGCTAATGAAGACAAAGAATGTGCCCACATCAGGAAACCTGACGCTGGTGTACCGTAATCAAAGCCCGGTAACTCGATTGCTTCTTGCGCGTGCTGTAACGCGTTTTCAAACTCACCAAAATAATATTCGTCGATGGCTTGAATCGAGCGCACATAAAACAAGCCCCAAGGATCCGCTGAATTTTTGCGCGCCATCGCGTAATCTTCTTGCGTTCTTCCTTGCGTAATATCGTCAACCGACTCACCGATCAATCGCGCGCACAGTAGCGCCCATGGAATCATCACACCGATTAATGCCGCATAATCCATCTTCCGATAAATGCCGACGTCTTTGCGGATATTGGTAAACACGTCTGCCAAATTCAACCCCGCCTGAAAACGTATCGAACTTGAAAATGACAATGCCACCATCGCACCGGGCCTATCTCCCGTTTCCATCGCTTTGATATAGGTATCGACTAAGGGCTCTAAGGACAGCGCGAAATGTTCGTGTCGATGACGAATAATGCCGTGAAAAATTCCAACGGCACCGAGCAAATGCTTGTCGCCGCCGAGAATAGAAGAGACCTTGCCAAACTTATAACCCTCCATCACTTGCCCGTATTTGCCTGCTAATGTACGACCGCATACCGCATACGCATAAGCAGAAAAAGGCGATGAACCATGATGAACCGAGAGACGTACGATTTCTAACGCGATCCATAAAACGATCTTTGAGTCTGCCAGATACGTAAAGCCGTAACCGAGAAACGCCATCGTCGCGTGTAGCTTCAACAGATAATCTGGATCCATGGCAGGCGACAAATCCGCTAACGTCATGATGTCGCGACCACGCAATGCCATCGTCAACTTTAAGCGCGCGACGCGTATCGCCTTTTCATCGATATCTGCAGGCAATGCAATGCCTGCAATACGGATCATTTCGAGCCCGGTATGCAATAATTCCTGCGGTTTGTAGAGCGCGCCGTAGCAACGAATCAGATAGTCGTTAGCAGCAATAATCTGCTGTTTTGTTGCGCTGTTCTCCGATACCACCTGGCACAAACGCTCCATCTCTTGATAATCTGCACAAGAAAAAGCAACATGAATCTTCTCCATGTACAACTCATGCATGAATGTTTGTTTGTCGCTCCACTTGTCCACACTGCCAAACTGATCAGCAATTGCAATGCATTTTTGATGCACTTCGATCGCTGCCGTCTGACGTGCTTTTTTTGCCGCCAACAAATTAAGATCTGCCAACTCTTCCTTTTCTTCGTTAGACGTCAACAACGTCCGACCTTGATTCAATTGGCCAACAACATCAAAAATGCGCTCGCCTTTCCCTATCTCCCTAAAGTTTTTTAACAGCAGACGTCCAATTTGCAGATGTATGGCGGCAGTATCTTCTGCGCCAGCCTGGTAGGCCGCCTGCTGCACTTCATCGTGCTGAAAACGATACCGTTGTACTGCACCGTCATCCTCTATTTTTGAATTTTCAGAGGGTAAAATCATGTCAACATCGATCAACTCGCCCAATATCTGGCGAATCTCTGCTTGCGACTTCTCACTGACCGCACTCAAAACAGGCAGCTCAAACCGGTTGCCAATACATGCCGCAGTCGTCAATAAATAACGCGTTTGTTTCGGCAGGCGCTGTAATTCTTTGGTCAATAAATCGATCACATTTTCAGTGATGTCCATCTTTTCTAATTGCAGGATGTCCCATTGCCATCCGTCTCTCTCAAAGCCAAGTAAGCCTTCGTTATGCAAATTTTTAAGAAACTGCGCAATAAAAAAGGGGTTTCCGAGGGTTTTGCGAGATACAAGCTGAGCTAACGGCGCAACCTCCATCTTGTCTCGTTTAAGCGTATCGCTTAACAACTCGACGATGCTGGCTTCGCTTAATGGATGCATTTCTATACTTGATACTCTCGTATCCTTGCGAATTTGATCCAATGTGAGATGCAGTGGATGCGTGCTATCGACTTCATTATTTCTATAAGCGCCGATCAACAGCAGGCAAGGCGCATCCAAATTTTTCATTAATAGTGAAATCAACTTCAGCGACGCTGAATCAGCCCATTGCAAATCATCGAGAAACAACACAACGGGATGATCAACCCCTGCAAACACACTCACGAAATTCTGCATCACATAATTAAAACTGTTACGCGTAGCAGTATGTGTCGCAACTTGAGGCTGTTTGCCGATAATAAATTCTAGTTCTGGAATCGCCTCGATAAGCAATTGCCCATTCGGCCCGAGCGCTTTCAACAACTTGCTGCGCCATACTGCGATGCGACTTTCGCTCTCAGTCAATATCTGGCGAATCAATTCACGAAACGCCTGATTTAAAGCGGAATAGGGAATCGTACGGTTGAATTGATCGAATTTTCCTGAGATAAAATAACCACCCTGCACCACCACCGAGCGATGAATTTCATTCACCAAAGAAGATTTTCCAATGCCCGCATAACCGCTCACCAGAAGCATTTCTGTACCGCCCGCCAGTACACGTTTGAATACATTCAATAAATGTAAATATTCATTCTCACGTCCGTACAATTTTTGCGATATCTGCAAACGGTCGCAAATATCCTGGCTTGCGAGCGTAAAACTTTCGACGACACCTGTTTCTGCCAGTGAGCGACGGCATTGTTCGATATCGTGCAATAAACCGTGCAAGCTCTGATATCGGTCTTCCGCATTTTTCGACAACAACTTCAAAATAATGTTGTTCAACGCTTCTGGAATCGCTGGATTGGAGCGACTCGGTGGTACCGGTTTTTTTGCGATATGGCTATGCATCTGCTCCATCGCATTATCCGATTCAAATGGCAAATGACCGGTCGCCAACTCGTACATCACAATGCCGATCGAATAATAATCGCTCCGGTAATCAATTTGGCGATTCATACGACCGGTTTGTTCGGGTGAAATATAAGCGAATGATGGGCGCGTATCCTGGCGAAACTCTATGCCGCCACTCGTCAGAAGACGTAAATTGGCCAAACAAATTATTTGCTGCAAATTCGGCTGTGCGTGTAGCTCACGTAAGCTGGCAGCAAGCGCTGCAAAAAGCGTCAGCGCCTCTTTCAAGTCATATATTGCAGTTGATGGATTTTTGTGTGAAGCATCTTGTGCCGACGCAGGCGCACGAAAAAACATTGCACGATGCAATTTGCTTGCAGAATAAGCTGGCATGGTGGCGCGCTCAGACGAAGGAAGACTTTTAATGTGATGCTCCGATTTCGATAACAGATAAAAAGCGTCCAGATAATCAGCACTTGCAATACAGACTATTCCATCCGATGATACCAATGACTCAGCTCTGTTATCGGCAAGATTTAACCAGACAGAGTATTGCGCAGATCACCATCCGAGACAAACCAAAAAGAAGATCATGTCCGATAAAACACTGGCTCAGGAAATCATCCCACCCGACGAAGCGATTTGCACACGTGATCTGGCAGACCGCCTACAAGCCAAGATCATCAAGGATAATCCGGGCGGCATCATGCGACGCGACGCTCATCCGAAGATGCATGGCGTGGTCAAGGCCGAATTTGCCATTGAGCCAGATTTGCCCGCTGATCTGCAAGTCGGCATTTTCAGCACCCCAAAAACATATCAAGCATGGATTCGATTTTCCAATCAAGACGGCATCATGCAGCCAGACAAAGTGCGCGACATTCGTGGCATGGCCATCAAGCTAATGGGCGTCCCCGGCGACAAATTACTGACAGCCGCCCGCGATGCACACACCCAGGATTTCATCCTGATCAGTACAAATGTGTTCGTTACCAAAAACGTTGCTGAATTTGATGCCTTGATCAAGGCTATGACCGGCAACATACTGGCAAAAATCAGTTTCTTCGCAACACGTTGGCGCGTGATCTGGAATCTACTGAGCTCCCTGAAAAAATTCGCCAATCCATTACAAATGCGTTACTGGAGTACCACGCCTTATTTGTTTGGTGATACTGCGGTCAAATATTCCGCCATACCGCATGTGGTCGATGCTGACGCAATTCCTAACTATCCCGAACCTGACTATTTGCGTCTGGCCATGATGCGTCAACTGGCGGAGCGCGAGGCGCACTTTGACTTTTGTGTGCAATTACAAACCGATGCCACGAGCATGCCAATCGAAGACTCAGGCAAGGAATGGCGCGAAGCACAGTCACCCTTCCGCAAAGTTGCCACCATTCGTATTCTGCAACAACAATTCGACAGCGAACAGCAATCTGTCTTTGGCGAGAATCTTTCCTTTACTCCGTGGCACTCGTTGCCGGCGCACAGACCACTGGGTGGTATCAACCGTGCACGAAAAATCGTCTATGACGTCATCTCAGCTTTCCGCCACGAGCGCAATCATGTTATTCGCCGTGAACCGACCAGCTGGGATATTGACGACATCGATGAGAAAAATTGAAACTGAAGCTAAAGCCGATGTTGCACCACTCAACTCAAGTTGGATCAACCAAACCTTTCGCGATCAGACGCAATGCCGTCAAGCTCGGAATAAAAAAGTAATCGCCGCCACGAGTTTCCACCATGCGTGGAATATTCGATAAAAAATAGGGTGCTTGATCACTATCCGGTGCCACCTCCAACACGGCTCGGCTAGGAAATTTTTCACTGTGATTACCTAGAATAATTTCCTTGTCATTACCGGCCTTGAAATCGTTGCCGTAATTAATCCACTGCTGCTGTACAAACTCAAACTGGCGGCTGATACTCGCGTTGATCATCATAATGACGATGCCATGATTACCATCGTCTTTTGCGGGGTCTTTCACCTCGCCGTAAGGTAAACCACGCCGCATCACACGACGACGATTTGCAAGTGCTGTTGGCGTCTCAAATGCATTCGGCTTGAACTCCAGCGCGGCCCGCGGATTGATACGTCGCAGATGGGAACTGAACGGACACTTGGCACCATCCATATCGTTTGCAAAGCTGAAGTCGCTCAACATTTTGTCACGTGTTGCCGGATCAGCAGCGATAAATGCCGTATCCCACTTTGTCTTACTCTCTGCATCCGGTGCCGATACCAAGGGCGCGCCGTTATCACGCCAACGTCCGACAAATTTGGCTGCCAGCAGCTCCTTGCCCCCCGGATATTTTTGTCCTTCTTTTTCAAGGAAAGCATTGAAAGTTCCCACATTTTCGTGCAGCTTGCGATACACCATGAAAGTGCCATTACGGGACAACAATTGCGGTGCAGGCGCGGCTGGGTATTCGTTGGCTTCATCACGATGGCCAAGGATGAACTCACCGGTTTCCAGTGGCTCCCACGTACCGTTCTTCAACAACTTGCCACGCCCAATGACACGCCCTGGTTTGCATGGCAAACCAGCAAACACCGGATCGCCAATGCCGTCGGTGTAGCCAAAGTGCTCCTTGCTAGTTGGCCTTTCATTTTCAAACACTGCATGCACATCCTGAAACGGTAAATGATCAGCACCATTGTCACCACGATGACCGCTCAAAATCGCCACACCTCCTGCACTATGCGTCACGAGTTGCTGTAACCATTCATAGCGGTTCTGCACATCTGCCATCGTCTGGCCATTGATTGACATCCATATATGCACATCCTTGTGTCGATCTGTCTCACGATTTTCACGCCAGATCGGGTCCCAATGCTCAGGCGCACTGTTGCCATCATCACCCAGTATGTCTTTTCGCTTTTTCATCCCCATCACGAATTCCATCGGAAATCCAATCAGCGAAGCGCGGGGTAGTTCGAGCTCTTTCAGCCCCTGATAGGCAAAAGCGATGTTGACGGTCGACAGCGGCTTCTTAATATCATCTGGACCCTCACCCCATTTGCCCGCGGTCGTAACCTCTTTTGTCACTGCGGCGACAAATTCACGCCCACGTTTGCCGTCACGAATATTAAGAAATACATAGCGCGCGTAGGGGAAATTGTAACGTCCATAAGCGCGCACAATGTTGCCCTGGATATCCAATAGATCGAGTTCTTTTTGCACGATGTCCCCTGATGTTAGAGCGAGGATTGGCCCGGCCGCCATCTCGGCTGTGCCAGATTACGCGGCTCTATGCGTGTGATAAATGCCTGATAAGCCTGTTGCAGCTGCGCCGCTGGCATACCTTGATGCTGTTCCGCAAAATGGGAAAATTCCTGCTTCACATACAACGCTTTTAATTGCTCTGGCAAGGGGTCATCGTTGGAGCCGTTGAAGAACAACGACGCCTTCAATTGACATTTTTTAATGTAGGTAACAAACGAGTCGGCATCGTTGACTTGCTCGAAGCCATAGCAAAATCCCCAGATGTGTCGAATATCTTCACTGATCGCATCCCACATCGCGCGCAAATAGCTGTCCAAATCGCCGTGCAGATTGCACGAAAATACGATGTATTTGGATTTGAGATGATCCTCTTTAGGCAAGGCCTTACGGCGAAACTTATCGGAGAAAATAGAAAGGAGATCAAAAAACGTACCGCCGAATTCTGTGCCTGGTAGCGATTCGTAATACACATCGTTCAACACAAAGTAACGGCACAAATAAGTCTGCGGTACTTTTGCCATCGGGCTATGTTCGAGCAGTCCCCAGTTGTGCAAGCGATAGCGCACTTCATCGCTGTAGGCGGTACCGTCTAAGTGACCTTTTTTGATAGGACAAAGACCGGTCAACGCGTATGCCTTTCCGCTATGGTTACCCATCTCAGCCCCCCTTGGCTTGGTCGGCCAGACTGACAATCGGCAACGGCTGCAGCGCGCCCATATCATGCTGCAAACTACGCAACAACGCGTTGTAATGCGTCAAGAACTGTTCGGGAGAAATGGTAGAGGCAGCCTCGCCATATTGCGCATCAAAAGCCAGCAATGCAGACTTCAGTGTTTTGGCTGACTTGATATCGTTAGCCGCCGCCATCGGATAAGCGTTGTAGTAATGATCGGTCTGAATCTGATTAAACTGGATGTACGAATGAAACGGTGTCAATGGCACTGAGCGTGGATAGCGAATATTCCATTTCCAGAACAAATCAAGCCCGCTGGGAATGGCGAAAGTGAACGAGTCCACATACTGCGCCCAACTACCATTGAAGTTACTGAAGAACAGCATGTACGAATAATGCAAATCTTCCTTGGGCTGGCTGGCGTCCAGATGCGGAAACTGCTTTTTGCCTATGATGACCCAGCGCGCATAATGGATCAGCGACAAAGTGATCAAACCATTGAGCGTCGATGGCAACTTCAACGCAACCCAGAAAATCACCTTATTGATCCATGTCATATAGCCACGGATCGGTGTAATGACATTCATGGCATATGCTTTGCCCGCGATATTGGACATGCGCCTCCCCTTTTGCTGATAATTTTTTAGCGCTACCGGCTAGTAGGGCGTGCTGCGTTTACTTTTTACTTATGATCGCCCGATATGTTGCTTTATGTTAATTAACTGCTATTTTTATTTAATCAGGAAAGATTACATCCAGGCATATAATGTTGGCAACAATTATGCTGTCCCGTCTTGCTAAGCTGTTGTTAACCACCACGATCTGCGCGGGCACACTATGTTGATTGAGCAAAATCGATGCAAAGTTTGACGCACGTACGAAAAAATCATGCCTTCACAATCAGAGTCCGATTCCGACAAACAAATTGTTTCTGATTTGCAGCGCATCTTGCAGAGTTGCATCACTGGTCTGCACACGACAATTGCGACCCTAAAAAAAACCGTCCTGTCACCCGAGCAACATCAAGCGATCGACAAGCTGGCCTACGACACCGACCACTTGCATAGTATCTTGCCCCTACTGCACACGGCACTTAACGGCAAAGAGGTAGTAGATGAGGCGCGTGCTAACAGCCTGCGTAATGACAACACAGGCAGCAACACCCCGATGCAAGCAGAAGATGAACTGGCAATAACCCAAGAAATTTTTGGCGATGGTTTTGCTGAGCTGGCACGACTTTTTTTAGAAGACAGTGCACCGCGTCTGATCGCTTTGCAGGATGCAGCCATGACTGGCAACTGTGCCGCGCTAGCACAGGGCGCACACACATTGTGCGGCAGCACTTCATCCATCGGCGCCACATCGTTAGCTGCCATGTGTCGCGAACTAGAATTACGCGCGAGGAACAAAATAGGCGAGCAAGCCGATATGCGCTTGCAAGCAATTAAAACTGAATATGCAAGAATAGAAAAAAAATTGCAGACGATGCTATAAGCAGCTGTTGATAAAACCCACAACAACCGCCAATATCGTCACCATAAATACCAACCAACTCGCACAAACTCGAAACGAAAGCAAGACACGCATGGCGCAGATTCCAGAATCCAAGAAAAACCATTTATGGCGCAAAACCGTATGGCATACCAATGCAGAAGAATTTCCGCTAGGGCCGCATCATTCTGTTGAGGTGTATTGCTGCGAAGAATCTAATGGCTATGCTGTTTGGTATGCACGACGCCTTTCTAAAGATGACAAGCGCAATGTAGGTGGCGTTGAAAACGGCGACTATCTGTTGGCCTATATGAGCAAAACCAGTCGTGACGATGCGATAGAGCGCGCGGTGTTGATCGCCAATAGCGATACTAACGTCGATAATATTATTAGCGCACTCGATGCCTTAGCGCGCGCTGCGCAAAAGGTGTGATAAGGTGGGTTGAGAGTAACTGCACAATAAAGTGCAGGCTGTTCTCAACTCGAAGCCTAGCCAGAGAAAATTTGCTCTCGGTCTGAACGAAAGTTGGATTAGCGTCTCAAACATCTATCGGGTAGTGATTGCAGATCGACATCGCGCAATCGATGTCGCCACCATGAACAAACTCGACAGACTTATGCATTGCTTTTGTATCTGCAATGTATCGTTATCAGTCCATTTCAAGGAGGCTATATATGACCGTCACTGAAGAATTCGAAGTGAAAAATGCAGCAGGACACGCACTTATTTTGCAAAACTTAAAAAAAGGTATCAGCTATCTGGATTACGGCAAAACCAAACTCGGTCGTGATTTTGAAGGCTACCGGGTCAAATATACTGACCGCACTGCCCAAAAACAGGCCGACGGCACATTTAAGATCACAGAAAGCGATGACGTTTTCAGCGTGTCCAAGTAAAAATTAAACGCGGCAGACGCAATCGCGTTCTGGCGATGTAAAAGTAAGCCGCAACACCAACAGGTATTGCGGCTTTTTTATTTCTCCGGCCTACCTAGGTACAGCGCGTGTTATCACGTAATACGCATGAGCTAGTTCCCCCAAGGAAAGCTAAATGACAGTCTATTCCCACAACAGAATTGCGTCTTGTCTGATTTTTTCTTTTGATCAAGCATCGTAAGATCAAGTCACAATCATTTAGAGGAGATAGCCATGATGACCCAAATTAATGCCGTCAACCAACAAAATGAAGAATTACGAGATCGCTCAGAACGCGAAACCATCGTCCATGAAACCGTACCGGGCGAAGATAAAATCATGACGGAACGCGAGAAAGAACTCCTAAAAGACAAAGCAGCAACAAGTACCGGTGATGAAGACGTAAGCTAAAAATCGTCATCCAATAAAAACCGCGCCCCCTTTAACAAGAGGCGCGGTTTTTTAATCGTCAGAAGCTTCAGCAATCCAATCGCTAACGCTGTTAAACCTTGATCACACTGGCCATAACGGCGCCTCGTCCATCAATGCAATCTGCTCGCGCAATTCCAATATCCGATCTTGCCAGTATCGCTGCGTGTTAAACCACGGAAAAGCCACCTGAAAAGCAGGATCATCCCAGCGCCGCGCCAACCATCCCGCGTAGTGAATCAAACGCAAAGTACGCAACGCCTCGATCAAATACAACTCCCGCGGATCAAACTCGGCAAAGTCTTCATAGCCGGCCAACAAGTCAGCCAGTTGCCGTACTTGATCGCCACGCTCACCCGATACCAACATCCATAAATCTTGTATCGCTGGTCCCATACGGCTATCGTCAAAATCGACAAAGTGCGGCCCGCTGTCGGTCCACAACACGTTACCGCAATGGCAATCGCCATGCAGACGAATCGCGCGGATATCACCGGCACGGTCGTAACAACGACGCACCCCATCTAGCGCTTGGTCGACCACGCTGCGATACGCGTCCAGCAACTCTGGCGGAATAAAATCATGCGATAACAGATAGTCGCGCGGCTCCTCGCCGAAGGTCAGACTATTGAGTGTGGGTCTATGCTGATACGACCGCAAACCACCGACCGCATGGATGCGTCCGATAAAGCGCCCCATCCACTCCAGCGTATCTGGATCACTCAACTCCGGCGCGCGCCCACCGTGCCGGGCGAATACCGCAAAGCGAAAACCGGCAAAGTTATGCAAGGTGCTGCCGTCAGTAAGCGCGCTCGCTGGAACTACGGGGATTTCCTGCTCCACCAACTGCGCCACAAAGCGATGCTCCTCCAAAATCGCAGCATCACTCCAGCGCGCAGGACGATAAAATTTAGCCACCAGCGGCGGCCCATCTTCCATCCCAATTTGATAGACACGATTCTCGTAACTATTAAGGGCCAGCAGCCGGCCATCGCTATATAGCCCGACGCTTTCCAGCGCATCCAGCACGCAATCGGGGCTCAATGTGGCAAAAGACATTACTTCAGTAGGTTCCATGCCAGCCATTGTACGGGCACACCATGCAGCCGACGCGACGATTTCGTTGGCAATGCCGATAGCGTGATGCACCACACCGCGAGCACGCTGCTACACTAGCGATCTTCTCCGCATTTACATAAAGTCCGCCATGCATCTCGACCAGCCCCTCTCAGACAAAGAATTCAACGAGCTAGACAAGTTTCTACTCTCCGACCGCACCGCCGACGACTGCATGGCGATGGATTCACTGCACGGCTTTTTAACCGCCATCGTGATCGGTCCAGAAGAAATCCCACTGGCCGAATGGCTACCGCACGTCTGGGGCGCAGATGAAAAAGCCATCCCGACTTTTAAAAACGAAAAAGATTACGAGCACATCGTCGGCCTGATCGCACGCTACATGAACGAGATCGCCATCACGATGGAAGTCGCCCCCAAAGAATACGAGCCCTTGTTCTGCGAACACGAATGGGAAGGCAAGCCTGTCATCGACGGCGAAGCCTGGGCCTGGGGTTTCAATGAAGGGATGGCATTACGTGAGGATGCGTGGGACCCTATCTTCGAATCCAACCTCGCCCCACTGATGCACCCAATTTATCTATTAGGCGCAGAAGAAATCGAAGAAGAAGAAATGGTCTTGGTCGACAACCCGCTCAAATGCCACAAGCTGGCAATCGAAGTAGAGTCCGCCATCCCAGAAATCCACAAATTCTGGGCACCGCTGCGTAAATCAGCCGTACAAACCATTCAACGCGACACCCCAAAAATCGGTCGCAATGACGAATGCTCATGCGGCAGCGGCAAGAAATACAAGAAGTGCTGTGGTGCAGAAACCGCGAACTAAGCATTTCATAAGTACGACTTTCATCTAAATTCGTGCGAACGTAATAGAGATTTGTCTAATTTCACGGTTCTTTTAACCATGCATAAAAACGTAGACGATACTAAGGGGTAATATGGCACCACGGTTTCCAACGAATTGTATGAGCGGCACATGCCGCAATGGTAATTTTATCCCACAGGAGTTGCCGCATCACGTTATGGGTTACTAATCCTATGCTTACGTCATCCACTAAAAAACCGCTCACTTTAATTTTGTGGTTTCTCTTTGCATTCTGTTGCTTATCTTTTGTTACTGCTGCCTATCTAAACTCTTCAGGTGCATTTACTCTTTCCGGCGTTGCTCTTCTATTATTTATTGGAATATTTGCCGTAGGAGTTTTAGATTACAAAGTTGGTGGTAATCAGCTAACGCTAGAAAAACGAGTAAACACCCTAGAGAAAGAAAACACAGAACTGAAAGATTCAGTAACTGCATTGGCTAAATCGATTTACATGATTAGTAGCGAAAATGCTCCTGTATATGGCTTTGATCATGCTACTGATGGTCTGTTGGACAAATACTTCGCCCCAGTGAACCACCTGATCGAGGGTGATATAAAAGCCACAGTGGAAGAAGATTTGAAGAGGCTTGCGACCCTTAAAAGCTCTTAAAATAGCGCTCTATTTCGCCCTATTTGATCGCTGAACGCTACGTGATACAACTACGCAGCCCGTTAAATCTGGCGTTAAGCCTCCGCATTAAAAGGGCAGGCTCGATATTTTTCAAATCCCAATTTATAGAAGAAAGCTCGGCACTTAAAAATTGCTGTTGCTTTTTCCCGCTGTGACGCTGCTGTTTGTGCGAAGCAAAAAATGGATAAGAAGTGAACGATGTTTGAGCGAAGCGAGTTCCGTTCACTTCCCATTTTTTGCTTCGCACAAACGGGAACCCGAAGGGCAGCGGCTTGCGGTCGCCTTTCTTTGCCTTCTTTCTTTGGCGAAGCAAAGAAAGAAGGTGGCAGCCGGGCCACCCCCGGCAACTGAATATCAACGGAGAAAAAGAAATGTCAGCGACAATCAAAAGTTATGCGATCAAATGAAACTCCGAGACATCCAGCAAGCTCATGAAACAGCTGTTCTAAACAGCTTTAGCAAATTCCTTGAACAACGAGGGGTGAATATGGATATCATCTCACGCCCCGATCCTCCTGATGCTATTGTAAGTTTCGATGGTCAACCCAACTGGATTGAAATCACAGATGCTTTTCAAAGTTCCGCTTGGGCAAGAAGCATGACCACTTATGCCGCTGAAGATAAAGTCCATATTCCTTACCAGCGCGGGGTAATTCACGAACCCGATAAAGAAGCATGTCAAAAAGTGAAAGAAGTCATTATTAACAAATACCAAAAACAAACAATAAAGGGTATTTACCAAACTCGTGGAGCAGGAATACTTCTCGTTGGCATATATACACCTTTGACTACCCCTCAAGAAATAATTGAACTGGCGGGTAAAGAAATATCAGAGGTGATTTTAGATCATGACCCTATATTCAATTCGGTGTATTTATACACAAACTTTGAAAACGGCCATCGTTTTTCATTGTTACACCAAGTTAGCAAGACAATCTGAACTTCGAAGAAATAAAAAAACGGACGCAACCCTCGCATCCGTTCCTCACCCACTCATTAAAGAAGAAATCACTCCTTAATGAAATGCTCACGGTAATACCGCAACTCCTCAATCGACTCAATAATATCCGCCAACGCCGTATGCTTCTGATGCTTCTTGAAGCCACTAATCAAATCCGGCTTCCAGCGACGGCACAACTCCTTCAGCGTCGACACATCCAAATTACGATAATGGAAAAACGCCTCCAGCTTAGGCATGCCACGCGCCATAAACCGTCTATCCTGACAAATCGTATTGCCGCACATCGGTGACTTGCCCTTGGGCACATACTTTTTCATGAACTCGATCAAGGCGGCCTCCGCCTCCTCTTCGGTCACGGTCGATTCCTTAACGCGATCAATCAAGCCTGAGCGACCATGGGTGCCCTTGTTCCACGCATCCATACCATCCATAATTTCATCCGGCTGATGAATCGCAAACACGGGGCCTTCTGCCAGAATATTCAACTCTGGATCAGTGATCACGACGGCCACCTCAATGATGCGATCGTTGTCCGGATCGAGTCCGGTCATTTCCATATCAACCCAGATCAGATTGAACTCGTTCGGACGGCCAACCGCGGTTTCAGGTGTTTTCGTAACTGATTCAGCGGTCGCTTCGATAGCTTGTGACATAATTGTTCCCTTGAACTGTGCAATACAACTGCGCAATTCGCCATTTTCTCACAGGAAAAGCATGTCTTCACTTTCGTTTACCGTTTTGTTTGTCGTCTTTCTGGCCGTCTCACTGTTATTGCGCTTCTGGCTTGCTTCGCGTCATATCCGCCACATCATGGCGCATAGCGACGCTGTCCCAGCGCAATTCGCTGACAAGATTCCATTGAAAGCGCATCAACGTGCGGCCGCTTATTCAATCGCCAAAACCAAGTTTGCAGTGTTTGTCGCGATCTTGAATGCGGCGGTATTGATCGGTTTTACGCTGCTGGGCGGCTTGCAATGGCTATCCGATAACCTCTTGTTTGCTTTTGGCCCTGGCTGGCGCTATCAGCTCGGACTGGTACTGTCGTTTATCTTGATCTCCGGCGTGGTGGAATTGCCTTTTGACTACTTCCGCCAATTTGTGCTGGAAGCGCGCTTTGGCTTTAACCGCATGTCGCCACGCTTGTTCTTTACCGATCTGATGAAAAGCTCGGTCTTTTCGATTGCGTTTGCAATGATATTAGTCGGCATCACGTTGTTTTTGATGAAGAAAACCGGCGACTTCTGGTGGCTGTACGCGTGGTTGGTCTGGTGCGGTTTTCAGATGGTGATGCTGGTGGCGGTGCCGCTATTTATCGCGCCTCTGTTTAATAAATTTAAACCGCTAGAAGATGAGTCCTTAAAAAGTCGTATTGAAAACCTGATGCAACGCGTCGGTTTTGCCGCCAACGGCTTATTTGTGATGGATGGCTCTAAACGCAGCGCGCATGGCAATGCTTACTTCTCCGGCTTTGGCGCGTCCAAACGCATCGTGTTTTTCGATACGCTGTTGGAGCGTCTGACGCCAGCAGAAGTTGAGGCAGTGATGGCACACGAACTTGGCCACTTTAAGCTCAAGCACATTACCAAGCGTATTGTGTTTATGTTTATCGCCTCGCTGGGATTTTTGGCGCTGCTGGGATTCTTGAAAACACAAACCTGGTTTTACACCGGCTTAGGTTTGCAGCCAATCATGGACGCTGCCAACCCGTCGATCAACGATGCGGCCGCATTGATTCTGTTTGCTTTGGTACTGCCGGTGTTCTCTTTTGTATTTTCACCGTTGACCTCACTCAGCTCACGCAAACACGAGTTTGAGGCGGACGCGTTTGCGGTAGAACACACCAACGCGCCGGATTTGGTATCGGCACTGGTCAAGCTGTATGAAGACAATGCATCGACGCTGACGCCAGATCCGCTGCATTCGGCGTTCTACGACTCCCATCCACCGGCGACCGTACGTATTGGCAAATTGCTTGCGCAATAATAAAAGGCCAGCAAAAATCATGATCAGCGCTGAAGAACTACGCACACAACAATGTGCGCCACGCCAAACCGCATTAGCTGCAGACGAGGTGTCAACTTATCTGCAGGCGGTTGATGGCTGGTCGTTGGACGACAACAAAATCGTCAAAAATTTTAGCTTCCGCGATTACCACGCCACGCTTTCATTCGTAAATGCCATCGCCGAGATGATCCACGCGCAGGATCATCATCCTGAGCTGGTGGTTAGCTATAAGCTATGCAAGGTCAGTTACAACACCCATTCCGTCAACGACGGACGTGGCGGCTTATCGGAAAACGATTTTATTTGCGCCGCCAGAATTGATGCGATTTTTGATCAGTCGTTTACCGCGTGAAAAACTCCCCGCGTAAATCGAACGCCAAGACGGTTGCTACTGACAGCACGATCATCGGCACCGTGATTGCTGCTCATGGCCGTCATTATTTGACGCAGGCCGGCACAGAAAAACTACTGTGCGTTACCCGTGGCAAAAAAAGTGACGTTGCAGTGGGTGACCGAGTCGAGTTCAATCGCACTTCTGCCAACCAGGGGGTGATTGAAAAGATAGCGGAACGCGACACTTTGCTGTATCGCTCCGATCAATACAAATCCAAATTATTAGCCGCCAACGTCACGCAACTATTTATCGTGATCGCGACCGAACCGGGTTTTTCTGATGATCTGGTGTCGCGCTCACTGGTCGCCGCCGAGGCCGCAGGCGTAAAAGTGCATCTGATCCTCAACAAGATCGATGTCACCAGCTTGCTCGAAAAAACGCGTGCGCGCGTCGCCACTTATGCAAAACTCGGTTACGCGGTGCATGAGGTATCCGCAACTGCGCAGCCACAACAAACTTGCGATACCTTGCTACCGCTGTTAAAAGGGCAATCGACCATCTTGATTGGCCAATCTGGCATGGGTAAATCATCGATTATCAATTTGATTGTGCCGGATGCCGACATCGCAGTACGTGAAATTTCTGCCGCACTGGATACCGGCAAACACACGACGACCTTTACGCGGCTGTATATCGTCGATGACGACACTGCGATCATCGATTCGCCAGGTTTTCAAGAATTTGGTCTCTATCATTTGAGCGAAGGCATGTTGGAGCGCGCCTTCCCTGAGTTTGCGCAATATCTGGGGCACTGCAAATTTTATAATTGCCACCACATCAATGAACCGGAATGTGCAGTGCGGAAGGCCATACAAAATGGTGAGATCACGGCCATGCGTCATGCACTGTATTTACAGCTATTGCATGAGTCTTCGCAAAAATTATATTGATGCCGTGACGTAAAAGCGCGTCTGTAGCTGGTCGTTTATCTGGCTTATTACCCCGCTTTTAGCTGGCTTTTAGTGAGAAATCCCTTATAATTGAACAAGTTATAAACTTCGGCGGCAGGCGCCCACCTAGCCGCCGTTTCTTATTATGGCAATCAAACACTTTCTGCAATTTTCCGATTTGACGCTGGACGAATTCGAATACGTGATCGAGCGTAGTCGCATCATCAAGCACAAGTTCAAAAATTACGAACCGTATCATCCGCTCACCGACCGCACACTGGTGATGGTGTTCGAGAAAAACTCGACCCGCACTCGCCTCTCGTTTGAGGCTGGCATGCATCAGCTTGGCGGCGCGGCGATCTATCTGAATACCCGCGATAGCCAACTCGGACGCGGCGAGCCGGTAGAAGATGCGGCGCAAGTGATGTCCCGCATGTGCGACATCATCATGATTCGTACCTTTGGACAAGACATCATCGAGCGCTTTGCTGCTAATTCCCGCGTGCCGGTTATCAATGGTCTGACCAACGAACATCACCCGTGTCAGGTATTGGCCGACGTCTTTACTTTTATTGAAGAGCGCGGCTCGATCAAAGGCAAGACAGTTGCCTGGATCGGCGACGCCAACAATATGCTGTACTCGTGGTTACAGGCAGCGCAGGTTTTCGACTTTCACGTCAATGTCTCGACGCCAAAACGCTACGAGATCGATCCTTCGCTGGTGGCTGAAGACAATACGAATTACACGCTGTTCCCCTCGCCCTCCGACGCTTGCGTAGACGCACATTTGGTGACGACCGATGTATGGACCAGCATGGGCTTTGAAGAAGAGAACGCTGCACGTCTGAAAGCATTCAGAGGGTGGATCGTCGATGCAGAGAAGATGAGCCGCGCGCAACCCGATGCGCTTTTCATGCACTGTTTACCTGCGCACCGTGGCGAAGAAGTTGCGGCGGAAGTGATCGACGGTCCGCAATCAGTCGTGTGGGACGAAGCAGAAAATCGTCTGCACGTTCAAAAAGCGCTGCTTGAATATCTGGTTCTCGGCAAGATCAATTAATGTCAGCAGCGTCGTCAGAAAAAATAGTTGCTGACTTTTCATCAGTGATCAACTGACTACGCGCTAAATGCTTACAAAACGTACAAAACGAAAACGTCTTAAATCTTCAGTACCTAACAATTGAGTGCATCGCAACTCAGTAAATTTAAACTCAGTAAATCTTAAGCATACGAAGAAAATTATGTCGACTATTCTGCAATCTGTTCCCGTCAATCAAAAAGTAGGTATCGCCTTTTCCGGTGGCCTCGACACTAGCGCTGCCTTGCACTGGATGCGTCAAAAAGGCGCGATCCCTTATGCCTATACCGCCAATCTGGGACAACCTGACGAGCCGGATTACGAAGAGATTCCAAAGAAAGCCAAACAGTACGGCGCAGAAATTGCACGCCTGATCGATTGCCGTGAACAACTGGTAGCAGAAGGCATCGCCGCTTTGCAAAGTGGCGCTTTCCATATTTCTACCGCTGGCGTCACCTATTTCAACACCACGCCGATTGGCCGCGCAGTTACCGGCACCATGTTGGTAGCGGCGATGAAAGAAGACAACGTCGACATCTGGGGCGATGGCAGCACCTACAAGGGTAATGACATCGAACGTTTTTATCGCTATGGCTTGTTGATGAATCCGGCGCTGCGCATTTACAAACCTTGGTTGGACGACGCCTTCATCAATGAACTCGGCGGCCGCAAGGAAATGTCCGAATTTTTGATCAAGTCCGGCTTCGACTACAAAATGTCGACCGAGAAAGCGTACTCGACCGATTCCAATATGCTGGGTGCGACACACGAAGCGAAAGATCTGGAATTCCTGAATACCGGTATGAAGATCGTTCAGCCGATCATGGGCGTTGCTTTCTGGCGTGACGATGTTGAGGTTAAACGCGAAGAAGTCACCATCCGTTTTGAAGAAGGTCAGCCGGTCGCATTAAATGGCGTTACTTATTCCAGCGCAATCGAACTGATGATGGAAGCCAATCGCATCGGTGGTCGTCATGGCCTCGGCATGAGCGATCAGATCGAAAACCGTATTATCGAAGCCAAGAGCCGCGGCATCTACGAAGCGCCAGGCCTGGCCTTGCTGTTTATCGCCTACGAACGTCTGGTGACCGGCATCCACAACGAAGACACCATCGAGCAATATCGCGACAATGGTCGCAAGCTGGGTCGTCTGTTGTACCAAGGTCGTTGGTTCGACACGCAAGCGATCATGCTGCGCGAAGCGGCACAACGCTGGGTTGCGCGTGCGATCACGGGCGAAGTAACCATCGAACTGCGTCGTGGTAACGACTATTCGATCATGAATACCGAATCGGCTAATCTGACCTACGCGCCGGAACGTCTGTCGATGGAAAAAGTTGAAGATGCACCGTTCTCGCCACAAGATCGTATTGGTCAACTAACAATGCGCAACCTGGACATCACGGATACGCGTCAAAAACTCGGTATCTATGGCGACATCGGCCTGCTGACTGGTAATTCATCGGTCTGTTTGCCGCGCTTGGAAAAAAGCAAGACACCTGACAACAAATAATTCATCATCCTTATTCATCGCTAACATGACCACACAATTCGACAACGTCACCGCACTGACCAAAGCCAATATCTACTTCGACGGCAAGTGCGTCTCACATGCACTCGTAATGCCAGATGGCAGCAAGAAGACTTTAGGCGTGATTTTCCCAGCGACGCTCAAGTTCGGCACTGCTGCAGCAGAAATCATGGAACTGAACGCAGGCAAATGCCGCATCCGTCTGGATGGTGCAGCGGAATGGCAAACCTACGAAGGCGGTCAAAAGTTTGAAGTGCCGGCTAACTCCAGCTTCGATATCGAGATTGTAGAAACGCTGGATTACATTTGCCACTATCTGTAATTTAACAAGACAGTAGAAATAAAAAGCCCGGCGGATTTATCATGCCGGGCTTTTTATTGATCGCACAACATGTCTATTCAAGCGCGGTGCTCCTGTCATTTTTTCATCCTCAGACCATCGGCAGCCTTACACCTCTTTTTACCTATAATAGAGCTTACGGTAACAAAGCTTAAGACAGCGATCCAGCCTGCTTGGCTGGATTGAATTGACTCATCCAGCGCGGCGCTGTTTATCACGACAGCCACGCTGTAGCTTCTTCCCCAGAAAGAAAAGTATGATCCTTGGCATAGACGTTGGTGGTACCCATACTGATTCGGTATTGATGCACAACCGAAAAATCATTCGCAAGTCCAAAACACTAACTGATAAAAACGATATCCTGGCTTGCGTGATGCGCGCTACCCAAGCAGTCACGACCGCTGACGATATCAAGCAACTGAAACGCATCGTGCTCAGCACCACAATCTCCACTAATGCGGTGGCGCAAAACCAGCTCGATGCTGTCGGCTTGATTGTGATGAATGGCCCCGGCGTGTCGCCCAAGGATTTGCCGCTGGCTGATCAGACGCACTTGATCGCTGGCTATATGAATCATCGCGGCATAGAAGCGGAATCGATTGATGATGAGCAACTGTCGGCGTTAAAGCAGCAACTAAGCGACGACAAAATCGACAACCTTGCGATCATAGGAAAATTCTCCACTCGCAATCCGGTGCATGAGCAAGAAGTCGCTGATTTTTTTGCCGATCAGAGCGCACACAAAATCAAACATACTTCGCTCGGCCATCATCAATCTGGCGTGCTGAATTTTCCGCGTCGCATTGCCACCACCTATCTGAATAGCGCAATCTGGCGCCTGCACAGCCGCATGGTTGACCAGTTGGTCGGCTATCTGCAAGAGTTGGCGGTTGATGTGCCGCTATTCATTCTCAAGGCCGATGGTGGCACCATTGGCGTAGAGGCGTCGCGTAACTCGCCGGTACAAACCATCTTGTCCGGCCCGGCCGCCACCATCATGGGCGTATTGCCATTTGTGTCATCGACGATGGACTCGGTTTCGATAGACGTAGGCGGCACTACCACCGATATCGCGCTGTTTGCCGATGGCGCACCGCTGCTAGAACCGCAAGGCGTGGAAATCGAAGGACACAAAACCCTGATACGCGGTCTGCTGACGCACTCGATGGCGCTCGGTGGCGACAGTCATGTGCAGATCGTGAACGGTGCATTGCAGATCGGCCCTGAGCGTAAAGGTTCGGCAATGGCCTTCGATGGTCCAGTGCCTACGCCTACCGATGCGTTGATCGTGTTGGGTCGCGCTACCTTCGGCGATCAGGCGAAAGCGTTGCGCGCGATGGAAAGTCTGGCTGCGAGCTTGCAACAAACGCCACAGCAGGTTGCTACTGCCATCGTGGATCAGATGTGCGCCAGCATCGCAGACAAGGTCACGCAAATGATTAGCGAAGCTAACAGCAAGCCGGTGTATACGATCCATGAATTGCTGGAAGGTAAAGTGCTGAACCCACAGCAATTGATCGCGGTCGGTGGCCCCGCGCCTTATCTCGCACAACAAGTTGGCGCGCTATTGGCAATCCCGGCCTTGGTACCGGAAGACTCAGAAGTCATCAACGCCTGTGGCGCAGCAATGGCACGGACTACGGTCGAACTCAACCTGTTGGCCGATACCAAATTGCAGCAATTGATTTTTGCGGAAGATGGTCGCAAGGTACCGATCTCGTCACGTGCGACAGTCGATGATGTAGTGGCAGCGGGTCAGGAAAGACTGCTAGAAATCGCCAGAGCATCGGGCGCGCGCGAAGAAGATCTGGAAATCGAAATCGCAGACTGCCAATCGTTTAACGTCATCGATGGCTACTCGACCATCGGTAAAAACATTCGTGTCCGGTTGCAGATCAAACCCGGATTGATCAAGCATGAAGAATAAGCACGCACAACAAACAAAAAATGAGCATGAGCACGAACAAATCTGAGGAACACATCGTGAAGAAAAAAACAGGACTGGTATTTTTTCCGGCATTTGATTACGCGATTTCGCCTACGCATCCTGAGCGCGAAGAACGGCTTTTATATACGCAAGATCAGGTGTTTGAAGAAGGTTTGCTGGACTTCGACAACATCAAGGAATTTAAACCCGGCGTCGCCACCGCCGAGGATATTCAGCGTGTACATTTTTGCGTGCCGGGCATCGACGAGATCGTGCATGCCTCGCATTTGATCGCCGTCGGTGGCTGTCTGACCGCGGCCGACAAGGTGATGACCAAAGAAGTCGACAATGCATTTGCACTGGTGCGCCCTTGCGGCCATCACTCTTATCGCGTAGTGCATGGTAGCCGTGGCTTTTGTACGCTGAACATGGAAGCCATCATGGTCGAGTACATCCGCGAAAAATACGGCGTCAAGAAAATCGCCATCGTTGATACCGATTGTCACCATGGCGACGGCTCGCAGGATATTTTCTGGCACGACCCGAATACGCTGTTTATCTCGCTACACCAAGATGGTCGCACGCTCTATCCCGGCTCCGGCTTCGCCGATGAGCTCGGGGGGCCGAATGCATTCGGCACCACCATCAATCTGCCGATGCCGCCGGAAACCTGCGAAGAAGGTTTCCTGTATGTGCTGGATGAAATCGTGATGCCTATCTTGGAAGAATTTAAACCAGATCTGATCATCAATTCGGCCGGACAGGACAATCATTACTCTGACCCGATCACCAACATGAAATTTACCGCGCACGGTTATGCGGTGCTCAATCAGCTTCTGAAACCTGATCTTGCAGTGCTGGAAGGCGGCTATTCGATCGAGACCGCTCTACCCTACATCAACACCGGCATCATCCTCGCGATGGCGGGTATGGATTTCAGCCACATCCAGGAGCCGGACTACGATGCAGAAGATCAGAAACAGCCAGCGGCGATAGGCGCGTATCTAGAGAAACTGAAAGACGCGACCTTCCATCACTGGAACAACCGCCACACCTTACGCGATCAAGTCTATCCAGAGCAGGAATTTCATAAACGCAATTTCGATGTGTATTACGATACCGATGGCATCCGCGAAACCATCAATGAAACGGTGCGTTCATGTACCGAATGCGGTGGTACCGTAGTACTTGATTCACGTTGCGACGATACGCACAATCACATATTGGCGGTTCAAGTACCACGCTATGCGTGCGCGCCCTGCCGTGCATACGGCGAGCAGCAGTATGAGGCAGCGGATATGAAACGTTATACGCAGGTGTTCTTGCAGGATAAGGACAACGATAAGTACTTATCGAAATAATGCGTTTTTGTGCAGCCTTTGCGTGTACATCGCGCAGAGGCTACCTAACGCTATGACGGCATGCGTCGCTGTCAAAGAAAGAACACCAAATAACTGACCATGCCAATATTTAACAGAACGGTTAGCCAGTACACACGTCGAAATGAGCGCTTGCTGGATTTATGCCGCAATATCTGTTGCGCTGCCCAAGCGCCTGGCCACCCCCAAAGTAAACTCAACAAATGTAAGGTGTTTTCCGAGATGCGCCCATTGCCCTTGCGTGCAGCAGATTTATCCATTGCATAAGCAACAAATGTAATCACACTGCAAGTCGTGTAAGTTGCCAGTAGTGGCCATAGAATGCCGATCTTCATGATGCAAGGCCAAAGAAGATCACAGAAAAATCGGCTCCGGCTCCAGCTTCACATCAAACCGCTTCGCCACATCTTCCTGTATCGCTGCTGCCAACTGGACGACCTCTTGCCCGCTGGCGCCGCCGCGGTTAACCAGAACGAGCGCCTGATTCTCATACACGCCAGCTGCACCGGCCGTTCTACCTTTCCAGCCGCATTGATCGATTAGCCAACCAGCGGCCAGTTTAACGCTGCCATCTGCTTGCGCATGACTGACTAGATTGGGATAGGACGTGAGCAACGCATCGCGCTGTGCGACGGTAACCACTGGATTCTTGAAGAAGCTGCCAGCGTTACCGATCACCGCTGGGTCCGGCAATTTGCGTGTGCGTATCGCAATCACGGCGTCACTGATATTCTGTGCCGTCGGCGTGCTATTACCGCGCCTATCCAGCTCTTGCTGCACATCTGCATAACGTAATTGCGGCTGCCATTTTTTTGGTAGCGCAAACGTGACATCCAACACGACCGCGCGGTCACGCAAACTGTGCTTGAAAACGCTGTCACGGTAACCAAATGCGCATTCGGCATTGGATAAGGTTTTTTGCTCACCAGTCGTCATATCGAGCAGCGTCAAGCTATGCAGCGAATCTTTGATCTCGACGCCGTAAGCACCAATATTTTGTATTGGTGCCGCACCGATGCTACCCGGAATCAGCGACAGATTTTCCAGTCCGCCCAATCCCTGCGCTAGCGTCCATCGCACAAAACGGTGCCAGTTTTCGCCAGCGGCAGCGCGTACATAGGTCGCATGCTCATCTTCACTTGTGATTTCTATCCCTGTCATCTGCATATGCAGCACCAGGCCAGGGAAATCACGTGTCAGCAGGATATTGCTGCCGCCACCCAGAATCAGGCGCGGCAGAGCTGACAGCACAGCATCAGAGCGTACCGCGCGCAATGTATCGACCGACAGGACAGGTAGATAGGCCTGTGCCTTGGCATCAATCCCGAAGGTATTGTGCGCAAGTAGCGAAAAATCAGATTGAATAGGGAGAGGAAAAGCCATAGCAGGCGATTATAATCGCTCTGTGCTTAAGTCCTAGCGGTTCGGTTTTTTGTCCGCTAGAATGGGCCATATCACGACAGCGTTGCAACCGTATCGCTGTGGTTAGAATAATAAATAATTGCAATTGCATTTTGCGTCTTGCTCATCAATATTTGCGTGATCCCTATGCGCTACCCGCGTTGGCTTGATCAAGCTTTGAGTCAACATTTGCTTACGCAATTGCACGTAATTATTTCTTAAATTTGTATACGAACCATTTAAGCCTCATCTTGTTTGCCGATGAGTGCAATGCATAAAAGGAAATTCCATGCCATCTTTTGATACCGTTTCCGAAGCCAATTTGGTTGAAGTTAAAAATGCCGTCGATCAGGCCGGCAAGGAAATCACCACCCGCTTTGATTTCAAGGGCAGCGATGCACGCGTCGAATTGAAAGAACGCGAAATGACCGCCTACGCAGATTCAGAATTTCAGCTCAATCAGGTACTTGATGTGCTGACCAATAAAATGGTTAAGCGTAATGTTGATGTACGTTTCCTCGATCGCGGCAAGATAGAAAAAATCGGCGGTGACAAGGTCAAGCAAGTGGTCAAAATCAAGAACGGTATTGAGACCGACGCGGCCAAGAAAATCGTTCGTATCGTCAAAGACAGCAAGTTAAAAGTGCAAGCCAGTATCCAAGGTGATGCAGTCCGCATCACTGGCGCTAAGCGCGACGATCTGCAAGATGCGATGGCACTATTGCGTAAAGAAGTTGCTGATCTACCGTTAGAATTCAACAACTTCCGTGACTGATCGTGACTGATTGTCATTGAACACTGCTGCAGAAACGCATCAAACGCTGCCCTCTTAATCAACACATCTTTATTTTTCATTCGGAGACTGTGCATGAAGAATCTGCTGTTCATCGCTTTACTCAGTTTTTCAACTGTCCAAGCACAAGCAGCAGATATCAGCGTGGTCGGATTATTTCCTGGTAAAGCAGTGTTGGTGATTGATGGCAAATCGCCCAAGACCTACTCGATCGGTAGCAAGGTGACGCCAGAGATCAAGTTAGTCGGCGTCGATAAAGAAGCGGCCTTCTTCGATAGCAACGGCAAGCGGCAACGTATTGATATAGGTGGACATGTCAATCGCATGACGCCGTCGGCAAATAGCAGCGTCACATTGCAAGCCGATAATCGCGGTCACTTTATTACCAATGGCCAAATCAACGGCCACATGACACGCATGCTGGTCGATACTGGGGCCAGCACGATCGCACTACCGGCAGCGGATGCAATACGCCTTGGTATCGATTACAAAAAAGGTCAACCGGCTTATGTACGTACTGCCAACGGTATCGTACCCGCCTATCGCGTGACACTAGACTCCGTCAAAGTCGGCGATATCGTGCTCAACCAAGTTGAGGCGCTGGTGCAAGAAAACGGTTTAACGTTCACGCTGCTTGGCATGTCTTTTTTGAACCGTACCGAAATGCAACGTAGCGGCGAGCAAATGGTGCTGACTAAACGATTTTAAGCAAAGCGTTTACGGATCTGCGTCGACAAAGAAAAAAGCACCGCATGCGGTGCTTTTTTATTCATACCACTGACGTCAGTTCAAGACGTGCGTTAAATCTTTGAATCACGCGTCTGGATCTTTCACATGACGACGTTGCTTGACCGCCTCTGCCAATCCTTCTAGCACAGCAACGCTATCTTCCCAGTTGATGCAGCCATCAGTGACCGATTGACCGTAAGTAAGTTCTTTGCCAGGAATCAAATCCTGACGGCCGGCCACCAAATGCGATTCGATCATGACACCAATGATACGGGTATCGCCACCGGCGACTTGCTTGGCAATATCAGCACAAACCGGAATTTGATTTTCTGGCTTCTTCGAGCTGTTGGCATGCGAAGTATCGATCATTAAGCGCGATGCCAAACCATTGCCCGCGATATCTTTGCAAGCTTGCTCGACACTGGCCGCATCATAGTTAGGTGCCTTGCCACCGCGCAGAATCAGGTGACAATCTTCATTGCCGCTGGTTGAAACAATCGCGGAATGGCCGCCTTTGGTCACCGACAAAAAGTGATGGGGTTGCGACGCTGCCTTGATCGCATCGACCGCGATCTTGACGTTGCCGTCGGTACCGTTTTTAAAGCCAACTGGGCATGACAGCCCAGACGCCAGTTCGCGATGCACCTGTGATTCTGTCGTACGTGCACCAATCGCGCCCCAGCTGATGAGGTCGGCAATGTATTGCGGGCTGATAACGTCAAGAAATTCAGTACCGGCAGGTAAACCAAGCTGATTGATATTGAGCAGCAACTCGCGTGCAATGCGCAGACCATCGTTGATACGGAAGCTGTTATCCATAAATGGATCGTTGATCAAACCTTTCCAACCAACCGTAGTGCGTGGCTTTTCAAAGTACACCCGCATGATGATCTCCAACTCACCGGCAAAGCGTTCACGCTCCTTGATCAGGCGATTGGCATATTCCATCGCAGCTTTGGTGTCATGAATAGAGCAAGGGCCGATCACCACCATCAGTCTATCGTCTTGACCGTGCAAAATACGATGCAAGGCATTACGCGCGTCGGCAGCCGTTGTCTCCGCTTTTTCGGTAACGCCGAACTCGCGGATCAAATGGGATGGAGGGACCAGTTCTTTCATTTCTCGGATTCGTAAATCATCGGTGCGTGGCATGGTTTTCTCCAGGGTTTAATCTCTTGTGAGCGGGCTACTTACTTTCTCGCGTCGCTGAAACAAAAATTTACAACGAAATATACAATTAAAAAAACCGCCATCACGGGCGGTTTTTAAAGGAATTTGCTTTAAGCTTTTATCGTACGCGCTTACCGCTTCTCCACCGCCTTTGGGTTGGAATAGCTAAAGTAAAAATAAAATGGGAAGCGCGAAAAAATCATTTCTTCATACCTAGTTAGTGCCGCGTTGTCGCCGATCCAGTACTTGTTGCTACAGTACTACTTAGCTCAATAATGCGGAATTCAACTCAAAAACTCAGAGTAATAGTGCAATAAATTAGGCTATTTGGCAAGCAAAGCGTTGTTGACGTTCACTTTGCAGCCAATTTGTAGCTGTAATGCCAACACTTACCGCGCCTTATCTCACACTATAACTAAGCCCAATTAGCTACCTATTTAAGCAGTACCGCCCACGGTCACACCGTCGATACGTAAGGTAGGTTGGCCGACACCAACTGGCACGCTCTGCCCTTCTTTACCGCAGACGCCGACACCACTATCCAGGCTCAGATCGTTGCCGATCATCGAAACACGATTCAACACGTCCGGGCCATTGCCGATCAACGTGGCGCCCTTGACCGGATAGGTGACTTTACCGTTTTCGATCATGTAGGCTTCGCTGGCAGAAAACACGAACTTGCCGTTGGTGATATCAACCTGACCGCCACCGAAGTTAACCGCATACAAACCATTCTTGACCGAGGCCAGAATTTCTTCCGGGTCTTTGTCGCCAGCCAGCATATACGTGTTGGTCATGCGTGGCATCGGCAAGTGGGCAAATGATTCGCGTCGTGCATTGCCGGTCACTGGCATATTCATCAGACGCGCATTCATTGTGTCTTGGATGTAGCCCTTTAAGATGCCGTCCTCAATCAGCGTGGTGCACTGAGTAGGATTGCCTTCGTCGTCGATATTGAGCGAGCCACGACGATCAGCAATCGTGCCGTCATCCACCACGGTCACGCCTTTTGCTGCGACGCGCTCTCCGATGCGACCGGAGAATGCACTAGAACCTTTACGGTTAAAGTCACCTTCCAAACCGTGACCAATCGCTTCATGCAACAACACGCCCGGCCATCCAGGGCCAAGCACAACTGTCATCGGACCTGCTGGTGCAGGACGAGAATCAAGATTGATCAAGGCCGACGCAACTGCCTCGCTCGCATATTTCTCCAACAATGCTTCGTCAAAGTAAGCATAGTTATAACGACCGCCGCCACCGCTAGAGCCCATTTCACGGCGTCCGTTTTGCTCGGCAATTACGGTGATCGACAAGCGTACGAGTGGGCGGATATCAGCAGCTAATACACCATCGCTGCGCATCACCAACACCACATCATATTCACCTGCCAAGCCCGCCATTACCTGCACCACACGCGGATCTTTGGCGCGCGCAATGCGCTCTATGCGTTCCAGCAGTTTGACTTTTTCAGTCGCGTCTAGCGAAGTCAGCGGATCATTTGGCAAGTATAAATTTCGGCCACCGACCTGCTTCACCGCAGAGGCAACCTTGATCTTGCCTGCACCTTGACGTGCAATTGTGCGCGTCGCCGTCGCGGCTTCCATCAGCGCGCGCTCCGAGATTTCATCTGAATACGAAAATGCTGTTTTGTCGCCAGAAACCGCACGTACACCCACGCCTTGATCGATAGAGAAGCTACCAGTCTTGACGATACCCTCTTCCAGACTCCAGCCTTCGCTCTTGGTAAATTGAAAATACATATCCGCATAATCAACCTTGTGGGTGAACATGGTTCCCATGGTTTTGATCAGCGTACTTTCATCCAGACCGAACGGCGTGAGCAAGACATTACGAGCTACGGAGAGTGTTTCTAGATTCGGTTCAAATGGCGTCATGGTGTATGCGATGTCTATTTACGTATATTTAAAACACGTAGGGAAATTGATTCGGAATGGTTCATTGTAGAGCATTCGGCCAAACTGCTGGCCAGAGCACGGTTTGCCTACAATTTTCGGTGTGTTAGTGCCGGAAGATTTTGGCGTATGCCTGACAAATAATGTGGGTCGATATCACCAATTACAAGGCCTTCACCCTCATTCAGCACAGACTTAATTTCACCCCACGGGTCTATCAACATACTGTGTCCCCACGTGGTTCTGCCATTAAGATGACGTCCACCTTGTGCCGCTGCCAGCACATAACATTGGTTTTCAATTGCACGTGCACGCAACAGAATTTCCCAGTGCGCTTTGCCGGTGGTGTAGGTAAACGCAGCCGGTACCACGATCAAACGGCAATCACCCATCGCTCGATACAACTCGGGAAAGCGTAGGTCGTAACAGACTGACAGACCAACCTTGCCGAATGGTGCTTCGAAAGTCTTCACTTCGTTACCATGCACGATGGTACGCGCCTCATCATAAGATTCGGCGCCACGACTAAAGCTGAACAAATGAATCTTGTCGTAGCGTGCCACACGCTCTCCCTGCGGGTTGTACACCATCATCGTGTTCAACACTTTGCCAGCTTCACCTGCCACCATTGGTAAAGTGCCGCCTATCAACCAAACTGAATTTTCACGTGCGGCTTGCGACATAAAATCCTGTATCACACCGCCTTGGTTTTGCTCAGCGATTGCGACTTTATCGTTTTCATGCATACCCATGACCGGCCAGTACTCTGGCAATAACACTAACTCGGCGCCTTGCCGCGCAGCTTGTCGAATCAAGCGAGTTGCGGTCGCCATGTTCTCCTCCAACACAGGCGTGGAAATCATTTGAATCGCGGCGATACGGTTGGCGCTTTCGTTCATGATTTACTCCGCTATTTTTCTACTATTGGACATGGAAGGTGTAATAACCGGCAATTTGTTGGTGGACGCTTTACCCGCAGGCACTAATGGCGTTCCCGCTTCTTTCTGTTGCTCAAGTTTATCGTCTGGCTTTGCTTCCTGCTTACCGTCGGCGTTTGAGCTCTGATTTACTTTACGATCGATCTTGGTCACGACCGGATCCTTCCATGGACCAGTGACTTTATATTCAAAGGTAAATGCTCTGGCTAAAGGTTCACGCAAAAACAATTGTGCCAAAAAGGTACCAACGCCAATGACCGGATTGATCGCCAATGCATAAGCAACCGATGCGGCTCCCGCATTGATCTCCGGGATAACCACCACATGAAGATCCTGCGTTTCCTTTGCAATATCAGCGGTACCGTCCATCAGCACCGTGGCTGCGACACCGCGCATTTTGAAATTATTGGTTGCTGCGACACCATCCTTAATAGTGGCGAGTCCTTTGATATCGTCAAAGGCAAAGCCTTGCGAAAACACATCGCGAAAATCCAATGTCAAACGTCGCGGAATCGATTGCAGGCTCAATACACCCAGTAGCTTTGCCGCGCCTAGGTCAACTTTTAAAAATTGGCCGTCTGAGATATCTAATTGGATCGCACCCGTCAAACTAGGAACATCCAGCGAGAACGGCGCACCTTGCCAACTGACGTCGCCAGTCATATTTCCTTTGCCGCGCCGCAATACATCTTCATAGCCAAAGCGATTCAATAATTTGCCAGCATCGGCAATCTCAAGCTTATAAACCAAGTTGCTCGTATTGTGCTTACCCATCGCAACCCATTTACCGGTTGCTGACAATAAGGCGTCCGCATTACGCAGTGCGAGCTTTTGAATACTCCACTCACGTCCGCTGGACGCGCGCACATAATGTGCAACCAACTCCAATTGCCCCAGTTTCTTACCAAATAACTCAAAATTTTCGGCGACGATATCTAGTGCCGGCATCACTGTATCGGCCTCATCCTGTTGCAACAATTGCTTGACGTCCTCCTTGGCATTGTCTGGCACGATTAGCGATGCAAGTCGTGCCGTCACCTTACCCAAACCGCGCCCGCTCGATGATTCGCGCCAAGTGACATAACCAGATATCTGCGTTGCATCGATATTCGCCTGCCATACATTGACATCATGCGATGCACCAACCACTACCTTATCCAATTGCTTGCCGAGTAGCGTCAATTTATCGGTGCGCGCGGCAATCATGTTGGGCTCAATGTACTGCGTTACATCAGATACGTTTGTACTGGCTGTCGTATTGCTCAATTTTGCATTGGATGAAGAGGCCGCAGAAGTGGCAGAAACACTGGATACGATCGTTAACCAGTCGTCCACATTCAGCTCTGGTAAATCTATATTGGCAACGACTCCACTATCGGGCGCAGGAGCTGGCACATTCACACCGATACCACCGCGCACTACACGCCATCCAGCATTTGTTTGTGTATTTTTCTCGCGCTGATAACTGGCAGAAATGATATTCCCTACGGTTACCTTGACGACGTCACGCGCTATATCTTTTTGCGCGGCGGGCTGATCACTCAGGGTAAATTTTAGTGGTAAGTCTAGGTTGGCAGCCTTGTTCAATGGTGCAGGGAAATTCAATCCCAATCCACGTAAATTCGACTCGGCCAAAATATCGAGTTGCTTGTTACGTACTGCAATCGTCGCGCTATAACGCGCATTTCCGCTAATGCGACTAGTGACTGTTTTAAGATTTGCAACCGGAAAACTCTTACTCAAACCAGCTGCAGTAAGGGTGCCCGCTGCCTTAATGATGATGTCGTTATTTTTTTGCGTACCGCCACTTAACACCAACGGGCCGCCAAGAAAACTCGCCTTAACGTCGTTTAAATTTAATCCCGTTTCGTTAAATTCCAGCTGTCCATTTGCTTGCGACATGGTCGGCATCGCTTGCATTAAAGTCACGTTGTTGTTATCGAGTTTGACAACACCAGTAACCTTTGCATCAGTCAAATGGCTAAGTGGCAATGCTAGTTTTAGCGCTAACGTCGCATCGCCACTCGTCGTGGTTTCGTCGGTAAAGCGTGCGATCCAATCTGAAACAGGACTGTCGATGGTGTAGTCGATAAAATTTTGCAAGGCACCGCTCGCTTGACCATCAATATTCAACATCAGATTCTCAGCGAGAAGATTAGGTATGACGGCCTTGACCTTACTAACTTCCGCACCGTGGGTGGTCGCACTGTCGGCCTCAATCTCCATGCGGGCACGATCAAACTTTATCGTGCCTTGAATTTTTTCTAACAGCGGCCAAAGCGGCATTTTTCCATCTCGCCCAAAAAATCCAGGGTCGTAGTTCAAACTGCCATCGTCAATCCGCCCGGTAAACAAAAACTCGCCCTGCGGTTTATTCTTGTTTTCCTTTTTACGGTCTTGCTTCACTTTGTTTTTATTCTTAGTAACACTATTGGCTTCGCCATTCTTGTTCGTCGTCGCGCTGCTAGCAATCGTCGCAAAGGGAAAGTGCGCGAGATCGCCTTTGATTCTGATTTCACCATCACGCAAGGTGCCTCCCACTAAGGCATCGCTCAGCCATCTGCGGGCATCATCATTCATTTGAAGTGGCAAATAATGTCCAACCTCAGCGATGGGTAATCCGGTGATGCTGCCATGCATGTCAACCACGCCCAACGAATCATTGGGATTCTTATTCAGTGGCATTAAGTGTGTGCCGACGAAAGCTCCGTGCATTTGCTGTTTGGTAAAATTTAATTTGCGTACATCCACCAACAATTGATCATTTTTCTGAAAAGTCCATTTCACATCGACATTCATTACATCGAAATCCAATTCCGGCTCGATGAAATAGCCAGGCAACAAAAATTTGGCTTGACGCGCGCCTAACACCAGCGCGCCGCCTTTGTTGTTTGCATTAATACTGCCGGAAATATTTTCAAAACCGGGAATCGCTGGCACCGCCGCTTGTGCGGGTGCACTCGGCGTTGCCGGGCGCGCCACTTTAGCGGCCTGCGCATGCAGCGCCAACTGATTAAATTGTCCCTCGATCCGATACGAAGAAACCTCTGGATAACGACCTTCCCATTGCGCAGAAAAATTCTTTAGCTGGCCGCGCGGTGAAAAGTCGTGCAGCATCTGCAAATGATCAGGCGATAATGGTAGGCGTCCGATAAAATTACTCATCGCCTGCAAATCAAGTTGCTTTGCACTTACCTCGGTATGCTCAGGTTTGCTCTTCGTCGCCGCAACAAAGCGTTCACTTAGCGTGGTAGTCGGCAACACCAATCCATCCTTGGTTTGCATTGAGAAGTTTTCTAATGCAACCGCATGTCCATTAGCACCGAAGGTTGGTACACCATCGCCCTGTTGCGTACTCAGCGTTTCTCGGACTGAAATCCGACCATCTACCTTGGTCAACTCCAGTGGCTGCAAATCCTTGCGCAATTGCGCATCGACATCAGACAAAGAAAGATCCGCAGTAAAATCCGCCACGCGAGCATGATCGAACTTTAACCATGCGCGCACCGAGCCTTTGGCCTGACGCAAATCAAATGGAAAATCTAGATACGGTTTCCAACGTGCCAAATCGGTATTACGCAGGTCGGTGTAAATCACCCCGCTCCAACGTGTCGCATCGGAAATTTTTTCACTAAAATACGGATGCGTAAATTTGGCGCGAATGTCGATTGGCGCGGCAAGTGTGGTCGGCGGCGTTGCGGTTAATCCAAATTGATGGGTATGTCCATGATTGCGCAAACGAATATCAACATGCTGCAAAGTCAGTCGAGGCGCCTGGCGTAAATCATCTTGCCAAATAAGCTGCCCATTCACAATCGTAATATTGTGCTGCGATAGAACCCAGTCAGCGCCTTTTCCATCGCTGTCACTTTTCATATCCAGCGGCAAACCGGCGATAAAAAAATCGCCCTTTGCATCGCGCTTTATGTCTAGCTGCGGGCTGTCGATTTGCAAGCTTTCCAGGCGAATCGTTGCCAGTACTAATGATTTCCACGCCACGGTGGCCGATACCCCGGGCAAACTCAATGCCTGATTACCGTCGCGATCTCTTATCGTCACGTCCTTCAACGACAGATGCGGACGTAAGCCATCCCATGACGCCGTAATAGCGCCAATCGAGACGGGCAACCCGATCGTCTTACTTGCTGCTTGCTCGATATCAACGCGATAATTCTCAATCTGTGGCATCACCGCATAACGCACCACGAGAAACAATGCACAGAAAACGAAGTACAGCAGAAGCAATGCTTTCAAACACCATCCCAAAACATGATGAGTGGCATCATCTGCATTGCGATAAGATTGTCGTATCGAGTAGCCTATCGTCCATACCCGGTTGGAAACGGTGTGCTCAGAGGATGGCGGTTGATCTATAGGCATCAAGCAAAAAGGTCGATAAACGACTTGGCGTAAAATGAATCGGAAAAGCAATAAGCGCAAAAATCACAAGATACACAAGAATCGGATACGATATCTTGATACAGACCGCAAGCCGCTGATATCACTGATATTTTTAGAACCTCTAGGATACCCTGCCCAGCACCGTGACGAACATACATCCCACTAATAATATTTCCACATCAAGCAACGATGCGCGCCTTGACACTGGCTCCAACGCTGTCATCCATACTGGTCTTGATACTGGAAACAAAGGCTATCTGACATCACGGTTTTACACGCGCTGGCTTAATGGGGACAGTAAACGCACAGAGAAAGTTGCCGAAGCGGCCAAATTATCGCTGAGCGCCGGGTTCTTCGCGCAGATTTTACAAAATGAAACAGCCGGCGGAGCGAGCTTGCCTGCTGCAATGCGTCGCTTGCGTAATTTGACCATTGCCACCCTCATCCAGCGTGACCTCAGCGGTCAAGCCGATTTGGCCGAAGTGCTGGATACGATGACCGCATTCGGTGATTTTTCCGTGCAAACCCATCTGGCCGCGATCAGCGCGGAGATGATAGCGACGCATGGCACGCCAATTGGCGGTGAAACCGGACAGCAACAAGAACTGATCGTCCTCGGCATGGGGAAATTGGGCGGCGGTGAGCTGAATGTGTCGTCCGACATCGATTTGATTTTTGTCTATCCAGAAGATGGCGATACCGTTACCACCACGGCAGAACAACGATCTCTTTCCAATCATGAATTTTTTATCCGGGTCGGTAAAAAACTCATTGCCGCGCTGTCTGAAATCACCGAAGACGGCTTTACCTTCCGAGTGGATATGGCGTTGCGGCCCAACGGTGCTTCCGGCCCCCTGGTCGCCAGCTTTGCGATGGTGGAAGAATACTTGGTGGTACAAGGTCGCGAATGGGAACGCTATGCGTGGGTTAAAGCACGTGCCTTGACAGGCACCCAGACAAGCATAGAAGAATTGGAAAAAATCATTCACCCGTTTGTCTATCGCCGCTATCTGGACTATGGCTCCATTGATGCAATCCGTAACATGCATGCGCAGATTCGTGCAGAAGTCACACGGCAAGAAACACGTCATCCTGAACGCAGCTACAACGTCAAACTCGGACGTGGCGGAATTCGCGAGATAGAATTTTTGGCACAGGTGTTTCAATTGATACGCGGAGGCCGCGACGCGGCGCTACGCGATCGCTCTACACGCACCACCTTACATACTCTCGGCACCAAACAATTGCTCAAACCAGAAGTGGTAGAAAAATTGCTGGAAGCTTATACCTTCCTGCGTAATGTAGAACATAGGCTGCAATATCTAGACGATGCGCAAACCCACACGTTGCCATCCAAGGATGAGGATAGATTGACGGTTGCTCAAATGAGCGGATTTAAGGATGTGAATAGTTTTATCGCGGCGCTCGATCAACGCCGCAGCTTTGTTGCACAGCAATTCGATGAGATTTTCAAAGATAAGAAAAGTGAACAAACGGATGCAGATAAAAACAACCCTGCCGCAATGACAGCAGTGCTGAGCGCTTCGGATAGTGAAGAAACGATCATCGCCTACTTGAATCAACTTGGCTTGCAAGACGCGCCGGAAGCCGCCAAACGGCTGTTGAACACTTGGCGCTCGCCGCGGCTGCAAACATTGCCAGAAGTCAGTCTGAGTCGACTGTTGGCGATAGTCAATGCATCCCTGCCCATCATCATTGACGTCACTTCAGATCATTTGGTCACTCTCGGACGCTTGCTCGATTTTCTTGAAGCGATCGCACGACGCGCCTCGTACCTTGCGTTGCTGACCGAATATCCTCATACCGTCGAACGTGTGATCCGCATGATGGCAGCTAGTGACTGGGCGGCTAAATACCTGACACGCCATCCACTGCTATTGGATGAGTTGTTGGATGATCGCACCTTAAAGGCGGCACCAGATTGGGATGAATTTGCGCTCAATTGCCAGCGTCAACTGGATGAAACCCCAGGTGATACTGAGCGACAAATGGATGTACTGCGCGAAATGCACCACGCGCAATTGATCCGTCTGCTAGCCCAAGATCTAATCGGTTCATTGAGCGTTGAACATCTGGCTGATCAACTCTCGGAATTGGCAGATCGTCTAGTTGCCGTCACCGTGCATACGATTTGGCAAACCTTTCCGCAGCGTCACTGCGAAGAACCTAAATTTGCAGTGATCGCTTACGGCAAATTGGGTGGCAAGGAACTCGGCTATGCATCCGATCTGGATGTGATTTTTCTGTACGACGACGATGATCAAGAAGCGCCCGCACTGTATGCAAAACTTGCGCAACGGTTTATTACTTGGATGACCGCCCATACACCGGCGGGTATTTTATTTGACGTCGATATTGCGTTGCGACCTGATGGTGCCAGCGGTTTGCTGGTCTCCAGTATTACCTCGTTTGAAAAGTATCAGGCCACATCAGCTTGGCTATGGGAACATCAAGCGTTGACCCGTGCACGCTTTTGCTCCGGTGATGCGGCGATCGGGCAACACTTTGAAGCGATTCGAGAAAAAGTATTGCAACAAACTCGCGATGTCAGCACGCTGAAAAAGGAAGTACTGGAAATGCGGCAAAAGTTGCGCGATGCCTATCCAAACCGCAGCGAATTATTTGATCTCAAGCACGATCGCGGCGGCATGATCGATATCGAATTTATCGTACAATTTTTGGTGCTGCGCGACGCTGCCAAACATGTGTCGCTGACTGCGAGTCTTGGCAATATCACACTGCTGCGTCTTTGCGGCGAACTTGGCTTGATCGACCCAGCCATGGCGTTGCAAGTCGCGGATGCGTATCGTGATTTCCGCAAACTGCAACATCAGATCCGTCTGCAAGGCAAAGAGAGAGCACAGGTCGACAAGGCTGGGATAAGCGATCAAGTCGCTGCCGTCGTCAAACTGTGGGAAAGTGTTTTTGTGTAGGGACCTACAGACGAGACTTTTAAAAACGGGGAAAAGTTATCCCCGTTTTTTGTGCACAGTCCTGTGGATAAGCGAGGTGTAACTACCTTAGTTCATTGATCCATAAGCTTATTCTTTTGCTGCACGCTATTGAGCAGGCTCCGTAAGTTTTCTGGCCAAATTTTTTCTGGCGAGTCAGATAGCTCTTGCTGACTCCACCATCGGCTCGCCGTCATACACTTGCGTTCATAATCGGTCCAGCCTTCTTTCGACAGATTAGTGTGACTAACGCAGATATGAAAGTAACGTTCTACATTGTTAACGTAAGAACCATCCACTAACTGGAAAACTACTTCGCACTGCGCGATGTGTTCGCCGGCAGTATCAACACAGATGCCAGTTTCTTCTTGCAACTCACGAACTGCAGCTTGCTCGAAGGTTTCATCTCCCTCAAGACCACCACCTGGCGTCGCCCAATATTTAACGCCGTCTAATGCGCCTTCGTGATGTTCAAACCGAAACAGCAAGACGCGTCCATCAGGATCGGTGACTAACCAGCGCGCGGACGGTCGTTGACGCATCAATTCCTGCTGCATCGTTTTTAAAATCCGATTGTCCTCATTCATTATTTTCTTGAAGATAATTTGGCGCGATTAACAAAGATACTGTCACGGCTGCAGATACGAGCGTTGACACTTGCAGTCTATGCGAAAGTGTCAGCGCTTATTGAATAAAAGAACCGCATCTAAAAACAGGGAAAGTTATCCCCGTTTTTTGTGCACAGTCCTGTGGATAAGCTGAGTGCAAGCCGACTATGTCATTGATCACAAAGACAAATAATTGACTGCACAATGTGCGCAAAACGATCTTCCACCTGCATCCTGAACAACAGGATCACCGACGTAATCATGTCATTTTGGCGGCCTTGCCGATAAACAGAATAGGACCAGTCGGTCTGCCGGTAGGTGAACCGTTTTCAGGCTCCAAGGTAATTTCAAACAATTGATTTGGCTGCAACGGCGGCAATGTATCCAATGCCACTTTGATCGTTTTACCTGGCTCAACCAAACCTAAAGAAACAGGTTTATCCCACCCTTCGCCTTTGGTCCAGAATTGCAGGGATTTATGACTTGGCACATTCATCGTGCCCAATGGCGTCAGCGTCAGCTGTTTATCCACGCTGGCTTGGACTATCCAGCCAGGCGCACGCTCTTGTGGATCCACCAGCACTACCATGAAACTCGGTCCTACTACCGGTGCAGTTGGGCGCATCACCGTTACCGCGACCAGCACTGCTGCCGCGGCAAAACCGCTCGCTGCCAAGCCACGCCAGAAGCGCACATTACTCCACCATGCAGACCAACTAGATTGCGCGTTTGCTGACTGACGACGCAAATCTTTCACGATGCGCGGCCATAATTGTGATGATGGCTCCTGCTCTTCCACCAATGAGGTCAATGGCAGTAAGCGTCGCTCCCATTCGTCCACGGCGGTACGTAATACCGGTTCATTCTGCATGCGTTGCACGACTTGCTGACGTTGCGCAATTGCCAACGTACCAAGAACATACTCGCCTGCCAGATGGTGTAACTCGTCGAATGACTCATTCATCCCATGCACTCCCGCAATGCGGCCAAACCACGTTTGACCCACGCCTTCACTGATCCCAGAGGCGCATTCAGGCGTTGCGCAATTTCACTGTGACTACAGCCATCCACATAGGCGCACAAAATACTATTGCGCTTGGCGCTATCGAGATGGGACAAACAATCCTGTAACTGCCCCAAACTGGCATTCAACTCAAATTGATCAACGATCAATTCTTCATTCTGCTGTTGCATGTTGTCGATTGCTTCTTCGTCCGCATACACTTCACGGTCACGCTCACGCAACATATCCAAAGCCTGATGGCGCACCACGCTGTAGATCCAGCCACGACCTTCGCCGCGCTTGGCATCAAAGCTGGCTGCCTTGCTCCAAATATTGACAAACGCATCGTGCAATACGTCTTCAGCCAAATGCCGGTGACGTACGATACGTAAAGCTACACCAAGCAAACGCTTGCTGTCTTGTATATAGATACGCTTCAACGCATGCTCATCGCCCGAGGCGCAAGCATGTAAAGCGGCGTTGTAATCGAAAGAGTCTGAGTCGGCAGGCAAGATAGTCTGTCTTTAAAAATTGGAATGAGCGCTACTAATGAATTTCCAATTGATTATATAGGACGCGATCCACCTACCGACTTCTTGCTGGCTTAATTAACCTTACTCATTAAACTTATTAAGCAAATTTACGCAGCTTTCCAGAAAAGATAATCAGCCTGGTATTTGACAATTTCCTTGGCGCCTACATTGCTAGCACCACAAGCCGATGCTGGCGCAACACCACCTTTAGTTGCGATACGCTGAACGTAAGTCACACCTGTCATTGCGCCGCTACCCATCGCAGGATTGGCTTTAACTAACTGGAATGGAATGTTGCCAGTGCCGCCTGGCGATACGGCGAGCTGGGTGCCGGTGATTTTCGAGCCATCATTGCTTGCCCAGGTTGCTGGCGGGCCAAAATATTTACCCACTGCTTTACCACTACGATCAGACAAAACGGCATCCGGACCGGCAAAAACCCATTCAAACTGGCCTGCCATATCTTTTTTAACACGGCATTGATAAGTGATATCACCTGCGCCGACGGTATGCATTGCAACGACATTGCCAGCGGGTACTTGTACCGCTGTTGGTACGCCATCCTGTGAATGCATAGATGCAGTGGAACATGCTGACAACAGAACAGCAGCGGAAGCGAGTGCAACGGCAGAAAGAGTAGTTTGCATGATGTTTTCCTTGGTAGTTAAAAAGAGATCAGCTGACAATCCAAACCTCGGATATTGATGCGCTGATACTAGTACTACCCGCCAGATGCCGTTTTGGATGCAGTCAATTGAAAATAAATTTTATTCATTAGCGTGGCGACGGATTTTTCATCGGCAAACAAGTAAAGCCTCAGTGCATGGCAGTACCTTGTAGGTTTCAGCACCGCGCTTACGGACGCGGCATTCATACTCGCTGTAAAGAAGACGTCATTCATTGAGCACGCAGTATACTGGTGCTTTTACGGCAATCGTTCTCACCTCAAAGGATCTACCATGAGCGCTTTACCCGCATGCTCACAATGCAACTCCGAATATACCTATGAAGACAACGGCATGTATATCTGCCCAGAATGTGCGTACGAATGGCCGGTTCTGCAAGCAGCAGCAGAATCTGTTGAAGAAATCAGCAAGGTTTATCGCGATTCCACCGGTGCCATCTTGCAAGATGGCGACACCGTCACCGTGATCAAGGATCTGAAACTAAAGGGCTCTGGCGGTACTATTAAGGTCGGCACCAAGGTCAAGAATATTCGTCTGGTCGATAGCGATCACGATATCGATTGTAAAATCGACGGCTTTGGCGCAATGAGCTTGAAAACCGAGTTTGTCAAAAAAGTTTAAACGCCCCCATCACAAGCAAGGAATGTGAACTTGTAGATATAAACAAGCATTTGTAAATTCATAGCAGCGATTAAAATCCTTCGCGTCCAACGGATCAGCAAAGCCCATGTTGCCAGCGTCATCCCTTCCTGCAAATATTGCGATACGCACAGAGTGCCCACCCGGTACCTGCGTATGTGATCGTGAGCAGCTGTTACAACATCCTGACGCGGATGTGCGCATCCTGCGTTTGACGCAGATGGAAGAGAAAAAATTAATTGCGCGGATAGAGCAAATCACCAGTTACGATGAGTTGCTGCGGTTAATCGAACGCATACAGAGCCAACTTGGCATCACGCTTAATATCGCGCCAGGGCCTAACGAGGTGCGTACGATACGCGGCTTGCTGATCCAATTGCAGGAACAACCCGGTTTATGCAAAAAAATTCGCCAATCTATCCCCGCTGCGATACGTCGCTGCTTAGATAAGAATCCGGATATTGTCTACGCAATTCTGGATGCACACGATCTTTTTGGTCGCGATTGAAACGTCTTGCAACGAAACACGTGCATGCGTCTGAACATTCGCATGCACATGCAGCAGCCATAAAAAATGCCCCAAATTCGGGGCATTTTTTTCACCGCTCTACTGGTAATTTCTAAAACTTATTTTGCTGTCATCAATGCAACGGTCGTATCCAACATACGGTTCGAGAAGCCCCACTCATTGTCATACCATGACGACACTTTGACCAAACGGCCTGACACCTTGGTCAGCGTCGAATCAAAGTTGCTTGATGCCGGATTGTGATTGAAATCTACCGAAACCAGTAACTCAGTTTGATAGGTCAGGATGCCTTTCAACACGCCTTCTGATGCTTCTTTCATGACGGCGTTAATTTCTTCTACTGAAGTATCGCGGGCAGCGATAAACGACAGATCGACCAGCGACACATTGATGGTCGGCACACGAATCGCAAAACCATCCAGCTTGCCATCTAACTCTGGCAACACCAAGCCAACTGCTGCTGCAGCGCCGGTTTTGGTCGGGATCATCGATTGCGTGGCCGAGCGTGCACGACGCAGATCTTCATGCATCACATCCGTCAATACTTGATCGTTGGTATAGGAGTGCACGGTAGTCATCAAACCACTGACCAGACCGATCTTGTCGTTCAATGGTTGCACCAACGGCGCTAGGCAGTTGGTGGTGCACGAGGCGTTCGAAATCACGGTATCACTAGATTTTAATACCTGATGATTGACACCATAGACGATGGTTGCATCGACATCCTTACCGCCGGGAGCGGAAATGATGACTTTTTTGGCGCCGCCTTTAAGATGCGCGGAAGCTTTCTCTTTGGTCGTAAATAAACCTGTGCATTCCATCACGACGTCAACATTCAAATCACCCCACGGCAATTTAGATGGATCGCGTTCTGCAAACACTTTGATGCGATCACCATTCACCACCATACAATCACCATCGACTTCTACCGTGCCAGGAAATTTTCCATGTGCAGTATCGTAGCGAGTCAAATGCGCATTGGATTCTGGCTTGCCCAAGTCGTTAATGGCAACGATTTGAATATCGTTTGTTTTGCCGCCTTCATAATGGGCACGAAGGACATTGCGGCCGATGCGGCCGTAACCATTAATTGCAACGCGGATGGTCATCTTTTTCTCCAGGAAATTCAGGTTCTGAGTATTTGGGATGCTACTAATTTCAACTTGGTTCAAGCTTGGTTCAAGTTTATTTAAAACTTTGTTCAAGCTTATATAAAACAGGCGGTAAAGAACTTAATGCAAATCAAAAGCTTATTCTTTACACGCCAAATAATTTCTTAATACTGACTAAATACGTGGTCGCGTCTATGGCTGTAGGCTTCAAGCCTCACATTTTTCCAGCAGCGCATCCAGATTTTTCCAGCCATAACCAACTTCCATTAAATCCAGGTCATCCCATGTGAATGCTTGTTCGACCAACAATTCGGCGCCCAGTTCTTCATGAAAATTGCGCGCGGCTTGATTTTCGCTAATCACCCAGCTCAACAAGCTGAGCGCACCGGTTTGCTGTAGGCGCTGCGCCACCAGCGACAATAAGCGTCGCCCTACACCGCCACGTTGCGCAATCGGCTTGATGTAAATGCCTGTTAACTCAGCATTGCAGTCAAATTTTTCTGGCGTCAGCAACATGCCAGACGCAAAGCCGACAATCTCTGCTTCGGCACCCACGCCCGCTTCAGCCACAAACACGCAAATACCACTGGCATCAATAGACAAAACTTGCTGCCATATCGCGGCACTTTGTTCGGCCTGCATATTGTCTAGATAAGCATCCGGCATGATGCCGCGATAAGTGGCGCGCCAACTTTCTACGCGCAGAGCGGCAATGGCTGCCGCATCTTCAACCTTTGCAGGACGAAAGCTGATTTCGGTCACGCCAGAGTTTTCTTAACAGTCGCGACGACGTTCTCGACAGTGAAGCCAAAATACTTAAACAGCACATTCGCAGGTGCCGATTCGCCGAAAGTATCTATGCCCACCACACCACCTTCAAGACCAACATACTTGTGCCAGAAGTCAGTCACACCAGCTTCTACTGCAACACGCGGTATGCCTTTGGTCAGCACACTAGCCTTATAGGCCGCATCTTGCCGATCAAATACATCCGTCGATGGCATAGAAACCACGCGTACTGCGACGCCCTCTTTTGCCAGCACTTCAGCAGCCTGCATTGCCAACTCGATTTCAGAGCCGGTTGCAATCAGAATCGCCTTAGCATTAGCCGCTTCTTTTAATACATAGCCACCGCGTTTGATGTTGGCGATTTGTTCTGCATTGCGTTCTTGGAATTGCAAATTCTGACGCGAGAAAATCAGTGTGCTCGGACCGTGCTGACGCTTGACTGCTTGTTCCCACGCGACTGCAGTTTCAACTGTGTCGCACGGACGCCAATTATCCAAATTAGGAATCAAACGCAGGCTCGACACATGTTCCACCGATTGATGGGTCGGACCGTCTTCACCAAGACCGATCGAATCATGCGTGAACACGAAAATCGAACGAATTTTCATCAGCGCCGCCATACGCAAGGCGTTGCGACTGTAATCGGAGAAGGTTAAGAAGGTGCCGCCGAATGGGATGTAACCGCCATGCAACGCGATGCCGTTGATCATCGCGCTCATACCGAATTCGCGCACGCCGTAGTTAATATAATTACCTGGCTGGTTGGGGCGCACCGGTACACACTCTTTCCAGTTGGTCAGATTGGAACCGGTCAGATCGGCTGATCCACCGAGAAACTCCGGCAGCGTCGCAGCGTAAGCTTGAATCGCGTTCTGGCTCGCCTTACGGGTGGCGATGGTTTCTTTCTTCTCAACGCAGCTGGCGATATAGTCAGCTACTACTTGCTCAAATTTATTCGACAAGTCGCCCGCCATACGGCGCTCAAGTTCCGCTGCTTCAGTAGGATACTTTGTCGCATAAGCTTTCATCAGGCTGTTCCATTCGCCCTCTACCTTTGCACCCTTGTCTTTTGCATCCCATGCTTTGTAAACATCGTCAGGGATTTCAAACGGCGCGGAACTCCAATTTAATAACTCACGCGTAGCGGCAATTTCTTTGTCGCCCAACGCTGCGCCATGCACATTGTGTGTACCAGCCATATTTGGCGAGCCCTTGCCAATCACGGTTTTACAGCAGATCAGCGTCGGCTTGCTGGAAGCCTTAGCCGCCAAAATCGCTGCATTGACTGCGTCCACACTGTGACCGTCTACCGCCGGAATCACATTCCAACCGTAGGCTTCAAAGCGTTTTGGTGTGTCGTCCTGGAACCAGCCGCCAACATGTCCGTCGATAGAGATATCGTTATCGTCGTAAAACGCGATCAATTTGGACAACGCCAGCGTGCCTGCTAATGAACACGCTTCATGTGAAATACCTTCCATCAAACAACCATCACCGAGAAATACGTAGGTATGGTGATCAACCACATTGAAGTCGGGGCGATTGAATTCTGCTGCCAATTGCTGTTCTGCCAGCGCCATGCCGACACCATTGGTAATACCCTGCCCAAGTGGGCCCGTCGTGGTTTCTACGCCTGGTGTCACATCCACTTCTGGATGACCGGCGGTTTTTGAATGCAACTGACGGAAATTGCGAATCTCGTCCATCGACAAATCGTAACCAGTCAGATGTAACAGCGCGTAGTGCAACATCGAGCCATGGCCGTTTGACAGCAAGAAACGATCGCGGTTGATCCAGTGCGGATTAGCCGGGTTGTGCGCGTAATGATTCGCCCACAACGCAACTGCAATATCAGCCATGCCCATCGGCATGCCAGGATGGCCAGAATTAGCTTTTTGTACTGCGTCCATTGCCAACGCACGGATTACGTTAGCCATTTTGGTAGTCGGGAGGGTCGATGTCATGTGATTTTTGAAGGCGTAAGTCTAAAAAATACGAAGAAAATAGGATTCGATCAGTGCGTCGTGGCAACACCTAAAACTGCCGAGCCCGTGACGCGCTGCGAAGAACTGCTATTTTACCAGAGTGAGCCCCTGGACTAAAATCGGATTGCCGCATTATTTGCGGCTGACTTGGCAATTTCGCGGTTAATTCAGGCGACAATACAGGTCACCTAGTCGCTGCGTTGTTACGCAACTGCCACGCAACCACAGCTCAAACTCAACTGGATTCCGCATGCCCCGTTTTTATTGTCCTCAAGCACTCGCGCTCGGCAACATCGTCAGTTTGCCCGAGCATGTCGCCCATCATATTCAAGTGCTGCGACTCAATCTGGGCGACCGCATTACTTTGTTTAATGGCGAAGGCGGCGAGTATACGGCCACCATCAGCAGCATAGAAAAGAAACGCGTGGCGGCTGAGATCAAACTATTCGAGCCAAACGAGGTTGAATTACCGTACGCCATTACGCTGGCGCAGGCATTGCCAGAAGCATCCAAAATGGATTGGATTGTAGAAAAAGCGGTCGAACTTGGCGTCCACGCGATTCAACCTCTATCGTCGCAACGCTGCGTGGTACGGCTATCAGCCGAACGTGCAGAAAAAAAACTGCAGCACTGGCAAGGCGTTATCGTCGCCGCCTCAGAACAAAGTGGCCGCAATCGACTGGCTCAACTGTCAGCACCGGTCGAGTTCAAGCAATGGACGCAACAACAGGATTTGCATGTTCGCATCATGCTCAGCCCGCGCGCCGAGCAATCGCTGTCGGACTGGGCGCGTCATCATCCACCGCAATCGGTGGCATTGATGATCGGGCCAGAAGGCGGCTTTACGGATAAAGAAGAAGAATTGGCGATCACACAAAACGTCTTGATGCTGTCGATGGGGCCACGTGTATTGCGCACCGAAACTGCCGGTCTGGCTGCGTTGGCGGCTTTGAATGCGGTGTGGGGTGCAATGTAGTCTGCGCCTTGACCCAGTTGATCTCCCCCCTTTTAAGCAGCCCTTATGTACAACGGATCGCAGTCAAGCATGCCGTAACTCCACGGAATCAGGCTGAAAACCGCAGTGGAAACATATATAATTCAAGGTTTTGCAGCACTTTCCTCTATTTAGATCAATGAAGGTATTTCGCGGACTTCCCAATGCTGCGTCGCGCGCGCCCTGTGCGCTGGCGATCGGCAATTTCGACGGCGTGCATCTTGGCCATCAGGCGCTGTTTGCGCGTCTGCGCGAAGCCGCGTCGAAAATTGGGGTGGACTCAGCGGTGATGACCTTTGAGCCGCATCCACGCGAATTTTTTGCCCATCTGTCCGGTGATCCGAGCAAGGCACCCACGCGTATTGCCAATTTGCGTGACAAACTGCAATCGCTGGCACGCGCTGGGGTTGATCGCGTCATCGTCGAGCACTTCAATCTGCAATTTGCCTCACTGTCGCCAGAAACCTTTGTCGAAAAAGTACTGGTGCAGGGATTGCACGTCAAATGGCTGATCGTCGGTGAAGATTTTTGTTACGGTGCCAAGCGTGCCGGCAATGTGCAGACGCTGATCGCCGCCGGCGAGAAATATGGTTTTCAAGTCGAAACGCTGCCCACCATCAATAACGGCGACACGCGCATATCCTCATCAGCAATTCGCGCTGCGTTGCGCGCAGGCGATTTTGCCAAAGCCCAAGCACTGCTCGGCCAGCCGTATGCAATCTCGGGGCATGTCATACACGGCAAGAAACTGGGGCGCACCATCGGTTTTCCGACCATTAACCTACGCATCGCACACAAGCATCCTGCGCTATCTGGCATTTACATTGTGCAAGTACACGGATTGGAAGATCAGCCCTTGCATGGCGTCGCCAGCATCGGTGCGCGGCCGACAGTCGACGATAGCGGTCGCGTGTTACTGGAAACGCATATTTTTGACTATGCCAAACAGTGTTACGGTCGCTTGGTGCAAATCGAGTTCTTGAAAAAGTTGCGCGACGAAGAAAAATACATTGACCTACCTACACTGACCGATGCGATTGCGCGTGATGCCGATGCCGCGCGCAGCTATTTCAAGCAAATGGCCGATGCAGCAACCTCTGCCACTGACCGAATTTGAAGCTCACCCGCAATGACAAGATGCATGTATGAAGCAGCCTACTAGAGAACAACATAGCGCTTCATTGATTTACCAAATACCTATAGATAAAGCACACCATGTCAGACAATCAGAACAAGCCGGACGCTAAAACAAACAAGCCAGCAAAACAGGTCAGCAAGTATCCGGTCAATATGACCGATACGCCATTTCCGATGCGTGGCGATCTGGCCAAGCGCGAACCGCAGTGGGTCAAGCAGTGGCAAGAAAAAAAGATTTACGAGAAGATTCGCGCCGCTTCGGCAGGTCGCCCCAAGTTTATTTTGCATGACGGTCCGCCGTACGCCAACGGTGACATCCACCTTGGCCATGCAGTCAATAAAATCCTGAAAGACATGATCGTCAAGACGCGTCAGTTCGACGGTTTTGATGCGCCCTATGTACCGGGCTGGGATTGTCACGGCATGCCGATCGAGATTCAGATCGAAAAACTGTATGGCAAAAACCTGCCGACCGCCGAAGTAATGGCAAAGGCGCGTGCCTATGCGGACGAACAAGTCGAGCGCCAGAAAAAGGATTTTATCCGTCTCGGCGTGCTGGGCGAGTGGGACAACCCATACAAGACGATGAGCTTTGGCAACGAGGCGGATGAGTTGCGCGCACTCGGCTCGCTGATGGAAAAAGGCTATGTGTATCGTGGCTTGAAGCCGGTCAATTGGTGTTTCGACTGCGGCTCGGCACTAGCCGAAGCAGAAGTTGAATATCAAGACAAGCGCGACCCTGCAATTGATGTTGGCTTCCCTTTTGCCGAACCAGAAAAAATTGCCAAGGCATTTGGCCTGACCAAGCTACCGCTGGAAAAAGGTTATGTCGTCATCTGGACTACCACGCCGTGGACCATTCCCGCCAATCAAGCACTCAACGTACATGCAGAATTGTCTTACGCCTTGGTGGAAACCGTACGTAACAATGAACCGCTACTGTTGATTCTGGCAACCGATCTGGTCGATGACACGCTGCAACGTTACGGCTTGCAAGGCAAGACCATCGCGACTTGCGAAGGGGCGGCGCTGGAAGGCGTGCGCTTCAAACATCCATTCGCCGATACTGATCCCGCCTACAATCGCACTGCGCCTATATATCTAGCCGATTACGTCGCAGCCGATAGCGGTACTGGCATTGTGCATGCGGCACCCGCGTACGGTATCGAAGATTTTATCTCCTGCAAAAAGCATGGTCTGCGTGACGACGAAATCATCGCACCGGTAATGGGTGACGGCAAATACGCATCGTGGTTGCCATTTTTCAACGGCCTGACGATTTGGGAAGCGTCCAAACCAATCTGCGCCAAACTGGATGAAGTCGGCTCGTTGTTCAAACTGCATATGTTTGAACATAGCTATATGCATTGCTGGCGTCACAAAACGCCGATCATTTATCGCGCCACCTCACAATGGTTTGCGGGCATGGACGTAATGCCTAAAAACAGCGGCGCCACCTTACGCGAGACCGCATTATCAGCAATCGAACAAACCGAGTTTTTCCCCGCATGGGGTAAGGCACGTCTGCACGGCATGATCGCTAATCGCCCGGACTGGACATTGTCACGTCAGCGTCAATGGGGCGTGCCGATGGCTTTCTTCGTGCATAAAGAAACCGGTGATCTGCACCCGCGCACACCAGAGTTGCTGGAACAGATTGCGCAACGCGTCGAAAAACATGGCATCGAGGCATGGCTGACGATAGAGCCAAAAGATTTGCTCGGTGACGATGCTGATATGTATTTGAAAAATAAAGACACGTTAGATGTTTGGTTTGATTCTGGCTGTACGCATCAAACCGTACTCCGTGGCTCACATAACGAACAACTCGCCTTCCCTGCCGATCTATATCTGGAAGGCTCGGATCAGCATCGCGGCTGGTTCCATTCGTCGTTGTTGACTTCATCCATGTTGAACGGTTGCGCGCCGTACAAGGCCTTGTTGACACACGGCTTTACCGTTGACGGTGATGGCAAGAAGATGTCCAAGTCATTGGGTAATACGCTGGCACCGCAAAAGATTTCCGATACTTTGGGCGCCGACATTCTGCGTCTGTGGATTGCCTCCACCGATTACTCTGGCGAGTTGTCGATCTCGGATGAAATTCTGAAACGCGTGACCGAATCCTATCGTCGCATCCGTAACACGCTGCGCTTTTTGCTCTCCAATACGTCCGACTTTGATGCCAGTAAAGATTTGGTAGCAGTGGCCGATATGCTGGAGATCGACCGTTATGCGATCGCGCAAATGGATGCGATGCAAACTGATATTCGTGCGCATTACCAAGTGTATGAATTCCATCCGGTGGTCGCCAAATTGCAAGGTTATTGTTCGGAAGACTTGGGTGGCTTCTATCTCGATATCCTGAAAGACCGCCTCTACACCAGCGGCGTTACTTCGCATGCGCGTCGCTCGGCGCAGAGTGCAATCTGGCATTTGACGCAAGCGCTGCTGCCGTTGATGGCGCCGATTCTGTCGTTCACCGCAGAAGAAGCTTGGACTATCTTTGCCGCAGAAGAAGCCGGCGATACGATCTTTACGCAAACTTATTACCAGTTGCCAACAGTTGCAGACGGCAGCGCTTTGCTCGCAAAATATGCTTTATTACGCGAAGTGCGTAACGATGTCACCAAGCAACTGGAAGAAGTACGCGTGGCCGGTGGCATAGGATCATCATTGCAAGCCGAAGTAAAATTACAGACCAGTGGCGATAAGTTTGTAGCGCTGAATAGTTTGGACGATGATTTGAAATTTGTACTGATCACGTCACAAGCCAGTGTCAGTGAAGTCAGTAGCGCGGATCAAGAAACCGTTGTTGTCACACCATCAGCTGCACAGAAGTGCGAACGGTGCTGGCATTATCGGCCAGCGGTCGGCACGCATGCGGAACATCCGGGCTTGTGCGATCGCTGTATCGATAATTTGTTCGGTGCTGGCGAGGCACGGCGTTTTGCTTAACTATATTAACTAAGTATATTAACGAAGCGTTGCATCAATCTTGCATCATGTTTTGCTCCAACCGCGGTTGGAGCAATCTTCATCCACCTCATTGGTTCATAACCTACTCATAGTTTGGTCATAAAACATGGTTCTTAGAAAAAATGTCTTTTCCAGCTCCAAAGGTAGCTTGACACCGTGGCTAGGCGTCGCCTTCATCATCATTTTGCTCGATCAAATCAGCAAAATCGCGGTCACACGATTATTCGAATATGGAGAATCGTTGCCAGTAACCTCGTTCTTCAATTTAGTGCTGGTTTATAACAAGGGCGCAGCCTTTAGCTTTCTATCCAGTGAAAGCGGATGGCAGCGTTATTTTTTTACGGCAATCGGTATTGGTGCTGCAATCTTCATTGTCTATCTACTCAAAAAACATGCCGGTCAACGCATGTTCAGTTGGGCTTTAGCGCTCGTGCTCGGCGGCGCGATTGGCAACGTGATTGACCGCGTCTTGTACGGTCACGTGATCGATTTTCTGGATGTTTATATTGGTCGTTGGCATTGGCCAGCTTTCAATATCGCTGATAGCGCAATCTGCATCGGTGCCGTTTTATTTATTCTTGATGAATTGCGGCGCGTAGGTAAATAGAATTAATGAACTGAATTGATGAGCGAATTGAAAATTGGTCTAAGCAATGAAGGTTGACCGCTAACCGCCATGCGCAAACTGCTACACTAGCCGCGGCGTCTTTCAGGGGAATATAGATGGATCTTGCTGGCAAAAAAATCGTACTTGGTCTGACCGGTGGCGTCGCCTGCTACAAGGCGGCGGAATTGACGCGCGCGTTGAGCAAGGCAGGCGCATCAGTACAGGTCGTGATGACGGCCGGCGCGACTCAGTTCATCACCCCAGTCACGATGCAAGCATTGTCTGGCAATGCGGTGTTTACCGATCAGTGGGATGCGCGCATCGCCAACAACATGCCGCACATTGATTTGACCCGCAACGTCGATGCGATCGTGATTGCACCTTGCTCGGCTGATTTCATCTTCAAGCTGGCACATGGCGCTTGTGACGATCTGCTCTCAACGATTTGCGTCGCACGCCCGGCAGATTTACCACTCGTGATTGCACCCGCGATGAATGTCGAGATGTGGCAAAACCCTGCAACCCAGCGTAATGTCGCGCAGCTCAAGATGGATCGCATTGCGATACTCGGCCCCGACGCTGGCGAACAAGCTTGTGGCGAAACCGGCATGGGTCGCATGCTGGAACCAGAACAATTGCTGGAAGAGCTGATCGCGCTGTTTCAACCCAATCTACTGGTCGGCAAAAGCATCATGATCACGGCCGGCCCAACCTTTGAGCCTATCGATCCGGTACGTGGCATCACCAATCTGTCTTCCGGCAAGATGGGCTACGCAATTGCACGCGCCGCACGTGAGGCTGGTGCCGATGTCACACTGGTGTCCGGGCCAACTGCGCTGACCGCACCGTATGGCGTACATCGCATCAATGTGCAGACAGCAGAGCAAATGCACGACGTTGTGATGTCACGCGCTAGTGCGCAAGACGTATTTATCGCCGTCGCCGCCGTCGCCGATTGGAAGGTCGCCAATGTCAGCACGCAAAAAGTAAAAAAAGATGCGGATGGCAAAGCGCCAGCGCTAGAGTTTGAACTCAACAACGATATCCTCGCCGCGGTCGCTGCGCTGGAGCCGCGCCCTTACTGCGTCGGCTTTGCCGCTGAGTCGGAAAAGCTGATCGAGTATGGTGAAGCCAAGCGCGTGCGAAAAAACATTCCACTACTGGTTGGCAACATTGGTCACCAAACTTTTGGTCAAGACCATAATGAACTAGTATTGTTTGACGCTCAGGGTCACACCGTACTGCCGCGCGCCGACAAGCAACAATTGGCACGCCAATTAATCGCTGAAATTGCGCAGCGGCTGTAACCACTTAATAATCATCTCGACCTACATCTCAAGCCAATGAAATCCATAGACGTACAGATCCTCGATCCCCGCATGAAAGAACAAATGCCAGCCTACGCCACCACTGGTAGTGCCGGTCTCGATCTGCGTGCCTGCATAGACGCCCCGCTGATATTGCAACCGGGCGAAACGCATCTAATCCCGACCGGCCTCGCGATACACATCGCCGATCCGGGCTACGCTGCGATGATATTGCCGCGTAGTGGCATGGGGCACAAACACGGTATTGTATTGGGCAATTTGGTCGGTCTGATCGACTCCGATTATCAGGGTCAATTGATGGTATCAACATGGAATCGCGGCCAAACCGCATTCACGCTAAATCCTATGGAGCGTCTGGCACAACTGGTTATCGTGCCGGTGCTGCAGGTTGGCTTCAACATTGTTGATTCTTTTGAGTCCAGCGAACGCGGTGTCGGCGGTTTCGGCAGCACCGGCAAACATTAATTTAGGAGAATCATTTATGTATGGCCTGCTTCATAGCGTTGGTAATAGCGTTCGTAACAATCTTGGGACCAGCGTGCGTCATCAACTGCATTGTGTTTCCTCATTCAAATACGCTGCCTGTGTTCCGATCGTACTGTTCGTTGCCGGTTGTAGCACTGTCTCCTTAAACACGCCTAGCTCCTCGCCTGTACCTATCGTTAGCGCGCAAGCCAACGTTGATACTAGCCAGTTGAATGCATTAAGAATTTTGACGACTGAACAAGAAACCTTGTATCGCGTTGCTGATCCACTATTGGTGAGAAACGTGCCTCTATGTAGAGGCAATATCCGTAATTTGATTGGCTTTAGCGCAGTCAATAAATATTCATTTACTTCTGATTACGTCGCCGCAGCGCAGGCACTCGGCTTCGGCGAAGCATTACAGATTACGGGCGTATTAAACAGTAGCGGCGCCGCGAAAGCGGGCATCCAAAAAGGCGACGTACTACGCTCGATAGAAGGCAAGCCTGTCCCACCAGGACCTAACGCAGAACGCCAAGCATCGGCATTGCTGGGGCCTTTGGTCGGCCAATTGAGCCGTATCAAACTCGGCTTGCAGCGTAACGGCCAAGACATCAATGTGATCGTACCGCTGACCGAAGCTTGTGGCTTTGGGCTCAAGGTCGGCAACACCGATAGCGTCAATGCCTACAACGATGGGCAACGCATCATGGTGACGCGTGGCATGATGAATTTCGTGCGTAGCGATACCGAGTTGGCTTACGTCGTTGCTAAAGAGCTGGCCCATAGCGCACTGCGTCACGCAGTACAACAGCGCATGACCGGCACTATCGGCGGCATCATCAACAATCTCAGCAGCATGAATCCGGATACCAGCATGCTTAACGGCACCGGCGGCGTTACCGCCATGCCGCAAGATCTCGACGCAGCAGCCGACACCTTGTCTTTGTATATGTTGACGCGCGCCGGCTACGAGATTGATGGCGCGGCTGCTTTCTGGCAACGTCTGGCGGCGCAATATCCACCGACTGTTTTAAATAGCTACACCGCTATTCATCCAGCTACTGCCTATCGGCTCTCGGTGATTAATCGCACCGTGACTGACATCAAATCAAAAATCTCTAGCAATCAGGCGATCACGCCTTGAGTTAATGGTTAGTTGATACATTGATTTTCCACAAAAAAGCCGACTCAAATGGGTCGGCTTTTTTATCATCTAGAGAATCTACGTCAGACCTTACGCTAACGAACACACATCAACATATACTTATTAGGTCTCAAATAAAGGCGACAAAATCGCACTTCCACATCATGCAGGGTCACTAACAAATACTTGCAAACGTCGCGGTCGCACGATTAAGGTATCACCATCCTTAAGCTGCAACTGTGCGAACCGTTCGTTCGGAATCACCGCTTCGATCAATTCACCATTATCTTCGCGTGCCAGTTCCAATTGTGCCAACGGCCCGATCGAATGTGAGCGCTGCAATTTCACTACCATGCCAGCAGCAACCGCCGAACCAGCGGTATAACGCTCCACATCTAAATCGTGTGGTCGAACATACCCTATGCCATGTGCATTTTGAATCTCTGCATGTTCCGGTGCACCAAACTCAATGCCCTCAGACTCCAACACACCTTCATGTACACGCCCGTGGAACACATTAACGTCGCCCAGAAAACCAAATACAAATGGCGTCGCAGGATGGTTGTAGACCTCTTTCGGTGCGCCAACTTGCTCGATATTTCCTTTATTCATCAGCACCACACGATCGGCAACTTCCAGTGCCTCTTCCTGATCGTGGGTGACAAAAATACTGGTCACATGCAACTCGTCATGCAACTGACGTAACCAGCGACGTAACTCCTTGCGCACCTTGGCATCTAGCGCACCAAACGGCTCATCTAGCAGCAACACGCGCGGTTCAACTGCCAGCGCACGCGCCAGCGCAATCCGCTGTCTCTGTCCACCTGACAATTGCGGCGGATAACGATCTGCCAACCAATCCAGTTGCACCAGTTCCAGCAGCTTCATCACTTTTTCGCGAATCTTTTGTTCCGACGGGCGCGTAGCCGAGGGACGCACGCGCAAACCAAAGGCAATGTTCTCAAAAACACTCATGTGCTTAAACAAAGCGTAATGTTGAAACACGAAACCAACCTGTCTTTCGCGCACGTGACGTGCCGAAGCATCCTCACCGTCCAGTAAAACCTGTCCGTGATCCGGCGTTTCCAGTCCCGCAATAATGCGCAGCAAGGTCGTCTTGCCACAACCCGAAGGCCCTAGCAATGCCGTCAGCTCACCCGCCGGAAAATCTAGCGAGACATCATTAAGTGCAACAAAACTACCGAACTGTTTGTGTATGTTCTTAACTTCGATACTCATAATTTCTGTTCCAGAAAACAATCTTCTTCTGCCGTTTACCCGACGTATTATCCACTGCTTTTCATTTTGACTGCGTCCGCCTGTAAAACGGCGTCCAAAAAACGTCTTGGGTTAGCGCGCCTTGCAAAGAAGAATCGTATTCGTTATACATAACTGCTCTTGCAAGAAGGATATCCGCGTTGCTAACCGGCTTCAGCTGCGCGATAGCGCAACCACCACCTTCTGTATTTTTCTTAACGATGCTGCAGGTATTGTTACCCCCTTCTGCAGCACCATCCATCAAGCGAGCGTTAGCGGTAGCAATTACCCGCCCGATATCTACCCTTGAAGCATTATCGCAGATGCTTCAATAAAAACGGCAGCCATCGCGCGGCTGCCGTTGATCACATCATGAGACTTATACTTTTAAATCTCATCGCGCAATCCCTTAAAAATCAATCATGCCGTCCTTCACGACGCGACTGGCCTTGTGGTCTACGTTCCTCCGGCTTTCCGCGCGCCTGCGCAAAACCATGCGTTTGAGCACGCTGACCTTGCTGCGGCGCCGAATGCGTCCGTTCACGTTGTTGCTGCGCAGATTTTATTTGTGCTTGCGGCAGTTGTTGCGGTTGCGGGCGAGCAGCGCGTTGCTGTTCCTGTTGGCGCACTTCACGCTGCTGTTGTTGACGTAATTGCGCCTGCTCACGTTGCTGCTGATCGCGTCGTTGTCCTTGTTCCCGCCGCTGCTGCTCGCGTTGTTGTGCTTGGTCACGTTGCTGTTGTTCGCGTTGTTGCAATTGTGCTGAAAGCATTTGATCTTGCGCATGGTTCAGCGGCACGTTATTAAATTCCGGACGTGGGTTGCGTGCATCTGGTCTAGCTTGGGACTTGGCATCGGATCTAGAATCGGGCTTACGATGCTGCCAATCATCCCGGTTATCCCTTTGATGCGGTGTCACCCCTTGCTGCGGCCGTGTCGACGTTTTGCGGTCCTCGCTACGCTTGGTCACAGCCCCTGTGCTGCTATATCGGCCTTGTCTATTGGTAGCGGTAATTGGCGGATGGCCGTGGTTGACAGACGCGCGCTGCTCACGATTGTTGATGGCGTTATGCGCGTGTTGCATTTGTACTTTGGTCGGCGCGATATGTTTTTGGCGAGAATAATTTTGTTGTTGAACATTCGGTCTCGCGTTGACGCCACCACGACCGCCGTTATAGCTGATCCGATTTATCGTGATGTTGTTCACAACTTTCTTGTTGTAGACGTGGCTAATACGCCGTTTTCCAAAATTATTGGCATAGCGGTTGTAATTAAACGCGTTACCACGCCAATAACCACCGTGATAGCCGGAGCCGTTGTATCCATAGCCATAGTTCACACCGCCGTAGAAACCCACACGAGGCGCCCAATAACCACGATTAAAAACATAAAAACCGTTATTCCAGGCCCAGTAACCGGGCGTCCATAACAGCCCAGCTGCTGGCGGACGCACCCATGTCCCTGGCACCCAGTAATAATCGCCAGCGTCGTATTCCCAATAGCCCGGCGACCACAAATAGCCCTCATCAGGAATCGGCGGCTGCACATAGACAGGGAGCGGCGGCGGCGCAATCGTGATGGAAATAACTTGAGACCATGCTGCCGCAGGCACTGTCAAGCATGCGATCAGAGCGATCCGTGAAAAACAAGTGCGTAGGCTAAACATGATGATTCCTTGAGGTGACGTTTTGACAGTCTTAATAAAACACAACGACTGTTAGGAATCAGATGAGTACCAAGAGATGAAGTTCAGCCGCCGTGTTTCGGCAATGTAACGGCAGGTAACAGCACAAGTTAACAGTACGCCAACGCAATCCAATGGACGGCGAACATCATGAGGAGCTCATCTTTAATCGTCAGCGTTAATTGCAATCTGTTTTAGATACTTTGGTGAGTACAGTATTTATGATGAAAAACAAAATGCGCTACCGGGATCGCCTATGATGGTGTATACCTTGAGGTAGAACACATCGGCGATACACAGCTAGAAAGGCTTGGTACTTCAACAAGGGTTGGCCTTCAGCAAGAATAGCCTGAGCAGCCGGGGCGTTGCTATCAACAAAGTCTCGCCACTCACACTTAGTTACATCAAGCGTTGATCCAACCAACATTGTTCGCATAGGTAACGTCGACGCATGCGTTACATACTATGTTGAATTCCCATAACGACATGCCCACTAGTCGCCACATGCAATAGAAAGCGCGATTAGAAATACTAAGTCTTGCGCACTGCCGCTCAAGCAAATAAATTGCTGCAAGGGAAAATGCATGAATAAGCAAAGCGGGGCTCCGCTCCAGCTTTATCTCATCCGACATGGTGAAACAAATTGGTCGCTCTCGGGCCAACACACCGGCCGCACTGATATCCCATTAACTGAACATGGCGAACAACAAGCGCGTGGATTGACGCTCGCATTACGGGATATCTCGTTTGCCCACATATTTAGCAGTCCGCGTCAGCGCGCGCGACAAACCTGTGAGTTATCCGGCCTAGGCGTACTAGCCGAGATTGAACCTGATCTTGATGAATGGGACTACGGCGACTACGAAAAACTCCGATCCGATGACATTTACAAGCAGCATCCAAACTGGAATGTATTTCGCGACGGCTGTCCGAATGGCGAAATGCCCCAGCAAGTTGCCACACGCGCTGACCGTCTGATCGCTCGCTTGAATAAACTCGAGGGGAATGTCGCGCTTTTTTCGCACGGCCATTTTGGCGCTGTGTTGGCAACACGGTGGATAGAATTTGCGATCGAAGAAGCAGCCCACTTTCCACTCAGTACGGCCTCAATCAGCATACTTAACTATGACGCACGCCATAACGACATCGCCGTCATTGCGTCTTGGAATAGCACAGCACACGTCAACTTCGATCCGTCACTCAATATCAGCCAGAACGATCCACTGATCTTAAAGAAACGTGTGATTGATCGCTGGGAAAACGAAGGCGGTGAACTTCAGAACCAGCACCGATCGCGATTGCCGGAAGTCAAATGAACACGACTAGCATTTCCCCAAATTGCGGGGTTGTGGTTTCGGTGCGTGGCAGCGTTGTCGTTACGAAGCGATCTTCACTGGTTAAACCAGGAGCTTCTAAAGCTCAAAACATCACCCAAAATACAGCAGCAACGTTTCTCCGGTAAAGTTCGAAGAGTAACATTTCAACCGGCCAAAAAAATATCTACTAGTGGCCGGGCGATTCTCTCTTTAAGAACCATGGAAATTAATCACAGTAGCAAGGGTTTTTTGGCGGCCACGATTGTTGTGATGTGCTGGTCAGGTTTCAACATTGTGTCCCGCCTTGGTGGTACTAGCGTACTAACGCCGTATGATCTTGCCGCGTTGCGCTTTGGGGTTGCTGGTTTAGTGATGCTGCCTTTGTTCGTCCGGATTATGCTGCGTTCAAGTCAAACCCAACTCATACAATTTTCAGTTGTCACTTTCTTCGGCAGCATTGGTTATGCGCTGGCGGCATATACCGGTTTCTCATTTGCGCCAGCGGCACATGCCGGTGTGTTGGTAAATGGCGGGATTCCATTTGCAACGGCGATCATTGCCTGGCTCACGTTAGGCCAACGACCTTTTGGTCGCGGTCTGGTCGCGCTGGCAATTGCGTTGGCCGGAATTTGCTTGATCAGCATTCAAAGTTTTACGCATAGCGACGCAGATAGTCGGCAATGGATAGGCGACTTGGCCTTTTTCTATGCGGCGGTATCGTGGGCGATCGCCGGTTTGCTGATGCGTAAGTGGCGCATGAAACCGATAGACACCACTGCAATGATGGTCGGCATTTCGATGCTGCTGTATATACCGATCTATCTGCTATTTTTGCCCCATAATCTGGCTCAGGCAACGACCGATCAGCTGCTATTGCAAGGTGTTTATCAAGGCGTGATTGCGGCGACGATGGCGGGCATTTTCTACAATTATGCCAATCACACAATCGGCCCGCACAAGGCTAGCCTGATGTTGGCATTAGTGCCTGGGGTTACCGCGGTGGCGGCCGTACCATTTTTGGGCGAAACCTTGACGGTGATGACAATCGTTGGTGTATTGCTAGTCACGTGTGGTGCGGTGTTGGGCGCCAGTCAAAAAATACATGCCAAACCCGTGCTACTGGAGTAAATGGCATTGGTGTCATCTACTATTCACCGCGTCGAACGAGAGCTAAAAAAAGGCTGAGCAATCTCCTTTGTTGCCCGGCCTCTTCTGTTGTATCGCTATTTTTTCCTAGGATAGCGTCAAGCTAGCTGCCTCACGACATCCATCTTTGTAACAACGGCCACAAAATGATTAGCCAAGTCGCTGCAGCTAATAACAATGTCAGCATTACTGCCGCACTACCAAAGTCCTTGGCATTTTTTGAGAGTGAATGACGCTCAAGGGATATTCTATCGACCACTGCTTCAATCGCAGAATTGATGAGTTCAACAATCAAGGTCAGTACAAACACACCGATCAATAGCAATTTTTCAAATGCACTAACTGGCAAAATCAAAGCCACAATGCTTGCGGTGACCATCAGCATTAGCTCTTGGCGAAATGCATGCTCGTACCGCCACGCTGACTTAAAACCATCTATCGAATAAGTGAAGGCGGTCAGGATGCGCTTTAATCCGCTTGTGCTTTTAAATTCGCTAAGTGGTTGCTCAGAATTATTCATACTGTCTCGAATAGTTACAAAATAGTCGCGCCGCTAGCATTAGCGTCCAGCGATATGGATGGGAAAAGATGTGCTTCGCGCGTAAGTATGCGCGTTTGTATGTTTAAAAAGAAGTAAGACCTTGATGTTATGGACAATTTTTGAGGCAGATAAAACAAGCTGTGCTTTTTTGGACTTTCACAATGTGATATAACATTACCCATGCAATGCCTCCATCCAATATGAAATCCGACCATTCTGCAGACCAAGAAAAAACCTCGATTCAGGTGATCGAGCGCATGGTGACGCTGCTCGATGCTCTCGCGGCCTATCCAGATCCAGTCAGCCTCAAAGATTTGGCGGCTGCAACCGCGCTGCACCCATCCACCGCCCATCGTATTCTGCATGACCTCGTTCTTAAACGCTTGGTCGACCGCTCTCCGAATGGCAGTTATCGCTTAGGGATGCGTTTGCTCGAGCTCGGCAACATTGTTAAAAGCCGACTCGATGTGCGCGAAGCCGCGCTCGATTTAATGCGCAATCTACATCGCAAAACCAATCAAACAATCAATCTGTCAGTACGCCAGAACGATGAAATTATTTATATCGACCGTGCCTTTTCTGAGCGCTCCGGCATGCAAGTGGTACGCGCCATTGGCGGCCGCGCACCTTTACATCTGACATCCACTGGAAAACTTTTTTTATCCATCGACGACGATAAGACCGTACGAGATTATGCGACGCGCACAGGGCTGCCCGGACATAATAAAAATTCGATTACGGATCTAGAAAAATTGGAACAAGAATTAAACTTCGTACGTCAACATGGTTATGCGCGCGATAACGAAGAGTTGGAATTAGGTGTGCGCTGTATGGCGGCTGGTATCCAAGACGATAACGGCAAGCTGATTGCGGGACTATCGATTTCTGCACCAGCAGATCGTCTGCAAGAGGCTTGGTTGGATGCTCTGATTACAACTGCCAAGCAGATTTCAGTAGCATTGGGATGCCCTGAAAACAGCATCGTCCATCAGCGCTGAAGACTATTAACGACGATTTCTTAATAAAGCGATCGATTAGGTAGAAATAAAAAAGCGGACTTTAGTCCGCTTTTTTATTTCTGTTCTTTTATTTTCGAGTCAGCTGTTTGAAATATTTATTTCATCAACCTTCATTCACTGGCAGCTTACGAGAAGCATTTTGCGGCTCCTGCTTTTCCAACCATTTCCTTATACGCTGCGCATCGCCCAGCCGTGAATATTTACCTCTAGAATCAAGAAAAATCATCACAATTGGACGCCCGTCAATGTTTGCCTGCATCACCAGACAACGTCCGGCTTCACTGATATAACCTGTTTTCTGGATGCCGATTTCCCAATCTGGACTGGTGACGAGACGGTTTGAATTGGCGTATTGCAAAGAGTATGGACCAGGTTCAACCACATAACGCGTATCCGTCGTGTATTCACACAAGATCGGGTATTTCTGCGCTGCCATCACCAGCTTCGACAAATCGCGCGCACTAGCCACATTCATACTCGACAAACCGCTCGAATCAACATAATGCGTGCCGGTCATGCCTAATTCTTTCGCCTTCGCATTCATCGCTGCGACAAATGCTTTCAAACCGCCGGGATAATTACGTCCCAAAGCGGAGGCAGCGCGATTTTCTGAGCTCATCAAAGCGATGTGCAGCATATTTGCCCGCGACAAACGCGAACCGACGCGCAAACGTGAAGTGGTATGTTTAATTTTATCGATGTCGTCCGCGGTTACTTCCAACACCTCGTCCATATCTTGACGCGCCTCAACCACAACCAAGCCCGTCATCAGTTTTGTGATCGAAGCGATCGGCAAAGTCACATTGGCATTTTTTTCAAACAATACTTCCGATGTTGATTGGTCGAGTACCAAAGCAACGTTCGATGCTAACGCTAAAGGATCACGCGTTAAATTTAAACCAGCCAGCTCGCCATCCGAAATAATCGGAGGGACAATGGGGATCGCTTGCTTTGCCTCACGTTCATAGATGACCTTGGTACGGCCATGGAACACGACTTTTTTTCTAACGAGCTTTTCGCTGCTATTGAGAGAAACAGATTGAGCTTGCGAGGACTTTCGTTTGCTGGATGAGACGCGATGTTTTTTTACTGACGATTTTTTTGCACTTGCATGCGCGGTAGATTTTTTGACGACTGATTTTTTTGTTGCGGACTTTTTGGAGGCAGTTTTGCGATCAGCAGTCTTTTTAACGGCTGAATTTTTGCCCGTTTGAGGAGACGCCTCGACTACGCGCACCATCGCGGCATTGACGAAAAGCAATAGTGCGCAAGATATTCCCAGAGCTAACTTACGCATCTGCGGCTCCCCAATCACAATTAATTATTGGTGCAGTGTAGCAAAAACATGAAAAAGCGCAAGAGAATTAGATAGTTAGCGTTTTTCATTAATCCATTTTCTAACTGAAACTTAATTTTATTGCCAATTTACAAACAATACATAGCCATTGCTACTTGGAAATAAATAACGCGCTCGTCATCATAGGTCACAGTTTTGTTACGGCTCACTTGTTTCTAATCTTGAATCGCGCAACGCGTGCTGCAATTTTTCAAACGCCAGCAGGACTTGTTGCGGTTCGCCTTTTACGCCCAGCTCAATATGTCGACGCGTTTGCGCATCGCCAACGTTTGGCAGACTAAATATCTTTACCTGGGCAAATTCGCTTTCCAGTTTTTCCATCAGCGGTGTCAACGCTGCCTCGATCGCACCATACACAATCAAGGATTTTTCCAACCACGCGTGCTGATGAAATAAATGGCTGTAATGCGTGTCGAGTACCGCCTCTATCATCGGCCATGCCATCACTGGAAAACCAGGCACAAAGTAATGCGCGCCACCGCTACCGTGCGCAATCGAAAATCCCGGGATGTTGTTATAAGGATTAGGCACGATAGATGCACCTTGGGGGAACTCGCCCATCTTCAAACGATGTAAATTATCTGGTGCTGCTAGATCACATGACACATTAGCTTCGCGCGCAGTGTCGAGCATGCGCTGCTGAATTTTTTGCTTGGCTTCTGGATGCAACACCAGCGGCACGCTTAACGCTGCCGCCGCACATTGACGCGTATGGTCATCAGGCGTCGCACCAATACCGCCGCAACTGATCACCACATCATTAGTAGCAAATGTGCGTTGTAAGACGGTCGTAATTCGTGGCCTGTCATCACCAATAATCTCCACCCAAGAGAGCGACAAACCGCGTTTTTTGAGCATCCCCAACACTTGATCGAAATGTTTGTCCTTGCGCCTACCTGACAGAATTTCATCACCGATGATAATCAGTCCAAATCCCATACCACTCCTGAATGTCGATTATTGAGACCAGCATTTTTTCATCGCGTGATGCGGACAAGCTTCGCGTAGCGCACATCACTTAAAATAATTCTGACAGTGATTTTTAATGCGGTAACGCAGGTACGCTAGTCCTCAATCGCTCGCACATTCATTGCACCCTCAGCGATACGCATGGTTGCCAGCTCCTCCATGCAGAAATGCTGAAACCAGAGTCCAGTGAACACAAACACCAATACATAAAGCCAGATCGCCGCCCCCGCTAATAAGGGGAAAAAAATCACTGACAGTGCACCACCCAACCACAGCAAGGTTGGTGCTGCACCCATCGCGCCCGCAATCGCACCGATCGCCAACAATTGCCAGCGCCGCTGACGCAATATCGTTTGCCGCTCCTGCACATCGGCGTAATCTGCCAACGCATCGTAGGCCATAACTTTATAAGTCAACCAACCCCACAGCGCAGGTTGAATTACAAACGTCAGTGGTGGAATCACCGATAACGGCAAAGTAACGATCCACAAAAACAAAAAAATGCAAAAGGTAGTAGACGATATCCATAAGCTACCCAGCAAGCTACCGCCGTGACGTTTCTCTATATCACCGTACTGACGTTGCCCTACATGCTTGGCAATCGCTGGCATCGCGGTTGTCGCGACAAAAATCAATGCGGTTAAGATCATCAATGGCAGCAACACCCACATCGCAAACAAGGGTACAACGACCGCCTCAATCGCACCGCCATTGACCCAACTTAAAATTCCACCACCAATCGCTGTCCCTTGTGCATCGGTAAAAAACAGATGCAGTCGATCTAATAACGGCGGCAAGCCTAACCATAAAACGAAACCCCAGATCGCCAGTGATAGTAAAAACGGCATCACCGTCAACATCAGCATGCGAAAGTGCAACTGCGACATTAGGGCACGGCCAAATGCGATCAATATCGGACGCATGAAACTCCTTTTCGGTTTGCTATACAGAAATCTTGCAGGTGGTGGAGATCAATATTCTTTCCTCATTCTAACGCGCTTGTACGCTTGCAAAATTGTAGTTCTTCACTTTGGCACAAGATGAACATCGCCACCTATGGTGCCGCAGTAATCTTACGTCCCATGTCAGGCATCTATTAGCCTTGATATTAACGCTTCGCTCATACGTATTACGACCTGCTCACCTGCTACAATCTCGTTACTAATAATTTAATTTAAAAAGTTATAAAGGATATCTACTATGGCTACTATCTCGACCTCTTCCGGTCTGCAATACGAAGATAAAGTTGTTGGCGACGGCGCCGAAGCAGTTGCTGGCAATCACGTTAGCGTGCACTACACTGGATGGTTGCAGAATGCGGACGGCAGCGCCGGCACCAAATTCGATTCCAGCAAAGATCGCGGCGATCCGTTTTCGTTTCCACTTGGTGGCGGTCACGTCATCAAAGGCTGGGATGAAGGCGTACAAGGAATGAAAATCGGCGGCACTCGTACCCTGATCATCCCTGCTGCGCTCGGTTACGGCGCGCGCGGTGCAGGTGGTGTGATCCCACCAAATGCGACACTGATTTTTGAAGTCGATTTGCTGGACGTCTAAACATCACCGCAACTGTCGCGTTAGCGACAGTAAAAATAAATAAGCCCGCAAAAAATGCGGGCTTATTTATTGGCGATTCAGGTATTTCAGATTGATCATCCAGCATCTTCTGCTATAAGTTTTGGCTACCTCACACAATGGCGCATCACGAAAATTTTATTGTGACTGCAATGTTAAGTAGTTGCAGAAAATGCCTTCGCCATTTTTCTGTTCAGCTTTTCTTCTATCATCGGCGCAAACGCCTTGAACAACATTCCTAGCGTCACCTCGATCTGCGCCTCGGTTGTTCGCAAGACTAATGTGCCCGATATTCCTTCGCGCGCAAACGACAACGTATCACCCTGCCATTCAGTCTGCATGTCGAACTCGGCGACCATTTTATCGGCCACCGTTTGCGCCGCTTGCTTAGCTTGTGGCAGCGACATACTGTGTGCCTGAGTGATACTGATATCCGCCATTACTCTGCTTTCCTTAAAGTCTCTATCGCTATAATCCAGACGCTTAGTTCACTCATCTGGACCGCAGTTAATTATCTTTGACTCTTTCAATCAAAAAAATATAAACGTCATGACAACGAACAACGGGATCAAAATGATACCCGACCACATCATGTAAGCAAAAAAGGAGGGCATACGCACCCCGCGTTTTTCTGCGATCGCTTTGACCATTAAATTGGGTGCATTACCGATGTAACTATTGGCACCCATAAAAACTGCACCGCAAGAAATCGCTGTCAACGTGGTGGCCATCGTCGTCATCAACGTCTGCGCATCGCCACCGGCGGTGTTGAAGAACACCAGATAGGTAGGTGCATTATCGAGAAACGATGAGAGTAATCCGCAGGCCCAGAAATACATCATGTCGATAGGTTGACCTGTGCTATCGGTAACCGCCTGAACCACGCGGGAAAACGCGCCCTGCTCACCCGCACGTAACATCGCGATCACCGGAATAATGGTTATAAAAATACCGGCAAATAATTTTCCGACTTCTTTGATCGGCTCCCACGAGAATTCATTACCGCGATGTGCACTATCCGGCGTCATGTACAACGACAATCCGATAATCAATAACAGCGAGCCATCGCGCACAAGATTTTGTAATTCGACATCTTGTCCAAGGATAGAAAACGATATGCCCGGCTTCCATAAACCACTTAATAGCACCAGCGCGATCACGGCACCCAACAGTACAAAATTGAACTTACCCTCAAACCGAATCGCGGAGTCCGGTGTCGGATCTGGTGTTGGCGGTATTTCCTCTTTGTTCTGATAAAAGTGGCGGTCCAGGAAATAAAAAATGGTGAGTAAAGACACGCACAAAAACAGTGTCGGTAAAAACATGTGGCGCGTCGTCCAGAAAAAATCGACCCCTTTTAAGAAGCCAAGGAACAACGGCGGATCGCCCAACGGGGTCAATGCACCACCAGCATTGGCAACGAGGAAGATAAAAAATACCACCGTATGCGTTACATGCTGCCGATGATCGTTAGCGCGCAATAGTGGTCGGATCAACAGCATCGCCGCGCCGGTGGTGCCCATCACACTCGCCAGCAAGGTACCCAGCGCCAGCAAGCCGGTGTTGAGTCCCGGCGCACCATGCAAGTTACCTCGTACACAAATACCACCTGCCACTACGAACAAGGTCGTAATCAATATCAAAAATGGAAAAAATTCCGTGATAAAAGCATGTATCGAAACGGCGAAAGCCATGTGCCAATCAAAGATCAGCGCGCAAGGTAGTAGAAAGGCCAGCATCCAAGCCAAGGTCACTTTGCCGTAATGATGATGCCAGAACTGCGGCACCAATAAAGGCGCCAAGGCAATCGATAATAATAAGCCGGCAAAGGGAATCGCCCATACCACCGACAAGCTCCCACCCTGCAATTCGGCCGCATTGCACAGCATCGGCACTAGCGCCAGCAAACCAATCAGCCGCTTTAAACGCATGATGCACATCCATTGCCGCTCTTGCACTCGGTTACGCACTTCCACTTCATTTCAGGCTCCGTTTTAATTTGGCCGCTATTTTAGCCCGACAATGGCGCTTTACCCACCAACAAGTGCACGCAATTTCACCCAAGAGCACGACAGGCGCAAAACCAGCGGCAGTTATGAGTATTTGCTTATGCATAAACAGTATAAAAACCGGCAATGCACCGTTTGTGGGAAAAGTCGATATCGCTTAAAATACGGGGCTTGATGGCTGTAAATCCAACTTTTTTATGGGTACACAGCCTTTTCTGCTTTAAGAAACTTACTGTTAGGACTGGTATGACCCACGTAGTAACCGATTCCTGCATCCAGTGCCGCTATACGGACTGCGTTGATGTATGCCCGGTGGATTGCTTCCGCGAAGGCCCCAACTTTTTGGCAATTGATCCCGATGAGTGTATCGATTGCGCCGTGTGCGTGGCCGAATGCCCTGTGAACGCCATTTTTGCAGAAGAAGATGTGCCAGCGGATCAACAACACTTTATTCCGTTAAATGTCGAACTAGCACGTGACTGGCCGTCGATTACCAAGACCAAAGCCGCACTGCCAGAAGCAGATGAATGGAAAGATACGCCTAACAAATTAGCGCAGTTGAAACGATAACAAGCGCGGTGTCTGAAGACGGCACGATAAGAGATCGTGACGTAAGCATTAGCGAATCCAAAAGTAATTAAAAAACGCCTCTTGTCAGATCAAGAGGCGTTTTTTATTGTGGGACACTATGCACAAGCTGCGCATCCGCTATTTGGCATGATTGTCATATACGACGATAATCTGTTTTAATCTTGCATTCATGTTTTCTTGATTCTTTTCCCATCTGGCACCTAACGACATTGTCTTCTTCCAAAACACTCGCCGATCAGATCGAAGATCTGCTGCCGCAGACGCAGTGCACAAAGTGTGGCTATCCGGCTTGTCGCCCCTATGCAGAGGCCATCGCTGACGGCAGTGCCAATTACAACCAATGCCCTCCTGGCGGTCTGGAAGGCGTGGCGCGACTGGCCAATCTGCTTGGTAAAAAAGTCATCCCTATCAATTTGGATAATGGCATCGAACGCCCACGTCCGGTCGCTTTCATTGACGAAGCACTCTGCATCGGTTGCACGCTGTGCATACAGGCGTGTCCGGTCGATGCCATCGTCGGTGCCGCCAAGCAGATGCACACCATAGTCAGTGATCTTTGCACTGGTTGCGATTTATGTGTTGCGCCCTGCCCGGTTGATTGCATTGCCATGGTCGAAGTAACGCCAGGGAAAACCGGTTGGGACGCATGGTCGCAACAGCAAGCCGATGCGGCGCGTGCACGACACGATGCACGCACCCTGCGCCTGCTGCAGGAAAAGGAAGAGAACGATGCGCGCCTCGCCGCCAAGGCCGCGGCCAAACTGCAAGCAGTGAGTGCAGAAGCCCCAACGTCGGCAGCGGAGCTGGCAGAGCAAGCGCGCAAGAAAGCCATCATTCAGGCGGCGATGGAACGCGCACGGGTGAAAAAAGAACAGGCCGATAAAGAAAAAGATGCCAGCGAAAATAAGGACAAAGACCCGTCATGAATGCCGAAAAACGGCGTCAAATTTTCACACGTCTGCAAGACGCCAATCCTCACCCGACCACCGAGCTGGAATACAAAACCCCATTTGAGTTGTTGATCGCGGTGCTGCTTTCTGCGCAAGCAACCGATGTCTCAGTCAACAAAGCCACGCGCAAGCTGTATCCGGTAGCGAACACACCGCAAAAGATGGCTGCGCTGGGCGTCGATGGCTTGATAACCTATATCCAAACCATCGGGCTGTTTCGTACCAAGGCAAAAAACGTGATTGCTACCTGCAATATCTTGATGACGGCACATCAAGGCGAAGTACCGCAAACTCGCGAAGCCTTAGAAGCATTGCCAGGTGTGGGTCGTAAAACGGCAAACGTGGTCTTGAATACAGCTTTCGGCCACCCCACCATCGCAGTCGACACGCATATATTTCGTGTTTCCAATCGCACTGGCATTGCACCGGGCAAGAATGTCGATATCGTCGAACAAAAATTGATGAAGTTCATCGCGCCAGAATTTCGTCACGATGCCCATCACTGGCTGATTTTGCACGGGCGCTACACCTGCATTGCACGTACTCCAAAATGCTGGAACTGCATGATTGCCGATTTATGCGAGTACAAAGCCAAAACGCCTTTACCGTCTAAAGGCGTCTGAGGTTCGTATCCTACGGCCTTATATATCCACGCTGAAGGTCAGAGTTATAAAACAATCGCGCAGCAGGATTCAAAGGTGAGGCGCGGCAAACGTGGTTTGACTTGCTCATGATCAGCATAACCAATGCTGCAGATAAAATTGGCTTTTACCTTGGTGCCGACAAAAAATTCAGCGTCTACTTTTTCTGCATCAAATCCCGACATAGGACCGCAATCCAAGCCAATCGCACGTGCTGCCATGATGAAATAAGCACCTTGCAAAGACGAATTGCGGAATGCAGTCTCTTCGATTTTTTGATCATTCCCTTCAAACCATGCCTGTGCATTCGCATGCGGGAATAGCTGCGGCAACTTGCGCGGAAAGGCCATGTCCATACCAATGATTGCGGTAATCGGCGCCTGCTTGACGCGCTCGGCATTGCCGGGGTCCATGCAGGCAGACAAACGTGCTTTTGCTTCTGGTGATTTGATAAAGGCGATGCGTGCTGGCATGCAATTGGTAGATGTCGGCGCCCATTTCATTAATTCGTAAATGTCGCGTAACTGCCCATTCGTCACTGGTTTATCGAGCCAGACTTTATGCGTACGTGCTTTTACAAATAAGGTATCGAGTGCTGTTTGATCCAACATAGGTATGTCCTGTTCCGCTAATGTTAACGTTGATTGCTATTGTTCACCGCTACAGTCAGCAATCGTCAAGACGATATGGTAGCGCAAAGCACAATGCGTGTTTGGTTACGGCCTTCACTTTGCGTTTTGACGGGCTTTGCCAGTCCTGTTACATGCAGGCACTTGCCAAACGTATTTGCCGCCTGTCCCTACGCAAGCTTGAGCAGATAAACTGCAAGACACGTACAATTAAGGCTACACGTAAGTTTAGACGCCATGTTCACACCTTCCCAACACGATGTACGCCGCTTTTTTTGCGAAACTTTTCGCAAACAGCAGACCAATCAAATCCTGACGCCAATGGAGGCGATCGCACGCGACTGGATCATCCAACATCCAGAATATGACGCCGAGCTAAAGGATATAGAAGCGGCGTTGGCGATGGATTACTCCGTCGAATCCGGTCAGGCCAATCCGTTTTTACATCTATCCATGCATCTATCAATCGCAGAACAAATTTCGATTGATCAGCCGCCCGGCATTCGCGCCGCTTATACAGCGCTCGCGCAAAGGCTCGGGTCGGAACACGATGCCCATCATCAAGTGATGGAGTGTTTGGGCGAGATGATCTGGGCTTCACAACGCAGCGGACTACCGCCGGATGGTGCTGCTTACATCGAGTGCGTCAGAATGCGCTAGTTGTATAAATTAATCGACATAAAAGTACAACGTATTTTAAATACGTCCTCGTATTTTTCATGCAACGATATCAGCAATAAAAAAGCCACGAATCATCGTGGCTTTTTTATTCAATGCAAATACTTATCTCTTCAGTACCAGCGACCCTGGCAAGCTGTGCAGATAAGCAGCGATATTGCTGATGTCTTTATCCGACAATTGCTTGGCAATTGGCCCCATGATCGGATTGCTGCGACTGTTGGCATCACTTTTGTCGCGCCGATAGGAGTTCATTGCGTGCGCCAGATAGTCCTTGTGCTGACCTGCTAGCTTTGGATAGGCAGGGTCAATCGGCGAGTTGAAGTCCGCACCATGACAAGAAGCACAATTAGCTTTGGTCACTGCCGCCTTACCCGCTTCAATCTGACTCTCAGCTGCAGCGTTAAACATAAATCCTGTCGACAGCAGAGCAAGCACCAATGCACATAGTTTTTTCATGATGGCTCCCCTTATTTTTGCTGTGAGTAGTAGGCAGCAACGTCTGCAATATCTTGATCAGACAGGCTGGCAGCGACGCCAACCATGGTCGGATGATTGCGCTCGCCTTTTTTATAGGCATGCAAAGCATTTTCTATATATTTTGCTGATTGTCCACCCAGCATAGGGACTTTATAGACCTCGGGAAATGAAGCCTTGTATCCGCCAATGGCATGGCATCCGATACACATTGATACCTTATTGGCCGCAGCCTTGGCATCACCAACAATTTCCGCTGCGGTGGCAATATGGCCCACTCCCGCAAGCGCGATCATCGCGATTAGTTTTTTCATATTAGCGTGAGTTAGTTATGACGAAACCAGCTGGTGCGGGTGGCGGTAAAACGGGTTGCCACACGAGCGTCTCCATTGCTTTACCACACCAAGTGCTGCCGATTCTACCCGAAGAAAAAGCGACAGTCCACGATATGCAACGACAACGTCGGTTGTCGTCCACAGTCCAATCAACATCTCGGCTGCAGTCCTTGACAGGCCGTCATTTCGGCAGCGCAGCTTGGTCATTATCGACGACCTCATCTTCGGGCATCGGTCCAAATCTCGAAGCGGCGTCAGGAAGTACCTCGTGGGAGGATAGCGCTTGACCCGTCAACGCCACATCTGCTTGCCTGGTTTGTTGCGCTGCATCGCGCTCGGCTGCATTGTGTTCAACTACATTGCGCGCCGATTTTGGCGGCCAAAAAAATACGTAAGGACTAAATGTAAAACGCCTGACAATAGAACGGAACACCAGCTTGCATGCACGCTGCGGTACCTCACGTGCACGCAAGGCAAGGAGCAACGCACAGGAGAAAGCAGTTGCTATATTTAATATGCCGACTACCAGCAGCCCCGCCACCGCAAGCCAAAATTGCGGCTCGGTAAAGACCGACCAACCAAGCGCGCTCGCGGCGCTGACCAACTGAGCGGTTGAAAGTGTGATGTGACGAATATCTAATGGCAAGCCGAAAAATTGTGTAATCGTTGGTGTCATCCCCAACAACACCGCAAGCGAAATACACCCCGCGATACGAGCAATATTTCGCTCCAACCATGCAGCCCAGCGCTCGGCACGTTGTGGCCCCAGCGCATGCACTATGCGTCGGTGATACGTAATGGCTTCTTTCAAGCGACGCAATGCAAACCAATTATCGGCAAAACCTGCCAACAAACTAGCCAGCCATAAAAGCACACCGGTCAAAGCCGCCAACAAAGGCGTCCAGCCGATCAAAGACAGCGAATGTATGGTTAGCTCTGCCTGCGCCTCATTGATTAATGGCCGATCTGCAATTAACAGCACCACAACTGCTATCGCAATTATCGTCGGCACCACCATCAATACATTACCAAACACGCCAGCCACCTGAGCACGCACCACCACCACGATTTTTGCCACTAACTTGCGTAAGCCTTCAACGGTGTCTACTGCACCCATTTCTGCCGCTAAAGTCGGTGCCGTCACCACTGCCTGTCTTACCGCCACAACGCCACCGATGGCAGTAATGACGAGAAAACTCAGTGCATAGTTAAGCGATAGCAGTAAGCCCTCAAAAAAATTAGCGAAGTTGAGCTTGATAATCGCCATTGCCAGCAAGGCGGAAAACGCCAGAAAAAAGCCGCCACGCAAGCCAGCGTGCAGCATACGTTTGTATTCAAAGCCATCACGCGCAGTATAGTATTCACCGTGATCAGCATTGCGCTCGACCATTTTCCGCGCTAATAGCGAGAAGCTTCTACCAGCTAGGTTACGTATCGAAGCGCGATGATGATGTGCGACGATCAAATCCACCAATACGCTTTGTACCTGACTAGACGTGTTTTCAATATACGGCGCGGTACGAAGATCAAGCAGGCGGCCTATGCGCACCAGTTGCGAGCGCATGCGCTCAACGTGATAAACCAACGCCACGGAGACACCGTATTCATCCAGATGGGCGTAAATTTTATCGGTCTGTGCTTGGCACACGGCGATCAACATCCGCACGCTACGCAGTGCAGCCGGATCATGTACCGGTGTCATTAAAAAGCTTTCAAGTTCACGTCGTAAAGACATGAAAGGCGTGCCCATCAAGGGTATGCGTGATTCCAAGCGCTGACGAAAGGCGGGGCTAACCCCTACCGAAATCACCATCGTCACTAGATACAGTAACGCCTCATCAATCTGTTTTTGATAGCTGTGCGCGATACCGTCATCTGCGCATAGCTTCCACAAGCGCGACGAGGTTTTTTGATCCATGCCAAGCAACCATTCGGCATCGGATTGATCAGGAAACATAGCGGTAAATAACGTCGATAAATCGCCCTGCCCAACTGCTCGTGGCAAGATCATTCTGACTACACGCTCCGACAGTTCGGCAAAAAATCCCGATTCACGCGCCAAACCGGTTGATGAAAACAACTCATGTCCAGTTGCTTCGCGCAGCGTTTTTTGTACTGTGCCCTGCACGCTCTGCCGCACCTCGCGATTAGCATCTAGCCAATCTAGTAAAAAACGAATGCGCTGTAGTTTGATGCGTCGCCATTCAGTCGCATCCAACAGAGAAACCTTAGGTTCACGTCGAATCCAATCGGCCAGATCTATCATCCAGTTGGCGCGCACATACCAAGATGCACGCGGATCAGCGCGGCGCATCAGCGACTCTATCTGCGGCAAATATCGCGCGTGATGGATGTGGTGACGCAAGGTGCCGCGTCGGAATCTGCGCCAAACTGCGCAAATTTTGAGAAAAGAAATTTTCATATTTTTAACAGCGTGGACACGCATGCGTTATGTGCTGCATCAAGCCAAGAGCGGTAAAAGCAAATCTGCCCGTCACTTCGTCAATTGACCATCTCGCTTATACTGCGCACTGACCTGCATGTTTGTCCTTCAGGCTTTTACTTTAACTATCTATCTATCTTAATAATTCCGTTATGCGACCAGACGCACGCTTCGAAGGTTCCCAACATTACGTCACAACAAACGATCTTAAGTTGGCGGTCAATGCTGCACTGACTTTACAACGCCCTTTATTGATCAAGGGCGAACCCGGCACTGGCAAAACCATGCTGGCCGAAGAAGTTGCTGCAGCGCTCGAGATGCCATTAATGCAATGGCATATCAAATCGACCACTAAGGCGCAGCAAGGTCTGTATGAATACGATGCCGTCTCGCGCCTACGTGATTCGCAATTCGGTGACGAGCGCGTCAAGCTGATCGATAACTACATCGTCAAAGGCGTGTTATGGCAAGCCTTTACCGCCGATCAACAAGTTGTCTTACTGATCGATGAAATCGACAAAGCCGATATCGAGTTTCCCAATGATTTGCTGCGCGAACTTGATCGTATGGAATTTTACGTCTATGAAACACGTGAAATGGTCAAGGCCAAGCACCGACCGCTCGTCATTATTACATCGAATAACGAAAAAGAACTGCCGGATGCATTTTTACGTCGTTGCTTTTTTCATTACATCCAATTTCCGGACCGCGACACGATGCAGCAGATCGTTGCCGTGCATTTTCCAACGCTCAAACAGGACTTATTAGCCACGGCACTCGAAGTGTTTTATCAAATCCGCGACATCAATGGTTTGAAGAAAAAGCCATCAACTTCGGAATTGCTGGACTGGCTCAAACTATTGCTGGCAGAAGATATTCCGCCGGAAGCCTTGCACGCCACAGATGAAAAACTGATTGTGCCGCCACTCCATGGTGCCTTGATGAAAAACGAGCAAGATATCCATTTGTTCGAACGTTTGGTTTATATGGCGCGTACCAATCGCTGATCGTCACCCGCCTTTACCTAAACCCGCAAGCTCATGTTGATCGACTTTTTCTTTACGCTCAAGAACGCAAAAATTCCCGTATCAATCAAGGAATTTTTATTGCTGCTGGAGGCGCTCGAGAAAAACGTCATCGATTTCTCATTCAACGATTTTTACTATCTAGCGCGTCTAACGATGGTCAAAGACGAGGCGCACTACGATAGGTTCGATCAAGCTTTCGCCTACTATTTTCGTGGGATAGAAACCGCATTTAAAAATAATGCAGACATTCCACCTGACTGGTTGTTGCGACGCGCGATCAGAGAACTGAGCGAAGAGCAACGCAAGCAGATCGAAAAATTTGGCTATGACAAGCTAATCGATAGGCTAAAGGAATTATTGCAAGAGCAAAAAGAACGCCACGAAGGGGGCAACAAATGGATCGGCACTGGCGGCACTTCGCCATTCGGCCATAGCGGCTACAACCCGGAAGGGATACGCATAGGCGGAGAAAGTCGCCATCGTAGTGCGGTCAAACTGTGGGAAGCGCGCAGCTATCGTGATTACGACACCACGCGTGAAATCGGCACGCGCAACATCAAAGTTGCACTACGCCGCTTGCGTCAATTTGCACGGGAAGGTGCTGCCGACGAATTGGCGCTGGATGCGACTATCCGCGCAACCGCCAACAATGCCGGCTATTTAGACATCAAGATGCGGCCAGAGCGACGCAACAATATCAAGATACTGATGTTGCTGGATGTGGGCGGAACGATGGATGATCATGTGCAGCAAATAGAAGAACTATTCTCTGCCGCCAAAAGCGAATTTAAGAATATGGAATTTTATTATTTCCATAACTGCGTCTACGATTATCTGTGGCGTAATAATCAGCGCAAACATGCCGAGCGTTTTACGACATGGGATGTACTGCGGAAATATTCGCCAGATACTAAATTGATTTTTGTCGGCGACGCAACCATGAGTCCATACGAGATTTTGCATGCCGGTGGCGCGATCGATTATCACAACGAAGAAGCGGGTGCAGTATGGTTGCAACGCTTCACCAAAGCCTTCCCTAGCTATGTGTGGCTCAATCCAGAACCGGAAGCAATTTGGGAGTATCGGCAATCAGTGCGCATCATCCAACAACAAATTGACCATCGCATGGTGCCGTTGACACTGGAAGGGCTCGCGCGTGGAATGCGGATGTTAATTAAGTAAGGTGCCAAATTAAGGGGCGCTTAGCTTGGCAAAAATTTGCTGGGTTAAAAGTGATACGAGAGAACAGCCTGTGGTCATCGACTAAGTTAATGACTGCAAAGAATATCCTCTAACGCGGTAACAGCATGAATTTTTTTAGCGCATTCAGTAGGTGATTGCTAGCAACCGGCTTGATCAAAAAGCCATCCATATCAGCACCACGCGCCGCCACTAAATCATAATCACTCGCCTTGCTGACCAGCGAAATTACCGCTGTTTTGTTACGTGCTCGAATATGTTTGATCCTGGTACACAAACGATAAGGATTAATGTCTACCAACGAAGTATTGATCAACACCACGGCCATGCGCTGCCGTGCGCAGGCTACTGCTGCTTCCATTTCGGTATCCACCCACACCACTTCGACTTCGTTACGCGGCAACAACTCGGTGACATAATCGCGAAATGCAGGTGATTTATCGACCACCAAAATCGCGCCGCCAGGCTGTAAATTTGTGCGCATACTTTGATAGTCGGCGGGATCGGTCAAATCGATATCAACGCGATTCAAACGTCTACGTTCCGGCACCGAGATAATGTCTGAAGCCTCTAATCGCGCCAGCGTATCGGCGCGCTTCTCCACCAACTTGTCGAGCGCTTCAAACAGGCGATGCCAGCGTATAGGATGCTCGACGCGTACATAGTGCAAAGGAATAATCGGCTTACCCACCAACAGCACGGGACGCACATCACTGGGAACCAAGTCAGACAAGATCACCAATGCTTTGAGATTTTCCGCATTGGCGATATACAAATCTGGATCCTGCAAATTATCTTCCGCCAGACGAAAATAACCATAACTTTTGCCGCGATCAAGCGCAAAAGTCGCATCGAAAATTTCGATCTCCTGTGGCTTAAAACCAATCAGTTGGACAGCAAATGGAAAGCTATTAAGCATTATGCGAATATCGATCTCTGCGCTGTACAGCGAAATTTAAAAAATGAATTGGCATTTTATCGTTAGCTGCCGCGAACCCTGCGACACCAGCATAGCAAAGCGATAGCAAACAAGATCGGCAATAGCATCTCAAAGCCCTCTTCAAACATATTGCAAATTACCGCCTGTAATTGAGAAATTTGAACTTGGAAATCGTCATACAGTACGGACTCTAAACGATCACAAACTTTGGTAAAGAAAACCATTGCAATCGCCAATATGGTTAACCGCCCCCATGCTTGACGCCAAGCTTTGGTGCGATACAGATACACACAGCAGGAAAACAAAACCCATACCAAAACAATAATGCATGCAATGCCAACCAAACCGCCCCAGAATTTTTCTGCAAATGGAATATCCATTTTGTAATAATTAGTTTTGAAAATGCTGTCGGCGGTAAATGCCTTGTGAAGATCGGCTTCGCGTGCGGCAAAAATCAAACTCAATAATGCGGTCAAGATTCCCCATTTCCGAAAACCTAGTTTAACCACGCATAAAACTGCCAGCACAACCCACAAGAATTTCGACATCACTTCAAAAAGACCCTGCTCACTGGTCAAATTGTTCGATACCGAAACATCCAATGTATAAATGATAAAAAACAACATTGCAGAAAACAACAGCAAACCCGCAAGGACGGCTTTTTCTACGGTTTGAAAAGACTGAGCTGGTAGCACCAAAGGCGAGGAACGCATGATTATGTTTTTGAACAAATAAAGGCTGAACTTTAACAGGAAACACCGACGACCATATTTGTCTGCATCGTGATCAATGACCTCGCTCCGGCAAAAGCAGGTGGAGCGGAATCTCCCAGATATTTAAAACAGCGCAAGGTAATATTGGAACGTGTTTGATGTAAAAACACCAGCGCGGCGTCGCAGGCCGTCAGTTTTTACCCTCATTGATATATTGCAAATTGGAAACTTTTTAATCCCAAAACATGCGATAGTGCTTTTTCATTAGAATGCAGACACTTTAATATTACGATTTCCCAGATTTTGGCATTTCGTTTTACGCACTCAACCACAAGCGCATGGCCACTAAAAAAACCTCAGACTACAGCGAATCATCCATCCGCGTCCTTAAAGGACTCGAGCCGGTAAAGCAACGCCCAGGAATGTACACCCGTACCGAAAGCCCCCTGCATATCATTCAAGAAGTGATAGACAACGCCTCCGACGAAGCGCTTGGCGGCTTTTGTCAGAACATTGTCGTCACGCTGAATACAGATGGTAGCGTCAGCGTTGAGGATGACGGTCGCGGGATCCCCGTGGGCTTGCATCCCGAAGAAAAAGTACCCACCGTCGAAATTGTCTTCACTCGTCTGCATGCTGGCGGCAAGTTCGACAAAGGCTCCGGCGGCGCCTATGCATTCTCCGGCGGTCTGCACGGTGTCGGCGTCTCGGTCACCAATGCGTTATCGAAACGATTGGAAATCACGGTCTGGCGCAAGGAAGATAACGGCAACGGCGTCCACACGCTGACCTTTGCCGCTGGCGATGTGATCGAACCGTTGCAGTCGCGCCCCTTCTCGCGCGATGAAAAACGCAGCGGCACCCGCGTCACGGCTTGGCCGGACGGTAAATATTTCGATTCGTCTGTAATTCCGCTGGCGGAGTTACAGCGTCTGTTGCGCTCCAAAGCAGTATTACTACCGGGCGTCAAAGTCACACTGGTGCATGCAAAAACCGGCAAGGATAACGATGTGCAAACTTGGCAGTACGAGCAAGGTTTGCGCGGTTACCTGACTGAAACGCTGGCGCAAACATCAAATGCAGAATTAGTGATTCCACTATTCGAAGGCGAGCAATATGCCAACGCCGATGCCGAAGGTTTTGCCGAAGGCGAAGGCGCAGCTTGGGTGGTGGCATGGACAGAAGACGGCCCAGTGGTGCGCGAATCGTATGTCAATCTGATCCCGACCTCGAACGGCGGTACGCATGAATCTGGTCTACGCGAAGGTTTGTTTGGCGCAGTTAAAAGCTTTGTCGAAATGCATTCGCTGCTGCCAAAAGGCGTCAAGCTGTTGCCAGAGGACGTGTTTGCGCGCGTTTCTTTTGTATTGTCGGCCAAGGTGCTCGACCCGCAATTTCAGGGACAAATCAAGGAGCGTCTAAACTCGCGCGATGCGGTGCGACTAGTCTCCTCATTCTCGCGTCCATCACTTGAGTTGTGGCTGAATCAGCACGTTGATTACGGCAAAAAGTTAGCCGAGCTCGTTATCAAGCAGGCGCAATCACGTTTGCGTTCGGCGCAAAAAGTGGAAAAGAAAAAATCATCCGGCGTCGCTGTGTTACCCGGCAAGCTGACCGATTGCGAATCCACCGACATCACCCGCAACGAAATTTTTCTGGTCGAGGGCGACTCCGCTGGCGGCTCCGCCAAGATGGGGCGTGACAAAGAGTTTCAAGCGATTTTGCCGCTACGCGGCAAAGTGCTCAACTCATGGGAAACCGAGCGTGATCGACTGTTTGCCAACAACGAGATCCATGACATCGCGGTCGCACTCGGCATCGATCCACACGGCAAGAGCGACACCATCGACTTCAGCACGCTGCGCTACGGTCGTATCTGCATCCTTTCTGATGCGGACGTCGATGGCTCACACATTCAAGTCTTGTTGCTGACGCTGTTCTTCAAGCACTTCCCGCAACTGATCGATAGAGGCCACATCTGCATCGCACGTCCACCGCTCTATCGCGTCGATGCCCCGGCACGTGGCAAGAAGCCGATACAAAAACTGTATGCACTCGACGATGGCGAACTGGAAGCGATTGAAGATAAGTTGCGCAAAGATGGTGTCAAGGACAATGCCTGGGGCATCTCGCGCTTCAAGGGTCTGGGCGAAATGAATGCCGAGCAATTGTGGGAAACCACGATGAACCCAGATACGCGTCGCCTGCTACCGGTATCGTTGGGCGAATTCGATGTCGATAGCTCGGAATCGCGTTTCAATATGTTGATGGGCAAAGGCGAAGCCGCGGCACGACGTGCGTGGATAGAAGAGCATGGCAACGAAGCCGAAGCTGACATTTGACGGTCTCGTCATCAAGGCGATGACGGTGTTGCGCGGCTTGGCCGTGCTACAGCACTGCCTGCAGCCGCGCGCCTTGTCCTCACCTTGATGCCGAAGCCGTAGTTGACAACTGACGACTCGCAATTGATAACCGACTAAAGAATTTCGAATACAACTATGACCGATCAAGCCAATCTTTTTGAAACCGCAGCCCCTGCCGACGATGGAGAAACGCTGACGCTCGCTACCTTTGCTGAGCGCGCGTATCTCGATTACGCGATCTCGGTAGTCAAGGGTCGTGCGCTACCCGATGTCAGCGACGGCCAAAAGCCGGTGCAGCGCCGCATCCTCTATGCGATGAACGAGCTGGGTCTCAACGCAACCGCCAAACCGCGCAAATCGGCCGCCGTCGTCGGTGACGTGCTGGGCAAATTGCATCCGCACGGTGATCAATCGGTATATGACGCACTGGTGCGTATGGCACAGGATTTTTCGCTGCGCTATCCGTTGATCGATGGTCAAGGCAACTTTGGCTCGCGCGATGGTGACGGCGCAGCGGCAATGCGTTATACCGAGGCGCGTTTGACACCGATCTCGTCGCTGTTGCTGGACGAGATCGATATGGGGACCGTCGATTTTCAGCCTAACTACGATGGTGCCAGTGAAGAACCTACGCTGTTACCGAGCCGCTTGCCTTTCGTTTTATTGAATGGTGCTTCCGGTATCGCGGTCGGTATGGCGACCGAAATCCCGTCGCACAATCTGCACGAGATCGCGACTGCGGCAGTGACGCTGATCCGTAATCCCAAGCTGACACATGAAGAATTGATGGCAATCGTACCGGGACCAGATTTCCCCGGTGGCGGCCAAATCATCACCTCACCTGCTGCGATCAACGAGATGTACAGCAACGGTCGCGGCAGCATGAAAGTGCGTGCCACATGGAAGGTCGAAGACCTGGCACGCGGTCAATGGCAAATCATCGTGACAGAATTGCCGCACGGCGTTTCGTCGCAGCGCGTATTGGAAGAAATTGAAGAACTGACCAATCCAAAAATCAGGACAGGCAAAAAATCGCTGTCACCGGAACAACTGGCATTGAAGCAAACCATGCTGGCAATGCTCGATGCTGTTCGCGATGAATCCGGACGTGAAGCGCCGGTGCGTTTGGTGTTTGAGCCAAAATCTAAAAACCAGGATCAGACCGAATTTACCAATCTGTTGTTGGCACACACTTCGCTGGAAACCAGTGTCTCTATCAATCTGGTGATGATAGGTGGCGATGGCCGACCACGCCAAAAATCACTGGGCGACATTCTGCGTGAGTGGATCAGCTTCCGTTTTGACACCATCACGCGACGTACCAACTTCCGTCTGCAGAAGGTTGATGACCGCATCCATATTCTGGAAGGTCGCGAAGCGATTCTCCTCAACATCGACAAAGTTATCAAGATTATTCGCGAATCGGATGAGCCTAAACCGGCGTTGATGGAGGCATTTAAACTATCCGAGCGCCAAGCCGACGACATTTTAGAAATCCGCTTGCGCCAATTGGCACGACTGGAAACCATCAAGATTCAGCAAGAGCTCTCCGCATTGCGAGACGAAAAATCCGGCCTGCACGATCTGCTCGACAATCCATCGTCGATGAAGCGCTTGGTCATCAAAGAAATTGAAGCCGATGCCAAAAAATTCGGCGACGCGCGACGTACGCTGATCGAGGTCGCTGAAAAAGCAGTGGTCGAAACCAAGGTGATTGATGAACCAGTCACCGTCGTCATTTCGCAAAAAGGCTGGGTGCGTGCACGTACCGGACATGGTCACGACGCGGCACAGTTCAATTTCAAAGCCGGCGATGCGCTATATGACACCTTCGAGTGCCGCACCGTCGATACGCTACTGGTGTTCGGCTCCAACGGCCGCGTCTACTCAGTCGCGATCGCCGCCCTGCCCGGCGCACGTGGCGATGGCGTACCAATCACCACGCTGATTGATCTCGCCAGCGGCACCAGCGTATTGCATTATTTTGCTGGCACTGCCGACGTTACCTTATTGCTCGCATCGACCGGTAGCTACGGCTTTACGGCAAAGAGTGGCGACATGATCAGCCGCACCCGTGGCGGCAAAGCTTTTATCACCCTCAACGATGGCGAACAACCGTTAATGCCGCGTCCGGTCGCTACCAGCGATAGCGCCATTGCCTGCCTGTCGGAAAAAGGCCGTGTATTGGTATTTGGTCTTGATGAAATCAAGTCATTGACTACCGGTGGTCGCGGGGTGATTTTGATGGATGTAGAAAAGAATGAGAAGCTGGTCGCTGCGCAACCCATCAGTCAACGTGGTGTGATCGTTGCTGGTATCGGCCGTGGAAATAAAGCGCAAGAAATTTTGCTATCTGCATCCGGTCTTGCCACACATATTGGCAAACGCGCTCGCAAGGGCAAATCGCTAGAATCGAAAATCAAAGCGAGTACTTTAACCGCGGTTCAGTAAACGGAATTAAAAAAGCCGCTCTTAATCTCGCCGTTTAAGAAATTTTCTTGAAAAATCTACTTGATGCATGCAAGCCTGCATGCGAGGAACGGGCACACCGCGCACGCCATTTTTAGTCTGCCGATGACAACAGTGGCTGCGTCGATGGCGTGGAATCGGGTGTTTCGATCTGAAAGGCGACCACATGATCAATGTCCAATCGTATCCCTATCCATTCACCAATGGCGTGATTGTGATGACTCGGCACCAGCGATAGAACTTGAGCGCCGCTGGCAAGTCGCAAAGTGTACAGAAAATCAGCGCCGCGAAACGCCTTGGCGACCACTTCAGCTTTTAGTTCACTGTCATCGTCATGCATGACGTCATCCGGCCGCAAAAGCACATTTACGTGACTACCTTGCTCACGTACTTCCTCCTCCGCATCGCCACCAGTAATTAACGAGCGCGACAACATGCCGAGTTCAATCCGTATGTCGCCGCGCGTCATGACCTGCCCTGGGACAAATGCTCCCTGTCCGACAAAATCGGCGACAAAACGATTCACCGGTCGATGGTACAAGTTATAGGGGGTGTCCCATTGTTGGATCTGTCCTTGATACATGACACCAATTTCGTCAGCGATCGCAAAGGCCTCATGCTGATCGTGGGTGACCAAAATCGCGGTAATTTTTTCTGCGCGCAGGATACTACGAACCTCTAGCGCCAATCTTTCGCGCAGATCAACGTCAAGATTAGAAAACGGCTCATCCATCAGCAACAGTCGCGGACGTGGCGCCATTGCTCGGGCTAACGCCACGCGTTGCTGCTGACCACCAGATAATTCATGCGGAAATTTATTCTTTTGGCCATCCAGCCCGACGAGCTTTAATAGATCCGCCACACGCTGGCTAGATTCATTAGCAGACAATGCGCGCAGCCCGAATGCAATGTTGGCAGCGACGGTTAAATGTGGGAACAATGCATAGTCCTGAAACACCATCCCAATCTGGCGCTGCTCGGCCGGTACATGCCTATTTACATCGCTGATCAAATGGTCATCAATGTAAATTTCACCCGCACTGATATGTTCAAACCCCGCGATACACCGCAGTATTGTGGTCTTGCCACAACCAGAAGGGCCGAGTAAACAACCGATCTTTCCCGGCTCCAACTCAAATGAAAAATCCGTCACCACTTGGTGGTGACTATATGCATAGGCGACGTGTTGCAGAGAAAGTTGTGACATTGAGAAAGCCAGTTGGAATGAGTGTCCATTATAATTCCTGTTTGTTCAGGATATTGTGTGCTGCCTACCGTACCTTTCCTTTCTTTGAAAAGGTCCCGTCCTTCTCTGATGGTTTGGTTTGCATTTGTCATCGCACTACTCATTGCGCTGCCAATTGCAAGCGTATTATCCAATCTGATCGCAGATAGCGAGAGCGATGCGTGGAGCCATCTGGCTTCTACCGTATTACCGTCTTATATCCTTAATACACTGTATTTGTGTGTAGGTGTATGTATCGGCGTGATGCTGCTTGGCGTCTCTACCGCATGGCTGATTAGCATGCATCAGTTTCCCGGACGTCGCCTATTTGAGTGGGCACTGATTCTGCCGATGGCAGTACCTGCTTATGTGATGGCTTATACCTACACGGATTTCTTACAGTTCGTGGGACCGTTGCAAACTTGGTTGCGCACCACTCTCGATTGGCAGGCAGGAGAATATTGGTTTCCAGATATACGTTCGGTCGGCGGCGCAATTATTATCTTTGTCTTTGTCCTCTACCCCTATGTTTATCTACTGACGCGAGCTGCTTTCATCGAACGCTCAACCGGCATGCTGGAAGTTGGCCGCTCGCTAGGTTTGAGTCCTTGGCAAAGTTTCTTTCGCATCTCACTACCGTTGGCGCGACCTGCGATTGCGGCGGGCACCGCATTGGCACTAATGGAAACGCTCGCCGATTATGGTGCAGTGTCTTACTTCGGCGTACCCACCTTCACTACCGGTATCTATCGCGCTTGGTTCTCTTTGGGCGATCGCGTCGCAGCAGCGCAACTCTCTGCTTCACTGCTCGGTTTTGTCATACTCATTCTGTTTATGGAGCGCGCGTTTAGAGGAAGAGCACGCTTTCACAACACTACTGGACGCAATCGTTCTATCAGCGGCCAACGATTGACAGGGATGAAAGCATTTGGCGCAATGGCCATTTGTACCGTGCCATTGACCTTCGGCTTTTTACTACCGGCGGGAATCTTGTTGCATATGGCTTTTACTAGCGGCGATGCGCAATTCGGCGAGCGTTTTCTACATCTCGCCCGTAATAGCTTTACGCTCAGTGCCGTTAGTGCGCTGGCGGCGGTCATGATTGCCTTGTTACTAGCGTATGTGGCGCGCACTTCACGTCATCGCCTGCCTGGCTGGATTAATCGGATCGTGGGTTTAGGTTATGCGTTTCCCGGCTCGGTGATTGCAGTCGGCGTTTTGATACCGCTGACACGGGTCGATATCTGGTTAGCTTCAACCGTGCATGATTTGACCGGCCATCAACCGGGCTTGCTACTCACCGGCGGCATTGCTGCGCTGGTCTACGCCTATCTGGTACGGTTTCTGACTGTTGCCCTGCATACGGTCGAAGCAAGCTTGAGCAAAATTACGGTAACGATGGATGATGCCGCACGCTCGCTCGGCTACTCACGGGTCGACACTTTGCGACGCGTACACTTTCCGTTGTTGCGAGAAAGCCTGCTCACGGCTGGACTATTGGTTTTCGTCGATGTCATGAAAGAGTTACCAGCAACGCTGGTGATGCGCCCCTTCAATTTTGACACCTTGGCCACCCAGGCTTATACCCTAGCGTCCGATGAGCGCTTGAGCGAGGCCTCCACAGCAGCCCTAACTATTGTGGCGGTCGGCCTGATCCCATTGATGGTGTTGTCGTGGCAGATTGCGCGTCGTAAGCGGACACAATGATTCATCAGTCATACAAAAATCGGACGCATTGCAGACCGGGGCGACATAAAGCGCATATAGAATAATCGCAACAAATGCGCTGACGCGTAGGCAATAAAAAAGGAGACCTCAGTCTCCTTTTTTATTTGTTTAGTGGATGCCGTTTACTTCACACCATCACTTATTGCCATCCGGCGCGATCGTAAATTTTTTGCACCGCACCTTGATTTTTTGCCAGTGCGCCGACATTAATACTGTCGGCCTTAAAATCACCCAATTGCTCAAGCGCCGGATTTGTTACCTTGACGCTCTTAACAACGGGCCACTCATTATTGCCATCGGCAAAATAAATCTGCGCCTCATCCGACACTAAATACTCGAGAAACTTAATCGCTGCTTCCTTGTGTGGTGCATGCTTCAATACGCCGCCACCCGAGATATTAATATGCGTGCCAGTAGAGTTTTGGTTAGGCCACACGACGCCAATCGCCTCCACTACTTTCTTGTCTTCTGGTTTGCTTGAACGCATTAGACGCGCCACATAATATGAGTTTGCCAGTGCCACACCGCATTCTCCTGCTGCCACTGCCTTGATTTGATCGGTATCACCACCTTTTGGGCTACGCGCAAAATTAGCAACCAAACCTTTGGCCCAGGCCTCAGTTTTTTGCTCGCCGTGGTGCTCCAGCATTGCGGCACCGAGTGACAGATTGTAAGGATGTGCGCCTGAACGAACGCAGACCTTGCCTTTCATTTTTGGTGCTGCCAAGTCTTGATAATTCTGCACCTCGTCAGCTTTCACCGTCCCCTTGTTATAGACAATCACGCGGGCACGTGTCGAAAACGAGTACCAATCCTTGGTACGCAAATTGGCAGGAATACGCGCATCCAGTATTTGCGAAGTAATTGGTGTGAATAGATTTAATTCATCCGCCTTGGCCAGACGTGATGCATCCACTGTCAAAAAAATGTCGGCTGGGCTGTGCGCGCCCTCATTTTTGATCCGCTCCAGCAACTCGTTCTCACCTGCTTCGATGCGATTGATCTTGATCCCAGTCTGCTTGGTAAAATTACTGTAAAGCGCCTCATCCGTCTGATAATGACGGGCAGAATACAGGTTCAATACTTTTTCTTGGGCCTGTGCCATGCTTGCAAAAGAGCCGAATAAGACGGCAACAGTCACTGCGATTTTCAAAGGTTTCATGAACGTCATCTTAAAAGTTGGAGGTGGAAGCCATGCTAGCAAAACTTCCATTTATTAACAATCATTCTCATTCAATGAGCGCAGGAAACGTCACATAAATCCAGCAGAAACAAAAACTTACGGCGTTTTGCGGGAAAAGTGTCGTTGAAAAAGGCAGGGACAGCCCAACTAAATGGGCAATCAGATTTTGGCTGCAATGAGCTTAGCCAGTTTTGCAATCCCTTCGCGGATTTTCTCTGGCGGCACCGTGACAAAGCTTAAACGCAAGGTGTTGTGTTCCGGCTCATTCGCATAGAACGGCGCGCCCGGCACAAAGGCGACATTTTGCGCAATTGCCTCTTCCAGCAATTGCATACCGTTGAGTTGCGGCGGCAAGGTGACCCAGATAAACATGCCACCTTCGGGCTTGTTCCATTTAACACCAGCGGGGAAAAATTCTTCCAGCGCATCCAACATCACCTGGCACTGATTTGCGTACAGCGTGCGTATAGATGGGATATGTTGATCTAAAAAACCATCTTTAATGGTCTCGTACACCACCATCTGCGTCAGCTGTGAGGTATGCAGATCGGCTGCCTGTTTAGCTTGTTCCAGCTTGCGCACCAAGGCTGTGGGTGCAACCACGTAACCAAGGCGAATCCCTGGCGTCAGCACCTTGGAGAAGGAGCCTAGATAAATCACGCCATGCGGATTCATCGTCAACATTTTCGGCAAAGGCTCACCACGGTAACTGAGTGCACCATACGGGTCATCTTCAATTAGCGGTAGACCGAGACGTGCGCAGGTTTCCACCAGCGCGATACGGCGCTCGACTGACATCGTGCGGCCAGTTGGGTTTTGAAAATTTGGTAGTGCATACAACAAGCGTGCACCATCAGCGATTTGTTCCACTTCTTCGGGCAACACACCGTGCTGGTCGGTAGGTACCGAAACAAACTGCGGTTGATAGACTGAAAACGCCTGCAACGCACCCAAATAACTAGGCGTCTCAACCAATACTTTGCTGTGCTCCTCGATCAATACTTTGCCGATCAAATCCAGCGCTTGCTGTGAGCCCGACACCATCAATACCTGATCCGGCGTAATCGTCACACCTGGTATCGACAGCGAATTGGCGATCCATTCGCGCAACGGCGCATAGCCATCGGTCGGGCCGTATTGCAACGCGACCTTGCCTTGATGAGATAAAACGGTATCGAAGGCGGCTTTCATCTCTTCAACCGGAAAAGTCAGCGGTGATGGCAAGCCGCCAGCGAAGGAGATAATTTCCGGACGCATCGTGATTTTTAAAATTTCACGGATGACCGAGCTTTGCAGCTGTTCTGCACGCTGCGAAAATTGCCAGTTGATCGGTCTTGGATTGTCGATTGTCATGATGCTGTCGGAGTGAAAGGTAAGGCGCGACATTAACTACTACGCGATATTAAGTACAACGTGATAAAGAGTACTACTTGAATTTACGTGCAGCGTGATGTGATCGATACGATGCAGAGTTAATCTATTTCTGCGATCAGTTCGATCTCAACACAGGCACCGAGCGGGATTTGCGCCACGCCAAATGCGGAACGCGCGTGTTTACCCTGCTCACCAAATATTTCACCAAACAAATCAGAGGCGCCGTTGGTCACCAAATGCTGCTCGGTGTAATCAGGCGTCGAGTTAACCAAGCTCATGACTTTGACGATACGCTTAACGCGATTGAGATCGCCGCCGCATGCTGCTTGCAACGTTGCGATCAAATCAATCGCTATTGCACGCGCCGCTTGTTTGCCTTCTTCCGTACTGAGATTTTTGCCGAGCTGACCGACCCACGGCTTGCCATCCTTCTTTGCGATATGACCGGACAAAAATACGGTATTGCCGGTCTGCGCAAACATCACATAGGACGCGGCCGGTGCCGACACAGTCGGTAATTCAATATTCAGGGCTTTCAGTTTTTCGTAAAAAGACATGGTTCACTCCAAAAAAACGTAGCAAAAAGTCATACGCACAAAAGGCCGCGCGAGACCGAAAAACACAGCGAAGCGTGGATTATCTCAAATCCAACGGCGCGTGCCGACAATTATTCCAAAGCGGTGATTCTGCTGATTACTCTAGTGAGGCTGCTTCTGACGTGGTGACGACGCAATTATCATCTGCCTGCCGAGCAGCACCGTAAAATCTAAAGACCATCATGATCGCGCAAAAACGTGTGTCTTGCTGTACAGGCATCAAATCGGACTCTGTCAGACTTGAAATCGGCCAGATCACCCCAACTTCCCGACAAAGGCTTTGAAAGCGGGATAGCGCTGGTGGAAACAACTCCGCAATGTTGTGTTTCAATAGCGCCCTCGGGCGACGTGTCACCGGCATCTCTTTCAAACTAGCTTAATATTAAATTTTTCGCATATTCAACAACGTCAACAACTCTGAGGACAAAATGGCCGCAACCGAACAAAAAAATCCGGAAAAACAGACCCTTGGCTTCCAGGCTGAAGTAAAGCAACTGCTACAACTAATGATTCACTCCTTGTACTCCAACAAGGAAATATTCCTGCGCGAACTGATCTCCAACGCCTCCGACGCCGCCGACAAGCTGCGTTTTGAAGCGATCGACAATAGCGCGCTGTTCGAGGATGATCCGGATCTCAAGATCACCGTCAGCTTCGACAAGGACGCACGTACGATCACGATTTCCGACAATGGCATCGGTATGTCGCGCGACGACGCCATCGAGCATCTTGGCACCATCGCCAAATCGGGCACCAAAGAATTCTTCTCAAAACTCTCCGGCGACCAGCAAAAAGATGCTGCATTGATCGGTCAGTTTGGTGTCGGCTTCTACTCTGGCTTTATCATCGCCGACCGCATCACAGTAGAAACCCGCCGCGCTGGCGCACCAGCCAATGAAGGCGTACGTTGGGAATCCGAAGGCGCTGGCGACTTCAGCATTGAGGCCATCGACAAGACGACGCGTGGTAGTGACATCACGCTGCATCTGCGCGAAGGCGAAGATGAGTTTCTCTCCGCATGGAAAATCAAATCCATCATCCGCAAATACTCGGACCACATCTCGCTGCCGATCATGATGGCGAAAGAAGAATGGGACGAAGAGAAAAAGGAGATGGCGACCAAAGACGAGCTGGAAACCGTCAACCAAGCCAGCGCACTGTGGGCGCGCAGCAAGAATGACATCACGCCCGAGCAATACACTGAGTTTTACAAGCACGTCTCGCATGACTTTGGCGATCCGCTGACCTACACGCACAATCGCGTCGAAGGTCGTAGCGAATACACGCAACTGCTGTACATCCCCGCCAAGGCGCCATTCGATATGTGGGACCGCAACAAGCGCGGCGGCATCAAGCTGTACGTTAAGCGCGTCTTTATCATGGATGACGCCGAACAATTGATGCCGGTGTATCTGCGCTTCGTCAAAGGTGTGATCGACTCTGCCGATCTGCCGCTCAACGTCTCACGTGAAATTTTGCAAGAGTCGCGCGACGTCAAAGTGATCCGCGAAGGCTCGACCAAGCGCGTGCTCAGCATGCTGGAAGAACTCGCCAACAGCGACGAGCAAGAGAAGAAAGACAAGTACGCCACCTTCTGGACCGAGTTCGGCCAAGCGTTTAAAGAAGGCATGGGCGAAGACGAAGCCAACAAAGAGCGCATCGCCAAACTGCTGCGCTTTGCCTCCACGCATAACGACAGCGATGCACAGAATGTCTCGCTCGCTGATTACGTCTCACGCATGAAAGAAGGCCAGACCAAGATCTTCTACGCCACTGCCGAGACTTATAACGCCGCCAAAAATAGTCCACATCTGGAAATCTTCCGCAAGAAAGGTATCGAAGTCCTGCTACTGACCGAGCGCGTCGATGAGTGGATGCTTTCCTTCCTCGACAAGTTCGAAGACAAGGAGCTCGCCTCTGTCGCCAAAGGCGATCTGGATCTCGGCCAACTAGAAGACGAAGCCGAGAAAAAACAGCACCAGGAAACCGAAGATCAGTACAAAGAACTGGTAGCCAAAATGCAAACAGCGTTGGCGGATAAGGCGAAAGAAGTACGCGTCACCTTCCGCCTCACCGATTCGCCAGCTTGCTTGGTCGCAGAAGAGAACGAGTTGTCAGGCAACCTGCTGCGCATGCTTAAGGCCGCCGGACAAGAAGCGCCAGACGCCAAACCGATTTTGGAAATCAATCCAGATCATCCACTGGTGCAGCGGCTGAAATACGAAGAAGCCAAATTCGACGACTGGTCGAATATCCTCTTTGATCAAGCCTTGCTGGCAGAAGGTGGCAACCTCAGCGATCCAGCCGGATTTGTAAAACGTTTGAATGAGATGTTGTTGGGGATGACAGGAAAATAATTCTATATTTTTAGAACTGAATTAAATAAGGCCCCGTTAGCGATAACGTGGCCTTATTTTTCTCTAGAAAAAGATCGAAATAATGGGTGGCCTATGATTGGAAAAACGCACTACTGTTGCAAGAAAGCAGCGAACTTGGCTTCGTCAGAATCAGCAGAAGGGCAATGACGATGTATGACGTAAATATCTTTTTGTAAAACATCCCCGTCAATACGCACGACACATAACTGGCGATTCAAAGCCTCATCAGCGACCGCGTCAGCTAATACCAACGAGATGCCAAGACCGGCCTTAACCGCATGTTTTACGGCTTCGGTACTGCCAAGTTGCATCGTTATATCGATACGCAAATCTCTCGCACCAAGCACTCTCTCAATGATTCGACCAGTCCCCGTCCCTTTCTCTCCACCGATCAGTTCAAGACCATTTAGTTCTTCGACTTGAACCGAAGATCGAGCAGCCCAAGAGTGGGATGTGGGAACGATCAATACCAGCTCTTCGGACCGCCAAATACTTGCAGTAAATCCCGGTCTATGATCCCACCATTCCATCACGGCGACATCAATCTCCAGTCTCTGCAATTTATTCGCAATACTCGCGTTGTCTGCAATAACGACATTTAGCTTGCAGCCACATTGACTCTGAAATTCTTTTAAATAGGGCTGCAATAAATAAATCCCGACATTAGAGCTTGCCCCAATTGTCAACGACGACCTGCGAAAAAGAGCGCTAGCCTTCATCGAAATATCGATCAACATCTGAGCGTAGGGCAGTAACGCTTGCCCCTCGGTGGTAAGTTTGCTGACTGCATTACTTCTATCAATCAATACGGCATTTACGGATCGCTCCAGCTGTTTGATATGTTGGGTTACAGCCGACTGCGAAAGCCCGCGGTGTTTGGCAGCTCCACGAAATCCGCCATGTTTCGCAACCGTCAGGAAGGTCTCCAACTTTTCTAAATCGATCACGCTGCTACTGATGCCTTAAGTGCTTCATTCAGTGCGCCGTCTGGCCGTTGTCCGGCGAGAGCCTGAAGAATACTGTTGGCAGCATATCGCTCGATTTCCAGTCGTACTTTTTTTACGCCAGAGCCCACATGCGGCGTGAAAAGTGTTTGCGTCCGATTGTCGAGCAAGGCTTGTGGCACTACCAAGGGACGATCCGAGCGTGCCCATTCTTCCATTTCAAATACATCGGCAGCATAGCCTGCCAAATGACCTTGATCCAAAGCTTCAACCACTGCATTTTCGTCAACGACAGAGCCACGCGATGTATTGAGAAGGTAGCTACCACGCTTCATTTTTGAAATTGCATGAGCGTCAATTAAATGGAAAGTATCAGAGGTCATAGGCAGCATCGGAACCACAAAATCGCTGCAAGTCAGCAATTCATCGAATGATACGTGCCGTGCGTTCCAAGCTTTTTCATCGACCGGGTTGAGCGCAACGTTATCGCAGTAAACGATGTCCATTTCAAATCCGGACAACCGTTTGGCAATGGCTTTTCCGACACGACCCATGCCGATTATTCCTACGGTGCTACCTGCTAAACCCGCACCATAAAGCTTTGGTCGCCATCCATGAAACATCCCGCTTCGCACATGCTCATCACCTGACATCACATTACGGGTCAATCCAAGCAAAAGACCTACGGTTAACTCGGCGGTTGGCACCGTCAGCAAGTCCGGCACGATGCCGAACCAAATGCCACGCTTTGTACATGCATCGACATCGAAATTGTCATAGCCTTTCAGTGCTGCAAATACAATCTTCAATTTTGGACAAGCAGCGAGAAAGTTATCGTCCACACTATCAGGCATGAATGCCATGATGGCATCTGCATCCTTTGAACGATAAAGTAATTCTTCACGAGAGAGCGTTTCCAGCGTGTCATTGGTCACGACTTCAGCAACAGCCGACAGCATTTCGACGATTTCTGAATGCACCCAATGCGTAATTACAATTTTAGGTTTCATCTTTAATTTACTTGAAGTGTTTACGAAGATAGCCGCTGAATCCATCGACCAGCGTTACCATGGAGAGAATGACGATAAGAATTGACGATACTTCCTGATACTGCATAATGCGCAATGAACCTATCAGCTCAAAACCAATTCCACCAGCACCAACCATACCCATCACGGTTGAAGCACGGAAGTTATATTCCCAGCGATAGATGGCGGTATCTGCCATTTGCGGCAGTACCTGCGGCAAAACACCATGAAAAATTACTTGCAGCGGACTGCACCCGGCAGCTCGAGCTGCTTCAATGGGTGCCTGATCGGTATGCTCAATTGCCTCAGCAAAAAATTTTGCAACCATACCTACCGAATGCAACGCCAACGCCAATACACCGGGTAACGCACCGAACCCAACTGCCGCAACAAAGATAATGCCCATAATTAGCTCGGGAATTGATCGCAGTCCATTCAGCAAGCTCCGGGCAAAGTAATACACAAACGGATGAGGTGATGTATTGCGCGCGGCAAAAAAACCCAATGGTACAGACAACATCACAGCAATCGACGTGCCCGCAATGCTCATGGCTAGCGTGTCCGCTAACGGCTTGATCCACGTAGGAAATTGAGAAAAGTTTGGCGGGAACATCTCCCCCACCAGGCTAATCAGGCTAGGTACGCCTTCCGCGAGACGCTCACCATTGAACAGATCGACGTAGTACCAGCAAAAAATGACGGCAGTAAAAACAGCAATGGCATAAATAAATGTCCGGTTCCAGCCCTGCCGATGCTGTGCCAGCACAACGTTGAATTCAGTTTGCATTAGATACCCAACTATTTAGAATGTGGAGAGGTCAAGCTTGAGCAGGCTGCCGAGGTTGCGAACAACGTCGTAGTCCTTGTCGGAAACCGGACCAAAACCATCTGCCTTGAATGGCTTCAGTACTTCCGGATCTTTCAATTCCAGAAACGCTGTACGAATTTTTTCTTTCAATTCAGGATTCAGGTTGGAACGCATAGTCCATGGGTATTGCGGAAATTGCTTCGATTCCGCAAGGATCTTCACCTTGTTGGGGTCGATCATGCCGCGCTTAACCAACGCCTCGAAGATCGGCTTACTCAAACCACCTGCTTGTGCGTGACCGTTTTGCACCGCCATGGCTACCGCATCATGCGCACCGACAAAATGTTCGCGGTATTGCGTACCCGCCATCAAGCCCCCTTCTGCCAGCATGGATTTAGGAATCAGATGACTTGATGTCGACGCTTTATCGCCATAGGCGACGTCTTTATTACCGATGTCAGCAATGCTTTTGATTTCCGCTGCGGTGTTGACAATCAATACGGCCTGATAAGTTGTGCTGCCCTTCTGCTTGAGAGCGGCAAACGGCTCGATATCACTTTTCTGCCGCGCGAGTACATAAGACAGCGGCCCGAAGTAAGCTAAATCGATCCGACCATGACGCATTGCTTCGATCATCGACGAATAATCGGTTGTCACGATCAACTCGATTTTCTTACCTAGCTGCTTTTCAAGATACAGCTCTAAAGGCTTGTTGTTTTTGATGATCGTAGATGCGTTTTCATCCGGTAGCAATGCTACTTTTAATGTCTTTGGATCAGGATTAGGTGCCGCAATTGCAGTGCCGGACAACAACGTGATTATTGAGAGCAGTAAAGCCGTGAATATTGATTTCATTGTCATTCCTTACATTGAGAAACTTAGGATTGGTGCGAACGGGAGGGTCGATTCTTCAGAAACATTAGATTGTTTAACTTCATACAGCGCTGCCAACACGTTCTCATTCAAATCGGCTGGCACTGCATCGAAAATCACTTTGCCGTGGGCGAGTCCAACGACTCGGTCTGCGTATTTGAGTGCAAGGTCAACTTGATGAAGACTGACCACTGCTGAAATGCCATCCTCTTTACAAATTTGACGAAGAATTTCAAGCACCTTCTCTGAAGTTGAGGGATCAAGACTGGCGACCGGTTCATCGGCCAATATCAACTTTGGCCTTTGCGTCAATGCCCTAGCAATACCAACGCGTTGTTGTTGGCCACCACTTAATTGATCCACTCGCGCAAGTGCTTTATCCAATAATCCGACGCGATCCAGCGCACGCAATCCGATGCGCTGTTCATCTTGCGATAACGGGAAAAGACTACGGAGCGTGGAATGATAGGCAAGGCGGCCCATCAGTACGTTTTGCAAAGCAGTGCGACGAGCGATCAATTGATGCTGTTGAAAGACCATGCCAGTTTGACGGCGGTGCTCCTGCAATGCACGTCTGTTTTTTAATAAGCCCAAGCCAGCGACATCAATCGTGCCAGCACTGGGCTGACACATCATATTGATGCACCGAAGCAGTGTCGACTTACCAGCGCCGGATGCCCCAAGCAACACGGTGAACTGTCCCTTGTGAAATTTTAGCGAAGTGGGCCGTAACGCATAAATGTCACCATAGCGCACGGATACATCATTAAGCTGAATCATGGCTAGCCCCTTTTGATTTCTATTCGCAATCAATCAAATTGATTGATTACGAATTCGAATGAGGCCATGCTAATACTCGATTATTACGAGCGAATTACAAAAATTGCGTGCACGATAAAATGAATTGCAACAGCATAAAGATCATCCCGAAGTCAAATTTTGGACGCGTGTAGGCAAAGCTGTCTCAAACATGAAAGAGTCGGTGTTTATTTTTATTGTGCAACTGTCGGGCCGCGATGACTCGTGCGCCTCGATCAAAAAACGCTCGTTACATTAATAACCAGCCTTACGCTGACTCAACTACCAAAGGAAAACACTTATGACGACAGGCACTGTAAAAATCCATCGCGTACTGCGTGCGCCGCCAGAACGCGTGTACCGCGCATTTCTGGATGCCGATGCAGTTGCGAAATGGTTACCGCCCTATGGATTTACCTGCAAGGTCCAACACATGGATGCCAAGGTAGGTGGTACTTTTAAAATGTCATTCACAAACTTTGCAGCGGGCAACGGCCATTCGTTTGGCGGCGAGTATTTGGAGTTGGTACCGCATAAACGGATTCGTTACACCGACAAGTTCGACGATCCCCACTTACCCGGCGAAATACAGGTAACGATAGATTTGAAGGATTTGTCTTGCGGCACCGAGCTCAACATTACGCAAGAAGGCATCCCTGCTGTGATACCGGTAGAGATGTGCTATCTCGGATGGCAGGAGTCGCTGATGCAACTTGCCAAGCTGGTTGAACCGGAGATTCCCGGTTGACGAAGTGATGACACCTTTCTCGTCTGTTACTCCATCAAAAAAGCCGCGTTCATGAGCGCGGCTTTTTCACGGTCTGAATAAAAAGATTAAGCCTTTAGTCCCTTCAGCAACACCTCCGCCGTCACTTCATTCAAATCAACGCCACGCTCTTTTGCCAATGCCTGCAATTGCTGCACCAAATCGCTATTAAGCTTGACCGCAAAAGGTATCAAACCCAGCGCCTGATCGCGTTTACGTTGCTCGCGTCGGTCGATGACGACGACGTTGTCGCCACCGAAATTTGCACCACCAGGCGCAGCCATCTTGCCCATTAGCTTCTTGGCGTCGCTCTTTGCCAGTCCTGTTTTTTTCATTTTTATGGCCTTGTTGATTTAAAGCGCTCATTGTACGCAGTGCGCAGATACTGATCGACACTTCAATACGCGAGAAAATAACATCGCGCGCTCTTTAAATGTTGATGACTAAACTACTAAAATTTTACTTCTCGTCTTGTAGACTTTCTCTGACGCGCCTTGATAGCGTTTCCATCGTAAAAGGCTTGGTTAGCAATTGCATGCCTGGTTGCAGCAAACCATTTCCAAAGACCGCATTTTCTGCATAACCAGTGATGAATAAGATTTTTAAGTCTGGGCGTACCCCGCGTCCGGCATCAGCCACTTGACGTCCGTTCAGGCCGCCGGGCAAACCAACATCGGTGATGAGTAAATCGATCTTTGTATTCGATTGCAGTATTTGCAGTGCGTCAGCGCCATTATCTGCTTCGATGGTGGCGTAACCGGCCTCATTCAACACCTCGACGATGAGGTTACGGATCGCGGCTTCATCATCAACGACCAGCACGACTTCGCCCATGCCGTTCGCGTTGACGACGTCTGCGGTGTTTTGTTCAGCGCGTTCTACCGACTCCGCATGAAAACGCGGGAGATAAATACACATCGTGGTGCCGTTACCAACTTCAGAATAAATACGGATTTGCCCACCGGATTGGCGCGCAAAACCATACACCATAGACAAGCCAAGGCCCGTGCCCTCGCCTAGTGGTTTGGTGGTAAAGAAGGGGTCAAAAGCACGTGCGATTACTTCGGGAGTCATACCGCCTCCGGTATCGCTCACACAGAGTGATACGTATTGTCCCGGCGCAAGATCTCTTTCGCCCGCCCATTGGTCATCCAACCATTTATTAGCCGTCTCTATCGTCAAGCGACCGCCATCGGGCATCGCGTCGCGTGCATTGATGCAGAGATTCAGAAGTGCGTTTTCCAGTTGTGAAGAATCGACCAAGATAGTCCACACTCCACCCGCGCCAATAACTTCAAGTTGTATCGACGGCCCTATCGTATGTCGTACCAGTTCTTCCATTCCGCTAATCAGACGATTGACATCAGTCGGTTTGGGGTCCAACGTTTGACGTCTTGAAAATGCAAGCAAGCGATGCGTTAACGCCGCAGCGCGGTTGACAGAGGACAAGGCAACCTTCACATAGCGTTCCATTCCATCTGTTCTTCCCTGTGCCAGTTTTACACGCATCAAATCAAGACTGCCCATAATCCCAGCCAGCAAATTATTGAAGTCGTGCGCCAAGCCACCGGTAAGCTGTCCGACCGCCTCCATCTTTTGGGAATGCCTCAAGGCCTCTTCTGCAACCATCAACTGACTCGTGCGTGTAATTACTTCGGCCTCTAGATTTTCGTTGATTTTGCGCAGTTGCAAATCACTTTCACGCAAAGCCATTTCGCTATTCAAGCGACCCGTCGCCGTCTTAATACGCTCAGAAAATTCGTTAATAAGCGCGAGATCTTCTGACGACCAATTTCGCTTTTCGGCATGATTGATGTAGAGCACGGCAATCAAACGATTCTGTTCAATGATTGGGACATTTACAAACGAAGCGACACTAAGCTCCTTGAGCGAGCTTGCTGCATTACGCGTGCGTTCATCATTTTCGACGTCATCGATGGCAATAAAATTTCCGCGTTTCAGATCGTCGATAAAAGAGCCAAAATCGTGCAAATTAAGCGACTTTGGCAGGCCACTTACATCTGGTGCGTTCCATTCTTTATCTACATAAAACGCGCCTGTCTGCTCGTTGATGACGCCGTACCCGACGCGACTGACGCCAAATACTTGACCAAGAATTTCAGTCGCTGCAAATGCAATCTCTCCGGCATCTTTCGTATCGCGAATAATGTCAGTTAACTTGACCAAGGCATCACGCCTTGCTTCTGCCTGCGTACGTTCGGTCACATCACGCGTGGTACCGGCTACTGCCTCCACCTCGCCATCTGGTCCCAGAATCGGCACCAGAATATAGTCATAAATACGGGGGCCGAAAGCACCATGAAACGGCACTTCACCATGCACCGGCAACTTGCTGGCGCGCACTTGCTCAATTTCCCGATCATGCATCTCTGCATGCCACGGTTCATAACCCAGCTCAAGACAGTTCTTACCAATCGCTTCGTCCCAAGATTTACCCCACATTTCTAGCAGTACTTCATTTGCATATACAAAACGATGATTGAGATCCCATACATACGCAAAATCAGGCGTATGCGATAAGAACGTTTCGTACAACCTGCGACGCTGCTCGGATTCAGCAGTGAGGCACTCTAGTTCTTCTCGAATTAATTTTTGATCGTGGATGTCGGTCGAAGTACCAAACCAGCGAACGACAGGCCCTGTCGCTGTGTCACGATGCGGTTCTGCACGCGCAAGGAACCAACGATAAGTGCCGGTTTTGGATCGTATCCTGTGCTCAACAACAAAGGTACGGCCTCCCTGCGCCGCAGCGAGCCATGCGTCTGTGGTTGTCTGCTGATCGTCTGGATGAACAAAATGTTGGGCAATCAACTGCTGCAGGGTGCCATCCGGAAGATCACCGCTGTAGTCTATCCATTGTTGATTGAAAAATTCAATTTTTCCTTCAGCATCTGCAATCCACACTATTTGTGGAATCGCGTTTGCCATCAGACGAAAACGGCTCTCGCTTTCTCTTAATTTTTCTTCTGCTCGGATGCGTTCGGTGGCATCCCTAAAATAAATCGACATGCTGTCGACGGCCGGATAGCAGCGCACCTCATACCAACGATCATGATCAGGATAATAGGATGTAAAGGATTCAGATTCTTGGTCGCGAACCACTCTGCGATACACATTCTCGAACTCGCTGCCGGCCAGACCCGGACAGGCATCCCATAAAGAAACGCTCAGCAGCTCGCCTGCCTGAAACCCCATTAGGGTATTTGCTTGTTGATTAACGTAGGTGAAATGCCAATCGAGATCGACACAAAAGAAGGCGTCGGTAATACTCTCAAGAATAGCGTCAACGGTAGGATGCGTTATCTGGTTTTGCGTCATATTCGACATACCTAATATCAACAAGAAATATCGGTTTTAAATACCGCCAGCTTCTAGATTACTGATTCGTAGCTATCGAGATATATTCACCCACTTTTAGTAATGCAGTGGTCTAAAAAAAAGAACTGCTACCAATACGGTTACATGCACATTGCACGACCAAGATTTACTTCGTTTGTTGCAACGTAGGCGAATCGAGAAAAGGTCGCGCATCTATCGGAATATCAATAATAAAAGTCGTGCCACTACCGGCAGAACTATCGTTGACGATACTGCCGCCATGGCTCTCTGCCACGCTGCGCACAAATGGCAAACCTAATCCCCACCCTTGCTCATTTTCTTCATTGGCAATCTTTGCGCGCTCAAACACCTGAAAGATAGACTCAAGTTGATCCGGCGGAATCGGGACCCCTTCGTTATGTACCGCAATCAATACCCGTCCGTGGTAATGATCAATCTTGATCGTGATTGGTGTTTTTTTATCGCCATATTTCAAGGCATTGCCAATCAAGTTTTCTAGCGCGCGTAGTAAAGCATCACGACTCCACCATCCCACTACCCCGTCACCCACTACCTCAAAACGTGAACCGTAAATTTCGAAAGATTCATCACGTAGCTGCTGAATGACCTCCATCAGATCGAAATTAGTCAAATGCAGTTTCAGGCGCCGTCCTTGCTCAAACACCACGGTATCCAACAATTCACGGATCATCCTATCCATCCGGCCGACGTTCTGTTTTATCTTCCCCGATATCTCAACGATTGCTTGTGGATCGGTGGTTCTTGCGATACGTTCTGCAAACATCTGCACCGCACTCAAAGGGCTTCTCAGGTCGTGCGCCAATGTCGCGACGAAGCGTTCGCGAAACGCACTTTGCACCAAAGCAAATGCGGTTGCTGACTCTTTGATGGTGGCATCCAACGTTAAATTAATGACGCGCATATCTGCTTCGGTCAAACGTAAGCCATTTTCTGCCAACACGTCAAAGATGACCTCACGCAAAACTTGGTACTCGGTAATTACCGTCGTCAAATCGTAATTGGTTAAGCGCGCGCGTTCATTGCCATGTTCGGAGGCAACGGTGGTACCTAACACGCCGCTACCTGTACCAGCGTGATCGGGCGTTAACGCCTCAGCGATATTGGCGTACACCACCGGCATCGTATTGATCAAAATTGGTTCAGAAAGCACCGCCGCTTTCGATATGGTAGCGCGCATGCGTTTTTCCCATTCACTGAGCACGAGATCGCGCAACTCAAGCATTTTTAATGAGGTTGGCGAAAGCTCGACGCAATTGGTGTTCTTGAGATTCTCTTCGTTGTTGCTGGTCATGGCGGCTGGGACTTACTTTTTTAATCTGAACTATACAGAATACACGGCCTGCGACTTTTGGGAGCGTTGCGCGATTGAAAGTCTGTACTGGTTGGACAAAAAGCGACATAAGTAAAATCCAGCTTGTGGCCATCAATAACATCAGTAATTAAAAGTAAAAGTGCGTTAAACGCTAGCGTCGTTGAACGCACAATTTCTCGATCTAAAAATAAATAGAATCTCAACTTTACCGCACCAATACGTTAAAACTCCTACACCACCCGGCCACCATGTCTGACTTGCATATCTGGCAAATTGATCTAAGCTGAAGAACCCTACCAAGGAGGCAATCATGCTTAAAAAACATCATTCACAAGCCGTTCTTCCACCCGCAGCCGATGCCGTAGAAGCAATTGATGTAGGACAAACATCAAACATCTACCCCCATGCTACTGATAGGCAAGCCGTGCATGATGCGTATGAACGCGGCAACGAAGCAGCAGCAGAAAAAAACGAGCCACCATTTGACAATCGAGTCGGCTTTGCCACGCCACCGATTGGGCACGAGCGCTAATTTAGAAACTGATCCAGGCTCTTTAAAGATCACCGCGATGACGTTTACATCATCGCGGGCCACTTGCTACAACTCCACTTATTCCTTACGCTACGCAAGACACATAGCGTCTTATCTGCCCTGCCATCAGCGCTAGCAGTATTCGTTATCGTCCGCATTCTCTTGAAGGTATCAACACATGGTCGCAATCGTCGCTCTTCGCTGGGTGAGCTAAAATGTTCCGACCAATAAATAAGGAAAAAAATGGCTGTAGGCAATCAACCGCATTCACTCTCTTCTACTAGCGCCCAGTTGACAGGCGCAGATGTTTCTGAATTTTTTGAGGGTAGTCCGGTACCAACCTTCGCTATCAACGACCAGCACATCATCACGCACTGGAACCGGGCTTGCGAGCTCATTAGTGGTTTAACTACCGCTGAAATGGTGGGCACGCGCGATCATTGGCGTCTACTGTATTCGCACGATCGACCATTACTAGTTGATTTGATTGTGTCTGGCACGATTGAGCAAAAAATCGAAGAGCTCTATCGCAACAAGCCGCGCAGCTCCAGTGCGGTTAAAGGCACTTACCTCATTGAAGATTACTTTCCTAATCTTGGTGAAAACGGACGTTGGCTCTCGTTTTCGGCATCGGCATTGCGTAATGCCGAAGGCAAGATCATCGGCGCGATTGAGGTGCTGCAAGACATCACACAACAAAAAACCGCTGAGCTGGCCTTGAAGGCTGCGCATGACGACCTTGAGCAACAGGTAGAAGCACGCACGGTTGAACTCAAAAAAACGAATGCCAATTTGGCCGACGTTAACAAGAGACTAAAAACCAGTTTTCTGACCACGATCAAGATTTTTTCTAATCTGATCGAGATGCGCGCCAATAGCATGGCAGGCCACTCGCGTCGTGTGGCCGATCTAGCGCGTCGCATTGCAGTACGTATGGATCTGGATTTTAATGATACGCAGGATGTCTTCATTGCCGGTTTGTTGCATAACATTGGCAAGATCGGCTTCTCGGACGAACTGTTGGCGACCGCAGTAAGCCAAATGAACAGCGACACGCTCAGCACCTATCAAAAATTTCCGGTGCACGGAGAAAAATTGTTGATGCCTTTGGAAGATATGACGTCAATCGCCCGTCTCATCCGTTCTCAGCAAGAACGCCACGATGGCGCTGGCTATCCTGACCATCTGCGCGGCGACGCAATCCCAGTCGGCGCGCGCATTTTGGCGATCGCCAGTGATTACGAAAATCTCCAAAACGGTACTTTGTTACAGCGAAAACTGCGTGAGGACGAAGCCTTGAATCTGGTACTACGCGGTGAAGGGAAACGTTATGAAAAGGCGGTTCTCACCGCCTTCCATGAAGTAATCAACGGCATTAGCAATCCAGACGATGAAAAACACGTGGAACTGTTTACCTCCCAACTTAAGCCGGGCATGGTGATCGCGCGCGACTTAATTGGTCAGGATAATTTCTTGTTACTGTCAGCCGACCATGTTTTAGACGAGAGACTAATCGACAAAATTATTACGTTTGAGCGCAGTTGGGGGGTTCGAATGAAACTCTGGGTAAAAGCGCAATCGGAAGAAGAGCTAGCTGCCAGCTAAGCCTCGTCTCTCCCATGCACATTTAAAGTGCATGTCAAAAATACATGTTTTTTGCAACGTTCACTTTTCAGCCGCCCTGCTGGCTTGCGATTCATCGTTTTCGCAATCAAAAATATAAGCGTTTCTGATGCAATCAATACACCACATAAATTGCTTTAAGGAACTAAAATAGGGTTGGTTAAAGATAGCAGGCCAAAGAACGAGTAAAGATATGTTGAAAAAAATTGATGTCGATCAGGTGCGTATCGGCATGTATATCCAGAAGCTTTGCAGTACATGGGACGACTCGCCCTTTTGGCGCACTTCTTTGATGCTGGAGAAGCAACAGCATTTGCATGACCTGCAAGCCAGCACGGTAAAAGAAGTCTGGATCGATACCGACAAAGGTCTGGATGTCATCGCCTCTCAAAAAATTGCCGCCTCCACCCCTGAGGTGACACAGAAAGCAACCTCAAACGTCCCTACAGCACCGCGTCGCACCGCCTTTAGCGATGAGATGACAGAAGCAAAAAATATCTGCGCAAAAGGCAAAAAAGCAGTCACCACGATGTTTCAGGAAGCCCGTATGGGCAAGGCATTGAATACCGAGCAAGCGGCGGCGCTAGTCGACGAAATTTCGGCCTCGGTGATGCGTAATCCAGATGCCTTGATCGGTCTGGCGCGATTGAAAAACAAGGACGATTACACTTATATGCACTCGGTGGCGGTGTGCGCCTTGATGATTGCGCTTGCAAAAAAATTGAGGCTCGACGCTCCGCAAATCCGCGATGCCGGTATGGCCGGCCTGCTACACGACATCGGCAAAATGGCGATCCCGCAAGAGATTCTAGACAAACCGGGCAAATTGACCGACGCAGAATTTATGATCGTCAAGGCGCATCCAACGCAAGGTCACGAAATACTATTGGCGGGTGCAAACGTTACTGAAGGCGCGCTGGAAGTTTGCTTGCATCACCACGAACGCATGGACGGCACTGGTTATCCACATCAGTTAAAAGGTGAACAAATCAGTTTGTTAGCACGCATGGGCGCAGTCTGCGATGTGTATGATGCCATTACCTCAAATCGCGCCTACAAGGCCGGCTGGGAACCGGCCGAATCATTGCGCAAAATGGCGGAATGGAGCGGCCCACATTTTGATCCGGTTATTTTCCAGGCATTTGTAAAATGCCTGGGTATCTACCCGACGGGCTCGCTGGTCAAACTCAAATCGGGCCGGGTCGGCGTCGTCACTGAACAATGCGAACAATCTTTGCTGACGCCTAAAGTAAAAGTATTCTTCTCGCTCAAATCCAACACCTACATCACACCCGAGATGATTGATCTTGCTAGGGCCGATGCGCATGACAGCATCCACGAATTAGGCGATGCTGAAAAACTAGGACTTAAAAACGTACACACGATGTGGAGCGCCTGACGACAGAGCAAGCGGACGGTGTGAAAGATACGACGAAAAACAAGATCGCTTTCGCTAAGTTAATAGGGAAAGCGATCGACTAAAACTAAGCAGCCCAGTCTTGCTAGACTAAAGCAGAAAACTGCAATAGGCAGCATTTAACACTGCCCCTAAATTAGCCGACTATTCTTTTAGTTTTTCATCTTCCTGCTTGGCATCTTCCATTGCCTCCGGCTCCAGCTCTTCGGCAGAGCGATTGAGATGCACAAATAATCCCCATGCAACGAGTAGCAGCCCAGTTGCCGCAATCAGGCTGGCCGCATAAATCAACTGCTCTGGTTCTTCATGCAAGGCCTTGAAGGTGGCAACCAACCCTTCAATTGCCAGCGCCACAATCACAACCACAAAAAACCGCGACAAAAACCGTCGCACGCGCGTCGGAGCACTGATATCAGCATTGCGTACGACTTCTTCTTCGAAAATAGTTTCAGCAATCTGTAGAGCAACTACTGCCGCCGCCAATAAACCAACAGCCTCGATAATGGTTTGTGCAGAAACTTGATCCAGCCCCTCAAAAAAAGCAACGCCACCCATGCGCGCAGCAATCACAATCAGCATCAGCGCACCGCAGGCAAACAACAATCCCATCAACCCATGAACAACGCGAAACGTTAACGTAATAGCCTTCATGCTTTTCTCCCTGTTGGGTTATTTTTATTCACCACCGGTTACGTCCAATAAGTACTTGTTGTATAAGAAGCGTGGTCTGCCACCGACTAAGGCAACTGCTATTGGCGATAGCATAATGCTCTTGTAGAAATAGAAGTCCCATCTATGCTTTGTCCTTGCAGAACGACAGACGTTCCCTGCTACAAACCGAATACCTGGATTAAAATGCGCTATGCCTCCACTAGAATCATGCACCTTGCTTGCCGGATTTGCGCCGGTTATTGATGCCGATACACACGTTCTTATCCTCGGCAGCTTTCCAGGTAAAGCATCACTCGATGCGCAACAATACTATGCCCATCCGCGTAATCAATTCTGGCGTCTGATTTCGGCAATCATTGCAGAAGACATTACGTCGCTGGCCTACGATGAAAAACTCGTAACAATGTTGCAACATCGAATCGGTTTGTGGGATGTGATCGCCGCCTGCGAGAGAGAAGGCAGCCTCGATAGCGCCATCCGTCAGGCGCAAAGCAACGATTTCACCCAACTCAAAAAACGTTGCCCCAAGCTGCGCCTGATCGCTTTCAACGGCAAAACTTCAGCAAAATACCAAACGCTGTTTGCTGCCGCAGGCTTTGCAACATTGGTGTTGCCATCATCGTCTCCGGCCTACGCATCAATGACGTTTGAACAGAAGCTGACGCTGTGGCGCGGCATCTCAGCGATCGATGTTTGATGCACGCTTGATCACCTCTCCTTTTATCATCCTGTTGCGACCGCTTGATTCAGCATCGCAATCACCTTTACGTTGATCAAACAGATTTTGGCGTTGATCTATCGCGCCGCTTCCAGTTCAGAATTTCTGGCATATCTTCACCATAGCGACAAATGTAGTCGGTATGCGCGGTCAATTTTTCACGCACGAATTGCGTCACCTGCGCCGCCTGATCCTGCAACCCCGGTAGTCGCGACAACGCGTTTTCAACCAAATGGAAACGATCCATCTCATTTAACACCACCATATCGAACGGTGTGGTGGTGGTGCCTTCTTCCTTGTAACCATGGACGTGGAAGTTGCGGTGATTGGTGCGACGATATGTGAGCCTATGGATTAATGCCGGATAGCCGTGATACGCAAAGATGACAGGTTTGTCGATCGTAAATAGTCGATCGAACTCATCATCGCTCAAACCATGCGGGTGATCGACCGCTGATTGCAGCTTCATCAGATCAACGACGTTGATCACCCTAATATTCAATGCTGGGAAAAAACCCATCAGCAATTCTGCCGCTGCAAGAATCTCCATCGTCGGTACATCACCAGCGCACGCCAAAATTACATCAGGCTCGCCACCATTATCAGTGCCAGCCCAATCCCATACGCCGATGCCGGCGCGGCAATGCGCAATCGCTGACGGCATATCGAGCCATTGCCATTCTGGCTGCTTGCCAGCGACGATCACGTTGACGTAATTTCGACTGCGCAAGCAATGATCGGTCACCGCCAACAAGGTATTCGCATCCGGCGGTAAGTACACGCGTATCACTTCGGCTTTTTTATTGATGACGTGGTCGATAAAGCCTGGGTCTTGATGGCTAGAACCGTTATGATCCTGCCGCCAGACGTGCGATGTCAGTAGATAGTTCAGAGACGCCACCGGTTTGCGCCACGCCAATTGATTGGCGCTCTTCAACCACTTGGCGTGCTGGTTGAACATTGAATCGATAATGTGAATAAACGCCTCATAGCAGGAAAACATACCGTGTCGTCCGGTTAGTAAATAACCTTCTAACCAGCCCTCGCATTGATGCTCACTCAACATTTCCATCACGCGACCATCAGGTGCGACATGTTCATCTGTGGTGAGGATTTGTGCAGTCGAGCAGCGGTCAGTCACTTCAAACAAGGCGGCCCAGCGATTAGAAGCCGTTTCATCTGGACTAAAGACGCGGAAATTGTGCATATTCAGTTTCATTACGTCGCGGATAAACTCCCCCTGTACGCGGGTTGCTTCCGCAAGCACGCCGCCCGGTTGCTGCACGTCGACGGCGTAATCACGGAAATCAGGCATCACCAGATCTTGCAGTAAAAGACCACCGTTGGCATGCGGGTTAGCGCTCATTCTGCGCTCTCCCTTGGGAGCTAACGCTGCAATTTCTTCTAGCAACTTGCCATCTGCATCAAACAATTCTTCCGGCCGATAACTCTTCATCCACTGCTCAAGAATTTCGATGTGGCCGTCCTTCTTCATATTGGCTAAAGGTACCTGATGTGAACGGAATGTCCCCTCAACTTCTAGGCCGTCAATGATATCGGGACAAGTCCACCCTTTAGGCGAGCGCAAAATAACCATTGGCCAACTAGGTTCTGTGTAGCCACTGGTGCGCGCGCAATGTTGAATATGTTGAATTTCTGCCAGCACGGTGTCCAGTGTCGCCGCCATCAATTGGTGCATATGCGCTGGATCGTCGCCTTCGACAAAATAAGGCGTGTAGCCGTAACCGCGGAATAATGCGTCCAACTCAGCAGTTGGGATCCGTGCCAACACGGTAGGGCCAGCGATCTTGTAGCCATTCAAATGCAAGATCGGCAGCACCGCCCCATCGCGAATTGGATTTAAAAATTTATTCGAGTGCCAGCTGGTAGCCAACGGGCCACTTTCTGCTTCGCCGTCGCCAACCACGCAGGCGACAATCAGATCGGGATTATCAAATGCCGCCCCAAATGCATGGGACAGTGAATAACCCAACTCACCACCTTCGTGGATAGACCCCGGGGTTTCTGGCGCGACATGGCTTGGAATACCACCAGGAAAAGAGAACTGTTTAAACAAGCGCATCATCCCCGCTTCGTCCTGCGAAATGTTTGGATACACTTCGCTATACGTGCCCTCAAGGTAAGTATTAGCGACAACACCAGGACCGCCATGACCGGGGCCAGCGATGTAAATCATATCCAGATCGTTATCGCTGATTATTCGGTTCAAATGCACGTAGATAAAATTTAATCCCGGCGTGGTTCCCCAGTGCCCGAGCAGGCGACGTTTGACATGATCCAGCGTCAGCTTTTCTTTCAACAGGGGATTGTCGTATAAATAAATTTGACCTATCGACAGATAGTTTGTCGCGCGCCAATAGGCGTCGATCTTGTTCAATAATTCAGGATTCAATGGTGCTACTTTGAGTTGCGTGTTCATTTATTGATCCTCGGTGAGCAGTGTGGCGACGTTAAAAGTGGCTTGCGCAATAATTTGTTCCTCATCAGTACGAATCACACGCACCGCGACCTGGCTAGTCGATGAAGAGATCAACGCGGCGTTGTTGTCATTGGCTTGAGGGTCTAGCGTGATGTCCATAAAACCGAGGCCAGCACAGATGCGGCTACGAATTTGAGGCAGGTTCTCACCTATACCACCGGTAAATACCAAGGTATCGATGCCCTCCATTACCCCTATCAATGCGCATAGCCATTTTTTTGCTTGATAACAGAACATCGCAATCGCCTCGGCAGCTCGATGATCAGTCGCTTCTTGTGCTAACAACTCACGCATGTCAGAACTGATTTCCGAAACACCCAATAAACCAGATTCATGATTGACCATGTAATGAAATTGTTGGGGCGTCATCAACTCCTGTTTTGAAAAATAAAACGCCAGTCCAGGATCAAGATCACCCGATCGGCTCCCCATCATAACGCCGCCGCAGGGGCTAAAGCTCATGCTGGTATCGATACTGTTACCGTCTTTCACCGCGGTCAAACTAGCGCCGTTACCCAAATGCGCAATGATGACGCGTCCTCGGGACGCCGAATCTGTTTGTGCCGTCGTCAGTTGCTGCATTACATAGGTGCAAGACAAGCCGTGAAATCCGTAGCGTTGTACTCCCTGCTCATGAAAACGACGCGGTAGCGGTAACCGCCTAGCGACTTCCGGCATGTTGGCGTGAAAGCTCGTGTCAAAACAAGCGATCTGCAGCAAATCAGGAAAATCACTGCGGATCGCATCGATTAACCTTAACTCTTGCGGCAAATGCTCAGGATCAAAGGCGCTGGCATCGCGTAACTGTTGCAATAGCTGGGGGGTAATGATCTGCGGCTGCCGTTGCTGTCCACCGCCGTGTACGATCCTGTGCCCGACCGCCAACAAAGGACGCTGTTGCAAGCGCTCGCTGATCCAAGCGGTTAATTGTTGAATCGCTTGCAAATAAGAGGTTGCATCTGATTTTCTGTCGATCTGATCATCCGCGTGCAAGCCTTGCATCACAAAACGGCTGCTCGGCAAGCCTATGCCATCTATTTTTCCGGATAGGAGCTGGATGCGCTGCTCTCCAAACTCATACAGCGCAAATTTAATACTGGAAGAACCTCCGTTGATAGCGAGGACGCAAGGCATGTCACTGGTCATGTCAATCTTCCTGTGCAATAGCGCCAGATGCTGGCGAACCGTTTGATTGTGCGCCAGATCGGCTAAGCATTCTTTGATTAGTATCAAATTAAGTTGTCACCAAGGTGTGGCATTACTTTTGTCCTAACGTTCAATATAGAATCAGCTATCTTTCCGACTTGCCAAAAACCAAGGAAACCTTGGTGATTTAACCTACAACCAGTAAAAGACATTGGTCGGCTAACGCGACCACGGCATGCGGACGCGGTATGATGCGTTAGGAAAAATTCACTCATTCATTTCATGCTGATCAAACGCAAATCTATCGAAGCTGACGCCAATCTCAAAAGCGGTCCACGCAAATCGTCAAAAGGTACAACCGCCCCTACCGCCAAACCTGCACGCAAACCCAAATTTGCACCAGTCACACTGTCCGAACAATTCGGCATCCGCTATCTGCATTTTGGAACGGAGTGGGTACAGGGAGCGATGCGCGTCAGCAAACCTAACTGGATAGAGTTGGAGTACGCACAGCAAATGATGGCGTGGATGCTTTTCAATGCCAACCCGCAACATATCGTGCAACTTGGCTTAGGCACCGGTGCGTTGACCAAGTTTAGTTACAAGACCTTTCCGCAAGCACAGGTTACGGCAGTCGATCTCAATCCCTCGGTGATTCAAATTTGCACCACCATGTTTAAGCTGCCAGAAAATGACGACCGTTTACATGTACTGGAGATGGATGCGCTGGAATATGTCAACGATAGTGTCAATCACGGTCGCTTCGACGCCATGCAGGTTGATTTATACGACGCCACTGCGCGCGGCCCCGTACTGGATACCCCCGAGTTTTATCAGGCGTGCGCAAATTGCCTGACAGCAGACGGCATCATGACGGTCAACTTGTTTGGCGATCATCCCAGCTATGCGAAAAATTTGAGCGCCATGCACTACGCTTTCGATACCGTCATTTCGCTACCCGAAGTGCATGAAGGTAATGTGGTCGCGATTGCTTTCAACCGCAGCCCAACCATCGATATCGCCGCATTATATGAGCGCGCCGCTGAAATCACTGCCGCCACACGTATGCCGGCAAAATCGTGGGTGAATGGCATCAAGGCATGGCAGGCGCAGCAATAACAAACTGCGTCGTGTTAGGATCAAATTTTAGCCTTACTTTCAGTAATAATTTTTTACTGTGCTGTTGCTGCGATGTGCTAGCTTGATGCTAATCTAATGCTGGTTTTCGTATGTTTTTTGCTTTCTTTATAGCCTACTGATCGGATCTCGACGCCATGTCAACCGCTTCCGTCGCAGCCACTGCCGCGAACAAACCTGTCATTAAAAGACTGGATCTTCAACAGATTTTTTCTTGGTTGCTGGCAGATGAGTTGGTCACCAAGGACGATGTCAAAAAGCTCTACAATCAAGCGCAAGCAATCTACAAAAATGCACCGACCACGATGCATCCGCTGGTCGCGGTTGCGCAATGCAAGCTGGTATCTGCCGATGTTGCGCAACGTCAACTGACATTAGATTGGCTGACCGAATGGCTGGCCGGAAAAGTGAAGCTGCCCTTCTTCCGTATTGATCCACTCAAGATTGATTTTGCCCGCGTCGCCGATGTGATGTCGGCTTCGTATGCGGCACGCTTCCAGATTCTACCGATTGAGTTAACACCAAGTGAACTGGTCGTTGCTACCACCGAGCCTTTTGCGATCGAGTGGGCCGACGAAATTGCCAAGCTCACGCGACGCAATGTCAAACTCGTGATCACCAATCCGCTCGATGTGGCGCAATACACGACGCAGTTTTTTGCGTTGGCTAAATCGATTAAGGGCGCCAAAAAACTCAATGGTCGCGATCTCGAATTGCGCAATAACTTTGAGCAGTTGGTTGAACTCGGCAACAGCAGTAAACAAGTTGATGCCAACGATCAACACATCATCAATATCGTCGATTGGCTATGGCAATACGCGTTTGAGCAACGTGCGTCTGATATTCATCTGGAACCCAAGCGTGAATTTTGCGCAATCCGTTTCCGTATCGATGGCGTACTGCATCAGGTCTATCAAGTACCAGCCGTGGTGATGATCGCAATGACCGCGCGCATCAAATTACTCGGCCGCATGGACGTGATCGAAAAGCGCAGGCCGCAAGATGGTCGCATCAAGACGCGCACCAACAATGGACAGGAAGTTGAGCTGCGGCTGGCAACCATGCCAACCGCTTTCGGTGAAAAACTGGTGATGCGGATTTTCGATCCGGATGTCGTGGTCAAATCCTTGCCTGAACTTGGCTTTCCACCTGACGATGCAGCACGCTGGGACAGCCTGACTGCTCGTCCTCACGGCATCATTCTGGTAACTGGCCCGACTGGTTCCGGCAAGACCACCACGCTGTACACGACGTTGAAGGCACTGGCGACGAGCGAAGTCAATGTCTGCACAGTCGAAGACCCAATTGAAATGGTTGAGCCGGCCTTTAATCAAATGCAGGTACAGCACGGCATCGATCTATCGTTTGCTGACGGCGTGCGCTCGCTGATGCGGCAAGATCCAGACATCATCATGATCGGTGAGATCCGCGATCTGGAAACTGCCGAGATGGCAATTCAAGCGGCACTCACCGGCCATCTAGTTCTTTCTACTTTGCACACCAACGACGCGCCGTCGGCGGTTATGCGTTTGCTAGAACTTGGTGTGCCCTACTATTTGCTGGAATCGACTCTTATCGGCATCATGGCGCAACGTCTAACACGTACGCTATGCGTGAAATGCAAATCGCCAGACGGTGAAATGCTGGATGAAGTGTGGAAAAGTTTGACGGAAGGTTGGAAACTGCCAAAACCAGCCACCATCTACAAACCGGTGGGTTGTCCAGAATGCAGGCAGACCGGCTATCGTGGTCGTACCGGTCTGTATGAATTACTGACGGTCACACAATCATTTTCAAAAATGATCCAAGCCGAGACCGATATTCACGCGCTTAAAAAACAAAGTATCGATGACGGCATGAAACCATTACGACTAGCTGGCGCGTTGAAAATCATCGAAGGCGTGACAACCGCAGAAGAAGTGCTAAAAGTAACTGCCGCTCTCACCTAAAAATATTCAATCGCGAGCAACTAGTGCGTACATCTTCCGCGCACCTCTAATTTTTCAACTGGCTGCTTAACCAGTAAGAACCAGCCCTCTCCTTATGTTGTGAATGAAGCGGTAGCGGGCTATGTTTTCTTTGTTCCCAAACGTGCCTCGACCACAAGATAGGTGATCGTCGCCATGCCCAACGGAATAAAGTAATAGATCGTGCGAAAGATCAACAATGCTGCCAGCAAATCTTTACTCGGCATTTGATACGACAAAAATCCAACGAACACCGATTCTGTCACGCCTAGTCCACCTGGCACGTGCGTAATTACACCTGCAATCGCCGCCACTAGAAACACGCATAACACATCGGTATACGCGATTTTTTGCTCGAACAATACATACAGCACACCAGCCATCAACATCCAGTTGGTACAAGACATTACTAACTGTAACAATGAAAAACGCAGAGAGGACACCGTCAATGGATGTCCTTTAATTGTCCAGCTACGGCCATTTGCAAACGCACATAACACCAGATACGCTATGGCAACAACGATTAACGTAATGCCAATGACGTGCATTCCGATATTGTCGATTTTCCAATCAGGCGGAAGTTTTAGCGGTGATAACCCAAACGCCAAACCCGCCAGAAGACAGTAACCAAACCAGTTGGTGAACATACTCGTGACGATGACTCGCGTGATGGTTTTAGCATCCAGCCCAAAACGCGAATACAACCGAAAGCGGAATCCCGCCCCACCAACCAATGTCCCTAGATTGAGACTGAAGGCATAACTGATCAAGGTGATCATCACTACCCTTAACTTCGGCAGTCCATGTTCCGTCACATATCGACCAAGTAAATCAAAGCAGCTATACAGTAAATGGCTACCGATCGCGAACGCACCAGCGAGCCACAAACCTGTGAGCGGCTTTTCTTTAATTGCCACCAGTACTTCATCCCAATGTACGGTGCGCGCCTGCGTCACAATCAAATAAGTAACACCGATAAAGAAAGCGAATTTTAATGCGTGCATCAACCACGGCCACCAAGGACGTGTGGTTATTGCTCGCAATTTCTGCCATGTGCCTTGGTTGGAAGAATTATCCCGATCGTTTTCAACCAAATCGTTGCTAGCAATGGCAGATTCACGTGTGGCCGTCATTGGTAAACCTTGTGTTCTGTGCTATCCGCATCACTGATCGCTGGTGAGCGTTGCAGTACTTTTAGGCTTGGTGCATGCGCCGGCAACCAGCCTATCCACGCTGGATAGCGGCGCAGCAGATGGAACAAGAAAAAACTGCGTGTTACGCGCCACCAACTCGATTCTTTCAAATCACGGATGTCGATTTTTTTGCAACTTTCATCCATCAACCTTTGCAGACTCTGCCCCAGCGTTTCGGTAAATTGGGGATCACGAATCAATACATTCGCTTCCAGATTCAGCGACAAACTGAGAGGGTCCAGGTTACTGGAGCCGACCGTCGCCCACGCATCATCAATCACCGCAACCTTGCTATGTAAAGGGCGATCACAGTATTCATAAATCTGTACGCCATCATTTAACAAGTGATGGTAAAGCATGGAGGCAGCAGTCTGCACAATCGGCATGTCTGGGTTACCCTGCAAAATCAGCGAAACCTCAACACCGCGTTTAGCGGCGTTTCGTAATTCTTTCAAAAATGAAAAGCCTGGAAAAAAATAAGCATTCGCGATCACTACGCGACGTTGCGCAAGGCGTATCGCCAAGCGATAGTGGCGCTCAATATCGCGGGTGTGAAGATGATTATCGCGCCACACAAAAGCAATCTCAGCGTCTCCAGCAACAGCGCCCGCCTCGGCGACAGGTGGCTTGGGACGAAACCATCGACGTCTCTCTCTTTTGCCGGCAAGCATATTCAGCGCGAAAGTATGGATCTGCTTGACGATCGGACCTTCAATCTCGACCGAATAATCCTGTTTGGCCTCAGGACCAAAGTCCACCAAATGATCGGCAGAGTAATTAATACCACCGATAAAAGCGCGCGTACCATCGATGACAACGATTTTCCTGTGTAGCCGACGAAACATATTCGCTCTACGCAGAATCCCAGGCACTGCATCAAATACATGCACACGGATACCTGCCGAAGTAAGCCCGCTGATAAATGTTTCCGACAGATCGGGAGAGCCCCAGCCATCAATGGTGATATCGATTTGCACACCGCGCTCGGCGGCCTTTAGCAAAGCGGCATGCAAAGCCTGACCAACTTTATCTTCAAATAAAATAAATGTCTCCAACAGAACCTGCTCGCGCGCAGCGGCAATCGCCTCGAATACGCGCGGGAAAAATTCCTCACCGTTTTCAAGCAACGCCACCTTGTTGCCGCTCACCCATTTCTGCTTCAACATTTAATCTCCAGACAATTTTTACCACGCCATCTCAGTTCTGAACTACGACAAATATTTCATCCGCAATTTCCATTGAGCAGCCGCATTGAGTGGCTACCCGCACAAATTCTTATAACTCAATCAACAATATAGAGCACGGTGTCAAGTCTATTGATTTCGTTGCCCGCATGTATGTACGTTAATTAACACTGTCGTTTGGGCACTTCCAAGTGCACGGTGAAAGCTATATTTCTGGCTGATTAAAATCCTCCAGACGTACAGAAAAATCGAAGATAAAAAAAAGACGACGCGATAAACTCGCGTCGTCTTTTCGTGTGACACCTTTTAAATTAGGCGTCCGCTAGACATTAACCAATTAGGCAGTCTGGACCGGATGATCGATTGATTCCCGAGTGTCGCACACAGCCATCTCGTTATTTCTGCGCATGCGGATGTTAAACAGTTCAACAATCAGCGAGAAAGCCATTGCGCCGTAGATGTAGCCTTTCGGAATATGGATCTCCACGCTTTCGGCAATCAAAACTGCACCAACAATCACCAAGAAGCAGAGCGCTAGCATTTTGATGCTTGGGTATGCAGTAACGAATTCACCAATCGCTTTTGCTGCAAACATCATCACACCGACTGCGATCACAATAGCAACGATCATGATTTCCACATCGCTAACCATACCCACTGCGGTAATCACAGAATCCAGCGAGAACACGATATCAATAACAGCGATTTGCGCCATGATCATCATGAAGCTTGCCTTCTTAACAGAAGAAGCATCTACATGCCCTTCTTCCTCATGGCCGCTCATTAATTCCATGATTTCAGTCGAAGCCTTGTACAGCAGAAACAGGCCACCAAAGAAAAGAATCAGATCGCGTCCAGAGAAACCCATGCCCGCCACAGTAAAGATAGGATCAACTAAGCCCATCATCCACGACAAACTCAGCAACAGCAGGATGCGGGTACCCATTGCAAGGCCCAGACCGATCATGCGACCACGCTGCTGTTGATGTTTCGGCAAACGATCCACCAAAACAGAAATAAAAATAATGTTGTCGATCCCCAGAACGATTTCCAGCATCGCCAGTGTTGCCAGTGCGATCCATGCTTCTGGTGTCGTAAAAACTTGTAGAAACTCCATAATTATCTCGCTTCTTTATTCTAATTTAATCATCAATGACGTGGGCCAAATTAACTTCTGGCTCTGTTTGATCAAGACTATTTTCTCGAACCATGCATTTGATCCAAAACACAGCGCCGCAACACAGTGTTTAAAATCAAATTAATGCGAGAAACAAGTTCATCCTACATTTCGCCTCCCATTTTCGAGCCACCTGATAGTCACAGCGACATTCGATTTGCGTCAAAGTTTAACGCAATCTTAACGAAAGGGAAAATCGATTTTAGTGTGATTTAAATGCGAAAAAACCGAATGGTTCAAGAAATTTCGAGGAAAATTCAGAGTATTGAGAGTAAGCAGAAACTTGAAAAAAAGCCAAGTTCATATGTAAGTTATTGATATTAAACTATATTTAAGATTTAAATGTGTAAATCAACAAGCTGATGGAAATAAGTATTTAATCGTCGTGATGAAATTCGACACTAGAAAATCTATCGCAGTAGCACGTGGAGAATCTTAACGTTTCCCTTATAAATAATAGATTAATAAGCGTGTGCCCGAGTTGATTTCAAGCGGATTCACTCGACTATTCAGGTATATATGTTTGCAAAAAAGTCGTCACGGTCAGATAGTGCAGGCGCACACCTAACTCATTTGTCATACGCCAATTGCTCAAACGGCGTGATTCAGACATGAAAGACAACATCATCGGCGACACTTGTTGCTGCAACTTCTCATATGGCAAACGCGGCGCGTGCGGCAACCCACACGCGTTGGCGACCGCATCAAAATAGTCACCCATCTTCATATTTGAATCATCCACCGCGTGATAGATGCGACAGTTACGACCACGAAATAAAGCGGCGATGATAATCTGCGCCAGATCGTCTGCATGGATGTGATTGGTGTACACATCCTCATCGGCATTCAATGCTGGCAAACCTTTTTTTAAACGTTCTATCGGCAAGCGTTCGGTTGCATAAATACCAGGCACACGCAAGATACTTAGACAAGATTGCGAGCGCCGCGCCCATAGACGCAACTGCCGCTCCGCATCCACGCGTCGAATCGCGCGCGAATTGGCAGGATTGGTGGGTCGCGTCTCATCGACTACGGCGCCACCACAATCCCCATAAACACCAGAAGTGCTGACATAAACCAGATTGGCATGCTCAGGTAAAATGGCGGTCAGGTTGCGCGTGCGGCGATCAACCTTGCCATCGGATTGCGGCGGTACTAAATGAATGATGTTTTGCGTTAATCGTGCCAAACGCTTGAGCGTATGCGGGTTATCCAAATTCGCCACTAAGGGGATCGCACCGGCTGCGCGCAATGCACTCTGTTGCGCGCTTGACGTGGTCACCGCAAAAATACGAAAACGATGACGCAGCAAAGGCAGCAAACGCATGCCAACATCGCCGCAGCCCAAAATCAGCAAGCGCGGTTTATCCAGTTTTTTGCCATCGTGCGTTTTAATCGCATGTTTAATTTGATAGTTCATGAGCAGGATTGTATGACGTTCCACGTAACCGTTCAGCCTAGCGGCCGACAATTTGACTGCGAAGCAGACGAAACCATCCTCAATGCCGCGATCCGCGCTGGCATCGGCCTACCTTACGGCTGTAAAAATGGCGCGTGTAGTACCTGCAAAGGCATGATTATGTCTGGCTCGGTTACCCACGGTAGCCATCAAGAGAAAGCGTTACCGGCCGCCGACGAAGCGAAAGGTTATGCGCTCTTTTGTTGCGCGCGGCCGACCAGCGATGTGCTGATCGAAGCGCGCGAAGTGCTCGGTATCGGTGAATTTCAAATTAAAAAATTGCCTTCGCGCGTCAGTAAGCTGGAGCGCTTGGCCGATGATGTGATCGCCATTTCGTTGCAACTACCGGCTAGCGAAAAGCTTGACTACCGCGCGGGGCAATACATCGAATTCATACTCAAAGACGGCAAGCGCCGCAGCTACAGCATCGCTAACGCCAGCCATATTGGCGAACATTTGACGCTGCACATACGACACATGCCCGGCGGCGTGTTCACCGATCATGTTTTTGCGACCATGAAAGAGCGCGATATCTTGCGCTTTGAAGGGCCGCTCGGCACGTTCTTCCTACGTGAAGACTCGCGCAAACCGATCGTGCTGCTGGCATCCGGTACCGGTTTCGCACCGATCAAGGCGATCGTCGAGCAAGCGCAATATCACAAGAGCGAACGGCCAATGACGCTGTATTGGGGTGGTCGTCGCCCACGCGATTTGTACATGCATGATTTGTGTGAAGAATGGGCACGTACCATCCCGCACTTCAACTATGTGCCGGTGATCTCGGCCGCAGATGACACTGCTCAATGGCAAGGCCGCAGCGGATTGGTGCATCAAGCGGTGATGACGGATCTGCCTGACCTATCCGGCTATCAGGTGTACGCCTGCGGCAACCCAGCGATGGTCGACGCGGCAAAAGCCGATTTTGCCAACCAATGCGGCTTACCGCTTGACGAGTTTTACGCCGATGCGTTTACTTCAGAAGCGGATTTGGCGGCCAACTGATAGTCGTACAAGGTAGCTTTGACGCGTTATATGCGGCGATGTTGTAGCGATGGTTAGAGCAGGTAGCGAAGCGAGAAAACGTTTTGACGCATCGCGCAAAACCACCTAAACTTTGAGGCATGAACAAGATCACACACACGACTATGCTTTTGCGACGCCGCAACCCGCATCCGCAATCGGAAATGCCGTGCGTGTAAGCGTTTGCTGATCACGAAGCCACAGGCAACTCCTGTGGCTTTTTTTATTTTTACAGGCAATCCTGGGGCTTTCTTTTATTCTCACAGGCAAACCTATAGCTATAGTTTTAATTATATTTACCTGCATCACCCTTCGCCCTCAGGAGCATCAAATGGATTTCAGCCAGTACCAAACCGACAAATTGATGAACATCACCACCCGTCCACCGATTGTGTGCGTCGAAGGACAAGGCATGTGGTTGACTGACCATACTGGCAAACGCTACCTCGATTATCTACAAGGCTGGGCGGTCAACTGCCTCGGCCATTCGCCGCAGTGCATACAAGACGCGATGATTACGCAGAGCAAAAAACTGATTAATCCATCACCTGCTTTTTACAACGAGCCGTCGATCGCATTGGCCGCGCTGCTGACCGAGCACTCGTGCTTTGATCGCGTGTTCTTTGCCAATAGCGGCGCAGAAGCAAATGAAGGTGCGTTTAAACTGGCGCGCAAATGGGGCAAGCTCAACAAAAATGCATCGGGTGAAAACCGCTATGAAATTATCACCTTCGACCATAGCTTTCACGGACGTACCATCGCGGCAATGTCCGCCAGCGGCAAAGCCGGCTGGGACACAATTTTTGCACCGCAAGTGCCCGGTTTTTCCAAAGCCACACTCAACGATATCGACAGCGTCAAGCAACTGATCACCGACAAAACCGTTGCCGTCATGCTGGAGCCAGTGCAAGGTGAAGGCGGCGTGCTACCAGCCACCGCAGAATTTATGCAAGCACTGCGCACGCTTACGCAAAAGCACAAGATGCTGCTAATCGTCGACGAAGTACAGAGCGGTATGGGGCGTTGTGGCGAAATGTTCGCCTATCAGTTGTCGAATATCGAGCCCGATATCATGACCTTGGGTAAAGGCATTGGTGGTGGCGTGCCTTTGTCGGCCTTACTATGTCGTGAAGAAATTGCCTGCTTTGAACCCGGCGATCAAGGCGGCACCTACAACGGCAATCCAGTGATGACAGCAGTCGGTATAGCGGTAATGCAAACCTTGCTGGAACCTGGCTTTATGCAATCGGTCAGAGACAAAGGCAAGTATCTAAGCGCGGCATTACTCAAACTGTCCGAGCAACATGGTTTGGCTGGTGAACGTGGTGATGGCTTGTTGCGTGCGCTCAAATTGGGCTCTAACATCGGCCCACAAATTGTAGAAAACGCACGCGATCTGGCGCCGGTGGGTCTGTTGCTCAATTCACCACGTCCCGATCTGTTACGCTTTATGCCAGCGCTCAATGTGACGATAGAAGAAATCGATCAGATGATCACCATGTTGTCCGAGGTGCTGACAGAATTAAAATCTTAAAAGGACTTTGCCTCGCATGATCCGCTCTCGTCGCTTTCAGAACGCTCTGCTCGTGGTGGTCGCCGCGCTGATCCTCAGCGCTTGCGGCACGATGGCACCGCCACGAAGTTCTGCCGGCGTGTCGCAAGGGAATGAAGTGGCGATGTATGCGATGGGCTTGATCGGCACTGGCTATCGCTTCGGAGGTAAAAACCCGGAAGCGGGACTCGATTGCAGCGGCATGGTGTCCTATGTCTACCGCGAAGCGCTTGGGCTTAAAGTACGCGGAAGCGCCGCGGATATGGCACGACAAGGGCGAGAAATCGATAAGAAAGAATTGCAGCCTGGCGATCTGGTTTTCTTTGATACACAGAACCGCCCCTTCTCGCATGTCGGTATTTACATAGGTGATGGCCGTTTTATCCACGCGCCTTCCACCAATGGCACAGTGCGCATCGTCAAAATGAATAATGTGTATTTCGCCAAACGGTTTGAAATGGCGCGCAGCTTTTTTTACTAACGCGCCACTAGTAAAATCGCGGCCAACGATCAAATGGTCAATGCAGCGATCTGGATACGGACCTTAACGTAGCTGCGGATTGCGTTGCCAATACATTGCGCCCTGGCGCATAGCCACCTATGCGCCAAACTATCCGTCAAACTAAACATATGAAGTGCAGGCGCGCACTCCAGCAGCAGCGAAACAAAAACCGAACCGCCTCGGTCGACCCAGCGCCGCCCAAGGCAGCAAAGATATAAATGAGTGCCAGCCACTCCACCAAACCCAACGCTTCTCATTTTGAGCTGAATCTTTTTCTCCGCTGTATTATCGCTCCCTGATTACTTACAGCTACTGACACAAACTGTACGCATCGCACCTGATTACGCCAGTGCCAAAAGATGCGCACCAAGCACAAGACCTAATGTGGCAACACCCGTTTCTAGCCAATTCTATTAACATACGGTCATGCATACTACTCCTCAACTTCAGTCGCCAGCTCAGCCGCCATTACAGTCGCCACTGCGCGGCAAGGATCAGCGCATTTGTTTTGTCGGCGACTCATTTGTACAAGGTACTGGTGATGCAAGCTGTCTCGGCTGGCCGGGACGACTGGCGCAGCAGGCAATTGCTAACGGCTACAACCTCACGCACTACAACCTTGGTATCCGGCGTGACACCAGTCGCGACATTGCCGCGCGTTGGCAACAAGAATGTACAGCACGACTACCAAGCATCTTCGAGCAACGCGCGGTGTTTGCCTTTGGTGTCAATGACACCGCCTTGGTCGATGGCCAATTACGTATCCCAGTTGATGCAAGTCTTGCCAATTTTTTTGCCATTATTGATACGTCAGCCAAGCAATTCCCGACCTTAGTAGTCGGCCCACCACCTGTGCCAAATACCGAGCAAAATCAGCGCGTAAAAAATTTAGATAGTCAATTTGAGAAGATCGCAACAACGCTACAAGTCCCTTACCTTTCCGTATTTGATGCATTGCTGGCTGACCAACACTGGATAAGTGAGGCGGTAGCAAACGATGGCATACATCCTGGCCAATACGGCTACGATAAGTTGGCAGCATTGGTGCAAGCGTGGCCACAATGGTGGTTTAGCGGGAGTTGAACGCCGTCCGTTTAGCTCTCACCTGGCTTAGCCTTGTTCATCTTCAACACTCCCGTGTTCGCACATCCAGCCTTCAGCTCGTCCTTTCCGAGCATTTCTTAAAGCGCGAATAGCTGTGTAAAGCCGCCGTTTTTCGCAACTTTGCCGGTTTGTCTTGTCGTCATAATGATCCAACTCCCGCGCAATCTTCCGTTGCGCCGACTATCCGCCAAAAATCTTAATGATGTGGCGACACAAAAGATCAACGACAAGGATCAAGCATGCTGACCGAACGCGAACTTGAAAGCAGTTATCTGGGACAGTTCATCCCTGTTCATTACCATCACAATATGCTGATGGATGAGCGACGTATGTCTGGTTTTAAGGCAGCAATCGATTACGCTGTTTTGCCCGGCGCAAAGGTATTAGAGTTGGGTGGCGGTACCGGCGTGCTGTCGTGGTTTGCGTCAGCAAAAGCGTCGCAAGTTTGGTGTGTGGAATACAACCCCGATCTGGTACGCGAAGCAAAACGCTTTTTGTCAAAAAATAAAAACGGCGACAAAGTTACTGTTATTCAAGGCGATGCCTTCGATTACCTGCCACCGGAGCCGGTCGATGTCGTGATCTGCGAAATGATCCACACCGCGATGGTGCGCGAAAAACAAGTGCAGGTGATTGAGGCGTTCAAGAAACGCTATCTAGAAAAATTCGGTGGCCCGCTGCCAAAATTCATTCCCGAAGCGATGATCATGGCGGTGCAACCTATGCAGCAGGATTATTCGTTCGAGGGATATCAAGCACCGATCGTACAGTTCCACGAACCATCGTATCTGTATGCAGGTACGGTTGAAATGGCAGCGCCTAGCGTGTACACCATTCTCGATTTCACGCAAGCCGTGTCAGAAAAAATCGTCTGGCAAGGCGCATTCAACATCGAGCGTGATGGCGCTGTCAACGCATTGCGATTCGTTACCAAGAACATATTGTCCGTTGTGATGGAACGCGGCACAACGATAGATTGGCTCAACCATTATCTATCGCTACCACTGGCCGATCCGATCACTGTCAAGGCTGGCGACCAGTTATATGTAAGTTTTTCCTATCGTGCCGGCGGGTCGATTTCCTCCTTGCAGGCATCGATAAAAGCAGGAGACCAACACATCCTGATAGACAATGTTCAACTGGAAACAGCAACAGCCTGATCCAGTCAATCTCAACAAAAAAGCGAGCCTCCGAGCTCGCTTTTTTGTTGAGATTAAATTTATCGACCATCAGTCCATGCCAATTTATCCACATCCATACTAGTAATACTGAGAGAAACGCACTCCCAACTTGCGCTCCAAACTCTCGCACAAACGTGGTCCCAAACCCGGCAACATCGAACGCACAGTTTGCGGAAATTGACGCAAATTTTCTTTCATTTCCTTCAACAACTTCCGACCAGTATTTTCTTCCAGCCCGCTCGACATAGCCTCTCGACAAGCGACAACGGACACCACAATACTGTCCGTTAGCATATCAAGCCCTTCGTCGCAGGTATCTCTCAGTAGCACAATCAGATGATCGTAAATAATCAACAATTCCTGAAGCTCCGAGATCACCGATATAGATGGCGGTACCCGTTTCTCAACACGTTTGAAGGGCAATACATTATTGCCTTCATGATCCTTGGCAGACATAGCAGCGCCTAATTCTGTAGATACTTGATTGACTGATTTTAATTATTACATAAGTCAATCATGTGCATCACTAGGCGTACACATAAAAACAATGAACCCTAGTAACGCATCTATAACTCAAGCCGTTTGAATAACGCACAGCTCGTCACAACTATAGTGCGCCTTAACCACAAGTCGAGGAGACAGAAGTGCGCTGCGCTCTAAGCGTAATCAATTTCGCCTCTCAATTAATTCTTGCATTGGCAGTGGAAGGAGACCACGTAGCTTGTGGCTAAGAGTCATTTCATGGCGTTGCCAGACAATGCCGAGACAAATCACGCCAAGGCCAATAAGCGTCAGTGCGAAAGGAAAGATCATGCTGTCCTTAAACACATCGTATGCCAAATGGGCAAGGTACCCGGCAGCACCCAAGCCACCAAAAATGGCAAAGACTCTGCGCGAAAGCATCGCGCCAACAATGATCATTACGAGATTAATGCACAGATAAATAAATTTATTCAATTCACTATCTGAATGCATCGTCGACAAGCCAGTCCAAAAAGCGATAGCGCCAAACACGTAAAGCCAAAATGCAAAATCCTTCTCATGCCGTGTGCGGATATCCACCCAGAAAGCAAGCAAGACGATCAACAAGCCAAACCACAATGACACGAGCTTTCTAAGTTCCCATGCTGTGTCGGCTTCGCCGAATAGAAATGGCGTCAAATCCATACTCATGTACCAGAGCGTCACCGCGATCGGCATCACCAAAAACGGTAGACGGTAGCGCCACAGCATGATCGCACCGCTTGCAAGCGTGGCAAATTCCATCAGCATCCAGCGCCAATCAATGTGTGTGTGAAACTCGCGATAAACCCTACCTTCGGCCCACCAACCAAGTGCGGCTTGCAATCCATAGATGGCCAAAGGTGTGAGGACAACAACAAAGGCCGCCATAATCCCTGCTGGAATCGGTAAACTTCGACGGCTCAGAAAAAACTCCGTTAGCCATAGCCCTGCGCCAGCATAAGCGAGAGAAATAAAAAATAGGCCCCATCCACCAAAGCGCTCCCACCCAAGCGTCATGAACAAACTCATTGCGCCAATAGCAATCAATCCACCAACGTAATAAAGAATATGCGTAAAGCGGAAGCTCGGTGTGTCCTTGCTTCGCTCGCTCAAAAAGCCCCAAAGTTGCTCAGATTGAGACTCGCTGAGTAACTCATTTTCTACGGCTTCTTTGAGTAAACTACGATTCAGTTCCATGTGACTCCTAACCGGTTGAAGTGAGGGGCCTGCGAGGCTTTTTACGCAGGACCCTCGAATGATGGGTTGGACCCTACCCTAGAATGTCGGTAGCTTTGTGTGTATCTGAGACACCAGACACCAGGAATACGTCACCGTCGGTATTGTTCGCACGGAGTGACTTTATTGCTTGGTAGGCAAGTGAGTTGTACCAGGCCTTGGCCTGTTCTAGGCTCGGGAACTCTATAACGATGAGGTCTCCAGACCACGTGCCTTCCAGCGGGTGATACGGACCACCGTGTACGCGAAACTTTCCGAAATATGACTTCAGAGTCTCATCAATCCTTTCAAGATATTCTTTGATCTCAGGGCCAAAACGCGTCTCGCGAATGACTGCTACTGCGTAAGCTGACATTGAGAACTCCTTTAGAAAAAAACTTGGTTATGCATACATCGCCGCGGTTGTAGAAGCCTAACGCAGAGCTGAACGGCAGGCGTGCGTGGCTGGGTCGAGCGACAAGTTAAATAGCTGACGGCACATGCTTCTAATTTTTTACAGGATTCGGAGTGAGCGTTGATGTTTGGTGAACTTGTTTCAGTTGATCAAATACGCCTGCGGCGATAGCGTCGACCTGCTGCGGCGTCATCTTCCCAAATACGCCATGCCATGCACTCGATGTGGTGTTGTATATTTGCGAGCCAAACGACTTACCAGTCTTCAAGTCATTGAAATTAACTTTGGCATCGATGAACGCATTACCTGACATGACGCCAAGGAAGATTCTGGCGCCAATGCCGACCTGACGAAAATCGTTAACATAGGTAGAGAGCAGCGTTCCAGCTTCTCCTGTCGGCTTTGGCTTACCTTCTAGCATAGAAAATTGAATACCCGCGTCTCTCGCATGCTCTTCAAAAGTCGCTCTCCATTCTTCTTTGAAGCTTGCCCAGCTTGAGGATTCTGTCACCGTTTTCGGGCCAGTGAGATTCAAAACTACTTTTTTGGTTGACGTGACAGGCACCGGAACAGGCTGAGATGAAACCGCATTCTGCGTTGATTCCGGAGCTGAGCCATTTTTCTGCGTTGTGCTTGCGCAGCCCGTTAGTAAAACTAAGAAGAGCGTTGCAAGAAGTGCTGAGAGTTTCATAGGTTCCTTAAAAGACAATCCACTAAAAATTTAATTTTCTATCGGGCTCAACGTTGCTTGGTCTTGCTACTTAACGTTGGAGGTAACCGGCCTGCCGGAGGCGGGTCCGGTTGACCGAAAGGTTATGCGACATGGCTATTTAAACCCATAGCTTCACTATCCCAAAATGACCCGGGGGAAAGGGCTTCTTCATCAATGCGGCTCACCGATGCCTTGAAAGAGCTCGAGCTTTCCTCACCTTGATACTCCAACAGACACTCAGCTAATTGCTCAACACTCGAATTGACAAACTGTTGAGTCTTGAAGCGGTCTTCGTGATCGAAAAGGTAAACAATGCCACTTTGGGTTGAGACACAAAATGGATTACCTGCGCCATCGGAACCAATGACTAAGAATTGGGTGAAATACTCTTGTTCTGAAACGGTCCAGTCTGCAGGGTTCCCGAAAACATCGTGGATATGAGCTGGCTTTGCTGCAGCTTCAAACGATCCGCATGGCGCGGCTGAGCTAGGCAAAAAAATTCCGCCATAGGCAACCATCTCACTTGCGATTTCTTCGATACCAAGGTCGCGCTCTTTATTTGCCCAGCGCACAGCGAACGATTCAGCCAATGGTTGCTCCTGGCGCATAACTTGTTTTATACAGCAAAAGCGATGGATAACCTGGAGCGTGCTGTATAACTCGGCAATCTGCTTCCATGAAAATCCTTGTAGATATTGGCTAAAACAGAATGTACTGTGCCAATAATCAGTTGTAAACAAAACCGCAAAAGCAGCATGCCCTTTTAGATGAAAAATCTCTGAAACTAATCAAAAAATTTATAAACATGGAATTCCAGCTGTGTGCATTCCTCGCATTGAATATGCTTATATGCGTTTATAGATTTAAGGGGAAATAATAAAAACTGCCCCTGATAAATCCAAAAAAAACGACGCAAAGTGCGTCGTTTTTTTGAGATCACTGCATATTTCTCGATTACTTTTTCTTCGCCGGTGGCAAATCAGTACACACACCTTCAAACATTTCCGCCGCCATACCTATCGATTCACCCAAGGTCGGGTGTGGATGGATCGTCTTGCCGATATCGACTGCATCTGCGCCCATCTCGATTGCCAACGCGATCTCGCCGATCATGTCGCCAGCATTAGTGCCGACAATGCCGCCGCCAACCACGCGATGTGTGTCGGCATCAAACAGTAATTTGGTAAAGCCCTCGTCACGGCCATTGGCGACCGCACGACCGGATGCGGCCCACGGGAAATGGCCTTTCTCTAGCTTGATACCTTGAGCTTTGGCTTCATCTTCGGTAATGCCGACCCATGCGACTTCTGGATCGGTGTAGGCGACGGATGGAATGACGCGGGCATCGAAGTATGATTTTTCACCCGAGGCTGCTTCAGCGGCGACGTGGCCTTCGTGCACCGCTTTGTGCGCAAGCATAGGCTGACCGACCAAATCACCAATGGCGAAAATGTGGGCCACGTTAGTACGCATCTGTTTATCGACATTGATAAAGCCGCGATCCGTTACTGCGACGCCTGCCTTGTCGGCTGCGATCTTGCCGCCATTGGGACTACGGCCGACAGCGACTAACACCATGTCATAGACTTGCGGCTCAGGTGCAGTGGTGCCTGCTTCCGCTGCTTCGAAAGTGACTTTGATGCCTTCCTTCAATGCCTCGACTGCGACAGTCTTGGTCTTCAACATGATTTTGTCGAAGCGTTTCTCGTTGAATTTTTGCCAGACCTTGACCATGTCGCGATCGGCGCCTTGCATCAAACCATCCATCATTTCGACCACGTCGATGCGCGAACCAAGTGTGGAATACACGGTTGCCATTTCCAGACCGATGATGCCGCCACCAATCACGAGCATACGCTTAGGTACACTGCGCAGTTCCAGCGCACCAGTCGAATCAACGATGCGTGGATCTTCAGGGACAAACGGTAAATTCACCACCGAGGAACCAGCAGCGATGATCGCTTGTTTAAACTGGATGGTTTTTTTGCTGCCGTCGGTTGCAGTGACTTCAATATGATGGTCGCTCACAAACTGTCCGACGCCCTGCACGACATTGACCTTGCGCATTTTTGCCATACCAGCCAAGCCGGTGGTCATCTTGCCGATGACTTTTTCTTTGTAGCCGCGCAGCTTGTCGATATCGATCTGTGGCTCGCCAAAGGTGACGCCGTGTGCAGACATCGCGGCCGCCTCATCGACAATCGCGGAAACATGCAAAAGCGCTTTTGATGGGATACAACCAACGTTGAGACAAACACCACCGAGCGTTGCGTAGCGCTCGATCAGTACGGTGGACATGCCCAGATCGGCAGCACGGAACGCAGCGGAATAACCGCCAGGGCCAGCGCCAAGTACCATCATGTCGCACTCGATATCTGCGCTGCCGCTGAAGTTGGCGGCGCTTGGTGCAGCGGTCGGCACTGGCGCTGACGTAGATGCAGCTGGTGCTGTCGCTGCAGTTTGCGCTGGAGCTGGAGCTGCGGCGGGTTCAGCAGCTTGCGTCACTGCGGGCGGGGCAGATTCGGTCGCTTCCAATACCAACAGCAACGAGCCTTCACCGACCTTGTCGCCTAATTTAACTTTGATTTCTTTCACTACACCGGCATGGCTGGATGGAATTTCCATACTGGCTTTGTCAGATTCGACCGTGATCAATGATTGATCGACCTTAACGGTGTCGCCGACCTTGACAAGCATTTCGATAATTTCGACCTCTTTGAAATCACCAATGTCGGGCACAGTGACATCGATCTTACCTGCCGGCTGTGTTTTGGCTGGTGCTGCAGAAGTTGATGCAGCAGGCGCAGGAGCCGATGCCGTTGTTGCTGCAGGCGCCTCCACTTTTGCTGGCGCGGGTTCTGGTGCTGCAGCTGGTTTTTCTGCGGCTGGCTGCTCTGATGTTTGTTCCGCTGTTTCCAGAACCAACATCACCGAACCTTCAGCGATTTTGTCGCCGAGTTTGACTTTCAATTCCTTAATCACGCCGCCTTGGCTAGCTGGGATTTCCATGCTGGCTTTATCGGACTCGACCGTAATCAACGATTGATCGGCCTTGATGGTGTCACCCACTTTGACCAGCACTTCAATGATTTCTACTTCCTTGAAATCACCGATATCAGGGACTTTCATTTCTATCGTGCTCATCGTTTTACTCCGTATTTTTTATTCCGTTCACCAACGAGTCGCAGGCAATTGCGATCTCGTTAGTTATGTGACGACGCAGATGATCATGGCTTAGTCACGATCAGTATTCGCGGTACGCACTTAAGGTCCGCAATTAATGCTCGCATTTACAATAAGGTTTTGCGTAAATCACCCAACACTTCGCTCATATACGTAACGAAACGTGCACCACCTGCACCATCGATGACGCGATGATCGTAAGACAGTGACAACGGCATGATTAGACGCGGTACAAATTGCTTGCCGTCCCAAATTGGTTTCATTGTCGCTTTGGAGAGGCCGATGATTGCTACTTCTGGCGCATTGATCAGCGGTGTGAAGTAAGTGCCACCAATACCCCCTAGCGAAGAAATGGTGAAGGTTGCACCTTGCATGTCGGCGCCCGACAATTTTCCTTCGCGTGCTTGCGCAGAGAGTTCGCCCATTTCCTGCGCGATTTGCGTCACGCTCTTTTTGTCCGCGCCTTTGACCACGGGCACCACCAAACCATTTGGTGTATCGGCAGCAAAACCGATGTTGTAGTACTGCTTGAGGATCAGGTTTTCACCGGCGGCATCCAACGAAGAATTGAACTCGGGATATTTCTTCAAGGCGGCAACACACGCTTTGATCACGAATGCCAAGATCGTCAGCTTGACACCGGATTTTGCATTGGCTGCGTTGCTGGACTTGCGCAATTCTTCCAACTCGGTCACATCGGCTTCGTCGTATTGCGTGACGTGCGGGATCATGACCCAGTTGCGGTGCAAGTTGGGGCCACTGATTTTCTTGATGCGCGACAACGGTTGCAAAGTGGTTTCGCCAAACTTGGAGAAATCCAGCGATGGCCATGCCAACAAGCCGAGACCACCACCATTTTGGGCGGCCGGTGCAGCGGCAGCAGGTGCTGTGGTCGGACCGGCAGCGAGTGCAGACTTTACAAAGCTCTGTACGTCTTCTTGCGTAATACGACCTTTTTGCCCTGAGCCATTGACCTTGCCGAGATCAACACCTAACTCGCGTGCGAACTTGCGGATCGATGGTGAGGCATGCGCGTTGCTGCTGTCGCCGCTTGGTGCTGTGGCTGAAGTAGCAGCAGGTGCCGCTTGCGTTGGCGCAGCGGTTACGGATGAAGGTGCGGGTTCTGCCTTAGGTGCAGCAGCTGGCGCAGGTGCACTTGCTTTTGCCGCGTCAGTTTGCACTTCCGCTTTCGCTGCTTCTTTTACTTCTGGTTTTACTTCCGGTTTTGCTTCGGTTTTCTCTGCAGTTTTTTCCGCTGCTTTCTCCGGTGCTTTCTCTGCTTCTGCTTCAGCTTCTAGCACCAAAATCAACGAGCCTTCTGCAATCTTGTCTCCGAGCTTGACCTTGATCTCTTTGACGACGCCTGCGTGACTGGATGGAATTTCCATGCTGGCTTTGTCGGACTCGACCGTGATCAATGACTGATCGGCCTTGACCGTATCGCCTGCCTTCACCAGCATTTCGATAATTTCAACTTCCTTGAAATCGCCAATATCTGGGACTTTGATTTCTACCATGCTCATCGTTTATCTCCGCCTGTTTGCGTAGTTTTTGCGTACTTGCATCAGGATAACGGGAAACCAATTGCAACATTGCTGCCTGCGATTCGTTTCTCCGTCATCAACTGATGAAGAAGGTTTTATGTCTCGCTTATTGCGTCACTGGATTCGGCTTGTTCGGATTAATGCCGTACTTGGTGATCGCTTTCGCTACCACCGACATCTCGATCACACCCTCATCTGCCAATGCCTTCAGTGCAGCAACGGTGACGAAGTAACGATTGACCTCAAAGAACTCACGCAATTTAACGCGGCTATCGGAGCGCCCAAAACCATCGGTACCCAACACTTTATATGTACGATCTTTTGGCACAAAAGCGCGTACTTGCTCGGCAAAGGTGCGCATGTAATCGGTTGCGACCACAATCGGACCGGTGGTGCCTTGCAAGGACTCGGTGATATGCGGCACACGTGCTTTTTTGGTTGGGTTGAGCATGTTCCAGCGCTCTGCATCCTGGCCATCACGTGCCAGCAACGTAAACGATGGTGCTGACCAGATATCGGCGGTGATGTCCCAATCGTCTTTTAGCAAATCAGCAGCCGCAATCACTTCACGCAAAATCGTGCCGGAGCCCATCAGTTGTACGCGCTGCTTGGCTTTTTTAGCGCCCTCTTGCAGCAAATACAAACCTTTGATGATGTTCTTTTCTTGTCCTGCTTTGATACCTGGCTGCGCGTAGTTTTCGTTCATCACGGTGATGTAATAGAAAACATCTTCCTGATTCTCGACCATGCGCTTCAAACCGTCGTGCATGATGACGGCGATTTCGTGCGCAAAGGTTGGATCATAAGGAATGCAGTTTGGAATGGTCGATGCCAATACGTGACTATGGCCATCTTCATGCTGCAAGCCTTCGCCATTCAACGTAGTGCGACCAGCCGTACCACCGAGCAGGAAGCCACGCGCACGGATATCACCTGCCGCCCATGCCAGATCGCCGATACGTTGCAGACCAAACATCGAGTAGAAGGTGTAGAACGGAATCATCACGCGATTGTTGCTCGAGTACGAAGTCGCTGCGGCAATCCACGACGCCATTGCGCCGGCTTCGTTAATCCCTTCTTGCAAAATCTGACCTGCTTTGTCTTCGCGGTAGTAGCTGACTTGATCCTTATCGACTGGCTCGTACAACTGCCCTTTTGGATTGTAGATACCGATCTGACGGAACAGACCTTCCATACCAAAAGTACGCGACTCATCAACCAAAATCGGCACGATGCGCTGTTTCAAATTTTCGTCACGTAGCAGCACGCTCAAGAAGCGTACATAGGCTTGCGTGGTCGAGACTTCACGGCCTTCAGCGGTAGCATCGAGAATGGCTTTAAAGGCAGACAACTCTGGCACTGCCAGCTTTTCATCTGCCTGCATGCGACGTTGTGGCAGATAACCGCCAAGTGCCTTGCGACGCTCGTGTAGATACTGCATCTCTGGCGCATCGTCGGCGGGCTTGAAGAATGGAATATCGGCCAGATGCTCATCTGCAATCGGCAACGCAAAACGATCACGCATTTCGCGTACTGCCTCGTCATCGAGCTTTTTGGTTTGATGCGCAGTGTTACGTGCCTCACCCGATTTGCCCATGCCATAACCTTTAACGGTTTTGACCAGCAAGACCGTTGGCTGACCTTTATGCTCTTGCGCAGCTTTAAAGCCAGCGTAAACTTTTTGTGGATCGTGACCACCGCGCAGCAAATGCCAGATTTCGTCATCGGTCATGCGCGAGACCATTTCCAGCAACTTCGGATGCTTGCCGAAGAAATTTTTGCGCACGTAAGCGCCGTCTTTGGCTTTGTAGTTTTGGTATTCGCCGTCCAGCGTTTCCATCATTACGCGCTGCAGAATGCCTTCTGTATCTTTCTCCAGCAGTGGGTCCCAGTTGGAACCCCAAATGATTTTGATCACGTTCCAACCAGCACCGCGGAACTCACCTTCCATCTCTTGGATGATTTTGCCGTTACCGCGCACTGGTCCGTCCAGACGCTGCAGGTTACAGTTAATGATCATCACCAGATTGTCGAGATTCTCACGACCGGCCAGACCAATCGCGCCCATCGACTCGACTTCATCCATCTCGCCATCGCCGCAGAAAACCCAGACTTTGCGATTATCGGTTTTTGCAATTTCACGAGCATGCAAATACTTGAGGAAACGCGCTTGATAAATCGCCATCAACGGGCCAAGGCCCATGGATACGGTTGGGAACTGCCAGAAATCCGGCATCAGTTTTGGATGGGGATAGGAAGACAAACCCTTGCCATCAACTTCGCGACGGAAGTTGAGCAATTGCTCTTCCGATAAACGACCTTCAAGGAAAGCACGTGCATACACGCCAGGCGATGAATGGCCTTGGATATAGAGCAAGTCGCCACCGTGATCTTCAGTAGGTGCATGCCAGAAATGATTGAAGCCGGTACCCAGCATGTTTGCGAGCGACGCAAAGCTGGAGATATGACCACCGAGATCGCCATCGACACGATTGGTCTTAACTACCATCGCCATCGCGTTCCAGCGCATCCATGAGCGCAGACGTTCTTCGTATTCCTGATTGCCGGGCGAGCGCGCACCGAGTTCAGCCGGGATCGTATTAACGTAGGCAGTTTCAACAGAAAACGGAATTTTTGAGCCACGCTGACGCGCCAGATCGGACAGACGCTCCATCAAATAATGGGCACGCTCCGGGCCTTCGGTATTAATCACGGAGGCCAATGCATCCAGCCATTCCTGCGTTTCAACTACATCGGGATCATTGGCGGCTTGGTCCAATACCTGGTCGATCTGGGCTGACATTGTTGTCTCCTGAATTATCTATCGTGCCGCCTTGGGTAAAGACGACATCACTTATTGAAACGATGGAGGCACTGAGCAATAAGGGCAATCAGTACCGCGCAACAAACAGCACGACAAGTGTATTGTCGTGCGAATGCTCAGAATTTTAACAGCAGTTTTTACTATTTTCAAATTACGATATTATTTTTCATAATATGAAATTTAATTAATAATAGTGTCTTTTTGCAATCTTTCGACCACACGTCAGATAACGTCGTCCCCTGCGTCTTTGCCAATTAAATATAGCGCGCTTGCAACTGACTAAATAATCGCTCACCAGGAGACTAGCAAGCCGCGCCGCATCTCCCGTCTTTCAACATCAACCCACATCATCTCGCAAGCGTAGCTTGTTTGCACTCGCAAGATGTCCGCACTGCTTACATCCCCTATAATCAGTGGCTATCGCTTTTTTCTTTCCATCTTATATTTACTCTCTATATAACAGCTCATGTCTGCACAAATCATTGACGGTACCCAGCTTTCCCAACAACTACGCCAGCAAGTCACGCAGCGCGCTGCCGCGCTGACCGCCAAAGGCAGGCAACCTGGCCTCGCGGTGATTTTGGTCGGCGCTGATCCGGCGTCGCAAGTGTATGTACGCAACAAGGTCAAAGCCTGTGAAGACAGCGGTCTGTATTCGTTGTTAGAAAAATATGAAGCCGATTTGAGCGAAGCTGCGTTGCTTGAGCGTATCGCTGCATTAAATGCTGATCCAAAAATCCACGGGATTTTGGTCCAAATGCCTTTGCCAAAACACATCGATGCCAGCAAAGTGATCGAGGCGATTTCGCCGCGCAAAGATGTGGATGGTTACTCCGTACTCAGCGCCGGTGAATTAATGACAGGTCTGTCCGGCTTTCGCCCTTGCACGCCTTATGGCTGCATGAAACTGATTGAAAGTACCGGCGTCGAAATCAAAGGCAAGCACGCAGTCGTCATTGGCCGCAGTAATACCGTCGGCAAACCGATGGCTTTGCTGCTATTGCAAGCCAATGCTACCGTCACCATATGTCATAGCAGTACACCGGATTTGGCGTACCACACCAAGCAAGCCGATATCGTGGTGGCGGCCACTGGTCGCCGTAACACCTTGACGGCCGAGATGGTCAAACCCGGTGCCATCGTGATTGATGTTGGTATCAATCGCGACGACAACGGCAAGCTCTGTGGCGATGTCGATTTTGCCGCCATCAAAGAAGTGGCCGCGCATATCACGCCGGTACCCGGCGGTGTCGGCCCAATGACAATCACCATGCTGTTGGTTAACACCATTGAAGCTGCGGAAAAAAATTGAAACGAGAGAATTGAACTAATGACGAATCTTGATCACAACATTGCCCTGAACCCGTTACTGGATTTTTCCGATCTACCGCGCTTTGACGCAATCAAACCGGCGTTTATTTCGCCTGCTATTGATAGTCTGCTAGAGCAATGCAGAAACGTGGTGCTTGATTTGGAGCGACTGAACACGCAAGTCACATGGGAAAATTTTGTCGCCCCACTAGAAGAGGTGACGGAAAAATTAGGACGGGCGTGGGGCGTGGTCGGTCATTTAAACGCGGTGGTTGATACGCCAGAACTGCGTGCCGTCTATAACGAGAATCAACCAAAGATCACCGAATTCTGGACCGAGCTGTCGCAGAACCTGACGTTGTTTACGCAATACAAAGCCTTGCAATTGGGGCCAGATTACGCGAGCTATAGCGCCGCACGTAAGAAAATTATCGAGAACGCGGTACGCGATTTCCGCCTTGGTGGTGCAGAACTGTCGGAGGAACAAAAGCCGCGCTTTGGTGAAATCCAGGAACAGCAAGCCTCCTTGCAAACCAAGTTTTCCGAAAACATCCTCGACGCCACCAACGAGTACGCGCTCTTTGTCACTGACGAAGCTGAGCTTGCCGGTCTGCCGGATGATGCAAAACAGGCGGCACGCGTAGCGGCACAAAAAGATAGCAAGGACGGCTACAAGTTCACGCTGCACTTCCCCTCTTATTTTCCAGTACTGCAATATGCGGAAAATCGCGCACTGCGCGAAACGATTTATCGCGCCAATGCGACCAAGGCATCTGATCAAGCTGCGCATCCAGAATGGGACAACACGCAAAACATCATCGACATCCTGAAGTTGCGCGATGAGGAAGCGAAAATGCTGGGCTATAAAAATTACGCTGAAGTCTCGCTAGTATCAAAGATGGCAAATACGCCGGATCAAGTCATCAGCTTCTTGCAGGATCTGGCGCAACGCGCACGTCCATTTGCCGAGAAAGATCTGGCCGAGTTACGCAGCTTTGCGCAAAAAGAACTCGGCATAGAAGAGATGCAAGCTTGGGACGTTACCTATGCTTCAGAAAAACTGCGTGAACAACGCTATGCATTTTCCGAACAGGAAGTGAAACAGTATTTCCCTGAGCCGAAAGTAATAGACGGTTTGTTCCGCGTGGTACAGACACTGTTTTCCGTCGTCATCAAATCCGACACCGCGCCTGTTTGGCAGCCGGACGTCAAGTTCTTCCGCATCGAAAAAGATGGCGCATTGATTGGCCAGTTCTATCTCGATCTGTATGCACGTCAAGGTAAGCGTGGCGGTGCATGGATGGATGATGCGCGCGGTCGCCGCCAGATCGAAAGAGCAAACAGCAAGGATGAAAACGGTATTCAGACGCCAGTCGCCTATTTAACGTGCAACTTCACCGAACCTGCAGTCGTTGATGGCAAAATCAAGCCAGCGCTGTTCACGCACGATGAAGTGATCACACTATTCCATGAGTTTGGCCACGGCCTGCATCACATGTTGACGCAAGTGACTGAACTCGGCGTTTCTGGAATCAATGGAGTTGAGTGGGATGCGGTCGAATTGCCATCGCAATTTATGGAAAATTTCTGCTGGGAATGGGATGTACTGCAGCACATGACAGCCCATGCCGATACCGGCGCGGCATTGCCGCGCGCACTATACGACAAAATGATCGCTGCCAAAAACTTCCAGTCCGGCTTGCAGACCTTGCGTCAGGTAGAATTTTCGTTATTTGATATGCACCTGCATTTTGACTATCAGCCCGACAGTACGAAAACTGTGCAGGATGTTTTGAATGAGGTACGAACGCAAGTCTCGGTGATGACACCTCCCGTGTTCAATCGCTTTCAGCATTCGTTCGCACATATTTTTGCTGGCGGTTATGCGGCCGGTTACTATAGCTACAAGTGGGCAGAAGTTCTATCGGCTGATGCCTATGGCGCGTTCGAAGAAGCGGGCCAGAGTAGCGGCAATGTCGTATCGATTGAAACGGGCGCACGCTTTCTCCAAGAAATTTTGTCGCAAGGGGGCTCACGTCCGGCGATTGAGTCTTTCAAGGCATTTCGCGGTAGGGAGCCAAGCATCGATGCCTTGTTACGGCACAGTGGCATGGCTGCATAGCAATAGTAGAAGCTAACAATACAAAGCGGTGATGTAAATGCAGCAGTCATTGACGCTACTGCATTTACTAACGGTAACCATCAAAATATTGCTGTATTTCGATAAAAAGGCACACGATGAAAAACTGGCCATGCTTGTTGCTCACCCTGTTAGTTGCGACTAGCGCGCACGCGCAAATGTACAAATGGACAGGTGCCGACGGTAAAGTTACTTATAGCGATACACCGCCGCCCAATTCAGCCAAGCGTGTCGAGCAAAAGCCATTGGCTAACGACAGCACAAACAATCCCGCACTGCCATTTGAGCTGGCGCGTGCCGCCAAAGCAAGTCCAGTGATCTTGTACACCACCAGCAAATGCGAGCCTTGTGAAGAAGGTCGTAGCATGTTGCAGCAACGTGGTGTTCCTTATGCGGAAAAAACCGTTAACACCAATGATGAGTTGAAAAAATATCGTTCATTGAATGATAAGCCGCAGTTTCCATTACTAATGGTCGGCAGCCAGAAACATCAAGGCTTTCAATCGATAGAGTGGGATGCCATGCTGACTGCTGCTGCCTATCCGACCACCAGTATTTTGCCCAAGGATTATAAAAATCCACCGGCACAATCAATCGCGCCAAAAGCCGCGGCGCAAGAAAAGAGCCCCGTAACTGAAAAACCGACCGAAACTAGCGATACAGTGCCCGCTGCAACAGGTAATGTGCCGCCGGGATTTCAGTTTTAGCTCTTGTAAATTCCGTTATTGGGTTAATTCCATTTACCGAATCGCCCTTCAATCCGTTTAGCTTATTTCATGACGCGCATAGATTTTCACAGCAACGTATCAGACAAAATTGCCTACGCTTGTCGTCTTGCGCGCAAGGCGCGCGGCACCGATGCGCAGATTGTGATTTTGACTAAAGATCAAAGTCAGCTACTTGCGCTGGATGAAGCATTGTGGAGTTTTTCCGAGCAAGATTTTTTACCGCATGTGATGCTGGAAGATACGCTTGCGGCCAAGACACCGATACTGTTGACGACCAATAGCGCAATGGAATCGCCGCATCATCAGATACTAATCAATCTTTCAGATACGCCGCCCACGCACTTTGCCCGTTTTGAGCGCATGTTTGAAATTATTGCATCCGATGACGCCGATAAATCCGTCGGACGCGAACGTTATGCATATTATCGTGAGCGCGGTTATCCACTCACCCACTTTGTTGCGGGACAATCATGAACAAGCCTCCACAGGATTACGGCATTCCGATGCTGACCGAGGTACTTGATACGCCGACACATGGCGCAGATGAAATGACCGACATTCCGGAACTCACCCAATTGGTAGAGTCACCGAGCAAGGTCGAGACAAAGATTGAGGACACTGCGGTAACCGATTTTGCGTTGAACTTATCGCCCTATCGCGTTTCGCCGAGTGTGCAGCATGCTAGCGCAACTGGCTCCGAGGACGAGGCAAGAAAAGTTACTGCAAACGCACCACCCGAACAAAACATGATTGACGATGTTCTGGCGCCGTCCTCAACCATACTTAATCAAGCGCAAGATGAGGAATGGGCCTTATTACAAGATCAAATTACCGAACGCGTACTCGCGCAAATCATGCGTCGGATAGATTCACAACTTGAATTACGGGTGCGCGATAATCTAGCGGATGTATTACAACTCGCCATCCACAAGCTGTCTGAAGAAATCCGCGCTGGGCTGCAGCACACACTAGAAGACGTCATCAACGATGCGGTCAAGCACGAGATAACTAAGGTCAAGTTTTCCAAAGAATAAAGCGGGAAAAGATCAATAAACCCGCGCAATTTATACCCACTGTCCACTATGCGCACTGCATAGGGAAACATGAACAAGGTTAAACCGTAGTATGAAAGTCATAGTCTTAGGCGCGGGCATCATCGGTACGGCTTCCGCTTGGTATTTACATCAGGCCGGACATGAAGTCACCGTCATAGAGCGTCAACCCGGCGCCGCACAAGAAACCAGTTTTGCCAATGGCTGCCAGATTTCTGTCTCCCATGCAGAACCCTGGGCAAACCGATCTGCGCCGCTCAAAATTCTAAAATGGTTGGGCAAAGAAGATGCGCCGCTGTTGTATCGTTTTCGTCCAGAATGGCTGCAGTGGAAATGGGGCCTAAACTTTCTGCGCGAATGTTTACCTGTACATACTGCCGATAATATCCGTCAGATTATTGCCATCGCTGAATACAGTCGCGTCAGCTTGCAAGCTTTGCGTGCAGAAACGGGTATTGAATATGATCATCTCTCGCGTGGCATCCTGCATTTTTACACTGATCAAAAAGAATTTGACGCCTCGCTCAATGCGGCCAAGTTAATGTCTGATCTAGGCTGCGAACGGAGATCGATTAGCGCCGATGAAGTGGTGCGTATAGAGCCAGCGTTAGCCAGCGTCCGCCACAAATTAGTGGGTGGCGACTTTACCGAGACGGACGAATCCGGTGATGTGTATAAATTCACCACTGCACTAGCCAGCAAAGCGGCTGCAGCTGGTGTAGATTTTCAATTCAATACGACCGTCACCCGCTTACTAAAAGAAGGCAGTGGTAGCGCCGAAAAAATCACGGGGATTGAAATTATTTCGCCGGAAGGTCGTCATCAAACCTTGCACGCCGATGCATTTGTGGTGGCACTTGGCTGCTTCTCGGTGCAACTGTTAGCACCGGTCGGTATCGGGCTCATGGTCTATCCCGGCAAGGGCTACTCGGCTACCTATGACATCACCAACACAAACGCTGCGCCCACGGTATCACTTACCGATGATGGCCATAAGCTGGTGTTGTCGCGTTTGGGCAACCGATTGCGTGTCGCGGGAACCTGTGAATTCAACGGCTACACGCGTGAGTTAAACACGACGCGCTGCGAAGCAATTACGCGACGCACTCGCGAGTTATTTCCTGAAGCATGCGACTATGAGAATGCGAGCTACTGGGCTGGGCTGCGTCCGCTGACGCCATCCAATGTACCTTACATAGGCAAATCAAAAATCAGTAATTTATTTCTCAACACTGGGCACGGCACCTTGGGCTGGACCATGGGTTGCGGATCCGGACGCGCATTGGCAGAAATTGTGTCAGGCCGCCAACCCGAGCTTCATTTTAAATTTACCGGCTTGCCGTATCCAGCGCATTAGTCGAGCTATGCTTAAGGCAATTTTTCTGATGATTTAATGCCGCCATCAATAACAGCAAAAACGGGCATTCGATGCATGAGCACGCAGTCAAGTCATTAGTCTGCGGAACAAAAAACTTTGCTTGTGCTCTCTTCTGTTGTAACGTCAGGATTTTCCATGCTGGCGATTATGCTTATCGTGCTGCAAGTAGCTTCCCATACCCTATTCTGGAGACGCATTGATGCAACTCAAAAATAAAAGACTGCCCGCTCGTATCGCGCAAAATAGCGCGTTTATCCTATTCGGCACGCTTGCATTTTCGCTCGCCAGTAGCGCCGTAGCACAAGAAAAAATTGTTAAAATCGGCCATGTCGCACCGATCACCGGACCAATCGCTCACCTTGGCAAAGACAATGAAAACGGCGCCAGAATGGCGATCGATGAGTTAAATAAGAAAGGCGTAACCATCGGTGGCCAGAAAGTAAAGTTTGAATTGCTGACGGAAGACGATGCTGCCGATCCTAAACAAGCCAATGCAGCAGCGCAAAAACTAGTCGATGCACGCATCAGCGGCGTGATCGGTCACCTCAATTCTGGTACCTCGATCCCCGCCTCCAAAATCTATTACGACGCTGGCATTCCGCAAATTTCTCCGTCCACCACTAGCCCTAAGTACACGCATCAAGGTTTTAATACCACCTTCCGCGTGGTTGCCAACGATGTCCAATTGGGTGGTGCGCTCGGACGTTATGCGGCATCGAAAATGCATGCCAAGACGGCGGCGATCATTGACGATCGCACTGCTTACGGCCAAGGCGTGGCGCAAGAGTTTGCCAACAGCGCGCGCAAAGCTGGGCTAAAAATCGTTTCCAAACAATACACCAATGACAAAGCAACCGATTTCAACGCCATCCTGACCGCCATCAAGGCAAAAAATCCTGACATTATCTTTTTCGGCGGCATGGATGCAGTTGCTGGTCCGATGTTGAGGCAAATGAATCAGCTTGCGATCAACGCGCACTTTATGGGTGGTGATGGTATTTGTACGGAACAACTGGGGCCGCTCGCTGGTGACGGCATGGCAGATGGTCAGGTGATATGTGCAGAGGCTGGCGGTGTCGAAGGCGAACAGAAAAAACAATTGGAAGCATTCAAAGCTGCCTATAAGAAAAAATTTGGCTACGACGTTAAACTCTATGCTGCGTACGTCTACGATGCTGTCATGACAATGGCGCAGGCGATGCAGGAAGCACAGTCCTCTGAGCCAGCTAAATACCTACCTAAGCTTGCCAAAATCCAGTATCAAGGCGTATCTGGACCCATCGTTTTTGACGCCAATGGCGATTTAAAAGATGCGGCATTAACGCTTTATACTTTCAGAAAAGGCGAGCGCTCAGTAGTCGCCGTCACTCACTAAACAATCCCACAAAAAGAAAAATCCTCTCGATTCGAGAGGATTTTTTTATATCGTCGCTAACAGCGAGGTGTGCGCGTACGGGCTGTCAATTAATAAAAAACTAATTATGAATTATTGCCCACTAATTTTCGCGCTAATTGCCGACGAAATTATTTCTGCGCCATTATCCATTTCACTAAAGTACGCGCTTCAGCGTCGCTGACTTGCGTATTTGCTGGCATAGGTACCGGGCCCCAAGTGCCACTACCGCCCTTTAGTATTTTTTGCACCAGCTTGTCTTCCGCACCTTTTTGCCCTGCATATTTAGCAGCCACATCTTTAAATGAGGGTCCAACAACTTTATTCTGGACTGAGTGACAGGCCATGCAATTTTTCGCCCGCGCTAAATCCAGACCCGCATCGGCAAATGCCGCACTTGATGCGCCCGCAGTCAGCAGTGCAAAAACCAAGCATGTCGCTTTCATATCACTCTCCTTGATAAAGAACTGCCATTTTAACGCGCTTTCCCAAGCCTCGAGTTGCGCAATTGAATCAAGATATCACCGCAATGGCATGCCTTGATTGACCGTTACATACTTTCACAATATGCTGCTTTGAAAAAAGGGGAGCCTCATGCCATTAATCATCGCAATCGTTTTATTAGCGGGACTCAAATATTTTACGGTTGGACCGTTTGCCAACATGTCGTGGTGGTGGGTCATAGGCTTGTTTGTTGTTGCCTTTATCTGGTTCGAGTTCGGCGAGCGCATTTTTGGTTTCGACAAACGTAAAGCGCATGAACAAATGGATAAAGCACGCGAAGAGCGTGTAAAGAAGACTTTTAAAAAATAAGCCCTCGACGAGAAGTCTGCGTAATCCGATACACAGTCAGCATTACGCCGATACGCCCAGGCCATGGTGAGCTTTCCGCCATCATCAATCGTCGCGATTATTTCCACAATGAAATATTTTCAATATTTATCCAAATTTGTAGAATACTGATCTACTGCCTGAGGTCCACGATGTCTGAACCTTATTATTTTCGACAAGGGTACGCTCAGCTCTTCGAGGCTTACGCTTACGATCACAATGAAAAAAAATTCCTTAGAAAATTCGTCTTCACTATCGATTAACGACCGCTATCAATTGTTGGTCGCCAACATCCGAGATTATGCAATTTACATGCTCGATCCAAGTGGCTTGATCGATAGTTGGAATGCAGGCGCACAAAAATTTAAAGGCTATGCAGAGCAAGAAATCGTCGGTCAGAATTTTTCCGTCTTTTATGTTGCGGAGGACCAAGCAGCCAATCTCCCGGCGGTCGCGCTCGCAACCGCCTTACGTGAAGGAAAATTTGAGGCTGAAGCATGGCGCGTACGTAAAGATGGCAGTCGATTTTGGGCGCACGTGGTCATCGATCCGATTTACGATCACAACGGCAAGCATGTCGGCTTCGCAAAAATTACCCGCGATGTCACAGCAAAGAAAGAATCGGAACACGCTCTGCGCGAAAGCGAACAACGCTTTCGTCTGCTAGTACAAGGGGTGGCTGACTACGCTATTTATATGTTGTCCCCCGAAGGTTTGGTAACTAATTGGAACAGTGGTGCGCAACGTATCAAAGGCTATCAAGAAAGTGAAGTCCTCAATACCCATTTTTCACGCTTTTATACTGAGCAGGATAGAGAAGCAGGATTACCCTCTCGGGCATTGGAAATCGCGGCAACAGAGGATCGCTTTGAAAGCGAAGGCTGGCGTATCCGTAAAGACCAAAGTAAATTCTGGGCGCACGTCATTATCGACGCGATTTACGATGACGATGGCGTCTTGATCGGGTTCGCGAAAATAACCCGCGACATTACCGAGAAAAAAGCAGCCCAGGAAGAACTAGAACGCACCAATGCTGCCTTATTCCAATCTCAAAAAATGGAAGCACTAGGTCAATTGACCGGTGGCGTCGCGCACGATTTCAATAACCTGCTTGGGGTGATCGCAAGTGGCCTAGATTTAATCAGCTTGAAAAGCAAGGATCACACTGACATAAAAATGATAGAGAGTATGCGCCGTGCAATAGAACGTAGCGCGACACTGACGCAACAATTACTATCGTTCTCACGGCAGCAACCTCTGAAAGTGGAGCACTTTGATTTGAACAGTTTGATCTCCGCTTTTGAGCCGGTGCTTCGTCGTGCCAACACTCATCAAGCAAAGTTAAATGTTGAGTTGAAGGCCAGCTCGTCCATAGTTGCAATTGATGCAGCGCGCTTTGAAGCAGCATTGCTAAACCTGATCGTCAACGCGCGTGATGCTTTGCCGAACGGTGGTGAAATAGGTTTGATTACTAAGAATGTGACGCTGCGGGAAAAGCAGATCGGCAACCTTTGCGCCGGCGACTATTTGAAGATCACGGTCAGTGACAATGGTGTTGGCATGTCGGAAGAGATAATGAAGCGGGCGCTAGAACCGTTTTTCACCACCAAGGAAATCGGAAAAGGTACCGGCCTTGGTCTTAGTCAAGTGTATGGATTTATAACGCAATCAGGTGGCGACATCGTATTGCACAGCACACTGGGTGAAGGAACGCGTATTTGCATGTACTTGCCAATTGTTGAAGAAATCATCGATATTGCGCAACATCCAACCGGAAAAGACGAGCTTTTGGACTTGATCTTGTTGGTAGAGGATGAGCCCGATCTTCTTGAAGTAGCGTCTGAGCTGGTGCGCAGCATCGGCTATGACGTCATTACCGCAGCTAATGGTAACGATGCATTGACGCTGATACAGCAACGTCCAGAAATCAATATCCTGTTTACCGACGTCATCATGCCGAACGGCATCAGCGGCATAGAATTGGCGCGCAGTGCAAAAATCCAACGCCCGGATTTAAAAATCATTCTCGCCTCTGGATTTCCGTTGCCGGCGCTAACCGCCGAACATGGCAATCTCGACGAATACGATTTTATGAACAAGCCTTATAAATTATCCGACTTGGCTCGCAAGCTGCGTGCACCTTAAGATATTCAGAAAATCCATGGCAAGCCGATTGGGATAATTAATCCTAGTGATCCGGCAAGGTCTCACCGCAGTGCATACAAAAATTAGCGTCTACCTCATGCCCAGTAGTCAAGCATTCTGGGCAAGTGCGCGTGGTGACTTTGCGCCCACCAAATCGCTGCGCGGTCATCTCTGATGTGACGATACCGGTCGGCACTGCCAACACCCCCCAACCGATCAGCATGGTGACGGATGCGATCGCACGCCCTATATCAGTCTGTGGGGAAATATCACCGAAACCAACCGTACTCACCGTGGTGATCGCCCAATAAACCGATGTCGGAATGCTAGTAAAGTGCGTGCCTGGCCCACCCTCTACTACATACAATAAGGAGCCGTTGATCACTACCAAGATCGCGACCACCGATAAAAATATATAAATTTTGCGACGACTTGCGACAATCGCCTTGGTCAGTTGTGAATACTCATCAACATAGGCCGCGAGTTTCAGCAATCTGAAAATGCGCAACAGTCTCAGCAAGCGGAAATCGACCATCGCGTGCAAACCTGGCACCAAAAAAGCCGCGTACGTTGGGAAAATTGAGAACAAATCAATGATGCCAAAAAAACTTCTGGCGTAACGCGTAGGATGGTTGACGCATAGCAGTCTGGCGATGTATTCCAACGTGAAAGCAATGGTAAAAAACCATTCCAATACACCAAGAATGTCACCATAGCGCGCACTGACCGTGGCAATGCTATCCAGCATGACCACCACCACGCTCATTACAATCGCAGCGATCAATGAAAAATCAAAATATTTTCCGGCTTTGGTTTCGGCCTCAAAAATGATAATAAAAAGTTCTTTTCGCCAACCACTAAGAGGTTTACCAAAATGCGTCGGCGATTCATGACGCGTGTCAGAATTCGTTTGGTTTTCTTTGATATGTTTTTCGCTCGTCACACCATCACTCCGGTCTTTGTTTGTCAAATGATGCACTATAAAAGCTAAATTTCAAATTTCGATCTAACAGCAGACAAAAACCGCTATTCTTTAAACAATAAAAAAGCCAGGCATGTGCCCGGCTTTTTGTCTGCAACAGTTTGCCATCAACCTGTGACAGCACCTTTACTTGCACTCGACGCCAAGGTTGCAAACTTCGACAACACGCCACGTGTATATCGTGGTGCAGGCTGCTTCCAGTTAGCTCGACGACGAGCGATTTCTTCGTCGGACACGTTCAATTGAATCAGCAACTGATGAGCGTCGATGGTGACAGAGTCACCCTCTTCCACCAGACCAATCAAGCCACCCACAAACGCTTCTGGTGAAACGTGGCCGACCACCATGCCCCAGGTACCACCGGAGAAACGACCATCGGTGATGAGGCCAACTGACTCACCCAATCCCTGACCTACCAGTGCCGAAGTAGGCGCCAACATTTCTGGCATGCCGGGGCCGCCCTTCGGGCCCAGATAACGCAACACCAATACGTCGCCTGCCTTGATCTTCTCAGCCATGATGGCATCCATTGCGGTGTACTCATCGTCGAACACACGTGCGGGGCCAGTGATCACTGGATTTTTCAACCCGGTAATCTTGGCAACACAACCTTCTGGTGACAGATTGCCCTTGAGGATCGCGAGGTGACCTTGTTTGTATAGCGCGTTGTCGATACTACGGATGACATCTTGGTCTGCGCTCGGTACCGACGGCACATCGGCCAGCATCTCGGTGACGGTTTTCCCGGTAATAGTCATGCAATCGCCATGCAACAAGCCAGCATCCAGCAAAACCTTCATCACTTGCGGAATACCACCAGCTTTGTGCAAATCGGTCGCGACATATTGGCCTGATGGTTTGAGATTACAGATGACTGGCACTTTTTGACGCATGCGCTCAAAATCATCGATAGTCCATTCCACTTCAGCTGCATGCGCAATCGCCAGGAAGTGCAATACCGCGTTGGTGGAACCGCCGGTTGCCATAATGACGGCAACCGCGTTTTCGATGGCATTGCGAGTCACGATGTCGCGCGGCTTCAGATCGTTCTTGATTGCGTCAATCAACACGCGTGCTGATTCAGCAGCAGAGCCAACTTTTTCATCATCAGGATTGGCCATTGTTGACGAATACGGCAGCGACAAACCCAGTGCCTCAAATGCTGACGACATGGTATTGGCGGTGTACATGCCACCGCATGAACCAGATGATGGGCAAGCATTGCGCTCAATGCCGTCAAAATCTTCTTGCGACATCCGACCGGCGGTGAACTCGCCAACCGCTTCAAACGCAGACACAATCGTCAGATCCTTGCCTTTCCAGTTGCCCGGTTTGATGGTGCCACCGTAGACGTAGATGCTCGGCACATTGGTACGCAACATTGCAATCATGCCGCCTGGCATATTTTTATCGCAACCACCGATAACAACGCAACCGTCCATCCACTGACCATTGACCGCGGTCTCGATGCAGTCGGCGATCACTTCGCGTGAGATCAGCGAATACTTCATACCCTCCGTGCCCATCGACATACCGTCGGAAATAGTGGGTGTACCAAACACTTGCGGGTTGCCGCCAGCTTCCTTAATTGTCTTAATCGCGATGTCAGCCAATTTTTGCAAACCGGAATTACATGGCGTGATGGTCGAGTGGCCGTTGGCGATACCGACCATAGGCTTGTCGAAATCATCCTTTTCGTAACCCATGGCGTAATACATGGAACGGTTAGGACTACGTGACACGCCCTGCGTGATGTTTTTGGAACGACGATTAAAGGCCATGATGACTCCAGAAAATATACAAATCGGTAATGCATGAAAGCGACGAAAACCGCACTCCATAATTGCCTGCCATTTACTTGCATTGCAAAAGGGAATAAGGGCAAATTCCGTAAAAGAATGGCTAGAGTGCCTTGCGCAGTCCTACGTGTCAAATATATGATTATCGCATCATTGATATGCTATACATATCAATCTAAATGATGATCGGTTCATAGATTTTGTTATGGCGCTTGGTCTATGCAGTTGTATCCATGAAGTTTTACCTACGATGTATTACTTATGAACCTAGAACTCAGACAATTACGCTATTTTGTCACGCTGGCAGAAGAGATGCACTTTGGCCGCGCCGCACACAGATTGCATATGACGCAACCACCATTGTCGCAGGCGATCCAATCGTTAGAAGCCAATTTGGGGGAGGCGCTTTTTTATCGCACCAGCCGCAGCGTAACGCTCACACCCGCCGGGCTTGCCTTACTACCGGAAGCACAGCGCATCTTGCAGCAAATGGCGAGCCTCCCGGATCTCGCACATCGCGCGGCGTCAGGTGCATCTGGCCGTTTGTCCCTGGCTTTTGTTTCCAGCGCTGACTACAACGTGTTACCGCCAGCCTTGCGTGAGTTTCGTAGCGCCTATCCGGCGGTTCAAATCGATCTGCGTGAAGCCACCACCGATGTGCAGTTGGAGGAACTAGCGCAAGGGCGTATTGATGCTGGTCTGCTCATCCCTCCGTTGCCAGATAAGGCAAAAGCACGACTTCAATATTTGCCGCTGCTATCGGAACCTTTGATCGTCGCCATACCCAAAGGATTGAGCGTATTGCGCGGCAAGCACACAGTAAGTCTGCGGACTTTATCGGAGTTACCACTGATTATTTTCCCACGCCGGATTGCGCCCGCTTTTCATGATGCGATCCTCGCTTGCTATCACGATGCCGGCTTGACGCCGCATATTGGGCAAGAAGCCATTCAGATGCAGACCATCATCGGCTTGGTGTCGGCCGGCATGGGAATCGCGCTTGTGCCACAATCCGTATCAAATTTAAAACGCACAGGTGTGGAATATCGTGCGCTAGCGAAAAAAACGCCATTGGTAGAAACTGGCGTCGCGTGGCGCAGCGACAATAGCTCGCCAGTACTGCACGCCTTTGTTGAATTATTGCGAAAGAAATAAAACATGCTGATTCATCCTATGCCCGATCCGATTGCGCTCGCTATCGGCCCTATCGCCATCCATTGGTACGGCCTGATGTATCTCGCCGCATTCGCACAGTTTGTTTTGTTGGCGCGTGCACGTATCAAGCAACCGCATATCGCCCGCCAAAACTGGAGCCGCGACGACATCGACGATATGCTGTTTTATGGCGTACTCGGCGTCATCATCGGCGGTCGACTGGGTGAAGTCTTGTTTTACGATCCCGCATTTTATTTTTCGCACCCATTAGAAATACTCAAGGTATGGAAAGGCGGCATGTCATTTCATGGCGGCTTTCTCGGCGTACTTTTTTCGATGGGCATGTGGTCACACAAAAAGCAGCGCCATGTCCTCGATGTGTGGGACTTTATCGCACCGTTGGTACCACTTGGCTATGCGTTTGGCAGAATCGGCAACTTCATCAATGCAGAATTGCCAGGTCGCGTCGCCGATGCGACTTTGCCATGGGCGATGATTTGGCCCAATGTAGATAATCTACCGCGACATCCTTCACCTATCTATCAAGCATTGTCAGGGTTGATCGAATTTACTTTGCTATGGATGTTCGCGCGGCGCGATAGACCACGCATGGCAGTTGGCGGTATGTTCTGCCTGCTATCTGGCATGGGACGCTTTATTACCGAATATTTCCGCGTACCGGATTACAGCGTGAGTTTTATCGGCATCACGATTTCTGCCGGACAAATGTTGTCGATTCCACTGGTCCTGCTCGGGATCTTCATGCTAACGCTGGCATATCGACAGCGCAGCGCGTAAAAGAAGTTAAAAAGCTTGTTTGCGCTGAATTGTTCGGCACAAACAAGCTCAGTCTTATCCGCCGTGAGCAAAGCTTGGATAATCGGTCATGCCGCCATCCGAGAAGATGGTAGTGCCGGTGATATACGAGGCGCTATCAGAAACGAGGATGGCTGCCAAGCGACCCACTTCATCGACCTGCCCGATTCGCCCCAGCGGGATTTTTTTCAGCAGATCGGCCTTACCTTCCTCATCGCTCCAAACCGCCTTATTGATATTGGTTTGTATCGCACCCGGTGCTAGCGAGACGACTCGCACACCAAACGGTGCGGCTTCCTGCGCTAATGTTTTCGTCAACATCGAGATGCCAGCTTTACTCGCGGTATAAGCGCTATAGCCGGTCCATGCAATCACTTCATGCACTGAGGTGATATTGAGAATCACACCTGATTTCTGTTTCGTCATCCGCTTGAGCGCCTGTTGCGCGCAGTGGAAGGTGCCAAACAAATTGATCTCTATGACTTTTTTCCAGCTGTCGAGGTCGGCTTCCCAGCTCAGTTGATGATCGCCATCAATACCAGCGCAGTTGACCAGAATATCAATCTGTCCAAAGGTTTTATCCACTTCGGCAAACATTGCGTCAACCTGCCCTGCATCGCACACGTCAGCTAATACAGCATGCGCGATACCACCTACCTGCTCTATTGCTTCCACTGTTTCTTTTGGCGTATCTGGATTACCAATGTAATTGACAACAACCTTGGCGCCACAGCCCGCCAAGGCTTTTGCAATTGCTTGACCAATACCGGAGCTGGCTCCAGTAACCAGGGCGACTTTTCCATCGAGTTGAATCTGCATGCCTTACCTCTCACAGTTGAAAGTGGAATGCGCTGCTACGGATGAACTCTTAACTAAAAACGGCAGGCCAAAGATAGGCGAAAATAGCAGAGGCATCGCTCGCCTTAGCGTACTTATCGGTGTCTATTCCTCTAACATCTTTTGTATAAAGGTCCATTCCTCAGGTGTCACCGGCATGATCGAAAGCCGGTTTCCTTTTGCCAGCAAACGCATAGATGCGAGTGCAGAAGTATCACGAAGTTCCTTCAAACTCAGCAATCTGGTCTTGCGTATCAGTTTGACATCCACATGCATCCAGCGTGGCTGCTCCGGGCTTGCCTTGGCGTCAAAGTATTTACTGCTGGCGTCAAATTGGGTCGCATCTGGATAAGCCGTACTTACCACTTCGACTATGCCCGCTATGCCGGGTTCGGCGCAGCTGGAGTGATAAAAGAACGCACGGTCGCCGATCTGCATCTGGTCACGCATAAAGTTCCGCGCTTGATAGTTGCGCACGCCAAACCAAGGGAAATGCGCTTGCGGCGATTTGACTAAATCGTCGATACCGACATCCGAGGGCTCAGATTTCATTAACCAGTAACGCATACAAACTCCTATTTGATCCAGATGAGCAAATTGCCAAATTTGCCCTAACTATGCATTTTGCACGACAGCCGAAAAAATAAGGGAAGAACGAAAAAAAAACGGCTGCATTTTCATGCAACCGTTTTGAAATAAAGCCCCGCCAGTGCCGCTTTGCCGGCATCCTGAACCAAGAGGTTCAAGGTGGCCGCAGTTAGTTCAACTTCGGGTTCATCGGACTAGCGACGATCACGCCCATCGAACAAAATTCCGCGACCGCTGCGCATAAATGGTTCAAGGAATTATGGCAATGGCGAACACGGCAGGAACTTTTAGTTTACTCCAATTTGTGCATCAAGATGAAGGGAAGAAAAAATAAAAATAAATACGGAAATAAAACTTGAAAAGAAAAAGCTCGTTTCCAAGAAAATCCACAAAAAATCAGAACAATTTTTCCTGCGGAGCAAGAGCGGCATCCAAGACAGTGTGCATGGTGGCAATTTTTTGTTTTACTTCTGACATCGCCATGTCAGAGAAAGGCCCGGCTGGCGCTCTAGTCGACAGCAGTTCTGCGGTTACGCTCAAGGCAGCCATCACCGCGATACGATCGGTGCCTTTGATTTTTCCGCTATCGCGGATTGCACACATTTTCTCATCTAGGTAAGATACTGCATCACGCAAGGCATCTTCTTCACCCTCTTTGCAGGCAAGCTTGTAGGTTTGCCCCATGATTGCCAAATCAAGCTGCGTCATACCGCTTCCTCATCCTGTACGTTGTCTAGCGACGGAATTTTTTTCAGTAACAGCGAAATACGGTCGTGCGCTTCCTGCATACGCCGCGCTAGATCTTCGTTTTCAGTCTCCAGCGTCAGCGCGCGCGCGCGCAATTCTGCATTTTCGCCGCGTAGCGATAGGGTCAACTCAGCCAATTGACTGATTTTTTCGGCGAGGTCGTGGAAATCTGAAATCATCCTGCCACTATAGTGTGGCAGGGGATTTACAGTCAATAGATTGCATGCGGTATCGTCACTTTTCACCCATGTCCGACAAATTTAATCGCATCAAGCTGGCGAGCCCCCCATAAACCAGGGACAAAAATGCCGATTTGGCAAAAGTTGGGGTAATCACTAATCAATCAAAGTCAGGCGGCCGTCAACCGTAATCAACGCGGTACGAATTTGGATCATGGGGAAAATACGACGCGCTAGCTCGCCATAGCGTTGCATTTGTTGTGCATATTCGGCTCGCTCACTATCAAGTAAATTACGTTTGTAATCCAGTATCCATAATTCATCGTCAAACATCACCACTCGATCGAACCGCACATTACCGGCATCGCTCACAACCTCTAATTCGTTGCGCGCAAAACGATGTTGTGCTGGGTCGAAAAAATGCGTGAGTGAGGATTGCGACAAAATGGCTTTTGCCTGGACTGCCACGGCTTGCGCAATCGGAATCGGACATGACAGCCATTTAGCAATCAATTCAACCGCTGGCAACTCTGGTGGCCACACTCTAGTAACCCGCTCCATCAGCGCGTGCAGTGCAATGCCTTCATCGATTTCATTACTGGATGCCGCGACCACGATTTCACGCAATGGCGCTGGTAGCGATGCGGGCTTAAAAATGCGCAGCGGAAAAATCGCCGCATCTGCTGATTCTGCTTCGACCGTGAATTGAGATAACTCGATCGGGTCTAGCGCAGTAAATTTTTGATACCAACAATCGGGGGCGACGCCCTCCGCATCTGCACCTTTTTTGGCGACCACACCGCTGACAATCAGCAAGCTCTTAGCGCGTGTGGCTGCAACATACAGAAGATTCCAGTCTTCCTGAGCTTTCAACGCTTGTTCGTCGGCAAATAATGCGTCGCGTGCGATCCCTCGCTCATCTTTCTTGCCAAACACAGAGAAATGCCGCGGTGCTTGCTCATCTTGGCGCCATTCGCACAGCACGCCTAGATTGTCAGACGCTGCGCCGCTGTGGTTGGTATCGAGCATCACTACCACTGACGCTTCCAAGCCTTTAGCACTGTGTATCGTCATGATGCGCACGGCGTCAACCGCAGCATCGACATCCGCCTCATCCGGCGCATCGTGCTCCGACACTTGCTGCAAGCGCTGCAAAGCCGCAATGAATTTTGGCAAACTCGGATAACGGCCCGCATCCATGTTTAACGAAAGCTCGGTAAATGCCTCGATATTGCCTAGCACTTGCCCGCGCATCAAAGCCGAAACTGACTGCGCATAGCGAGCTAACACATCACCCTGATGCAAAATGTGGTCGAGCAAATCATGCACTGGCAATCGTGGTGCTAAATGCAGCCAATGGGTCAGCAATTGCTGCGAACGCTGCAAATTCTCGGAAATCGGTTGTTCAGAGTCATACGCCGTTATATTTTGTAAGCGTAGCCACCAGGTTTTGTCGCTACATGTTGCGAGCGCGATCAGGTCGTCATCACTGACACTAAACAATGGTGACTTCAATACCTGGGCCAACGCAAGATTGTCATTTGGTGTCATCAAGAAATTGAGCAACGCGATTAAATCCGAAATTTCCAGCGCCGTCAGTAAACCACCGCGTTTGGCAGAAACAAATGGAATGCCAGCTTCGCGCAATGCGATTTCGTAAGCGCGCAAATGTTTACGTTTTTTTACCAATAGCATCACATCAGACCAACGGAATGCCGAGTTGGTAGCATCGCCATCGTTTTCAGGGCTGCTGTTTTTAAACTGCGCGCGCGCTTGCAAAATGGCCTGAGCCACCATCCGTCCTTCGTCTAGGCGACTCTCATCTTCCTCTTCCTCGCGTGGTGTCGTCAGCGGATCGCGTAGCTCAGCGGCTGACCAAACGGTTTTTTCGGCGCTCTGTTGCCGCACCAACGGCAAGCGCCAAACGGTTCCTGGCTCCGCCATCAACGTCGTCTGCGGGTGAAACAAAGGATTCAGTGCAAAACTGGTATTGATCACGTCCACAATGCCCGCCGCATTTCGACGTGTCTGATTAGTGCGTAAAAAATCTGCGCCTTGCGCCACTAGCAAGTCGCGAGCCGCGTTAAAAACACGCGGCTCAGCACGCCGAAAACGATAGATAGATTGTTTGGGATCACCGACGATGAACAAACTTGGCTTATCCTGATCGCCATCGTAGGCATCCAGCCATGCTTGCACAATGCTCCATTGCAGCGGATTTGTATCTTGAAACTCATCCAGCAGAATATGGCGGTAGCGCGTATCCAAACGGCTGTGCATATACGCGGCGTGATCTTCATTCAGCAACAAGCGATACGCTTGCCACTCAAGATCAGAAAAATCGAAGACGCGTTGCTCGGCTTTCACCGCTTGATAAATTTCCAAATACGCGGCGCCGACCATAAACAAAGCGCGGTTGAGTGCAACTACGTTGATTTCCATACTGCGCTTTTGCAGCGTCTTCAATGCTTCACCGATAGCCGCAAACTCTTGGTCGAATGCTGCGCTTGCCTCTTCGCCTAAATTACGCAGTAGCACCTCAAACAACTTACCTTTAGCGGCGTTGTTACCACGCGGCTCACCTTTGTCATTGAGAAACTGCGTCATCAGCGTCTCAAATTGAGCAAGCCAACCCTCACTTTGGTTGCCGGCTGTGACAGCTGTTTCGATTGCTACCGCACGCTTCTGATTGGTCGGTGTGCCTTGTCCCAATAACGAAGCAATACGCATCATGCGTGCTTGCAAATCTTGATCTGACCACAGCGACAATCTAGCATCTGAATTTGCATCTTCACCGCACAGTTCAGTTAACCAAGCTATCGGTTCTCCCTGCTGCTGTGCCGCCCACCATTCTGCGCGTTGATTGACAAAAGCATCTAACAAATTAAGCGTGTTGGTATCGCCAATTGACTGGTACAAAAAAACCAGCGCTGTTTTAATATCGTGTTGTTCTTCGTCGTTTAAAGACTGCATAAAACGACGCAGCGCATCAGCACGTAATTCTGCCGTTGCTTCGGTCAAGCTATAACCATGCGGTACGCCAGATGCCAACGGTGCGATTCGTAGTAAGCGCATGAACCAACTATGGAAGGTATCGATAGACAATGCCTGCGGGCTGCGCAACACGCGCTCGTACAAGCTGCGTGCCAGCGGCAAGGAAAGTGCCAAACTCTGTTCTGGAACACCGCGCTCTAGCAATAATTCGGTCGCCTCACTGTCGGATTTCAGCGCTAGATCTTTTAGCAATTGCAACAAGCGCTCGCGCATCTCTTGTGCCGCCTTGCGCGTAAATGTAATGGCCAGTACAGCAGAAGGATCAGCACCCGACAGCAGCAGGCGCAACATACGCGCCACCAACAACCAGGTCTTGCCGCTACCGGCACATGCCTCGACCACCACCGAGCGGGTGGGATCGCATGCAACTGCGATAAAACGCACCGCATCGGCGCTTTCACCATTCACTTCATACGCGCGCGCTGGCCAAGATTGATGCGTAGGTTGTTGCAAAGTTTGCTCGCTCATTACCATGCTCCCTTGCGACACAGCCCACGTACTTCGCAATACTGACAAACTGACTCGGGCCCAGTGGCAGGCAATGCTGCGCCATGTGTAATCGCTTGCATATTGTTGACGATCTGCTCTGCTAACGACTGCTGCCAAACATCGTAATTTGGCGCATCGATCGTTTGCGTTTTTTTCTCACCAGCATCCAATGGCACATAGGCAGCACTGTGCAGTGGCACCACGGAAAGCAGACCGTAAAAGGGCAACTGATGATCTTCACCTTGCTTGAGTTTTTTATTGAGTATGTCGCGACTCGAGCTTTTGTAATCCAACACTGCAAGCTCGCCATCGGCATTTGCATCAATACGATCGACACGTCCATGCAGCTTGATTTCACCATCCGTCCACGCCAAGGTTTTTTCCAGCTGTTCTTCACCAAATTTGAAGACCCAACCTTGCTGCTCACGCTCACTAACCCACGCGAGATAGGAAGGCATGGTTTTTTTCCAACGTTCGTAATAACCGAGTGCGGCGGCGCTGACATCTAGGCTTTTGGCAAAAACCTCATTTGAAATTTGCAACAACAATTGTTCTCGCGCATCGCTGGTATCGATTTGGTCAGCACTCGCTTGTTGCTGGACGGTTTGATGAAAGCGCGCCAAAATTAAATGCAACCAATCGCCGTAATCGCGCTTGTCCGGCGATTCCGCTAACTCAGCAATCCCCGACAAACCAAGCATGCGGGTAGCGAAAAATTGATATGGACATGCCACCAGGCTGTTGTAACCGCTGGCAGAAAGTTTTTTTGGTAATAGTTGTGGCGCAATCGGAGCCGGCATCGCGCTTGGTATTGCATGCAGTATATGGGAGGTAATTTCGGCCACATGATCTGGCAATATGAACCTAGCATTTGCGGCGCGTGAGCGGCAAAGCTGCAAGCGTTCTACCCAAGGGCTCAGCGAATTGGGCTCACCATTTTTGTGCGCTTGCCAGGAAAACACCACTTCTGGATTTGCCAACAATAATTCAGTAACGTCGCGCAGCTGCTGCTGTTGCAAAGTCTCGCGCGTCGCCAGACCTAGTTCGCGTCTGACGGCGTTTGCAAAAAACAGCGTTTCGGCTGGCTGTGAAGGCAAATGATCAGCGTCCACACCAACCACGACCACCGCATCGAACGTACGCAACCGCGCACCATTCAACGGTAACATCACGACGCGACGATCCACAATCGCCTGGATAAAGGTGGTCGACTCCATTTGTAAATTAATAAAAGCACGCCACTCCTTAAACGAGAAGGTGTGCGTAATCTGCTGACAATCTTGCTCCAAAGATTGCAACATTTGGAGAATCTGGGACCCGGCGGCATCTGCATGTAGCGCCTCTTGCATCCCAATCGCAAGCAGCGCCTTTTGCGTCAGCGCTAGCCAATCACCCAGTTTTCTATGCCTGTTTCCAGAAAAATCGGCCGCTTGCCGCGCCAACTTTTCAATCAACTTCTGCTCCGCCGGGAAAGAATCGAGCGCAGTTTCTATCGCTTGCCAACCGCCCTGGATATTGGCGCGTCGCAATGCCACTTCTATCGCCATCACATGATCGACTTTGTTCTCTATCTTCGCAAAGACAAACGGTGATTTCAAAAAATCCAGTAAAGCGACGGTATCAGCCCGAGCAGCAATCAATTCAAACCATGCTGCTAGCGCCGCCGCAGCGCGCGTAGTGGAGAGCTTCCAACCCGTCTCATCCGCCACAAAAATATCTGCGCGTTCCAATAGCGCACGTATACGTCTGGCTACCGCTCTGTCTTGCGCGACGATTGCCAGTGCGGTTTTGCCTTGCTGCAGCCAATTAATAATGGTTTGTGCACAATAAAGCGCTTCAGCTTCCAAATTTGCAGATGCATGCAGCGACAGATTTGCTAATGCACTATTTGTCGCTCCTACCTCCAAATTGTCGATAAGTTGCTCATCCGACGAGACTTCTGGCCAAGCAGCTACTAATAATTTATCCAAATGTTGTGCTTGCCAATCCAGCGTCACCACGATCACTTCGCGATGGGCGCTACAAGCATCTAAAAAAGCCTGCTCCATCGCATCTGGTGTGACGGGGCTAATCCAGTACAAAGCTTGCGAGCCCAGATGCGAAGTAGCACCCGCTAACTGCATCATTTGCCGGTTACGTAAGACGATTGCATCGTTCGCATCTAGCTGTGTCTTCCAGATCGACCACACTAACTGCGACTCATCCGATAGCAAGGTGCGCGCATTCGGCGACAAGGTTTGCAATGCAGCCTGCCAACGCGCTCCCGCAATCGCGTCAATATCAAAGGTAAAAGTTTCATCAGCGGCGTCGCTGCCACTCTGAGTGTCGCGCTGTAAATAAGGCAACATGGCGTGCGTCAATTCATCAGACAGTAACAACAGAATTTCTGCCAAGGACAGCAGATCAGTATTACGACGCGCAGTGAACAACTTCTTTAGCCACGCTTGTTGGCGCAAGCTGTCGTAGAGCGTCATCAAGCGTTCACTCGATGACACCGGCGACGGGCCCGCCTTGGGAGGCAGTTGTCTTAAATTTTCACCTAGCGTTGCAATCACAGGCGGGATAAAACTACCACCTATCTCGCTAGCCAATGCGCTCTTCAATAGCTGGATATGCACAAAGGTCGGCACCATCACCGACATCGCCGCATAATCGTGGATGCCGTCGCCAGTGTTTTGCGTAATGTGCTTGCTATCGCTCCAGCTCGGATCTTTTAACAACGCGCGCGCAGCCTGATTCCAAAAAATAGATGTCGGCGGAAAAGCAAGGGTGCGCAGCGGCATGGACAAGACTCTAAAAAATTGAACGACAAATTAATAACTGAATGGCAACTATGCAAGAAAAAATCGTCTGACTACCAGTGCTCAATCGTATTTAGCACTCAGGCAGTCTACGAATGAACGATCAACGATGACATTGAAGACGCAATGCTGACGCTCATCGGTTCTGCATTTTATGCGAGCAAGTGGCAAATTTACCAATCGATGCCACACTTTATATAAAATGAGTTATGATTTGCAAAACCCCGCCTGATCACCTCTTGTTTTGTTCATCAAAAACACTTGAATTACACTGCACTGTCACCATCTGTCGCAATGCAAGCTTATGCAAGTTCAAGCCGTTTGAAACAATCTGAGGCGCTAACAACATGCACGACAAATGTTTCATGTCGTCAAGGCGCAGATTTCTGACTTATCCCATTCTTCTCGAATCGAGACCAATATGAGCGAAAACATTAAACATACTAGTGATGCATCTTTTGAAGCTGACGTACTCAAATCCGATCTGCCGGTTCTGGTCGATTTCTGGGCTGAGTGGTGCGGTCCGTGCAAAATGATTGCACCGATCTTGGAAGAAGTCGCAAAAGAATACGCGGGCAAGATCCAGATCGCAAAAATGGATGTGGATGCCAATCAGGCAGTCCCAGCCAAGTTTGGCATTCGTGGTATCCCGACCTTGATTCTGTTCAAGAACGGTGCCCCGGCAGCGCAAAAAGTCGGTGCTTTGGCCAAAGGCCAGTTGACAGCTTTCATTGACGGCAATATCTAAACAATATTAAATACAAGGTAGCGATGCGCTCGCATCGCTACCTGATTAAAAATAAATAGCCAGACCTTAATAGTACCCACGCACTTCCCTCCCCCACCTATATATTTCCCATCTCGGGACACCACACACTATGCATTTATCTGAATTAAAGGCGTTACACGTCTCCGCATTGCTAGAACTAGCAGTTAGCCTCGACATTGACAACGCCGCGCGCTTGCGCAAACAAGAACTGATGTTCGCGATTCTGAAGAAACGCGCGAAATCAGGAGAACAAATTTTTGGCGATGGCGCTCTAGAAGTCTTGCCTGACGGCTTTGGCTTTCTGCGCTCGCCCGACGCCAGCTACATGGCGTCTACCGACGACATTTATATTTCTCCGTCGCAAATCCGCCGCTTTAATCTGCACACCGGCGATTCGATCGAAGGTGAAGTCCGCACGCCAAAAGACGGCGAACGCTACTTTGCATTGGTCAAAGTTGACAAGGTCAACGGCGAAGCACCTGAAGCATCGAAACATCGCATTCTGTTTGAAAACCTGACGCCACTGCATCCAGATAAGCCATTGCTGCTGGAACGCGACATGCGCGGTGAAGAAAACATTACCGGCCGCATCATTGATTTGATCGCGCCGATCGGTAAAGGCCAGCGCGGCTTGTTGGTCGCATCGCCTAAATCTGGCAAGTCCGTGATCTTGCAACACATCGCCCATGCAATCACAACCAATCACCCAGACGTTGTGATGATCGTACTGCTGATTGATGAGCGTCCGGAAGAAGTCACCGAGATGCAGCGCTCAGTGCGCGGTGAAGTGGTGGCATCAACCTTTGATGAACCCGCTACCCGACACGTCCAAGTCGCCGAAATGGTGCTGGAAAAAGCCAAGCGTCTGGTTGAAATGAAAAAAGACGTGGTGATTTTGCTGGACTCGATCACTCGTTTGGCACGCGCCTACAACACCGTAATCCCTGCTTCTGGCAAGGTCCTCACTGGTGGTGTTGATGCGAATGCGCTGCAACGTCCAAAGCGTTTCTTCGGTGCTGCACGTAATGTCGAAGAAGGTGGCTCGCTGACCATCATCGCCACCGCGCTGATCGAAACCGGTAGCCGTATGGATGACGTGATCTTTGAAGAATTTAAAGGTACCGGCAATATGGAAGTGCATCTCGAGCGCCGTCTGGCCGAGAAGCGCGTCTACCCTGCGATCAATCTCAATAAATCCGGCACACGTCGCGAAGAGTTGCTGATCAAACCGGATCAACTACAAAAAATCTGGGTCTTGCGCAAACTGCTGTACGGCATGGATGAGATCGAAGCGATGGAATTCATCCTCGACAAGATGAAGGCAACCAAGAACAATGCTGAATTCTTTGACATGATGCGACGCGGCAATTCCTGATGATTGATCAACCAATAATCAACAAATGATTAAGTAATAAGATATTCAAGCTTACGCCTGTATAAAAAGCTCGTTTTTCCGCCTTAAATGGCTGAGAAACGGGCTTTTTTCATAAGAACTTCTCTGCAGGTTGCTGATTTTATTGTATAATTTTCGGCTCACTCCGACCTGGATAAGTGATCGACAATCGGGTCAAGAAGCAGGTCGACCGACGAAGTGACGATTGGCTACCCAACTATTAAAGGTAAATCATGAAAGAAGGCATACACCCAGAATATCGCGACGTCGTGTTTCACGACGTGTCGAACGATTTCAAATTCATCACCCGTTCGACCATCAACTCGCGTGAAAAAATCGAATTTGAAGGCGCAGAATATCCGCTGGTAAAAATCGAGGTGTCGTCGGAATCGCATCCGTTCTACACCGGCAAACACAAGATCGTCGATACCGCAGGTCGTGTGGACAAGTTCCGCAAGAAGTTCGGCACGGTCGGCTCCAAAACACAAGTGGCAGAATAAGTTCACCACTTTGCCTGCTTGCGCAGGATCAAAAGGCAGCTTCGGCTGCCTTTTTTATTGGTGATTTTCTGCACCTGCATCTGCGTTTTTTGCTGAATTGCCCGCCAGTGCGGATTTTTACGGCACAATAACGCCAGTCTAAATAAAAACAAACTTCCAAACTTCTTGATGAAGCCAGTTCGTCTCCCTGCCGCCGCGACCAAAGCACTTCCCCGCTGGGGGTTGTTTGCGCTTTGTCTGCTCTATATTCTTCCTGGTTTGATTGGTCGCGATCCGTGGAAGACTGATGATGCCTCCGGCTTTGGCATTATGTGGACGATGGCACACGGCACACTGCCGGATTGGTTGTCGCCCCATATCGCGGGCCTGCCAATGCCGGAAGAAGGCCCGCTCGCTTTCTGGGTTGGTGCTATTTGCATCAAGCTATTTGGCTGGTTGCTTGGTGAAGCGATGGCAGCACGGATTGCCCCTATCGGCTTCTTCTTGCTCGGCACACTTGCTGTCTGGTACACCACTTATTTGCTCGGACGGCGTAACGATGCACAACCACTAAAACTCGCCTTCGGCGGCCAACCAGAGCCTAGAGATTTCGGCCGCACCCTGGCAGATGGTGCATTGTTGATTTATCTTGGTTGCCTCGGCTTACTGACGCATAGCCACAGCACCACATCGGCGGCATTGCAGGTTTCGCTGGTAGCACTGGCCATGTACACCACCGTGCGCCTGTTTGAATCAAGTGTCTGGCGCAGCGCAATCTGGCTCGGACTGGTGCTCGGACTGCTCGCATTGACACGTAGCTGGCTCATCCCTGCTGGTTTATGGCTGGGTATCGTGACACTAGCATTGGCCTCAGCACGCACCCGCAAGCTACTACTTCCTCTTGCAGTAATCGTTCTGCCACTCGCGATATTCATACCTGGTGTATGGATTGCAGCAGACACTTATCTGCATCCTTTTGGCAGCGTGCAAACCGATGCTTGGCTGACGTGGAATCTCACGCAAATAGGTACGCCAACGTGGCATACGCTGCGTTATTTCTCGTCCAACAGCATCTGGTTTGCCTGGCCGGCATGGCCGTTTGCAATCTGGGCCGTGTATGCATGGCGACGTCAACATGAAGCCCTGCACATTACCTTGCCGCTGACATTCTTCAGTACCTTACTGATACTTGCACTACTCAATCCAAGTACTGACGAATCCAGCTTGTTGCTGCTATTACCGATGCTGGCAATACTGGCCGCATTTGGTCTACCCACGATGAAACGTGGCGCGATTAATGCCGTCGACTGGTTCTCGGTGATGACGCTCACCACCTGTGCCGCCTTTATCTGGATAGGCTGGATCGCCAAGCAAACCGGCTGGCCGGCACAGATCGCAAAAAACGCATTTAAGATCGCCCCAGGTTTTAAACCGGAATTTAGTTGGATCGCCACGTTGGTTGCCTTTGCGGTCTCAGCCGGCTGGATTTGGCTGGTGTATTGGCGCGTCTCACGTCGGCCATCAGTGTTATGGCGCGCAGTGGTGCTCTCGTCGGGCGGTATTATTTTATGCTGGTTGCTACTGATGACCCTGTGGCTACCATGGGGCAATTACATTAAAAGCTACGCCAGTGTTGCACGCCAAATCCATGCGGTACTTCCCGCTACCAAACACTGCGTAGAAACAGATATCGGTTCACCGCAACGCGCATCGCTTGCCTACTTCGGCGATATTGCATTCGCCCAGTTTTCTCAAAAAGACTGCACTTACCTGCTATTGCAAGATCATCATCGCAGCAACAACACGACCTCACTGATGCGGCGTGGTGATGCGTCATGGCGATTAATCTGGCAAGGACGCCGCCCTTCTGACAGAGATGAGCGCTTCCGTCTATACCATCTGCAGAAGAGTAAGAAAAAGTCGTCGCCATAAATACTGTCGGCGCACACGTAGTAATGCTAAATAAACAGGCAGCAGAAGGAAATCTCGCAAATCATTTCATTTAAGTCGACGCAATAATCGACAATATGATTTATAAAATATGCGAAGCGTATTGCTCAAATGTCCGGAATCAAGGATAATATCGCCTTGCGTTGCCGAGATGGCGGAATAGGTAGACGCACGGGACTCAAAATCCCGCGCCGCAAGGCGTGCCGGTTCGATTCCGGCTCTCGGCACCAGAAATACATGCAGTACTAAGTAATAGTTAAAAAGCCCTCACATCGTTGAGGGCTTTTTTATTTTTCAGCATCCTGACTATCTACATGCGTCACATATTCGGATAATTTGGTCCCCCGCCCCCTTCTGGCGTGACCCATACGATATTCTGGGTCGGATCCTTGATATCGCAGGTCTTGCAATGCACACAGTTTTGCGCGTTGATCTGCAAGGCATCCTGACCCGCTGCATCCTGGACAAACTCGTACACACCCGCCGGACAATAACGTGCCTCCAGCCCTGCATATTGAGCCAAGTTCACTCGTACCGGAATCGTTGAATCTTTCAGCGTCAAATGAAAAGGCTGATCTTCTGCATGATTGGTATTGGAAACAAATACTGAAGACAGGCGATCAAAGGTCAGTTGGTTGTCCGGTTTCGTATAGGTAATCGGCGTATAAGCGCTGGCTGGCTTCAGGCATGCATGATCAGCATGTTTGTTACGCAAAGTCCACGGTGCCTTACCACGCAGCAGCAATTGATCTATGCCGACCATCAACGCGCCTGTGTACAAGCCTTTGCTCATCCACGGCTTGAAGTTGCGCGCCACATGCAACTCCTCATGCAGCCATGATTGTTCAAATGCTGTTGTATAAGCACTGAGTTCATCGCCCTGACGTTCTGCGGAGAGTGCAGCAAATGCCGCTTCGGCTGCCAGCATGCCGCTCTTGATCGCCGCATGGCTACCCTTGATGCGACTTGCATTCAAAAAGCCTGCCTCACAACCGATTAGTGCACCACCGGGAAAAACCAACTTGGGTAAAGACTGCAAGCCACCCGCAGTAATTGCACGGGCACCATACGACACCCGTTTGCCACCCTTGAAGAAGCGGCTAATTGCGGGATGGGTTTTGTAGCGCTGAAACTCTTCGAATGGTGACAGATACGGATTCTGATAGGCCAAACCGACTACATAACCAACCGCGACCTGGTTGTTCTCCAGGTGATACAGAAACGATCCGCCATAGGTATCGCTCGCTAAAGGCCAACCAGCGGTGTGGATCACCAGCCCCGGCTGATGCAACGCCGGATCGATTTCCCACAACTCCTTAATACCGATTGCATAGCTTTGTGGTGCCTTGCCTTGATCCAAGCCGTATTGGGCAATCAGTTGCTTACCCAAATGGCCACGTGCCCCTTCGGCAAACAGCGTGTACTTGGCATGCAGCTCCATACCGAGTTGGAAAGCAGCAGTTGCTTCACCTTGGCGATTGACACCCATATTGCCGGTGGTGACACCACGTACTGCCCCGTACTCGTCATACAGAATCTCAGCCGCTGGAAAGCCCGGAAACAAATCCACGCCCAATGCTTCAGCTTGCTCCCCCAACCAGCGCACCACATTCGCCAGCGAGATCACATAGTTACCGTGATTTTGAAAACAGGCTGGTAGCAGGAAGTTCGGAACCTTGGCACTACCGGTCTGAGACAGAAACAAAAAGCGATCTTCCGACACCGGCGTATGCAAAGGCGCACCGCGCTCTTTCCAATCTGGCAGCAACTCGGTCAGCGCTTGCGGGTCCATCACGGCTCCGGACAGGATATGCGCACCCAGTTCGCTGCCTTTCTCAAGCACACATACTGAGACCTCGCGACCACTGTTAGCAGCTTGCTGCTTCAGACGGATCGCAGCAGACAGACCGGCGGGGCCGCCACCGACGATCACAATGTCATAGTCCATCGCTTCGCGCGGGCCATGTTGGGAGAGCAATGGATTAAATGAATTATTCAAAGAGGATATGGATGACATAAATGAATCGGCAGGTATAAACGACACTATTCATTACAGAGTACGGAAAATCAGCGCAAAACCGGCTACCAGACAAAGCGTGCCGACCATTTTCTTGATCAATGCACTATCCATACGGTGAAGAAGATAGGCTCCCAACAGCACACCAAAAATTTCAAAAACACAGATGAATGAAGCAAGACCGAAATCGATGGTTCCCATTTGTAAATTAGCAATGGTGCCCGACAAAGCGCCGACAATTTGCAGAACTTGGCCGACACCTATTGCCGTCAGAATCGAGAAGCCGAACAACACCATCAAGGGCACCGATAACGCTGGACCACCGATACCCGTCATGCCCGAAAGAAATCCAGTCACGGCACCAATTGTTGCCAACGTCACCCACTCCTTCTTGCCTCCTTGTGGCAACTTGAATATCACGTTGTACGCACTGCTAAAAAAAGTATAAGCGCCGGCAATGATAATGAGTGTTGCCAGAACCAGCGACAATATGACGGGGCTAAGTAGAGAACCGACCCAGGCACCGGCAAATCCTGTAACGGCAGCACCTGCACATATAGGCCAGACCAGTGACCAGTTGATCGAGCCTTTATGCTGAAAATAAATCGTCCCGGCGAGACCGATAAAGATGAACGTGAATAAGGATGTTGCCGTACCTTCATGCAGACTAATGCTTGTAATTAACGTCAATGCCATCGGCATCAAAAAACCACCCACACCAGCCGCTCCCACCATCGCACCTATGCTGAGCGAAATCAGAATCAGGCCAGCATTAGGCCCCAATGATGTCCACATAATTATCCGTAAATGTTTGATTTCACAGTACTTATTATAACTCGTTATAATAAGTACTGCAAACAAAAAAACATCTACTGTGGCGTTTGCAATGCCTGCATCAACTCTGGAACTATCTCGAAAAGATCGCCAACGATACCGTAATCAGCCACACCAAAAATAGGCGCTTCCGAATCCTTGTTGATCGCTACAATTACACGAGAATCAGTCATGCCAGCCAAATGCTGAATCGCCCCCGAAATACCAACCGCAATATACAAATCGGGCCCTACTATTTTTCCCGTTTGACCTACCTGTAAATCATTGGCCACAAAACCCGCATCGACGGCGGCACGGGATGCCCCCAATGCAGCTCCCAATGTGTCGGCCAACGGCTCCAGTAGCCGAAAATTTTCGCTAGACCCCAACCCTCGTCCGCCGGATACAACGATGCGTGCCGAACTTAATTCAGGTCGACCCGAGGCTGCCAATTCACGTGAAATGAACACTGATTTACCTGAATCTGTGACAGCCACGATCGTCTTAATAGTGGCAGCTCCATTCATCGCACTCGCTGCAAAATTGACAGTCCTTACCGTGAGTACTTTAATTTGATCTAATGACTTCACTGTCACAATCGCGTTACCTGCATAAATAGGCCGCTCAAAGATGTCTGCCGAGACCACCTTCGTCACTTCAGATATCTGACCTACATCCAGTTTGGCGGCAACGCGCGGCATAATATTCTTGCCATACGTTGTTGCCGGTGCAAGCAGATGCGAATAAGTATGCAACTGTGCTAATGCCACAATTTGCTGTGAGACGTTCTCGGCCAAACCATTGGCAAACGGAACAGCGTCGGCCAACAACACTTCTTCAACCCCGCTGATTTGTGCAGCAGCTTGTGCGACGGCATCACAGCCATGCCCAGCAACCAGCACGTGCACCTTGGCATTACATTCAAGTGCGGCGGTGACTGCATGCAAGGTACTGCTATTCAATGTCTTATTGTCGTGTTCGGCGATCACTAATACCGTCATGATGAAGTCCCTTCTATTGGGTTAATGGCAATCAGATCACTCTTGCATCATTGCGCAATTTATCAACAAGCTCGGCGGCGTTATTCAGCAATATCCCTGGTGCACGTTGCACAGACTCACTGACCTTTAGCGTGAGCCAGCGCGGCGCTACATCGATGTCCAACGATGCTGCTGCTATTACCTCCAATATTTTTTTCTTCGCCTTCATTAGATTCGGCAAACTTACAAAACGCGGTTCATTCAAGCGCAGATCAACTGTCACTATCGCCGGCAACGTCAACCGTACAGATTCAGTGCCGCCGTCGATTTCGCGTCGCACAACGATGCCGTCATCTTCGACCACTATTTTGGATGCATAGGTCGCTTGTGGCCAATCGAGTAATGCGGCCAGCATTTGTCCTGTTTGATTGCAATCATCGTCAATCGCCTGCTTGCCTAAGATAATTAATTCTGGATTTTCCTTTTTCGCTATCGCAGCCAAAATTTTTGCGACGGCGAGAGGTTGCAGCTCCAAGTCTGTTTCTATCAACATGCCGCGATCAGCACCTATCCCCATCGCCGTTCGTAGCGTTTCCTGACTAGTATTTAAGCCGCATGAAATAGCGAGGATCTCAGTTACCTTTCCCATTTCACGCAACCTGACAGCTTCTTCTACTGCAATTTCATCAAAAGGATTAATGGACATCTTCGCACTGCTGCTATCAACGCCGGAGCCGTCTGATTTAATACGAATTTTGACGTTCGAGTCGATAACACGTTTTACAGGGACCATTATTTTCATTGCGTATCCTTTCGATCATAAGATGCTGCTTGCGTAATGTTTTCTCGTTCGGTGTTCTAACCAATAAACTAAATATTTGCTTCCAGCAGTAAGAGAACCAGAAGCACAATCCAGATGGTCTCTGTGACCAACATCAAAACCGGTCGCCAACCCAAGGATGCCAGTGATTGAAAAGAAGTTTTCACGCCCAGTGCTGCGATGGACAACACCAGACAACTACGCGATACATCATTGATCCATACGGAAGCCAGATGGGGAATGAAATGAAAACTATTGGCCAACATTATGCAAACAAATCCGATTAAGAAAAAAGGTACGAAAGGTGAACGCACGGTGTCGGCTATATCATCACGCTTTCGGTACAAGAAAGCGATCGTAACCACCGCTGGTACAAGGCAGGCGACGCGCGCCAACTTGACGATAGTCGCGACCTCACCAGTGTGATTTGAGATAAGGTAGCCAGCGCCAACCACCTGAGCCACATCGTGAATCGTGGCACCAAGAAAAACGCCAGCACTTGTCACATCCAGTTTCAAGAAATGCACAAGTAGCGGATAAATAATCATCGCCATTGTCGACAGAGAGGTCACACCAACTACAGTAAGTAGCGTAAATTGTTCATTCTCTTTCGTCTTTGGCAGAACGGCAGAAATTGCTAACGCCGCCGATGCGCCACAAATTGCGACTGCACCGCCCGACAATAATCCCTCGACCCTACTGCGCCCAAATATTTTTGCGACCACACATCCCAATAATATCGTCGACACAACGGCAAGTAACACGATGATCATTGGTGCCGCACCAAGTGAGGTAATCTGTTCAAGCGTAACGCGCGCACCCAACAAGGCTACGCCCGTGCGCAGTAGCGTCTGACTGCAAAAATTAATTCCAGGCTGGCATATCGGATCTTGCGACAAAAAGTGAAACGCCAACCCGAAGAACAATGCGTACAACAATTGCGGCCCACCATAAGCAGTCGAAACAAAGGTGGCCGCTAACGCAATGACCACACTTATGGCAATACCCGGCCAGTTCTTTCTGAGAGCAGCCGGATGCCATGCCGAAAAAAATTGCGTGGACCTGCCGTGCCATGTGATGCCAGACGCTCTCACTTTTTCGTTCACGTCGCTCTCTCTTCCGCTTACGCTAGACAACACTTCTCCATGCGAGCCGAAAGGACGCACAATCAATCTGATAAAACGAGAAATGGATGGGTTGGCCGCACGCTTGGATGCGGCTATGGCTTTCCTACTTATCCACGAAGGCCCGCTCGATTACATAATGCCCCGGATGACTCATATTGCCCTCGGTCATCCCATGTGATTCCAGCACGGCGACTGTGTCTTTCAACATCGCTGGACTGCCGCACAACATGAATCTATCGTCGTCGACATTGAATGTCGGCAGACCGAGTTTTTCGTACATTTCATCGCCAGCCAGCAGATCAGGAATCCGCCCCTGATTTTTGAATGGCTCGCGCGTCACGGTCGGGTAGTAAAGCAATCGATCCGACACCAGTTCTCCCAAAAATTCATGGCTGGGTAGATCACTGGCAATACGTTCCTGATATGCCAACTCATGGATGTGACGGCAACCGTGCACCAGGATCACCTTGTCGAATTTTTCGTAGATATCCGGGTCTTGCACAATGCTCATGAATGGCGCCAGACCGGTGCCAGTACCCAACAGATAAAGATGTTTGCCAGGTAGCAGATTTTGGCTCAGCAAGGTGCCAGATGCTTTGCGACCAACCAGAATCGAGTCACCGACCTTGATGTTCTGCAAGCGCGAGGTTAACGGGCCGTCCGGTACCTTGATACTCAAAAATTCCAGTTGCTCATCGTAATGCGGGCTCACCATGCTGTAGGCGCGCATCAGGGGCTTGCCATCTACATCCAGCCCTATCATTGCAAACTGTCCGCTCTGATAACGAAAGCTCGCTTCGCGCGTGGTGGTGAACGAAAACAACCTATCGGTCCAGTGATGGACGGACAACACTTCTGCTTCATAAAAGTTACTCATGATGCCAACCTTTCATCAACGTTTCTGTGAAACCAGATTGCTCTGCACCAAAGGCCATCTGCTTTAGATAAGTCCACGGATAAATGCCACGCTCATGCTGATCTGAGAAAAACAGTTGCAAACCGACCGACCCAAGCTGTTCAATTTTTAGCAAGCTGACATCCGGATCGACCGGAATGATGTCATTGAGTTTTCTACGCAAGCTTTCGCAACTACTGCAACGGCAGGACACCCTCAACGCTTTGTGTGAAATCGTTGCATGCTCACCATCCCACACCAAATTGAGGGTTTTGCTCTTGCTGCTGATACTGATTTCCGATGGCCATTCAGACGACATCTCATTCTCCTACCCTGCATTCACAATAAGGTACGCACACCTTCAGGACCGATTTCCATGCTGAAGCCCTCACAGCCACCACTAGACAATTCACCACCCATTGATGCCAGGCTTTCTTCGCGTATCAGTGCCTTGATAGAACGCAGCAAGTTATTGAACTCCGGTGTGTCCATCATTTCCGGTTTTCTCGGACGCGGCAGCGGCACTTGAATTTCTGCCTTCACGCGTCCTGGTCTTGCAGTCATCACATAGATACGATCGGACAGAAAAATAGCTTCTTCAATATCGTGTGTAATGAACAGCACTGACAGGCGCAAGCGCTGCCACATATTGGTCAGTATTTCTTGCATCACCGTGCGCGTTTGCGAATCAAGCGCGCCAAATGGTTCGTCCATTAACAAGACTTGCGGGCTGGTGGCCAGTGCTCGCACGATGCCGACACGCTGACGCATGCCGCCCGACAGTTGCGATGGATAGTGATTTTCAAATGCCAGCAAGCCGGCCAAACCCAGTAAGGTACGTGCCTGTGTTTGTCGCTGCCCCGCGGCCATGCCCTGCATCTTCAATCCGAATTCGACATTTTTTCTGACTGTCATCCAGGGAAACAACGAGTATTGCTGGAACACGACACCGCGATCTGAGCCCGGCCCCGTGATTGCTTTGCCGTCTAGTGTCAGCACACCGCTATTGGTTTTGGTAAAACCGGCGACTGCATTCATCAATGTCGACTTGCCACAGCCAGACGGCCCGATAATGGAGACGAACTCGCCGGGTTGTACATTGATGGAAACCGATTGCACCGCGTGTACCGTACTGCCTCTTGCGGTGAAACTGATGCTGACATCCTTGACGTTGACGTGACCGAATGCGCTATTCATTTCTGTCATCATTTTCTACCTCCTGCAGCCGCACCTATCCACGGCGTCGACCATTTGGAACATAACTGAATCACCTTGCTGCACAACAGACCGAGCACACCGATGGTCAGCATGCCGAGCGCAATTTTCGGATACTCGATCAATGAATAAGATTCCCAAGTAAAGTAACCAATACCGTACTGTCCGGATATCATTTCTGCGGCGATCAGCGACACCCAGGCCACGCCCATACCAACTGCCAAGCCGGTAAAGATGTGTTGCAAAGCACCCGGAAGAATCACGTACAACATCAGATCCTTTTCTTTCGTTCCCAAACTGGCCGCTGCACGAAACAACACTTCGTCAATTTCTTCCACGCCGTGAATCGTGTTGAGCAAAATCGGGAAGAAGGCACCGATGAAAGTAATGAAAATAATGCTGCCTTCATTGCTAGGCCAGATCATGATCGCCATCGGCACCCACGCAATTGCCGGAATCGGGCGAAACACTTCCATCGCCGGCATCGTCACCGAACGGAACAGACGGTAACGTCCAACCAAAATACCGAGGAAAACACCGAGCACCGCAGCAATGAAGAAGCCCTCCATAATCCGGCGCAAACTCATCCAGACATTGGTAATGAACTTGGTGGACTGATTAACCTCAATCATGGTGTTCCAGACATCGCCGGGTGTCGGGATATTGCTGAAGCGAATATAAAAATCCCAACGATATTCGGTTGCCAGATACCAGAACAACAGCACACTTCCGATCGACACCACACCCAGCAGGTATTGCATCCAGGTCGACTCAAACACTGTCTTCCACTGCAAGCCCTGTTTGGTTGACACGGATGCATCTGCACCCATACCTCCCTTTATTGCCTGTAACGGCGGTCTGGATGTTGAGACACCTTGCGATGCACTTTTTTTGTGCGCCGCAGGAACCACCTCAGCAGGTGACTCGATGGCGCGATCGGTCATGGCCATGATTATTTCTCCAGTTTGGCTAGAATCTACTCATAGGTAACAACGGTGCCGCTGTTTTTCTTGGCATACGCTTCTGCATCTTTTTTCAGCAGGAACGGCACGGGAGCAAGCTTGCCGGACACCGAGTAAAAAGCCTTGCTGCCAAACACCTTGATGCCTAATGCGTGGTCGTACACATAGGACACAGCAACTTTCTTGCCAGCCTTTTCGTACTGCGCAATGCCTTTGAACGCACAGGTAGTAGAGCTGACCGGAACGATATCGCCGCCATCAATCCAGATTTCTGCTGCCACTTTGGAATCAGTGATGTCCTTGTTGCAAATCGGATCATGACCACTGATGTTGTAGTAGTTCTGCAGCGATTTCTTTTGCGCGTCGTAGTCGAGTCCGTCTTCCTTGAAAGCTTCACGCACATATTTTTCATTAACCCATGCGTTCACATCCAGCGGCTTGACACGACCCAGTTTTTCTAGAACTGCATGATCAGTCTTGATGGCATCGACCAGAATTGGTTTGATGGTTGGATCCAGAGTGTGGATACCGCCAGGGCCGAGGAACAGATACGCAACTTCTTTCTCGACGCCAGTCCACTTTTCAACATTCTCTGCTGCCAGTTTGGGATTTTTTCTGAGCCAGTCATCTGCAGCCATCAAGGCCTTGATGTAAGCCACGACAACTTCCGGATATTTCTCGGCGAAGTCCTTGCGTACGACGACGCCATGGAAGGTCGGCACCTTAGTTTCTACGCCGTCAAAAATCTTGCGCGCAAAACCGCGGTACGGCAGTAGATCCGGGAATGGTACAAAGTCGGCATGGGCATCAATCTTCTTTTCTTGCAGATTGGTGGTACCCACTTCAGGTGATTGACTCACCATGTTCCAGTAATCGCCGGCCCAACCACGCGATTGCATCGCCTGCAATACCATGCCATGCGCCGCCGAGCCGAATGGCACCGACAAGGTCTTACCTTTCAGATCAGAAAGTTGGTAATACGGACTGTCCTTGTGTACCACCACACCATTGCCAGCGCCAAACTGATTGTAGGCAATGATCGCAATCAGCTCAGTTTCATTACCACTACTGTTTTGTCCGATTGCACCGTTCACCAGCAATGGATAATCACCCATCATGCCAATCTGAATCTTGTTGGCCATCATGCCGTTGGTGATTGGGGGGCCCGAGGTAGAGTTCTGCCATTCCAGCTTGAAATCAATGTCACTGTACTTCCCTGTTTTCGGCAAGAATTTTTGCAGCAGACCCATCTCCTTGATCACCACGCCACCAGTGACTGTATTAGTCGTGGTGTTTTGCGTGCCAATGCCGATGGTGACCGTTTCCTTAGCTTGCGCACTTGCGCAGACAAGTAAGGCGAGGGATAACGTCAGGGTGCCGGCAATGGATTTGCCTCTCCCTGTGCGATGCATGTTCGAAAACAAGATAGCCATGTTGATTTCCTTCAAGGTTGATTTAACTTCGAATCATTCAAAACACTAACCGGACGCACTAACGGCGCTTTTTTAAACCATCTCCATCAAATATTCACGCTTGTTCTGCTTCTCGGCCCAGCTCTCAGCATCCGGCAACGGCTCGGTAGACTCGGTGATCAATGGCCACTCCGCCGCCAGCTTCACATTCAGAGCGACATATTCCTTTTGGTCGTCGGGCAATACTTTTTCGTCGTATATCGCTTCGACCGGACACTCCGCCACGCAGACCCCACAATCGATGCAAACTTCGGGATCGATCACCAAAAAATTGGGACCTTCATGAAAACATTCGACCGGGCATATCGCGACGCAGTCCGTGTATTTGCAGCCGATGCAGGATTCTCCAACGACGTGTGTCATGACACTCCTCCATTGAGATGAATAGTTGTGATGGCCAGCTTGGATAATTTGCGTACATCAGAGTCGTTATCTCTTTGCGCGACTTCCAGAAACGGGATCGCGCGCGCATCGCCGATTTCGCCCAACGCAATCACCGACTCTTTGCGCAGATTGCTCATCTCGTGTTGCAGGGCAGTACACAAGGCTGGCACTGCTGATTTGGCTTTCAACTTACCCAGGCTGCGAGCAGCTTTGACGCGCACTTGCCAGAACTCATCTTCCATCGCACGCACCAGATCCGGCACGCCCAATGTCAGTCCAAGTTTGCCCATGGTGGAGGCAGCTTCTTCGCGCACCTGCCAGACCGAATCCAGCAGGACGCGACTCAACGTCAATTGAATGCTGACTTCAGATGAGTAACCAAGTGCGCCAACGGCGATCCGTCGCACTTCCTGATCCGAATCGTTGGCGGCGGCGTTAGTCAGCACGCCAATCGCTTCTGGTTTTTTGAGATAACCGAGAACACCTACTGCTTCGCGACGTACATTTGGATTGACATCTTTCAATGCCTCCATCGCCGGAATGAACGCCTCCTCAACTCTGAGTGCCTTGATGGCGTGTAAGGCCGAGGCTTTCACCTCTGGATCTTGGTCAGCAAGATAGGGCAAAAGATAGACTGCAGATTCGGCATTTTTCAGCTCGGCCAGCGTTACTGCCGTCGCCTGCCTAACGTCAGGATTGCTATCCTTCAACAGCGGCACCAATGCCTGCAATGCTTCGGGCTCCTCGTAGCCTTCGATCGCCTTGGCCGCTTCGAGACGCACGTTGGCATCTTCGTCGGCCATTGCAGTCACTAGCAGCGGCACGATATCGTCTTCCTCTTCTGTGTAAGGCAAATCAATTACCGCAATCCGGCGCACGCCTGGGTCTTCGCTTTGCAGTCGGTCGTGAATAGTGTTGGCAAGCATCGTGATCTCCTATCGAACAAGGTATGGAATATTGACGTGTACCGCACCAGTCGGGCAGTCCTGCTCGCACGGCATGCAGTACCAGCATTCATCAAATTTCATGAAAGCCTTGTTGCTGACGAAATCGATGGCCAGCACGTCCAGCGGACAGACATCGACACATACGGTGCAACCTTTTTCTGCGATGCACTTGGACTGATCCACCACCACTGGGGCTTGCGTTCTTGTCGTTGCAATAGTCATGATCTTTTCCTCGTATTAATTAGTTTTTTCCACCAGCGACGCGCAGTCGTTGATATGCCGCTTTTTCCTCGTCGTTCAGCTCAACCATGTAAGGCTCGATCTCGCGTTTTCTGAAAGCCATTTTTCCTTCTGCGGATTTGCCGACGTTGGTATGACAGAACCAGTTTTCGTCATCCTTTTCTGGATAATCGACACAGAGGTGATACAAACCCCAGCGGCTTTCCTTGCGGAACAGAGAGGAACGTGCTGCCAGTTCTGCGCAATCGCGGATCGTGTAGGCTTCCATCGCGCGCATCAATTCGTGCGGATTTTCTGCACTGATCTCGTTCAGGTCATCGCTGATCTCGCCGAAACGCTCGAGTGCGATTTCCATCTTTCTGGTGATCTTGGGCGGCTGCAGATAGTCATTGACAATACGACGCGTCTTGTACTCGACCTGGAACGGCGTCAAGCCTTCGCTGCGCGACAGCGGCGCCATGATGCGTTTGCGCTCGGCTTCCACCATGTCGGTATTAATGACTGGATCAGGCTTGCCAGAAACGTAATCGACCGCGTTCTCGCCGCAGAACTTGCCGTAAACAAAAGCGCCGAGCATGTAGTTATGCGGAATGCTGGCGCAATCACCGGCGGCATAAAGACCTGGGATCGAGCATTCACCCTTTTCATTGGTCCAGATACCGGAGGCACTGTGGCCGCTGCAAAAACCGATTTCGGAGATGTGCATCTCGATTGCCTTTTGCCGGTAATCATTGCCACGACCTTCGTGGAAGCGACCACGACTTGGGCGCTCATTGGTATGCAGAATGTGCTCGATCTCGGCGATCGTTTCTTCCGCCAGATGATCCAGCTTGAGAAAGACCGGGCCACGACCACCTTCAAGTTCGTTATAGAACTCCAGCATCATCTGGCCACTCCAGTAATCACACTCAATAAAGCGAGAGCCCTGCGAGTTGGCGGTGTAACCACCGAACGGACCAGTCACATATGCGCAGGCTGGGCCGTTGTAATCCTTGATCAGCGGATTGACCTGAAAACATTCCAGATTGGTCAGCTCTGCACCAGCGTGATACGCCATCGCATGGCCTTCACCACTATTGGTTGGATTCTCGTAAGTGCCGAACATGTAACCAGAAGCTGGCAAGCCGAGACGGCCTGCAGCACCGGTACACAACACCACCGATTTGGCCTTGATCACATAAAAGTCAGCGGTACGGCAATCGAAACCCATCACACCAGCAATTTCACCATTTGCGCCAGTAATCAAACGCGTGGCAACGACGCGATTAGTAATATCAACACGTTGACGTTTTAGTTGGCGATACAGCACCTTCTTCATGTGATGCCCTTCCGGCATCGGTAATACATAACTACCTAAGTGATGCACCTTGCGTACCGCGAAATCACCTGTTTCATCTTTTTCAAACTTGATGCCCCATCGATCCAGCTCTTCGATCATTGCGTAACTATTAGACGCATAGGCATACACACCTTTTTGATCGACGATGCCATCGTTGGCAACCGTGATTTCCTTGGTATATTGCTCAGGCGTTGCATGTCCTGGGATAACAGCATTATTCAAGCCATCCATTCCCATCGAGATGGCGCCACTGCGTTTGACGTTGGCTTTTTCCAGCACAAGCACACGTAATTTTGGATTTTTTTCCTTGGCCTTGACAGCCGCCATAGGGCCGCCAGTGCCGCCGCCAACGATTACAAGGTCGTATTCCAGTTCGATGGTATTCATGTCACCCTTTCAGTAAGTTGTTACTGCGTAACGAACAACGTCTGATTGACGTTCGCGTCATCAAGCTTCGTCGTAACAAGAATTTCTGAAAGTCAGAGCAACAGGTCATCGCTCAAATCTTATTTTGCTCTGCAGAATTACTTGTTATAACTCGTCATAACAAGTAGAGCAAAACGTGTGCCAGCGGTTTTTAGCACTTTTCCGCGCTTAAACAGGTGATCTGGAGGTTTGTGTGGACAGAAACGGTGCGAAGCGAGATCGCATCAACCCGTTCTGGTGAAAATAACGCCAAGATGGGGCGCTAAGGCAGGGAGAAACTCGTTAAATAGGTATTAACGAAGCACCTTCATCTTGTACTTGAAGGTCTCGGCCGGGTAATGCAGATATTCGAACACTAGCGGATTATCTTCTGCGGAATAAGTCAGACGCTCGATACGCAGTATCGGTGAGCCCGCAGGAATTTTTAAACGCGATGCAATTTCATTGGTTGCGGTGGTCGCATCAATTTCGACGTCAGCCGAATGCAGTCCCTTGTGTAAAAAATTTTCCAATAGCGAGAACAGATCTTTTTCGCGCAAATTTTTCTCTGTCAGCTTGGTGCCAATTTCATGTTTGACCCATGAGTAGTCGATCGAGATCGGCTCTCTATTTAGATAACGCACACGATGAATCTCGGTTACCTGCGTGCCAAGCGCAACCGCAAGCTTGCTGCAAACCAGTTGGTTTGCCTTAACCGTCTTTAAGCCGAATACCTCGGAAAAAGTTTCGTGCCCCAGCAAGCGCATCGCTTCGCCAAAGCCCTGCAAATGCATTAGCTCTTGAGATACGTTTGGCCTGGCAACGAAGGTTCCCTTGCCGTGTACTTTGAAAAGCAGCCCTTCCTTTTGCAGATCGTTGACAGCCTGTCGCACCGTGATGCGACTAACGCCAAACGCATTGATCATTTCATTTTCGGAAGGAAGCTGTTGGTGTGCGACATAGCTGCCATCGATAATCTTGGCACGTATCGCCTCCTTGATCTGCGTATACAGAGGGACAGTCGATGAGCGGGGCAGTTGAGTTTTCAAGATGGGCCGTAAAAACAGGGAGATGAGTAATTATAGTGCGTACAACCCGTCTAGATTCACCTATGCGATCTGAATTCCCATGTAGCGCGTTTTACGCCCAAGGATAATGGAAACTATGTCTGTCGCGCCATGGCATAGTTAATTGGATCTCATCATCAGGTTCAACATACACTCAACAATGAAATCTACACAACAACGAATCCTGTTCACCAAAAAGGCCATGTATTCGTATGTCAACTATTATCAATGCACGCCTCAAATGCTTATGAAATCGCTGCACTAAAAAAAAAGAGCAAAAAAATGGTCTTCCAGATGAAGACCATTTTTTCACACTAGACCACTTACTCAATACAACTCTTAAATCAGATTATCCAGCATATCCGGGCCAAACACTTCACGATGTAATGCCTGCTGTGGCACATCGTGCGCCAGTAAATCAGCCCATTGTTGCTGCATGAATGGCAGTGGACCGCACATATACACGTTCGCTTTTTCCTTATCCCATGTAGGGAGGCTGGAAATTTTCATCCGACCTAACTCGTAGCCGCTCTTATCTTTCCCTTCTTGCTCTTCTTCATAGAAGAAAGTCGTTTGAAGATTAGGCATCACCGTGAGCGCCTTATTGATATCTTCTTGATGCGGATGATGTGCGGCGTTACGTGCCGCATGCGCAAACACGACATGGCGTTGTGGTGTTACTTGCGCAATCCGGTTCAACACTGCGATCATCGGCGTAACGCCCACGCCAGCGGACAACAACACGATAGGATCGGTGCCTTCTGTGTCCGGCTGAAAATCACCAAATGGCTTACTCACTTTGAGACAGCTGCCGACTTGCAAATTGTCGTGCAACCAGTTGGATACCGTACCGGCCGGCGTCTCCTTACCAGCGACTTCGCGTTTGACCGAGATTCTCAAATGATCGACAGCAGGTGCGTCCGACAAACTATATTGACGCAATTGACGCAAACCGCTCGGCAGATCAATTGCCACACTCATATACTGGCCAGGATGGAAAGTAGGCGCAGCAGAACCATCTGCCGGCGTCAGCACGAATGATTTCACTTGCGTACTTTGTACTTCCATTGCCGTCACGCGCATTTCAAATAAATCACCGGGGTTAATGCCAGCTGCCTTGTACATTCTAGCTTCTTCATCGCTCAGCGCTTTGGCCAGCAAACCATACGCTTCGGCCCAAGCAGCAATTAGTTCAGGCGTCGCTGCATCGCCTAGTACTTCCTTGATTGCACCCAGCAGGTGCTCGCCAACGATAGGATAGTGTGCTGCAGTGATGCCTAACGAAGCATGTTTATGCACGATGCGCGAGATCACCGGTGACAAGGCGTCGGCATTATCGATATTGGCAGCGTAGGCAAACACTGCAGAGGCCAATGATTGTTGCTGGGAGCCATTGGCTTGGTTGCCAGCATTAAAAATGTTGTGCAACTCTGGATGCGCAACAAACATATTTTTGTAAAAAGTTTTGGTGATGGTCAAACCATGCTCGCGCAAAACAGGAACACTCGCATCGATATAAGGACGGGATTCAACAGATAACACAGCAACTCCTTAATAAGTTGCATTGTATATGCAACTTTAAAGTTTAAAAAAAGAGGCCGTGATGAGCCTCCCCTACTCAAAAAATTTACTTGAATCAGTCAGCGAAAGTCCAAAATTACATCATTCGCTGTTCCAACATAAAATTACGACGCATCATGATGATTTGCTCACCCATACCAACATTCATAATACTTTCCAACGTGTACTCGTCCATCGTCTTGTAAAAAGCATCAACCGCACATTTCAACGCATGACGTAAAGCGCAATCTCCGGCAAGACGGCAACCTATGCCTTCACAATCAATTGCTTCGGAATCGCCTTCCAAACCGCGCAGAACCGTACCTATCCGAATATCACTTGCATTGCCTGCTAGGCGAATACCGCCATTGCGACCACGCACGGCATCTACCCATCCTAATTTAGCCATCGCGCCAACAACTTTAACCAGATGATTATGTGGCACATCAAACTGGCTAGCCACTTCCGCGACTGTTACTGATGATCCGTCTGGAGTCCGCGCCAAGTACATGAGCACACGCAATCCTATATCCGAAAATCGAGTTAGCTTCATTAGAAATCACACTCCATTAAACATATTTTATTAAATATGCATTTAATATGCAACATATTTATACGAAAAAGAAATCTCACCCTTGCTCCTTGTCAAACAAGCATTGTCCGCACAAATCAAACCACTCCCCTGCAGATGCGAGACAAGGCAATATCGCAATGCTAAAATGCAGCCACAGTTTGCATACCCTCGCATTAAGGAACGCATTATGTTGTTACCCTTCATTGGACTAATCATCGTCTACGCACTATCCCATTATTGGATTACGCTTAACAAACGTGATTTTTTTTCCACTGTGCTGGTCATCGTATTGCCGTTTGTCGGGCTCTATTATTTCGGCTGGCAAGCATTGTTAGGTTGTTTGGTCGCCGCCTACATCGGAACTAAAGCCGGTTTAAAAAAGCTGCAGCGCCAAGAAAAAACCGTACGCGTTTCTTTTTACGAAGATGGCAACGAAACACCAAAATAATCGCTACTAATTCCTCGTCAAGCACCACCTGCCTAGCACTTTAAAGGTTATGCAAGTTGTGTGCCTTGTAGCTGTACATTAGTATCAGAACATGTTTTATATTTGCACCACAACCTGATTACGACCATTGCTTTTTGCCTGATACAAGGCATCATCGGCACGTTTGATCACTTCGTCGATGCCCTTCTCTCCAAGTCGGTAACGTGAGATACCACAACTAATCGTTAGATTAATCACTTGCCCATTCACTTCAAACACGTGCGCCATTACGCGTTTACGTAGCCGTTCCGCAACTTGACTAGCGATGACTTCATCCGTCCCCGGCAATGCCATGATGAATTCTTCACCGCCAAAACGTGCGAACACATCGTCGACGCGTAAATCCTGCATACAAAGTGTGGTCAATAACTGCAATACTTTGTCGCCAACCGGATGGCCGAATACGTCATTGATGCGTTTAAAATAGTCCATATCGATCATAATGATCGATAAAGCGCCACCTGACTTACTTGTGGCCTCGAGCGACTTAACAACCGTGTCGATAAAATAGCGCCGATTATAAGCACCTGTCAGCGCATCGGTAATCGACACCACTCGCAAATCTTCACTCAATTTTTCCAGTTCAGCGTGCTTTTGTTCTAAGGCTTGATGCGCCTGCTGCAATGCCATACGCGAGCGCTCCCGGTCCCTCACGCGACTGCGAATTTCCATCAGGTACATCAATGCCAATAACAGCAGTAGCAACATAACGGCACTGAGTACCGCCATACGTGCCGCCGCTTGCTTAACCGGCTCCATCGGCAAAAAGACACGCACCATCCATGATGAGCCGGAAAATGGCGCGAATCGCACCAGATACGACTCCATATCTTTGCCGTCAGCAGCCGAGCTTTCGATAGAATTCGTAATACTTACGATGCTTTCATTTGCAGAAAGTTTTTTTTCTACCGTAATTTGCAGAGGCGGCTTTAACACCCCCTCATATTGGCGTGTACTCTTTACTTTTTGCTTCGCCTTTTCGTCCAGAGCTGTAAAAGGACGAAATTTCCAGTCATCTATCGTGCTTAGAAAAATGATGTCGTTTTCATCGGTTACGGCAACTTCCGATTGCTTGCGTACATGCACGCGATCCAAGCTATCAAGATTATCCATGTTGACCTTGATCACTAGGACGCCCAACAGCACACCATCACTTCTCACCGCTTGAGACAAATAATAGCCAGGCACGCGGCTGATGGTGCCCATGGCATAAAACTGTCCCTCTCCATGCTTAATCGCATCCTGAAAATACGGACGAAAACTGTAGTTATGACCGACAAAAGTATCTTTCTCCTGCCAATTACTGGAGGCAATCGTCATGCCCTGCTCATCCAATAAATAGATAACTGCCAGCCCTGTCTCACTCTTCAGTTTTTGCAGGAATTGATTTCCCTTCAGAATAATATCCGCATCGTATTTTAATAATAGGGTCAGACTGATGGTTGGATATTCCGCGATCACCGCAGGTAAATAACTGTATTTATCGGTAGGAGTCAGCATGGTTGCACTGACGATACTCAAACGCCGCTCAGCTTCGTGGCGTAAATTTTCTACACCTTGATAAAGGCTCCAGAAATAGGCGCAACAAGCCACTATCATCAGCATCGTGATGATGACAAAAGCGTTACGCAAATAAAGCAAAGAGCTGCTCAGCATCCTCATACGATAAGGCAAGACCTCGAGAAAAGATAAAAAATTATCAGGTTGAATAAAATCAGCAAGCCTCAAACATAAAGTTGATATTGTCTCTATCGCTAGCGGCAATAGAGCTGCGCTGAATCATATTGATGAGGAACGCCATATAAGATAAATGACCACGCACCATAGTGCCACGATCAGTGCTGCACCCACATAACTTTTAGGCTTACCTCCACCAAGACTCATCCATTGGTCTGCCTGCAGTCGACAGGAAGTCCTTACTTGTAACGGTAGTATCTTGATCGCCAGCCAGATCAATAGCGGCAGCAAAATCGCGTCATCGACAAACCCCAGTACCGGAATAAAATCTGGAATCAAATCAATCGGACTTAAGGCATACAATAATGTCATCACACAAAGTATCTTTGCCAGCAACGGAGTATCGGGATGTTTGCGCGCAAACCACAACATCACCGCATCGCGCTTGATCACTCTCGCCCATTTTTGGATAGTTTTGATCATTTTCATAATGCGCTCTTTTTAACCTTCCAGCGTCACGTCGCCGTGTAGAAAATGTGATCTACTTAAATTAGCGTCCATCTTTTGTTCCGCTATTTTTGCAGAATCAGAACATCTCTATCGCATGTTTATAATGGCTTCATAATTCGCAAGCCAATCTAAATGCATTTTACGCTAGCAATCTGTCTGAACACGCCAATCTCGGGAGTCCTCTAACATGCCGGTTTCACTTAATAACTTACTGGTCATTGGCATATCTTCGCGCGCACTGTTTGACCTAGAAGCAGAGGAAAACATTTTTCGCACGCAAGGACTGGATGCCTATCGCCAACATCAACTGGATAACGAAAGTGAGATTCTAAAGCTTGGTGCTGGCTTCGCTTTGGTTCGTGCTTTGCTGAAATTAAATGTCCTTGCGCCCGGGCAGCGCTTGGTCGAGGTCGTCATCATGTCGCGCAATTCTTCCGAGACATCAATGCGAATTTTCAACGCAATCAAACATTACGATCTCGATATCACGCGCGCCGTACTGTCTGGTGGCGCCTCATTGGCACCGTATCTGCACGCATTTAATGTCAGCTTGTTTCTATCCCTGCACGAAGACGACGTGCAGGCAGCAGTTGACTCTGGTGTCGCCTCAGCTTTGCTCTATCAAAAACCGGACAATGCCTTGGAAGAGTTGGATCAGATCCGTATTGCCTTCGATGGCGACGCAGTGATTTTTTCGGATGAATCAGAACACATTTATCAAACACAAGGTATTGAAGCATTTGAAAATCATGAACGTGAAAATGCGTTGAAGCCGCTACCAGAAGGTCCGTTTGCACGGTTGCTTAAGGCGCTCTCCTTCATCCAAAACAATTTCAACTATACGGCAAATCAAGGCGACAACACTACACACCCAGCACCGCGACCGGTACCGCTACGCACCGCACTAGTGACCGCGCGCTCGTCGCCAGCGCACGAACGTGTGATTCGCACGCTACGTGCCTGGGACGTAACAATAGATGAAACTTTCTTTATGGGTGGTGTCGCCAAATCAGACGTCTTAGCTGCGTTCAAACCGCATATGTTCTTTGACGATCAACCTGGTCATTGCGACCGCGCCTCAACATTGGTGCAGACCGGCCGTGTACCACTACGCGTGCGCGGCGAAACAAAACTACCTTGACGATACCTGCGTGTAAGACCAAGCGGCAACGCTCAACACATTTATCGTCACACCTGTCTTTCCGCCACAGCATCAGCCACACACAGTGCCACCATATTCACGATACGGCGCACCGTTGCCGAGGGTGTCAGAATATGCACCGGCTTATCGCAACCCAGCAAAATAGGGCCAATGGCGACACCATCGCCAGCGGTAGTTTTGAGCAGGTTATAAGCAATGTTGGCGGAGTCGATATCCGGCAATAACAATAGATTTGCATCGCCTTTCAAGGTCGAGTCAGGCATGGTTTTTTTCAGCAAGGCGGCATCAAGTGCTACATCACCATTCATCTCGCCATCGATTTCCATGTCTGGCATGCGCGCTCTGACCAGCGCCAGCGCAGTGCGCATTTTTTGCGCAGAGGCATGATCGCTAGAGCCGAAGTTGGAATGGGATAACAATGCAGCACGCGGCTCTAAACCGAAACGGCGCATCTCTTCTGCTGCCAGCAAGGTGATTTCTGCCAGTTGCTCGGCACTCGGATTTTCATTCACATGCGTATCAGCCAAAAAGAGTTGGCGATCTGCCAGAATCAGGCAGTTCATCGCTGCATACCCCTGTACACCGGCGCGCTTACCCAGTACTTGATCGATGTATTTCAAATGCTGGTCGGTCGAACCAAAAGTGCCGCAGATCATGCCATCCGCATATTCCTTATGGATTGCCATCGCCCCGATCAGCGTGTGACGACGACGCATTTCCAATCTGGCGTATTGCTCAGTTACGCCTTTACGCAACGTCATTGCCAGATAGGTCTGCCAAAAATCACGATAGCGATCATCGTGCTCCGGATTAATGATCGTAAAGTCCACATCCGGCCGGATACGCAAACCAAACCGCTCTATCCGTTGTGCCAACACTGCTGGCCGTCCGATTAAAATCGGCACCGCCAGTTTTTCATCCACCACGATCTGTACCGCACGCAGCACGCGCTCTTCTTCACCCTCGGCAAACACGATGCGCTTGAGCTCCGGCGAGGTCGATCTGGCAATTTGGAAAATCGGCTTCATGAAGGTGCCACTGCGATAAACAAACTGCTGAAGCTTGGTCGCATACGCATCCATATCCTCAATCGGACGCGCGGCCACACCATCTTCCTCGGCGGCTTTAGCAACTGCCATCGCAATCCGCATCATCAAACGCGGATCAAAAGACAGAGGGATGAAGTAATCAGGACCAAAGCTCAAATTACTGATGCCGTAGGTGGTCGCCACAATATCGGATTGTTCAGCTTGTGCTAGCTCGGCAATCGCATACACGGCGGCGATTTCCATCGCACGCGTAATGGTGGTGGCGCCACAATCGAGCGCACCACGGAAAATATACGGAAAGCATAGTGAGTTATTAACCTGATTCGGATAATCCGAACGGCCAGTCGCAATCACCGCGTCGTCACGTACCTCACGCACTTCCTCAGGCAGGATTTCCGGTGTCGGGTTAGCCAGCGCCAAAATCAATGGCCGAGCCGCCATTACTTTCACCATCTCCGGCTTCAGCACACCACCGGCTGACAGACCGAGGAATACATCGGCATCGGCAATCACGTCCGCCAGGGTACGTGCATCCGTATTCTGCGCGAATTTTTCTTTCGCTGGATCCATCAATTCGACTCGTCCTTGATACACCACGCCAGCCAAATCGGTGACGTACATATTTTCGCGTGGGAAGCCTAGATCCGTCATCAACTCTAAACAAGCTAACGCAGCGGCGCCCGCACCAGACACCACCAGCTTGGTGTTGCGAATATCCTTGCCGACCACTTTCAAACCATTCAACAACGCAGCAGCGACAATGATCGCAGTACCGTGTTGGTCGTCATGAAACACTGGAATATTCATACGCTCGCGCAGCGTGCGCTCGACATAAAAACATTCTGGTGCCTTGATATCCTCAAGATTGATCGCGCCAAAGGTCGGCTCCAGTGCTGCGATGATGTCGCACAATTTGTCAGGATCGGTCTCATTGATTTCGATATCGAATACATCGATGCCAGCAAATTTCTTGAACAGCACGCCCTTGCCTTCCATCACCGGCTTGGCCGCTAGCGGTCCGATATTACCCAGCCCCAGGACTGCAGTGCCATTGGTGATGACACCAACCAAATTACCGCGCGAGGTATAACGATAGGAGTTGGCAGGATCAGCGGCAATTTCCTCACACGCAGCCGCCACGCCCGGCGTGTAGGCCAGTGATAAATCGCGTTGGTTGGTCAACTGCTTGGTCGGCGCAATGCTGATTTTTCCCGGTGTAGGGAATTCATGATATTCGAGTGCAGCCTGGCGCAATTTGAGACGCATTTCTTCTTTTTGTTTGGTTGAATCCATGTTGCGCAGCCATCCTTTCGAGCTTGAGGTGTGATTGATTCTAGCAGACGGATAGACGCTGCATAGAACGAAATTGCGGTATTTTTAGCGTCTGTAGAAAGAAAGCACCAAACGATATTTGGGCGACCGATGCAATACTTCACTGACTGAATAAATCAGCGCGCACACCGAAAACGAAAAATAAAATACGCAATCAAAATGGAAAAATCGCATCGATCTGCATGGCGTCGTAAAATACCGCAATGTCAAAATGACGACGACAATGTATTCAGCATATAAGGGATGGACATGAAACCTATCATCATTATCGGAACAGGGCTGGCCGGTTATACCGTTGCACGCGAATTTCGCAAACTGGACAAAACCACACCATTAATCATGATGACCTCCGATAGCGGCGGCTATTACTCGAAGCCGATGTTGTCGAACGCCTGCGCGCAGAACAAACAAGCCGAACAACTGATCACGCAAAGTGCGGCGCAAATGACGGAACAACTAGATATTAATTTAATGTCCAACACGCAGGTCCAAAGCATAGACAGTGCGCAAAAAAGCGTCGTCACCAGCAATGGTACTTTTGCATATGACAAACTGGTACTAGCGGTAGGCGCACAACCGATTCGACTTGAACTAAAAGGTGACGCCGCTGACAAGGTGTTATCGGTCAATAACATCGACGACTACGCGCGTTTCCGTCAGCATATTGATGAGCGAAAAAATACCGCACCTGTCCGTATCGTTATACTCGGTGCCGGCTTGATTGGCTGTGAGTTTGCTGATGATTTTTCTGGTGCCGGACACAAAATTACGGTTGTCGACCCAAGTTCACGCCCACTCGCGGCGCTTGCGGCACCGATGCTGTCAGAAGGCTTGCATGCTGCCCTCACCGCACGCGGCGTTACTTTTCATCTCAATACCGTCGCGGAGAGCGTGACGCAAGCAAGTAATGATGCAAAAGCTACCTTGCAGGTTACGCTCGCCAACGGCACCATAGTGGACGCAGATATCGTTTTGTCAGCCGTCGGCTTACGTCCCGATTTGCGCTTAGCAACCAGCGCCGGTTTAAAGGTGGAACGTGGTGTCATCATTGATACCGCAGGCCAAACCAGTAATCCAGATATTTACGCGCTCGGTGACTGCGCAGAGTACACGCTCCGGAATGATGGCAGCACACGTACATTGCCTTATATCGCACCGATCTTGCCAGCCGGTCGTGCGATTGCAAAGACCTTGAGCGGAGAACGTACCGAAATTGATCTCAGAGACTCTCCGGTGCTGATCAAAACGCCAAGTTATCCGTTGGCATTGATTGCGCCACTGCCGCATGTTGCCAAAAACGGCAATTGGGTCGCGGAGCAGCGTGACGCACATCACGTCTGTCGCTTCTACGATGCAGAAGGTGTCATGTTAGGATTTGGCGTATCGCCTCATGATAATGCCATCCGCCAAGAACTAATGGCCGGACTAGGAAAAAAAGCAGAAGCATCGACTAGCGACGCCTAAGAGGTCAGCACTCGCCAGTGCCTTGTTTTCTCATTACTGATCTCGCGTCATAAAAAAGGACGCTTCACTATAAAAATAGTTGAAGCGTTTTTTAATTTTTGCAGTCGTCAGCGGTAGGATTCAATCACCACCACCTTCTGTACAATACTTAAATATGCTGTCTGAATTCGAACTGATCAAACGCTATTTTTTGCGTTCCAACCATGCTCTATCCCGCGCCGCACTCGGGATCGGCGATGACTGTGCGCTGCTCAATCATATTGACGGCATGCAAACCGCGATTTCTACCGATATGCTGGTCGAAGGACGGCATTTTTTTGCTGGGAGCGATCCTTATCAACTGGGACATAAATCCTTAGCAGTGAATCTGTCTGATCTGGCCGCCATGGGTGCGCAGCCGCAAGCCTTTACTCTCGCCTTTTCATTACCCGCAGCGGAGGAAAACTGGCTAGCAGAATTTTCCAAGGGACTGTTCGCGCTCGCCGATTTACACGAGTGCGAATTGATCGGCGGCGATACGACCAAAGGACCACTCAACATCTGCATTACGGTGTTTGGGCAGACGCCGACAGGACAAGCGTTGCGCCGCAGTACGGCCAAAGCGGGAGACGATATCTGGGTCTCGGGCACCTTGGGTGACGCCCGCTTGGCGCTCGATGCGCTGAATAAAAAAATTGTTTTAGATGACGATCAATTGACCTGTGCTGCCTCGCGCTTACACATGCCGCAACCGCGAGTTGCGCTTGGACTTGCTTTGCGTGGCGTCGCACATGCAGCGTTGGATGTGTCAGATGGGCTGATCGGTGATCTAGGACATATCCTGCAAGGCTCCAAGGTCGGCGCGACCTTGTATATCGATCGTTTGCCATTAGGGCCCATACTGCAACAACAGACAAAAGACGTGCAGCGCCGTCTCGCATTGTCCGGGGGCGACGACTACGAACTCTGCTTTACCGCGTCGTCGAACAGACGGGAAGAAGTGTTAGGTGCCGCCCTTGCCGCCAACACACAAGTGACACGCATAGGGTCGATAGAAACGCAATCAGGGTTGCGCCTGATCGACCAAGATGATGCGCCGTATACATTCGATAGTCACTCATTCGACCATTTCACGAACACATGAATACTTCGGCCGCACGCTCAGCTCCCAACATTATCAAACCCAGTTCCCGTTTCATGCTCTCGCATCCTGCGCATATGATCGCGCTAGGATTTGGCAGTGGCCTATCAAAATTAATGCCAGGCACCTTCGGCACGCTATTAAGCTGGCTGTCCTTTAATGTGTTGTCATTGCGCTGGCCAACTGTTTTTTCGCCGCTCAACTGGTGCTTCATCATCGCTATTGGATTTTTAATCGGTGTCTGGGCATGTGCCAAAACCGGCCGCAATCTTGGTGTCGCCGATCATGGTGGCATGGTGTGGGATGAGATCATCGCGTTCTGGCTGGTACTGCTTTTCGTTTCGCCTAGCAGTGGCTGGACCCAGCTTGCAGCTTTTCTGTGGTTTCGTTTTTTTGATATGGTTAAACCGCCGCCGATCAGCTATTTTGATCGCCGCTTCAAAGGTGGCTTTGGCGTCATGTTTGACGATCTGGTAGCTGCGTTCTTTACGCTGCTAGTATTTGCGATCTGGCGTTCGCTCTAACTTTGATGTTTGGATGCACTGATGACTGATGTGTTTGCAATCGCAACCGAAGCTGGCCAACTACTCAAGCAACGCGGGCTGCTTTTGGCGACTGCGGAATCCTGCACTGGTGGCGGTGTGGCACAAGCGATGACTGACATTGCTGGTTCGTCCGCATGGTTTGATTGTGGTTTCGTCACTTATTCCAACGCATCAAAAATCGCGTTACTGAATGTGTCCGCACAAATATTGGATCAACACGGTGCTGTCAGCGAAGAAACTGCCTCCGCAATGTGCCAGGGCGCATTGCGTAATAGTCGCGCGCAACTAACATTATCAACTACCGGTATCGCCGGCCCAGATGGCGGCGTGCCGGGCAAACCGGTCGGAACCGTTTGCTTTGGCTGGGCCTGTAGCCACACCGTACAGGTGGAAACGAAATATTTTAGCGGCGATCGCGCTGCAGTCCGCGCGCAAAGTGTGGACTATGCGTTACGCGGCTTGCTAAAATTTATTGAGATAAATTTCAAAGCAACTTACAAGCAGTAAAGATTGATCGCGTCGCGGGTTTCCAATGCAACTTGACGCGCAGCATCGGCAAAATTTTCATCTGAACCCGCATACAAAATCGCACGCGATGAGTTGATCATCATGCCGTTGTTAGCTTTAGTGCGGCCTGCGGTCACCGTCGCTTGAATATCACCGCCTTGCGCGCCTATACCTGGAATCAGCAGCGGCATATCACCGACTATCGCGCGCACCTGCGACAATTCGTTCGGGAAAGTCGCACCGACCACCAAGCCACATTGGCCGTTAGTATTCCATTTGTCTGCTACCAAAGCGGCCACGTGTTGATACAGCGGCTTGCCATTAAGCTCCAGAAACTGCAGGTCTGAGCCACCAGGATTAGAAGTGCGGCACAGAACGATCACGCCGCGATCTTGACGCTCCAAATAAGGCTGCACTGAATCAAAGCCCATATATGGATTGACAGTCACAGCATCAGCACCGTAACGCTCAAAAGCTTCGCGAGCGTATTGCTCTGCAGTAGCGCCGATATCACCACGCTTGGCATCGAGCACAATTGGAATATGCGGATAACGTTGACGCAGGTATTTACAAATTTCTTCCAATTGATCTTCCGCGCGCAACGCAGCGAAATACGCAATTTGCGGTTTGAACGCACAGGCGACATCTGCGGTCGCATCGATGATCGCTTTGCAAAAAGTCAGAATCGCATCCGGCTTACCTTGCAAATGCGCAGGAAACTTTGCCGTATCAGGGTCGAGCCCGATACAGAGTTGCGAATTTTGGGTCTGCCAAGCGGCAGAAAGATGGTCGATAAAGCGCACGATATTTCCTGATATTTCAAACAGACGCTATTGTAACGTGCCATGGTATCGTAACGGCAATGACAAATCGTCGTCTTACCACCGACCAAAATCGCGGGGCATTGAAGCATCCGGCAATTTCGCGTTACCCTATTGTTTCACGCACATTGCGTTTGAAGGAAAAAAATGAATAAATTAATGAAATGGTTAGCGATCGCTGCATTAACAACCACGCTGAGCGCCTGCGGCTACAACGACTTCCAAGCCAAAGATGAAACCATCAAGGCTGCTTGGGGCGAAGTAGTGAACCAATATCAACGACGTGCCGATTTGATCCCCAATCTGGTCAACACCGTCAAAGGTTACGCCTCGCACGAGCGTGGCACCTTTGAAGCGGTCACCAAGGCGCGCGCCGCTGCCACCAGCATTCAAGTCACGCCAGAAGTGCTGAATGATCCACAAGCTTTCAATCGATTCCAACAAGCGCAAGGTGAATTATCCTCTGCTTTATCACGCCTGATGGCGATCTCGGAAAACTACCCACAGCTAAAAGCAGATACCAGCTTCCGTGATTTGCAATCACAACTTGAAGGCACAGAGAATCGCATCACCGTCGCACGCCAACGCTATATCGTGGCGATACGCGATTACAACGTGTTGGTACGCAGCTTTCCTACCAACTTGACGGCCAAAATGTTTGACTATCCAGTCAAGCCATCTTTTACTGTGGAAAATGAAAAAGCGATTTCTGCGCCACCGATTGTCGATTTCAATAAATGAGTTTCAACAGTACGTTGAATAAATAAGCTGTGATTGAAAAGAGAATTTGAAAAAACCAAACCAAAGCATGAATATACTGCGCCTTCTGACGACTGCATCGCTAACTATATTGACGTTCGCCACGCTGTTTTTTTCGTCGCCAGCGTCGGCGCAGGATTTCGTTGCCGTGCCTGCTTTAAGCACACATGTCACTGATCAGATTGGCATGTTGAATGCCGGACAACGTTCAACGCTAGAAAAAGTGCTAACCGATTATGAGAAACGTACTGGCAGCCAGATTGCGGTGGTACTGGTTTCCAGCACAGCGCCGGAAACCATAGAGCAATACAGCATACGGCTGGCAGACGCTTGGAAACTCGGCCGTAAAGGTGTGGATGATGGCGTCATCTTATTGGTCGCCAAAAACAATACGGCCGGATTAGGACGTCTGCGTATTGAAACGGGGCGCGGTGTGCAAGGTGTACTGACAGACGTGCAATCAAAACGCATTTTGCAAGATGTGATCGCACCACATTTTCGTCAAGACGATTTCTATGGGGGCCTGGCTGCCGGTGTCTCCGTCATCACCACTCTGCTCGACAAAGAACCGTTTCCTGAGCCTCAGCAAAGCGCGCAAAAAAATAAAAGCGGTTTTAGTTGGTCACCATTTCTATTCTTCATTTTCATCATCGTCATCACGATTGCCCGCAGCCGCGGTGGTCGCGGGCCGCGCGGCAGCTATCATGAAAATCATTGGGGTACCGCGAGTGGCGTTATTTTAGGTAGCGCGATCGGCAGTCGATACGGCAGTTCATCAAATGGCGGTTTCGGTGGTGGCATCGGAGGAGGAGGCTTCTCCGGTGGCGGCGGTGGGTTTGATGGCGGCGGCGCTTCGGGGAACTGGTAATGCATACATTCACACGACTATGGCGTCATTTGACGATGACAAAAGCGAACGGCAAACGCATGTTCCCAGAACAGACGCTGATGGATATTCAATCAGCGATTGCGGAAGGGGAAACCATGCACAAAGCCGAAGTGCGGTTAATTGTCGAGCCATCACACGACCTATCGGCAATCTTGGCTAATGTCGGGTCGCGCCAGCGGGCGGCCGAATTATTTGGTCTGTACAGAATTTGGGATACCGAGCGTAACTGCGGCGTGCTGATTTATATCAATCTGGCTGACCATCAAGTCGAGATCATCGCTGATCGCGGTATTGCGAGTTTAATTACAAACGAGCATTGGCAATCTATCTGCGCAACCATGACCACCGGATTTGCGCGCGGAAATTATCGCGATAGTGCAATCGCTGGCATCAGACAGTTGAATGAATTGGTGCAGCAATATTTACCAGAAGACGCAATCCCACAGCAAAATCAATTGTCGGATCAGCCGATCATGCTATGACATGCTTACATTTGCGCTGGCGACTTACTAACGTCAACCAACGAACCTCAACCTTGATTCGATGAACGTCGTTTTCAGACGACATTCCTCAGATTCAGCCGTTTTCGTACAACCACTGCAATAACGCATCATGTACCGCTCGCGCAGCACCGGCATTTGGATCATTGATAATGCAGGCAATCGCATAACGTCGACCCGATGCGGCCAATACATAACCAGCGATTGCTCTTACCCCCTCCAACGATCCGGTCTTGATATGTGCGTGGCCAGAGACGTCTTCCGTACGCAAGCGCTTACGCATCGTGCCGTCATAGCCGACCAATGGTAATGACGAGATCAACTCCGGCATCAACGGCGAGCGAAACGCAGCGACCAACATACTTCCCATCGTGTCAACCGAAACCCGAGAACTGCGTGACAAACCAGAACCATTTTCGATCATCAATTGCTGGCCATTAATACCTTTTTCAGCCAACCATGCTTTGATCACCGCCGCACCGCGTTCTGGTGTGACTGGTGAGCCGCTTAACTCAGCACCGATCGTCAAAAGCACCTGACGTGCCATGACGTTATTACTAAATTTATTGATATCGCGAATCACCTCTGACAGCGGCGGTGATTCCCATTCCGTAACCGGATGCGCATCTAAAGGCGTCAAACCATTCAGTGTCTCACCACTAAAACTCCCGCCGACGTCATGCCACAATTGACGAAATACGGCGCCGAAATAATCGACATGACTCATCTGGTATTGATGCAGATACCAAGTCTTCTCGCCGCAACTGAGCGGCAAAGTGCCATTAAATTGCACACTGCGCACGCCCAAAGTGAGGCCGGATTTCGCATGCCAGTCGCCACAATCCCCGTTACCCAATTGTGGCGGCGTCACCGGAAAGTCGGCGATCGGTGGGTCGATCGTGATCTCAACGCGCTTTTTATCAGCGCGCGGTAGAAAATGAAATGCTAGTACGTGATAATTCAGCAGCAGCGCATCAGGACCAGCGTTGTATGGCTTGAGCGGCTCTCCATCAAACAATGCGGCATCAAAGTTGGTGTCAGAGAACATCGATCGATCAAGGATCAGATTACCTCTGATTTTACGGATGCCGGCAGCGCGTATTTTTCGCAAAAATCGCCATAGATCTTCCGTCACCAAACTTGGGTCACCGCCACCTTTGATAATCAAATCGCCATGCAGTACATCGCCGACTTGTTTACCGGTGAAATAGGCACGGGTTTTCCATTTATAGGTTGGACCGAGCAACTCAAGTGCCGCAGCGGTTGTCACCAACTTCATTGTCGATGCCGGATTCATTCCTACCGTATCGTTAATTGTCAGCAATGGTGTAGATGCATCCACGGCTTGTACAAAGGTAGCCATCGCCGATGGTGCAATCGCGCTGCGTTGCATCGCAGCCGCCACGATCGGCGGTAACTCTGCTGCAACCACGCTGGCTGAAAACAAGCTACATGAACTAAAAAGCAAGGAGGTGAGGATGAAATTTTTGGCTATTTGCATAATATTAATCAACACAGAAGCGTTGATTATCACATGCTTAGCGCACAAATAAAAATCTGCCGCGGCGGAGAATAGAAGTGATGTAGCAGCGGAATAGTATAGAAATTCAAAAACTAAAAGTCTGGTCGAGGGAAATGCGCACCGCAACAAAATACGTGTACTGTCGCTATTCGGATACGTGTTTTCAGAGTGTTATCTACTGTTGCCCTATTCAATTGGTGATTCGCATTACAATAAGATTCCAGCATGCAAGATCGCATGCACACCTATATCGCATCAGTGCTAGTACGCCGTCAGAAACGGACTGTAAATGTCGACTTCATTTCCTGCCCTACACGCCGATTACGCACTTTGGATAGGCATGACTGCCATTGGATTGACGCTGCTTCTGATTTTGGTGATGACCACTTTGCGCATCATTCTGAATCGAAACCGAAACATCGAAGCTAAATTTCTGGCGATTTGGCAGCCTTTACTGTCTAACCCATCAGCCAATCTGGCAGAAACCATCATTCCCCTGTTACCGGCTGCACACTATCTGCCATTTCTCAAACTTTGGAATAAGTTAGTACGCACCAGTACCGGTGAACGACGTGAAGATATGCTCGACATCGCCTACGCGCTTGGCTGCGAACGTTACGCAAAAAAATTGCTCACGCATGGTGATCGCACCGAGCGTCTACTCGCAATTCTTACCCTTTCACATCTTCGCGACATATCAGCGTGGGATGCGTTGGCAACCCAAACCCTACACGCCGACAGTGTGACGTCGATCAATGCATTTCACGCGTTGGTACAAATCGATCCCGATACCACTGCCCATCAACTAATGCCTTTGCTATTGGCGCGCACCGATTGGCCGATTACCCATATCGCATCGATTTTGCAGCGGGAACAAAGCACTTTTATGCAACCGCTGATCGTAGCCGCCAACGAAATAAAATCAACTCATTTGGTTCGCACTTTGCGCTTGATTGAGGCGCTGCATATCGCGCTACCCCAAACGTCATTATTGCAACTGTTGAATGAATCCAACAACGTCGAAACCATTATTGCAACTTTACGCATCACCAATGACGTCAGCATGTTACCGCGCATCCGCGTGTTCCTACGCCACGCCGACTGGCGCCTTCGCGTACAGGCAGCGAAAGCATTGGGCCGAATCGGTGAATATTCCGACGTCAATCGCTTGATTCCGCTTTTGGCAGACAGCTATTGGTGGGTACGTTATCGATCCACCCAAGCCTTGGTCAATATGCCTTTTCTCAGCATCAATGAGATCGCTGTTTTGCAAACCCATCTCTCTGACCGTTTTGCACGCGATATGTTGAGCCAGGTAATGGCAGAAAGAAAGTCATCATGACTTTGGAGACTTTTTTCAGCGGCATTGTGTCCGTCTTGTTTGGCTATTTTTTGTTGTCAAACGGCGGCTATCTGATACTCAATCTACTTTCCATTTTCAGCATGCGCGGCATCGAACAAAGAAAAATGTTGCTCGACCTGCCGTATATCCAGTCCGGTCTGGAACCACCGGTCAGCTTACTATTTACCACCTATAACGAAGAAGCCGATATCTTCAAATCGATTAACGCATTGTTAGGTTTGCATTACGCGCGCTTCGAAATTATCGTCATCAATGACGGCTCCCAAGACGCAACCATGGATGTCTTGATACAAGCCTTTGATTTATTACCTTTTCCGGAAGCCTACCGTATCCAGCTGGCGACACAACCAGTTACCAATGTATATCGTTCAACACGCTTTCCACATTTACGCGTCATCGATAAGGTCCACGGCGGCAAAGCAGATGCATTAAACGCTGGCATCAATGCGGCGCGCTATCCGCTGGTTTGCAACCTCGATGCAATGACATTGTTACAACGTGACAGTTTGAATCTGCTGGCGGCGCCATTCTTAAATGATCCTTCTGCGATTGTCAGCATAGGCGCAGTACGAATGGCCAACGGCTGTGAATTAAAAGATGGTTTGGTAGAAAAAACTGGGGTGACAAAACGTGTACTCCCGTTACTCCAGAGCGTCGCTTATCTACGTAATTTTTTATTTACACCATTAGGATGGTCAACCCTCAATGGCATGTTGATTAGTCCGCCTGGCATCAATATGATTCGTAAGGAAGCGGCTATCGAGGCGGGTGGGTATCGAACTGATGTCACGAACGCCGCAGTGGAGCTAGTGATGCGATTGCATCGTCTGATGCGCCAACAACAGCGCCCATATCAAATTCGCTTTGTAGCCGATCCGGTCTGCTGGCGCAAAATTCCAGCCGATATTGCCACTCTCAAACACCGACACATACAATGGCAGCGCGCACTTCTAGATGGCCTGAGTCTTAATTTCGAGCTCTTGTTTAGTCGGCATGGTGGCGTCCCTGGCACGCTTGCTTTTCCATTTGCACTGTTATTTGAATTATTGGGGCCGCTGCTTGAAATATTTGGCTATGCGTTTATCGTGATCGCAACTATCACTGGCATCATCCCTTGGCAGACCTGTGTGGCTTTCTTCACGCTGGCGATAGGACTCGGCATATTGCTATCAGTATCCAGTCTGCTACTGGAAGAAATTTCCTTTCGTCTTTACCCTAAAGGCAGTGACCTGGCACGTCTCATTGTGATTGCCATTATCGGAAATTTTGGTTTCCGTCAGTGGAATTCCTATTGGCGTGCGCTGGCGGTAACACAAGGATGGATAAAAGGTCGCAAACCCGGCGGCAATAAGCACAGCTAAAAAACACGCATCCACTCTGAGAAATCTGTGCCGGAAGAGCATGGCGCAAGATGCTGAGTGCCACCTCGGTATGAGAATAAGTATGACGGTAACGAGTTGAGGCGCTTTACTCGTTTGGTTTTAAAGCCGCTTGCCTTCCGCAACCATCTGTACAAAGGCTTCTTGCGTAATCGGACGGCTGAAAAAATATCCCTGCATCTGATCGCAACCATTTTCACGTAAATAATCGAGTTGTGATTGGGTTTCCACCCCTTCTGCAATAACTTGCAAACGCAAGCTATGCGCCAGAGAAATGATGGAACTGACGATCGCAGCATCATCTGCATCAACTGAAATATCGTTGACAAACGATTGATCGATTTTCAATACATCAATCGGGAAGCGCTTTAAATACGACAAGCTCGAATAACCCGTACCAAAGTCATCAATCGACAAGGTCACACCCAGCGCTTTCAACTCACGCAAAATACCAATCGCGCGATCCACATCGGCCATGACTAAGCTTTCAGTCAGCTCAATTTCGAGGCAGGTCGGATCCAGCCCAGATTCATTCAAGGCTTGCGCTACTGTTTCCACCAAATCTTGCTGCGCAAATTGACGGGCCGATAAATTGACCGCAACACGGAAATTCCCCAGTCCAAGTTGTTGCCAAGCCTTGCCTTGATGGCAAGCGGTCTTTATCACCCATGCGCCTATCGGTACGATCATGCCAGTCTCTTCCGCCAACGTGATAAAACGCGCCGGTGGCACCATACCCCATTCAGGATGCTGCCAACGAATCAATGCTTCCACACCGACAATCTCACAAGTACGCAGATCAACTTGCGGTTGATAATAAAGAATGAATTCATCTCGCTCTAAAGCATTGCGTAAATCGCTCTCTATACGTAACCGTTCAAGAGCACGTTCATTCATTGTTGAGGTATAGAACTGGAAATTATTACGGCCAGTTTCCTTGGCGCGATACATGGCAATATCAGCATGCTTGAGTAAATCTTCGGGTGTTTCACCGTCGGCCGGATAAACTGCGACACCGATGCTGCTACTGATGAAGAACTCATGTTCTTCAATCTGCAATGGCTGTGCCACCGCATCCATAATGCGCTGCACAATATTAGTCGACAAACCCGCGTCAGTACGTTCAGGCAAGATCAATACGAACTCATCACTACCCATACGTGCAACCGTATCCGTTTCACGTACGGCAGCCTGTAATCGTGCCGAGACCGCTTTTAGCAGGGTATCGCCAGCACGATGACCTAAAGTGTCGTTAATAAACTTAAAGCGGTCCAGATCAATAAATAATATCCAGATCGGATGGTTGTAGCGATACGCATATGAAATAGCTTGGCTCAAACGGTCACGCAGCAAATTACGATTGGCCAATCCCGTTAATGCATCACGATTGGTCTGGAACTCTAGCTCGGACTCGTAACGTTTGGTCGCCGTAATATCGTATTGCGCCACCACAAAATGGGAAACGATATCAGCATCATCCTTAACTGGTGCAATGTAAAAATCACTCCAGAACAAGGTGCCGTTTTTACGATAGTTACGTAAAACCGCATGCCCTTCCCGACAATCCAGAATTGCCGCACGTATCTCCTCGACACCAGCTTGGTTACTATCTTGCCCCCACAAAAAACTACCGTCGCGCCCAATGACTTCTGCTGCGGTATAGCCAGTAATGCGTTCGAATGCAGGATTGACGTATTCGATCGCGTGATTTGGTGCAAATGCGCTAGTAATGATAATTGCGTTGGCACTTGCTTCAATTGCACGCTCGCGCAAATGCAAGGCCTGCTCCGCCAGCTTGCGTGCCGCAATATCAGCACTCAAATCCTGATTCAATACACGTAACTGCGCAGTACGCTCATCTACCAGCAACTGAATACGACGTGAGCGACCGATTAGTTGTTGCAGATAAATTGCGGCGCCAATACTAAAAAGCAAGCCGGATAACAACGCCCACAAAGCATTACTTGCCTTATTGACGAAGAAAATTGGCGCAGTCGATACCTCCATAAACCAGGTTTGACCGGCAACGTCAAACTGATGTCGATAAGGGACTGGCTGATCATACAAAAACCAAGTAGGCAAGCCGAAATACGAGTCCGTCGTTAGCGAGATTTTATTTGTACGAAAAATTAACTTCTCTTCATTCGCTTGTAGGCTTGCGTACACACTGACATCAATATCTGGTCTGTTCGCTTTTATTTCTTTATTGTCATTTTCTGCCAGTGATTTGGCGATCATCTCGTCACTGCGAAAAACCGCAGCGACATCGCCGATCAAAGCTTGCTGCCGTGCTGCCGTACCATCCAGCGTAGCGTCTGATCGATAAAGTGGCATCAAGACAATCACACCTTTTTTCTGACCAGGTGATTGCGTCAGTGTCAATAGTCCCGTTGCCGATGGTTCCCCAGTGATGATTGCTCGGTGCAACGCGTCCTGCTGAAATGTGTATGAATCGGCATCAACACCTAACGCGGCACGATTACCCTCCATCGGTTCGATGTAATCAACCACACGATATTGATTTTTTCGCGCCGAAGGAACGGGACGAGGTCCGGAAATATCTTGAATCGTAAAATCTGGAAACTGCGCGCGCATCTCCGCCTCATAGGCCGCGCGCTGATCGTCTTGAATCAAACGATGGAAATTAAGTGCTTGTATTGTAGGATTGCGCGCTAACAAAGGTTGAGTGAAAATATGAAACTCTTCTCTGCTGACTGCGCCAAACGAAACAAATAGCTGATGCACATTTGTCAGAACATTCATTGCGTCGGCAAATCCATCCTCCACAGCTGCGACACGAAGCTGCGCACGCTGCAAGAAATCAAGATCTGCTTTTTCGTGTTCTAGATGACGCACCGATGCAAACAGCAGCACGCTGATTACTACGCCGATCACAAACACCAGCACTGCTGGTAATGCAATCTGCGAAGAGGTGCGGTTAGGCATGATGAACTCTTTCCATTTATCACTCAAGGAACAATATCCATTGTTGGCCACAACGAATAACCGAGCGAACTCTCCCATTTTGATCAAGAATCCGAGATCTACGCATACGCTGCGTCATGAAAATAGTTTGCAATACCTAACTGTCAAAGAACATATAAAGATACAGCCATAATTTTACCGGCCAAAGCAAAAGCAAATCAACACGGCACGATTAAATATTTTGCGCACACGTAGTGGCTAAGGTTGACCGCCGCGCTTAACCCAACCATGTGGCAATCGATAGCAACAATACTAGCAACATCCACAGCAGCAACGCACGCCAGACTAAACCGACTGTGCTATTGAGGGTGCGACCCGATGCTTCTTCTCCAACCGGCAACTCTGGCTCTGCAATCAATTCCTCGTCAATACCTGTATTAACGGTGGCGCCGGTCCTCCCGGTCATCTGCTCCGCATTTTCCAGTGGCGTACCCAGTCGCACACCCATTGCACCACCACCGGTGGCGAGCAAAATACCGAGTGACTCGTTACTCCAGCGCCCTGCAAAATTACGCCACGCATAAATTGCATCTTCAAAATTTCCAACAATCGCAAACGCGGCAGCGGTAAGACGCACTGGAATCCAGTCTATCCAATAAAAAGTTTTAATCGCAAACTGGCCAAACGCTTCACGCTCGGCGTTCTGAGGCTCGCTCCAGATACGTGAAAGATATTCAGCAACACGATAAATCACGGCACCGACTGGGCCGAGTGGCGTAAGCAGCCAGAAAAACACCCCAAACACATTGCGATGCGTGGTGACTAAAGCAGTCTCCGCTGCGATCCGTGACACTTCGCTCATGTCCATACCAGCAGTATCAAGCTTGGTCCACTCTGCCAACAGAGAGCGGGCGCCCGCTTCATCACCACTATTGACCGCCTGCTGGATAGACGTGAAAAAATGACTGTAATGGCGAAAGCCCAAAGTTAGATAAACGACCAGCACATTTAAAATTAAGACGGCAAAAAAACCCATCTTGATACATAACCAGTACAACAAGGCAATCGGTATCGCAAAGGCGGCAATCATCAAGAACCAAGCAAGGCGCCCATGCTGCACTTGGCCGGCATTAAATGAGACTTCCAGTTTGGCAGCCAGCATTCTCACGCCTGCGTAGACAGGGTTGTCCGCGCGCAATGGTTTGAGTTGCTCAATCAGAAGCGCAAAAAGGATGGAGAAGAATGTCATTAAATCGCCTTGTTAATCAAACCAGTCCATAAGATAACGCAGTGCCCTGCGCTAATCAATTAGTGCGCGCATTGGGCACCCGTTTTAATGAAAACTTTTTGCGTCGCCCGTGACCGGAACGATCATTGCACTGCAATAGTTACACAGTTTTCCCGCAGCTGGAACCTTAGATCTTCTGTGACTCAGCGTGCAGCTTATTTGCCTGTGAGATTTGTATGTTTTTTAGCAAAATCAGGCGCGTAAGAAATGAAACAAATTACGCAACATCCCTGCGGTTGCACCCCAAATAAAGTGATGCTCATACGGCATCACATAGAAAGTACGTGCGCCGGTAGGAAACTTTGCGGTACGACGTTGATGATGATTGCCATCCATCAGAAACGAAAGTGGCACTTCAAAAATTTCTGCCACTTCAAACGGCTCTGCAGTCGTCTCAAAAGGCGGTTGCAACAAGGCGACAAAGGGCTCGATCCGAAAACCGGTCCCAGTTCGATATTCGGGCAGTTGACCGATGACCTCTATAAATTTTCGATCCAAACCGATTTCTTCTTCTGTTTCGCGTAAAGCAGCCTCAAGAGGAGAAGCGTCGGTACTATCCACTCGTCCACCGGGAAAACTGATCTGGCCCGCATGGTCGCGCAAATGCGCAGTACGCTGCGTCAGCAGTAAAGTTGCGCCATTTTCGCGCAGCACGATCGGGATTAATACCGCTGCATCAATCGGCGGCCCACTCATTTCCCTTACCAGCCGCTCTACGGTAATCTCCGGCGTCCATATAGGTGGCTGAGAAAAGCGTTGACGCAAAAATGTCGCGTTCAACTTTTCTAATCCCACCAATGGCTCGCCACCAAGAGAATCTACCGGCAGTAACTCCGGATCAAAATCCAATCTAGCCAAACTCATTCCTATTAATATAAATGTAATTAGGTACTGCTCGAAATGACTTGGCTTGCGTTTGCATGTCACTCACGTCGATAGCTACTACTCATGCCAGAAGTCACAGTATATGAAAAATCCAAATTACGTACTGTAAAAATTTATCGCGCCTATGAGTAACAGCGCCACGCCAATTACAACGGGGCTAACTATTGAATCGCCGACACCCGCCAGCTTTGCAACATAAAAAAAGACACCCGAAGGTGCCTTTTTATTAGCTTGATTGCGCTTCAATATTTCGAAGTGAAAATTAAGCTTCTTTCTTTGCTGTGGCGCGACGCGCTGGCAACTTTTCCTTGATACGTGCCGACTTACCTGAACGCTCACGCAGATAGTACAGTTTGGCACGACGAACATCACCGCGACGTTTCACTTCGATCGAAGCGATCAGTGGTGAATACAACTGGAACGTACGTTCCACGCCTTCGCCCGACGAGATCTTACGAACGATGAAGTTCGAGTTCAGGCCACGGTTACGACGTGAAATCACGACGCCTTCGTAAGCCTGAGCGCGCTTGCGCGTACCTTCGACCACGTTAACGTTCACAACCACGGTATCACCAGGTGCAAAGTCAGGGATATTCTTATTAAGGCGAGCAATTTCTTCTTGCTCTAAAGTTTGAATCAAATTCATTTTAATACTCCAATAACCATCTTGCCGGCGCTGAGCTGATCTTAATTTGCCCGGTAGAGGATGGGGTTATACGCATTGCAGAGACCAATTGCCGCCCTGCTCGATTACTACAACTACTAATTTGCCACTTATTTTGTTGCCAACTTCTGTGACAAACCTTTTAAAAACTTTTCATCAGTTGGGCTCAGCAAACCTGCCGCCCGCGCCGCCACTATCAAATCTGGACGCTTACTTGCCGTTGCTTGCAGCGCTTGTTCACGTCGCCATTTTTCTATTTCAACGTGATGCCCGCCCATCAAGACTGCTGGCACTGCGACACCTTCGTACATTTCAGGACGCGTGTAATGCGGACAATCGAGCAAGCCGTTGACAAAACTGTCTTCCACTGCCGACGCATCGTCATGCAACACACCCGGTAATTGCCGGATCACTGCATCCATCAGTGCCATCGCAGGCAACTCGCCACCCGACAACACAAAATCACCAAGACTAATTTCTGCATCGACATTCGCGTCTAAAAAACGCTGATCGACTGCCTCGTAACGCCCGCACAACAACACCAAACCCGGCTCCATCCGCAACTGCATCACAAGCTCATGCGTCAGGGGTCTACCTTGCGGCGACAAATAAATCACCTTTGGTGTCGTCAACTCAGCCGCGATTTGTCGCGCCTTCGCTGCATGCACTGCGGCTTCCAGCGGCTTAACCATCATCACCATGCCAGGACCACCGCCATAAGGCCGGTCATCTACCGTACGGTGTTTATCTGATGTGAAATCGCGCGGATTCCACAACGACAACTCACATGTTTTTTGCTCAAACGCCCGTCGCGTAATACCCGACTGCGTAATCGCCGTGAACATTTCGGGAAATAGCGTGACGACATCAAATTGCATCTCGTCCCCTTATTTGATCAAGACTCTTCAAAATTGACCCATAAGCCAGATCAAAAATCTCGAAACAAGTCTCGATTCAATAGCTTAATTCCCAGTCCACCGTAATTTTTCTCGCTGCTTTGTCCACCGTCAACACAAACTGCTCGACAAACGGAATCAACAACTCTTGACCGGCTTTGGAACCATCAGCAGCAGCGGCAGACACAGCAACACGCAAAATAGGATGCGCGCCGTTGTCCATCATGTCGCTGACTTGCCCAAGCAGCACACCTTGCGTTGTCTCGACATCCAGACCGATTAGATCAATCCAGTAAAACTCATCGTCAGACAAGGCCGGAAAGTGTCTACGCGAAATTTGTACAGTTGCGCCCTTCAGCGCTTCTGCCGCATTACGATCCGCCACACCCATCAACTGGGCGACAATATCGTCGCTATGCATCTTGACCTGCATCATCACCACATCACGCAGCGCTGGCTTATCCAGCCACCACGTTTTTGCATGCAACAAAGCATCGGCTTCTGTGGAATAAGGCTTGATTTTCACCCAGCCATTTAATCCATACGCGCCAGTGATATGCCCGACCATAATCAGGTCATCAGGAACACCATCTAGCGCCGCAACAGAATCAGACAAAACGACAGCAGACAAACTTAAGCAGCAGCTTTGCCAGCTTGTGCTTTACTAGCTTGAGCGATCAAACGCTCAACGGTTGGCGACAATTGTGCGCCTACGCCTTGCCAGTAAGACAGACGGTCTTGAGCGATACGAACGCTTTCTTCAGCACCAGATGCGACTGGATTGAAGAAACCGATACGCTCGATGAAACGACCATCGCGACGATTGCGCGAGTCAGTTGCAACGATGTTATAAAAAGGGCGCTTTTTTGCACCACCACGAGCTAAACGAATAACGACCATAATATTTCCAAAAAGTGTGTCCGAACACGGAAAAAGCCGTAAATTATAACGCGCTTAGCCGCCTATCCGCAACCACAATCCCAGATCTTTGCGTTGTATTGCTACAATTATTGCTGAAATTACAGATGTCGATTATTACAAAACAAGCAACAAGCTACTCACAGACGGGCTTTGACCGCTTAGAATGGGGCAGAACGGCAACTTGCACGCTGCGGCTGCGATTAAACGCACCCCCTTTCCCTCCTTTCACTTTGTTTCCAGGATTCAAATCGCATGACCAGCCCGCACAAAAATAAGACACTTTGCACGCTCCTTGCCATGCTACTTGGCGGCTTCGGCGCGCATCGCTTCTATTTATATGGCAAAAAAGATATCTGGGCGTGGATACATATTCTGCTGTTTCCGCTCTCGATTTTTGCTGGCTTTATCGCTGCACTCATCATTGGTCTAACACCTGATGAAAAATGGGATGCTCAGCACAACGTCAACTCGGGCAAAAACTCTGATTCAAACTGGATTGTGGTGGTGTTGGTCATTTTGACCTTTGCCATCGGCACTACCGCCTTGATCGCTAGCATTGCCCGCGTCACGGATCTTTATCTCACTGGCGGTAGCTACGGCTAAGGCGCTATTGCTGCAAAACAATCCATAAAGGTGCGCCACTTTTGATTTCGCGCATCCTTAGTGCGAGTGCTTAGTGCACAAGATAAACACAAACCCCTCCATCTCGCATTGCCCCACTTCAAAACAGCATGTAATCACATGGCACGCATAGTGCTTTTGTGAAATATATCAGCGGCATCACCTTGATGCCCAATCATGCACTAGGGGAATAACTAATGAGCAAGCGCTGCGTCTCTAACATGGTGATTCTAACCGCCATCGTTTTCAGTTTGTTTTGCGGTGTTAGCAATGCCAAAACCGCATCAGGCGACGATATCCGCGCGCAGCTTTCAGACACGCTAGAGCAATCAACGCTTGCTACTGAACCCGCCGAACCAGCAACCGACCCCTCGGCCTCTCAAGTCACATCCTCTGAACCAACCGCCGCAGCTGCCGAGGCGCCGCTTACAGCTCCAACACTGGTCGATATCAGCAAGATAAGTGCTGGCGATACGGCATGGATGCTGACATCCACTGCCCTGGTTCTGTTCATGACGATCCCCGGTCTTGCTCTGTTCTATGCCGGCATGGTGCGCAAGAAAAACGTGCTGTCGACACTCGCACACAGCTTTGCCATCACCTGTCTGGTAACTATCCTGTGGGTAGTGATTGGCTACAGCCTCGCCTTTACCCCAGGCTCTATGTATATAGGTGGGCTGGATCGTATGTTTTTACATGGCATGGACTTCTTCAAGGATGCGGGCAAGGTTAGCGTCAGTGAAATTGCACCGACGATTCCAGAAAGCGTGTTCGTTATGTTTCAGATGACCTTTGCCATCATCACCCCAGCACTAATCACCGGCGCCTTTGCCGAACGGATGAAATTTTCTGCCTTGCTGCTGTTTATGGCGCTATGGTCGGTCTTGGTCTATGCCCCAGTCGCGCACTGGGTATGGGAGCCATCCGGCTGGTTGGCTAGTCGTGGCGTGCTTGATTTTGCTGGTGGCACCGTCGTGCATATCAACGCTGGCGTGTCCGGCTTGGTGGCCGCCATCATGATTGGCCCACGTCTCGGATTTCGCAAAGAGCCGATGCCACCACACAATTTGGTCTTAACTGTGATCGGCGCCAGCATGTTGTGGGTGGGCTGGTTCGGCTTCAATGCAGGCTCAGCAGTCGCCGCAGATGGTCGCGCTGGTATGGCCATGCTGGTCACACAACTGGCGGCAGCCGTCGCCGCCATGACCTGGATGCTGGTCGAATGGGCGCGCCGCGGCAAACCATCGGTACTCGGGATGGTATCGGGCGCGGTATCCGGCCTGGTCGCCATCACACCAGCATCCGGCTTTGTCGGCGTAACCGGTGCGCTCGCCATCGGTGCCGCTGCTGGCATTGCCTGTTATTGGGGTGCGACCACACTCAAATCCGTGTTGCGCTACGACGATTCGCTGGATGTATTTGGCGTGCATGCGATTGGCGGCATCGTTGGCGCACTACTGACTGGTGTTTTTGCGGTGAAGAGTATCGGTGGCGTAACAAGCGATTTTGCGACGCAGGCATTCGGCGTCGTTGTGACGGTTATTTTCTCTGCTGTCATGACCACCATCATCCTTTCGGTCGTCAATATGATGGTCGGACTACGCGTAACACCGGAAGCGGAACGCGACGGCCTCGATCTTGAACAACATGGTGAGCACGTACTATGAGCGAAGAATACAACTCGCGCGCATCGTTGGAAAATCAGGCCTTCGCCTTAATGGGAAGGATGCATGTCATGCTGCGTCGCCAAAGTGGCCGGGTGACCGATATTGAATACATGCATATTGATCCCGGCTACTGTCGCTATCTACTTAAAATGGCGTCGCTATCGCCAAATGAAGATCTACAGGAAGTCGGCCTGAGATTGCAGGAAATTTTTTTCGGCGACGATGGTCTGTTCGTACGCAAAGAACCCAAAGCGCCGCTATTGTCGCGACAAACTGATCTTGAGCAGGCACCCCCGGCCATATCCCCAGCTACAAGTAAAACTCCAACGAACGCAAGTTCAAGTGCACCGGGCACCGACGATCAGGTTGACCGCGGTTACATTGGCCGCTTACGCTAAATCGTAATCTGGCAGAGATAGGAGAAATTAAAACTGGTCTTCGTCCAGTTTTAATAGATCGTGATTACCAGTCACAATCGCAATGCGCAAGCCTGGTGCTTGCGATAGAAAATGATCGGCAAAAAAACGTGCAGCAGCAATTTTAGTCTGATAAAACTTGGGATCAATCTTCCGATTACCCCCGTCCTCACCACTCTCCAGTTTGCGCTGCGCAATCATTGCAGCGCGCGCCATTTGCCAACCACCCAGCACAATGCCGACCAATCGCAGGTATGGCACGCTACCGGCAAACACGGCTTTAATATCAGATTCGATGTTATCAACGATGTAATTGACAGCTTCCTCCATCGCATCCGTAGCTGCATGCAACAGAATGTGGATCGCGATCAAATCAGCTGATGCGGTTGCGGCCAGTTCAATTTCGGTGGCACGCACTTTTGCCAGTATTGCCTGCGCAACTTTGCCGCCATCGCGCACCGTTTTACGTCCGACCAAATCATTGGCTTGAATTGCGGTGGTGCCTTCGTAAATAGTCAGAATGCGCGCGTCGCGGTAATACTGCGCAGCGCCAGTTTCCTCAATAAATCCCATGCCGCCATGAATCTGCAAACCGGTCGACGCCACATCGATGGTGATCTCGGTAGACCAGCCTTTAATAATCGGCACCAAAAATTCATAGAAAGCTTGATTGTCGGCGCGCACAGTGTCATCCGCATGATGATGCGCAATGTCGAAAGCTGCTGCACCTACGTACGCCAATGCGCGTGCCGCCTCGATTTGCGAGCGCATAGACATCAACATACGGCGTACATCTGGTTGATGAATGATCGATACGGCGTTGGTCGAACCTTCCAGATCTTTCGACTGCACGCGCTCCTTCGCGTACGCCAAGGCTTTTTGATAGGCACGCTCGGCCAAACCGATGCCCTGCATACCGACTGCAAAGCGCGCCGCGTTCATCATGATGAACATGGTTTCCAAGCCGTGATTTTCTTGCCCGACCAGATTGCCGACAGCACCGTCCTTATCACCAAACTGCAGCATCGCAGTTGGGCTGGCCTTGATACCTAGCTTGTGTTCAATGGAGACGCAAGTTACATCGTTACGCGCACCGAGCGAGCCATCTTGGCTCAACAAAAATTTCGGTACGACGAACAGTGAGATGCCTCTAATACCTTCCGGCGCATTCGGCGTGCGCGCAAGCACCAGATGAACGATGTTTTCCGCCATATCGTGATCGCCGTAGGTGATAAAAATTTTAGTGCCAAAAATTTTATAACTACCGTCCGCTTGCGGCTCCGCACGTGCGCGCACCAACGACAAATCAGAACCGGCCTGTGGCTCGGTCAGATTCATCGTGCCAGTCCATTTGCCGGCAATAAAATTGGGAATAAATCGCTGCTTCTGCTCGTCGGAGCCGGCTGCCAACAATGTCTCGATCACACCATCCGTGAGCAACGGACATAACGAGAACGAAAGATTCGCCGCATTCAACATTTCCATACACGGCGTTGCGACCAACTTAGGTAAATCTTGCCCGCCGAAATCGGCCGGATGTTGAATCCCCTGCCAACCCGCTGCACCAAATGCATGAAACGCGTCTTTAAATCCTGGCGTGGTTATAACCGAGCCATCTTTCCATGTGCTTGGCTGCCGATCACCGGTTTGATTGAGTGGTGCCACCACCTCGCTGCAAAAGCGCGCGTTTTCTTCAAGGATGGCTTCCACCGTTTCCAGCGTCGCATCTTCGCAACCGGGCAAGGCGCTGATCGCCGATAAATCGGCCAGCTCAGTCATTGCAAACAGGATGTCTTTTAACGGGGCGACGTAAGGCATGCGAGACTCCTAAACAAAATGGGTAGGACATTCAGTTCAGATAGTGTGCCAGAAAAAAATCCCGGCGCACTAGTTTCAACTGTCTGTCCTACCCATGCTTGCTGCCGTCACAAAGCGGATGACTTGCCGTCATCCACATCGCTCACGCACGCTGTTATCAGCTCACCTTAATTCAGTTCAGCTTAATCCAGCTCAACCTAACTCAATTCAATCTCGCTAAGTTCAGCCCAATTCCTTCACCAATTGCGGCACGATCTCAAATAGATCGCCAACAATACCGTAATCCGCCACCGAAAAAATCGGTGCTTCTGCATCCTTGTTAATCGCAACGATAGTCTTAGAATCTTTCATACCAGCCAGATGCTGAATCGCGCCGGAGATACCGACTGCGATATAGAGATCCGGTGCCACGATCTTGCCGGTCTGTCCAACCTGCCAATCGTTTGGTACATAACCGGCATCCACTGCAGCGCGCGATGCGCCCAATGCTGCACCGAGCTTGTCGGCCAATGGATCGAGAATCTTGAAATTTTCTTCAGAGCCCAAACCGCGACCACCGGAGACAATGATTTTTGCAGCGGTCAGCTCAGGACGTGCGGAGGTTTCCAAGGCGCGTGAAACAAACGATGATTTACCTGAGTCGGCAACCGCCGTCACGCTCTCGACAGCCGCACTACCACCTTCAGCTGCTGCATCAAATGCAGTGCCGCGCACGGTGATGACTTTGGTTGCATCCGACGATTGCACGGTCGCAATCGCGTTACCGGCATAGAACGGGCGCTCGAAAGTATCGGCCGACACCACTTTAGTAATTTCAGAAATCTGCGCGACGTCGAGTTTGGCAGCGACACGCGGCAAGATGTTTTTACCGTAGGCGGTTGCAGGCGCAAGGATGTGTGAATAGTCGGCGGCGAGCGCGAGCACCTGCGCCGCAATGTTTTCGGCCAGTCCATCGGCAAACTGCGCACCATCGGCAACTAATACCTTGGCAACGCCACTAATTTTAGCGACTGCTTGTGCGGCGGCATCGGCTTGATGACCAGCCACCAGCACATGGACATCGCCACCGCATTGCAACGCGGCAGTGATGGTATGTAAGGTGCTGCTCTTGAGCGAAGCATTATCGTGTTCGGCAATGACGAGTGCAGTCATGATATTTTTCCGTAATGTAGTTGGTACATCAAAGTTAATTCACAATATTCGGCGGCCGCGCATGATGGGTATCGTTGCAGACCGCAAAGTGAAATGTTTAAATAACTTTGGCTTCGTTCTTCAACTTCTCTACCAGCGTAGCAACGTCGGGCACGATGATGCCGGCCGAGCGTTTCACTGGCTCGGTTACCTTCAACGTTTTCAAGCGCGGTGTCACATCGACGCCGAGATCCTCCGGCTTAAAGTTATCGATGGTTTTTTTCTTCGCCTTCATGATGTTAGGCAGCGTTACATACCGCGGCTCATTCAAGCGTAAATCGGTCGTGACAATCGCAGGTAATGTCAGCGATACGATTTCCAAGCCACCATCAACTTCGCGTGTAACTTTAACGTTGTCGCCATCGATTTCCACTTTCGACGCATAAGTCGCTTGCGGCCAATCCAACAGCGCAGCCAACATCTGACCAGTCTGGTTGGCATCATCATCAATCGCCTGCTTGCCGAGAATAATGAGCTGCGACTGCTCTTTGTCAGCGACCGCTTTCAACAATTTGGCGACTGCCAATGGCTGCAACTCCACATCGGTTTCTACCAATATGCTGCGATCAGCGCCAATTGCCATCGCGGTACGTAGCGTTTCTTGCGATTGCAAGGTGCCACAAGAAACCGCGATAATTTCGCTCGCTTTGCCCGCCTCTTTCAGACGCATCGCTTCTTCAACCGCGATTTCGTCGAATGGGTTCATCGACATTTTGACGTTGGCGATATCGACACCAGTCTGATCCGCTTTGACACGAACCTTGACGTTGTAATCGACCACGCGCTTAACGGGAACCAATACTTTCATAGCGTTACCTTTGCAAAATACACGATGGTAAAAATCAAACCAAGGCAGAATTATAAACGCAAGTTAGCGTCGTAACTGAATGTGCCTAAGCGCACCTTAGCGCAACCAAGCCCCAATACCCGTCACTGAAGCAAACTTGTCGTCATTCCCTCAGGCGCTGTCGCAGGAAATTTACCTGGCATGCCAGCACCCGCAAAACGATCGGCGCATGCACGGATGCACGCTACAAGCCGGAATTCAGAGGGGGACGATACTCATTAAAGTAGCAGGCTGTCGCCAAGCCCAATGGAATGAAGGTCGCCAACAAAGGCAAATGGGGAAACATGGTTGTAGAAATGGAAAAAGTTCGCGACGCATTCCGCATGCTTTCAACTACTTCAACTCCCAGGCCTAAACATTTGCGCCCCATGCAAAACGCCCGGTCGAACCGGGCGTTTTGTCGCTGGACTACCGCAGCCGATTAGCTACGTGGCTCGCCTCGACCGTTGACAGGAATGGTCGCGCCTGGAGGAGCTGTCATTTGGACTTCGTGATTCACGCCCCGGAAGTTGTATGTCACATCCCAAAAAGCGGGAGCGTCATTGCTTGGGCGAGTCTCACATCTCTTTACATCACGCGTTGTTGCGGGATTGCCATTCTTGTCGCGGCCCACGTTGGCACCAATTGCTGCGCCGGCTGCTAAACCGCCAATTGTAGCGATGTCTTTGCCCGAACCACCGCCCACTTGGTGACCTAAAATGCCGCCGATCAGTCCGCCCAACACAGCACCGCCCATATTAAGGTCCCCACGGCTTGCGGCCACCTCTTCGCGCTCCATCCAGCAACGCTGCTCAGGAGGGCCGACCACAGCACGTACAGAGGTCACATTGGCCTCATAGATACGCTCTTCGCCACGGCGACGACTGTCATAAACCGGCATAGGTGCGTGAACATAGCGGCGGTCATCGACGCGGGTTTTCCAGTCGATGGCACGCACAGAAGAAATGCGGTCATTCATACCCATAGCAGTTAGCGATGGGTAACGGCCTGGGCTCAGAACCTTACATGAGCCTTTGAAGTTGCTGTCTACGCAGACCTCCCAACGCTGTCCCATCACAACCACCGACGAGACGCGGTCGTTAAAACCGGCGCGTGAGAAATTTTCGACCGATTTTTCAGAAGAAAAAGTCCGGCCCTTGAAGCCGTCATGTTCATAAAATATGACCTGCGATGGCAATGGTACCGGTGCCAAGTTGTCAGCAATATCGCGACCCTTGCTATCCACAGGCTTGAAAGAAGACACGCGGTCATTCAAACCCATCGCACTTAAAGAGGGGTACTGACCTGGTCGCAAAATCATGCAGTGGCCACCGAAGCGCACGTCTTCGCACACTTCCCAAAGCTCGCCGCGTTTACCGTCTACGATGATCGACGACGCCCGGTCGTTAAAGCCCGCACGCTGCAAATTTTGAACCGGCTGTTGTGACGTATAGGTACGACCTCGGAAGTTTTCCTTCTCAAAAAATGTTACTTCAGCAAACGCTTGACCCGCAATCAGTGCGGTCGCTGCAGTCAGTGTGACTTTCAGCATCTTGGATTTCATTGGTAGCTCCGGTTGGGGGTCAAAAAGTCTAGAGTAAAGCGTGCGGCATCGCTTGACCGTTCGTTCTCGAACACAAGGCAACATATATAAGAGATTGGCGTCAACGTGCAGGATGGGCTGGGTAAGCGATGTAGGGGAAACAACAGCTGGCCCGGTTCCTACAATGGGTTTAGCGGTCTTGCCGCCACATCCAGCTCGCTCAAGCGGGGCTGCCCGCCTCCCCACGAACGTTGGAGCACCATACGTTGACGAACAATTGATTGAACCGCCAGTCGGTTGTCTCAGATCGCTATCAATGCCAGGCCAGTCATTAAGGAAGCAAAACAGGTCGAACCGATTAGGGAAGATGCGGCTTGGGGAAACTAAAGGGAAAACAACGAGAACAACAGATATGCAACAGACGCCGCTTTAACTTTATCTACACGGCTTATCGAAACTTTTTTATTTGCGCTTCATATAAAACGTAAATACATCCGCGTTTTCACTTTGCGCTACTAACAGATTGCCAGTTTGCTTGGAGAACGCCTGAAAATCGCGCACTGAGCCAGGATCGGTTGCTTGCACGCGCAGTACTTCGCCAGTCGCCATTTCTGCCAAGGCCTTCTTGGTTTTCAGAATCGGCAGCGGACAATTCAAACCGCGTGCGTCAAGATCTTTGGAAAATTCAACAGTCATACTCTCACTTTCAGTATCAATTTCATTCCACGCTTATTCGGGACTTGTTCTGCATTTGCTCGGCGTATGTTAACGCTGGTTTAGCGCGCATGGCGCTTATCGGCTTGGGTTTTACGTCTGCCGTAGATTGTTTTACAAACCTGTCAACAACCTCGATTTTACCGCAATCGCACTGTTGACGCCGTGCAATGCCAGCATTTGTCTTTATTTAACAAATACTTAGGTGAATTACCCGCGTTATAAAACATAAACGGCAGAGCATCATTACTGATACTCTGCCGCCCTTCGTCAGTCACAACAATCGGTACTTATGATCTGCATTTATAGTTAAACGCGCTCATTCACCCATGCGCTCACGCCTTGCAGCGCCTGCGGCAACGCGGTTGCATTAGTGCCGCCAGCCATCGCCATATCTGGCTTGCCGCCGCCCTTACCGCCCACCTGTTGCGCAACAAAATTGACCAAATCACCGGCTTTAACTTTGCCGACGCTATCGGCAGTCACGCCAGCGATCAAACTCACTTTGCCGTCATTAACTGCAGCCAGCACAATGGCAGCGGTTTTCAATTTGTCTTTCAGTTTGTCCATCGTGGTGCGCAAGGTAGCGACATCGGCATTTTCCAATCGCGCTGCCAATACCTTGATGCCTTTAACGTCAATCGCTTGTGACACTAACTCGTCGCCCTGATTCGATGCCAGTTTACCCTTCAAGCTATTGAGTTCGCGCTCCAGCGTTTTCATTTGCTCCATCACTTGCGCCAAGCGCGGCTGCAACTCTGCCGGTGACGACTTCAACGTGGCGGCGGCGCTATGCACGGTCGCTTCCAAATCCTGCATATAGGCAAGCGCGTTGACACCAGTAATTGCCTCGATACGACGCACGCCGGCAGCGACACCGCTTTCGCTCACCACTTTAAATAGTCCGATATCACCGGTGCGCGATACGTGCGTACCACCGCACAATTCTCGGCTGCTACCAATATCCAGCACCCGCACTGTTTCGCCGTATTTTTCGCCAAACAGCATCATTGCGCCAGTCTGTTGTGCAGATTCGATATCCATCACGCGCGATTGCGTATCCGAGTTGGCGAGAATTTCTGCGTTAACACGTTTCTCGATTTCTAGAATCTGCTCGTGCGAAATGGGGGCGTTATGCGTAAAGTCAAAACGTGTTTTGTCGGCATCAACCAACGAACCTTTTTGCTGCACATGATCGCCCAGCACTTCACGCAAGGCCTTGTGCATGATGTGTGTCACCGAGTGATTACGCATGGTGGCGGCACGACGTGCAACATCAACCGAGGCTGTGACCTTATCGCCAATCTTCAACGTACCTTGCGTTTGCGTACCGTGATGGCCGTAGACATCCGCTTTGATTTTTTGTGTATCTTCGACGCCAAACTGCACACCTTCTGCCACGATCACACCTTGATCGCCGACCTGACCGCCGCTCTCAGCGTAAAACGGTGTGGTGTCGAGGACCACGATGCCAGCCTGACCTTCTTGCAATGCATCAACCGCCGTGCCTTCAAAGTACAAACCAACCACGCTCGCGTTTTCTTCCCGCTGTTCGTAGCCGGTAAATACATTGCTCGCCCCGGTATATTCAACAGCACGTTCCATCTTGAACTTGCCAGCAGCGCGACCCGCCGCTTTTTGTTTTTCCATTGCCGCCGCAAAACCAGCTTCATCCACGCTCATGCCGCGTTCACGACAGACGTCAGCGGACAGATCGAGCGGAAATCCAAACGTATCGTGCAATTTAAACGCCACTTCGCCCGGCAATACTTTGGTACCAGCCAATGCGGTATCCAAAATTTCCATACCGTTAGCAAGCGTCTCAAAGAAGCGCTCTTCTTCTGCCTTCAGCACGTCGGTAATCCGTTGCGCATCGGCTTGCAGTTTTGGATACGCTGCGCCCATCTGCTCGACCAAATCTTTTACCAACTTGTGGAAGAACGGTTTTTTCTGGCCCAGCTTGTAACCGTGACGAATCGCGCGGCGGATGATGCGACGCTGCACGTAGCCACGACCTTCGTTAGATGGAATCACACCATCAGCGACCAAGAATGCAGTCGCGCGGATGTGATCAGCGATCACGCGCAATGAATTATTTTTAAGATCGGTGATGTTGGTTTCACGCGCCGCTGCCTTAATCAGCGCGTCGAAAATATCGATCTCGTAGTTGCTATGCACGCCCTGCAAAATCGCCGCCAGACGCTCCATCCCCATACCGGTATCAACACACGGTGCAGGCAACGGTTTGACTGAGCCATCTTCAGCCATATCAAACTGCATAAACACGTTGTTCCAGATTTCGATGTAACGGTCGCCGTCTTCATCCGGACTACCCGGCGGGCCGCCAGCAATGTGGGGGCCGTGATCGTAGAAAATTTCCGAGCATGGACCGCAAGGGCCGGTGTCCGCCATCATCCAAAAATTATCCGATTTGTAGCGACCACCTTTGTTGTCGCCGATGCGGATTACGCGCTCTGGCGGCAGACCGATTTCCTTGGTCCAAATGTCGTAGGCTTCCTGATCTTCAAAATACACGGTGGCCAGCAATTTTTCGCCCGGCAACCCGTAAACCTTGGTCAACAATTCCCACGACCACATGAGGACGTCGCGTTTGAAGTAATCGCCAAAACTCCAGTTGCCCAGCATCTCAAAGAAAGTGTGGTGACGCGCGGTGTAACCGACGTTTTCCAGATCGTTGTGTTTGCCGCCAGCACGCAAGCAAGCTTGCACCGAGGTCGCACGTACGTAAGGGCGTTTATCCGTGCCCAAAAACACGTCCTTAAACTGCACCATGCCCGAGTTGGTAAACATCAGTGTCGGATCATTACCCGGCACCAGCGGGCTGGACGGCACGATGGTGTGACCTTTTGATTCAAAAAACTTGAGGAATTTTTCGCGGATTTCGGACGATTTCATGTTGTAGACGACGCAGAACAGTATGGGTTAGTAGCCTAAGATAGTAAGGCTGCAAAGCGACGATTATACGTGATAAGCGCCCGATAACCCTGTGCTTGTCATGGTTGGGCGCGAGCTAAAACAACACTAAAACACGCTATCGCTCAACCACCTCTTGATCCTTTGATTCGGCAAAGTCTGCGCCAAGCAAATCAATACGATCAGTGCAAATAGCATCCACGCCCCAGGACAACACTTCGCGTGCGCGCTCCGGATCATTCAAGGTGTAGCAAAACAAACCAAAGCCAGCGCGTTTGATCGCGTGCGCTTGTTTGGCGGATAAGTACTTATGGTTAGTGTCGATTGCCACGGCACCCAACGAGGTCAGTTTTTCACACCAATCCAAAGGCACTCTATCAAACAAGCAGGCACGCGGAATATCCGGCTCAGTGCGCTGCGCAGCGCGCAAAGCTTCGCAAGAAAAAGACGAAAATAGCGGCAAAACTGCGCGCGCGTTATCACTGACGGCGGCATTATTCTTCGCCTCATTCTTTTTTAATTCCAGCACATCAGCAAACAAGCGCGCAGTAGTTTCCGCCACCACACGGCCCGTCACTTCCTCAAACCCGGGCACCGGTTTGATCTCGATATTCATCCAGATACCGTTTGCCCGACAAAACGTCACAACTTGCTCAAAAGTCGGCACCAGTTCGCCGGCATAACGCTCGTCAAACCATGCGCCTGCATCAAGTTGCGTCAATTCATGCGCCGAATAATCTGCCACGCTGCCGCTACCGGTGACGGTACGTCCTAGCTGCGGATCGTGCATCACGATCGGCACCTCGTCCTTGCTCAGCATCACATCAAACTCAACCCCAGAAAACCCATGCTGCAAACCGCAACGCATCGCTGCAATTGTGTTTTCCGGTGCCAAGCTACCACCGCCGCGATGCGCAATCATTTTTGGGTAAGGCCACATGCTGAACATCCTCGCTATAAAGTTCGGGTAAAAAAACTGCATGCGGCCCATCTGTCAGTCGCAAACAGCTATCTCAAAAATAGATGCCGAAAAATAGATGCTTTAAATATAACTGCTTTAGTCGGAATGTAGACCAAATTGAAACAGCATGCAGAGAACATTTTGCAGAAAAACTGACAAAGCTGCCAATACGGCATGTACTTCGCGTGCAAGCGGATAGAATATCCACGCGGTAACCAGTAGCAAATAGTAGAAACGATGCAAAACGTTACCGCCTTAATCAAGCAGCAAGGTAGCGGAGCAGGCACACGCGTTTGTATGCGCGTCGATGCATTAACCCAAGCAGCAAGCCTATAAGAAAAAGGCCACACCTAATATGCAAGCGGGATTTGATTGGCACAACCCTTACCCATCCATTCGTCAGCCAATCTTCGCGCGCAATGTGGTGGCGACATCGCAACCACTGGCCGCGCAAGCGGGCTTACGGATGTTGCTCAAAGGCGGCAATGCCGTCGATGCAGCCATCGCTGCCGCCGCTGCCCTCACGGTCGTCGAACCAATCTCGTGCGGGCTTGGTAGCGACGCCTTTGCGTTGGTCTGGGATGGCACGCAACTACATGGCTTAAATGCGTCGGGGCCAGCACCCGCGGCATGGACGCCCGATTACTTCAAACAAAAACACAATAATTTGATGCCGGAGCGCGGCTGGGATTCAGTCAATATTCCTGGTGCGGTTGCGAGTTGGGTCGCGCTGTCGGATAAATTTGGCAAATTGCCGTTTGCCGATTTGATGGAACCGGCAATTGATCTCGCTGCGCGTGGTTACATGGTGTCGCCAGTGGTGCATCAAAAATGGACCAACGCGATCCCGATTTTGCATACGCAACCCGGCTTTGCACCAACCTTTATGCCGCATGGTCGCGCGCCAGAGATAGGCGAAATATTTAAATTTCCCGATGCCGCTAGCTCGCTGCGCAAGATTGCCGACAGCAAAGGCGAAGCCTTCTATCGTGGTGAACTGGCAGATGCCCTCGCCAACCATGCGAAGGCGTTTGGTGGTGCGATGACGCGCGATGATCTGGCATCGTTTGCGCCGGAATGGGTCACGCCGATCAGCAAAGATTTTGCCGGGCACACCGTGCACGAGATCCCACCTAACGGCCAGGGCATCGCTGCCCTGATCGCGCTTGGCATTATCGACAAGCTCGACATCACACGCTTCGCTGCCGACTCGGTAGAAAGCCAGCATCTACAGATCGAGGCGATGAAGCTCGCCTTTGCCGATACCTATAAATGGGTCGCCGATGAAAAATACATGACCACGATGCGCGTTAGCGATTTGCTCGACGATGGCTATCTGACCGAGCGCGCCAAACTCGTGGATGAAAATATGGCCACACGCTTCTCGTACGGCACGCCACCCAAAGGCGGCACCATCTATCTGACCGCCGCCGATGAGAGCGGCATGATGGTCAGCTTTATCCAATCCAACTTTATGGGCTTTGGCTCCGGCGTTGTGGTACCCGGCACGGGCATCAGCCTGCAAAATCGCGGTCACAGTTTTAACACCAGCCCCACGCATCCCAACTGCGTTGCGCCCGGCAAGCGCCCTTTCCAAACCATCATCCCCGGCTTTCTCACCAAAGAAGGTCAACCGCAGATGAGCTTTGGCGTCATGGGTGGCAATATGCAACCGCAAGGCCATGTGCAAGCGCTGGTACGTATGTTGCAATACCAGCAGCAACCACAAGCAGCGTGCGATGCACCGCGCTGGAAAGTCAACGTCGGCATGTCGGTCGACGTTGAAGACAGCATGGCGGCAGCAACCAAAGCCGCATTACTCGCGCGTGGACACAAGATCGAAAAAGTAATGGATAGCTATATGGATTTTGGCTCCGGCCAATTTATCTGGAAGACAGCGGATGGGTATATCGCCGCCAGCGATCCGCGTCGTGACGGACAAGCAGTGGGTTATTGAAGACGAGACTAACGCTAAAACAGACAGAACCTACGCAAGCACGTAATGTGTAAATGCGTTTTTGGATGTGCAAGTGGAATGTTGATCAGTGTAATTATCACGTCACAGCAACATGGTTAAATGCAGCGACAAAAAACCATGACGAAACATAAGGGCAATCAATGAGGCGTAGTGAATTTCGTAACAAGACCATCAATACCTGTCTCGGCTTTATCGCCGGCTATGTCGACACACTCGGCTTTGTCGCGCTGTTCGGATTATTTACCGGCCACGTCACCGGCAACTTCGTCATCATCGGCTCCGAGATGGCACAACCGCACGGCGGCCCACTGCTACTCAAGTTTCTCGCCTTCCCTGCTTTTATTTTTGGCGTCGCCTTTGCGCGCATCTTTATCGGCTCGCTACTCAAGCGTGAAATGCACGCGCTGTGGTTTGCCTATCTGCTGCAGGCGCTTTTGCTGGCTGGTTTTATGATCCTCGGCTATCTCGCCACCCCGATCGGTGAGGCACCGTCTCTGATGTCCGAACTTGCCGGTATCGTCGGCGCAATGGCGATGGGTACGCATAGCGGTACCGGCCGCCTGTTGTTATCTCACTTGGCACCAACCTCGATGATGACCGGCAATGTCACCCAGCTCACGATTGATTCGGTCGATGTACTACGCGGCAGAGCCAGCGATGCGGTACGCGAGCGCTGCTTCAAGTTTCTGTGGCCGGTGCTGGCGTTTGGCATCGGCGCCATCGGCGCGGCGTTTGCTTATCTTTATGCTGGCTTCCCCGCGCTGCTGCTACCCATTGCCATCCTGATCTACTTGATGACGCTGGAGCGCCGGATGATGCGCAAAGGGAAGCACGTCAACAAAGCCTGAAGCCGCTGTCTTTCAGCGTTCCGGCGATCAATAATCCCGAAGGACGGCGTATGCAATACGCGCCGTCCTGGCTGCGCCGACGCGGTTTTTTAAATCCCCTCAAGTTATGCCCCGAACAGCTTGCTCGCTACGGTAAAATGCCAGATACATTTACGTATCATCAGCACAATACAAAGCACCCAATGAGCAACAAACCAAAAAACGACAACGCAGCTAACGCAGCAACCGCTAACGCCCCCTCATCCAATTTCTTGCGCGGCATCATCGAGAACGATCTGGCCGAGCACAAGCACGCCAACCGTGCAGACAAGAGTGGCCAGCCGTTGCCGCCTGTGATCACGCGCTTTCCGCCTGAGCCGAATGGTTATCTACACATCGGTCATGCCAAATCGATCTGCCTCAATTTTGGTCTGGCACGTGATTTTGGTGGCCGTTGCAATCTGCGCTTTGACGACACCAATCCAACCAAGGAAGAGCAGGAATACGTCGACACCATCATCGACAGCGTCAAATGGCTGGGCTTTGACTGGAAGGACGAGCAAGGCGAGCACCTGTACTTTGCCAGCGACTACTTCGACCAGCTGTACGCAATGGCCGAATATCTGATCACCGCTGGCCACGCCTATGTCGATAGCCAATCGCCCGACGACATGCAAAAGAACCGCGGCAACTTTGGCGAGCCGGGTAAAAACTCGCCCTTCCGCGACCGTCCGGCAGAAGAATCGCTGGATATGTTCCGCCGCATGAAGGCAGGCGAATTTAAAGATGGCGAACACATCGTGCGCGCCAAGATCGACATGGCCTCGCCCAATATGAACATGCGCGATCCGGCCATCTACCGCATCCGTCACGCACATCACCACCGCACCGGCGGCAAATGGTGCGTCTATCCGATGTACGACTTTGCGCATCCGCTGGAAGACGCGATAGAAAACATCACGCACTCGCTCTGCACGCTGGAGTTTCAAGATCACCGCCCGTTTTACGATTGGGTGCTGGCACGCTTGGCCGAAGGCGGCTTCTTCACCAAACCCCTGCCACATCAATATGAATTTGCACGCCTCAACCTCACCTACGCCATCACCAGCAAGCGCAAGCTGCTGCAACTGGTAGAAGAAAACATCGTTGATGGCTGGGACGATCCACGCATGCCCACCATCGTCGGCATCCGTCGCCGTGGCTACACGCCAGAATCGATCCAGTTGTTTGCAGAACGCATAGGTGTCGCCAAATCCGATAGCTGGATCGACATGAGCACGCTCGAAGGTGCGCTGCGCGACGACCTCGACGAAAAAGCACCACGCGCCACCGCCGTGCTGCGTCCGCTCAAACTCATCATCGACAACTTCCCGGAAGGCGAAACCGTCGATTGCAGCGCGCCCGTGCATCCGCATCATCCAGAGCGCGGCACCCGCAATTTTCCGATCAGTAAAGAACTATGGATAGAACAAGAAGACTTTATGGAAGTGCCGAGCAAAGGCTACTTCCGCCTCTTCCCCGGCAACAAGGTGCGCCTGCGCTACGGCTATGTGGTGGAATGCGTAGGCGCGGACAAAGATGCAGACGGCAATATCACCACCGTGCACTGCACCTACTTTGCCGACAGCAAATCCGGCACAGAAGGCAGCGCCAACTACAAAGTCAAAGGCAACATCCACTGGGTCAGCGCCGCGCATGCGCTAGAAGCAGAAGTACGTTTGTACGACCGCCTCTTTAGCGATCCGCAACCCGATGCTGGCGGCAAAGACTTTAAGCTGGCGTTAAATCCAGATTCAAAAGAAATCGTCAAAGCGTTTGTAGAACCGGGCGTCGCAGCGGTGCAGCCAAATGAGAAGTTGCAGTTTGAACGTCATGGATATTTTGTGGCGGATCGTGTGGACAGTAAAGCGGGCAAGCCTGTGTTTAATCGGGTGGTGACGTTGAAGGATGGTTGGGGGAAGTAGCTTTCAAATAACAGGGGAGATATTAATGACCATACGTATAACAATGAACAAGGTCGCAAGCTATACAAATCCTTCAGTATTAGAGACAGACAAAAAAGTTACATTGGTATACGGATTAAATGGATGTGGCAAAAGTACCATCTCCAATTACCTGTTAGATAAGGAAGATATTAGATACGCTGAATGCAAGTCGGAAGGATTGGACAACACCAACGTCCATGTCTACAACACGCGCTTCGTAAAAGATAATTTTCACGAAATGGATAAGTTGAGAGGAATTTTTACTCTGTCCAAAGCGAATAAAGACATTGACGATGCGCTACGAACATCCAGAGGGATGCTAAAAGCCGAAAACGCTCGCAAGGAATCGATTACGAATTCCATAGCCGACGTTAATACAAATCTTGAACAGTCTAAAACACGAGCAGAAGAAGTTACTTGGGAAATCAAAACAAAATATTCAGGAGGCGACCGAGTCCTAGAATATTGTTTAGCTGGCCTAAAAGGAAAATCGCGTCTTTTTGATCATCTCGTCACACTACCACTTGACACCATTAAGATACTAAGAACCACTGACAAGCTGAGGGACGAAGCTGAGGCTCTACAAGGTGGAAACGCACAAAAGCACGATCCGTTGCCAAAGTTGCCCGCCGTAGATATATCGGTAGAACAAACTACTTTATTGGCCACGCCAATATCGGGAAAACACGACAGTCCAATCGCGAGCCTAATTGAAAAACTTGGTAACGCCGACTGGGTAAATCAAGGCATTCCCTTGATGACGGCATTAAAAACCGAAAATAATGATTCCTGTCCGTTCTGCCAATCAAAGACTATTACCCAATCTCTACAACAAACCATAATTGATTACTTCGACGGCGCATTCGCAGAAGCAGTCGGATCAGTAAAATCAATACAAAATTCCTATTCAACGTTTTGCGATTCAATTCCTTCCCTCATATCGTTTCAGGAACATACTTTCCCCATCAAACGGAAGGATGAATTCCAAGCCTTATACGTGCAACTTCAAAGTGCGCTGTCGTCAAACATCCAACTAATCGAACGAAAAATTCAATCTCCATCAAACACTGTAACGCTAGCTGACTCTTCGTCCCTGATCGCACAGATCAACGACATCATTGAATCTGTAAATACAGAAATCAAAGAACACAACACAAAAATAGATAACAAAACGAAAGCTCTAGATGATCTCGGCGCGGAGTTCTGGATGATCTGCCGCAAAGACTATGATCAGACATTAATCGCATATAAGGCCGCACTTACCGACGCAGAAGAAAAATTAGAAGCTCTGAGTAATAAGCTAACCACCACAAATGAAGGCATTCAAAGATTGCTGCTTGAGATCGCGCGCCTTCAAACACAGACAGTAAATGTCGACGCAGCGATTGCGGTGATTAATACAAAACTTTTCGAACTGGGAATTGAGTCGTTTAGCATTATCAAACACGAAGAAAATACTTACAGACTATCCCGAAATGGCGTAGCAGCAGAAGATTTCCATACCTTAAGTGAAGGCGAGAAAACCATGATTAGTTTTCTCTACTTTATAGAACTCTGCAAAGGAAAAGTTACGGCTGACGATACTTCCTACCGAAAAATTGTCGTTGTTGATGACCCAATTTCCAGCCTATCTCATATTTATATATTCAATGTCGGGCAAATGATTAAGCACGAATTATTTAAGTCAGAACAATTTGAAAGAATCATTGTTATGACCCACAGTTTGTACTTTTTCTACGAGCTGACAGACACAAACCATGAACGACGCAAAGAAAGTCAAAAATTACTTAGAATCGTAAAAAATTCCACTGGGAGCAAAGTAGTAGAAATGCGATACGAAGAGATTCAAAACGACTACCAATCCTATTGGCGTGTCGTCACTGACCCACTTCAACCGCCTGTCCTGATTGCAAACTGTATGCGTAACATAGTGGAATATTTTTTCGCATTCGTTAAAAAACATGAATTTAATAATGTATTTTCAAACCCTAAGCTTACCGACCAGAAGCATCAGGCATTTTATAGATTCATGAATAGAGAATCACATTCAATAGGTCAAAACATTTTCGACCTCAAGGAATTTGACTATGAAGGCTACCGCGAAGCTTTCAAACTACTATTCGTCGAAAGTGGCTATCCAGAGCATTACGAAGCGATGACAAAAGCTGCAGCGTAAATTTGGGAAAGGAGTGATAAACATGAACGCTATCGCAGCATTTTTTCATCACATCGCCTTCGTTGCCATCATGTTGATCCTGTCAGCAGAAATGCTGACATTAAAGCAACCGCTGACATTGGCGTCGGCAAGAAAGATCCAAATCTACGACGCCATCTACGGTGTATCCGCCATCCTGATTCTGATCATCGGTGGTTTGCGCGTGATGTATTTTGAAAAAGGCGCGGACTACTACCTGCACAGCGCGCCGTTCATTGTGAAGATGATTTTGTTCGTCATCGTTGGCCTGATTTCCATCCAGCCGACGGTCACGTTCATCAAATGGGGCAAGTCACTCAAGCAAGGCGTCGTGCCGACATTGAGCGATGCGCAAAACCGCAAGCTGCGCCTGATCATCCATGTGGAACTGACTTTGCTGGCGTTGATGATTCTATGCGCGGCAATGATGGCAAAAGGGATTGGCTACTTTGGCTAACGCCTCCTGATATGCCACTACATACACTGCGTCAAGCATATTGGGTCTAACTTCAACGAAGGCCGACAAATGCGCATAGTCCTAAACATTGATGTGCCCGCGCTTGATCCTGCCATCGCTTTCTACACCACTGCGTTTGGTTTAACGCTCAGTCGCATCATCGATGAAGACGTCGCCGAGCTTAAGGGGGCTTCTTATGTCATCTATCTTTTAGCCAAGGCTGCTGAGTCAACTGTTGGCACTGGCGCCAAGGAAACTCGCCGGTACACACGGCATTGGACGCCGATACATCCCGATTTCGTTGTGAAAGACATCGCGGCATTTGCAACTCAGGTCATGAATGCTGGCGCGATTCAGGAAAGTGAATGCATAGATTGGAAAGGCTCAAAATGCCTAACTTTCTCAGATCCGTTTGGCCACGGCTTTTGCCTGATCGAATTCAAAAACGAGACTTACGAAGATTGAGTCGCCCGTGCCGGAGCCGGGCGGGACGATAGCGTTAGTGACAGCAACCGCGCTGGCCGGCTCATTGCGCTATTACTTTTCTCCGGGGCACTCCATCTTCTTCATGCCTTCTTGAATTTCCGCCGGTGTCAGATCGCGGATGTGCGTTGCGATCGACCATTCATGGCCGAAGGGATCAGTCACCACACCGTAGCGATCGCCCCAAAACATGTCGTCTAGCGGCATCCTGACGGTAGCACCGGCATCGACCGCGCGCTTGAACGCGGCATCCGCATCTTCCACATACATATGCAGCGTGACCGGCGAGCCTTTCAAGACTTTAGGGCCGACCGATCCCCACTCCGGAAATTCGTCGACCAGCATCACGGTGGAATCACCGATACGCACGCTGGCGTGCATCAGCCTGCCGTCGGGGCCAGGCAGGCGGGTCAGTTCCGTCGCGCCAAATGCTTTTTGGTAAAACGCAATCGCGTCTGATGCGTTGGCGCACACAAGATGTGGCGTGATGGTGTGCATATCGGGGGGTATCGGTTTTACTTTGCTTTGCGTCATGACGATCTCCTTTATTTACTTGGATGGGTTGGCTGCGACGGTGATGCGGCTTGGGAGGTGGTTGGATTTTCGTTCCGCTCCGGCAGCTTGAAGAGCGCTGTCGCGCGCGCCGCTTCAACTTGTTCGGCTTCAAATTGTTCTATGCGTAGCAATAGTTGTTGCATCTCTTGTTGCATCTCTTGTTGCATTTGTTGCTGCGTTTCGTGCTGTGTCTCTTGCTGCGCTCGTTGTGATGGCACAGCCGCCCACAAGGTATCGAAGCGTTCAATCATGCGTTGGTAATTGTCACCATCCGCATCGTCTGTGAACGGTTTGATTACCCTTGAAGAATGTTGGCTCATCAATTTCTAGCGAGTGAATGAATCTGCAGCGCCCTATCGCAAAACTAAGGCTTGAGGTCGAATAGTGCTTTGCTGCTTTGCATGTCGAAAGGTGCGGAAAAATGCTCATGCACAACCAGCCATTTGCCGCCGATCTTGCGATGGCACACGGTGCCGCGCATCCATGCCGTCTGTTCTTCACCACTATCCGCACCACCACCGCAACGCGTTAAATAGTGACTGAAGGCGATGTCATCATTGGCGGTCACGCCCAGCTCATGGATATCAAAAATCATCGGGCCTTTGCACATCTCCATGCATGCCTGCCAGTGCTTTCGATAGGCAGCGGTGCCCTTGAATTGCAATTGGGCGACGGCATCGAAGGACAGGATGTCATCGGCATAATGCGCCATGATGCGATCGAGATCGCCGGCGACCACCGCCTTTTGCCATTGGTCTATGACAGTACGAATTTCAGATTCCGCTGCAGTAGATAGAGAGGCTGCTCCGGTCATGATCTTTCTCCTTTTCAAGTGATTTATGTGTAGAGTGTTTATACTAATACGAGATTGTGTACAGTGTCCACAATAGAAATATATCCAAGAAATGACCAAGAAAAAAGAAACAGAATCGTTGACGCGCAGCACTTATCGCCATGGTGATTTACAGCGGGCGCTGATCGATGCCGGCGTGCAACTTGCCCGTTTTGGTGGGCCGGATGCGGTCGTGTTGCGGGAGGCGACGCGACAGGTGGGTGTGGTACCCAACGCGGCGTATCGGCACTTTGCAGATCGCAATGCGTTGCTGCAGGCAGTCTGTTCGGCTGCGTTATCAGAACTGGCGATGGCAATGGAAGCCGAACTGGCCGCTTGCCCGCGCAAGAAGAACGCGGTGCAATCTGCGCGCGCGCATCTACGCGCGGTGGGCACTGGTTATCTACGCTTTGCACAGGCGGAGCCGGGGTTGTTTCGCACCGCGTTTTCTGTGCACGAAAATCTGGAGCAGGCGACGATTCCGGCGATGGCGGGCAAAAGCGGATTAACGCCGTTTCAACTGTTGGGAGCGGCGTTGGATGAGATGGTGAAAGCTGGCATCCTGCCAGCCGAACGACGCCCGTTTGCCGAAGTGCTTGCGTGGTCCGCCGTGCATGGCCTGGCAATGCTTTTGATCGACGGTCCCTTGCGCGTGTTGGACGCGGCGCAGGCGCAGGCGATGGGACAGCGTGTTATCGATATGGTGGAAGGTGGCTTGTAATACCCACCCGACTTTGTATCGATGCCTATCGATTTTCGATGGCGAGATCCACAACACCGCATTAATAAGTGAGCCCTTCCGCTTGCGCCAAGCGCGCCATCGCTACTTCGAGAATATTTCTCGCCTGCCCCGCCGCTCGACCCAGCTCTTGATGCAACTGCGCGTCATCGTCATTGCGCGATAAACATTTTGCGCTGAAGCGCTCAAAGCTGCTGACCATTAACAGTATCTCGGCGAGATGACGTGGGCATTCGCAACCGACGGTGTTGCTCGCGGTGGTAAAGCTGGTGAGTGCGTCGTCGTCAAATCGTGGGGGACTAGGTTCTGGGCCCTCTTCTACTTGCAAGGATGCGCGCCGTCCTGCCAACACAGTGCGACACAATACAACCAGCTCACCCATGTCTGCTGGTACGCGCGCCACCAGGCAATTATTGTTGCGCAGTTGGCGGATGGTGGCGCTTGCGCAATAGCGGTACATCACCACCACGGCCTGTACATCGGCGGCTAGGCGCGCTTGCTCGATCAGTGGCACGGCGCTGTCGTCGAGCTCGGCGATCTCCACCACTAACACTTCTGCGCCTGCATCTGGCAGCGCCGTCATTGCCGCAGCGAGCGTTGCGCTATTGCTGCGAATATCCAAAGAAAAGTTATCGCGACCGCTGGCACTCAATCGCTGTTGCAGACGCTGGCCAACCAGGGCGACGCGTATCGGCCCGGCGCGATGTGCTTGATCGGTCGCATGGCTACGTGCCAGTTCTTCTAGTTGCGCCACTTGCAAATCGGCGATCACGCCGATGCCGTGTCCTTGATCGACCAGATTTTTAAGCAAGCGCAGCCTATGCACTTGTTCTGCGGTATACAGACGCTGCCCTCGGTCTGAGCGCTCGGTATCGGACAAGGCGTAGCGCCGCTCCCAAACCCGCAATGTCTCGGCCGATAGGCCGGCCAAGCGCGCTGCCGTGCCGCTACGATAGGTAATGGATTTGCCCTCACCTTGCACCGCCGGCATTACGTCTTTGACTGGATTATTCATTATTGACCCGTTTGTGAACCGCAATACGTTGATTATATAGGTTCATTATGTGAACAACAAGCTATCCTGTGGCTACAGTACCACTACGCCATGTCCATCCTGTGCATGGTAGTTAGACGAACTTTCTGCGATCGATTTTTTAATACACACGACCCTTTTACTGATTGGACACAACATGAAAAAATTATTAGTTGGTACCGCATTCGCTTTGACAATGGGTTTGAGCTACGCCGCAGACATCGTGGATACCGCGAAATCGGCAGGCTCTTTTAATACGCTGGTGACTGCAGTACAAGCAGCTGGATTGGTTGATACCTTAAAAGGTCCGGGCCCTTTCACCGTATTTGCGCCAACCGACGAAGCTTTTGCAAAAATCCCTAAAGAAAAACTGGATGCGTTGTTGAAGGATAAAGCTGCATTGACCAAAGTACTGACCTATCATGTTGTCGCTGGCAAAGTGATGGCAGCAGATGTCAAAGCAGGCAAAGTAAAAACTGTTGAAGGCTCAGAGCTGACAGTGGTCACAACTGGCGGCAAAGTCAAAGTGGACAAAGCAAACGTCGTTAAAACAGATATCGCTGCAGACAATGGCGTTATCCATGTGATCGACACCGTCATCATGCCTAAGATGTAAGACGCAATAGGTGAAATCGCCGATGCGCTGCGGCAGAATTCTGCAGCGCATTCTATTTCCGCACATGCGTTAAGCAAAAAGAACCCCGACTCGTCGGGGTTCTTTCATTTTCGGGATCGGATTGAAGATCAACGCTGTCCTTCATCAACCTTTACACTATCAGCACGACTTTGCAACGTCGTCGTGCTTACCCTTGCAAATCGACATCATGCGTTTGCGAGCAATGCAATACCAACAGCTTTGATGTACGAGCTTAAAAAACGAGCACATCCTTTGAAAATTTACGCTACGCTGGCAGACAATCTCTAGTGCCGCTCGCCCACTTAACGTGCACGAACAAAAATAAGCAATAACACTGAACATGCCGAGTCTGCCCGAGGTTGCGTTGAGCAAACCTAATGACCGTTTTGGTTTTGGCAGGCGGTGGCGTATGCTATCGGCCAAAAGCGGACATTAATTGCTTTCACCAAGAACACTGCGGCCACGGTATCTTGCTGCTTCTATATCCAATCTGCTACTGAAAGCATTTGTATGCTGCAAAGTTGGCCGGCCTCAGTCAAAATCGACCAATGACCTATGGCCCCCAGCTTTTCTGCTCAATTCGACGCGTCTCCGTCCCTCTCTTCTTATTGTGAGCTAACCGGTATGGAAATTATTTTGGAGAGTAAAAACGTGGTTGCAAGCCGGTGTTAACAATTACGTGGTGACGCCGGCGAACTCAAATAAAATCGCATTGCTCAAGAACTATCAAGAAGCTTGACGGCGCCGATGCAGGTCCAAAACGGAGTGAATTGTGAGCGAGCAGCAAAAAATGAATTGGTTAACTGGCGGCGGCGAAGTGGGCGAGCTCATCCGATTGAAAGATTGGTCGAAGACGCCATTGGGTCCTATCGAAGAATGGCCCCAAAGTCTGCGGACGGCAGTCAGCTTGTGCTTGTCGTCGACGTTCCCGATCCTGATTGCCTGGGGACCTGAAGATATCCAAATCTACAACGACGCCTATCGTCCGATTTGTGGCCCCAAGCATCCGGAAGCAATCGGTCAAAACTTCAAGATCTGTTGGGCCACCGCATTGCCTGTCGTTGGCGATGCATTCGATCGCGCACATGAAGGCGAAGGTACTTATATTCGCGATCAGCGCATGTTTCTTGATCGCTACGGCTATTTGGAAGAGGCGTTCATGACGTTCTCTTTCTCGCCGATCGGCGTGGAGTCAGGTGAAGTGGGGGGAGTGTTCCACCCGATTTCAGAATCGACCGACAAGGTGCTCGGCGCTCGGCGCACGGCCGTACTACGTGACGTCTCGGCCGGCATTGCGAAGAGTCTGTCTACCGAAGAGTTGTGCCAAGCGTTGACACAGCGTTACGAGTCGATGGAACTGGATTTGCCGTTCGTTCTGTTTTACCAACTGAATGGCAATACGCTGCGACGCATGGGTGTTGCCGGGCTCAGCAGCAACTCCAGGATGGCGCCGGAATCGGTGGAACTTGGCGACGCCGATGGCTGGCCCTTTGACAAGGCAATGCAGTTGCTAACCATTACCGAGGTCAACGATCTTCTAGTGCGATTCGGCAACGAGCCGTCGGGGCCCTATCCTGAAATACCGTCGAGCGCGCTGATGCTGCCGATTATGGTTGTCGGGTCCGAACGGCCGTACGGATTTCTCATCGCGGGTGTCAGCGCACGTCGTGCGCTCGATGCCGAATATTCGGACTTTTATGCATTACTGTCGAATGCGGTAAGCACGGCAGTCGCCAACGTCGTGGCTTACCAACATGAGCAACGCAAAGCGGAGGAACTGGCCGAGATCGATCGGGCCAAGACTGCTTTTTTCTCGAATGTCTCGCACGAATTCCGCACGCCGCTGACGTTGATGGTTGGTCCTTTGGAAGATGCACTGGCTGACAGGGACGAACCGCTTGGCCATGCTCAACGCAAGCGTCTGGAAGTCACTCATCGTAATTCGTTGCGATTGCTGAAGCTCGTCAACGCATTGCTGGATTTTTCGCGGATCGAAGCTGGGCGCGCCAAGGCTAACTTCGCTGCCACTGATCTGGCGCAACTAACTGAAGATTTGAGCGGCGTATTTCGCTCCGCGATTGAAAAGGCCGGGCTGCGTTATAACGTCTCCGTCGCCAATCTTGGCGAAGACGTTTATCTCGATCGCGACATGTGGGAAAAAATCGTTTTCAACCTGCTGTCCAATGCATTCAAATTTACTTTTAGCGGCAGCGTTGGCGTCACGTTGAAGCGTACCGAAGGATTTGCTCGACTGGAGATCAAGGACACGGGTTCCGGTATTGCCGCTGAAGAATTGCCGCGCGTATTCGAGCGTTTCCATCGCATTGAAAATTCAAAAGGTCGCACGTACGAAGGTACCGGTATCGGTCTCGCGATGATTCAAGAACTGGTCAACCTGCATAGAGGAAAAATCGGCGTCACCAGTGAGCCGGGCCAAGGATCAACTTTTTACGTTGAGATGCCATTTGGCACTGCGCATGTTCCATCAGCCGATCTTGCTGGTGCCACGACGCAGGGTAAAGCCATCGTTGCTGAACCGGCAGACACACTGGGCACCTCGTATATCCAGGAAGCGCTGGGCTGGCTGCCGGAGGCACAAAAGGTTGCAGAAGAATTGCCGTCGCACGCCGGTGTGCAAACGGCGCAAGCAATCGTCACAGGTGACGCGGCGCCAATTCGTATTTTGTTAGTGGACGACAACAGCGATATGCGAGGCTACCTGAAGCGCCTAATGCAGAATTACGCCGCGGTCGAAACCCATGGCGACGGCGAGGCCGCGTATCAGGCAATCTGTCGTGAACCACCGGATTTGGTCATTAGCGATGTGATGATGCCTGTGCTGGACGGTTTCGGACTAATCAAAAAAATCAGAAATAACGAAGCGATTAAAGATGTCCCGATCATCCTGCTGTCGGCACGTGCAGGCGAGGAAGCCAAGATCGAAGGCTTGGCTGCCGGTGCTGACGATTATCTGGTCAAACCTTTTTCTGCCAATGAATTACTGAGTCGGGTCAAATATCAAGTCGATGCAGCGCGCCGCCGTCAGGCAACACAGTCCGAGTTGGCGTTGAGTGAAAAATATTTTCGCTCGCTAGTGGATGCCTCAACAGCAATTATCTGGACCTCCGATGCAACCGGTGCCTGCACCTTTTTAAGCAAGCGCTGGGGCGAAGTGACTGGCCGTGATATCAACTTGGATCTAGGTTTCGGCTGGATCGATAACGTGCATCCGGACGATCGGCAGCACACACACGAAACGCTCTCGCTTGCAAAGCATTCTCTCGAACCGTTTAACATTATTTACCGACTGCGGCATGCCAATGGCAACTACCGCTGGGCCGTCGACTCAGGAGCACCTTTGCATGACAACGGTGCCATCACCGGTTTTGTCGGGACCGTCGTCGACGTACATGATGAACGTGTAGCCAAGGATGCGATGGAAGTGCTTGCAAAGGATTTGACCGAAGTTAACCAACGACAAAAAGAATTTCTTGTCACGCTAGCGCATGAATTACGTAATCCGCTGGCACCGATTCGCAATGGTCTTGACGTCATGCGCTTGTCAACATCTGCCAATCAGCGTGTCAACAACGTCCATCAAATGATGGATCGGCAAGTGAATCATCTGACACATCTGGTCGACGACCTGCTCGATATTGCGCGCATTACCAAGGGAAAGATCAATCTAAAAAAAGAGTGGGTTGCTCTAAAAACGGTTTTGACCAACGCAATAGAGATCAGCATGCCTCTGATCGAGGCTAATCAGCATGAGTTAATCGTCGACATAGGCGAGCACGATTTGACGATTGACGCGGATCCGCATCGCATTACGCAAGTAATTAGTAACGTATTAAGCAACGCAGCCAAATACACGCCAAATGGCGGCAAGATTGTCGTGCACGCTTTTCCAGAGGGAAACGTTGCGGTCTTAACAGTGAAAGACAACGGTATCGGCTTGTCACCTGAAGCGTTGTCTACCGTGTTCGAGCTGTTTTCACAAATTCAAGCCGAAGTCGATCGCGCGCAAGGTGGTTTGGGGATCGGCCTGCATCTGGTTAAACGGCTGGTCGATTTGCACGATGGTTCCGTTGCCGTCACTAGCCCCGGCAAAGGAGAAGGCAGCACGTTCACGATTCGGCTACCGCGTATTGTGACGGCACCGATCTCGCTGCGTGTCGAAGCCGACACACAAACCGAGAGTGCATCCGCATTACGTATTTTAATTGTCGACGACAATCGCGACGGCGCCGAAACGCTATCGATGTTGATGGAGTATTGCGGTCATACGGCATATTTAGCGTCAACCGGAAAGGCCGCGCTGGCACTCGCAGTCGATATCTCACCAGACATCGTGTTTCTGGATATTGGTCTGCCCGATATGTCGGGGTACGAAGTCGTGATCGAGATGCGAAAAATTGCGAGTCTAAAACGCACTCGTTTTGTTGCTCTTACAGGACGCGGCGCCGAGACTGATAAGGCGCAAGCGATTGCCGTGGGCTTTGACTACCATTTGACCAAGCCCGCTTCGCTGGAACGGCTTAATGAAATTTTATCGAGCTAAGCCTGATGGTGTAATTGAGTTTTTTTGCATCACGCTGGATCGACGCCAAACATTGAAGGTCGATTAAGCGGTGGTATTTCTATCTAATGAATACGGAATCCAAGAGAAAAATTATTTAACGAATTATTGTAATGCGCTATCGGAGCAGCTTACGGCAAAACAGCGCCTTCCGAAGCATTGATCAAATTGCTGCGCAAGTTAACAATAGCCTTTTGCAGCACACGGAATTCTTCCGGCGACAGGCCCGCAGCCTTGGCCGTGATCTCACGGTAATCAAAAGCCTTTTCTCTCAGATTCCTGCCGGCTTCGGTCAAGGACACGCGCACGCTCCGCTCGTCCTCGCTATCGCGTTCGCGCCGCACATAGCCCACTGCCTCCAGGCGTTTCAACATGGGCGTCATCGTACTCGGCTCAAGGAACAGGCTTTCGCTCAAGCCCTTGACCGTCTGGTTGTCCTGCTCCCACAGACAAATGATGGTCACGTACTGCGGGTAAGTGAGGCCGAGTTTTTCCAGCACCGGCTTGTAGACCCGCGAATAGGCAAGATTGGTGGAGTAGATGGCAAAGCACATGAAGTCGCCCAGCCTAGCCGTGTTCTTGCCACTGCTCGATTTATTGCTCATCTGAAATCTCCCAAAATATTTATCGCAATAATGATTATTTTACTTGATTGATGTTTCCGGCTCAGATATAGTTATCTCACTAATCATTATCGTAATAAGTAAATAGATTAAGCGTAGTCGCCGACCCATTACAACGGAGCCACCCATGCACAATAAACTCATCACCCTTCGTCATCGTCATATCGCCGCCGCACTCGTTATTGCCGGTACGCAGTTCTTCTTGCCGGTCGCCGCGCACGCACAGCAAGCGAGCGCGACCACAAGCGTTACTGCGACTGCAAAGCAGACGCTTGCCACCTTCAAGTCCATCAAGCAGATCGACGCGGGCGTACTCAATGTCGGATATGTCGACCAAGGCCCAGCCGACGGTCCTGCCGTCATCCTGCTGCACGGTTGGCCGTATGACATCCATAGTTTCATCGATGTCGTGCCCATGCTGACCCGGGCAGGGTATCGCGTGATCGTGCCGTATGCACGCGGCTACGGCACAACGCGCTTCCTCAATGCAAAGACCCCGCGTAACGCCCAACCTGCAGCGCTCGCTTCCGATGTCGTCGCGTTGATGGATGCGCTGAAAATCGACAAGGCCATCGTCGCTGGTTACGACTGGGGCGCACGCAGCGCAGATATCGTCGCTGCACTGTGGCCGGAGCGCGTCAAGGGACTGGTTGCAGTCAGCGGCTACCTGATTGGCAGTCAGACGGCGGCCAAACAACCGTTACCGCCGAATGCTGAGCTGCAATGGTGGTACCAGTTCTATTTCGCCACCGAACGCGGTCGCGCCGGCTATCAAAAGAACCATCACGATTTTGCCAAGCTGATCTGGCAACTCGCGTCGCCGCAATGGCACTTCGACGATGCCACCTTCGAGCGCAGCGCTGCAGCGCTGGAAAACCCGGACCAGGTGGCCATCACGATCCATAACTACCGCTGGCGTCTGGGCCTGGCGAAAGGCGAGGCCAAGTACGACGCACTGGAAGCGCGCCTGGCCACCCTCCCCGCCATCACGGTGCCGACCATCACGATGGAAGGCGATGCCAACGGCGCGCCGCATCCGGAGCCGGCGGCCTACGCCAAACGTTTCACCGGACAGTACAAGCACGAACTTATCACGGGCGGCATCGGCCACAACCTGCCGCAGGAAGCGCCGCGTGCGTTTGCTGATGCCGTCATCGAAGTCGACCATCTCTGATCACATTTGCGCGATGTCTCACCAATCAAGACCTCGCGCGCTCCCCCATGAACAACACTTGAAAGGAAATATCATGAGCAATATTCAGAAAGTTCTTTACACCGGCAAGACCCATACTTCCGGCGGCCGCGACGGCGCGGCGCGCAGCGACGACGGTCGTCTCAACTTAATGCTGTCCCCTCCCGGCGCTCATGGCAACGGCACCAATCCAGAACAACTGTTCGCTGCTGGCTGGTCGGCCTGCTTCATCGGTGCGATGGGAATAGCCGCCAAGGATAGAAACATGTCCTTGCCGGCAGGCGTTGCCGTCGATGCAGAAGTGGATCTCGCCACGGGAACCAATGGCTTCTTTCTTCAGGCGCGGCTGAACATCGCCCTGCCCGATCTGCCCCGCGATCTCGCGCAAGAGCTGGTCGATGCCGCGCACCAAATCTGCCCCTACTCCAAAATGTCGCGCGGCAACATCGACGTCAGCATCCATTTGATCTAACCAAGGAATCAATCATGAACATCAAAAAACTTTTTGTCTTTACCGCCACTTCCTTTGTGTTCGCGGCCTGCGTACTGTCGGCACACGCTGATACATCCAATATCGCTACACCGGGAACAGCGATCAAGCCCACAATTGTGTTGGTCCACGGCGCTTTCGCCGATTCGAGCAGCTGGAATGGCGTCGTGAAAAAGCTGCACGCCGAGGGTTTCCCCGTGGTCAGTGTCGCCAACCCCTTGCGCGGCGTAAGCAGTGATTCGCAGTACACCGCAAGCATCCTCGGCACCATCAAAGGACCGCTGGTATTGATCGGCCATTCCTACGGTGGCATGGTGATTTCACAAGCAGCGGTAAACAATCCGGCGGTGAAAGCACTGGTGTATGTCGCCGCCTTTGCCCCCGATAAGGGCGAGACCGTGGCAGGACTTGCAGGGAAGTTCGCGGGCAGCACCTTGGGCGGTGCGCTTGCCGAACCTGTGCCTCTGCCTGACGGTGGAAAGGACCTCTACATTCGCCAGGACCAGTTCGCCCAGCAATTCGCCGCCGATGTAGCGCCTTCGCAGGCCGCCCTGATGGCTGCCGGTCAACGTCCGGTGACGGCAGCCGCACTTAACGAAGCAGCCAGCGGTTCTGCGTGGAAGCAACTGCCGTCTTATTTCGTATATGGCACGGGCGATAAAAACATTCCACTTGAAACCTACCGCTTCATGGCCAAGCGCGCGCATGCGAAGCACACCGTCGAAGTGAAAGGTGCGTCACACGTCGTCATGGTATCGAGGCCAGATGTAGTGGCGAAGCTGATCGAAGAGGCTGCCTCGAACAAATAACCGGGCCGACCAATAACGGCTCATCAACTTAAGCAAAGGAAAAATCATGTCAGACAAGATCAGCGCACGATGGAAAATCGACAGCGCATACATCAACGGCGCCTTCGTGCCGGTACAGGGACACGAGGTCGTGGAGAGCATCAACCCCGCGACTGGCAAGATTATCGGCACCTCGACCCTGGCCAATCGTCATGACGCACAACTGGCCATCGCTGCCGCAAAACGCGTCCAGGAAAAAATGCGTCAAACAAGCAAAGCCGAGCGCATCGACATGTTGAAAAGCCTGCAAGCTGCAGTGCTGGCGCGTACCAGCCAAATCCGCGACGTCACCATCGAGGAATACGGCGGACCGATGTCACGCGCGCAGTGGATAAGCCAGTATGCATCGCAATGCTTTGGAAACACTGCCGATGTGCTTCGGGATTATGAGCTGACGCGGCGCATTGGGGATGCAGATGTGGTGATGCAGCCGGTCGGTGTCGCCGCCTTGATTGCGCCATGGAACAGTACCGCCGGCTCAATCTGCAGCAAGCTGGCATCTGCGCTCGCAGCAGGCTGTGCATCAGTGATCAAACCCAGCGAACTCAGTACGATCCAGACGCAGGTCGTGGCCGAAGCACTGCACGCAGCCGGTTTGCCGCCGGGCGTCTTTAACATCATTGTCGGGCGCGGCAGTGACGTCGGCGATGAGCTGGCCAGGCATCCGGACGTCGCCAAGATCTCGTTCACCGGATCGACCTCCACCGGCAAGCTGATCGCCAGTGCCGGAATCGAAACGGTGAAACGCGTGAGCCTAGCGCTGACCGGAAAGTCAGCTTCTCTTATCCTGGACGATGCCGATTTGAATAGCGCCATACCGCTGGCGGTCAATGCGGCTTTCATGAACAACGGCCAGGCATGCGTTGCGGGCACTCGCCTGCTCGTCCCGCGCGCTCGCCTCGACGAAATCAGCGAACGCGTGCGCTCTTATGTGACAGCCTTGCGCGTCGGCGATCCGCGCGATCCCGCAACCGCCATCGGCCCGCTATCAAGTCTCGCGCAGTATGAACGCATTCAGCGCTTCATCCGACGCGGGCTCGAACAAGGCGCCAGACTGCTGGTCGGTGGTGAAGGAAAACCGGATGGATTAAGCGCAGGTTACTTCGTCAAGCCAACCGTGTTTGTCGATGTGCGCAACGACATGGATATCGCGCGAGAGGAAATCTTTGGGCCGGTGTTATCGATCATCGCCTATGACGACGAGGAAGAAGCCATCCGCATTGCGAACGATTCGATCTACGGCTTGCAGGCCTACGTTTTTTCGTCGCAACCGAAACGGGCGATGCGGATCGCCGCCGCGCTGGACGCCGGCTCGGTATTGATTAACCGTATCGCGCCTGAATTACTGGCGCCATTTGGCGGGGTCAAGCAGTCAGGCATCGGAAGGGAGTTTGGCGTGTTCGGTCTTGAGGCCTTTCTCGAACCGCAAACCATCGTGTCGGCATGAGCGGCACGAATTAAGCCCGCCGGCACCCTTAAATTTATTTCCCAGGAGTTTCCGATGATGTCCGATCCAGAAAACGTTTTTCGCAAACGCCTATCTTGGCTTGCGGCTGGCACACTTGCGGCGATCCTTGCTGTCGCTGCAAGCTTCTTCAACATGTCCTCGGCCGAAGCGGGCAGGAACAAGGCGACCGTGGAAAGCGCGTACCAAAGCGAACTGCCCTTTCTCGGTAGTCTGCCTTCGCTGGACGGCGCATCAACCTGGCTTAACTCGGCACCTCTCTCCACCGCGCAACTACGCGGCAAGGTGGTACTGGTCGACTTCTGGACCTACTCGTGCATCAACTGCATTCGTACCTTGCCGCATGTGCGTGAGTGGGCGGACAAATATCGCGATCAGGGTCTGGTCGTCATTGGCGTCCACACGCCGGAATTCGGCTTTGAAAAAGACACCACAAATATCGGCAAGGCAATCGCGCGGTTTAAGCTTGATTACCCGATTGCCGTAGATAGCGAGCATCGCATCTGGGACACCTTCCACAACATTGCGTGGCCGGTCTTCTACATCGCCGATGCCCAAGGACGCTTGCGCGCCCGCTTCATTGGCGAAGGCCACTACGACGAGGCGGAAAAAGTCATCCAATCCCTGCTGGCGGAAGCAGGCAGGCCGGATGCAATGGGGCCGCTTGCTGCACCCCGGGCGAATGACGAGCAGGCTTCACCCGACATCGCGCATCTACGTTCTGGCGAAACCTATGTCGGCTACGCGCAATCGTCGAACTTTGCCTCACGTGGCGGCTTGAAGCAGGACGTTGCGCATGAGTATATTGGCACCATGCCGGACCTGAATGAATGGAGCCTTGCCGGCAACTGGACTGTAGGGGCAGAGCGCGCAAACCTGAACCGTGCGAGCGGCAGCATTTTTTATCGCTTCAGCGCTAGAGACCTGCATCTGGTGCTGGGACCTGGCGCCGATCGAAAACCGGTACGATTCGAGGTGAAGATCGATGGCCATGCGCCGGGTCGCGACCATGGTACCGATACCGATGCAGACGGTAAAGGCGTCATCACCGAAACACGTCTCTATCAGCTCGTGCGACAGTCCGGCGCGGTGAAGAATCGCACTTTCGAGATCCGTTTCCTCGATGCCGGCGTCAGTGCGTACGCCTTCACTTTCGGATGACGATGGGTCGAAACGCCGGCAGTCGCAAGGCCAATACGCACCCGACTCTATTTGTTTGGTCAAACTGCAAGGCAGCGACAGAGCTTATACCTGCCTGATCCGTTCAAGTCCTGCGCTCGCAGTGTTCGCAAGCGCCTTTGCTGCCACTGCGATAACATTAGCAATCAGTGCAAGCAGTTCATGCAGTCCACGCAACGTGAAGGAAACCAAATGAGCAACAATACTGAACGCGCAGTCTTAGCAGGAGGCTGCTTCTGGGGCATGCAGGATTTGATACGCAAACGTCCCGGCGTGGTGTCGTCGCATGTTGGTTACTCCGGCGGCGACGTACCTAACGCCACCTACCGAAACCACGGCACGCATGCCGAGGCGATTGAGATCATCTACGACCCTAGCGTAACGAGCTATCGCGAGTTGTTGGAGTTCTTCTTCCAGATTCATGATCCGACAACCAAAAATCGCCAAGGCAATGATGCTGGCACCAGCTATCGATCAGCGATCTACTATGTCAATGATGAGCAAAAACAGATCGCAGAAGACACCGTGCTGGATGTCGATGCATCGGGATTATGGCCGGGTAAGGTTGTGACGGAGATTGCGCCCGCGGGACCGTTCTGGGCTGCCGAACCCGAGCATCAGGATTATCTGGAACATTATCCAAACGGCTATACCTGCCACTACATTCGTCCCGACTGGAAGTTACCGGTTAGATCGAATACGTAAAGCTGGCGCAGCGGATGATTACGTCGCGGCAAAAGGCGATGTGACGCGATGTTTTGACGCGGCTGACGTTAATGCAAGTGCCCTCCGCGGGCAAGGTGGCATCGTTTATCCGGGAAAATTAAAGTGCATCCATCTCTTTAATTTTCCCGCGTGACGCGTTAGCACGCTCAGTTATATATCGGCAGTACCATAAACAATTTGATGACAATCACATTGGCGATGTCGATGAAAAAAGCGCTGACCATTGGCACGATCAGGAAAGCCATGTGCGACGGTCCAAAGCGCTCAGTCACCGCCTGCATGTTGGCAATCGCGGTTGGCGTCGCACCCAGACCAAAACCGCAATGCCCAGCCGCCAATACGGCAGCATCGTAATTTGACCCCATCACACGAAACGTCACAAACACCGCATATGCCGCCATCGCCACGGTCTGCACTGCCAAGATCAGCAACACCGGCAAAGCAAGCGACGCCAGATCCCACAAGCGCAGACTCATCAACGCCATCGCCAAAAACAGGGATAAGCTGACGTTGCCGAGAACCTGCACGGCGTGCTCAAGAATCTTGTATCCGACTGCGAGCGACAATCCGTTACTCAACAAGACAGCAACGAACAATACACAAACAAAGGTCGGCAATTCAAAAGCCGTGCCGCTCAATTGCCGCGCAATCGCAGACCCGGCAGCAATACTCACCGCAATCAAAGCGAGTGCCTCAATGAAGGACTGCGGCGTCACCGTTTGTATCGATTTTGGCTGTTCAAAGCTCTCCGGCATCTCGTCATCGCTCACCAGCGCAGTTTTTGCGGGTGACAAATGAAAGCGATGGATCAAAAATTTTGCCACTGGCCCGCCAATCAAGCCGCCCAGCACTAAACCGAACGTCGCGCAGGCGATTGCGATTTCCATCGCTGCGGCCAAGCCATGTTGCTCCGAAAATACCTTGCCCCATGCCGCGCCAGTGCCATGACCGCCGGACAGAGAAATGGACGCACCGAGCAAACCGATCAATGGATCGAGACCCAGGAGTTTCGCCATGCCAACCCCGATGACATCTTGCAAAAGGAGCAGACCGATCACCGCCACCAAGAACAAAGCGAGCGGGCGACCACCGGCTTTCAGGCTGGCGAGATTAGCGCTCAAACCAATGGTGGCAAAAAAGGCCAGCATCAGCGGCCCTTGCAAGCTGCTGTCAAACTGTACTTGCACATTTGAGAAGCCACGTAATGCCAACAGCAGCAGTGCGACCAACAGACCGCCGATTACCGGCTCCGGAATACTGTAGGTTTTTAGATAGGAAGAAGACGAGACCAACTTTCGTCCCAATAACAATACCAGCGATGCCGCCACCAAGGTTTCCAGAATATCGAAACTAATCATCTATAACCCTTATGCACTCTTTATGTACTTTCACGATGGTTGAAAGTACCAGATATCAATGTCTTGGGGAATGATCCACGCGGGATTGGCTAGAATAAACGTACGGACGCATTGCCCAGAATAATTCGGCGCTGACGTCTTCGATGTGTAAACTAGCGCCACTCTCTTTTTGCCTGAATTGTTACTGACTCATGAATATCACCATCAACGAAGAACTAAAAGCCTATATCGATCCACTCACCCCTGACGAATATGCGGCGCTGGAACGCAGTCTGCTGGCGGAAGGTTGCCGCGATGCGTTGGTGCTGTGGGGCGATCTACTGATTGATGGGCACAATCGTTATGGCATCTGCCAGAAGCACGACATCGCTTTTAACACGACGCAAAACGCATCGTTTAAATCAATGGACGATGTCCATCTGTGGATGATCGACAATCATTTGGGGCGACGCAGCGTATCGGATTTTCAGCGTGGTGTGCTGGCGCTGCGTAAGAAAGAAATTCTACACGCACGTACTACAAAGGGATCGTCAGACGCATCGGATGCTGCAGCGGCAATACCAGCGACAGAAGAACGCGCACTCACGCGCAACCTCGCCGCAAAGGCAGCCCGCGTCAGTCCGGTCATACTAGGCCATATCGAAAAAATTCAAAAGACAGCTGCGCCAGAATTAGTCAGCGCTGTGAAAGCGGGCATTGTTTCTATCAACGCTGCGGCAGCGATCTCGTCCTTGCCTAGCGATAAACAGATAGAAGCGGTGGCCGGTGGCAAAAAAGAGCTACGCCAAGTCGCGCGTCAGGTACGAGAAGCAAAACTACCGCCAAAATCCGAGCCAGTGCCACCACCCGCCGATGCAACACCAGATCAAATCACAATACACAAATTGAATCTTTTGGTGACCGAGCTCAACGCAGAACGCGATCAATTAAAAAAGAAAGTACAACACCTAACCATCGCGCTCGCAGAGGCACGCAGTGCGCAATAAGGCACCTTCTGCTATCGCAAAACATGTAAGAAAATAGCTAGAAAATACAGAAGATAAACCTGAGGATCGTTTTAGATTTAGAATCAGGAAACAATAGGGATAGCCACGAATTTTCTAGATCGTGCTGTGGACTATCCCCAGTTTATTCACGTCCTTATTACTTCTTGGACTTACTTCTTGGATGCATCGTTAGCGTCTTTGGGCTTTTGATCATCTTTCAAGCCGATACGGCCATCTTGACCATCAGCATCGGGACTCTCGGCCATTTCTTCCGCCGAGGGCACCCGTGGCGACCCAGGGGTATTGGTTAACAGATCGGCTTTCGTTTTATCCTCTGCGCTACGTCCCCGCTCTCCTGCGGAATCATGTTCAGGCAGATCCTTACTTCCCAATTTTTCGTCAGTCATACAAGCTCCTTGTCAGATGCGGTCAATAACAAGCTCGAAGTTAAAACTATTGCGAGCAAAAATCGGTGTGATAGCGAACAAAGTGACGCTATTTGGGTTCTAAAAAACGGAGAACAGACCGCGGATTTTTCTACTCCGTGCTGTCGCATATCCCCCAGTTTATTCATGTAATTATTTTTTCTCGACGCATCGTTCGCGTCTTTGGGCTTTTTCCTGGCCCTGTATCAGCTCCATACCTGCCCGTTTTGAATCAAGATGCACGTTTGACTGAAGTAGCTACGGTATTTTCGACACATGATGCCGAGGATACAAACGACGCTGCCCCTGACATTGTTTCATTGCAGCGAATATCAGGCCCCTTTGTATTGAAGCTCATCAATATGGGATGCCAAACGATTTAAAAAATGATAGATTCTCGCATTCCCATTTCTGGACAATCACAACTACACCATTCCAGAGATGCCAGCATATTTATAACAACTAAAAGGGATGAAACATGTTTAGACTTACGCCAGTCACTATAGTACTGGTAGCAGTCATGCTAACTTCAGGCTGCTCAATGATGGCACCTTTATACACCGCCTCGATCGATAACGTTCAAACACTGAAGGATGCGGGCAACGTCAAAGTTAAGGTTGACGCTTTCAAAGCTGCATCGATCTCCCAAGAAAACGCAAATCCGATCAGCATTCGCGGCTCATCGCTGGCTTCGCCCTATAACGCTTCGTATGCTGCATATCTGACGGAGGCCATTCGCCAGGAGCTGTCGCTTGCACAACGATTGTCGCCAGATGCGACGGTAGAAATCACAGGCATCTTACTCAAGAACGACATTGATGCATCTGGTTTCAGTATCGGCTTTGCCGTTGTAGAAGCTCGCTTCATCGTCAAACGTTCGGGCCAGATAAGTTACGACCAGATCAAATCAGTACGTCATGAATTTCCCTCTTCGTTTGCCGGCGCAGTGGCAATTCCACGTGCAGTACAAGAGTACGCTTTCGCCATCCAGAAATTGTTGGCATCTCTTTATGCCGATCCAGCCTTCCTCTCCTCGTTGAAATAACCTCATTCAATCCATCATGAACATAAAATCCTTGCTTCTAACTGTTGCCGCCATCACGATTTTGAGCGGTTGTGCACACCCGATCAGTCTCTCACCTAACATCGACACAATCACCGCGGATAAATCAGCCAAACCCATTCCGAAAAATGCGGGATTTGTCCTGACTGAAGCAACGCGTACCACGGAAGTCACAACGCCTGGTGGCGGCGGTGACAAAGTGTCTTACCACCCTTATCGCGATATCGAAATCGCCTTCTACAAGATGCTAGATAACGTTTTCGACAACGTGACGAAGATGAAAAATGGCGCCGATGCTGAAGTTATTGCCAAAAACAACGTGAGTTACGTCATCACACCAACCCTAGTTACAAACTCATCCTCACCAAGTCCCTTTACGTGGCCACCGACCAAATTCAGTATTGAATTGACCTGCTCTATTGCAGACATGAATGGCAAGGAACTGACGACGTTGAAAGTTACTGGAGAGGGTGCTGCTGAGTTCGACGAGTTCAAAAAAGATTTTTCCTTGAGCGCAAAACGTGCTGCCGAAGACGCATTGCGCAAGATGCAAAAAGCACTTCTCGAAGCGCCGATACTCAGAAATTAATTGCCCTCCACGTCAAAAAAGCGGACATCGGGTATGTCCGCTTTTTTTAGCCCTAAAAATCAACCGATCAGCTAAGGGCAACTCATCCACTCAATTCGATCGATCTAGTCATTAAAAATCTAGGTCATGACCAGCGATCGGAGCACCGCATTAAAATGATCCAGCAACAAGTAACGTATACTCGCCCCATCGGCTTCCCTAGTTGTTCCATCCAATACCTGCACGTGCATCACGATAAGGCATCAATGAAATACTTTTTTAAACTGGTACGTCTGATTCTTGGCCCTTTTCTGTTGCTGAAAGAACAGCTAACCAAACCCAAGGGCGTGGTTCGCGCTGCCGCCGATCAGGCGCGTGTTGATGCCGAGTGCCGCCAATTGGCCTTGTATCAATTTACGACCTGCCCGTTTTGCATCAAGGTACGTCAGGAAATGCGTCGGCTGTCATTGCCGGTGGAACTACGCGATGCACAACATTCGGCAGAAAATCGCCAAGTATTGTTAGCGCAAGGTGGCAAAAGCAAAGTGCCGTGCCTGAAGATTACCGACGAAGGCAGCAATGCGCGCTGGCTGTATGACTCCAAGGCGATCATTGCATATCTACAACAGCGCTTTGCGGCTGCGGCATAAACGGCGGCGATGATGACAACCCCATGGCAGACAAGGTAGTCGATAGCACTCTCGATGATGCCGGTGATATGTCCATCGATATCGTTGATATCGCTGCACACCATCTACAGGATATTTTGTCGATTGCGTTTGAGCATGCAGCGCCGCATTCTGCTGTCGTCGTATTTGATGCCGGCTGCGAGTTGGCGCTGGCGCTGACTGCCGCTTATCGGCGCTGTCTACCAAACGCGACCTTTATCTCTTTTGATGATGTCACGCCTGAAGAGATACACGCCGCCTTTGCGCAACTGATCGCTAATGATTTGGTCGTGCTGGTTCAATCCAGCAGTTTCCGCCTGGATGCTTACCGCATCCGCGTTGAATTATTCAAGCGTGATCTTAAAGTGATTGAGCATCCACATCTGGCGCGCATGCCGGGACAGCAAGTGCACTATTACATCGAATCACTCGCCTATGACCCTGCTTATTATCGCGGCATCGGCAACGCATTGAAGGCGCGCATCGATCGTGCCGAACGTGGCGTGGTCGACAGCGGCGGTGAACAATTAGTGTTTGCTTCACCATTTGAATCAGCCAAGCTCAACGTCGGCGACTATAGCGCGATGAATAACGTGGGCGGGCAGTTTCCGATAGGCGAAGTGTTTACCGAAGCGCGCGATCTGCAGGCAGTGAATGGTCGGGTGCGAATTTTTGTGTTTGGCGATACCTCGTTTATCGTTAACCAACCACCTGCGCCAATCACACTCGTGATTACCAACGGACAAGTTACCGATGCAATCGACTCGACCCCAGAGTTTGATTTTGTGCTGGAAAAAATCCGTGCTGATGAAGGCGTAGTCTGGCTGCGCGAACTGGGCTTTGGTATGAACCGCGCCTTCTCCAAAGACCGTACCGTGAGCGACATCGGCACCTTTGAGCGCATGTGCGGCGTGCACTTATCGTTGGGTGCCAAACATGGTGCCTATGGCAAACCCAACTTTAAACGGGGAGATGGCAAGTACCATGTCGATGTGTTTGCGGTGACGGAGTCGGTGATGCTGGACGACGAAGTGATTTACAAAAACGGTGCATGGATTATTCCGCCGCTGCTCGTAACTGAAGCTGCTGCCAGCGCTGCCCCAGCTTGATTACCATTGGCTATCGATAACTTATTCACTCTGCATTGCAGTAAATTGAGCGCGCCAACGTATCATTGAAGACTATCGAAATTGCCCGGCATGGCTCTTACACTTTCATCTGACGCTTTATGCTCATACATTCTCTTGTCGGCGTGCGACAGCAGCTCGGTTGCGGTTGTTCCGTCTCGCGGATAAACAGCATAGCCAATCGAGCACGATACGGTCACTGTCGCTTGCGGTAAAGGGATTGGCTCTGCTACCGCGTCGTACAGTCGGTTAATCACGGTCACTAACTCATCAGATTGCGGATCGCCGCGCAACAGCACAACAAACTCGTCACCGCCAATCCGCGCAATGGTGTCGGAACTACGTAGACATTGCGGCATACGCTCTGCCAATACTTTCAACAGTTGGTCTCCCGCTTCATGCCCGTATACGTCATTCACACGCTTGAAGCGATTCAGGTCAAGGAAGCAAACCACAAAGCTCTGTCCATCTCGCTGAGCTTGCAGCCGGTATTGTTCTAGGCGATCAAACAAGAGTTTACGATTGGGCAGCCCCGTCAGCGGATCGTGCATCGCCTGGTATTCAGCGAGTATGCGTGCCTCACGCTCTGCTTGTACTTGCCGGATTTCCTCTTGGTTCTGCATGATGCTGCATAGCACCGACGCCTGTCCTCGCTCATCAAAGATGGGGACGAGCGTAATAAGGTAGGGAGCGTTTTTTTTACCTAAAGAAATTGTGCACTGATAGAGATGGGGGGTTCCCGTGGACAGCACATGCTGGTCGTAATGCGTCAGACTTTCCCATGTAGATTTTGGCAAAACGTCTTGTGCCATTTTTCCGGTCAGGTCTGCCACTGTAAGACCGCTTGCTTTGCTAAACGCGTTGTTGCACGAGACGATCTGTCCGCCGACTTCTCTGAGGAGAATCAAGTCCGGCATATTCTCAAATACTGCATTGACCAGATTTGTCGATCTCGCCAGTTCGACTTGCGCTTTCTTTTGGACACCGAGATCGATAACGACACCCACCACACCAACGGCTTGCCCCTTAGCATCATTGAGCGGCCACTTGGTGGTCCGAAAATAAAAAGGATCAGGAAATAATTGATACCAAATTTCTTCCTCGTATTGCTCAACCTCGCCCGTTTTGATAATACGTTCACGATCACTTGCTACCCGCGCCGCAGACTCCGGCGTCATATAGTCAAATTCGGTTTTACCGAGTAATCCGCCGAACCGCTCCCCCTTGGCTCTGCCAGCCTTGTTTAAGTAAACAAATCGTCCCTGCACGTCTTGCACAAACATTGGTGCAGGTGCCGATTCCACCATTGAGGCGAAGAGATCTCTTTCATTTTGAATATGCTGGGTCTTGCGTAAATCCAATACAAACGAAATCCCGACGCAGTCTTGGTCTTTATACCGGACGCCATTTACCAAAACCGGAATATGCTCGCCCGTCACGCGGTTTATATATTCTTTTTGAATTGGCGTACCGCGTCCCCGCGCCATGGTTTGCGCGATGTGCTCGGTACAAATCTCGTGATATTCGAGCGGTGTGATTGCCTGCCACGGCAGGCCACGGCCAGCGAAATCGTCGTTGGTTAAACCAAGTATTTCGCGACATACCGGATTGGCATCTCGTATATAACCTTGTGCGTCCCAACTCAATATTCCGACAACGCTCTCGCTGAACAAGGTTCGGATCTTATTGTCCCGCTCTCGAATATGTTCTTCGGCAAGGATTTGCGCTGTTATGTCAATCACGACACCGATCACCGCCGGCTCGTTATTGTAAGTAGAGTGACTACCATGAACCTCGACATGAAAGTGCGACCCGTCCTTGCGCTTGGCTAGAAAGCGATGGCGCATTTCCATGACTTGGGTTGACGCTCGTAGAAGCACCTTTTTTCGCACCATCTCCGTATCTTGATCGGAGACCAATGCAGAGATAGGCAGGCGGTCGATGATTTCATCAGGCTCCGCATAGCCGAAGATCGTAACGAACTGCGGATTTACGTATCGGAATCGGTCATCCTGAATGATATAAACACCGACAAAGGACTGCTCGACCAAAGCTCTGAACATATGTTCAGACATGCCAGATGTAACTTTATGCATGTCGTATATCCTTTTCTTGCTACTAACTCTTTTACTTGTTCACAACTCGCATAAACAAGATACACCTGCCGATTGAGTCAATGAGTAGAAAATATAGCGAACGCTTAGGTCCTCAACCTTCCAAAGCAATATCAAAAAGGAAATGAATAGCGCGACGACCGAAGGCCAACTGGCAACGCGCCTGCGTTTTCGGCGCCTCTCGTTGTTTATTCCAGGCAAACATGGGTGTCGCAGGGACTATCAGACGGTTGCGCTAAAGCAACGTTTTGTAAAATGTCCAAACGCTCTATGCCACGATTGGACTGCAGCTCCGGTACGTTATTGCTGACGCGTCTGTAATCAGTAAAAATTTACAAAGCTAATCGTCTAACGCGGATGTTTCCGGTCTAAAAGCCGTACTCTACTTAAACAATCTTTGAAGAAAACGCTAAAAGAAACAGCTTAACAATGCTGGTGAAAAATTAAATCGTAAAACTGTCTGATCCAGCACAACCCTTCCTCCCCCCCATCGAGAATCGTCTGCTTTGCTCCGCTGTTATGTATTTACGCTTCCTCCTACACGAACTACCGTCGTTTTCCTATTCTAGATCGCATTTTGTGCATGTAATACTCGCTCCACGTTCACAAACTTCAATCTGACTAATTAGTGCTGAAGGTAAGTTAGTGCTTAAGGTAAGTGCGATATGGGAAGAGACACCTGCAACGGTGGCGATTGCGAATAAATTACCAACCACGCAGCAATCGCGGACAGTTGCTTTGCTACTGCGAATGACTCGTTATTCGCTATTGAAAATTACTTTCAATTTTCCCTTCGCAGAAAGTAGCCGGCATCTTTCGTTGTAATGGCAAATCACTCGGCGCGAGTAATTGTTATCTTGCAAGTTCTTGTGTCTTTGTTTTCCTAGATAACGCGTTTGATCGTTACGCTGTTTTTCGCGGTTGATTATTACGCAGGATTAAAAGCACACACCTGTCAGAGGGCTACATTAGAAAAACAAGTCTTCACTTCTGACGTTTAATCAGGGCGATCATCAATGAATATACAAAACACGACAACAAAAGCATTTTTATCAAGCGGCATTAATGGTCTGGACGAAATCCTATGTGGCGGCTTTACCATTGACCGTCTGTATCTAGTCGAAGGTTCGCCCGGCTCGGGGAAGACTACCTTGGCTTTACAATTTTTGCGCGACGGCATTAAAAATGGCGAGTCGTCCTTATACATCACGCTCTCGGAAACAGAAGTAGAACTGCACTCAGTCGCACATGCACATGGCTGGGATTTAGATGGCATCCGCATTCACGAAGTTTTACCGTCAGAGAGCGTGCTTGATCCAGCTGAGCAGTACAGCATTTTTCATCCTAGCGATGTAGAAATGGGCGCCACCACAAAAAGCATACTTTCGGTGGTAGAAGAAATGCGTCCCACCCGCGTCGTACTCGATTCCCTCTCAGAGTTTCAACTCCTGGCGTCTAACCCGCTGGTTTATCGACGTCAGGTTCTCGCACTCAAACAATTTTTTGCAACGCGCTCATGCACGGTGTTGTTTCTTGATGACCGCACTGCCGACCATGGTGATCTGCAAGTACGTAGCATCGCGCACGGCGTGTTGTCGCTCAATCGCATGGCGACCGACTATGGTGGCATACGCCGTAGAGTGGAAGTGATCAAATATCGCGGCATTGCGTTTCGCGAAGGGCTGCATGATTACAAGATTCAAAAAGGCGGCTTGGTGGTCTACCCACGTTTGATCGCCTCCGAGACTCGAACTATCTTTTCTCCAAATCAATTTTCCTCAAACTTACCGGAGCTCGACAAGATGCTCGGCGGCGGTATTGAGGAAGGCAGCAGCACACTGATCTCGGGTCCTCCGGGCACCGGAAAATCTACTTTAGCTTCGTTGTTTGCCTCCGCTTGTATCGAGCAGAAACATAAAGCAGCGATGTTTGTGTTTGAGGAGTCTGCTTCCAATCTGCTCAATCGCACAGATGCCTTGGGTATTGATTTGCGCTCGCATGTGGACTCAGAAATGTTATTACTCAAGCAGATTGATCCAGCGCAATTCTCGCCGGGTGAATTTATTCATGCGGTAAAAAACGCGGCCGACGACGGCGCCAAGGTGATCGTAATCGATAGCCTGAATGGCTTCGTACAAGCGATGCCAAACGAAAAAATGCTGGCTACGCATATCCATGAATTACTGACTTATCTGGGCCAACGCGGCATCGTGACATTGATGATCGGCGTGCAACAAGGCATGTTGGGTGGAAGTATGAGCAGCTCGGTGGATGCCAGTTATCTGGCTGACAATGTGATTTTGCTACGCTACTTTGAGGCGGATGGAGAAGTGCAACAAGCGATATCCATCTTTAAAAAACGCGGCAGTGGACATGAACGCTCAATCCGCCGTATGACCATATCGTTGGACGGCGTACATATCGGCCCAGTCTTACGACAATTCCGCGGCATCTTGACCGGCGTGCCAAAAATGGTGGACATGCCGCTGCAAAACGAGGCCGACGATGTCTCTACCTGATTCATTTGAACATCGAATTTTGGTTTGCACGCCGCAAGGCAAGGATGCAGAACTCGCATGTCGCGCGCTGGTACAAGCAGGATTTTCCTGCCATATCTGCGAAACTCTCACGATTCTGGTGGAGGAGGTACAGCGCGGTGCAGGTGCAATTTTAGTCGTAGAAGAAGTGCTGCCACAAGAATCTGCGGCGATGCTGACCGATTACATCGCCACGCAACCAACGTGGTCTGATTTGCCGGTGCTCGTATTGACCAAGCCCGGTGGCGAATTACCGTGGACGCGCGATGCTTATGAAAAATTCGGCAACCTCACACTGTTAGAGCGTCCAGTGCGCGCACCGACATTAATCAGTGCCGCTCGTTCGGCACTGCGCGCAAGGCAGAGGCAATATGAGATTCGACTTGCGGATAGACGCAAGGATGAATTTCTCGCGATGCTGGCCCATGAGCTACGTAATCCGCTTGCACCAATCAACTCTGCCGCCACCTTGCTGGAGATGGCGCCAAATGATCCCGATAGAGTTAAACGGTCTAGCAAAATCATTGCCAGACAAGTCGGTCACATGAGCAATTTGATTGATGATTTACTGGATGTAGCGCGCGTCACACGAGGTCTGATTACACTGGACAAACATGCGGTCGATTTACGCGACATCGTGACTGAGGCGGTAGAACAAATCCGTCCGATGATCACAAAGCGTCATCACGAACTGACGTTTGATATGCCCGCAAGCGCAATGCCAGTGATGGGGGATCGTGAAAGGCTGGTGCAGGTAGTGGTGAATATTCTCAACAACTCCGCCAAATACACGCCAGAAGACGGCCATATAAAAATTTTGTTAGATGCACGCGATGATCTAGTCACGCTGGAAATTCAAGATGATGGTATCGGCATGCCGCCCCTCTTGCTGACCCAGGTATTTGAAATGTTCGCACAGGCAGAACGTACTTCGGATCGTTCACAAGGCGGCTTGGGACTAGGGCTGGCACTGGTAAAAAGCTTGGTCGAATCGCACGGCGGAAAAGTGAGTGCCAGCAGCGATGGTCCGGGACAAGGCAGCACTTTTAAACTGCAGTTTGCGCGCTTGTCGAACGACTCAATCAAAGAAAAAAGCACCGCGATCGAACCCGCAATACAGACAGGCGATGCTTTAAAAGTATTGGTGGTGGACGATAATCGTGATGCAGCCAATACGATGGAAATGTTGCTCAGCATGGCTGGCCATACCGTCTCGGTCGAGTATGCGGCGCAAGCGGCGCTGGAAGGTGTCGAATCATTTTTACCGCAAGTGTGCCTGCTCGATATTGGCTTACCCGATATGGATGGACTGGAACTTGCACGTCGTCTGCGCGCCAATCCTGCAACCGCCAACACCACACTGATTGCGATTACTGGTTATAGTCAAAAACAAGATCTGCAACGTTCTGTCGGCGCAGGTTTTAATTATCATCTGGTCAAACCCATCGATACCGAACGCCTGCTGGGATTGCTCACCAAGGTTGCACATCCGGATTGATGGCGCATTCGCCAGAAATGTAGCTGCATAACGACTCGTATTCAAAACGGTGGCGCGAGCCACTGAGTAAAAAAATGCGCTCATCTGCCCTTGCTTTGTTTATTCATCAGCTTACGCAATGACCCATGGTTACAATAGCGACATGAAACTAGATCACGCCACAGTCGTCACACCAGAGCTCACTGCAGTAAAAGAATTTTTTTGCCAAATCGTTGGCTTAAGCGACGGCGAACGGCCGCCGTTTGCTTTCGATGGCCACTGGCTTTATCACGATGGCAAAGCGGTAATTCACTTGATTAAGGCCAATGCCGATCATCCGCCCAGCAAACAATCATCGCGCATTGATCACATTGCGTTTCGGGTCGAGAGTAATGCTGCGTGGCAGCAGTTAATGGCGCGTTTGCAGGCGGCGAAAATTGACTTCAGAGCCGGCGAAATACCAACAACTGGTGAGCGCCAATTATTTGTTGTCCCGGTTACCGGTGTGATGATTGAGTTTGTCACCGCTGCAGTGTAAGAGCGCGTTGCCAGAACGATGCTCTGCCGAAATGAGAGCTTAAAAAATCTCAAACCAGCAAAGCGCGCAAGGCGCTATCAAAACGAGGATGACGAAAGATAAATCCAAGCTCTTGCACTTTCCTCGGCAACACGTTTTGCCCACCCAGCAATAACACCTTGCGATCACCCAATGCCAATCCTAACAACGCCGCTGGTGCGACAAACCAAGCCGGGCGATGCAAGGTCGCTGCGAGCGTGGCAGTAAACTCTCGATTCGTTACGGGCTGCGGCGCAGTCATATTTACCGCACCATGCGCCTGCTCGTTAGTAAGCAACATCAATACGATGGCGACATAGTCGTCTATGTGTATCCAGCTCATGCCCTGCTTGCCATCACCTAGCCGCGCGCCCAAACCCAACTTAAACGGCAATAACATTTTTTGTAATATGCCGCCGTCCGATGACAACACCAAACCAGTACGGAGTAGGCAAACACGGAGGCCGACCGCTGCCGCCTGCATCGCCTCGAGCTCCCATGCCGCACATAATTGCGCAGGAAAATCTGTCCCTGCCGCAGCAGACTCATCCAAACCTTGATCGCTGCAATCACCGTAGTAGCCAACCGCTGAACCGCTTAACAGTACAGCTGGCCGGTGCGGATGTTGCGCGATGCGTTTGACCAAGGTTTGCGTCAATGTGACGCGGCTATCCCATAACATTTTTTTTCTGGCATCACTCCAATGCGCGTCAACGATAGGCTCGCCCGCCAAATTAATCACCGCATCAAAACACATACTGTCATCCCAATCGGTCAGCCTCGCCAAAGACTTGACGCCAGCGCCGCATTTTTGCGCCACGCTTTCTGGATGTCGACTCAACACCGTCAGTTGGTGATCGTTTTGCAGCAATGCGCGACAAAGCGCACGTCCAATGAGGCCGGTACCACCTGTGATCAGGATACGCATAGAGACTCCGCTTTTGGCTGTCTTAATTACCGCGAAAGGGGGGAAGCCAAATGGACTCCACAACAGCAGGATATGATAATGCGCGCTAATTCTATCTGCTTCAAGTGTCGCCGCGACAACAGCAACTGGCGAGACAATGTGCAGAGCACGAAAAAGTACGCTTATTGGTTGAACAACCGCAAACGAAAACGTCGCGACACAGAAAAAAATGCTTTCGTGCTTGTAAAATCACCCGATTATTTTTTAGTTAAAACGATATGACAACATTCAAAAACATCATTCTGTACACAGACACAGATGGACTGGCGAAATTTCGCGAAGCAGACATTGCTTTACCTGATGGCTCACCGAAAGCGCAGTTATCCACACTTTTTGCCTCTGATGGATTTCAAATTCGGCATAGCCCGCCCGGTGTGAGCAGCGAATTTCATTGCACGACCACGGCGCAATGGCTGGTCGTCCTGAGCGGGGAAATGGAAATCGGTCTACGCGATGGCAGCTCACGGACCTTTAAGGCTGGCGATCATTTCTTTTCCAACGATGTTTTACCGCAAGGGGCATCGTTTGATAGTGCCTTACATGGACACTGCAGCCGCGTCGTCGGCGAAACACCGCTGGTCACAATGTTTATCCGCACCTCTGATTAAGTACCAGCTCTCCATGTGCAACCGTTAGAATACGTGCACTGCCGACGAGTGTGCCGGTCATTGCCGCATTGCATGCCAGCCTTGCGGCACGTCGCCTACCAGCAGCTATTGCGAGTTCTCAATCTTTCAGCGACATTGATTTTTGCACACAGTGGTCGCGGAATTATCTTTTTTTACGGTTATTTTTATCGCTACGGCGACCTTCACCGGAGTTAATGCATGACGCACTCCCTCTCCCGCCGGCATTTTGTGTTCGCTGCATTGGCGACCCCGTTTACCGGCATCGCACTTTCAGCCACCACAGCAAAACCCGCGGCTACCTCGACAGTACCCGCGAATGATTTGACAAACGCGTTAGCCAAACTGGAGACCGCGGCGGATGGACGTATTGGGTTAAGCGTCATCAATACGGCCAGCGGTCAGCGCATCAGCTATAGAGCGGAGGAACGCTTTCCGATTTGCAGTACCTTTAAAACCATGGCAGTGGCGGCAATACTCGCCAAAAGCATGAGCGACCCCGCGCTGATGGGCAAACGTCTTCCGCTCAATCGCAAGGATATTTTTAAATCCGGTTATGCGCCGATTACGGAAAGACACGTGGACAGCGGCATGACGGTCAATGAATTATGTGCCGCCACGATGCAGTACAGCGACAACGCCGCCGTCAATCGTTTGATGAAAGAGTTGGGTGGCCCGGCGGCAGTAACCAATTATGTCCGCTCATTGGGTGACAAGGCTTTCCGCCTGGATCGATGGGAACCAGAATTAAATACCGCCATGCCCGGCGATGCACGCGATACATCGACCCCAGCAGCGATGGCGCAAACCTTGCAAAAGCTAACGTTAGGCAATGCGCTGGCAGCACCGCAGCGCGCGCAGTTGATCGCATGGTTACAAGGCAATACGACTGGTGCCAGACGCATCCGCGCTGGCGTGCCAAAAGACTGGCTGGTGGGTGACAAAACCGGCACCGGCGCGTATGGGACCACAAATGATATTGGCATCTTGTGGCCAACCACCGGCGCACCCATCGTGGTGGCAATCTTTTTCACGCAACATCAAGAAAAAGCAGCATCGCGTGACGATGTGATTGCCTCTGTCACCGATCTTTTGGTGGATGTAATAAAGCATCCGACACACTGATCCTAGCCGGCGTTTTTTGAATTTTTTAGCTCTTGCTGATTGTAATTCGCGCTACGTCTAAAATTTTCAGATTCACAACAAATCCATAAAATTTGACGATCAATGCTTATTTTCCTGCACATTTAGTCTTATATTGAGATGCAGCGGATGAGCCAGTTCTGATTCGGCCACATCGGCGACAAATCAAAAATCAAAACCATGGATGGAGAAGACATGAACAAGCAGTCAATTGCAATCGTCGGATTGGGTCGAGTTGGTTCAATTTTTCTGGAGGAACTGGTAAGTCGCCCGAACAAGAATATAGAAGTAATTGCCGTCGCGGAAAAAGGCGACACGCCAGGCAAAGCAGTCGCAACATCAAACAATATTCCGGTACTCGACATTGATGCGCTCATCGCGAAAGGCGAGGCAATCGATATCCTGTTTGATCTGACTGGCATCGCCGCAGTTCGCAAGGAACTACGTGAAAAAATGATGGCAGCCGATAACCGCCATACCATCATTGCAACGGAAAGCATTGCACAATTGATCTGGTCGTTGATTGCCAGCGATACCGCACTGCCAACCGTGCACAGCAAAACTGGCTATTAATATTGATTCGGTCGCAGACTCTATCGCTCATATTCGTATTTAGTTAGCGCTTATTCGTCCGCCATTTGCCAACGAGCAGTGACGGACAAAAAAGCCGAGGTGAAAGAATACAGAGCTTCGACTCTTGCACCCCGCACGACAATGTGAGCAGACTGCGCCCCTCCCCACCACGATGCCTGTTGACTTACACGTCAATAGACATCGTGTTTTAGTTTTAGATTAAGCAAATGTTCACTTTTAGCACTGGCGCTGGGGCGCAGTGGTCCTGTTAAAAGCACGACAGGCGCGATTTGAATCGTCTTAAATCCATTTCAGGTTAGGCTTACGGCGAAATTCGCGTTATATTCCAGTTGCGACCCGCCTTGATTCATTTCTGTACATGCCGATTTTTCTGCAAAAATTCTCCGCGTATTTGCAACGCTTGTTGCGCTTATCAGAAATCCATCTGATGCTGATCGCTGCCGGTTTAATTGGCGTGATCGGCGCGCTCTCAACCATCGCTTTTCGCGAGGCCTTGGCATTGATGCAGCAGTTGCTAGTCGGAGAAAGTGGTTCGATCGTCGCAATGGCGCGCAATCTGTCTTGGGAAGTACGTATATTGCTGCCAACAGCGGGCGGCATAGTCGCTGGGATTTTTTTGGTGCTTGCCAAACGGTATACCACTGGCGTCACCTCCGATTATATGGAAGCTGTCGCGGTTGGTGACGGCAATATTCCCGTACGACAAACTCTGCTACGAAGCGCCTCTTCGCTATGCTCTATCGTCTCGGGTGGCTCGATCGGTCGCGAAGGTGCGATGGTGCAATTAGCCGCAATGTGCGCCTCTGTGGTCGGGCGCGCTGGCCGCTTTGGCCCTTCGCGTTTGCGCTTGTTAGTCGCTTGCGGTGCGGCGGCTGGTCTTGCTGCAGCTTATAACGCACCGATTGCCGGCGCTTTTTTTGTGACAGAGATCGTACTCGGTTCGATCGCGATGAACAGCTTTGGCCCAGTACTGGTGGCTGCGGTGGTTGCCAACATCACGATGCGTGAATTTCCTGGTTATCATCCGGCTTTTCAAATGCCGCCGTTTCAAGCGATTGCGAACAGCGAAATCGTTTTGTTTATCGGCCTCGGCGTTTTAGCGGGCATCATCGCGCCGCAATTTTTAAGACTACTGGATTTTTCCAAACAGACCTTTCAAAAAACAAGGCTGCCATTACCAGTACGCTTAGGCATTGGTGGCTTGCTGCTCGGCGTACTTTCCGTCTGGGTCCCACAGGTATGGGGAAATGGTTATAGCGTCGTCAACTCCCTCTTGCACGATCAATGGCTATGGTCGGCGGTATTGATGGTTTTGGTTTTTAAACTCGTTGCAACTGCAGTAACGACTGGCTCCGGCGCAGTCGGCGGCGTGTTTACGCCAACCTTATTTATGGGTGCGGCAATGGGCAGTCTGTTTGGCCAAACCATGCAGGTGATATGGCCTCAGGCAGTGTCAATGCCGTTTGCGTATGCGATTGTCGGCATGGGCGCTTTTTTGGCAGCCGCGACCAGTGCCCCGCTAATGGCGATTTTGATGATCTTCGAGATGACGCTGAGTTACCAAGTTATGTTGCCACTGATGCTGTCCTGTGTGGTGGCCTATTTCATCGCGCGCAGTATCGACAGTACCTCGATGTACGCCATCATCGTCAAGCGTAACCGCGAAGAAGCGGATCGCTTACGCCTGCGCCAAACCCAGATGAGCGAATTGATACGACCTGCTGACACGGTCTTGCCGTTAAACGCGACGCTGGCCGAAATGACGGCGACGTTTATTCAGTATTCAGTCAAATATATTTACATTGTCGACGACACTAATCGCTTTCAAGGTGTGGTGGCCTTGCAGGATTTGACCTCGGTATTGGTCAAGCAAGAAGACGATGAAAAGAAGACAGCCGAAGATTTCTTGCGTCGTGATTTTCTACCGGTGATCACACCGGAAATGTCACTCAGCGAAGCCTTGCAAGTTTTTCTCACCCATCAAGGTGAGCGGCTACCGATCGTGCAAGATCTACAAGCGCCTGTTTTGTTGGGCGCTGTTTACAAAACTTCATTGCTGGATGCGTATTACCGTTTGAGCTGATTTTTTAATACGGTTACGCAACATCTCTACTTGCCTTTGCACTCAGGCAATAATCCTGCTCTAGTTTGGCATTGCCTGTCGATAATCGTAAAATGTAGTCTGCCAGATACAAAAGTATCTGCCGCACACCTCTCCCACTATTAGGAAACAGATGTCTTTTGTTGTTGATTTTTTCCAAACCTTCAAAGTGCAGTCCGAGGACACGCGTCTCTTCATACAAGTTTTTGCCATTGTCTTCTTTACCCTGCTGCTCAATTTTATTTGCTCGGGGATACTCGCGCATCTGCACAAAAAGTCCAAACTAACGACCACCCCGTGGGATGAGTCGCTGATTGATTCGGCGCGCAAGCCCGCCGCGGTGTTGATCTGGCTGATCGGCATTGCCTTTGCGGCTAAGGTGCTGCATCAGCATACTGACTCGGTCATCCTCGAGTCGGTTGGTACCGTGCGCGACATCGGCATCATTGTGTGTATCGGTTGGTTTCTGCAGCGCTTCATCCATCGTGTCGAAGAAAATCTACTCAATCGTCAGCCCAAAAATGGCAAACATGTAGATCAAACCACCATCAATGCAATTGGAAAACTGCTGCGTATTTCAGTGCTGATCACGCTCGGACTGATTATTCTGCAGCAGCTGGGCTTCAGCATCTCAGGTGTGCTGGCATTTGGTGGTATCGGCGGTATCGCAATCGGTTTTGCCGCCAAAGAGTTGCTATCCAACTTCTTCGGCGCTCTGATCATTTACATGGACAGGCCGTTTGCTGTCGGTGATTGGATACGTTCGCCAGATCGTGATATTGAAGGTACGGTCACTGACATCGGCTGGCGTATCACAAAAATTACTACCTTTGATAAACGTCCACTGTACGTTCCAAACTCGACCTTCACGACCATTGCGGTAGAGAATCCATCACGGATGTCGCATCGCCGTATTTTTGAAACTATTGGCGTCCGCTATGACGATGGCATCAAGCTGGAAGGTATCGTCACTGAAGTAAGAGATATGCTGATGAAGCATGAAGAGATTGATCAGGAGGAAACCCTAATGGTCAACTTCGATAAATTTGCCGCGTCATCGCTGGACTTTTTTATCTATACCTTCACCCGTACCACCAACTGGATACGCTATCACGAGGTGAAACAAGATGTGTTGTTCCAGATCATGCAAATCATCGAGAAGCATGGTGCGGAAGTCGCCTTCCCTACCTCAACGTTGCATGTACCGGAACCGGTACATCTATTCTCAGAACCAAATACGGAGTCCGTCAAACCGGCCTCAAGCTAATGTTTAGCTGGCTAGACACCAACCACGAGCATGCCGCTTGTGCGGTTTGCCCCGCTTTGACGGCACGAGCTGAAAATAAAAACAGTTTCTGGCTCGTGCTAAAGTAAGCGACGCATTTTCCATTTTTCTGCTCGGGTATCCTTCGTCATGTCACAACAAATTGCCCCCATTGCCAGAAACGTCTTCGGCGAACCACTGGTTCCTTGCTCTTTTGATCCAGTCACCGGTTATTACCGTGATGGCTGCTGCAAAACCTGCGACGAAGATATCGGCCAACATACGATCTGCGTCGCTATGACAGCGACTTTTCTCGCCTTTAGCGTCTCATGTGGCAACGATCTGTCGACTGCGCGACCAGAGTGGGGGTTCCCAGGGCTCCAGCCTGGTGATCAATGGTGTTTATGTGCCAGTCGCTGGGTGGAAGCTTGGCGTGCCGGCGTAGCGCCACAAGTTGTTTTGGAGAGTACTAATCAAACGGTACTCGAGCTAGTCTCTTTAGAAGATCTGCAACAACATGCCTACGCGATCAAAGGCGATGCATAAAATCAATGCTCCACATAAAAAAGCGGACACATCAACACTCCGTTTTTTTTCTGTGGATAAATTGAAGTTACGCCACTCAATCAATGCGGCAAAGTAATCGGTTTGACCGATCCGCAATCTGGACTTACCCATTTTCCGTTGGTATTAGCCTCATCATTGATAGGCAAGCCGTTCACGTTGCCGCTAAATTGTGTGCGTGAGCTAAAACTTTTTTTACTGGCGAAAGTTGTGGTCGAGACGCCCTTTCCTTTCATCTGTCCATCGCACACCATATCCATGGTGTAGATGTTGCCCTGCTGTCGCTGATTCTTAATCTCACAGCCGGATTCTTTTTGAGTCATCTTTGGCAGCTCATTTTTTGCTGCCATCTCGGGAGTGATGCAAACTTTATTCGCGATGGTGCCAGACTGCAGTTGACTAAGATCGACACCCATCTTCCGCATCGCCTCGATTTGCGCAGGCGGTAGCGTTGGAATATTTTTTGCCAAAGCGGATTCTGTCGTGACCTCCCACAAACCTGGCTCCATATTTGCCGCAGCAAAAGCCGGAATTGCCAACACGCTCGACAACGAAAAAATGCACGCAACCTGCTTCAACATAACGGATCTCCTGATGACAATAGGACATGCTAACGTCCTATCCAATTCGCAGCAAGCGCCTCACTCACGCTAGAAATACTGATTTTTTGTTGCTTATTTGAGAAAAGTCCAGAAACAGCCTATATCAGAGCAAACTTAGGTTGCCTGCAAGATGCTTGCAGTAGAATATTTCCCTATAGAAACCGCTATTACTAGCTGACGATCCGTCAGCCTCTCTGGTATGGATGCTTTAACTGCAGGCGTGTCGCTCATTTTGGTTCAGCTCTGTGTCGCCGTTATCATGACAGGTGTCTATTTTGCTACGCCTACCGAAAAGACCACGCGCTACTGGGCTTTGTCCGGAAACACGATGGCATTTGGTGTGTTACTCGCCGTTTTGAATCGCAGTGGTGAATTACCAATATTATTAATCTGCGGCACCACTCTAGTTATCGTCGGCCTGACTTTTCAATGGCAAGGCATCCAATCATTTTATAAGCAGCAACCCCCAAAATGGGTATGGCACATCAGTCTTATCTACTTCGTTCTGCATATGGTATTACTGCTGAGCTTTGGTTCCGCGGTACCGCGCCTGTCGATTCTTTTTTCTAGTACAACACTAATATTGTTTGGCCTCAGTCTGCGGGCAATTTGGAAAGGGCAAGGTCGCTTCGCAGGATCATTTGTGCAAAGCCTTGCGCGTGGCGCAATCATCTTGCTATTTGCCAGTCAAATATTCAAAGTTGTCATATCGTTCCTGCAGTTACTTGGGTATATGTCGGAGAGTCGCTCCTCGATCGAAATTTTCGTTGCGTATCAAGTACCGCTGATCGGTACCGTTCTATTTTCTACCGGATTGTTGTTACTTTATTTTGAACGTACGATCGAAGAGAACCATCATCTCGCCACGCATGATGAACTCAGTAAGTTATTGAACCGTCGTGCGATAGTCGAGATCGGTCAACGTGAGATGGAATTATCCAAACGATTGCAACGCCAACTGACCTTGGCTTTTATCGACATTGATCATTTCAAACGCTTGAATGACGAGTTTGGTCACGATGCTGGTGATACTGTCATCTATGACATCTCAAGAATTTTTGAACAAAGTTGTCGCAATATCGATGTCGTCGGTCGTTACGGTGGCGAAGAATTTCTGATTGTTTTACCGGGCGCCAATCACGTTGATGGATGTCAAATTGGAGAACGGCTGCTTGCTGCCGTACACACCTACCGATTCCGCGACACCTATCCGGTCACCATCAGCATTGGATTGGCGACCTTCAATCCTGACGACGATGAGGACTCTAGCTGGGAGCAACTGCTGCATCGAGCTGACGATGCCATGTACCAAGCGAAACAAGATGGACGTGATCGCTGTCACGCATAAGCAATCTGCTGCCTGTTGCCATGTCTTTAGTTAAGCCATGATGGTTAAATAAAACGTAACAATTGAAACACCACAATTTCTAACAAATATGCGCTAATCCAGTGGTAAGCTAATTAAACAACAACATTCGATCATTATCGTGAGCACTCTCCACAAACAATTTGCTCTTTCTGATGTCTTGCCCGGGATGGTGCTATCGCACGATCTAATGGACACGCAAGGTCACATCTTGCTGCCCAAGGGTGCCACACTAACAGACAGGACTATAGACTCGATGTTACGGCACAACATCGCCACAGTACACGTCGTGATAGGTGAATTAACGGACGAAGAAAATGCGATACGCGTAAGGCGGGCACACGACAGATTGACACATTTGTTCCGCGGCACAGAAGAAAATCCAATCAATCATTTGCTGCACCAGTATGTCTCCAACTTCCGCTTAGGAGAGTGTGAATGACATCGCCAGAAGACAATCCTTTCAAACTTCATTTTGATCGCATTATTGATCAAATTAACGATTTGCCGGCGTTGCCTTCTATTGCACAGGATCTGGCGAAAAGTCATGGCGATAACGAAGACGATATTAATTACTTCACTCAACAAATTTCGCTGGATCAAGCGCTTAGTGCAAAAACACTGCGCTTTGCAAATTCATCCTTTTATGGCGTGCAAACCAAAATCACGACGATTCGTCAAGCCATTACGTTGATCGGCATCGATGCCGTTCGCCACGTGATCACTGCCAACAGCCTGACAACTTATTTCCCTGCCAATGGCTGCGTCGGCTTTGATTTCATGGCGTTGTGGCGACATGCCGTCGCGACCGCCGTCTGCGCTCGCGTACTCGCTCGTCAACTGCATCTGAATCAAGACTATGCATTTACCGCGGGGCTATTGCACGATATCGGGCGCCTGGTTTTAGCAACCCATTTCCGTTCCGAATATGAGAAGGTGATCGCATACCGTAATCAACACGATTGCCAATGGCTGGATGCCGAACATGCGATCATCGGGATAGATCATGCGATGGTTGGTGCAGAATTAGCGTCACACTGGAATTTTGCGCAAATCATCCAAAATGCGATTTTGTACCACCATGTTCCGGAACAACGTAAGGACTGCGCACTGTCCTCTTTGATCAATGTGGCCAATGCAATCGTACAAGCGCTTGATCTTTCTGGGCAAGAAGACGATTTGGTATCGCCCATCTCAGAAGTGGCATGGCATGCCATGGGACTGGATGAAGCAGCATATCAACTCGTTTTCCATGACACAGAGCTGATGTTTGAAGAAGTCAGTCAAGTCTTGCTGACCTAAAAGTAGAAAGACCATCTTGGAACACATTGGAACGTTTGCTACTTCAGGCTATAGCATAGTAGATCTGCATTTATTTTCTGACGTCGACAAGGCGTCACTCACAGAAGTTTTGGGGCCGTGTTCCGTTATGCTCCTCAGTAAAGATGAAATTGTGCAACGGCCGCAGGGACGCGACGCTTGCATGTATATCGTGTTAGCTGGAGCGCTTTCCAATACAAGTATTGGCGAGGGTCAAGACAAACCAGCGCTTTATAGCGATCGAATTTTTCCCGGCGAAAGCGTCGGTGAACTCTCCGTTTTAGATGGCGCGTTGCCGACGAATAAGCTGGAAGCGCTACAAGACTCCACCCTGTTAATTATTGATGCCACCACTTTGTGGAACCTGATCGAAAACGTAAACGGGGTTGCACAAAATTTATTGCGCCGTCTTGCATTTCGATTGCGAACCGCAAATGCACAATTACGCCGCAATGAAAAAGTAGGGAATTTTTATCGCCAACTTTCGATGGTAGATGGCCTCACCGGCCTTTACAACCGCGCCTGGTTGAACGAGCAACTAGCTGACATGATGAACAAGGCGCATGCAACGCAAAGTCCTTTGTCTCTAATGATGATAGACCTAGATCACTTCAAAAAATTTAATGATACTTTCGGTCATCTGGAAGGCGACAATGCATTGCGTATGATGGCAACGACATTGCATGCTGCTTTGCGGCCTAGCGATTTTGCCGTACGTTATGGTGGCGAAGAAATTCTCATTATCCTGCCTGACAGCACTCAAGCGGCTAGCCTCATGGTTGCGCAGCGCTTATGTGAACGTCTACGTCGAACCGTGGTCTTTGAAGATATGCGCATCCCACTGCCGCACATTACTGCATCCATCGGGGTCGCGACCTCGGTGCCAGATCAAACTGCGGATGAATTAATCGCGCAAGCCGATGCAGCCTTGTATCGCGCCAAAGATGCTGGTCGCAATCAAGTAATGGATTAATCCGAATTTATATTTTTTCACCATGTCTGCACATACCTTTCTCTGGCACGATTACGAAACATTTGGTCTTAACCCGCGCCGCGATAGACCCGCGCAATTTGCTGCGATCCGCACCGATGCCGATTTAAATGAAATCGGCGAAGCGATCATGCTGTACTGCCAGCCAGCGCCGGATTTTTTACCTAACCCGCAATCTTGTCTGATCACCCATATCACGCCGCAGCATTGCTTAGAAAACGGCGTGCCCGAATACCAGTTCGCGACTGAGATTGAACGCGTGCTTTCAGAGACCGGTACTATCGGTGTCGGTTACAACACGATACGTTTCGATGATGAAGTCACGCGCTTTTTATTCTGGCGCAATCTGATCGATCCGTATGCACGCGAATGGCAAAACAGTTGTGGTCGCTGGGATATCCTCGATGTTGTGCGCACTGCTTATGCACTCAGACCGGAAGGTATCGAATGGCCAACCCATCCAGATGGCCGACCCAGCTTCCGGCTGGAAGAACTGACGACAGCAAATGGAATCGTGCATGAAGCAGCACACGATGCGCTCTCTGATGTGCGCGCCACTATTGCACTGGCACGATTGATTAAAGAACGGCACCCAAAACTATTCGATTTTTGTCTTGGCATGCATAAGAAAGATCGCGTCTCGACGGAAATCGGTTTGTCGCAACCACGCCCATTTCTTCACATCACCGGCATGTTTCCACCTGAACGTGGTTGCATCGGGCTGGTATGGCCACTGACACAGCATCCCAACAACAAAAATGAAATCATCGTATGGGATCTAGCATCAGATCCATCTGAACTAAGCACACTAGATGCCGAGACGATACGTACGCGCATGTTTAGCAAAACTGATGACTTGCCGGAAGGAGTGACACGTCTACCGATCAAGAGTATCCATCTCAATAAATCGCCGATCGTCATCAATAATCTGAAGACGCTGTCACCAGCGCTGATGGAAAAATGGCAAATTGATCTCGACGTAGCACTGCATCATGCCGACATCGCGCAGAAATTACCCGATATGGGTGCGGTCTGGCAAGATGTCTTTCATCGTCCACAAGAAGCAACGCCCGATGTGGATGAAGATTTATATGGCGGTTTTATCGGTAATAGCGATCGACGCCTGCTGCAAGATTTGCGCACACGACCACCAGAAGAATTGCTGGAGACGCATCCCACATTCGATGATCCTCGACTGCAGGAAATACTATTTCGCTACCGTGCACGCAATTTTCCGCATACCTTGACCGCAGAAGAAAATGAACAGTGGCAAGCACATCGTGCAGCACGGTTATTCGATGGCGCAGGTGGCGCCCGCACGGTTGACATGTTGTTTGCTGAAATCGATCAACTATCAGAAACCACCGATGAACAAGGGGAAGAAATTCTCGGCGCTCTTTACGATTATGTAGAGATGATTGCACCGGCACGCTCTTGACGAGAAGCGCGGCCGTTTCGCAATGTGACGTCACGTCGTGTACAGTAAAACATTCCGGACATCATGCTAATCTAGCGTCACGCTTTGCCATAATGTGGCTACTTTGAAATGGAAAATATATGCCTATCGCCTACTGGTGCCTTTTGATTGCCGGCGTTTTACCCGTTGCTACCGTTGCAGTTGCTAAATGGGGTGCGCGTGATTTTGACAACAAAGAACCGCGTCGCTGGCTGGAGAAACAAGACGGACTGCGTCGACGCGCCGACGCCGCACATCGTAATCATTTTGAAGCCTTTCCATTTTTTGCTGCCGGCATACTGGTGGCAGAACAACTCGCCGCCTCACAAGGCATAATTGATGCGCTCGCTATTACATACATTCTGGTGCGGATTATCTATACCTTGTTGTACCTAACTAATAAAGCGACGCTACGCTCGGTCGCATGGCTAATCTCATATGTAATCGTCATTGCTCTATTTTGTATTGGAGCCAACGCTTCATAGCAGGTATTAAATACTGTTTACTTGATTATGGTTACGTAGTCGCGCATGCATCAAACTCTGCATCTAATAAAATGCAAAATTATTTTGCCGAATTTTTTTCGTTTTCTATTTTCTGATTTTTTTATCCTCTCATGACGCACGAATCGACACTCAATACCTTGCGGCACTCATTGCACGAATTACGACAAGATCGACTTCCTATCCACGCTTTTTGTCAGACTTGGCGTGCGCAATCGGCATTGCTGGCAAACTTGCCCGCGCGCTATACACAAGTGATGGAAGACTTGCTTGGACGTCTTGAAGCAGGCAGTCTGTTTACCGAAGAAAGCTGTTCTTTCAGTCAGATTGATTTGCTGGCCAATCTGGATATTTGGCTAGACAAGGCGCAACAAACGCTCTCTGCTACGCATTAATCACTTTTTTCTATACACAACATGCAAGAACTCGAATTTGAACTCAACGACGACTATGTCGAATTAAATCAGCTCCTAAAACTGGTTGGTATTTGTGACAGTGGCGGTGCTGGAAAAATGCTGGTTGCCAGCGGCGCAGTCAAGGTCGATGGTATTACCGAATTACGCAAGACCTGCAAAATACGCTCGGGGCAACGCGTGACACTAGGTGACGTCAGCATTACTGTCCAAGCAGGCAGGTAAAGCAATCCTTACAATGGCGTTTTTTCTTCTAGCCATGACCAATCCCTGATCAGACTTCTTCCCACTCTTCCGCACAACCGTTTGCGACCAAACGCCGCGGCACTGTCGGAATCACTTTTTTCGTAACTGGTAAAGAAACAGTTTGGGTCGGTTTTACCAATGCCATGACATTATTAGCGGCCGGCGGATCGTTCTCCACCGTTTTTATCACGCTACCATCGTTGACCAATTTGAATACCGCAACGGATTGCGACAGATGAACCATTTGCGCATGCATACTCTCGGTCGCTGCAGCCGCCTCTTCCACCAACGCCGCATTCTGTTGCGTAATTTGATCCATCTGACTCATCGCTTGGTTGATATGCTCAATCCCGCTCTGTTGTTCATGACTGGCGATGGCAATCTCACTCATGATGCTTTCCACGCGTGAGATTGACGTCACAATTTCTCCCATGGTTCGGCCGGCCTGATCGACTTGTTTGCTGCCGACCTCCACCTTTTCTATCGAATCCGCAATTCGCAAGTTAATTTCTCTGGCGGCAGCCGCGCTACGTTGCGCGAGGTTGCGCACTTCTGCTGCCACTACGGCAAAGCCCTTGCCCCCCTCGCCAGCATGCGCCGCTTCGACGGCTGCATTCAAGGCCAGGATATTGGTTTGAAAGGCAATGCTATCGACGATAGTGATGATGTTCTTGATTTCATTTGCCGATTGGCGGATGGCCCCCATCGTATCCTCCACCTTGATCACAATCTGACCACCCTGCTCGGCGACGCTGGTCGCAGACCGCGCAAGCTGATTAGCCATTTGAGCATGCTCTGCATTTTGCCGCACAATGCTCGTCAATTGCTCCATCGATGCAGTGATTTGCTCAAGCGAGCCTGCCTGCTCTTCCGTCCTTGACGATAAATGCTGATTGCCAGCGGCTAATTCTTCCGACGTCAGAGCGATCGTGTCACTTCCGTTACGCACCTGTGCAACCAGAGTTACGAGTTTCTCGTTCATCCCGCCAAATGCATTGAGCAAGTGCGCCATTTCATCCCGACCTTGCGAATGGATTTGATTAGTCAGGTCGCCGGAGGAAACACGCATGACTGCATCGTCAAGTTGACGCACATCAGATGAGAATGACACATAAAAACCTAGCAAAAAGTAAATCGCTAGTGCCAATGCGGTCAAGATACCAGCAACAATCATGTTACGACGGGTCGTATCGCGGGCTATACGCGCCTGCAGCAAACCGTCCATTAACTCTGCAGATGTCGTCGCGGCAGCATGCAATTGATCAATCGCGACAACGCCGGCGGCGAAGAAACGATCACCTGACGTCTGATCAACGGAGTTCAAAACTTCGTTTTTAGTGCGGTCCAGATACGCGATTGCAGTAGTTACGGCATCAAGAGAAGTCATCATTTTTGATTTCAACTCAGGTTTCTCTGACCACAAGGTCTCCAGTTTTCCAGAGATAGAAGTCAAATCATGACGCGTAATCAAAGCCGTTGAAGCGAGAAGTATCTCTTCATTCCCCTCCATCAGCCCGCTATCAATATATGCTGCACCGCGTCCTGCGATTTCAACCAAACCATCCGTGATCTTTGGAAGATTCTTGATAAAAAGTTCGGCCAGATAGTAACTGGCAACATCAGGGTCGTGCGTCAAATTGCTGCGGTCGGCAACCGCAGTATTGAAATGCTCCAATTGCACAATAAAATCCGTTTGCGCATTGTAAATTTTTCTATCTTTGGAGCTTGTCAGTTCCTTCTGCAATGCGACCCAACTCGTCTTGATAGTTGCCCAACCATTATCTGCATCACGTTCGTTGAACGTTTTACGCATGACCTCGTATGCATTTATTTTTTCAACCAACGTTTTTCTTGCTTGCAGCGCTTTCGCTTCGGCACTGGCATTGCCCATGACATACATGTGCTGATATGCACGTTGCTGTTGTGCTAGCCAAATAATTTCCTGCATCGCTTTTACTCGGCTTACCCCTATTTGTTCCTTCTCGGTCAAGTCGATCGAGCGCGATAGTTCATTCAACAAAAAAGCGCTGGCCAACATCAATGGCAGTAAAAAAATGCCGATTAGTACTGCAAATTTAGGCAGCAGACGTAAACGTTGCGTCAGCAGAATGGCAGGCTTCAAGAAGAGAAATTTCATTGCGAACCTCGGATTAACGTCGTTGTCGCGTCATTTCTAGATGAACCAACCATAATGACGACCATAAAATGTTCCCTATAGGAAATTATGGTCGCGAATTATGACTACTTAATGAACGTGTTAGATCAAATCAAACGAATAAGGCTAGATTTGCCGATGATATCGGGGAATGAGTGAGGCTTGTTATGATGTTATGCTTTAACAACTTCCGAGCGACCTACGTCACCGAGCAACATTATTTGCGACCTGTATAGAAAGAATACGCACCATGACCAAACTGATTTATATTGCCGATCCTATGTGTTCATGGTGCTATGGATTTGGTCCTGAACTTGTGCCGTTACTTGATGGTGTGCCAGAGATTTCATTAGATATTGTGGTTGGCGGCTTGCGCGCCTATAACACTGACACTATGAATGACGACACGCGTGCCAGTATGCTAGTGCATTGGGATCACGTCAAAGAATCAAGTGGTCTGCCCTTTACAGACAAAGCCATCTCAACTGATAATTTTATCTACGATACCGAGCCTGCGTGTCGCGCTGTCGTCACCGTCAGAACACTCGCTCCACAAGCAACCTTAAGCGCATTTAGGAAATTGCAACATGCGTTCTATGCAGAGGGATTGGACATTACCAAAGCGGATATTCTCGCTGAAATTTGCGTCGACACATTAAACAAAAATGGTATTTCAATCGACAAGCAGGCTTTTTTAAATACGTGGTCTTCCGAAGAAATCATTGCATCAACTCATGCAGATTTTGTACACACCCAAAAATGGGGGATTACGGGCTTTCCTTCGCTGGTAATGGAAATTGGTGGACAACTTCATCTGGTGACATCAGGTTTTGCGCGTACCGAAGATGTAATCGCCAAAATGCAAGACTTGGTCGATCAAAAAACGTAAGTTCAAAACTTGGCTGCAGCGCAGTTCGAATAGCCGACGAGAAATCGTCAGGTGCGCGCGCAGTAAAGCTTATTCAAACAATACCCGTTTCTATTTGACACGTCTGTCTTCCAGAACGATGATTTAGTTCGCTCAAAATAGCATTCTTGAGCGAGCAAACTTTTCAACAAACATGCAAGTCTGGAAGATCAGTCCGCGCCGTTTTAGTAAA